>Ga0209270_1000083_pt1:25000-239977 | contig 239977 bp, 236 predicted proteins | sample MTBAKSrepl1MetaG_FD_187456 | JGI IMG/M metagenome (GOLD analysis project Ga0209270, IMG submission 187456) | Enrichment culture microbial communities from Arthur Kill intertidal strait, New Jersey, USA, that are MTBE-degrading - MTBE-AKS1... | ecosystem: Environmental > Aquatic >...
ATAGATGCTAAGTGGGAAAGGCGGTGAAATTGCATAAACAACCAGGATGTTGGCTTAGAAGCAGCCATCATTTAAAGAAAGCGTAATAGCTCACTGGTCGAGTGGTTTTGCGCCGAAAATTTAACGGGGCTCAAGTATCTAACCGAAGCTGCGGATCTGCACGTAAGTGCACGATGGTAGGGGAGCGTACCAGTCGCCTGCGAAGCCGTACCGAAAGGAGCGGTGGAGGCCCTGGTAGTGATTATGCTGACATGAGTAACGAAAATTCCAGTGAGAATCTGGAACGCCGAAAGCCCAAGGGTTCCTGCGGAAGGGTTATCCGCGCAGGGTTAGTCGGGTCCTAAGCCGAGGCCGAAAGGCGTAGGTGATGGAAAACAGGTTAATATTCCTGTACCACTGTTGGAGCGTTATCAGCAATGGGGGGACGCAGGAGGGTATGCGTACCGGGCGTTGGTTGTCCCGGGTTAAACCTGTAGGGAGGATTTCCAGGCAAATCCGGAAGTCCATATCCTGAGAGGTGATGACGAGCTTAATTGCGAGCGAAGTCGCAAATCCCACACTGACAAGAAAAGCCTCTAGCGAGTTCTAATGGTGACCGTACTCGAAACCGACACAGGTGGGCGGGGTGAAAAACCTCAGGCGTTGAGTGAAACCTCGTTAAGGAACTCGGCAACTTGACACCGTAACTTCGGGAGAAGGTGTGCCCCCATTAGGTGTAAAAATTCACTTTTGAAGCCGAAGGGGGTCGCAGAGAAGTGGCCGCAGCGACTGTTTACTAAAAACACAGGACTCTGCTAAATCGCAAGATGACGTATAGGGTCTGATGCCTGCCCGGTGCCGGAAGGTTAAGGGGATTCGTTAGTCGCAAGGCGAAGCGTTGAACCGAAGCCCCGGTAAACGGCGGCCGTAACTATAACGGTCCTAAGGTAGCGAAATTCCTTGTCGGGTAAGTTCCGACCTGCACGAATGGCATAACGATTGCGGCGGTGTCTCAACGAGGGGCTCAGTGAAATTGCAGTGCCGGTGAAGATACCGGCATCCCGCGGAAAGACGGAAAGACCCCGTGGACCTTTACTACAGCTTGATAGTGTATCTTGGGTATGTTTGTGTAGGATAGGTGGGAGGCTTTGAAGCCGGGACGCTAGTTTCGGTGGAGCCAACGTTGAAATACCACCCTGATGTACTTGAGATACTAACCTGCTCCCGTTATCCGGGAGAGGGACACTGTCTGGCGGGTAGTTTGACTGGGGCGGTCGCCTCCCAAAATGTAACGGAGGCGCGCTAAGGTTCTCTCAGGCTGTTTGGAAATCAGCCGTCGAGTGTAAAGGCATAAGAGAGCTTGACTGCGAGACGGACACGTCGAGCAGGTGCGAAAGCAGGTCTTAGTGATCCGGTGGTCCCGAATGGAAGGGCCATCGCTCAACGGATAAAAGGTACCCCGGGGATAACAGGCTTATCTCCCCCAAGAGTTCACATCGACGGGGAGGTTTGGCACCTCGATGTCGGCCCATCGCATCCTGGGGCTGGAGTAGGTCCCAAGGGTTTGGCTGTTCGCCAATTAAAGCGGTACGCGAGCTGGGTTTAGAACGTCGTGAGACAGTTCGGTCCCTATCTTCCGTGGGCGTAGGAAATTTGAGAGAATCTGTCCTTAGTACGAGAGGACCGGGATGGACGAACCTCTGGTGCTCCAGTTGTCGTGCCAACGGCATAGCTGGGTAGCTACGTTCGGAACGGATAACCGCTGAAAGCATCTAAGTGGGAAACCGCTCTCGAGATAAGATTTCCCCTCCGCTTCGTGCGGACTGAAGGCCTCCTGAAGACGACAGGATTGATAGGCTGGGTGTGTAAGCGCAGCGATGCGTTGAGCTAACCAGTACTAATCGGCCGTGCGGCTTGACTCATCAATTACTCCCTTCCTGCTTTACCTTTTTGCATAAAAGAAAGCACTTATACGTAAACGTTCCCGGTGACCATGGCAAAGGGGAAACACCCGATCCCATCCCGAACTCGGCCGTTAAGCCCTTGAGCGCCAAAGGTACTGCACGGGTAGCTGTGTGGGAGAATAGGACGTTGCCGGGATCTTTCTTCATAAGGCCCCACGATGAAAATCGTGGGGCCTTTTCTATTTTCAGGGTGCCGTAATCGTAATGAATTTGAGCAACGGCGTCAGTGCAATAACCGATATCGTCACCTTGGTATGCCGACAACCACTTGACTTGGTATTGGATGTGGTTATTATGGCTCCATCAGGATATTGAAGTGAAATGCAGGGGAATAACACGACCACCCCAACCCTGAAAGGACAGGAATCAAGGCCCGCGGCCGCTCGGTTACAGATTGCTGCATCGTTGAAACCGGGCGCGCCCAAGTTGATCGACCGCCTGCGCGAGGCCCTGCGCGCCCGCCACTACAGCCGCCGCACTGAGCAGACCTACTGCCACTGGATCAAGCGCTACATCTTCTTTCACCAGGTACGCCATCCGTCCGAGATGGCCGAGCCTCCAGATCAATGCCTTCCTGATGCACCTGGCGGTCAAAGAGGAGGTCAGCTCCTCGACCCAGAATCAGGCCCTTTGCGCCTTGTTGTTCCTGTATCGCCATGTCCTGGATAAACCCATCGGCGATCTGGGAGATGTCATCCGTGCCCGCAAACCGATGCGTTTGCCCGTGGACATGACGCGTGAAGAGTTAAAGCCGTGCTGACCAATCTGAATGGCGATAAGTGGCTTATGGCCTCATTAATATATGGCGCCGGTATACGACTGATGGAGTGCCTGCGCCTACGGGTGCAGGATATCGACTTCAGCCGGCGCGAGATTCTTGTGCGTGACGGCAAGGGCGCCAAGGACCGCCGAACCATGTTACCGGAATCCGTGAAAAAGCCCCTGCAGGAGCACCTGCGTACAGTCAAGCAGGTTCATGAAAAGGACTTGGCCGACGGCTGGGGCCGTGTGCAACTGCCCATGGCGCTTGACCGCAAGTATCCCGGAGCCCCGACGGATTGGCGCTGGCAATGGATTTTTCCACAGGAGTATCGGTGGGTCAATGCAAACACCAAACAACAAGGCCGCCACCATGTGGACGAGTCGTTGGTCCAGAAAGCCATGCGTGACGCCGTCCAAAAGGCCGGCTTGACCAAGCGTGCGAGCTGCCACACATTCCGACATTCCTTTGCGACGCATTTGCTTGAAGCCGGATATGATATTCGAACCGTACAAGAATTGCTCGGACATAGCGATGTCAAGACGACCATGATCTATACCCATGTTCTCAACCGTGGGCCTGCAGGCGTGCACAGCCCGGTTGACGAATTATGATGATTTCAGGAGAATATTATGCCGATCCGCATAATACGCCCTGATAAACAATCAGAAGTCATAAGATACGATAATTATTCGACGGTTGATAGGGTTCTTGAGATTGATTCGCCGGCAGGTTATACGGACAGGTTGGATAATTTCCGCAGTATATGCGGATCGGTCTAATTATGGTTAACAATAATAAAAAGGAGTTGATATTGAAGATTAGACAATCGACAGAATCAGAACGGAATGAATTATTGAACATACATAATCAGGCATTTGGTCAGGGTAAAGGGCCGGTAATCGCTAAACTCGTTGATGATCTTCTGAATGATGAAACAGCAAAACCAATATTATCATTAGTAGCTGTTAAGAACGACAAACTTGTTGGCCATGTTTTGTTCACTAAAGCTGTGATTACAAAAGTAGGAAATTTAATATCTGCTCAAATCTTGGCCCCATTGGCCATCCTGCCAGACGAACAAAAAAAAGGCATTGGAGAAAAACTAATTAACGAAGGCCTGAGACAACTTAAAGAATCGGGAATAGAATTAGTTTTTGTTCTGGGCCATCCTACCTATTACCCCCGTTGTGGCTTTATACCGGCAGGGGCTCAAGGTTTTGAAGCGCCTTATCCTATACCAGAAGAACATGCGGGAGCATGGATGATTCTAGCGTTAAAAGATGATGTCTTAAATAATAACTCAGGGCAAGTTCAATGTTCAAAAGTATTAAACGAACCTCAGCACTGGAGAGAATAATTATGTTAACCAATCGTTTCACCGGACTCGCTGAAGCTCGCTGGTGAACTCACAGTTATGCAAGATGAATATATGAATGAAGCGAGTATTCGGATAACACAACGAGAACACCCGCCAAGTGATTCTGAGATTAGGGAGTGGATTGGTAAAGAACCATATGAGCACTGGAAACATGTAATACAGCTAATCGAGAAAGCCTACCCGAACGTTTTTATCCCGGAATGGCTCTACGGGGGCAAGAAATATGGCTGGTCACTGAGATATAAGAAAAGTAAATCATTCTGTACGCTAGTCCCAGAGAAAAATCGCCTTGCACTGCTTATTATTTTTGGTGCAGAAGAGCGGACAAAAGTCGAAACTATAAAAGATAGCCTCTCACATTACGTCCAAAGAGAATACGACCAGGCAACAACATATCATGATGGGAAGTGGCTACTTCTTACGATCGATTCTGATACAGTTCTAAAAGATGCAATGTGTCTTCTCGCTGTAAAACGAAAGCCAAAGAATGAAGTGAAAGCATAACAAGGTCATCCACCCGACGGCTAAAGCCGTCGGTGATGCTGTTGATAGCCTCCCCTGTAATGACTTGATCTGGATATAAGTATGAGTTAGTTTAAAAATAATGATATGAAGATCAGAGATGTAATAAAAACAATTGAAGATGATGACTGGTACCTAGTGTATCAGAAAGGGAGTCATAGGCAGTATAAGCACCCTGAAAAGAAAGGACGTGTAACGATTGCCGGACATCCTAATGATGATCTGGCCCCAGGAACTTTAAACAGCGTATTTAAACAAGCTGGGATAAAGAAGACAGGGAAGGAATAAGGAGGGTATTCCCATGCATAGGTTCTTAATCGTGATTGAAAAAGCCAATGGAAACTTTTCTGCATATTCCCCTGATCTTCCTGGTTGTATAGCAACAGGAAAAACAAAGGACCAAGCTGCAAAAAACATCCATGATGTAATCGAATTACATATACAAGGGTTAAAAGAAGATCACCTACCCATTCCAAAATCGCACGCCAGTGCAGAATATATTGCCATCACAGGCTGACAAGCCACGGCAGTCGACGCGCTTCGCGCGCGGCTGACCGGCACGTTGGCCGCATGATAGCGATTAAATTCCTACAATAATCAGGAGCACGTGGGTATGAGTTTTTCTAATTATCCTCATCTGATGCGCTTTGAGTGGAGGCAGGTATATGGGAACTATTGATAAGGCTTCCTTCTATCGATATGCATGGCTTCTTGTTGGTGGCATATTGATGGCGTTTTATAATGGCAATGCTGTTTCAGTAACAGTCTGGCTCGCACCAGTGTTTGTCCTGCGCTTTACAAGGGTATGCAGTTGTAAGGAACTTTTATTCGTTCCACTTGTCCTTGCGGCATCACACGCTCTGGTATTCTATGGGCCTTTTTCCAATGCCGCTATCCCGCCGGTGTTCAGGGTCATATTCGGCGTAGTCTGTGGTCAATTCGTCTTTATACCGTTTATTATCGATCGGCTGCTTGCAAAGAAAATAAGCGGATTCGCATCTACCCTTGTTTTTCCAGCAGCATGGGTTTCTGTCGAATTTATTTTTTCCAAGGTCAGCCTTCTTTCAACCTTCGGTGTCATCGGATATACCCAGTCAGGTTATCTTCCCCTGGTGCAGATCGTGTCTATTACCGGAATTTGGGGATTGAGCTTTGTTATCCTCTGGTTCTCTTCTGTAGTGAATTGGGTATGGCTGAATCAATTCCGAGTCGAGCCTGTTAAAAATGGAGTCGCCACGTATGCAGCGATCATGCTGGCAGTACTTCTCTACGGGGAATTCAGGCTTCACGATTCTCATTTTGAAAAATCGGTACGGGTGGTTGCTTCTTCTTCATCATATGAAGTAAGGCGACTTTTCAGGGAAGCATTGAAAAGCGGAAGCTATCCGCCTCTTTCTGTTAATATCAGTACGTTCAACGATTTCATGGACAAAACCGCAATACCCGGCTCCAAGATCATATTCTGGCAGGAATATGCGCTGATAACAAGTGAGGCCGATGAAGGACAGATTATCGAGCATGCATGCATAAAGGCAAGGGAACGGGGAATATATCTCGGCCTGCCGATGGGCGTAGTGAAAACGAAAGGCCGGAAACAACTCCTTGAAAATAAAGTGGTCTGGATAGCTCCCGACGGCCGGGTCTTATCAAGGTATATAAAATCCTATACCGCTCCCTGGGAAACAAGCTCGAATCCGATCAAAAGAATATCAACTTTCAAAACCGATTTCGGTACTGCAGGCTCGGTCATATGTTTCGATATGGATTTTCCTTCACTTATCCGCCAGTCTGCCGAGAACAAGGTTGAGTTGATGCTCGTTCCCTCATACGACTGGAGGGGGATAGCCCCTTTCCATTCATACATGGCTGTATTCAGAGCTGTTGAGAACGGATTCTCTTTAATCAGGGCTGCCGGAGATAGCGGCGTCTCAATTTCTTCAGATCCGTACGGAAGGGTGCTGTCGTATCTTGATAATAAGTTAAGCAGTGATAAGATCATGGTTGTTGATCTTCCAATCTACAACACGAAAACCTTGTATCCCATCATCGGCGATCTCTTAGCTTGGCTGTCCGTTGCTGGATTAGTGATCCTGGTACTTATTCCAAAGAAAATGATCAGTTAATTATGTGAGTCAGATTACGTTCGATTTTTTTCAGACGTGTAGAGAGGCCAACAATCGGTTCCAGCGGACGGCTTGACAGCCGCCGCTGACCCTTGGCGTTAAAATCGTCATCGGGAGCGTGAAGAGGAATGGCAAACACGAATGCATAAATAGTATTGAGCCAGCCCTGTCAGATTGTTTTTGGTTAATCACAAACGTCGGTCAATGAATTCCACGGTATAGCCTGTGCAGAATGTCTGAATACCACGCGAACAGCCGCTTGACATGCTCGAAAAGTATGGTACAGACTTAAGCATAAAGCTGTAAGCAAGGGGGATTAGCAAATGTCCGGTCACAGCAAATGGAGCACGATCAAGCACAAGAAGGGTGCGGCGGATGCCAAACGCGGTAAACTCTTCAGCAAGATCATCAAAGAGATAACCGTGGCCGCCCGTATGGGTGGTGGTGATCAGAATGCCAATGCAAGACTCAGATCCGCCATCGCCGCGGCCAAGGCCGCCAACATGCCCAAGGACAATATTGACCGCGCTATCAAGAAGGGTACCGGTGAGCTGGCAGGTTTCGCGCTTGAAGAACTTTCCTACGAAGGATACGGACCGGGCGGTATTGCCATCATGGTATATGTGTTGACCGATAACAAGAACCGGGCCGTGGCTGATATTCGACACCTTTTTTCCAAATACAATGGCAACTTGGGTGAAACCAACTGCGTATCCTGGATGTTCGAAAAGCGCGGCTTCATCTCCATCGATAAGGGTTTGATTGATGAAGACGCACTCTATGAGATCGCCTTGGGGCAGGGCGCGGATGACATTTCGGACGAGGGTGAGACCTACGAAATCCTCACCGAACCCGATGGACTGAATGGACTTAGAGAGGCGCTCGAAGCCAAGGGCATCGTTTATAATACCGCCGAGGTCTCCATGCTGCCCAAAACAACCGTTAAGGTAAGCGGCAAGAGCGCTCAGCAGGCCCTCAGACTCCTGGATCTACTTGAAGATCATGACGATATCCAGTCCGTGTATTCCAATCTCGACGTGGATGATGAAGAAATGGAACAGTTCCAGGCGTCATGATCATCTGCGGGATCGATCCCGGCACGCAGTATACAGGATTTGGAATCCTGGATATCGAGCGTGACCGGAGCGTTTACCGCAACCATGGAGTAATCCGTCCAAAGTCCAAGAATTTAGACGTAAGGCTCAAAGAGATCTTCTTGCGTATAACCGATATCCTCCAGGCATATCAGCCGGCCGAAGCGGCGATCGAGACCTCATTTTACGCCACCAATGCGCAAACGGCACTGAAGCTGGGGCAGGTGCGAGGCGTTATCATCCTGGCCGTGACCCTGCTCGACATCCCCGTGTTCGAATACACACCGACCGAGGTCAAGAAGGCGACGTGCGGCTACGGCCATGCCGAAAAGGGACAGATCAGCACCATGGTACATACGCTCTTAGGCATTCCCAAGGGAAAGATCACCTCGCAAGATGCCTCGGATGCCCTGGCTGTGAGCCTGTGTCACGTATCCTCCCGCAGGATGAAGAGGCTGACGGCATGATCGGCATGCTCAAGGGCTCTGTTGTCCATGTCGCGCCGGCGACGCTGACGGTTATGGTCTCCGGTGTGGGTTTCCATGTGCATGTGCCGGCCGGGGAGGAGATGCATGTCGCCATGGGACAGGAGATCCTTATTCATACCGTATTAATCGCGCGCGAGGATTCGCTCACACTCTATGGCTTTCTTGATCCCCGGCAGCGCGAGATATTTTCCCTGCTCATCGGGGTTTCCGGAGTGGGTCCCAAGACGGCCATCAATATTCTGGGAGGTATGGATCCCAACCGGTTCCTGGATGAAGTAGTAAATGAGAACATCAATTATTTAAGCTCGTTGCCCGGGATAGGCAAGAAAAGCGCCCAGCGCATCGTGCTGGAACTGAAAGAGAAGATCGTCAAGCAGTTCCAGCGCCAGGGACATCGCGGGCTGAACATCGCGGAAGATGCGGTTGAAGCTCTGATCGCTTTGGGGTACTCTGATGTACAGGCCCGCAAGGCCACCGCGGGTATCAAGGCGGACAGCGTGGAAGCGCTCATCAAGCAGGCTTTAAGGGAAATGCATTGATGGACAGACCCTTGACGGGAACGAGGATCGATCGTGACGAAGCCGATTTTGAGGCCCAAATCCGGCCGCGTACGCTCAAGGAATATGTCGGACAGGAGAGCCTCAAGGAGAATTTAGACGTTTTCATCAAGGCCGCCAAGGCCCGCAAAGAACCGCTCGATCACTGTCTTTTCTACGGACCACCAGGGCTGGGCAAGACCACCCTGGCCTATATTATTGCCAATGAACTGGGCGTGAGTCTCAAAGTCACGAGCGGACCGGCCATCGACAAATCCGGCGACCTAGCGGCCATACTGACCAATCTTGAGCCCCATGATGTACTCTTCATCGATGAGATCCACCGTCTGGGCTCGGCGCTCGAAGAGATCCTTTATCCGGCCATGGAGGAGTTCAAGCTCGACATCGTCATCGGACAAGGACCATCGGCACGTTCCATACGGCTGGATCTGAATCCCTTCACCCTCGTATCGGCCACGACGCGCGCCGGAAGGATCACCTCGCCCTTGCGCGATCGCTTCGGAATCATCGGTCATCTCGAGTTCTACACCGAGGATGAACTGGCCCTGATTCTCAAACGATCGGCCAAAATTCTGGGTATCAAGGCCGAGGAAGGGGGCTTATCCGAGATCGCCCGACGTTCACGGGGCACGCCGCGCATCGCCAACCGCCTTTTGCGAAGGGTCCGTGACTTTGCGGATGTCCTGGGCGACGGGAATATCGAGCAGACCATCGCCGACCATGCCTTGACGCGGCTGGATATCAACAAAACCGGACTTGATCGCATGGACCGCAGGATTCTCGAGATCGTGATCAAACAGTTCGGGGGCGGCCCGGTCGGCATTGATTCCCTGGCCGCCGCCCTGGGTGAAGACAAGGACACGATTGAAGACGTTTATGAGCCCTACCTGATCCAGAACGGCTATCTCAATCGCACGCCGCGTGGCCGTCAAGCCGCCGCCAAGGCCTATCGTCTCTTAAGCCTGCCGCGACCGGAGCAGATGGATGTGTTTGAAGAATAACGCCCGTGCCGGTGCTCTAGGCCGGCGAGTGTTGCTGGATGTCGATGACACCCTTTACCCCAAAGGAAAGGGCCCGTTTCGCGCCGTCAGCGCGCGCATTGAGACCTTCGTGATGACGCGGCTTGATCTGAATCGGGCCGCGACCAAGGCCTTGCGCGCGGATTACATCAGGCGCTACGGTTCCACCCTGGCCGGGCTCATGCACGAGCATGCCTTCGACCCAGATGATTTCTTGAGGGATGTGCATGATGTGCCGGTCGAGAGCATACTGAGCCGTGACGAGCGTCTGGCCGAAACCCTGGCATCCATAGCGTTGCCGTGTATCGCTTTTTCGAATGGATCCCGGGCCTACATACGACGCGTATTGGAAACCCTGGGAGTCAACACCCTCTTTTCCGGCATGTTCGCGATTGAAGATATGGATTATATCCCCAAACCTAAGCCTGAAGGATACCGCAAACTGATTGAGTTCTATGACGTCCCGGCCGATAGCTTTATCATGGTCGATGACCGGCATGAAAATGTTCGCACCGCCCTGAGTCTGGGCATGTATGGCATCGTGGTTGACCAGGACACGCATGATGAGATCCCGGTCATACCGGATATTTACGCCCTTCCACTGGCGTTGGCGCAGTATTTAAAGACGTATGCACAGGGATTACAGGGGTAGAGATGCATTGTTTAGTAACGGGAGCAGCGGGCTTCATTGGTTTTACCCTTTCCAGGCGTTTGCTGGAAGAGGGTCACACCGTCGTAGGACTGGACAACCTTAATGACTACTACGATCCGCGGCTCAAGCAGGCTCGGCTGTCTTTGCTCGAACCATATGCCGGCTTCACCTTCGAGCGCCTCGATCTGATCGAAAAGGATCGGATACTGAATCTCATCCGCGACTGTGGATTCGATGTTGTCATACATCTTGCGGCCCAGGCGGGTGTGCGCTACAGTCTCGAGAATCCCCACGCCTACGTCGACGCCAACCTGGTTGGTTTCATGCATATCCTGGAGGGATGTCGTCAGGCGCACATACAGCATCTCGTATATGCATCCTCCAGCTCCGTATACGGCTCCAATTCCAGCATGCCTTTCAGCGTGCATGATAATGTGGACCATCCCGTTTCGCTTTACGCCGCGACCAAGAAGGCCAATGAGCTCATGGCGCACTGTTATGCGAGTCTCTATGGACTGCCCTGTACGGGGCTTAGATTTTTCACGGTCTACGGACCGTGGGGAAGGCCCGACATGGCGCTGTTCAAGTTCACCCACGCCATCCTCAATGGCCAGCCGATCGAGCTGTACAATCACGGCCGGATGCAGCGCGACTTCACCTATGTCGACGATATCATTGAAGGCTTGGTGCGCATCATGAACATCGTGCCACGGCCTGATCCCGAGTGGGACAACCGGCATCCCGACCCCGGGACAAGCTCGGCGCCTTACCGCATCTATAACATCGGCGGATCGCACCCCGTGGAGCTGAGCTACTTTGTGGAAGTCCTGGAACAGGCAATAGGCGTCAAAGCCATGAAAGAAATGCTCCCGCTCCAACCAGGCGACGTTGTGGCTACCTGTGCCGATGCCCGGGATCTGGAAGCTATCACCGGTTTCAGGCCCCAAGTTCCGATCGAAGTGGGTATCGCGCGCTTTGTTGACTGGTACCGGACCTATTATTGCTGATTTCCGGCTACAAAGGATGGTTTATTTCGCTTAAGACATCCTCGGAGGGGAGTTTCATCTCCAGGATGAAGTCCAGGATGCGGTCTTGATAGTGCTCCCCGCCGTTGATGAACTCAATGCCCAGTTGGGTCTTCTGGAGGACATTCTCGGTTCTCACCGAACGCACGATGCCCTGAGCATCGATGCGGCCTTTGGGAAGATTGATCTTGACGTCGGGCAGATTCATGCCCTCGATGAAGGGGGTTTCATCGTCGAGCACTTCCGCGCCCATGCCTTCGATACTGATGTCCCAGACCACCAAGGTGATCTCGCGGGCGCTGATGGGATGAATGATGCTGGCCGTAATCGGTTCCTGGCCGGTAACGAAGTAGCGTAGCATACTGCGACGGCTGATATACTGGAGTTCAACTGGCCAACTGGTCTCCATGATGTTTTTAATGACATTGAGCACGGTGGCGGAGAAAAGCATCACGTTGATGCCTTTGAAGAGATAGAAGGGGTAGGTTACACCGACCTCGGGCTGGAACGGCAGACGCAGCTCCGAGATGCGCACGATGCGCAGTACCATATTGTCGTCCTGGGGTCTTAGGTAAAAGAATTCAGCCGGGATGGCCTTGTTCTTGTTGATCATGAGCATATCGCCGAAGCCGCGCGACCATTTCTTGACCTCCTCGAAGATATGCATGACTTCATCACGGTTCTTGATAATGTGGCCTGTCTTGCCGTTGGCTTTGCGCAACTGCGTATAGGCCTCGATGGGTGTGTCGGCGGGTGAAAAATCGATGCCGGCCCGACACGGGACGCCAGGGCCGAGGTGCGCGATACGGCCGTTGATGGACGCCGCTATGACAGCCCCCTGCTTTTCCAGGTTGTCGATGACGATCTCACGGCCTTCCTTAAAGTGGGAGAAACCGTTGGCGATGATGACACCCATGCCGCCGATTGAGATATCCACGATCGGCAGCTTCATATGCTCCTTGCCGACCGTCACATTGGCGTAGAGTTCATGCAGGCTCTTGGTTTTGCGCCTTCTGGCCTCTCTCTTCTCCATTATGGCTTATGATCGGAATTGTGAAGGGGTAAACTTTAGAAATAAAAGATAGATGCATGGGGCGTTTGTAGAATTTTGCCCGTGTGGAACAGGATGGGCGCGCTCACACGCGCCCTGGTTGGAACCTGGGAAAAGAATCGATAGGTAATAAACCTACTTGCCGGTAAAGTGAGGCGGACGTTTTTCCAGGAAGGCCTTCATGGTCTCGGCCAGGTCATCCGAGGGCAGGATCATGGCGCTACGCGCGGCCACGTACTCGAGCCCGTCGGCGATGCTCTTGCCTCGGCAGTAGTTGAGGACATCCTTGGAACTCTGCACAGCCAGAGGTGAGTTGCGGGCGATCTCGAGCGCCATCTCCCTGGCGCCGGCCAGGAGGGTATCCTTGTCGTCGAAGACCGCGTTCACCAGCTGGATTTCCCTGGCGCGCTCGGCATCGATGAACTTGGCGGTATACGCCAACTCCCGCGTGAGGCCTTGGCCGATGATATGCGGCACGCGCTGCAGGCTGCCGACATCGCACACGAAAGCAACGGCCGCCTCGCGCAGGGAGATGCGGGCGTCCTTGGAGGCCAGGCGGATGTCACAGGCGCTAGCCATGTCGAGCCCGGCGCCGATGCAGAACCCATGGATGGCGCAGATGACCGGCTTGGAGCATTTCTCGATGCAGCTCATCGTATCCTGCAGGGGAAAGATGGCCTTGTAGAGCTTCATGGTGCCGCTGGCACTGAAGTCCCAGTTTTTCAAGGATGGTATCTCACCTCCCATGCCGATGAGATCGATTCCGGCACAGAAATCCTTGCCTTCCCCGGCGATGATGACGGCCAGGATGTCATCGTCATTCTGAATCTCATCGAACAGCGGGATGGTCTCCTTCCAGGCCGCCGGTCCCATGGCGTTCTTTTTTTCCGGACGGTTAAGGTACACCCAGGCGATATTGTCTTCCTTGATTAGCTTATAAAACATGTATGTCCCATCCATCGCTCTTAAACCTCCTGTGAACAACCATAAGTGATCATGATCCGCTCTGTCAAAGGCAAAGTGGGTTTGCCTTGGGGCTTGACAGCAGGGGTCGAAAACACTACTCAAGGCATGAGGAGACACGGGAGGGAAGATATGCCTATCTACGAATATAAATGCAAGGCCTGTGGAAATGACTTCGAAAAGCTGGTCTCGTTCAGCTCCAAGGATCCGGTCAGCTGCCCGAAATGCGCATCCGAGAATGTCGCCAAGAAAATTTCCATGGTTGCTTCCGGTAAGTCCGGTTGTGACGGTTGCACCTCGACCTCGTGCGGGCCGTCCTGAGGTTAACGCCTAGAGGCACGGTCGTGCCTTGAAAAAGAAGAAGTCAGGATTCAGAATACAGAAATCAGAATGAAATATGGTTTTTATTCTGACTTCTGAATCCTGTATTCTGGCTCCTGTGTTTAGAAGAGCTCTTCGCGGATAATGGTCTGGTCGCGTTTGGACCCCACCGATATGATGGCGGCTTTGACCCCGAGCTTCTCTTCCATATAGGCGATATAGGCCCTGCAGTTGGGGGGCAGATCGGCATAGTTCTTCACCTGGGAGAGGTTTTCTTCCCAGCCGGGGAGCTCATCATAAACCAGCTCAAGGTTCGGGAACATCTCAAGGTCGGCGGGCATGCTCTCCATGACGGTATCACCGGCCTTGTAGGCCGTGGCCACCTTGAGGGTCTCCAGACCCGAGAGGACATCGAGTTTGGTAATGGCCAGATGAGTCATCGAGCTCAAACGGGTGGTATGCCTGAGCGCCACCAGGTCGAGCCAGCCGCAACGCCGTGGGCGGCCGGTGGTTGCGCCGTATTCGCCGCCGAAGGCCCGTAGACGCTCTCCCAACTCGTCGCTCAGCTCGGTCGGAAACGGACCTCCGCCCACCCGGGTCGTGTAGGCCTTGCAAATGCCGAGCACCTTGTTGATCATTGTCGGGCCGATGCCCGCTCCCACGCAGGCGGCACCGGCCACGGTGTTCGAAGAGGTGACGAAGGGGTAGGTGCCGTAGTCCATATCAAGGTTTCCACCTTGGGCGCCCTCGAAAAGCAACGACTTGCCCGCTTTCACGGCCTTGTCGATCAGCAGTGAAGTATCCGTGACAAACGGTTTGAGCCGCTCGCCCAACATGGTCAATTGCTCGAGCATGGCCTCCTTCTGAGGGGCCTTCACCTTGAGGACCTTGGTAATATATTCCAGGCGCTCGTCGTAGTGGGCATCGATTTTCTGTCTCAAGAGCTCCGGATGGATCAGGTCGATCATGCGGATACCGATGCGGCGGGCCTTGTCTTCATAGGCCGGACCGATGCCGCGGCCGGTCGTGCCGATCCGTTCGGTATCGCGCGCATGATCGATGACCTTATGGTAGGGCATGATCACATGGGCACGGTCGCTGATGGCCACCGTCTCCGGACTGACATGATGTCCTTTGGCGGTAAGCTCGTCGATTTCCGTCAAGAGGATCTCCGGGTCGATGACGACCCCGGAACCGATGATGCATACTTTATCGCGGTGTAAAATCCCGGAGGGGATGAGGTGCAGAATAACCTTATTCTCTCCAATGACAAGGGTATGCCCGGCATTGTTTCCACCCTGAAATCTGATGATGAGGTCGGCCTTTTCGGTCAGAAGGTCAACTACCTTGCCTTTGCCTTCATCGCCCCATTGCGCGCCGACAACAATCATGTTCGCCATAACGTTTCTCCCCGGAGCTGGATTGAATCTTCACCTGCTTAAAAGCGTATCGCTGATCAAGATCTTGTACTACACTACTTGCATAGTTCCTGTGATCACAAATCCGCTGCACTTTTAACAAATGGATACTAGCGTGTCAATAACTATAGACAGGGCACAATCAATCACATGGTGCTTGTATATAATCTTTTTTTTTCGTAGAATATATGCATGCTTGTGACGACTTGCCAAGACGGTGCCCAATGATCTTGACCGACGGACAGGCAACCTGTGCCCACTGCGGACAGACTGCCTTGGCGGTGCTATGCGACGGTTGCGGCATACCGTTGTGCGAAAACTGCCGTATCTTCGATCTGTGGTCTTATGGCTGCGGCCATATTAATCCCAAGGCCTTCTGCCCCCAATGCCATGAGGATATCGAAATCAATCCTTGGGGAGGACGGAGGCCCTGATTGCCTTCTAGCCCGCTTTGATGGTCGTAGAACGTCCCATACAGACCTTGACTTGCAGGCAGATGATCCTATAAAGGTACTGTATGATCATAAACCAAGGAACAAGGATGAACGCATGATCAATCTTAAGTTCCAGGAAATAGTAGGATTTCTGCTTGGTCCCGAAGCCGGGGAGGACCGGTTGAATGTTTATTATCCCGCCCTTGACGTCTATGAGAACGCGGATGAACTCTGTATCGAGATGGAGATTCCGGGTGTCAATCAGGAGGATGTCAATGTCGAGATCATGGGCAACACCATACGCATCAGCGGCATGAAAAAGGACGCCTTTCTGAACAAAGGGGTGCGCTACATCCGTATGGAACGTGGTTTCGGGAAGTTCAGTCGCGATCTGGAAATCCCGGATCGATTCGATCTTAATCTGGTGGATGCGAAGTTCAAGGACGGCGTTTTGATGATCAGGATAACACGATCACCCCAAAAGGTCGAGGTGGTTAAACGCATTGAGGTGAAATAGATCGAGGTGAGATGAATGGACAATGAAAAACAGGTTATAGATATCCCTGAGACCGTACCGCTACTACCGGTTCGGGATGTCGTTATCTATCCCTATATGATCCTGCCGCTCTTTGTCGGCCGGGGACTTTCCATTAAAGCCGTGGATGAAGCGCTCAACAAGGACCGCTTCATTTTTCTGGTGGCCCAGAAGGACTCGTCCGTAGAGGAACCGGATCCGGAACAGATCTATAAGATCGGGACCGTAGCCATGGTGATCCGCATGCTCAAGCTTCCGGACGGCCGGGTCAAGATTCTGGTCCAGGGAGTGGCCAAGGCCCGCATCAAGGAGTTCCACCACGATGAACGCGGATTCTATACCGTGGATATCGAGAAGATCGAGGAACCGGACATCAAGGAGATCACGGTCGAGGTCGAGGCGCTCATGCGCTCCGTCAAGGAGCAGTCCGAGCGCATCCTGCAGCTCAGGGGCATCGTTTCACCGGATGCCCTGTCCATCCTGGAGGCCATCGACGACCCGGGCCGCCTGGCCGACCTTGTGGCCTCGAACTTAAGGCTCAAGGTCGATGAGTCCCAGCAAGTGCTGGAGATCATCGACCCGGTGGAAAGGCTCAAACATGTCAATACCCTCCTGGCCAAGGAGATGGAGCTGACCGAAGTCCAGGCCCGCATTCAGAACCAGGCCAAGGATGAGATGAACAAGACCCAGCGCGAATATTTCCTGCGCGAACAGATGCGGGCCATCCAGAACGAGCTGGGCGAGGTGGACGATAAGGGCAAGGAGATCGATGAGTACCGGCAGAAGATCGAGAAGGCCAAGATGCCGGAAGAAGTTGAGAAAGAGTCTTCCAAGCAGCTGGACCGTCTCAAGATGATGCACCAGGACTCGGCCGAGGCCAATATCATCCGGACCTACCTGGACTGGATGGTCGACCTGCCGTGGGGCAAGGCCACGGAGGATAATCTCAACATCAAGGAGGCCTCCAAGGTCCTGGACGCCGACCACTATGGCCTCAACAAGGTCAAGCAGCGCATCCTGGAATACCTGGCCGTGCGCAAGCTCAACCCGGACAAGAAAGGCGCGATCCTGTGCTTTGTGGGTCCCCCAGGTGTCGGCAAGACATCCCTGGGCCGTTCCATCGCCCGCGCCCTGGGCCGTAATTTCTACCGTCTGTCCATCGGCGGCGTGCGCGACGAGGCCGAGATCAGAGGCCACCGCCGCACCTATATCGGTGCCCTGCCCGGACGGGTCATCCAGGGTATCAAGCACGCCGGCAGCAACAACCCGATCTTCATGATCGACGAGGTCGACAAGATCGGCGCCGATTTTCGGGGCGACCCTTCCTCGGCCCTGCTGGAGGTTCTCGACCCTGAGCAGAACTTCTCCTTCCAGGATCATTACCTGAACGTGCCCTTTGATCTTTCCAAGGTCATGTTCATCACCACGGCCAACCTCATGGACCCCATTCCGGGTCCGCTGAAGGACCGAATGGAGATCATCGAGCTGCCGGGCTACACCGACCAGGAGAAGCTCCAGATCGCCAAGCGCTATCTCGTGCCCCGTCAGATCAAGGAGAACGGCATGCAGGAAAAGGATATCACGTTCTCCGACGATGCTATCCTGGACGTGATCAACCACTATACCAAAGAGGCGGGGGTACGCAATTTGGAACGGGAGATCGGTTCCATTTGCCGCAAGGTGGCGCGCGATATCGCCGAGAAGAACGGCAAGCGCACCCGCTTGTATCGCATTACCGCCAAGAATGTCCATAAATACCTGGGCGTGCCCAAGTACATGCCCGAGCAGGAACGCAAGGAACACGAAATCGGCGTCTCCACCGGACTGGCCTGGACCCAGTTCGGGGGCGAGATCCTCTATATCGAGGTCTCGGTGCTCTCAGGCAGCGACGGCAAGGGCGGGGCGGTAACCCTGACCGGCCAGCTGGGCGACGTCATGAAGGAGTCGGCCCAGGCCGGCATCTCCTATATCCGCTCGCGCGCCGAGAAGCTCGGCATCTCGCCCAGCTTCAACAAGGAAAAGGACCTGCACATCCATGTCCCGGCCGGCGCCATCCCCAAGGACGGTCCCTCGGCCGGCATCACCATGGCCGTGGCCGTGATTTCGGCGCTCACTGACCGGGCCGTGCGCAAGGATATCGCCATGACGGGCGAGATCACGCTGCGCGGCAAGGTCCTGCCCATCGGCGGGCTCAAGGAGAAGTCCCTGGCCGCGCACCGCAACAAGATCTTCGAGATCATCATCCCCAAGGAAAACGAGAAAGACCTCGAAGACATCCCGCCCGAGGTGCGCAAGAAGATCACCTTCCACCCGGTCAGCAACATGGACGAGGTGCTCGAACTGGTGTTCGTCAAGGACGAGGCGGAAAAAGAAAAAACCAAGGCCAAGGCCAAGGCCCAAGCGTAAAGTTCCAAAGATCTCCGACCCCCCAAGCCCCCCTGGATCTCCAGGGGGGCTTATGTGCCTCCGGCTGTTTGCTCGTTTGCGCGGTGAAAAATTATTGTACTCGGTAACAACGCGCAATATGGGATTATCCGCTGAATCGTGCCGCCTGAAAAAATGCCGGCATGATTCAGCGGACCGTCGCCGTCGCCCATCCCACGCGTCAAACACACTCTCATACCGGGAGGGGCGAGCGTCTGGGCCGTGCCATCGTATATACACTTATGCCCAGGTTGTCAGAGGAGAGTGAAATGGAGAAAGCTACGCCATGGAAAACAGATAACCACTTTACGCGGGATGGGATGCGGTTATTATGATCCCGTACGATTCTGTGGTGCACGGTTCGGATTGGACATGGCGTCGATCTCACGAATGAACGCAAGTCAATACACAAGGCCGTCTTGTTGCGGGCGGTTGATAAGGGCATGCCCGGCTTGCCCGAATTGATAGACCGGTTGCGCCAGCCTCTGCGCGCCCCCACTACAGCCGCCGCACCGAGCAGACCTACTGCCATTGGGTCGAGCGCTATATCTTTTTTCATCATGTGCGCCATCCGTCCGAAATGGCCGAGCCCGAAATCAACGCCTTCCTGACCCACCTGGCGGTTAAGGAAAAACTGGTAGGGTGGGTGGAGCGAAGCGTAACCCGCCGAACAGATAGGGGATCAATCGTCATGTATTGGACAAGCCTGTCGGCGACCTGGGCGATGTCATCCGCGCCAGAAAGCCCAAGCGCCTGCCCGTGGTCATGACCCGCGCCGAGGTGAAAGCCGTGCTGGCGGGCCTCACCGGCGATAAAGCTCTTATGGCCTCGCTGATGTACGGAGCGGGCTTGTGCCTGATGGAATGCCTGCGCCCGCAGGTGCAGGATATCGACTTTGCGCGCGGCGAGGTGCTTGTGCGCGACGGCAAGGGCGCCAAGGACCGCATCACCATGCTGCCGGCATCCCTGGAAGAGCCGCTCCAGGAACACCTGCGGAAGGTGATGAAGATTCATGAGAAGGACCTTGCCGACGACTGGGGCCGGGTGCAGCTGCCCATGGCGCTTGACCGCAAGTATCCGAACGCCCCGGCTGACTGGCGCTGGCAATGGGTATTCCCGCAGGAGCACCGCTGGAAAAATACGCGTACCGGCGAGGAGGGACGGCATCATGTCCATGAAACCATTCTGCAACGGGCAGTCAAGGAGGCCGTCAGCAAAGCCGGGGTGATCAAACCTGTAGGCTGTCATACATTTCGACACTCCTTCGCCACCAACCTGCTTGAAGCAGGGTACGACATCCGCACCATTCAAGAGCTTCTGGGACATAAAGACGTAAGCACAACCATGATATACACTCATGTGCTCAATAAAGGATGGCATGGCGTGCGCAGTCCGATTGATGACCCCTAGCCGGTTTATACAGACTGTATAAGCAATGGCGGCCAGAATGGTTCCACCGAGGAAACTTGTTGAAATGAAAAGACAAAGATGTATTATGATGAGAGAGTGTCGGGGCAATATGCAGAAAGGATGAGATGTGCCAATAGAGATATACAGACTGTATAAACATGGTTAAGCCTAAAGGAATTATAGAGTGAAATATTTGCAGTGGCTCACTATTATTGGAATCATAATTCTGCCATTTCCCGCCCGTGCAGATGATGCCCTGTCAATGTTAGTCGGAAACGGTCTTGAAGCTTTTACATTGGGCACAATATGGGTTCTTATTGTTGAGTTTGCATATTGCCGGTACCGGTTCAAGCACACCAGCAATCTTAGAAATATTCTTTTTGTCATTACAGCAAACGTAGCCACGACCATAATGGGCTTTTTTTTATTGCTACTGACTCCCGATTCTGAGGTTTATTTTACGGAGTCCGGTATAATGTGGCGTTTCCTTATTTGCTATTTATGCACTGTACCAGTTGAAGCTCTGATTTTAAAACAATTCTTACGTAGCACAGAACAATTGAGCTTTCTAAGCGCATTCATCAATTCTGTTCTATTCAATATATTCAGTTACATTGGAATCGTGGCAATATTCTTCATTCTTCCTCAAAAATATTCGGGGTAATAAAAACATGCTTAACAATGCAATCCACCTGACCGCAAGCAGCGCTTTCCTGTGCATCTGCCATTGCTCCGCAACACATCCTCTGCTACACTTCAGCTTCCTGCACCGCACTGCTTGCGGCAGGTGATCAACACGTTGGGCATACAAATGGTGAAGCGAAATGTCTGATCACACAATGGCGTTAGTGCCTCTTGAATCCTGGTGCTATGCCAGCCCAGAGCTGCGGGCTTGTGGGCTTTCCATAGATATCGGTCTGTTCGCAGAGGCTCTTATATATTATGATTGTGTCGCAGTAATTCCCACGAATCAACCACAGTTTGCTGATTTCATTAGATGGTTTGCAGATCAAGGGTGCTTCAATGACCTCATTACTCTTTTCACCGATGGAGTCCTTAAGGTCTACGAGTACTCATTTGTCACCGCGGCAATTGAGAAGGAGGGCGTTTATTCTATATGGAACATTCAGGACCCTATCCAATCTCGCCCGAACACATTTGAGCAACGCTTTCTCTATCATCCAAGTGTAGAAGCGGTTCTTCCTCACAAGGCCAGACAGCGACGCAAAGTATACAAAGCCTTGCAAGGGAATGTTTTTGAGGTTAAAGCAGATGAATTTGGAAGTGCTGTTGAAAATGCAAGGAAAGACTTTGAGAATCCATTTCGCAACCAACTGATAGTCCAAGCATTCGTTGATGAACTATATCGTTTTAAAAAGATGGGTAGAGCACCAGAAATAAGCGCAAGTGTTCTAACAGCAGACGACGGCTCAAGGAACAACATTACCTGGAATGTAAATTTTAATAAGTTGTCAGAGTATGCAGGGAAGGAATTGAATTTCCATATGGGTACTCCGCTCACAGCAAGTGCCCACTCAAACAGACTTATATGGTCGGCGTCCAGGCTAGAATGTGACCTATACTTGCCAAGGCCGATGAGTCTCCTTGTTGGTGATAAGTTGTATGAATCCACCGAGACAATTGTAAAGGCTGGACAGTTGATCGAGCAACTTGAGCGCACTGTTGAGTTTCCCGACATTCGGGGACTTGTGAATTCGGGGAGCATGAAATTTGCAGATATTTTGTCTATCCGTAAAAAAGCAAAGAAATTCCGCGAATGGTTACAGCGAGAGTCTGAAAGAGATCGGGATGCTATCGTGGCTTATCACAATGAAGTTGCTCGTCAAACTGGCTTCGCAAGTGCTGGACGTAGAGCATTGAGCCTTTTTGGTGTTGTTGTTGGTGGTGCTCTTGGGGGTGCAATTGGCAATGCCTTAGTGGGACCCATGGGGGGTGCTATAAGTGGCGTTGCTGGTAGCGCCCTCTCTTACCTGGTTGATGTAGCTGCAAGTTATGGTACGAAATGGAAGCCTGTGATATTTGGGGAATGGCTGAGAGAAAGAGTTGAGAAGAACATAAGGGAAGGTAGACAGAGATGAAATGCCCAACCATGGCATCCACCGGACGGCTAAAGCCGCCGGTGATGCCCGGCGTAGGCAGTGACTGAATCTATTCACCCTATAAGGAGATTTCCCGAAATGGACATTCCACGGATCTTCAACATCACCGAAAGTGCTCACCGCATCCATAACCCGATCACCCCCGAAAAGCTCGCCACTCTCGGCGCGGCGCTGCGTCTGGAAACGGGAACCCGAGTGCTCGACCTCGGCAGCGGTTCGGGGGAGATGCTGTGCACCTGGGCACGCGATTACGGAATCACCGGCACCGGCATCGACATGAGCCGGTTGTTCACCGAACAAGCGAAACTCCGCGCTGAAGAACTCGGCGTCGCAGATAAAGTCACGTTCATCCATGGCGATGCCGCCGGCTACGTCTCGGACGAGAAGGTCGGTGTAGCGGCCTGTCTCGGCGCCACGTGGATCGGCGGGGGCGTCAGCGGAACTATCGAGCTTCTGGCGCAAAGCCTCCTCTCCGGAGGGATCATCCTCATCGGCGAGCCCTACTGGCGGCAGCTACCGCCGACGGAAGATGTCGCCAAAGGGTGCCTTGCCCACTCAATCTCCGACTTTCTCCTGCTTCCAGAACTTCTCGCGTCTTTCGGCCGCCTCGGCTACGACGTCGTGGAAATGGTTCTGGCAGACCAAGATGGCTGGGACAGATACGAGGCGGCCAAATGGCTCACCATGCGCCGATGGCTGGAAGCCAATCCCGATGACGAGCTCGCGAAAGATGTTCGAGCCCAACTGACCTCGGAACCCGGGCGCCACGCCGCTTACACGCGTGAATACCTGGGCTGGGGCATGTTCGCGCTGATGAAACGGTGATAAGGGGATTACCGGGCGACTCGGAAAGCGGGGAAAACCCAATCACGCCTGACAACTCATTCAAGCCGACGCCGCTTCGCGGCCCGGCTTAATTCAGGCGAGTTATGATTAGGAGCGAGAATGTTTAAAGAGTTGGAGATGATGAACGAACGGCCGGAACCGTTCCAATGTTACACCGCCAGCGATCTATGGACCGATGAGCATACGTCACGGCGGATGCTCTCGTTCCACCTCAACGAGGCCATCGACGTTTCTTCGCGAAACGCGGGGTTCATCAATCGATCAGTGGAATGGATCGCATCTGAGTTCAACATCGGCCGGGACGCCACGATAGCTGATTTCGGCTGTGGTCCTGGATTGTACGCGGCACGTCTGGCGAAATGCGGAGCACAGGTGACCGGCATCGATTTCTCGAAGAGGTCCATCGCGTACGCAAAGGAAGTTGCGGCCCGCGAGCAGCTGAATATCAGCTATGTGAATCAGAACTACCTGGAATTTGAAACAGAAGACCGGTTCGACCTTGTGCTGATGATCATGTGCGATTTCTGCGCCCTCAGCCCAAGGCAAAGAAAAGGGCTTCTGAGCACGTTCCATACGATCTTGAAACCGAGCGGTTCGGTCCTGCTGGATGTGTATTCCCTATCGGCATTTGAACAAAGGGAAGAGGCCGCGACATATGCAGTGAACCAGCTCAACGGATTTTGGTCGTCAGATAAGTACTACGGCTTTCTGAATACCTTTACATACGATGCAGAAAAGGTCGTGTTGGACAAATATACCATTATTGAGTCTGAGCGTACCAGACAGGTGTTTAACTGGCTGCAATATTTTGCGCCCGTTGATCTTGAGCGGGAATTCAAGGAGGCAGGTTTTTCCGTTAAAGGGTTTTATTCCGACGTAGCGGGAACCCCGTATGAGAGTAAATCAAGCGAATTTGCGGTCATTGCCCAAAAAGGATAGACTGGCGGGAATCTAAAACTGCTCAAGCATCCTGATCATTCTTGAAACCCTCGACAACCCAGAGGACTCCCCATCCCAGGATGACCGGGCTTACTCCGACCAGGGCAAAGCCAAGAAAATCGCCGGACCAGGGCCGGAAATACACCGTCCACAACAACAGCCAGACCGCGGATACGATCACCCCCAGACGCACTTTGCCGGAAAGAGACTTCATGATCGTCCCAGAGCTTTTCTCGCTCCTTGTCCTTCCCAGACGCCGGGGAAGAAAGATAATGAGCACGAACAGCACTACGATGACCAGTATTTCCTGCATGCCTGACACCCAGATCCTCCATATTCGGGTATAACCCATATGGTTCCCACCGTCAAACACAAGAGGCAAAAAGCATGTCCGGGCAACGGTCCCCAGTGGACAGGCGGCAGGGTCTTGCATTATCATGTTTCAAATACGGCTGATATTGATGATGGTTTTTGTATAAACCGCAGACGCGGCGGACGGCTTTTCAAGCGCCGGTGTTTCGCGGCGTTGGCTTCCAGGAGATAATATTATGGCAGTAGAAATAAGCGCCAATATTGAAAACCTACGTATAGACGATATCCATGCCATGCTTTCAAAAGTTTTTTGGAGCCCGAATATTACCAAGGCAGAGATAATGAAGGGCATAAAGAACTCGGCATTGGTCGTTGGTGCATATCATGATGGAACCCATCAAGTTGGTTTCCTGCGTGCGGTTTCCGATAAAGTGCGCTTTGCGTATCTCATGGATGTGGTTGTGCATGAAGACTTCCGCCGGCAAGGCATAGGGCAAAGGATGGTGAACTGTGCGCTTTCGCATCCGGAATTGAAAGATGTTTACCAATGGCTGCTCATCACCAAAGACGCCCATGGCGTTTATGAAAAATGCGGTTTCGCGCCCTTGAAAAATCCGGAAAAATGGATGTCGATCATGTCACCAAGGCCTGATCGGGCCGATTTCATCGGCTGACCATGGCACGCAGGCAGACGCGGCTTCGCATACGCCGTCGATGCCGGCCCTAGGCAATATGAAGGAAAAGCATATGGACACGGTGAGCGCGGAAAAAATTTAGGAGATGATTGATCTCGAAACCTTGGGTTGGAACACCAAGAACCCCGACCTCTTGCTACGTGCTGAAGTGGTAACGATTGTAAGGGAAAAAGCCGCCAAAGCAATGCTGTGTGACGTCGGCGCCCTCAAAGGGCCGAATGAGATTACAACGGCATATTTTCGTGCCAGAAGTGTCCCTCAGGAGGTTAAAAGACTGCCTTGCGCCATTGTCGAGCTATCAGGGAATAGTGATTACCAATCATTTTATGAAACTACAGCGGCCAATGCCGGTCTGACAATGAAATATTTTACCGATATCGAAGCCGCGCGCGCCTGGTTGCGGAGCAGGCTTGAAGAGATGAGAAGAAGGTCGAATAATGGCCCGGTAAGCCCCTCAAGCCGAGCGCAGCCCGCTGGGCTGCTCCGGCTTGGGTGGGTGGAACCGAAGATCCGTATACGTGTTAGGCCTCCGTCCCGTCCGCGTTTAGCGTTGACACATATGCTTACTCCATATAATTCGTTTTCATAGGAAGATCCTTCTGTGAGATCGCCAGGTGACGGATGCAAAGCCGCCGGCTTCTCTGCCGGGACTGGACGGTGACAAGGTGGCCATGAAAAAATTCATTATCACGGTTTTGGGTGAGGACCGGCCCGGCATCATTGCCGCGGTCACCAACGTGCTCCATGAACAGGATTACAATATCGAAGAGGTGAGCCAGACCATCCTGCAGAACCAGTTCTCCTGCTTCTTCGTTGTTGCGGGTTCTGAGAGGCAATCGAACGCGCAGCTTACCGCGGTCCTTGAGAACAGTACCGCCGGCTTCGAGCTTTTCTTCCATGTCCGCGAGCTCAGCCCGCATGTCAACCTTAACCGGGAGCTTGTCTGCGAACCCTACGTGGTCACCACGCAAGGACCGGACCGCAAGGGCCTCGTGGCCGGTATCACGGCCGTATTCGCGGCCTACCAGGTCAATGTCGCTCAGTTGCGGGCGGTGTTCAGAGGCGGGGACGAGCCGCTCAACAATACCATGATCTACGAGGTGGACATCCCCTTGAGCGTGGACCTCAATGAACTGCGCCGGGCTCTGTCCGAGAGAGCCAAAGAGCTGGATCTGGAGATCAGCATCCAGCACAGAAACATCTTCGAGGCCATGAACAGGGTCTTGTAAGGGGGGCGCGATCATGTTTACCCATGGAGAAATCCTTTCAGTACTGGAGATGCTTAAGAGTGAGCATCTGGACCTGCGCACCGTGACCCTGGGGCTCAATCTGCTGGACTGTGCCAGCGACGATCTCAAGCGCTTTCAGGCCAAGATCTACGACCGTATCACCCGCACGGCCGCAAACCTGGTGGCGGTCTGCGATCAGGTGGGCGAGAAGTACGGCATACCGGTGGTCAACAAGCGCATCTCGGTCAGCCCCATTGCCGTGGTCGCGGCGCCCTTTGGGCCGGAAGAAATGGTTGCCATCGCAGGTACCCTGGACAAGGCCGCCCGGGCCATTAACGTGGATTTCCTGGGCGGCTTTTCCGCCCTGGTGGAAAAGGGCATGGCCCGCGGAGACCGGGCCCTGATCGAAGCCCTGCCGCAGGCCCTGGCGACCACCGCAAGGGTATGTGCCTCGGTGAACGTAGCCACCACCCGCGCCGGCATCAATATGGACGCGGTCCTGCTCATGGGACGTCAGATCAAGGCGGCCTCCGAGCTCACCGCCGCCAAGGACGGCATCGGCTGCGCCAAGCTGTGCGTGTTCGCCAACATCCCCGAGGATGTGCCCTTCATGGCGGGCGCCTATCTGGGCGTTAGCGAACGCGACACGGTCATCAATGTCGGCGTCAGCGGACCCGGGGTGGTCAAGAAGGCCATCGACCGCCTGCTGGCGGACAATCCGGAGGCGGATCTGGGCCGGATCACCGAATCGATCAAGCGCACGGCCTACAAGGTGACCCGCGCCGGCGAGCTTATCGGCCGCGAGGTGGCCGGCATCCTGGGCGTGCCCTTCGGGGTGGTGGACCTGTCCCTGGCGCCCACGCCCAATGTGGGCGACAGCGTAGGCGAGATCTTCCAGAGCCTGGGGCTAACAAGCATCGGTGTGCCCGGCTCCACGGTGGCGCTGGCCATGCTCAACGACGCGGTGAAAAAGGGCGGCGCATTCGCCAGCTCCCATGTGGGGGGCTTGAGCGGGGCATTTATCCCGGTCAGCGAGGACCTCAACATCTCTCAGGCGGCCGAGAACGGTTTCCTGTGCCTGGAAAAGCTGGAGGCCATGACCAGCGTCTGCTCCGTGGGGCTGGACATGGTGGCCGTGCCCGGTGAAACCAGCGCGGAAACCATCGCGGCCATCATCGCGGATGAGATGGCCATCGGCGTCATCAACAAGAAGACCACCGCGGCCCGCATCATCCCGGTGCCGGGCAAGAAGGCCGGCGAACGGGCCAGCTTTGGCGGCCTTTTAGGCGAATCCGTCATCATGCCCGTCAACAATGCCGGAGCCGACAACCCTTTTATCCGCCGCGGCGGGCTGATCCCAGCGCCCATCCACAGCCTGACGAATTGAATCCGCCCAGCCTGCGCTGGTGCCGGGCGGGAAAAAAGACAACGAGATCTTGTTTTTTACGCGGTCCGGAAATACCGAATATATATTTTGAACCTGCGGTGCGCCGAGGCATATCGGGTTTTGCCATGGCCGATCAATCCGAGGTTCAGGCCGGTCTCGATCTGCTGGGTCATGATCTGAAGCTTGGCGAATGGGAGAAACGCTGCGGACGGCTCAGGGCAATGGAGAGCTACGATCTTGGATTCATATTTGTCAGAATACAGCCCATGCGAGGCATCAGCCCCTTACGGCATTGATGTCTCGCATGCAGGACGGAGATGTTACAAGGGTTGTGGTATAGCATCCTTTTTTAAGGAGGAACGCATGGAGATCTTCAATAGGAGCAACTCCAAGAACACCGGCAACCTGCCGAGCCTGAAGTCCTGGATGCTCATAGGCTCCCGCAATTCGGCGGCCCCGGCCATATCGATGCAGATCTCCGAGATCCCGGCCGGCTCTGAGCAGCCCATGCATGCCCATGCGCCCGAGCAGTGCTATTACGTCATCAGGGGGAAAGGCCTCATGACGATCGAGGATGAGACCAGGGAGGTTCATGCAGGCGATGCCGTGCATATCCCCTCGAACAAGCGGCACGGCATAAAAAACATCGGCGATACGGCATTGTAGTATTTGACGGCCAACTCGCCGGCCTTCACGAAGGAGTATGAGGACAGACTGTGGCCTTCAGGCCCGGCTTGAATCATCGCTGATGGGTTATTCCAAGCGACAAGCCGGTCACCAGAGAGTAAAAGGGAGTATGCGAATGCATATCGAAATACGCAGAGAAGAGGTCAAAGACCATCAAGAGGCTGAGAACATCACCCGGGAGGCCTTCTGGGACCTCTATAAGCCCGGCTGCGTCGAGCACTTGCTTCTGCATCAGATCAGGCGGTCCAAGGCCTTTATCCCGGAACTGGACTATGTGGCGTGCGATCAGGGACGAATTGTCGGGAACATCGTCTATACCAAAGCTTATGTGAAAGACGGCGAGAGGACAACGGAGGTATTGTGCATGGGGCCCTTGAGCGTATTGCCTTCCCATCAAAGGCAAGGCATCGGCTCCTTGTTGCTCAGAACAACCATAGGAAAGGCGCGGTCGTTGGGATACCGGGCTGTTCTCATCTTCGGCAACCCCGCCTATTACCGCAGGTTCGGGTTTTCCAAGGCCGAGTCCTTGGGGATTAAGACAGCGCACGGCGAGAATCTCGATACGTTCATGGCCCTGGAATTATCGCCCGGCGCTCTGGGCGGCATACGAGGAAGCTTCTGCGAGGACCAGGCCTTTGATATCAAGCAGGAGGAACTCGAACAATTCGACAGCCGGTTTCCCCAGAAAGAGAAGCATGTGCGGGATGGCCAATTGAAATAATCCGGCGTCTGTGGCGAGAAACGAATAAACACATTGAAATGATGGCACATCTGTGTTGTAACCATCGGAGTCGAAACCCCTGCTTCAGGCGGACCCATCAATAACCGAGGGATTCAACCCAATGATGGGCCGCAATCGATAAGCACCGGGGATTCGCAATTCAAGCTCATCAGGAGGTTATGCATGGTTCGGAGATTCGCTGTATTGCTGGTTGTATTGATGTTTATGCCTTTGGTCGCGTTGGCGGCCGACCAGGAGGATGCCGTTATCCAGAAGTATTTTACCCTCTATAAGGCCGAACAGAAAGATCCGTACACTCTGTACTACCCGATCGAGCTCACCCGGCCCGGCCAGATCACGGTGAGCGTCAAGTCCGCCCGGCTCAATCCCGAGCCGGCCAACAAGAACTACGAGCCGCTCAGGATCATACTGGTGGATGCGCGGGCCTTCAAGAACATCCAGCCCTCCGAGTGGCAGCAGTGGATCAACAAGGTCAACAAGTTCAACCCGCTGGAATACATCGCCGGCGATGAGATCCGCCAGTGGGTCAAGGGGATCAAGCGGCTCTTCGGCAAGAAGGACAAGAAGCCCGGCTACTATCACGGCCAGATGGCCTGCGGCAGGGTGCGCGACGGATATACCGATGATATCAGGCATGCCGTGGACAGCCCCGAGCTGAACAAGTCCGGCGGCCGCTACGTGGTCATTTTCCGCAACATATCCAATTTCGAGGCCACCGGCTCGATCTTCATCAGCTATCCCGGAGAAATCAGCGAGTTGGATGACAAGGCCGAAAAGCTCTTCGAAGGCTATCCCGATTTGGCGGTGGAAGAGGTGAGTCTGAACGAGGCCAAGCAGCTCATTGTCAAGCTCTCCAACCGGTCCAGGTGCTGCAATGTGCATATCGCCCGTTGGAACCAGAAGGGCGCCGATGCCATCACCTTGACGGCCAACGTGGAAGGACGCAATTACGGCATGACCCTGCCGGCTATCGACCCGAACGGCCGGCTCAGGAAACCCGGAGGTTCCCTTACCTATGTCTTCGACAAGGTCAGGATCGGTACGTCCAGCACGGTGACCGTGACCGTTGACGCCACGGGCAAGGTCATGGAGGAGAGCGAGGCCAACAACGCCAAGACCGTGCAGCTCGGACCGCCCGCGGTCACTCTGCGGCAGACGCCCCCATTGACCGGCAAACCCGATCTCATTGTCAGCGACATCCGGCTGGACAGCGCCAAGCGCGTCCTGGTTGAGGTGTCCAATGTCGGCATCGGCGGGCTCGACCCGGCGCTGTGGAGCGGCGGCAACCAGCCGAACCTGAACCTGAAGATGAACGGCAACGGCTGGGCCAACGTACCCCTGGCCGGCTACGACCGGGATAAGAAGCTGACCAAGGCCGGCGGACGGGCCGTATATGAGACCGGTTATACCCTGAAGAAGAAGGCCACCATCGACGCCGCCATCGATACCACGAACGTGGTGGAAGAAGGCAACGAGAACAACAACACCACCCAGGTGAAGCTGAAGCCTTGAAACCGCGGGCGGTGACCCGCCACGGCTGAAGGTGCTGTTTCCCAAGCGTCCATCGGGGGTCTCAACGGATCGATATTTTCAATTGATCGTTGAGACCCCATGCGAATATCTTTTGATGTGCCGCAGTGAGATGCAACCGGTCCAAGAAGTCTGGATATAGTAGGGGTGCACGGCTCCAAGGCCACACGCATACGGGCGGGTGAAAGGAAGAGAAAGCAGGTATGGCGGAAGCTCGTGTTTCAATCATGGATGATTTCGTGGGCTGGCTGCGGCTGGCTCAGGAAGTTGAGCCGCTCTTCGGACCCATGGTTCAAGACCCTGGATTCCGCAATGGCTTGCGGCAGGCCATCATTGATGGGCATGCCCTGTGCATCAGGGCAGAGACGGGAGGGCATGAGCAACGCCTGCAGGGCGGCATAGTCATCGCGCCCAAGGCCAATGAGATTCTCTGGTTTGCGGTGGCAGAGGAAAGCCGCGGAAACGGTCTAGGAAGAACCCTTCTGCATGCCGCCATAAAAAACCTGGATAAAACCAGACCGATCATGGTCACGACCTTTGATCAGACCGTAGCGGCCGGGACGCCGGCCAGGGGCCTCTATCATGCGGTTGGATTCCGTGAATTCGCCGCGGCCGGTCAAAATCCGGCAGGCATCCCCATAGTCACCATGATCCTTATCAAACCGCATGAGGAGAGAAGCGATCAGGATAGCGATGCTTGCTGATGATTCCAAGATGCCTAAGAAAGATATGAACGCACGGCAAGCGCGGATGAGAGAGTCCGGCAGACCGCCGGTCGATCAAGAGATTGCCGCGTGGATCGGCGAAGCTGCGTATGCCTACTGGAAAGAGATTACGCGCCTCATCGAGCACGGCTACCCGGATGTATTCAGTCCGGAGTGGCTTTTCGGCGGCCTCAAGCACGGCTGGTCCCTGAGGTACAAGAAAAGCAAATCGTTCTGCACCTTGATCCCGGAAAAAGAACGCTTCGCCTTGCTGATCGTTTTCGGCGCACAAGAGCGGGCCAAAGTGGAAGCCCTGCGGGGCAGCTTGTCGCAGTCCACCCGCAAGGCGTATGACGAGGCAACGACGTATCATGATGGGAAATGGGTGCTGTTCACCATCGACAGCGACCAGGCACTGGAAGACGCCCTGCGGTTGTTGGCGATAAAACGCCGGCCCAGGCGCGATCGGTGATAGCGTCTTTGAGCGAGCTAAGCATTCGGCCTCATTGACCCCGCCGGGATCGCGCTTTAGAGGAATCAAGACGTGCCGCCGCGGGCATGATTTGAAAGATAGGGTTACAACAACCCGTAAGGAGGGACGCTGACATGCGATTGAAGGCCTGCCTGCTGATTTTCGATGGTCTGGCGGATTGGGAACCCGCGCTCGCCCTGTGCGAGATCAAAAAGTCAGGGAAATTCGAGATAGCCACGGTCGGATTTAGTGCCGAGCCGGTCACCAGCATGGACGGCTTGAGGATCATCCCCGACCTCACCCTGGATGCGGTTGATCCCGAACAGACCGCCGTCTTCATCATGCCGGGCGGCGAGATGTGGGAGCAGGGACCGCAGGCGCGAACGATCGAGCTTCTGGACCGGCTCCACACCCGGGGCACGATCATCGCCGCGATCTGCGGAGCGACCCTGGAGGTTGTCAGGGCGGGGCTGACGCATGGCCTTCATCACACCAGCAATTCCAAGGGCTACCTGAAGGCCATGCTGCCGGAGTATCGGGATGAAGACCATTATGTGGACAGACAGGCGGTGAGCGACCGGAACATCATTACCGCCAGCGGACTGGGGAGCGTCGAGTTCGCGTGCGAGATCCTCGGGGGATTGCATATCCATAACGGCGAAGAACTCCAGGAATTGCATCCCATGTTCAAGCACGGCGTCATACCGGCGCGGTATGTGATTTGAGCGGCGGAAGGAAACGTTCGGCAGGCCAGGAGCCGTCTGGAGGGGAGACACATGAGGAGGACCGCATGGCGCGGAAGATGAAACAGGTATCCATACTGGGGCTTGTGCTGCTGGCCGGCTGTGTCAGGATTCCGGAACATGTGGAACCGGTGGGAAACTTCACATTGGAGCGCTATCTGGGGAAGTGGTATGAAATCGCCAGATTGGATCATTCCTTTGAACGCGGACTATCCCACGTGACGGCCGAATACAGCCTGCGGGCAGACGGCGGCGTCAAGGTGCTCAACCGCGGCTACTCCGAGCGGGAAAAGCGGTGGAAGCAAGCCCAAGGCAAAGCTTACTTCGTGAGAGGGGCTGACCGAGGGTTCCTGAAGGTTTCGTTCTTCGGTCCTTTTTATGGCTCGTATATCGTATTCGAGCTCGATCATGAACATTATCAATACGCGCTGGTGTGCGGACCGGATCGATCATATCTCTGGATCCTGGCGCGCCGTCCGAAAATACCTGATGCGCTCAAGCGCATGCTCATAACCAAAGCGGCGCAAGCGGGCTTCGATACCAGGGGCTTGATCTTCGTAAAGCAGGAGTGAGCTTAAGGCCTTAGCGCGGTAGCCGCTCGATCTCCTGCGCCACTTCACGGCTGAAGTCCGCGATCAGCTCACTGTAGGCCTCTGCCAGGGAGGCAAATCCCCCATTCCCGACCGGCTTTACCACGTGCGAGTCGCGCGTGATGGGCGGTACTTCACGGCGAACATCTTCAAGTATCCAGCGTACGTCGAGCACGGCATTGCCCCCCGGAACGCCGTCGAGACGCTCCAGCTTGGCGCTTAAGCGGTAGACGACGCGGCGCGCACGCCCCCAGGGGTCGATCTCGACTGCGGCGCCCGTCAAGGCGGCGAGATCGAGCGCCATGACGCGCGATACGGCCTGCTCGAGGGGTTCGGCCCACAGGGCGTATTCATTCAGTATCAGCTCGTTGGCGCGTACCTTGGTCACGATCTGGGGACGGTCCAGATAAGCGGGTATCTCGATGCGTCCGATCCCGATAACGAACCCGTCCACGGTTTGAGGCCCGCCCGGCGCGGGCGCCGTGACGGCCTCAAGGATATAGAAGCGCTCTTCAGGCCTTGAAGCACAGGCGCTCAGCAGCAGCACCGTGGCGCATAATGCTATGAAGGCATGCAAAAAAGAAAATGTGCGCATGTTCCGTTTTCCTCCTCAACGTGGTTTGCCGCGCAGGAGCGTCTCGGGGTGGCGACCCAAGTAATCACTCAAGGCACGGATCGAGGCGGCGGCGGCATCGAGATCCTCCATGGTGTGCGACAACTGCAGCATGAGAGGGGAATCCACGGCCCCGCTCTCCTCCAGGGCGCCAAACGTCTTTTGCGCCTGCTGCATGGCGGCGCGGGTGGCCTCGGAGGTCTGCTCCAGGCTGGTTTTAAGATCGGTGAACTGTCGGCGGGAATCGCTTATCAGCACCCGAGTGTCCGACACGGCACCGTGCATGTCCGTGGATAAGAGGCCGACCGTGCGGTCGATGTTCCCTACCAGACGGCGCACGTCGTTGATGGCCAGGTCCAGGTCCTGGAAACTCTTGGCCACATCGGGCGACGTCACGGCCTTTTCCACGCCTTCGATGGCGGAGATGAGCTTGCGCAGCATCTCTTCCACCGGCAGTTTCTCGATGGTCTTGGTGAGCTGCTCCATGCTCGATGGCACGGTGGGGATCTCAGGGTAGCCGGCGTAGCCCTTGAAGACCTGTGTCTCGACCCCGGGGTGGAAGTCGAGCTCGATGATCAGCTGCCCGGTCAGCAGGTTCTGCAACTGGAGCTGGGCCTTCAATCCATGCTCGATCAGGGTGCGCATGAAGGTCTGCGTGTCGCGGTAATTGGTATCCCCGCTGATGCGCTCCGGATCGATCTCGACCAGCACCGGGATGCGCACCGAAGTGCCGTTGGGATTAATGGACAGGCTGATATCCGTCACCCTGCCGACCGACACGCCCCTGAAAACGACCGGCGCGCCCACGTTGAGACCCTTGACCGACCCGCTAAAGTGCATGACATAGGTGGGAAGACGGGTGAAGTAGCGTCCGGCGCCCAAGGCAACCACGATGGCCACGGCCAGGACAATGCCTCCCAGCACGAAGGCGCCCAGGAAGGCCGTATTCATTTTTTTGCTCATGGCTGATCATCCTTTCGGTCGGATATGTCCCCATGGACATCCGCACAGCGGGGGCTCGGCTCCCGGCTCGTACGCCCTCGGTTCAAAAACGAGATGACTTTCGGATCAGTGGATAACCGCAGCAGGTCGTGGGGGGTTCCCCGCGCCAAGATCGATCTGGTTTGACGGTCGAGCAGGATGGCATGGCCGCCGATGGTGAAGATGCTGTCCAGGTCGTGCGTGATGACCACGACCGTGGTTTTGAGGCTCAAGGAGAGCTCAATGATCAGATCGTCCAGCAGACGGGCATTAATGGGGTCAAGCCCGGCCGAGGGCTCGTCAAAGAAGAGGATCTCAGGATCCAGCGCCATGGCCCTGGCAAGGGCGGCGCGCTTCTGCATCCCGCCGCTCAATTCGGCGGGGTAGAAGGACTCGTAACCCGAGAGTCCCACCAAGGCGAGCTTGAGCGACACGACCTCCGCGATGCGCTTGGGGATCAGGTCGGTATACTCTTGAAGGGGCAGGGCCACGTTTTCGCCGATGGTCATGGAACTCCACAGGGCGTTATGCTGGTAGAGGATGCCGATCCTTTGCAGGATGGATTCACGCGCTTCCAGGTCCGCGTCCCAGAAGCTGATGCCGTTATAGAAGACCTGGCCGCTTGCGGGTTGTTTAAGGCCGATGAGGATTTTGAGCAAGGTGCTCTTGCCGCAGCCATTGCCGCCCATGATGATGAATACTTCTCCCCGCTTGACCGCGAAGGAAATATTCTCGAGCAAGACCCTTTTCCCATAGGCCAAAGTTAGGTCCTGCACCACGATATGGTCCCGGAGCTCATGGGTATGGGGATTTACAGGCGGCATCGCTTAGATCCTCAAGATGCTGGTAACCATGGCGAAGAGACCGTCGGTCACCACGATCAGCACGATACCGACCACCACGGCTCTGGTCGCGGCATACCCCACGGCTGAGGCGCTGCGATCGGAGCGCATGCCGTGAAAACAGCCCGCGGACGCTATAAGCAAGGCGAAGACCGTGCTCTTGACGACGCCTAACGTAAACTGGGTCAGGTTCAGGGCATCAAGGGTCTGCTCCCAGTACTTCAGCGGTGAGATGTCGAACACGCCCACTCCGACCAGGGCGCCGCCCACGATACCGACGATATCGGCATACACGCATAAGAGCGGCATCATCAGCACCAGGGCGATGATGCGCGGCAGGACCAGGAACTCCACGGGTGTGATGCCCAGGGTCTTCAGCGCGTCGATCTCCTCATTCACCTCCATGGTGCCCAGTTGGGTGGCATAGCTGGCGCCGGTACGGCCCGACATGATGATGGCGGTCATCAGCGCCCCCATTTCGCGTACCATGGCGATGCCCACCAGGTCGGCGATATAGATCTGAGCCCCGAACATTCTGAGCTGTACCACGCCGACAAAGGCCAGGATGATGCCCACCAGCACGCTGATCAACGACACGATGGGCAGGGCCTGCGGTCCGCACTCAGACAGCAACGCCATTAGATCGGTGCGGCGGAAGCGCGCCCGGCCGCGCACCATCCTGAGAGCTGCTGTCGAGACCTCGCCGCTGAAGGCCAGTACCGCGGTGATGGAGCCGGACAGAGCGATGCTCCAGAGCCCCAATCGGTTCAGGAAGGATATTCGGAGCCGTTGGTCGGGGCGAACCTCCAGGTCCGTAAGGGCCCTGGCCAATTGCAGGAGGCGCACCGCCCCGGGCGGCAGGCCTTCGAGCTCGACGGCGATACCGGTAGCACCGCAGCCCTGCTGCAGGCCAGTCAGGAAGGTGAGCAAAGTACTGTCCCAGTCAGCCAGGGCGGTGTGCTCGAAGACGATCCGGCGTGTGCCCGGCCTTGAGGCGGCATGTTCACATACCTCGCCTGCGTTCGGCAGGTCCCGGCCCATGATCCAGGCGCCTTCCACATGCACCATGATGGTGCCTTGGTCAGGGTAACTGTAGCGTATCTCACCCGATGTGCTCATAAAGCTATATTATAATTGATCGGCCGGCAAAGACCACACAGAGATCAATTTTTTACCCACGGCCTTTGGCCCCACCAGTGTAGTAAGCGATATCGTGGAGTTGACGGACAAAAGGCGTTTTGTTCTTCAGCCGCCGGCTTTCAGAACCGCCAGGATGGCCTGAAGGGATTCTTCGGCCTTTTCCGCCGGGACCTGGCAGGTGCCGACCATCTTATGGCCCCCGCCGCCGTAGCGCAGCATCAGGGAGCCGATATCCGCCGTGCAGGTGCGGTTGGTGATGCTGTAACCCACCGTGAAGACCACGTTCTGCTTCATCTTGCCCCAGATGACGCGGATGGAGACGTTCTGCTCCGGATAGAGCACATATTCGATGAAGCGGTTGCCGCTCAGGATCTCTTCCACGTCGCGCAGGTCGATGACCATCACATTATCGTGCACCGTGGTATGGGCCTTGATCATGGCCTCATACTTCAGTTCCTGGCTGAAATAGCGCTGCACGCGTTCCTTTACGTCAGGTACTTCCAGGATCTCTTCCATCGTCATGGTGCGGCAGTACTTAATCATATCCGTCATGAGCTGGATGTTGCTGATACGGTAGTCGCGGTAGCGCCCCAGGCCGGTGCGGGCGTCCATGATGAAGGACAGCAGGATCCAACCCGTGGGGAAGAGGATCTCTTCCGAGGTCAGATCGCCCGAATCGCTCTTGTCCACGGCCCACATCATGCCGTTGTCCTCGAACTTCTGGAAGCGTTTGGCGCCGCCGTAGTAATCGTAGATCACCCTGGCGCAGCTGCGCGACGGGCGGGACATGCCTTCATATTTCACTTCGGAGAGCAGCTTGAGCCGCTCCTGTTCGCTGGAATGGTGATCGAACCACAGGCCGCATCCCGGCACGTACGGCACATTGGCCAGGACATCGTTCGGAGTTACCTCGACCAATCCATCCTGGACATCCTTGGGGTGAACGAATTTATACGAATCGATGATGCCGGCTTCTTCCAAGAGCACGGCACAGGCCAGACCGTCAAAATCGGACCGTGTTATCAAGTTCATGGCAAATCTCCTCCCATCCTTCGCGAAATGGAGACCTCAATCATGCCACCCACGTGGCTTGCGGCCATCCATGCCGTACCTATTGAGTGTTATTCATATTATTGCTTTTTCGGTAATAGATGGGTGATACTTGATACATGCCGCGCAGTGAATTGATCAGAAACGGGTGCTGGCTTTGCCGAAGGTGTGCAATGGGTAGGAGCTGTTCGCGTATCGGCGGCCTTAAAAAAACACCCGCACCCGGCGGGTACCAGGCGTTATCGCACGACTGAAGCGGATGCGATCAGGACAACGCCCTAAGACGAGGACCTTACGAATGTGACGGAGAAGGGGTGACGTCCTTTTTCTTCAGGGCTTTTTGTCGTGAAGCCAAGATGTTCGACCGGGACTGGGTTTTGACGTAGTTTTCCATCTCAGACATGAGATCGTGCACCGGGCCCTTGGCGATCAGCCGGTCCATCTCGGCCTGGATGCGTTCAAAATAGGCCAGCACCTTAAGCCCTGGTTCGGTCAGCTGAGCACCGGTCCGGCCGTGGCGGCCACGTTCCAGGATCTCAAGGTCGAGGGTTTTTTCAAAGGTGCGGATCTTGCCCCAGGCGGCACGATATGACATCTCAAGGCGTTCAGCGGCTTTATGCAACGATCCGGTTTCGCGCACGAGCATGAGCATGTGGTAGATGCCTTTGCCGAACACCGGATCGCCTTTTTTTTCCAACCAGACCTTATAGGCAACTTTCATAAATTTATAATAACATCTTAGGGGCGGAGATACAAATAAATTACTCCAGCAGCCAGGTGAGCGGGCCTTTCTTGAGCGTGATGGCAGCCTCGGGGCAGATCTCCATGCAGCAGAAGCAGCGGATGCATTTCTTGTAGTCATAGGTGGGGATCTTGGCATCGCGCTCAGCCGGTGATATGGCGCCCGCCGGGCAGATGGTCTTGCATTTATAGCACAGGGTGCACTTGGCCGGGCTGGGCCACGGTTTTTCCACCACTAGGTTTTTGACGAAGTGACCGACCAGCGGCCCGCGCAGAAAATGCGAAGAAATAGAGGTGCGCGTGGGTTTGAAGCCCGTGATACGCATCGTCTCGATGGTTTCGCCGATGATCTGGATCTCTTCGGGGCTGGAAACCGCGAAGTCGCGTTTGAAGCCCTGGGTGATCGTGTCCACCTTTTTATAATCCAGACCCACAACCGAGGTGGCTACATAATCGACGGCCACCGGATCGGAGCCGATGATGACGGCGCCGATCGCGCGCGGTGTACCCGAAGGTCCCGGGCCTTCGCCTTCCTGGCCGATAACGGCGTCCATGATGGAGAAGATGGGCATGGGCTTCTCGAATCCGTTGAGCAACGTGCCGTAGAGATCCAGGAGCCACTCGGAGAATTCGGGACCTTTGGGGCAGCGCATATGCATGTGCGATTTCTTCAATCCCGGAATGGTGCCGAAGAGGTTCTTGACCGCGCCGGTCACATAGGTCAGGCCGTGGGTCTTAAATTTGGGCAGGCTGAAGATCATGTCCACGTCGCGGAAGGCGCTTGCGATCTCGATGCGTTTGAAGGTCTGGGCGCGTTCGTTATGCAGGACCATGGTGGGGTTCATGGCCGCCACCTCGATGGAGAGATCCCGGACGATGTCGAGATAGCCTACTTGTTTGATGACGCTCTCGAGCGATCCGAAACCCGGCGATTCGGCCAGGACTGGGTGTCCGCCGTGGTCGATCACGATTTCGGCTACGGCCCTGAAAAAGGCCGGATGGGTGGTAACGGCCTTTTCGATGGGCGCCGCCAAGAGCAGGTTGGGTTTCAGGGCCACCCTGGCATCCTTAAGACATCCGAAATCGAAACCGATCTTCTCAAGGCCGTCCGTGATGGTCTGCCGGAGCAGTGCATCGTCATACCGGGTACATCGCAGTAGAGCTATACGTGACATGGCTCGTCTCCCTTCTGGCAGCGCGGGCAGATGTGCGTGCCGCGCTGGGCTACGATCAGGCGCGCGATGATCGTTTGGCAGCGCGGGCAGGGCTGGCCGTCGCGGCGGAAGACCCGCAAGGCGTGGATGTTATCGCCACTGAGGCGCGTGACCGACGCGAAGTTGGTACGACCCTTGCCCAGGCTGGTGCCCCGGTTGGCGATGCCGCGTCGGAGCACCCGCCGTATGGCGCCGTGCAGGCGCTTGGACTCTTCGTTGGTGAGTGAATCGCTGCTGCGGCAGGGGTGCAGGCCGCTTTCCCACAGCGCCTCGTCGACATAGATATTGCCCAGCCCGGCGATCAGGGTTTGGTCTAGAAGTAAGGGTTTCAGCATGCGCCGCCTGCGGCGCAGGATATTGGAAAGTACACCGGGGGTGAAGGCCGCATCGAGCGGCTCGACGCCCAGCGCGTCCAGAACCGAGGCCGCATCGTCCACCAAGTGGATGCGGCCGAATTTACGGGGATCGTGCAGGCAGAGCTGTCTACCGTCGCCGAGCGTGAAGACCACGTGCTCGTGGGGTTCAGGACCGGACGCGGCGGTACGCAGGTGCAAGCGGCCGGACATGCGCAAGTGCACGAGCATGCGCATAGAGCTTTCCAGCTCGAACACCAGGTATTTGCCGCGCCTCCTGATATGCCGGACGCGTTGGCCCCGGATACGGCGGACGAAATCGGGTGTGGCGACCGTGCGCGGCCAGTAGACCGCGGCCGCGGCAATGGTGGCGCCTTCGATCCCAGCCGCGATCAGATCATTAACGATAGTCTGTACTTCCGGCAATTCCGGCATTGGGTTCAAGCCTTTCCTTAGACGCTTTTTACTGTAGGCCGCATATTCTTAGCAAGGGTAAAAGCATGCCGTCGCGTAACGGTCCGTAACGCAAAGGGTGTTGACATTCTTTTGAAAGCATGAAGAAAAAGTATGAGGATGATACGAATATAAAAGGGGAGGGCGATGAGATATCAATTTGCCAGCGATAATACCGCCGGAATATGTCCTGAGGCCTGGGAGGCCTTAGCTCAGGCCAATGGAGGCTTTGCCGCCTCATACGGCGATGATCCCTGGACCACCCGGGCCGCCGATAAGCTGCGGGAAGTCTTCGAGATGAACTGCGATGTTTACTTCGTGTTCAACGGTACGGCCGCCAATTCGCTGGCCCTGGCAAGCCTGTGCCAGAGCTACCACAGCGTCGTCTGTCATGAGGCCGCCCATATCGAGACCGATGAATGCGGGGCGCCGGAGTTCTTCTCAAACGGCACCAAGATCCTTCCGACCGTTGGGGAAAACGGCAAACTCGATCCCAAGGCAGTGGAAGACATGATCATCCGCCGCAGCGATATTCATTATCCGAAGCCCAAGGTGATTAGCCTGACCCAGTCCACGGAGCTCGGCACGGTCTACAGTCCGGATGAAATTCGTGAAATCTGGCGTGTGGCGCGCAAATACGGCTTGAAGCTGCATATGGACGGCGCCCGTTTCGCAAACGCCGTGGCGTCGCTCGGGGTCTCACCCCGGGAGTTGAGCTGGGAAGCGGGCGTGGATGTTTTGTGCCTGGGAGGTACCAAGAACGGGGCAGGGTATAGCGAGGCGGTGGTGTTTTTCGACCGGCAGCTTTCACAGGAATTCGATTATCGCTGCAAGCAGGCCGGACAACTCGCCGCCAAGATGCGTTTCCTTTCCGCTCCATGGGCGGCCATGCTCGAGAACGACCTCTGGCTTAAATATGCGAATCAGGCCAACCAGTCCGCCGCCCTCTTGGCCAGGAAACTCGCCACGATCCCCGAGGTTCAGATCCTCTACCCGGTGCAGGCCAACGCGGTATTCGTGCGTCTGCCCGAGCACCTGCTGCGGGCGCTTAAAAGGGATGACTGGGCCTGTTACGAGTTCATCGGCGGCGGCCTCAGGTTGATGTGCTCCTGGATGACCGCGGTCGAGGACATCGATGCCCTGCATGATTGTCTTAAAACAGCCGCCCGGCTTTGTTGAAGGAACTTTCGTCCCGGAGGCGAGTCTCGAAGGCGCACGGTTTTCCGTGAGGGAGCGGGGGCCCTCATTCAGGCGATCTTGCGTGTCAATTTTTTCAGGCGGCTGATCCGGCGGCGCAGGCGCGCGGAGAGCTTGCGGTCATCTGCCTCCCGGGCGGACTGGCGCGTACTTTTCAACGCAACGATCCTGGCCTTGAGCTCGGCCTTGCTCAGCGGTACTTTCACCTTTGCATGCACATGCGCCTTATTCTTTTTGGGCGCGCCGGGTTCTTGGATGCCCTGGGCCTGTTTGATGAAGGCCAGCAGTTCATCCTTATGCATATCGTGCACGGCTTTTTCCAGATGTTCATGAGGGAAGGTAAGGGCAAACTCCTTCAGCTCGGGAACCGTCATCTTTTCCAGGGGTTTTTCTTCCTTGTGGTGACTCATGTGAACCTCCTCCGGGTGATGGTATGCTTCAGGGTGCACATGCACAGGATGAATATTGATATTTTACGCATAAACGTCTTAAAATTCAACCCTGCATTCTCGGCGGAGCGTCCGGATCGCATGCATGGATGAATGCGATCAGCGGCCGGCCCATTATGAATGATGATTCATTTTTCCTTGACCAAATTGTGATCTTTAGCTATATAAGGCAGCGTGCGAATAAATATCAAAAATTTTTAAGGAGGCATTACATGGCGGAAGATACAATGAGCTTGTATGAAAAAATTTTCCCGGTACCCCCCAAGGTCAGGGAAAAGGCCTACATCAAGAGCAAGGCTGAGTATGAAAAGATGTATAAGGATTCAATAGAGAACCGGGATGCTTTTTGGGCCAAGCAGGCCGAGCGTCTCGACTGGTTCAAGAAACCGACCAAGATTTGTAACGAATCATTCACGACTCCGGTATCTGTGAAGTGGTTCGAAGACGGCGAGTTGAACGTGAGCTACAACTGCCTCGACCGACACATCAAAAACGGCAAAAAGAACAAGGCCGCCATCATCTTTGAAGGCAACGATCCTGCCGACAACAAGACCTTCACCTATATGGACATGTACCGTGAGGTCAACAAGGCCGCCAACGTCCTGAAAAAGCTGGGCGTCAAGAAGGGCGACCGCGTGACCATCTACCTGCCCATGATCCCCGAGCTGGCCATCACCATGCTGGCCTGCACCCGCCTGGGCGCCATTCATTGCATCGTGTTCGGCGGCTTCTCGGCCGATGCGCTGCGTGACCGTATCGTGAACAGCGATTCCAAGATCCTCATCACTTGCGACGGCACCTATCGCGGCAGCAAAGCCGTCCCGCAGAAGGACAACGCCGACAAGGCCGCCGAGCAGTGCCCGTCGATCGAAAAGATGATCGTGGTCAAGCGCACCGGCACGCCCGTGCAGATGAAGGAAGGCCGGGACGTCTGGTATGAGGCGCTTATGGCCGAAGCTCCGGTTTACTGCGAGCCCGAGCATATGAACGCCGAAGATCCGCTCTTCATCCTCTACACCTCCGGTTCGACCGGCAAACCCAAGGGCGTGATCCATACCACCGGCGGATACCTGGTCTACGCCGCCATAACCCACCAGCTGATCTTCGACTATCATGACGACGACATCTACTGGTGCACGGCCGACATCGGTTGGGTCACCGGTCACACCTATATCGTGTACGGCCCGCTGGCCAACGGTGCCACCTCGATCATGTTCGAGGGCGTGCCGAGCTATCCTGGCTTCGACCGTTTTTGGGCCGTGGTCGAGAAGTACAAGGTCGACATCTTCTACACCGCGCCGACCGCTATCCGCGCCGTGGCCAAAGAGGGCGACGAGTGGGTCAAGAAGCATGACATCACCTCCATCCGCATCCTGGGTTCGGTGGGCGAGCCTCTGAATCCTGAAGCCTGGAAGTGGTACTATGAACTCATCGGCCGCGGCGAGTGCACCATCGTGGACACCTGGTGGCAGACCGAGACCGGCGGCATTCTCATCACCCCGCTGCCCGGCGCCATCGACATCAAGCCCGCCAAGGCCACCGTGCCGTTCTTCGGCATTGAGCCCTGCCTGGTCGATGACGACGGCAAGGAGTTGAGCGGTGTAGCAACCGGCAATCTGTGCATGAAGCGGTCGTGGCCGGGTATGATGCGCGGCGTGTGGGGCGACCCCAAGCGCTTCGAGGAAAACTATTTTGTACAGTTCCCCGGCAAGTACTTCACCGGTGACGGCTCACAGCGCGATGATCTGGGTTACTACAAGATCACCGGCCGCGTGGACGACGTTATCAACGTATCCGGCCACCGTATGGGTACGGCCGAGGTCGAGAGCGCCCTGGTATCACATCCCAAGGTCGCCGAAGCGGCCGTGGTCGGTTTCCCGCACGATATCAAGGGGCAGGGTATCTTCGCGTATGTCACGCTGAACACCGGCGTGGAGAAGACCGACGAGCTGAAGAAAGAGATCATCGCGCACGTGCGCAAGGAGATCGGGCCCATCGCGACCCCGGATCATATCCTCTGGGCCGATGCGCTGCCCAAGACCCGTTCCGGCAAGATCATGCGCCGCGTGCTGAAGAAGGTCGCCGCCAATGATTTCTCCGATTTCGGCGATACCTCGACATTGGCCGATCCGTCGGTCGTGAACATGCTCGTGGACGAAAGGAAGAAACTGAAGTAATGAGCGTATGGGTTTCAGGGTCTTATTCAGGCCCTGAAACCCTATTTTTTTCTCCAAGTAAAATGGATTGCTGCATTGAGCGCCGTTAAAGGAAAGAGACCGTATGAGGGGTGAAGAAAAATACAGGATGATATTGAATGCCGCAAAGCTGGTTTTCGCCAGGGAGGGATTCTATAATTCCAAGGTCTCCGAGATAGCGCGCGAGGCACATGTGGCGGACGGTACCATCTATCTCTATTTTAAGAATAAGGATGATATTTTAATATCGCTGTTTGAAGAAGAACTCACTCGTATTATCAAGGAAGTGCGCACTGAACTGGATGCGCTACAAGAACCGCGCGATCGTTTTATCAAGTTTTGCACCAATCACCTGGTCATGATCGAATCCGACCGCCACTTGGCCGAGGTCATCCAGGTGGAGCTCAGGCAATCGAACAAGTTCATGCGCGAGTACAAGAACAAGTATTTTCTGGCCTATCTCAACATTATCGCCGAGATCATCAGCGACGGGCAGAGCAAGGGTGTGTTCAATAAGGATATCAAACCGGAAATAGCGTCACGGATGATCTTCGGGTCCCTGGATGAGCTCTCAACTCATCTGATCACCTCCAAGCGCAAGCGTTATGACGTGCACGAGATCGCGCGCGAGGTGGCCTGCTACTTCCTGGATGGGTTGACACAGGCACAGGCTGCAATATGAGCCGTGAGAGCATGGAATTAGATATGTTTTTCAAAAGGGAGGCAACGTGACGATCAAGAAGGCGGCGGTAATCGGCGGCGGAACCATGGGCGGAAGCATCGCTCACCTGCTTTCATCGGTCGGTATCGAATGTTTTATCAAGGATATCGACCAGAAGTTCATTGATAAGGCCCTGACCCACTCGCAGGGCATTTATGATAAACTGGTGGGCAAAGGCAAGCTTGACAAGCAGGCCGCCGCGGCTGCTCAGGGACTTTTGAAGGGCGGTATAAAATACGATAAGGCCTTTCTCAAGGATGTCGATCTTATCATTGAAGCCGTACCCGAAGTTTTGAAACTGAAGCAGGGCGTCTTGAGCGAGCTCGACGGACTCTGCCCCGAGAAGACCGTATTCGCCACCAACACCTCCACGCTTTCGCTGTCCGACATGGCTTCTCCCCTGAAACGCAAGGACCGCTTCGTCGGGCTGCACTTCTTCAATCCCGCGCATGTGATGAAGCTGGTCGAGGTCATCTACGACGACCAGACCTCACGGGACACCATCGCCGCCATGATGCGGTTGTCGGAAAAGATCGGCAAGTCTCCCATCAAGGTCAGGAACGCGCCCGGTTTCGTGGTTAACCGTATCCTGATTCCGTACCTGAACGAGGCCATCCTGGCGCTCATGGACGGTTCGGGCTCCATGGATGAAATCGACCAGACCATGGTGGCCTTCGGCATGCCCATGGGTCCGCTGGCCCTCTGGGACATGGTGGGCTTGGACGTAGGTCTGCATGCCTCAAAGACCCTTTTCGAGGCCTACGGGGCGCGCACCCCTATCCCTGAACTGCTGACCTTCCTGGTGGAGAAGGGCATGCTGGGGCAGAAGACGGGCAAAGGCTTCTACGTCTACGGCAAGAACGGCAAAGAGCCGAATCCGGCCGTGAAGACCTTCCTGGAAAAGTGGTGGAAGAAAAATCCAGGCATGGCCGAGGACTTCTGCGTCGAACGGCTCTTAAACGTCCAGATCAGGGAAGCCCTGTTGATCGTGAATGAAGGCATTGCCTCGGCCCATGATGTGGATACCGGCATGGTGTATGGCACCAACTTCCCGACCTCCGTCGCTTTAGGCCCGTTGCACTATGCCGAAGAGCAGGCTGGATGGGAAGCCGTGGCCGACGCCTCCCAGTATCTGGGCGATGTACTGGGTAAAGAACGCTTTGCCCTGCCCAAGAGTATTGAAGCCCTTCTTGGCGGTGAGAGCATCTTTGAGAACTGCTGGTATGAAGTGGACGACTACGGCGTGGCCGTCATGACCGTCGAGAATCCACCCATGAACGTGCTATCGGAGAAGACGGTCAACGATATCACCAATACCGTCTTGAAGGCCGTAGCCGACCCCAAGGTACGCGTCATCATCCTGACCGGCAAGGGCCGAGCCTTCATCGCCGGTGCCAACATCAAGGAGTTCCAGCAGATTAGAACCCATGCCCAGGTGCAGGAGTTCTGCGACCGCGGCCACCTCATGACTAATGTGATCGAGAATGCGGATAAGCCGATTATCTGTGCCATCAACGGGTTTTGCTTAGGAGGCGGTCTGGAAGTGGCCATGGCCTGCCATATCCGCATTGCCGCTGAGAGCGCCAAGATAGGCCTGCCGGAGATCAATCTGGGCATCATTCCCGGTTTCGCCGGTACGCAGCGTTTGGCCCGCATCGCCGGCAAGGCTCGGGCCATCGAGATGATCCTTTCTGGCACTCCGCTCTCCGCTAAGGAGGCTTTTGCGATCGGTCTGGTGAACCGGGTGGTGCCGGGGGGTAAATTGATGGAAGAATCCGTGGGTCTGGCCCGGGTGATCGCCAAGAAAGGGCGCCTGGCCGTGACGGCGGCCTTGGACTCGATCATTGGCGGTCTGGACAGCTCATATGAAGAAGGCTCGGCCATCGAGATCGAAAACTTCATGCGTGTGAAGGTGAGCGCTGACGCCAAGGAAGGGGTGGATGCCTTCCTGACCAAGCGCGAACCAAAGTTTAGGGATATGTAAAGAAACAGGCCACGTGCCAAAAAAACGGAAGGAGGTTTGTTGTGAATAGTGTCGTATGTATTAAGCAGGTACCTGATACCGAAACCCTGATCAAGATCGATGGGTCGGGCACAGGGATCGTCACCGACGGCGTCAAATGGGTCATGAATGCGTATGACGAGTTCGCCGTGGAAGAGGCCCTGAAGCAGAAGGAGAAGGCAGGTTCCGGGACGGTAGGTATTGTTTCCCTGGGTCCGGACCGGGCGATCGAAGCTATCCGCACGGCACTGGCCATGGGTGCGGACACCGGCGTGCATATCGCCGACGCGGATTTCTACGCCAAAGCGGATCCGTATGCCACGGCCGCTGCGCTGGCCGCCGCGATCAAGGGCATGCAGTTTGATGCCCTGTGGGTCGGCAAACAGGCCATCGACGACGACTGCGGCCAGGTCCCGGCCATTCTGGGCGAGATGCTGGGCTTACCGGTGGTGACCATGGTCATCAAGTTCGAGGCCGCGGGCGGCAAGGCCACCGTAACGCGCGAGATCGAAGGCGGCCAGGCGGTTCTGGAAGTTCCGTTGCCGGCCATTTTCTCGGCGCAGAAAGGCTTGAACGAGCCCCGCTATGCATCCCTGCCCGGCATCATGAAGGCCAAGAAGAAGCCCGTTGATGTGAAGAAGGCCGCAGACCTCGGCGTGAGCCAGGCACCCATGACTACGATAAAGAGCATGACCCTGCCGCCCGCGCGTCAGGCAGGCAAGAAGATCGAAGGCGACGATGCCGAAACCAAAGCCAAAGCGCTCGCCAAGGCCTTGCATGACGAAGCCAAGGTCATCTAAGGGAGGAGGGAATAACCATGCCAGGAACATTGATTGTTGCAGAAGTTCAGAAGGGTGAAATTAAGAAGGCGGCCTATGAAATCGCCAGCAAGGCCAAGTCTATGGGCGGTGAAGTAGCGGCCGTTCTCGTTGGAAGCGGCGTGGCGGCTCTGGCCCCCAACCTCGCCAAGTTCGGCGCCGACAAAATCTTTGTCGTGGACGCCCCGGATTATAAAGACTATGTCACCGAGGCCTATGTTCAGGCCGTGGCCGCGGTCGTGGACAAGGTCAAACCGTCCGTGATCCTCGTGGCCGCCTCGGCCCAGGGTAAGGACCTGACACCGGCGCTGGCCGCCCGTCTCAAGGTCGGCTCGATCTCCGACGTGGTGGATTTGAACCTCGAAGGCGCCAAGGTCGTGGCCAAACGCCCCATGTATGCCGGCAAGGCCTATGTTATGGTCGAAGCCGCCGGCGATCCGCAGATCATCTCCGTGCGTCCGAATTCATTCTCGGCCAAGGAAGCCGCCGGCGCCGGCGCGGTTGAGAACGTAGCCGTCGCTCTGGATGCCTCCAAGATCAAGATAGCGGTCAAGTCGGTTGAGATCGCGGCTACCAAAGAGCCCGACCAGACCGAGGCCGAGATCATCGTATCCGGCGGCCGCGGTATGAAGGGCCCCGAGAATTTCGTCATGCTGGAAGAGCTCGCCAAGGTCCTCGGACCAACGGCTACCACCGGCGCCTCGCGCGCGGCGGTCGATGCCGGGTGGCGCGGACACTCCTACCAGGTCGGACAGACCGGTAAGACGGTCAGCCCCAACCTGTACATCGCGGCCGGTATCTCCGGCGCCATTCAGCATTTGGCCGGTATGGGCACCTCCAAGGTGATCGTGGCCGTCAACAAGGACCCCGAAGCGCCTATCTTCACCAAGGCGGACTACGGCGTTGTGGACGACCTGTTCAAGGTCATTCCGGCCTTGACCGCTGAAGTAAAAGCGATTAAAGGTTAAACGTTGTGATATAGAGGGGATGGGAATTTTCCCATCCCCTCAAATATGGAAACAGGGGGTTATATGCACGACGGTATAGGCACAATTACGAGAGAGATATTCTGGAACGTCAAGGGCGAAGGTTTCCCCATCGCCGAACCGCTTACCTATATCCTGGCGTTGACTGCGATCCTGCTCATGTTCCGCGGCCTGGCCAAAGGCGGTTTCTGGACCAGAATCAAGATGATGACCCTGGCCAAGGGCACGGATGTAGACCGGCTCAACAATATCGGCGGCCGGCTGTGGTACGCGATCGTAGATGTCTTCGGACACAAAAAGATCCTCAGAGAGCCTTACCAGGGCATATTCCATTTCATGATCTTCTGGGGCTTCCTGATCCTCTTCGCCGGCGCCGGACTCGACTTCTTGCAGGTCGACATTATCGAGCCCATCTGGCACGTCCATTTCATGGAAGGCAATCTCTACCTGGCCTATTCCGTAATCACCGATGCCGCCGGTGTCATGGTCATCGCCGGTATCCTCATGGCCATGGCCAGACGGTATCTTATCAAGCCCACATGGTTGGATGAAAAACCCGAAGACCAGATCATCCTCTGGCTCATCCTCGGCATCTGTGTTACGGGCTTCCTGGTAGAAGGCTTACGTATGGCATCCACTGAATTACAGCCCGGAAATGCCATGAACGCCTATGTGTGGTACTCCTTCGGAGGCCGTATCTTCGCCGCTCCCTTTGCCATGATGAGCTTGCCGGCGTTGAAGCTCTCGCACCTCTTTATCTGGTGGATTCATTTCTTCGTGGTCCTATTCTTTTTCGTTTACGTGGCCTATTCCAAATTGCTGCACATCTTTACCATTCCGGTCAACATCTTCCTGCGGCCTATTACCCCCCAACCGCCTCTGAAAGCCATGCCGCCCGAGATGTTCGAGACCGCCGAAACGTTCGGTATCCACAATGTGGAGGAATATTCCTGGAAAGACCTTTTCGACACCGAGGCCTGCGTACGCTGCGGCCGTTGCGTTGAGGTATGCCCGGCCTTCAATACCGACAAACCGCTCAAACCGCGTGACGTGATCCAGAACATCAAGACCTATCTGGAGCAGAAGGCCAAGTTCGCCATGGATGCCGACGGCAAGATGCGGATTATCCCGGATGAAGAATACACCGGGCCGCAGCTGATCGAAGACTGCATCGCCAAAGATACCGTCTGGTCCTGTACGACGTGTATGGCGTGCGTGGAAGCTTGCCCGGCCTACATACTGCAGTTCCCCAAGCTCATAGAACTGAGGCGTTACCTCACCATGATGATGTCCGAGTTCCCGACCGAGGTGCAGGTAGTGTTCAAGGGCTTCGAGAACAACTCCAATCCGTGGTGCATCGGCGGACACACCAGAGCCGACTGGACCAAGACCTGTACCCCGTTGACGCTTGATGACGGCACAACCCAGGCGGTCGAGATCCCGCTCATGTCCGAAAAGGGCAGCGCGGAGTACCTGTTCTATGTCGGCTGCGCCGGCAGCTTCGACGATCGCAACAAGAAGGTCACCGTTGCTCTGGCCAAGCTGTTCAACGCCGCCGGACTCGATTATGCCATCCTGGGCACGGAAGAGGGCTGCTGCGGCGACTCGGCCAAGAAGATCGGCAACGAGTATATCTACCAGGCACTGGCCATGGCCAATATCGAGACCTTCAAGGGCTACGGCGTGAAGAAGATCATTACCATGTGCCCGCACGGCTACAACACCTTGAAGCATGACTACAAGGAGCTGGGCGGCGATTTCGAGGTTTATCATTATGCCGAGATCCTCGATAAGCTGATCAAGGAAGGCAAGATCAAGCTCAAGAAGCCTGTGGACGACTTGGGCACTATCACGCTGCACGACTCCTGCTACCTGGGCCGCTACAACCAGATCTACGATCAGCCGCGCAACCTGATCAAGGCCATGAACTCCGGCAGTCTGGTCGAGATGGCCAGCCACCATGCCAAGAGCTTCTGCTGCGGCGCGGGCGGCGGCCGTATGTGGATGGAAGAAAATCTGGGCACGCGCATCAACCAGAAACGCACCAATGAGGCGTTGGCCTCAGGTGCCAAGACGGTCTGCTCGTGCTGCCCGTTCTGTCTGACCATGATCTCGGACGGCATTAAGGAACTGGGCTACGAAGAAAAGCTCCAGTCCTTCGATATCTCCGAGCTCGTAGTCAAGGCCGCCGGTTTGGAATAAGGCCCAAACCGAATCGAATCACCATACCGGTAGAGGGGGGGGAAGCGCAAGCGCCTCCCCCTTTTTTTATTGCCATATGCCGGGCCTTGAGTTTATCCTAGCTGTGGAGAGAGGTATGCGGGCATGCGCATCGGACTGATGATAAAAGATTGTGAGGGTTATCATGATCTGGCCAGGGGGCTGGCCGATCATGGACACCAGGTGACGACGATGTCAAAGAATTATCCCCTTACACTGCGTGATTATCATGATATCGCTACATTCATGCAGGATGCCAAAGGATTCGACCTTATACACACCACCATGGGCACGGCGCCGCTTGTTTTCAGCCCCTTCACCACCACGCCCATGTTGTGCATACTCGACGAATATCTGAATCCGGACGATGAAGCCATATACCGGAAAGCCCCGGCGCACTGCTATTTCGCGGCCACCAGCCAGCGGTACGTCGTGGAGGGTTTGCGCCATCTTTTCGTGCTGGAGAACGGCATGGATGCCCTGCCGATGTATCAGAGCGCCTATGAACTCATCCAGAGGGAATATTCACGTGAAGATCAGCGGCCCTGGGGTTTTTATCGCGTGCTCTTGGACCAGATTGATCATAAGGTGAAACAGATCACGGTATGGCCGGGCAAACGACTGAGCCTGCAATCACACCAGCGCCGGGAAGAACACTGGGTGATCGTGAGCGGTCAGGCGCGGGCGACCGTGAATGACCGGCTCTATGACCTGAAACCACAGGATGCCGTAGATATCCCCCGCGGAGCCGCCCATCGCATCCAGAATATCGGAACGAGTCCCATGGTTTTCATCGAGGTTCAGCTGGGCGATTACTTCGGCGAGGACGATATCACCCGGCTGGAGGATGATTTCGGGAGGACCTGATGGAAAGCACCCAGGAAAGGCACCAGCGCGAGCTCTTCAGGCTCCTGCACGAAACCGCCCTGAGCGCCGGACTGGTGATCATCGAGGACAAGATCAACCGCCGCGGCGGGGTCTGCCGCCTGGATGAAAAGGTGATGGTGATCTACGACGTGCACGCCCCGGCGCGCGAGCGCAACCGCCTCATCCTGGGCGGCCTCACACTTGTCGATCTGGAGAATATCTATGTCCCGCCCAAGGTGCGCGAAATGCTGGGGGAAAAGAAGGAGTCGGAAACCAGGAGTCGGGAGTCAGGAGAAGGGCAGGCGACCGAAGTCAGAGTTCAGGAGTCAGCAGACAAGAAGGAGGCAGGTGTCATAATCCATGAGCCGGAATAGGGAAAAAGCCTCTGTTGAAAAGATGTAGATCTCTGATATCCAAATGAAATGTGTGCTTTATTCAACCCATCATCAAACAACAGATTCTGGCACGATGTCTCTGCTTGAAGTGCAACGTTATGAAGAGGAGAACAGATTGGCGTTATTCTGACTCCTGAATCCTGATTTCTGACCTCTGATCCCTGCTCCTCACCCCTGTCCGCGCATCTGGTACAGGCGCAGTTCACGCTGGGCCTCCATGTTTTTAGGGTTGAGTTGGATGGCCCTTTTAAAGGCCTCGATGGCCTTGTTGTTCGCGCCTTCCTGTTTCAGCACCCACCCTAAGGTGACATACAAGGTGTCCGACTCCGGGAACTTGCGGGTGGCATCGAAGATCGTGGCCTTGATTTCGGCCGCCGTGCCCATGCCCGTCTTCTGCCATTTCAGGAACATGGTCTTGACGTAGGACTCGGCGAAAATACGCTCATGAGGCTTCATGTTAACGCATAAACGGAACAAGTCCAACGATTTCTGGAAATCCCTGGACCTCAGAGCCTGTGTGCCCTGCGCAAAGAGGATCTCGGCCTGGAGTTCTTCATCGATGCCTGATTTTTCGGGTTGTTTGCCATCGCGAATGCGTTGGACCTCATTATATGCCCGGTGGATGAGATTGAAGATCTCATTGGCCAGACGCTTAACCTCGGGGTCGTCGGCATAGGAATAGGCATCCGGGTGATGGACCTTGACCATCTTGATATAGGCCCTTTTGAGCCCACCTTCGGAGATGGATTGTTCGACATCCAGAACACCGTACGGGTCCTTGCCCTGGAGTTCCTTATAGGTCTGCTTGAGCTGCTCAATCAAGGCTTTGTGCTTGCTCTGTTCGAAAACAATCAGTCCGCTGCAGTAAAGTGCTAGGAGTGCCCTTGAAATATCGGCTCCGAGCTGGAGGATCTCCGCTACGCTGCTGATGGACATGCGCTCGATATCGATGCCGATGTCTTTGGGTAGATCATCCCTGAGTGGCCGGGGTCTGGTTTCGGCATGTGGTGACAGGGCATTGACCACCGTGGCGAAGGGCAACTTTTCAATGACGCCCCTGCGCACTAGGGAAGCCAGCTCTTCCACGCCCAAAGCCGCCGGCTTATCGATCTGTTTGGCTACTTTCTGGACCGTCCCGCCTTTCCAGCCGAAGATATCCAGAAAGCGTTTTTCGATCTGCAGCGTCAGCGCTTCGGCGATATCCTGGCCCTGGATCAGACCCTGCTCCATGAGGATATAGCCTTGTTTGACCCGGTCGGTACGGGCCCTTTCCAGCGACATGGTATTATCCTCGTCGCTGATCTTGCCCATCTGCACCAGGATATGGCCGAGGAGTTCATCAGGCTTATTGGATTGAATGGCGCAGAGTCGACCGTCATTGAATATCAGCCCTTTTCTGGTCGATTCGTTGTTGAGGAATACGATGCCGGAAAAGCGCGATTCCAGTAATTCCTTCATAAGGAGAGGGAATGGGATGTTTTCTAGTTTGAACTGGTCCATGAATGCGCATAATAAAGCGGATTGTTCTAGTATGCAAGTGTGAAAAGTGAGTATAAAACCGTGAATAGATCCTGAAAGGTAACAGACGTTGCCGGTTCGTGCAGACCCCACCGACTATAAGGGAATACCGTCTGACGAGGGCATGCGAATTCTCGTTCGGCTTGCGCAGGCACGGCTGGACAGATAACGGATAATACGGTATGCAGAAGCATATTGAGCGGATAAAGGAGAAAAATTATGGTTATATTCTCTACTTCATTGGGTGAGATCACCATCGAACTCTTTCAAGAACAGGCTCCGATAACCGTGGCAAACTTCCTGCAATATGTCGATGAGGGGTATTTCGACGGAACGATTTTCCACCGCGTGATCCCGGGTTTCGTTATCCAAGGCGGTGGACATACGCAGGACATGCGTGCCAAGGAAACGCATGCCCCCATCAAGAATGAGGCCGATAATGGTGAAAAGAATCTGCGCGGGACCTTGTCCATGGCGCGCACGCGCGAAGTAGACAGCGCCACGTCGCAATTTTTCGTCAATCTCAAGGACAATACGGTATTGGATCACGGACAGCGTGATTTCGGCTATGCCGTATTCGGCAGGGTCAGCCAGGGCATGGACATCGTGGATCTAATCGCCGCGGTAACGACCACCAGCCGGGGGCCTCATCAGGATGTGCCGATCGAACCCGTGGTCATCCTGAGCGCCAGACGCGGATAATGCATCCGCTGTGAATAATGCGTTTCATGCCTTTTTCCCGGCTAGAAAGACATTTGACATGTATGGCAAAATCATTTAGATGTACGCCAAATAATCGGCAGGAACTTGGGGAAGTCGGTTTGGCGCTGGCAAAATGGAAGTCCTCAAGGGAGACGGCACCATCGCTTTGATCCACCAAGAGAACCGGCAACTTGCATGGCGGACATCATGAAATCCCTTCACCGGTGTGAAAGAAGGAGGGTCCATGATCAAGAACGAAGAAGGGGGATCCAAGATGAGTCTTAAAAAGCAGTTCATGAAAAGCAAACCCATATGCAAGGTAACGTTCCATTTGTCGAAGGAAGCGGTTGCCAAGGCCAAAAAAGTCAGTCTGGTAGGTGACTTCAATGAATGGGACACAAGCGCTACCCCGATGAAAAAACAAAAGGATGGCGGCTTCAGTGTCACCTTGAATCTGGAGCAGGGCCGCGAGTACCAGTTCCGGTATCTCCTGGATGACTCCGTCTGGGAGAATGATTGGTGCGCGGACAAGTATGTGCCTTCTATTATTGGAGAGGCCGACAATTCCGTAGTCGTACTATAGCGGGCATTTAAGGTATCTTTTCCCAAAGATGCCAGGCCCGGCATCATAACGTGATGCTACTCGTTGTGCTTGAGGGCGGAAACATAGCCCTTAAGCATAGGATTTATTTTGATCAGAAAACTGATGTCACTCTCGACTTCAAGTCGAGGGGTTCAGTGGAAGCGCTGATTCAGTCGCCCGTACGGAAGGCGCTCTAAAGGTCTCGCTCCCGCCCGTTACGCTGCCGAGAGCGCTCGTGGTATCACGGTTGTGCTTGGTGATGATGCTGATGACGCCGTTCACGGCATTAGCCTCCCGGAGGGTTGCGCCGGGAACGCGGATGCGCACGATGTCGTCCAGCAGGGTATCCCGAATCTTCGAGAACCACCCCCTGAGTAGCGCGGCGTATAGACACAACGGCCGTACATGAACGCCAAAAACTTGTTGATGAAACGGCCGTTGAACCCCGGGGGCCGATAAGGCCCCAGGATTAAGCATCGATGCGGACGACTTCCAGACCGGTAACCATGCGCAGGAGTTCTGATATGCTCGTGCCCCCGAAACGCCGGTTATCCTCTTAGCTGATTACGAAGACCACGGCCACGGCCTCTGGCATTTTCTGGGCTTTCTTGCCGGCCGACGTGATCTCCCTATTCGATTCTCAGGGAGGTGATATCAGGAAGTGCAGAGCGAGAGCTTATGCCCAAGTATGACCGCCATGCTGGCCACCCGTTCGATATGCCCGTGCATATAGCTGTCCTTGGCTCCGATGGTATTGGCCAGAGAAAAGAGGACCTCTTCGATGCTGGCCAGGTTGTCTTTGAGACGCTTGACATGAATGAGTGATTTGGTCCAGGCAATGAGTTCCAGCTTGTTGGGGGGCAGGAAATCATCCGCGCCGCACTCGATCCCCTGATCTTGGGCGCATGTTCAAAAAAGAACATGCGGTCGCCGCCGTCCATGCGGGCCTCTGCCAGGGCAGCATGGGCCTACACGATGATCGTCTCGTAGGTGGAGGCGTCTCTCGGGAATGACGTCAGGCCGATGCTGACGGTCGGCTTGCCTGAATCTGGTCGCGTGTGGCCAGAAGGATACGTTCGGTGAGGATATGAGTGAGTTTGGCCTCTTGGCGGATTATATGCACGGCGAACAACCCGTCCTCCAAATTGGCGGCAAGATCGACCCTGCGGATGCTGGCGGCGATGAGATCGGCCATCGATCGCGGTGTTTCATTATCCAAGTTGGTACCGATCCCCGGGTGCATTGGATGAAACCGTCGAAGCCGATCAGGGCCAGCGTGAAGTAATCACCGTAACGTTTGGCGCGTTCGATCTCATGGCCTAAGGTGCTCAGGGAGTATGCCTCGTTGAACAGTCCGGTGCCGATATCTCTGAATTCATCAGACATGTGGTAATATCCATCCTTGTCCATGGGGTCGGCACCCTGTTCGCATGGCATATTGAAAACCTTTAACTTTTTAAAATTGAAGGGGATGGGCTGATTTTTAAAGGTTGTTGGCGTAACTTATCTCGCAGGGTATTCAGAACGACAGGCACCGCCGGGCCGCTGGTTTGCAAGGGCCTTTAATCCCGGGCTGAGAGGTTTTATTCAAACGGGATTTCGAGCTCGTAGACCCCGTACTCCAGATGAGATTTGACGGGATGGCCGGTCTTGGAGAAGACCTTCATCATGGGGGTGTTGCGCGCCAGGACATCGGCCGTGAACCCCTTGATGTTTTTCTCGCGCGCGATATGCACCAGGTAATTGAGGATGAAGGTCCCAATGCCGCGGTCCTGATAATCATGGTGGATGGTAAAGGCCACCTCGGCGAAGTTCGTGATGGCATCGCGGATGTAGTGCCCGACGGCAATGATCTGCTCCTTGCTCTCGGGCTCCTCGCGGCCGATCACCCCAGCGATGGCCATCTTGTCCGTGTAGTCGATGGCGGCCAGAGGCATGGCCAGCTTATGCGAGAACGAACGCAGGTTCTGGAAGAAACGCGTATACACATCCTGGTCGGGCAGCGAATAGATCAGGTCCTGGATGCCGCGTTCATCCGTTGGTTTGACCGGCCGGAAGAAGATCTCCTGACCGGCCTTGTCCTTCCAGTAGGTTTCGTATTCACGCGGATAGAGGACCACGGGCAATGTCTGGTCCTTGTAGACGTAACCTTGCTGCTTGGCGCACTCCAAGAGCCATTCACGAAAGTCCGGGTGCGCGATGTTGATGAGCGCCATGGCGCGGTCCCGGATAGATTTGCCATGGACATACGCGGCGCCGTATTCGGTCACCACGTAATGGATGTCGCCGCGCGTCACCACCACCCCGCTGCCCGGATCGAGGAAGGGCACGATGCGGGATTTTTTGCCGTCATCCGTGGTGGACGGCAGGGTCATGATGGATCGTCCGCGCTTGGACATGGCCGCGCCGCGCACAAAGTCCACCTGGCCTCCGATGCCGCTGTAAAACAGGAAGCCCAGCGAGTCGGAGCAGACTTGGCCCGAAAGATCGATCATCAGCGCGGAATTGATCGAGACGCAGCGGTCGTTCTGGGAGATATAATAGGGATCGTTGGTATAGATGGCGGGACGGAATTCGAAGAGCGGGTTGTCATTCACGTAATCATAGAGGCGTTTGCCGCCCATGCAGAAGGAGGCCACGATCTTGCCGGGGTTGAGGTTCTTTTTGCGGTTGGTCAGCACTCCCGCCTCGATGAGATCGATGACCCCCTCGGTAAAGACCTCGGTATGCATCCCTAAGTCCTTCTTGTTCATGAGGAAGGGGAAGACCGAGTTGGGTATGCGGCCCACCCCGGTCTGGATGGTGGACTCATTCTCCACCAGATCGGCGATGATGCTGCCGATTTTTTCCGCCAGCTCGGTAGGGGCCTTTGACTGGAACTCGATCAGCGGGGCGTCGTTCTCCACAAAGGCGTGGATGCGGCTGACGTGAATGAAGGAATCCCCCAAGGTGCGGGGCATTTGGGGGTTCACCTCGGCCACGACATATTCGGCGATATCGACCGCGGTCTTGGTGATATCCACCGATATGCCCAAGCTGACATAACCATTCTTGTCCGGCGGCGAAACCTGGATCAGGGCCACATCGATGCGCATGCGTCCTCTGAGCATGAGGAGCGGGATTTCGGAGAGAAAAATGGGCGTGTAATCGGCCCGGCCTTCCTTGATGGCCTGGCGCGTGCGCGGTCCGATGAACAGGGCGTTATGGCGGAAGTTCTCGTCGAAGCGTTCATCGGCGTAATCGGTCGCGCCCACGTCGAGAAAATGGATGATCTCGGTGTCGTGCAGATTGGGCGCGATTTCTATCAGGGTCTTGACCAGCAGCTGGGGTTCGCCGCAGGCCGATCCGACAAAGACACGACTACCCTTGCGAATGGATTTGAGAGCCGTCTTGGGGTCGACTAAACGTGATCGATAGAGCTCCTGCCAGTCGTATACCATTGACCCGACGGTAAAACTAAACCGTATGAAATGTCAACATAAAGCTCAAGCCGCGTTTCGGCGCAGAGCGGCAGGGACCTTTGAAGCCGAATGAAATATATCGGGCAAGCTAGATCGGAAGGCTTAAGATGAAGCGGCTCCCGGTTTGTCCGTCGCTTTCGACCTGGATCGTGCCGTGATGAGCTTCCATGGCCATTTTGCAGAAGGTCAATCCGAGCCCCGTGGAATAGCGCCGGCCGTCCCGTTTTCTGGAGATCTGGAAGAACTTGTCGAATATGGCATCTTGATACTGCGGGGCTATGCCCGGTCCATCATCCTTGACCCAGAGGCGCACCTCTTGGCCGTCAGCGTCGTATCCGGCCGTGACAGAAGAGCCCGTGGGCGAGTGTTGCACGGCATTGACCAAAAGATTCTGCATGACCCTCAGAAGAATGCCGCGGTCACCGGTGAAATCAGGCGCAACTCCATCCGCTGGGAGGTCCTCCCGCAGGGTGACGCCCCTGGCTCCGGCCATGCCGTTCAGGCGCAAGACCGCCTCGTGGATGAGGTCATGCGGTTCGATCCGCTCCAGGATGAGCGGTAGCGTGCCTTCTTCCAGGCGGGTGATATCGAGCAGATCCGAGATCATCCTGAACAGGGTATCGCATGATGACTGCGCGGCCTGCACATATTCCAGATTATCATCCGTGATTACGTAAGAGAGGATATCGAGGTTGCCCACCACCTCGGAGATGGGTCCTTTCAGATCATGGACAAGCATGTTGAAGAGATCGGTTCTGATCTTCTCAAGCTTTTTCAATTGCATGTTTTTGCGAACCAGTTCCTGACGTTTTTTGCTTAAGTTTTCGGTCAGGCGCTGGTGTTCGATGGCGCTGATGATCTGTCCGGCGAAGGCCAGGAAAAGCTCCTGCTCTTCGACGCTGAAGGCATCGTCGCCTTTTTTCTCGGTGATGGAGAGCAGGCCGATGACCCGCCCATTGCTCATAATCGGTGCCACCAGGAAGGCCTCCTTCTTGTAGTGGCTCTGGCGTCTGCAGGCGGGCAGGGGGGCTATGCCCGGTGCGACATAGAGGATTCGCTTATTTTTATAGACCCAGGCTGAGGGCGAGTCCTCGGCCAGGGGCTGTTTGATGCCGACCAGATCCGGAACGGTGGATGCCACGACCTCCAGGGTTTTTCTGCCGCGCAGCAGTATGATGGAGCCACGCTCGCTTTGCATGCACTCCACCACCCGGCAGATGATGTGCCGCAGCCTGGATTGGAATGAGCGTCCCCGCTGCTGAGGCATATCCATGATGGTCATGAGGGCTTTGAGCGTGTTTTCAGACATGACGAACTCCTTTTAGAGACACTGGCTGATCAGTTCCTTTGCCTCGCGGTTGCCGGGCTCGATCTTTATGACTTTTTGCAGGACTTGGTCGGCCCGCGCATTCTGATGGATGGAGATATATATCCTGGCGATCTTCAAGAGCAGGCCGAGATCCTTTTCGGTATTTTTTTCGAGCTCGAGCAGATACGGCATGGCCTTGCGGCCTTCGCCGATGCGGTCATAGGCATCCACCAACTTGGCCATGATATCGTAACGGCCGGGCATGTTCTTGAGGATAAAACCATAGAGCTCAATGGCATAAGGATAAGCGCTTTTTGACGTACACAGGGCCGCGATTTCCTCCCTTAAGGTAATGGGGTCGTCGGCCAGATCAAGGATTTTGTCGAAGACCTTGATGGCCTTGGGGGTCATATCTTTTTCCAGCAGGACCTTGGCGAAATTGAGGCCGCGTTCGAGGTTGCGCGGTGAGATGTGCATGGCCTGTTCGTAATGCTGAGCGGCCTTGTCCATATCACCACGCTGTAAGGCCAGATCGCCCAGAGAGTGGAAGGCGAAGACATCCATGGGGTTCATGCGGGCGGCCTTGAGATAATACTTTTCGGCCTGTGCGATATCGCCTTGCTTGTGATACAGATGCCCCAATTCCCTGATCGGCCGTGATGATTGGGGATTGGCCTCCATGGCCTGCCTGGCTTCGCCCACGGCTTCATCGAGCCGTCCCTTTTCTTCCAGGGCCCGGGCGTTCTTAAGATGCATGAACATGGGCGGCGGATTATTGGCCTTGTCGATCACCGACCTGATGCGTTCTTCTAAGGATTTGACCGTCACGGGCTTCAGGATATAGGCATCGATCTCGCTCTCGGCCGCCTCGGCCACGATCTCCTGATTGGCCTCGGCCGTGACCATGACCACCGGCATGTCGCGCAGTTGCCGATCATCACGGATATGTCCCAGCAATTCCACCCCGGTCATGATCGGCATGTTCCAATCCAGGATGGCCATATCGATCTGGGTGTCGGACTTAAGCATCTTCCAGGCCTCCTGACCGTTGTAGGCATAATATATCTGTCCGCCCACATTCAGGATCTTGAGCATACTCCGGATGGCCTTGCACATGGCTTCCATGTCATCGACAATCAAGATGTTCATGGCATGCATATCCAACATACGTCCTCCTGAAGGATCAACCGCGTGGCATGAGATGTATTTTCGGATTGTTTCGGGTTTTCATAAGCAATACCTGTCCATCGGTTGGCGGCCCTGAAATCCAAATAAAATTTGCAAAGCGGAGACATTATGATTATAAGTCCGTTCATAACATGAAGATATCCGTGTGCATGATCACCTTCAATAACGCCCGAACGGTTGAACGCGCGCTTGAGAGCGTCAAACTCTGGGCGGATGAGATCGTGGTCGTGGACTCCTTCTCCACGGACGAAACACTCTCGATCGTCGGGCGCTATACCGACAACTTAGAGCAGCGCGCCTGGCCCGGCTTCAAGGACCAGTACAATTACTGCATCGCCAAGGCCGCCAACGAATGGGTGATCTTCATCGATGCCGACGAGGTCATATCCCCGGAGCTCGCCCGGGAGATCAAGACGCGCCTGAATGACGACGCCGGGAGGTACGATGGATACATAGCGCACCGCCGCACGTTTTACCTCGGACGCTGGATCATGCACGGTGGGTGGGTGCCGGACTGCGAGATCAGATTGTTCAAGAAATCCGCCGGCGCCTTTGAAGGCGCCTTGCACGCCAATGTCAAGGTCAGTGGTCCGGTCGGGGAATTCACACATTTCTACCAACATTACAACTATCGCGACATCAGCGACCAGATCGATACCATCAACCGTTATTCCGCCACCGCGGCCCAGGACATGCTTTCCGAGGGACGTCGTTTCCATTTCCATGACCTGTTGTTGAGGCCGCCCATCCGCTTCATCAAGGAATATATCTTCAAGCGCGGTTTTCTGGACGGCATGCCGGGGCTTGTGATCGCCGCCAGCACCATGTATTATGTTTTCATCAAATACGCCAAGCTCTGGGAACGAGAAAAAGGGCTTGAAGGGTAAGGCATGACGGACTATTCAGCTTTTTTTCAGGGCAAGCACGTGCTCATCACGGGCGGTTTGGGCTTCGTGGGGTCCAACCTCGCCATTGCGCTGGCCGGACTGGGGGCAACCGTTACGATCGTGGACAATATGCTGCCCCGCCAGGGCGGCAATCCCTTCAATGTCGAAGCGGTCAAGGACCAGGTCAGGATAAACGTTAGCGACGTGCGCAATCAGCTCTCCATGAATCACCTGGTCAGGGATCAGCAGATCATCTTTCACCTGGCCGGTCAGGTCAACCATGTGGATTCCATGCGTAACCCCATCCAGGATCTGGAAATCAACTGCCACGGCACGCTTTCACTGATGCAGGCCCTGCGCTACCATAACCGTGATGCCGTGGTGATCTATTCCGGAACGCGGGGCGAATATGGTTCGAGCGTGGCTCTGCCGGTAAGCGAAGACCACCCCACCAACCCCAAGGGTCTGTATGCCGTGACCAATCTGGCGGCCGAGAAGATGATCGTCGTTTACAACCAGGTGTACGGGATACCGGCCGTATGTCTGCGCATCACCAACACCTACGGTCCACGGCATCAGATGATGCATGACGAATACGGGGTCTTCAACTGGTTCATCAAGAAGGCCATCGACAACGAACCCCTGCCGGTCTTCGGCGACGGCATGATCATCAGGGACTTCCTCTACATCGATGACCTGGTGGAATGCATGCTCATGACGGCCTGCACGCGCGCGGCCGTGGGCGAGATCTTCAACGTGGGCGCCGGTCAACCGGTTACCTTCCGCGAACTGGCTGAGAAGATCGTAAGCATCGCGGGCTCGGGCAGCTACACCTTCACCGAATTCACGCGTGAGCGCTCCGAGGTGGAGCCCGGCGATTACTGGGCCGACATAGGCAAGATCAAACGCGTGGTGGGCTGGGAACCCAAGACCTCCATGGAAGCGGGCATCCGCGCCACGATAGAGTTCTATCGCCGATACCGTGAGCATTACTGGCTGGAAGACCGCAAGCCGGAAGATATCGATGTGGTGCTGTAGGCAATGGTGATCGATTTCTTCGACTTCAAACGCGAGATAGCCGCCGTCGGAGGCGAGCTGCAGGCCGCTCTCAATACGGTGCTGCGTTCCGGACGTTATATCCTGGGCGAGGAAGGCACGCGTTTCGAGGAAGGCTTTGCTTCAGTTTGCGGGTGCCGCCACGCCCTGGGCGTGGCCAGCGGTACGGATGCGTTGTTCCTGGTCTTAAAGGCTTTTGGGGTAGGGCAGGGCGATGAGGTCATAACAGTTGCCAATACCTTTGCCGCCACGGCCCTGGCCATCGCCTATACCGGCGCCAAACCGGTGTTTGTCGATATCGCGCCCAAGTCCCATCTGATCGATCCGGAGGGTATCGCGGCGGCCATTACCCCGAAGACCAAGGCCATCATCCCGGTGCACCTCTATGGGCAGTGCGCGGATATGGACGCGATCATGGAGGTTGCCGCCAAGCACGGGCTGGTCGTGCTCGAGGATGCCTGTCAGGCCCATGGCGCGCTGTATCAGGGTCGCCCGGCGGGCGGCCTGGGCCATGCCGCAGCCTTCAGTTTCTATCCGACCAAAAACCTGGGCGCTTACGGCGATGCCGGGGCGATCACGACCAATGACGCTGACCTGGATTTGAAGCTGCGCCTACTTCACAATTACGGGCAGAGCGATCGCTATCACCATGTCCTGAAAGGCTACAACTCGCGGCTTGATGAGCTTCAAGCGGCCCTGCTGAACGTCAAGCTCGCCCGCTTCATGGACTGGACCGCTCGCCGGCAAGCCCTCGCCAGGCGCTATGACGAGCACCTGGAAGGCGTCAATCTCATCCCGGTCACACTCAAGCAGGGGTCGACGCACGTGTATCACCAATACGTGATCGCCGTGCATGACCGCGATGCCCTGCAGGCACACCTTAGCGGTAAGGGAATCGCGACCCTGATCCATTATCCCGTACCGCTCCACAAGCAAGCGGCCTTTGGCGATGCCCGGGTGGCTTTCGATTTGCGGCAGACCGAGCTCAGGGCCTCGCAGATCCTGAGCCTGCCCATCCATCCCTGGCTTACCGATCAGGAAGTGGACTACATCATAGACGCTGTCCAGGCTTTTGCGCGCCGGTGATCGGGCGCTTGCCATGAAGGTATGTATCGCTATTGAGAAGTTCGACCCGGCCGTGGGCGGGGCTGAGCGCTACTGCTGGGACCTGGCGCACTATTTGGAGGACAAGGGGCATAGTGTGGCCGTTATCTGCATGCAGGCCTGCGATGTCTTAAATTCCGCCATAACCGTACGGCGCATACGGCCCCTACGGTTTCCCCAGGGCTTAAGACACCTGAGCTTCGCGCTCCTGCACCGCAGGGTAGCTCGCGGTATGCCGGATTACATCCATTTTTGCGTGGGCAACACCTTTTTCATGGACATCTACCAACCTCATGGCGGTGTCCACAAGGCCTGGTTCGAACGCGATAGCTTGCGCACCGCACCATCCCTCAGGCCTTGGCTGACCCTCATCAAGCGCCTGGGCCTCAAGGATATGGTGCAGCGCGGCCTGGAGTGGTGGACGTTCAGGGTAACCCGCCCGCGCGTGATCGCCATCTCTCAGATGGTGGCCAACGATATCAGAAACCTGTTCGGATACCCTTCAGAGCGCATCCGCCTGATCCCTAACGGCATCGACCAGGTCAAGTTTTCCCCGGACAAGCAGGTTAAACGCCGGGAAGTCAGGTCACGCTTTGGTCTGAACGACGGCGATTTTGTATTCGTGTTTGTGGCCAACAACCTGGCGCTGAAAGGCTATGGCGTACTCCTGGAGGCCTGCCTCCGAATCGAGCCCCGGAATTTCAAGGTGCTGGTGATCGGGCCGGCCGCCAGGAAAGATCAGGCCAAGGCACAGCCGTTGGGTGGAACCATCGTCTTCGGGGGGAGAGCCGCGGACCTGGAATATATCTATCCGGCCTGCGACTGCCTGGTGCATCCGAGCTACTATGACGCCTGTTCGCTGGTGGTGCTCGAAGCCCTGGCTTCCGGCATCCCGGTCATCACCACCACCGCCAACGGCGCCGGTATGTTCGTGGGCGCTGGTGGCCGCGTCATCCCGCCCGCCGATCCGGCGGCATTGGCGCAGGCCATGCGAGAAGTGTGCGCGGGTAAAGTCGTTTTCAACCAGGCCCCGGTCTTCAAAAATCAAGACGCCGTCTTTGCCGAGGTCGAGGCATTCATGCTCCCGGGAGGTAAGCCATGAAGGTCCTGGCCCTTATCCAGGGCATAACGGTGGCGGCCAGTCGCTACCGCATTCTGCAATACCTGCCGTATCTTGAGGAGCAGGGCATTCAAACCGATGTGCGGGAATTTCCCCGCACCCTTGGCCAGTATGCCCGGTTGTATCAGGCGGCCGCTGCTTATGATTGTATCTTCGTGCAGCGCAAGCGCTTTCATTTCCCGTTTCTGAAGCCTCTGCGGCAGCGCGCACGGCGCATCGTCTACGACCTCGACGATGCCGTGATGTACAAGAACTCGCTGGCGGGCCGTCCCTATTCACGCACCCGCCGGGCGCGTTTCGAGGCCATGGTGCGTGCCAGCGATTACGTCGTGGCGGGCAACAGCTTTCTGCGCGACCAGACGTTTGCGTACAACGATCATGTGACGCTGATCCCTACCTCCATCCCGGCCGATTGCTACAGCCTCAAAGACTATACACAGGCCAAGGCGGTTGTGACCATCGGTTGGATCGGGGATCACGGCAGCATCCACTATCTTGAGGCCATGCAGCCGGTCTTTGAGGAGATCGGGAGGCGTTTTCCGGGTAAGGTGGAGCTCAAGATCATCTGCGATGTGTTTTTCGACTGCACGCATATTCCGGTCAGGAAGGTCATGTGGGATGCGGCTAGCGAGGTCGAAGAGCTCAAAGACATCGACATCGGCGTCATGCCTTTGAAGGACGACCCCTGGTCATGGGGCAAGTGCGGGCTCAAGATTCTGCAGTATTTCGGGGTGGGCGTGCCAGCCGTGTGTACGCCGGTGGGGGTGAACCGGGATGTGGTTTCGCCCGGACACAACGGCGCCTGGGCCAAGACGCCTCAGGAATGGGTCGAGGCCCTGACGCGCTTCATCGAGGACGGTGATCTGCGGCGCACCTCCGGTCTGGCGGGACGTCTGACCCTGAAGCAGGGCTATACCCGCGAGGTCAATGCCCCCAAGCTGTTGTCCGTCATTACCGGCAGCGAGCGTTAAATTACGTTATCATAAGCTCTTGCCGGTTTGATCCATGATGAACCGCCAGCACTCCAGGATGTCGGCGCGTTCCTGCTCCGCCGAATAGGTCTGTCGTATGAAGTCCGACGCCTGGCGGGCCATGCGCTGAAGGGTGGCGGGTTCCTCACGGTATATCTGCAGCACGGCCTTGACTGTCTGCGCAAAGGCCAGGATATCGCCCATTTCGACCGGGAAGCAGAACTCGGGCTTGAAGTACTCGCGGCCGCCCATGCCGTGATAACCCACCACGATGCACCCGCAGGACATGGCCTCGGCCGGGGGCAGGGAAAAGCCTTCCGGATAGCCGAAGCTCAAAAACATGAGCGAGTCCTGCATGATCCGGGCGGTCTGTTTTTCGCTTAAACCCTCTATGGGCGCCACGGTGAGCCCCTCCAGGTCGCCCGCGAACTTCAGGATATTGATGACCTGCAGGGCATGGTCGGCGTTTTTGCGCGGCATGAAGCAGATCTGGGGATTCTTTTCGCCCTGGAAGACGAACAGGTTGGGGTCGATGGCGTTATGGATGCGCAGAACCTTCAGATCCGGGAAGGCCTGATGCAGATAGGCCCGGTTGTCGTCCGAGACCACCATGACGGCCTTGACGCCCTGGTCGGCATAGAGCACCCGGCGCTCCTGCATGTCCATGGACAGCCCGCCGAAGGTATTGTAGGCGTTCTGGTTGAAGACCACCTTCACCGCCTCGGAGGCAAAGAGCTTCTTGAAAACTCGCGCCGCCTTGGGACGGTGCTCGGGATGGGCATACAGAGAGCCATAGACCTCGGGGATGACCAGATAATCCTCGGCCGTAAGCTTGGTCCGGCCTATATAGGCCACGCGGGTGGCGTTTTCGAACCAGGTGCAGCGGAAGCCCCGCTTGCGATGCAGGACAGCGGCCGCTATGCCATTGGCGTTGAGGACATCCACGTCGTGATAGAGGATCTTCACCCCTCCCACGGGGGTGTTGTAATCCGGCGACCAGTAATAAATCATGGTTTTTCCATACCCTTTTCCGGCATCAACGCTTCTCAGGCAAGATTCCGCAGAATTCAATGAATTCCGCGAACGAGGCGAAATGCCGCTTGTGCATACGTTGGAACCTTTCGTAGTATGCCGGTGTCACTTGCCGCATGACTTCTATCCCGGCCGCCTCGGCCTCAGCGGCGCTCGCGAAGAGATAAAAGTACTCGGTGAAATCCGCCAGTGTCGGTGGTGTGCCGCGGTTTCTGAAGATGCTCAGGGCCAATTGCCTGGCCTCATCGACCTCGCGTAGCTTGTATTTGTGATAGAGCTCATCGATGGACATGATCACGCGCGCGGGATTGCCGACGGCCACCGTATTGTCGGGTATGCGTCCCTTGACCAGGCTTCCGGCGCCGATCACGCAGTTGCTGCCGATGGTAGTATCTTTCAGGATGGTGCTGCGCATACCGATGAAGACGTTGTCGCCGATCGTCACCGGCCCGGCCGAGCCGAAACATTCGCCGGGGTGGAGTTCGCGCAGGACGCTGTAATCAAAACCATGCGTAAGGATCGCCACCTCTAGGGAGATCTTCACCTTGTTGCCGATGGTGATGAGCTCGGGATTACTGGGATCGACGAACTGGGTGGCGGGCTTGAAAAATTCGCAGTCATGCCCGATGCGTACACCTTTGCGGCGCAGATAGGCGATATAAGCCTCGGAACTGCGGTTGGCCACATCGCGTTTGGTCGGTAACGATACCTTGCGTTTGAAAAAAAGCAACCACTTCGCAAGCGACATGTCTTCGTGACCCCCTCTTTGCGCCGCATGGTAAGTGTTGAAGCAAGAAAAATCAAGCTCCAAGGCATTTCTTTCCCAAGGCATTTCTCCGTCTTGCGTCTTCAAGGGATCTTCCCTATAGTCATGCCATGCAACCACCTGAACGACCTGCACTTGCGACGGGGATGTCCCGCACCCAGGTGTGGATATGGTCTCATTCAGTCATGCTTTTCCTGGCCGCGGTCGTGCTTTGCGCGGCCATCTGGCTGGTGCTGGAGCATCGCCACGCGGACACGGCCAGACGCACGCTGATCAGTGAGCAGGCCGGGGTGGTGCGCTTGGCGGCCGGCGCGTTTGAGGACCGTCTGCGCATGCCGTTGTCCCAGGCCGCCATCATGGCTCACTATGACCTGGGCGATTACTTTCAAGGACAAGGGGCGATCGGTTTGGTCGTTGATCATCTGCAGGCCGGTCTGGCCGCATACCCCGACGTGATCGCGTATATCCTCGTGGATGTCGGCGGTGAGCTGGTCTATGCGCAAGGGGTCGAATCCGACGCAGGGGATAAGGCTATAAACCAGTCGCTGGCCTGGGCCAAACAATTCCGGCTTGGGGCCGACTTGCAACCGGATGCCCTGTTCATGAGCGCATTACCCCCCACCGGGGCGCAGACATCGATCGGCGTGCTCTTCCCGGTACCGCTGCTGGGTGAAACCGTCGGCGCCTTGATTGTGGCGCTTGACATCAGATCAGCGGCTAGACGCATCTTCGAACCGGCCGTTGGCGGCGCACCGGGTGACCTGTTTCTCATGGACCGCCAGGGCGCCATTATCTATCAAACCGATCAGAAGGACAGCCGTGCGTCAGTGAGGAATGTAAGCCGGAAGGATTTTCAGGAACTGCTGCGTCGTATGCGGGATGAGCAAGCAGGCTCCGCCATCTATACCCAGGACGGAGGCATCTTCGGATTTTTGCGTCCCCGGATACTTGTGTGCTGGCAGACCGTTACGGTGGGAGAAAGGTCGTTCATCGTCTGCCGCACGGCGTTTTTGCGGCGTTCGTAGCGGTAGTATATCCTTATATAAGGGGGACTGGCTCCATGATACTCTTCAACCCGAAAAAGTATGAACGCTGGCATGCCGACGAGCGTTCCAAGGAGATCGTGCTCAAGACCATAGCTTTCTTCGAGGGCAAGGGTCTTAAGAAGATCAAGGCCGATGACCAGGCCGGTATATGGTATGACGACTTTCTGGATTTTATCAGACAGGAGCGGATTTTCGCCACCTTGCTCACACCCGCGGGTTATGGGTCGCCGGAGTCCCGCTGGGACATGTGGCGCATCAGCGAGTACAACGAGGTCCTGGCATTTTACGGCCTTCAGTACTGGTATGCCTGGCAGGTGACCATCCTTGGTCTGGGGCCGATCTGGATGGGATCCAACGAGGCCATGAAACAAACGGCCGCCAGGCTCCTGGACGAAGGCGGGATCTTCGCCTTCGGTCTGTCAGAAAAAGAACATGGCGCCGACCTGTATGCCACCGAGATGACGCTCTTCCCCCAGGAGGATGGCACCTTCCTGGCGCGCGGCGAAAAGTACTATATCGGCAACGGCAACAAGGCCGCCCTCGTCTCCACCTTCGGCAAGGTCCATGGCACGGGCGAATACATCTTCTTTGCGGTCAAGACCGACCACCCCTGCTATGAATGCGTGAAAAAGATCGACACCTCGGGTATGCGCCAGGCCTATGTGGCGCACTATAAGCTGAACGACTATCCTCTCACCGTGGAAGATATCCTTTCGCGCGGCCCCCTGGCCTGGGAGAGCGCGCTCAATACGGTCAATATCGGGAAATTCGAGCTGGGTTTCGCCTCCATCGGCGTCTGCACGCACGCCTTGTACGAGGCCTTGGACCATACCGTACGGCGTGTCCTCTACGGCCGACCGATGACCGATTTTTTGCATGTGCGCACTGCCTTAACCGAGGCATGCGCCCGCTTGAGCGCCATGAAGCTCTGCGGTTTGCGCGTGGCCGATTACCTGAGGTGCGCCTCGGTGGATGACCGGCGTTACCTGCTCTTCAACCCGATCGTCAAAATGAAGGTCACCAGCCAGGGCAAAAAGGTTGTCGACCTGCTGCATGAGGTCATCGCCGCCAAGGGTTTCGAGCAAAGCACCTATTTCGAGACGGCCCTCCGCGACATCGGCATGCTGCCCAAGCTTGAGGGCACCGAGCACGTCAACCAGGCCTTGATCATAAAATTCATCTCCGGGTATTTCTTTGCGCATCAGGATTTTCCCGAGACCCCGAAACGCAACGACCCGAGCAACGACGCCCACCTCTTCAGACTGCACACCGGCGGGCTCTCCAAGATCAAGTTCCCTGATTATCGCAAGTGCTATGAGGGCGTGAACATACCCAACGTACTGGTATTCCGCGAACAGGTGGAGCTCTTCAAGGATCTCCTCATCAAGAACCCGCCCACCAAGAAGCAGGCCGCCGACATCGATTATCTGTTTGCCTTGGGCGAGCTCTTCACTTTGATCGTCTATGCCCAGCTCATCCTTGAAAACGTAAAGATCTACAAAATCGACGATGATCTGGTGAACGAGATCTTCAAGTTCATGATCAAGGACTTCGATAGCTCCGTCCTGAACATGTTGGTTTCATTCGAGAACACTCTCGATCAGGAGGTCCTGTTCATGAAGATGACCAAAAAACCCCTTCTGGAAAGACTGCGCTTCAACCGCGTGTGGGAAAAGCATGTGGTTGCCCTGAAGGACCAGTATGTGATGAACGAATAGGAGAGGGCTGAAACTTTAAATCAAAAAGCCGCCACCCCCCCCGAGGATTCCTGGATAATGGCCATTGACCGATCATATCTGATAGAGGAGGCCTATACCAGCCTGCCGTAGCGCTTCATAATTGATTTGATCATGCGCGAGATCGAGGTGCGTAAGCACGCTTCCCTTCTCGACCCTCTGTAAACATGCCTGTTTGAACGTGCGGAATCGCAGACAGACCGCGAAGCTCCGTGTTGTTCCCGTAACCCCCTGAACATTCACGGGAGCAAGGTCTTCCGGGGTTGGCCGGAGATCCTGTATAGCTCCTGACATGGTGCGAAACGTCTGGGTAACTTTCTGGAGACGGTGTTTTTAAATTGAAAAGGACAATGATTTTCAAACGTTTCCCCGGCGCTCGATAAGGTTTCACCCTTGACAACTGGTGTTTTCAGCCTATTAAAAGCTAAATTTTTTTAAGCTCGAACATGAGGCGTATAATGCAAGAATCAGCGTCGCTATCAGTTGTTCATGCAGACATTTTTGATTGCCTAGTCTCGGAAGGTTTGGGACGAGGCACGCCACCCGGCGCTGTGGAGGCGATCATGAACACGAAAGGGGGCGGCGTTTTATGCCCATGATGTACGGCTGGGGTCAATACGACATGCTGGGGGGTGGGTTCATGTGGCTATTATTTCTGATTCTGCTTGGCGTGGTGATCTATTTTGTCGCGGGATGGCCGAGACGGTCAGGCACTGAAACGCCGATCGAGATCCTCAAAAAAAGGTATGCTTCAGGAGAGATCGCAAAAGAACAATTCGAACAGATGAAGAAGGATCTCGGCCTGTGAGAATGAGGGTGTGATATGCTTTCCAGCGCTCGGCAAATAACGGTAATCGCTCCCGGGAGGCGCTGTGGATCACTGTTTTAAGCATGATTATGGACGGATCCCTTGGCCTCCTTGAAGATATCTCGCTTGCCGAGCTGGTCGGGGTGAAGCTCAAGAAGGTGGTTGGCCGCACATAACCCAAGCATGGGTTCAAGGGAGGTAGAGTATGAACAATACCAGATGGAGCACAATATTTGTTTTGACGCTGTTTTTAATGGTCCTTCCGCCTGCGGCGCAGGGTCAACCCTACGGCATGGGCCCAGGAATGATGGGTGGTTACGGATATGGCTACGGCATGGGCCCGGGGATGATGGGGGGATGGGGTTACCTTGATATCCCATCGAAACTCACGCCGCCCCAAGACAACCAATGGGTTCAAAAATTGCGTGAAATCTTGGCCCTGGAGAAACAATCCCTGGCCCAATACCAGTCCGATCAGGATAAATTCAATGCCCATATGCCGTATGTAATGGTAATTCCACAGGAAGAGAATCACATTCAATGGCTTACGCAACTCTTTGAGGCCTATGGATTGTCCGCCCAAGGAGAGAAAACACCAGCGACCGTTGATACCAAGACCCTGGAGCAGGCGTACGAACAAGCTTCAAAAATGGAAACAGAGCTGTTGCCCCGATATGAATGGCTGGTGAAACATGCCGGTGACCATGATACGGAGCGGGTATTGAATACCATTCTCCTGCAGAGCCGATGGCACCTGGTCATGTTCGAGCATGCCTTGAGAATGGGGCATGGCTATGGATACAGCTCGGGGTACGGCATGATGGGTGGCTATGGCACGGGTTATGGAATGGGACCGGGTATGATGGGTGGTTATGACGGCGGTTGGGGGATGATGGGGGGCGGCTTTTATCAGGGCTCAGGTCCCGGACGTCAGTACCAGCCGACAGGCAAAACCATCACAATGAAGGAAGCGCAGTCTCTGCTGAATGATTATCTGAAGTCTTCGAGGAATCCCAATTTGAAGTTGGGACCGATCAAGGATGCGGGCAATGCGTATGAAGCCGAGATCATGACCAAGCATAACGACCTGGTCGATAAAGTGATCGTCGACAAGTATACAGGCTGGATACGATCCGCGTATTAACGGCTGTCCGACCTATATGACAGCCGCCGGGGCATTATGGACCCGCAGAAGCGCTGGGACTTGAACGCTTCCGCCTATGATCGATGGACGGCCCCCATGGAGATGATGGGAGGCCGGCGATGGCGGGAGGTGCTCTTTACCGAGCTCCCCCAAGGCAGAATTCTGGAGCTCGGCGTGGGTACCGGCGCCAATATCGAACATTATCCCCACAATAATCGTACGTATGCAGGCATAGACATCAGTCCGAAGATGCTGAAATACGCCCGGGAGCGCGCCGACAGGCTCCATAGGCCCGTCGAATTGATGGTAATGGATGCCCAACGGATGGCTTTCCCGGGCGAAACCTTTGACGCTATCTTATCAACCTTTGTTTTCTGCTCGGTGCCCGATCCTATTCAGGCCTTACGGGAAGCCCGCCGGGTTATAAAGAAGAGCGGCCTGGCGCTCTTCCTGGAACACATGCGGCCTGAGGGTGAGATATTGGGGCGGGCGTTCGACGCCCTGAACCCGGTAACGCTCAAGCTCATGGGTGTAAGCATCAACCGGCGCACGGTCGAGAATATAAGGTTCGCCGGATTTGAGATAATTGAAGAACGTCTGCTTTTCAGCACAATATTCAGATTCATCATGGCCAAACCATAGAGATGGATCGCGGGTGGTTGTCGGTTGCCTCCGGTATAATGCCACGACCATATCGATTCGGCATATCCGCCATCGTTGACCAGGGAACAGACACCATCGCCGGGTAGGTATGTTTTTAGGTCCCGGCCGACCCACCACATCACCGGCCATGTCCAGGCCGAGGAAGGGAACGGGATCAAGCGGAGGATTGAATATCCTCATGCGCCGCAGCACATCGGGATAGTTTATGGATGAAAATGGATTCTACTTGGACTCTGTTTATAATTATTCCGGAATGGGTATTCCTAAACAATGATGCAGGGGCGACCGCATTGCGGTCGCCCCTCTTGATTAACCGGTTACAGTATCTCGATGGCGGTGGCCATGGACACGCCGCCGCCGCCGCACAGCGTGGCCATACCCAGGGTCTTGCCGTGTTTCTGCATGGCATGGATCAATGTGACCATGATGCGGCTGCCGGTGGAGCCCACGGGGTGGCCCAGGCCGATGCCGGAGCCGTTGATGTTGGTGATTTCGCGCTTCAAACCCAGTTCCTTTTCGCAGCCCAGGTACTGGCCGGCAAAGGCCTCATTGACTTCGAGCAGCTCGAAGCTGTCAAGGGTCAATTTGGGGTCGTTCTTTAAGAGGTTTTTGACCGCAGGCACCGGGCTTAAGCCCATGACGGACGGGTGGCAGGCGCCGCGGCCGGTGGAGCGGATGCGGGCGATGGGTTTGAGACCCAGTTCCTTGGCCTTGTCGGCCGACATGATGATCATGGCCGAGGCACCGTCGTTCAGGCCCGAGGAGTTGCCGGCCGTGACCTTGCCGGTCTTGGGGATGAAGGCGGGCGGCAGAGCCTGGAGCTGTTCCATGGTCAGGCCGGGGCGGAAGTGCTCGTCCTTATCGAAGATGATGGGCGGTTTGCCTTTCTTCTGGGGTATCTCGACCGGTACGATCTCTTCCTTGAAGTCGCCTTCCTTGGTGGCGCGTTCGGTATTGTTATGGCTTCTGAGCGCCACCTCGTCCATTTCCTCGCGTGAAATATTTAAGAGCTGGGCGATGAGTTCAGCGGTGTGGCCCATGATATAGGGTTTACCTCTCAGCGAATCGAAGGGCTGGCCTGATTTGACGGGGCCGTCGTCCGACAACGGCATGACATAGGACCCGCAGTGCAGCGCGCGGATCATGCCGTCGATGAAGACCGTATCCTGCAGCCGGCAGCCCCAGCGGGCGTCCAGACTGACATATGGTGCCCCGGACATGTGCTCCACGCCGCCGGCCAGGATGATGTCGGCCATGCCGGCCTGGATCATGGCCATGCCGCTGATGGCAGCCTCCATGCCGGAGATGCATACGCGGTTGACGGTGACGGCCGTGACGGAATCCGGTATGCCTGCTAAGAGGGCGGCCACGCGGGTGACATTCAGGGTGTTGACCGGGTCCATGCAGCAGCCGAAGCGTACATCGTCGATCATGGCCGGATCGATCCCGGCGCGCTTGATGGCCTCTTTCATGACCACGGCGCCCATGCGGGCGGCGATCATATTCTTGAGTGTTCCGCCAAAGGTGCCGATGGCGGTCCGGCATGCTGATACTACAACTACATCCTTCATCATTTATCTCCTTTCTAGTGTTGCGTACTATAGGCCGAGGAGTAGCCCCCTCCTTTCATTACAAAATGAATGCCCATTCATTTTGTATAGCCGATTAATGCGGGCGGGTAAAGTGGAAAAGGGTTCCAAAATTATAGATTCCCAACGGGGTGTAGATGCATTTGGATAATCTGCCTTTTAGGCTTGACTTTTGCTATGGCATTGGCTACAGAAGCTCTTGCGCAAGCTCCTGGTGCGCGTGGAAGGCTGGCGTAGCTCAACTGGCAGAGCAGCTGACTTGTAATCAGCAGGTTGCGGGTTCAAGTCCCATCGCCAGCTCCAGAAAAAATGCGGAGGGGTTCCCGAGTGGCTAAAGGGAGCAGACTGTAAATCTGCCGGCGCAGCCTTCGGAGGTTCGAATCCTCCCCCCTCCACCAAGGGAATGAAGAGGGATCGCAGGAGACGTTGGTCGCTATTGACTGCGTTCTCGGTGATGTTAGCGGGAATAGCTCAGTTGGCTAGAGCGTCAGCCTTCCAAGCTGAGGGTCGCGGGTTCGAATCCCGTTTCCCGCTCCAATGAACCCTCTTTAATATGGCGAAGCCCATGTAGCTCAGTCGGTAGAGCACATCCTTGGTAAGGATGAGGTCACCGGTTCAATCCCGGTCGTGGGCTCCATAACTGATAGTATAGAAGAAAAATACTCAGAAAGGGGGTTGTGGCATGGCCAAGGAGAAATTTGAGCGGACGAAGCCGCATGTGAACATTGGGACGATAGGACACATCGACCATGGGAAGACGACGCTGACGGCTGCGATCACGAAGCATCTGGCGAAGAAGGGGATGGCGGAGTACGTAGCGTACGACCAGATAGACAAGGCGCCGGAGGAGAAGGAGCGCGGGATCACGATCAACACGGCGCATGTAGAGTATCAGACGGCGAAGCGTCACTATGCGCACATCGATTGTCCGGGCCATGCGGACTATATCAAGAACATGATCACGGGAGCGGCGCAGATGGATGGGACGATCCTGGTGGTGGCGGCTTCTGACGGGCCGATGCCGCAGACGCGCGAGCATGTGTTGTTGGCCAAGCAGGTGAACGTGCCGGCGATTGTGGTATTTTTGAACAAGGTGGATCAGGTAGACGACCCGGAGCTGTTGGAGTTGGTGGAGTTGGAGCTGCGGGAGTTGTTGACGTCGTATGATTTTCCTGGGGATGAGGTGCCGATTATACGAGGGAGCGCCTTGAAGGCGATGGAGGCGGACGATGTCAATTCGCCGGACGCCAAGTGTATTTTTGAGTTGATGGACGCGGTGGATGCGTACATACCGGAGCCGGTGCGTGAGATAGACAAGCCGTTTTTGATGCCGGTAGAGGATGTGTTCACGATTTCGGGACGTGGTACGGTGGTGACGGGCCGCGCGGAGCGTGGGATCATCCGGACGGGCGACGAGGTGGAGATCATTGGGATCCGGCCGACGATCAAGACGGTGTGCACGGGAGTAGAGATGTTTCGGAAGACCCTGGACGAAGGACGTGCGGGGGACAACATTGGAGTACTGCTGCGGGGCACGAAGCGTGAGGAGGTTGAGCGGGGTCAGGTAGTAGCGAAGCCTGGGTCGATCACGCCGCACACGCATTTCATGTCCGAGGTGTACGTATTGAAGAAGGAAGAGGGTGGGCGGCATACGCCGTTTTTCACGGGGTATCGTCCGCAGTTTTATTTTCGGACGACGGACATCACGGGTGACATCAAGCTGCCGGATGGGGTGGAGATGGTGATGCCTGGAGACAACATCACGATGGAAGTGAAGCTGATTCATCCGATCGCGATGGAAGAGGGCCTGCGGTTCGCCATTCGTGAAGGCGGACGCACCGTGGGCGCCGGCGTCATCGTCAAGGTCATTGAATAGGAAGATGGTATGCGAGATTTAGTGATTCTAGCATGTGGGGACTGCAAGCGCCGCAACTATACGACGACGCGCAACAAGAAGAAACAGCAGGAAAAACTGCAGATCAAGAAGTATTGCCCGTTCTGCAGAACCCATTCGGTGCACAAAGAGACGAAGTAGGGATGAGGCATGCAGGCCAGTAGCTCTAATGGTAGAGCGCCGGACTCCAAATCCGGATGCTGGGGGTTCGAGTCCCTCCTGGCCTGCCATTTTGGAAGGATTACATGGAAAAAATCACGCGCTATCTGAAGGAAGTCAGGGCCGAACTGAAAAAGGTGACCTGGACGGGTAGGAAGGAAATCACCAGCGGAACCATCGCGGTCCTGGTGCTGTGCGTCATCATTTCGCTCTTCCTTGCGGTAGTGGACTTCGGCCTTTCGTCAATCGTCAGGCTGGTCATGGGGTGGTAGGCTAACCATGGAACATAAGTGGTACGTGGTACATACTTATTCGAATTTCGAGAACAAGGCCAAAAAGTCGCTCGAAGAACGTATCAAAGCTTACAACTGCCAGGATTTTTTCTCCGACATCCTGGTACCCGTGCCGGTCGAGCCCGCAACACCTGGAGCGCAGGCCAAAAAGAAGCCCGGCGGCAACCGCAAGTTCTTCCCGGGCTATATTCTGGTCAAAATGACGCTGACCGACAAGACCTGGCACGTGGTCATGGGTACGCCCAAGGTAACCGGCTTCGTGGGTGGACGCAACGAGCCCTCCACGATCCCGGACGGCGAGGTGGAAAAGCTTAAGGCCCAAATTGAGACCGGCATGGGCGGTAAAGAGTTCCGTTGCGAATTCGCCCTGGGCGATGCTGTCACGGTCACCGAAGGTCCTTTCCAGAATTTCTCCGGCGTGGTGGACGACATCAAACCCGACAAGGGCAAGGTCCGCGTCCTGGTATCCATCTTCGGACGCTCCACTCCGGTCGAGCTCAATTTTGACCAAATAACCAAGAGATAGTTCTAAGGGGTAACCAATGGCAAAGACGATCACGGCTAAAATCAAGATTCATATCCCCGCGGGCGAGGCCAAGCCGTCGCCGCCGGTCGGACCGGCCCTGGGACAGCACGGGGTGAACATCATGGAGTTCTGCAAGGCCTTCAACGCGAACACGGAAAAATTGAAGGGAAATCTCATCCCGGTGATTATTTCGGTTTACCAGGACAGGACCTTCACGTTCATCACCAAGAGCCCGCCCGCCTCAAGGCTGTTGATCAAGGCCAGCGGTGTGGAGAAAGGCGCTCCAAACGCCAAGACGGACCGAGTCGGCAAGGTAACCAAAGCCCAGGTCAAGGATATCGCCGCCCAGAAGCTCAAGGATTTGAACACCGATGACGTCGAAGTCGCCATGAAGATCATCGCAGGAACGGCCCGCAGCATGGGTATTGAGATCGTTGATTGAAGGAGTAAGGTATGGCACACAGGGGCAAAAAATATATCGAGGCCCGGGGCAAGGTCGATCCTATCAAACGCTACAGCTGCGAGGATGCGCTCGGCCTCGTGCTCGAGACAAAATATTCGAAATTTGACGAGAGCGTGGATGTAGCCTTGCGTTTGGGTGTTGATCCCCGGCACGCCGACCAGATGGTGCGCGGAACGGTGATCCTGCCGCACGGCACCGGCAAGGTAATGCGTGTGCTGGTCTTCGCCAAAGGCGACAAGGAAAAAGAGGCCGTCGAGGCCAAGGCCGATTATGTCGGCGCCGAGGACATGGCTGAGAAGATCCAGGGCGGCTGGCTTGATTTCGACAAGGTCATCGCCACGCCCGATATGATGGGTCTGGTCGGCAAACTGGGCAAGATCCTGGGTCCGCGCGGCATGATGCCCAATCCCAAGCTGGGCACCGTGACCTTCGAAGTGGGCAAGACCGTGGGGGAGATGAAGTCCGGGCGTATAGAGTTCAAGGTCGACAAAACAGGCATCGTGCATGCCAGCGTCGGCAAGACCTCCTTCGGCAAGGACAAGCTCATGGACAATCTGAAGGCCCTTCTAGAAGTGGTCGTAAGGCTCAAACCGTCTTCCAGCAAAGGCGCCTACATCAAGAGCGTGGCTTTATCGAGCACCATGGGCCCCGGAGTCAAGGTTGACCCGGTGGAGGCCTCATCGTTGTTTAAATAAATGATAATAATCCTGGTTAAAGACAGCGGGTGCGTCTGAAACGCTTAATTGCCCGCCGAGACCGGGGGAACCCCCGGGTATCCTTTAACAGGAGAACTAATAAAAAAAGGGGGTGAGGGAACGATTGAACAGGACAGAAAAATCGGAATTAGTTGAGCGTCTGCACGGCGAGCTGAAGGACACCAAGGCCGTATTCGTCACCGATTACATGGGACTAACCGTAGAGGAGATATCCCTGTTACGCGGAAATATCAAGGCCGCCGGCGGCAAATACCAGGTCGTGAAGAACACACTGCTCAAGCGGGCCTCGGAGGGTACCGGCGCCACAGGACTGGCACCCTATCTCGAAGGTCCTACCGCCGTGGCCATGGCATTCGCCGATCCAGTGGCGTTGGCCAAGGCCCTGGTGGAATTCGCCAAGAAGAACGAGAAGCTGGAGATCCAGGGCGGCGTGCTGGGAGAACAGGCGCTGAGCCTCCAGGACGTCAAGGACCTGGCGACCATGCCGAGCCGCGAAGTCTTGCTGGCGCGTCTGTTGGGCACCTTGAATGCCCCGGCGTCGAATTTCGTGGGTGTATGCGCCGCCATGGTGCGACAGTTGCTCTACGCCTTGAAGGCGATCGAAGAAAAGAAGAACCAAGCATAAGATAAGGAGAGATAATTATGAGTGTTACCCGTGAAGACGTAATACAATTTATCGAGAATATGACGGTACTCGAGCTCGCCGGTTTCGTCAAGGAGCTTGAAGAGAAGTTCGGCGTATCCGCCGCCGCCCCGGCCGTGGCCGTGGCCGCAGGACCTGCCGCCGCCGGAGCGGCCGAGCCGGTTGAGGAAAAGACCCAGTTTGACGTCATCCTGAAGGATGCCGGCGCCCAGAAGATCCAGGTCATCAAGGTCGTGCGCGCGCTGACCAACCTGGGCCTGAAAGAGGCCAAGGATCTTGTTGAGGGCGCTCCCAAGCCGGTGGTTGAGAAGGTTTCCAAGGCGGATGCCGAGGATGCCAAGAAAAAGCTCGAAGAGGTCGGCGGAGTCGTTGAGATAAAGTAGATCAAAGCTCCGACAGACAGGGTGTGGACACCGCCGAAAAATGGCGGTGTCCAATACTTTTTCATAAAGGCTTGGCTTAAAGGTTCAAAAGAGGGAAAAAAAGAGCATGAAAAAAGACATCCTTTCTTATCCCGAGGTAAGGCGGAAGAGCTTTGCCAAACGGCGCACGCTCATCGACATGCCCGATCTGGTCGAGCTGCCGAAGTCATCGTATGCGGCTTTCCTGCAGAAGGACGTCCCCCCCGAAAAACGCAAAAACATGGGCCTGCAGGGGGTCTTCAAGTCCGTCTTCCCCATCAAGGATTTCAATGAGGATGCATCGCTCGAATTCGTGGAATACCGCTTGGGCGATCCCAAGTACGACATGGAGGAATGTATTCAGAAAGGCCTGACCTTCGCCGCGCCCGTGACCTTGAAGGTCAGGCTGGTGGTGTTTGACCGCGACGAGGAAAGCCAGACTCAGAGCATCCGGGATATCAAGGAACAAGAAGTCTACTTCGGAGAGATCCCGCTCATGAGTCCCAGTTCCACCTTCGTCATCAACGGCACCGAACGCGTGATCGTCAACCAGCTGCACCGCTCGCCCGGCATCTTCTTCGACAAGACCGCGGCACGCGCCGCCACGGGCGGCAAGGTGCTCTTCTCGGCGCGCATCATTCCGGCCCGCGGCAGTTGGATAGATCTAGATTTCGACGCCAAGGGCATCCTCTACCTGCGCATCGATCGTCGGCGCAAGATGCCGGCCACGACGCTCTTGAAGGCCCTGGGTTTCTCCAATCAGGAGGTCCTAGGTATCTACTACCTCAAGGAGCGTTTTGGCATCGTTGGGGAGAAGATCCTCAGACATATCGATATCGATACCCTGGTGGGCTTGAAGGCCGATCACGATATCAAGGCCAAGGGAGTAGACGAGCCGGTCGTCAAGAGCGGCCGCAAGATTACTCCGGCCGCAGTCAAGAAACTTCACGGCAAGGAGATCGAACCCATAGAGATCGAGGAAAAGGACCTCCTGGGACGCGTTCTAGCCGAGGACATCGTGAATTTTGAGACCGGCGAGATCATCGCCGAGGCCAACGATACCCTGACCCCGGAACTGCTCGAACATCTCCGGCAGGACGGCATCCCCGAGATCAAGACCCTGCTGATCGACGAGATCACCTTCAGCTCCTCGCTCTCGCGTACCCTGGCCTTGGACAAGATCGATACGTCCGAGGAAGCGATCATCGAGATCTACCGGCGTCTTAGGCCCTCCAATCCACCCACGCTGGAGATCGCTAATAATTTCTTTGATAACCTGTTTTTCAACGCCTCCTACTACGATCTCTCGCGCGTCGGGCGCTTGAAGATCAACCGCAAGCTGGGCGTAAGCGACGAGGAGGCGCCCATAGACTTGACCGTACTGCGCAAGGAGGACATCCTCCAGACCGTTAAATATATACTAGAGCTTAAGGACAATGTGCAGGGCCGCAGCGTGGACGATATCGACCACATGTCCAACCGCCGCGTGCGCTCGGTGGGCGAGCTCCTCGAAAACCAGTATCGCATCGGCTTGGTGCGCATGGAAAGGGCCATCAAGGAGCGCATGAGCCTCCAGGATGTCGAAACCATGATGCCCAACAACCTCATCAATCCCAAGCCGGTCACGGCCGTGATCCGGGAATTCTTCGGTTCGGGCCAGCTCTCGCAGTTCATGGATCAGACCAATCCGCTCTCGGCCATCACCCACAAGCGCCGGCTTTCGGCCCTGGGTCCCGGCGGTCTGACCCGCGAACGCGCCGTGTTCGAAGTGCGCGACGTGCATCCCTCGCACTACGGACGCATCTGTCCCATCGAAACCCCGGAAGGCCCGAACATCGGTCTGATCGTATCGCTTTCGACCTATGCGCGCGTCAACGAATTCGGCTTCATCGAAACCCCCTACTACCTGGTCAAGGACGGCGTGGTCTCCAACGAGATGCAGTACTTGAGCGCCATGGAAGAGGAAGAAGAGGTCGTCGTACAGGCCACGGAACCCCTGGACAAGCAGGGCCGGATCATCGCCGACATGGTGCGCGTGCGGTTGAAGAACGGCGAATACGGCATCGTATCGCGTGAGCAGGTCACGCTCATGGACGTGGCCACCAACCAGCTCTTCTCCGTTTCGGCCAACCTGATCCCCTTCCTCGAGCATGACGACGCCAACCGGGCCCTTATGGGCTCCAACATGCAGCGCCAGGCCGTTCCGCTCCTGTTCCCCAAGCCGCCCATGGTGGGCACGGGCATGGAGCATGTCATCGCGCGCGACTCGGGTGTCTGCGTAGTGGCCAGACGTGACGGCGTGGTCTGGGACGTTGATTCCCAACGCATCGTCATCATGGCCGACAATGTGGGTGAGCGTCCGGATGATACCGGCATCGATATCTACAAACTTACCAAGTTCAAACGCGCCAATCAGAACACCTCTTTCAATCAGAGCCCGATCGTAAAGAAGGGTCAGCGTATCAAGAAGGGCGAAATCATAGCTGACGGACCGGCCACCAATGCCGGCGAGCTGGCCCTGGGACGCAACCTCGTGGTGGCCTTCATGCCCTGGGGCGGGTACAATTACGAAGACGCCATCCTAATCAGCGAGCGGGTGGTCAAAGAAGACTTCTATACCTCGGTGCATATCGAGGAATTCGAGGTCATGGCCCGCGATGTCAAGCTGGGAACCGAAGAGATCACGCGCGATATCCCCAATGCCGGCGAAGAGGCGCTCAAAAACCTCGACGATGCCGGCATCGTGCGCATCGGCGCCGAGGTGACGCCGGGCGATATCCTGGTGGGCAAGGTTACGCCCAAGGGCGAGACCCAACTCTCCCCGGAAGAGAAACTGCTGCGGGCCATCTTCGGTGAAAAGGCCAGCGAGGTCAAGGATTCTTCCCTGCGAGTTCCACCCGGCATCGAGGGCACGGTCATCGACGCCCGCGTGTTCAACCGCCGCGGCCAGGAACGTGACGAGCGTACGCGTGAGATTGAGACCCGGGAGATCGAGGTCCTCAACAAGGACAAGGACGACGAGCTCCGCATCATCACCATCGCCGCGCGTCAGCGTTTGGAAAACCTGCTGATCGACAAGGAACTCTCAGCCCCCCTCATTTCGCACCTGGGCGATGCCATAGTGGCCAAGAGCAAGGAAAAGATCTCGGCGGCCATGCTGGAAGGGTTGACCATCGACGATTTCAAGGATATCCGCATCAAGGGCGGCGACGATATCGAGCACCAGATCGAGCGCATCATCGGCAGGCTCGATCACCAGAAACGGCTGATCGAGAAGCTCTATGACTCCAAGATCGAGAAATTCTCGCAGGGTGACGATCTGCCGCCCGGGGTCAACAAGATGGTCAAGGTCTTCATCGCCATCAAGAGAAAACTCTCGGTGGGCGACAAGATGGCCGGACGTCACGGCAATAAGGGAGTCATCTCGCGCATACTGCCCGAAGAGGACATGCCTTTCTTCGCCGACGGCAGGCCCGTTGACATCGTTCTTAATCCCCTGGGCGTGCCTTCGCGCATGAACGTGGGACAGATCCTGGAGACCCATATCGGCTGGGCCGTGCACGGTCTGGGCGAATCATTGCGCGCGTTTATGGAAGCTGAGTACTCGGATGACACACTCCGCGATTTTCTCAAGAAGGTCTATGCCTCGCCCAAGGTGGACAAGCATCTCAAGGAGGCCTCGCGTGAGGATCTCCTGCGCATCGCGCGCGCCATCTGCGATGATGGGCTGCATGTGGCGGTGCCGGTCTTCGATTCCGCCAAGGAAGATGAAATCACCAAGATCATGATCGGTGCCGGCATTACGGACGGCGGCCGGGTGACCCTCTATGACGGACGCTCCGGAGAGCCCTTCGACGGCCGCGTGACCGTCGGCATGATGTACATGCTCAAGCTGCATCACCTGGTGGATGACAAGATCCATGCGCGCTCCATCGGACCGTACTCGCTTGTCACCCAGCAGCCGCTGGGCGGCAAGGCCCAGTTCGGCGGACAGCGGCTGGGTGAAATGGAGGTCTGGGCCATCGAGGCCTACGGCGCCGCCTACTCACTGCAGGAATTTCTGACCGTCAAGAGCGACGACGTGGCCGGAAGGACCCGCACCTACGAATCGATCGTCAAGGGCCAGCACGAGCTGGAACCCGGCATACCGGAGTCGTTCAACGTTCTCATGCGAGAACTCAAGAGCCTCGGACTCGACATCGGCCTGATTGAAGGCCGGGGCTAATAAAAGGGGGAAGAAATTGGAAGACCTTTACAGCTATTTTGAGAAACCCAAAGATCCTTCCAACTACATGGCCGTGAGGATCGGCCTGGCAAGCCCTGAGAAAATCCGGGCCTGGTCATACGGCGAGGTCAAGAAGCCCGAGACCATCAATTACCGGACCTTCAAGCCCGAGCGTGACGGCCTGTTCTGCGCGCGTATCTTCGGGCCCATCAAAAGCTATGAATGTATCTGCGGAAAATACAAGCGCATGAAACACCGCGGCGTGGTGTGCGAGAAATGCGGGGTCGAGGTCATCGACTCGCGCGTACGCCGCGAACGCCTGGGGCATATCGAACTGGCCACGCCCGTGGCGCATATCTGGTTTTTGAAGAGCCTGCCTTCGCGCATCGGCGGCCTTCTGGACCTTTCCATTAAAGAGCTCGAGCGCGTGCTCTACTTCGAGAGCTACATCGTCACCGATCCCAAGGACGTGCCGCTGCGCAAGGGCGAACTCCTGACCGAAGACAAGTTCCGCGCCGAGATAGACAAGCACGGCATCGGCAGTTTTGTGGCCAAGATGGGCGCCGAGGCCATTGATGATCTGATCGCGGAGCTTGACCTTCTCTCTCTCTCCGTGACCTTGAAGGAAGAGATCGAGCATACCAAGAGCGAGGCCAAGAAGAAGAAGCTCTCCCGCCGTCTGCGTATGGTCAGCGTCATGGTCGGCATCGAGCCCAATGAACTGATCCAGTTCGTGGAAGACCGTTTCCATCTGGAAAAGGACGAGCAGTTCCGCCGCGCCTTAGGCGAGATCCTGACCGAATGCCGCAAGATCGTTAAGCAGTGGGACGATACCCTGACCTATCAGGAGAAGAAGAAGATCATCCCCAAGATCAACGAGGTGATCGACAAGCTGATCGAATCACGCCGGCTCACGCACGAGGACATCGATTACTTACGGCCCTGGCAGGACCCGACCTGGATGATCCTCAAGGTCATCCCGGTGCTGCCCCCTGATCTGCGACCTTTGGTACCGCTGGATGGCGGTCGGTTCGCCACCTCGGACCTGAACGACCTGTACCGTAGGGTCATCAACCGCAATAACCGCCTGAAAAGGCTCATGGAGCTCAATGCCCCGGATATCATTCTGCGCAATGAGAAGCGCATGCTGCAGGAGGCCGTCGACGTACTCTTTGATAACGGTCGCCGCGGCCGCGTCATCACCGGCGCCAACCGCCGGCCCTTAAAATCGCTCTCCGACATGCTCAAGGGCAAGCAGGGTCGCTTCCGCCAGAACCTCCTGGGCAAGCGCGTGGATTATTCCGGACGCTCGGTCATCACCGCCGGACCCGACTTAAGGCTGCACCAGTGCGGTCTGCCCAAGAAGATGGGCATCGAGCTCTTCAAACCCTTCATCTACCACAAGCTGGAGGTAAAGGGCTATGTCAGCACCATCAAGAGCGCCAAACGCCTGGTGGAGAAAGAGACCCCCGAGGTCTGGGAATGCCTGGCCGAGGTGGTGCAGGAGTACCCAGTGCTCTTGAACCGCGCGCCCACGTTGCATAGGTTGGGCATCCAGGCCTTCGAGCCCATCCTGATCGAGGGCAAGGCCATCCAGCTGCATCCGCTGGTCTGCCCGGCCTTCAACGCCGATTTCGACGGCGATCAGATGGCCGTGCACGTACCGCTGTCGGTCGAATCGCAGGTGGAAGCCCGCGTGCTCATGATGTCCACCAACAATATCCTTTCGCCCGCGCACGGTAAGCCCATCATCGTGCCGACCCAGGACATCGTGCTGGGAGTGTATTACCTCACGCGCGACAAACCGGGCGCCAAGGGCGAAGGCATGATCTTCTTCGGTCCCGAAGAGGTGCGCGCGGCCCTGGACGCGGGCGCCGTTTCCATCCATGCCAAGATCAAGATGCGCATGGAGGGCAAGCTCATGGATACGACCGTCGGCCGCGTCATCTTCCGCGAGATCGTGCCGTCCGAGATACCCTTTGAATCCATCAACAAGCCCATGACCAAGAAGGCCCTGGCCGATATCGTGGATATGTGTTTCTCCGTGGCCGGCGACAAGAAAACCGTGCTCCTGGCCGATCGCATCAAGGATCTGGGGTACTTCTATGCCACCACGGCCGGGATCTCGATCGGTATCGAGGACATGAAGATCCCTCGCTCAAAGCCGCAGATCATTGCGGATGCCAAAGGCGATGTGGGCAAGATTCTCAACCAGTACAACGAAGGCCTCATCACCGACGGCGAACGTTACAACAAGATCGTGGATATCTGGACCAAGGTGACCGACCATATTGCCAGCGACATGATGGACACCATCAAGACGGATCTTATCACCCTGCCGGACGGGAGTACGACCGAGATCCCATCCTTTAACCCCATATTCATGATGGCTGATTCCGGCGCGCGTGGTTCGGCGCAGCAGATCCGCCAGTTGGCCGGTATCCGCGGCCTGATGGCCAAGCCCTCGGGCGAAATTATCGAAACCCCCATCGAATCCAATTTCCGCGAAGGTCTCGATGTTCTGGAGTACTTCATTTCGACCCACGGCGCGCGCAAAGGTCTGGCCGACACGGCCTTGAAGACCGCCAACTCCGGTTATCTGACCCGGCGTCTGGTGGACGTGGCGCATGATGTGGTGGTCTCCGAGGAGGACTGCGGGACCATGGACGGCGTGGAGATCGAAGCCCTGGTCGAGGGCGGTGAGATCATCCAGAACTTGGGCGATCGTATCCTGGGCCGCGTAGCCTTGGACGACATCCGTGACCCCTACACGGGCGAGGTGCTCGTGCCGGCCAACGCCATGATCGACGACCAGCACGTGGCCAGGATTATGGATTCAGGCCTTGAGAGGGTCGTGGTGCGCTCCGCGTTGTCGTGTAAATCGAAACAAGGCATCTGCGCGCGTTGTTACGGCAAGGACCTGGCGCGCGGACGCATGGTCAATATCGGCGAGGCCGTGGGCATCATCGCGGCCCAGTCCATCGGCGAACCCGGCACTCAGCTGACCATGCGTACCTTCCATATCGGCGGTACGGCCACGGTTATCGAGCAGTCGAGCCTCAAGTTCAACCACGCCGGGGTCGTCAAGTACAAGGACCTCAAGGTCGTGCGCGGCAAGGATAACGAGCTGGTGGCCATGAACCGTAACGGTTTCATCACCCTCATTGACGATAACGGCCGCGAGCGTGAGAGCTACCCCATTGTGTACGGCGCCAAGGTCAAGGTTGAGGACGACCAGAAAGTTGAGGTCGCTACGCTCCTGGCGGAATGGGATCCCTACTCATTGCCCATCCTGACCGAAGTCACCGGTAAGATCAAGTACACCGACCTGGTGGAGGAGATCACGGTCCAGGAACACATCGACGAGGTCACGGGGCTTTCGCGCGCGGTGGTCATCGAACCCAAGGACCCCGAGCTAAGACCCCGCATTTTGATACAGGACGACGCGGGCAAACCGGTCAAGATCCCCGGCACCAAGAACCAGGCCCGTTACAGTCTGCCGGTGGGCGCCAATATCTATGTTAAGGACGGCGAGGATGTCTTTGCCGGCGACGTTTTAGTCAAGATCCCGCGTGAAACCACCAAGACCAAGGACATTACCGGCGGTCTGCCGCGCGTGGTTGAGCTCTTTGAAGCCCGCAAGCCCAAGGAGTGCGCCACGGTCTCGGAGATCGACGGCGAGGTTTCCTTCGGCAAGGACACCAAAGGCAAGCGCAAGGTCATCATCACCCCCGAGATCGGGCAGCCCAAGGAATATATGATTATCAAGGGCAAGCACATCGCGGTGCATGAAGGTGACTATGTGCGCGCCGGTGAACCTTTGATGGACGGCGCGATCGACCCGCATGATATCTTAAGGATTCGCGGCGAGAAGGAACTTGCCAAGTATCTGACCAACGAGGTGCAGGAAGTCTACCGGTTGCAGGGCGTCAGGATCAACGACAAGCATATCGAGGTGATCGTGCGCCAGATGCTCAAGCGCGTCAAGATCAAGGAATCCGGCGATACGCTCAATATCGAAGGCGAGTTTGTGGACAAGTACAGCTTCAACGAGTCCAACGAGCGCGTGGTATCGGATGGTGGTCGCCCGGCCGTGGCCGAGCCGTTCCTCTTAGGGATCACCAAGGCCAGCCTCAATACCGAGAGCTTCCTGTCGGCCGCATCCTTCCAGGAAACCACGCGGGTTCTGACCGAGGCCAGCGTCGAGGGCAAGATCGACCATCTTTCTGGTTTGAAGGAAAACGTGCTCATGGGTCGCCTCATACCGGCCGGAACGGGTTTCCCATTGTACAAGAAGATCGAGGTCAAGGTGGAAAAAGAGGATATCTTTGATGATGAGCTTCTATAGAAATTTCTTGACAGGTTTCATCGGGGTTGCTAGAAGACGGCGTCTATCTGATGATCTAGCTGGCGCTTTGATACGCCTGTAAGAGAAGAAGGGGTTAGCACATGCCAACACTGAATCAGCTGGTACGCAAGGGCAGAGAGTCTATTGAGAAGCGTAAGAAGACGCGCGCCCTTGAGAGTTGCCCACAGAAACGCGGAGTATGCGTACGCGTATACACCACTACGCCCAAGAAGCCTAATTCCGCTCTGCGTAAGGTCGCCCGCGTGCGTTTGACCAACGGGTACGAGGTGACCTCGTACATACCCGGAGAAGGTCATAACCTGCAGGAACACTCCGTGGTGCTTATCCGCGGTGGCCGTGTCAAGGACCTGCCCGGAGTACGGTATCATATCATCCGCGGCGTCATGGACACGGAAGGCGTGAAGGACCGCCGCCGCAGCCGTTCCAAGTACGGCGCCAAGCGGCCGAAATAGGGGTAGAGCTATGCCAAGGAAAAAAAGAGGAAGCCTCGCGCGTCCGGCGGTATCGGACCCCAAGTACGGGGACAAGGCCGTCGGCAAATTCGTCAATTGTCTCATGTGGGACGGTAAGAAATCCGCCTCGGAGATGATCTTCTACGAGACCATGCAGATCCTGCAGGATAAGACCAAAGAAGACCCCGTGGAGGTCTTCCATAAGGCCATGGAGAACGTCAAGCCACTGATCGAAGTGCGTTCCCGCCGTGTCGGCGGCGCCACCTACCAGGTCCCGACCGAGGTGCGCCCCGAACGCAGAGACATGTTGGCCCGGCGCTGGATCATCGCCGCCGCACGCTCCCGCAGCGAGAATTCCATGGGGTCGCGTCTGGCGGCCGAACTACTGGATGCCTTCAACAACCGCGGTACCGCGATCAAGAAGAAGGAAGATACCCACAAGATGGCCGAGGCCAATAAGGCTTTCGCCCATTACCGTTGGTAACAAGAGGCCTTGAATTTCATGAAACGTGACGTTCCCATAGATCATCTTCGCAATATCGGCATCATGGCGCATATCGATGCCGGGAAGACGACCGTCACGGAACGTATCCTCTATTATACGGGCATGACCCATAAATTGGGCGAGGTCCATGACGGCGCCGCCACCATGGACTGGATGGAGCAGGAGCGCGAGCGCGGCATCACCATCACCTCGGCCGCTACGACCTGCGATTGGAACGAGCACACCATCAATATCATTGATACCCCCGGGCACGTGGACTTCACCATCGAGGTGGAACGATCTTTACGCGTCTTAGACGGCGCGGTGGGCGTTTTCTGTGCCGTGGGTGGTGTTCAGCCCCAGTCCGAGACCGTCTGGCGCCAGGCGCAACGCTACGGGGTGCCACGCATTGCCTTTGTCAACAAGATGGACCGCGTGGGCGCCAATTTCATATCCGTCCTGGAACAGATCAAAAACAAGCTGGGCGCCAAGCCGGTGGCCCTACAGTTGCCGCTCGGCAGCGAGGCCAATTTTACGGGCATCATCGACCTGGTGGGCATGCAGGCCATAATCTTCGATGAGGATTCCAAGGGCACTGAATATCGGATGATCCCCATTCCCGAGGAATATAAGGACCTGGCCGATGACTACCGCGACAAGCTCTTGAATGCCGCGGCCGATATCGACGATATCATCATGGAGGCCTATCTCGAGGGTAAAACCATATCCGAGCAGGCCATCAAATCTGCCATTCGTAAGGGCACGCTGCTGTTGTCCATCACGCCGGTGATGTGCGGCGCGGCCTTCAAGAATAAGGGCGTCCAGCCGCTCTTAGACGCCATCGTGGATTATCTGCCGTCGCCCTTGGATGTCGGGGCCGTAACGGGCTTGTCCGAACACGGCGACGAGCTCAAACGCAACCCCAGCGATGAGGAATCCTTCGCGGCCCTGGCCTTCAAGGTCATGAATGATCCGTACGTGGGCCAGCTTACCTATATTCGCACCTATGCCGGAGTGCTGAACGCCGGGGATACGGTCTATAACAGCTCGACCGGCAAGAAGGAACGCATCGGCCGCATGGTGCGCATGTTCGCTGACAAGCGTGAGGACATCAAGGTGCTCTACGCCGGCGATATCGCCGCTATCCTGGGACTTAAAGGCACGGTGACCGGCAACAGCCTGTGCGACAAGGGTCATCCCATCATCCTGGAAGCCATGGAGTTCCCCGAACCGGTGATATCGATCGCCATCGAGCCCAAGAGTAAAGCCGACCAGGAGCGCCTCGGCATGGCCTTGGCACGCTTGGCTGTTGAAGATCCCTCCTTCCGCGTGCATGTCGACCCGGATATGGGAGACACCATCATTTCCGGCATGGGTGAGTTGCACCTCGAGATTATCGTGGACCGCCTCAAGCGTGAGTTCGGCGTGGAGGCCAATGTCGGCAAACCGCAGGTGGCCTATAAAGAAACCATCACGAGAGCCGTGGAAGAAGAGTGTAAGTACTCCAAACAGACCGGCGGCCACGGCCAGTTCGCGCATGTGCTCATCCGCGTCGAACCGCAGGAGCCGGGCTTCGGTTTCGAATTCGTGAACGCCATCACCGGCGGAGTCATCCCGCGCGAATATATCCCGGCCGTCAAGAAGGGCGTGGAAGAGGCGCTGAACCTGGGACCGTGCGCCGGATATCCGTTGGTCGACCTGAAGGTAACGCTCTACGACGGCGGCTACCACGAAGTGGACTCCTCGGAGATGGCCTTCAAGATCGCGGGCTCTATGGCCTTGAAAAACGCCGTGCGCCGCGGGAGCCCGAGCATGCTCGAACCTATCATGGATGTCGAGGTGGTGAGCCCTGAGGACTATATCGGTGAACTCATCAGCGACCTGTCATCGCGCCGCGGACGGATCTTGGGCATGGACACCCGTTCGGATGTGCGTGTCATCGCCGCTCAGGTACCCTTAGCCGAGATGTTCGGCTACGCCACCAGCGTGCGCTCTCTATCGCAGGGACGTGCGACCTACACCATGCAGGTCTCGCACTATGAACCGGTTCCGACCAATATAACCGAGAATCTCAAGATTGCCAGGGGGTAGAAGCATATGGCCAAGGAGAAATTTGAGCGGACGAAGCCGCATGTGAACATTGGGACGATAGGACACATCGACCATGGGAAGACGACGCTGACGGCTGCGATCACGAAGCATCTGGCGAAGAAGGGGATGGCGGAGTACGTAGCGTACGACCAGATAGACAAGGCGCCGGAGGAGAAGGAGCGCGGGATCACGATCAACACGGCGCATGTAGAGTATCAGACGGCGAAGCGTCACTATGCGCACATCGATTGTCCGGGCCATGCGGACTATATCAAGAACATGATCACGGGAGCGGCGCAGATGGATGGGACGATCCTGGTGGTGGCGGCTTCTGACGGGCCGATGCCGCAGACGCGCGAGCATGTGTTGTTGGCCAAGCAGGTGAACGTGCCGGCGATTGTGGTATTTTTGAACAAGGTGGATCAGGTAGACGACCCGGAGCTGTTGGAGTTGGTGGAGTTGGAGCTGCGGGAGTTGTTGACGTCGTATGATTTTCCTGGGGATGAGGTGCCGATTATACGAGGGAGCGCCTTGAAGGCGATGGAGGCGGACGATGTCAATTCGCCGGACGCCAAGTGTATTTTTGAGTTGATGGACGCGGTGGATGCGTACATACCGGAGCCGGTGCGTGAGATAGACAAGCCGTTTTTGATGCCGGTAGAGGATGTGTTCACGATTTCGGGACGTGGTACGGTGGTGACGGGCCGCGCGGAGCGTGGGATCATCCGGACGGGCGACGAGGTGGAGATCATTGGGATCCGGCCGACGATCAAGACGGTGTGCACGGGAGTAGAGATGTTTCGGAAGACCCTGGACGAAGGACGTGCGGGGGACAACATTGGAGTACTGCTGCGGGGCACGAAGCGTGAGGAGGTTGAGCGGGGTCAGGTAGTAGCGAAGCCTGGGTCGATCACGCCGCACACGCATTTCATGTCCGAGGTGTACGTATTGAAGAAGGAAGAGGGTGGGCGGCATACGCCGTTTTTCACGGGGTATCGTCCGCAGTTTTATTTTCGGACGACGGACATCACGGGTGACATCAAGCTGCCGGATGGGGTGGAGATGGTGATGCCTGGAGACAACATCACGATGGAAGTGAAGCTGATTCATCCGATCGCGATGGAAGAGGGCCTGCGGTTCGCCATTCGTGAAGGCGGACGCACCGTGGGCGCCGGCGTCATCGTCAAGGTCATTGAATAGGAATTAGGAGCTTAATTTTATGGAGACGCAACGCATACGCATCAAGCTGAAAGGGTATGATCACAAGCTCATAGATCAGAGCGTGCAGGAGATCGTGGATGCCGCTCGACGGACAGGCGCCAGGGTCGCGGGACCCATACCGCTGCCGACCAAGATAGAAAAGTTCTGCGTGTTGCGTTCTCCGCATGTGGACAAGAAATCGCGTGATCAGTTTGAGATTCGGACCTATAAAAGACTGCTCGACATACTCGACCCCACCCAGCAGACCGTTGATTCGCTCATGAAGCTGGACCTTTCGGCCGGCGTCGATGTCGAGATCAAACTCTAGAGGCTTTAGGGAGTTACGGGTATGATCAAGGGCATATTGGGAAAGAAACTGGGCATGTCCCAGCTGTTCAAGGAAGACGGCGAGATGGTGCCGGTCACGTTGATACAGACCGGTGCCTGCTATGTGGTGCAGAAGAAGACCGTCGAACGCGACGGCTATGCCGCTTTGCAAGTGGGCTTCGGAGCCAAGAAGCCCAGCCGGATCAACAAGCCGGACAAGGGTCATCAGGACAAGGCCGGCAAGGGTTACTTCTATTATCTGCGCGAGGTCGAGTGCGACGATGTGGCGGCCGTGAACGAAGGCGACGAAGTCAAGCCGGCGGATATCTTCGCCAAGGGCGATAAGATCAAGATTACCGGCGTGTCCAAGGGCAAGGGCTTTCAGGGCGTCATGCGCAGACATCATTTCTCGGGCAACCCCGGGGCGCACGGTTCGCTGATTCACCGTTCGAGCGGTTCGATAGGATCTTCGGCCGATCCGAGCAAGGTGATCAAGGGCAAACGCATGGCCGGACAGATGGGCAACAAACAGGTGACGGTCAAGAACCTCGAGGTCATCGATATCCGGGAGGCTGATGGGATCATCGCCGTCAAGGGAGCCGTGCCGGGATCGCGTGGTCAGATCGTCATCCTGAAGAAACAAGAGGGATAAGTCATGCCGACGGTTGAAGTATACAATATCGAGGGAGTCAAGGTCAGCGAGGTAACGCTTTCGGACGAGATTTTTGCCTCCGAGGTCAAGCCGTATCTGATGCATGAAGCCGTGGTTTGGCAGATGTCCAATCACCGGCAGGCTACCGCCAAAACCAAGAGCCGTTCCGAAGTTTCGGGCGGAGGCAGGAAACCTTGGAAACAGAAAGGCACGGGCCGCGCTCGCGCCGGCACGATCCGGTCCCCATTATGGAAGGGGGGCGGCGTGGTGTTCGGGCCCAACGGCCGTAGCTATGGGAAGAAATTGCCCAAAAAGGTCCGCGAATCGGCGCTTAAAAGTGCCTTGAGCATGAAGGCCTTGGGCGAGGGTCTCAAGGTCGTAGATACGATGGCCTTGTCTGAAAGCAAGACCAAGCGCTTCGTGCATGCCCTGCAGGCTCTAGGGATGGACAATGCCCTGATCGTCATGGGCGCCATGACCCCCGAGGCCTCGCTGGCATCGCGCAATGTAAACTCTAGCAAGGTCCTGGACGTCAAAGGCTTGAACGTCTACGATATCCTGAAATACAAGGGTCTGGTCCTGGATCTCGAAGCGGTCAAGTACATCGAAGCGAGGCTCAGCCGATGAAGGACATTACAACGATTCTGAAGAAACCCTTGATCACGGAAAAGGGCACCATGCTCAAGGAGAGCGCTAACAAGGTGCTCTTCGCCGTGGATAAAAACGCCAACAAGATCGAGATTAAGGATGCGGTGGAGCGGCTTTACAAGGTTCATGTCATGGATGTCAAGACCATGGTCGTCAAGGGCAAGGCCAAACGTTTCGGCCGTCACGCCTACCAGCGTTCTGACTGGAAGAAGGCGGTCGTGACGCTCAAAGACGGTGATTCGATCGAGTTCTACGAAGGGGTATAGGTATGGGTATACGGGGATTTAAACCGACTTCGGCCGGCAGGCGGTTCATGACCGTCAACACCTTTGAGGAAATTACGGCGCAGGAACCTGAACGTTCCCTGTGCGAGAGCCTGCGCAAGCGAGGCGGACGCAACAATCTGGGCCGCGTCACGGTCAGACATCAGGGTGGCGGCAGCCGGCGGCTTTACCGCATCATTGATTTCAGGCGCGACAAGGCCGGCATCCCGGGCACCGTTTCCACGATCGAATACGATCCCAACCGCAGCGCCTGGATCTCGCTCATCACCTACGCCGACGGCGAAAAGCGCTATATCCTCTGGCCGGAAAACCTTAAAGTAGGATCGAACGTGATTGTAAGCGAGGATGCCGACATCAAACCCGGCAACTGTCTGAGCCTCAAAAGCATCCCCCTGGGTACCTTTGTTCATAACGTGGAACTCAGGCCCGGCAAGGGCGGACAGGTCATCCGTTCCGCCGGCACCTTTGGCCAGGTGCTAGCCAAGGAAGGCGGCTATGTGCACATCAAGATGCCGTCGGGCGAGGTGCGCAAGGTCCTGGACAACTGCAAAGCCTCCATCGGACAGGTCGGCAACCTGAGCCATTCCAATATCACCTTCGGCAAGGCCGGCCGCAGCCGCTGGCTGGGTATCCGCCCGACCGTGCGCGGCGTGGCCATGAACCCGGTCGACCATCCCCACGGCGGTGGCGAAGGTCGTGTGAAAGGCAATCATCCGGTCACGCCCTGGGGCATATCCACCAAGGGGCATAAGACCCGCAAGAAACACAAGGCCTCCGACAAGGCCATCGTGAAGAGGAGGAAGTAAACCGTGGCCCGTTCACTCAAAAAAGGACCCTTTGTCGATGACCATCTCTTGAAGAAGGTATTCGATACCCGCGAGAGCGGCAGCAGCAAGGTGGTCAAGACCTGGAGCCGTCGATCGGTGATCCTACCGGAATTTGTGGGCATCACCTTTGCCGTGCACAACGGACGCAAATTCATCCCGGTGTACGTGACCGAAGACATGGTGGGGCATAAGCTCGGTGAATTTTCGCCGACGCGCACCTTTTACGGGCATGCCGCCGACCGCAAATCAAAGGGGAAATAGGCCATGGAAGCACGCGCAGTTTTACGACACACCCGCGTAAGCCCCCGCAAGACACGGCTGGTGGCCGATCAGGTACGGGGCAAAACCATTTCCGAGGCCCTTACCATCTTGAAGCTCATGACCAACAAACGTTCGAACGTGATCTACAAGGTGCTCAACTCGGCCGTGGCCAACGCCATGCAGACAGGCACGGTGGATGTGGACAATCTGTACGTCAAGTCCATTCAGGTGGACGAGGGCGTGCGTTTGAAGCGCTTCATGCCGCGAGCGCAGGGGCGCGCCACCAGGATAATCAAGCGGACCAGCCACATCGCGGTAGTGCTGGACGAGTTATAGAAAGGGGTCAGGCGTGGGACAGAAGATACATCCATACGGCTACCGGCTGGGAGTCACCAAGGATTGGAAGGCCAAATGGTTCGCGGAAAAGGGTTTTGATCACCTGCTGCATGAAGACTACCGCATCAGGGAATATATAACAGGTTCCTTGAAGCACGCCGGCGTCTCCAATATTGCCATCGAACGCGCCGCCAACAAGGTCAAGGTGGTGATCTTCACCGGACGGCCGGGTTTGGTCATCGGCCGCAAAGGCCAGGGCACCGAACAGCTCAAGAACAACCTGGGTGCCTTTGTGAAAAAGGAGATCATGCTGGAGATCAAGGAAGTCAGACGCCCCGAGGCCGACGCCCAGATCGTGGCCGAGGGTATCGCCGGGCAGCTCGAACGCCGCGTGGCCTATCGCCGGGCCATGAAAAAGGCCGTCAGCCAGGCGCTGCGCTTAGGTGCCCAGGGCATCAAGGTGGCCTGTTCGGGCCGCTTGGCCGGGGCCGAGATCGCGCGCCGGGAATGGTACCGCGAAGGCCGGGTGCCGCTTCAGACCTTGCGGGCCGATGTCGATTACGGCTTTGCCGAGGCACGTACGATGTACGGTGTGATCGGCGTCAAGGTATGGGTCTATCACGGCGACATCATCAAGGGAAAGGAAGAGGCGTCCGCCTAAGGAGAACATGTTATGTTGATGCCTAATAAGGTTAAACACCGGAAACAGTTTCGCGGACGCATGAAGGGCAGCCCGGAAAGGGGCTCCCGGGTGTCGTTCGGCAGCTACGGCCTGCAGGCTCTGGAGCCGCATTGGATTACAGCCCGTCAGATCGAGGCCGCCCGTATCGCCATCACCCGCTATGTCAAACGCGGCGGCAAGACGTGGATCAGGATCTTCCCGGACAAACCCATTACCAAGAAACCGGCTGAAACCCGTATGGGTAAAGGTAAGGGTGCGCCCGAGGAATGGGTGGCGGTGATCAAGCCGGGCCGGATCCTCTTCGAGATCGACGGGGTCACGTTGGAGCAGGCCAAGGAGGCCTTCCGTCTGGCCTCGCACAAGCTGCCCATCAAGACCCGTTTCGCGGTAAAGGAGGGTCTCCATGAAGCCCAGTAAGATGCGCGAGAAAAGCGTGCAGGAGCTCAAGGACCTGAAGGAGAAAAACAAGCGCGAGCTCATGGATGCGCGTTTCAAGAACGCCATGGGGCAGCTCAACGATAAGAGCATTCTGGGCAAGCTCCGTGCCGACGTGGCCCGCATCAACACCATCCTCAGGGAGAAGCAGTAATGGAAAAAGCGAACAAGATGGAGCTCGAGGGGATCGTCACCAGCGACAAGATGGACAAGAGCGTGGTCGTGACGATTGAACGGCTTGAAAGACACCCCGTGTTCAAGAAATACATCCGCCGCCGCCGCAAGTTCATGGCGCATGACGAGGCCAATACCTGCAAGATCGGTGACCGGGTGCGGATTATGGAATGCCGGCCGATCAGCAAGGGCAAATGCTGGCGGGTAACGGCGATCGTGGCGCGACAGGACTAGCGGAGGCTACAAATGATTCAGCAGCAAACCAGACTCAAGGTGGCGGATAATTCCGGTGCGAAAGAGGTCATGTGCATCAAGGTCCTCGGTGGATCACGGCGCAGGTATGCCACGCTCGGCGATATCATCGTATGCAGCGTCAAGGAAGCCATGCCCAATTCCAAGGTCAAGCGTGGTGATGTGGTCAAGGCCGTGGTGGTCAGGGCCAAGCGCACGTTTAAACGTGGCGACGGCAGCTGCATCCGCTTCGACGAGAATTCGGCCGTCATCATTAACAATCAGATGGAACCGGTGGGAACGCGTATCTTCGGACCCGTGGCGCGCGAACTGCGTGCACGCAAGTTCATGAAGATCGTATCGCTGGCGCCGGAAGTGCTGTAGGAGAGGAAAGCCATGCCCAAATATGAATCCATGAAGGTGAAAAAGGGCGATACCGTGGTGGTGCTCTCCGGCAAGTCACAGGGCCGGCAGGGCAAGATCATCAAGGTCCTCGCCAAGAAGGACCGCGTATACGTGGAACGTGTCAACATTATTAAAAGGCACACCAAGCCCACCAAGAACTCACAGGGCGGGATCGTCGAAAAAGAGGCCTCCATCCACGTGTCCAATGTTGCCCTGTACTGCCCCAAGTGCGCCAAGGGGGTTAGGATCGGCTATACCATCCACAAGGACGGCAGCAAGGTGCGCGCGTGCAAACGCTGCGGCCAAGAGTTTTAAGGTACGAGGTAGGTTATGGCAAGGCTGATTGAATTTTACCGGAAAGAGATCGTGCCCGGTTTGGTAAAGGAATTCGGGTATGCCAACATTAACCAGGTCCCGAAGCTTACCAAGATCATCATCAACATGGGACTGGGTGATGCCGTGCAGGATGTTAAGGTCATCGACAAGGCCGCCGAGGAAATCACCGCCATTGCGGGACAAAAACCGGTGGTGACCAAGGCGCGTAAGTCGATCGCCTCCTTCAAGGTGCGCGAGGGCATGCCCATCGGCTGCATGGTGACGTTGCGCGGGGCGCGCATGTACGAGTTTCTGGATCGGTTGGTCAACGCCGTGCTGCCGCGCCTGCGTGACTTTCGGGGCATTTCGTCCGAGGGTTTTGACGGACGCGGCAATTATACCCTGGGGCTCAAGGAACAGGGTATATTCCCGGAGATCGTCTACGACAAGATCGATAAGACGCGCGGTATGAACATCACGGTGGTGACTACGGCTGGGACGGACGAAGAAGGCCGCAGCCTTCTGGCTGCTTTTGGCATGCCATTTCGGAGATAAGGGGAGCATATGGCCAAGAAATCGTTGATCGCGAAACAAAAGAGAACGCCCAAATTCAAGGTGCGCATATATACCCGCTGCTCGATCTGCGGGCGGCCGCGTGCCACCTACCGCAAGTTCGGCGTCTGCCGGTTGTGTTTACGGAACATGGCCATGCGGGGTGAGATTCCGGGCCTGAAGAAATCCAGCTGGTAAAGGGGAAAAAAGCATGGTTAATGATCCAATCGCCGATATGATAACGCGCATCAAGAATGCCGCGGGGGCCCGCATGGAAAGCGTGGATATACCGGCCTCCAAGATGAAGCTGGCCATCGCGGATATCCTTCTCAAGGAAGGTTTCATCAAGGCCTACAAGGTGATCGAGGACGCCAAGCAGGGTATCCTGCGGGTAAATCTCAAGTATCACAACTCCCGGCATGTCATCACCACCATCGAGCGGGTCAGCAAGCCCGGCCGGCGTATGTACCAGGGGGCCGAGAAACTGCAGACCGTGCGGGATGGACTGGGGATCTCGATCGTCAGCACGTCGCAGGGCGTCATGACCAATACCAAGGCCAAGACGCTCGGTATCGGCGGCGAAGTCCTCATCAACGTGTGGTAAGGAGTGGTTGAGCCATGGCAAGAATAGGAAAGATGCCCATCCCGATTCCGGATGGGGTGACGGTAAAAATAGAGGACGGATTCATCAAGGTCAAAGGCCCCAAAGGTGAACTGTCCAAAAAAATGGTGGGTAACCTGGAGATCAGCCAGGAGAACAAGCAGCTCAGCTTCACGGTCAAGGACGAGGAACGCCAGACCAACGCCTACCAGGGGCTCATGCGCGCGCTGGCCAACAACATGGTGACCGGGGTCACGTCCGGATTCGTAAAACGCCTGCGTATCGTGGGCATCGGGTACCGCGGCGAGACCAAGGGCAACTCTCTGGTGCTCAATGTCGGCTATTCGCATCCGGTGGAATTTGCCTTGCCGGCGGGAGTCAAGGCCACGGTATCCAAAGAGGGCATGATCGATTTGGAAGGCATCGATAACGAGCTGATCGGTAATACGGCGGCCAAGATACGCAAGATCAGACCGCCGGATTCCTATAAAGGCAAGGGCATACGCTATATCGACGAGGTGGTGCGCATCAAGCCCGGCAAGAGCGCGGCCAAAGGCTAAGGCATAAGGGAGTTGAACCGTGAGCAGGATTTCAAGTAAACAAGCACAGGTGATCAGGAAAAAGCGGGTCCGGAGAATGGTGAGCGGCACGAGCGCACGGCCGCGCTTGAGCGTGTACCGCGGCAACCGGCATATCTATACCCAGATAATCGACGACACCTTGGGCGTAACCCTCGTGGCCGCCTCAAGCATGAGCAAGGAACTGGCCGGCAAACTCAAGGGCAATACCTGCGAGACGGCCAAGGAAGTCGGCGCGCTCCTGGCCCAGAAGGCAACGGCCAAGGGTATCGAACAGGTGGTGTTCGATCGCGGCGGATACAGGTACCATGGCAAGGTGAAGGCCCTGGCGGATGCGGCGCGCTCAGGCGGCCTCAAGTTTTAGACAAGGAGTTGTGCTTTGGCTGAGAGAGAGAGACTGGAAGAGGGAGCGGATCAGTTCATCGACAAGGTCGTGTTCGTGAACCGGGTGGCCAAGGTCGTTAAGGGCGGCAAGCGTTTTCGCTTTAGCGCCCTGACCGTGGTGGGCAACGGCAACGGCAAGGTCGGGCATGGTATCGGTAAGGCGCGTGAGGTCTCGGTTTCCATCCGTAAAGGCGTGGAAGTCGCCAAGAAGGCCATGGTGGACGTGCCGATCGTGGGCGGGACCATCCCACACGCCGTGATCGGAATCAGCGGCGCGGGCCGTGTGCTCCTGAAACCGGCGCCGAACGGCACCGGCATCATCGCGGGCAACGCCGTACGCGCGGTCATGGAAGCGGCCGGCATCCATAATGTCGTTGCCAAAACGCTGGGCAGTCGCAACCACCATAATGTGATCCAGGCTACCTTCGATGCCCTGGCGCGGCTCGAAACGGTCGAACAAGTCAGTCAAAAGCGCGGCATCGAACTGAGTCCAAGGGCTTAGATTAAGGTATAGGCGAGGGAATTCATGGCAGGCACAATCAAGGTGACACGCACCGGTTCGGTGATCGGTTGCACCAGAAAGCAGAAAGAAACGGTCAAGGCACTGGGCTTAGGCAAACGCGGCAGCTCCCGGGTGCTGAATGACAGCCCGGCGGTAAGGGGCGCAATCCGCAAGGTCGCGCACCTGGTTGCGTTTGAGGAGGTTTGAGATGCTGAATCTTTCCAATTTAAGCCCGGCACCGGGATCACGGAAAAAGCCCAAACGTCTGGGGCGCGGCGACGCCTCCGGCACCGGCGGGACCTCGGGCAAGGGACATAAAGGGCAGAAGGCCCGCTCCGGGGCTTCCATTCCAGGGTGGTTCGAAGGCGGACAGATGCCGATTTACCGTAGGCTTCCCAAACGCGGCTTCAAGAATGCCTTCCGTACCGAGTATCTGGCGGTCAACATCGCCGACCTGGCCGGTTTCGAACCGGGAAGCGTGGTCGATAAGGCCGCCTTGGTGGCCAAAGGCAAGGCCAAGGCCAAGGCGGGCGTCAAGCTCCTAGCCAAGGGTGAAATCACCGTGGCTTTAACCGTTCGGCTGAACAAGGCCTCGCAAGCGGCCATCGACAAGATCGTAGCCGCCGGCGGCACCTTCGAGAGCGTGTGAGGTAAGACGTGGCGTCCGGATTCGAAGGCCTCATGACCGGCAAGGTTCCCGAGCTGCAGAAGCGTATACTCTTCACGCTCGGCATGCTGCTGGTCTATCGCATCGGCATTCATATCCCCACACCGGGGATCAATTCGGCCATGATGCAGGAATGGTTCGATGCCCAGTCCGGGACGCTTTTGGGCATGTTCGACATGTTTTCCGGCGGGGGCTTGAGGACGTTGTCAATCTTTGCGCTGGGGATCATGCCCTATATCAGCGCCTCCATCATTGTGCAGCTTTTGGGCATGGTGTATCCGCCCTTCGAGGCCCTGCAGAAGGAGGGACCTGCAGGCCGACATAAACTGACTCAATATACCCGCTACCTGACGGTGCTGCTATGCGTTATCCAGGGCTATTTCATGAGCATGGGCGTGGAGCAGATGGCCGGACCCGGCGGCGAAACCGTGGCGTACAACCCCGGTTTGGCCTTCCGGCTGGTGGCTACCGTTACATTGACCACCGGCACATGCTTCCTGATGTGGCTGGGCGAACAGATTACGGAGCGCGGCATCGGCAACGGAATCTCGCTCATCATCTTTGCCGGCATCGTGGCCAGGCTGCCCATCGCCATCTACAATACCGGTCGTCTGGTCGGCACGGGCGAGCTCAATCTCTTTGTCTTCATCATGGTGGTGCTGCTGGTATTCGGCGTAATCGCGGGCATCGTCTTCATGGAGACCTCCCAGCGCCGCGTGCCCATCCAGTATCCCAAACAGATCCGCGGCCGCAAAGTTTACGGCGGGCAGAACACCCATATGCCCTTGAAGATCAATACCTCGGGCGTTATCCCGCCCATCTTCGCGAGCTCCCTGCTGGTATTCCCTGCCACGATCGCCCAGTTCTTCCCTGATGCGAGCTGGATGCGGACCGTATCCGACGTTGTGGGACGGGGACATATTCTCTATAACCTCATCTATGTAGTCTTGATCGTCTTCTTCACTTATTTCTATACCGCCGTGGTTTTCAACCCCATGGATGTCAGCGACAATCTCAAGAAGTACGGTGGATACATCCCGGGAATCAGGCCGGGCAAAGCCACGGCCGATTATCTTGACAAGGTCCTTTCGCGTTTGACCCTGGCGGGCGCCGTTTATTTAAGCGCCGTATGCGTCCTGCCGCAGATATTGACCAGCTGGGCCAACGTGCCGTTCTATTTCGGCGGCACCTCGCTCCTGATCGTGGTCGGCGTGGCCTTGGATACCATGAGCCAGATCGAATCGCATCTTATCTCAAGACAATATGAAGGCCTACTCAAGAGCGGGCGCATTAAATCAAGACGGTGAGAGCACTCTGAAAGGGGGAATGATATATGAATATTATCTTGATTGGGCCTCCGGGCGCCGGCAAGGGCACTCAGGCAAAAAGGATGATTGATCGTTTGGGCGTGCCCCAGATTTCGACGGGCGATATGTTCCGCGCGGCGGTCAAGGAAGGGACCCCCATGGGTCTGAAAGCTAAGGAATTTATGGATAAGGGCGCTTTGGTGCCCGACGATGTCGTGATCGGCGTAGTGGACGAGCGGCTCAAGAAAGACGATTGCAAGAAGGGCTATGTACTGGACGGCTTCCCGCGGAGCCTCGACCAGGCCAAGGCCCTGGACGCCATGCTGGCCAAATCCGGCGCCAAGCTCGACCACGTGGTGGTTATCGACGTCCCGGACGATTACCTGGTCAGCCGCCTGACCGGCCGGCTTACTTGCAAGAACAGCGCCTGCGGCAACATGCACCATATCGAGACCTACAAGCCCAAGGTGGCTGGCAAATGTGACAAGTGCGGCAGCGATCTGTACACCCGTGACGACGACAAGGAAGAGACGATCCGGCAGAGGCTCACCAATTATCACAAGCAGACCTCGCCGCTGATCGACTACTACGGCGCCAAGGGAATCGTGCGCAAGGTGGACGGCACCGGCAGCATGCCGCAGGTTGAGGCGGCGATCACTACAGCGATCGGGGCCTAACGGGGATATATGGGAAAGGATGTCATTGAGACCGAAGGGACAGTGATTGAACCGCTTCCCAATGCCATGTTTCTGGTGGAACTGAAGAACGGTCACAAGATCCTGGCGCACATCTCCGGCAAGATGCGGATGCATTACATCCGCATCCTGCCTGGTGATAAAGTCCAGGTAGAAATATCGCCCTACGACCCTAGCAAGGGTCGGATCGTATACCGGGCGAAATGAGGTGAGTACGTCATGAAGGTAAGGGCATCGGTAAAGAAACGATGTAGGAACTGCAAGGTCATTAAGAGAGACGGGGTGATACGGGTTATCTGTACCAACCCGCGGCATAACCAGAGACAAGGGTAAGGAGGCGGCACTTGGCACGTATCGCAGGGGTAGATTTGCCCAGAAACAAGCGGATTGAGATTGCCTTGACCTATATTTATGGCATAGGCAGAACCACGGCCAATAAGATTCTCGCTGAGACCAAGGTGGATCCGGCGAAGAAGAGCGATGATCTGACTGAGCACGAAGTGGCGCTGCTGCGTGACTATATCGGCGGCCAGATCATCGTGGAAGGTGATCTGCGGCGCGAAACCACCATGAACATCAGGCGGCTCATGGATATCGCCTGCTATCGGGGTATCCGGCACCGCAAGGGTCTGCCGCTACGAGGTCAGCATACGCATAACAATGCCAGAACGCGCAAAGGCCCGCGCCGGGTCGTCGTCGGCAAGAAGAAATAGGCTAGGGGAGCAATAAGGCATGGCTAATCCACGACAGAGGACAAGCAAAAAGAAGGTTAAAAAGGATATCTCGGAAGGTACCGTTCATATCCAGGCTACCTTCAACAACACCATCATAACCATCACGGATGCCGCCGGGAATACCGTTTCCTGGTCCAGCGCCGGATCTCAGGGCTTTAAGGGATCGCGCAAATCGACGCCCTTCGCGGCGCAGATGGCGGCTCAGGAGGCCTGCAAGAAGGCGCAGGAATCCGGCGTTAAAAGTGTTTTCGCCTATATCAAGGGGCCGGGCGGCGGACGCGAATCGGCTCTGCGGGCTATTCATGCCAGCGGCATCCGCGTCAGCGGCATCAAGGACGTAACCCCCATACCGCACAACGGGTGCCGTCCGCCCAAGAAACGCCGCGTATAAAGGAGGAAGACAGGTGTCGAGATATACTGGACCAGTTTGCAAGATTTGTCGCCGGGAAGGTTCCAAGCTCTTCCTGAAAGGCCACCGCTGCTACACCGATAAATGCGCCATCGAGCACCGTAACTATGCCCCGGGACAGCATGGGCAGGGCAGGGTGCGGGTGAGTGAATACCGACTGCATCTTAGGGAGAAGCAGAAGGTCCGTTCCTCCTATGGAGTTTCGGAATCTCAGTTCAAACATTACTATGAGATGGCCAGGCGGGCGTCCGGACAGACCGGCGAGACCCTCATGATCCTACTCGAGCGCCGTCTCGACAACATCGTGTACCGCATGGGCTTTGCCGCTTCGCGTAACGAGGCCCGCCAGCTCGTATCGCACGGGCATTTCATGGTCAATGGCCGCAAGACCGATATTCCCTCTTTCCTGATCAAGGCCGGGGATACGGTGGAGGTCAAGGAAAAGAGCAAGAAACTCGTCGCTATCGAGAACGCCCTGGAAACCAGCGAAGCCAGGGGACACCTTGAATGGATCGAGGTCGATAGAGAGGCGCGTAAGGGTACGGTCAAGGCATTGCCGGAGCGCAAGGATATGCCTATGGCCGTTGAGGAAACTCTGATAGTGGAATACTACTCCAAATAAATAGGGGCGAAAGTTTACGATGATAGAAAAGAACTGGAAAGAGATCGTACAACCCAATAAACTGGAGATCGTGGAATCCACCCATACCGACACCTATGCACGCTTCAATGCCCAACCCCTCGAGCGGGGCTTCGGTGTGACCATCGGCAACTCGCTCAGGAGGATCCTTTTATCCTCGATTTATGGATCCGCGATCATTGGCGTAAAATTCGACGAATCGCTGGGCGTGCTGCACGAATTTTCGAGCATGTCGGGGGTCTACGAGGATGTCACCAACATCATCCTGAACCTCAAGAAGGTCGTACTTCGCATGCATACGGATAAGCCCCAGACCGTCACCTTGGAAAAGCAGGGTCCCTGCACGGTAACGGCCGGCGATATCAAGACCGGAGCGAATATCGACATCATGAACCCCGACCAGGTCATTGCCACGATCGAAGGCAAAATGACCCTCAAGATGGAGATGCTGGTGGAGTGGGGCCGCGGCTATGTGCCGGCGGAGCTGAACAAGGAAAAGATCGAAGGTTCGGGATGGATCGCCATCGACGCCATCTTCTCGCCGGTCAGGCGCGTGTCATTCAACGTCACGCCCACCATCGTCGGGCGACGCACCGACTACGACCGCCTGGCTCTGGAGATCTGGACCGACGGCATCGTACGGCCCGAGGATGCCTTGGCCTATGCCGCCAAGATCCAGAAGGAATACATGAATGTGTTCATCAACTTCCAGGAAGAAGAGATCGAACGCAAGGTCGAGGCTGAAAAGGGCGAGAAGCTTTTGAACGAAAATCTCTTCCGCACCGTGGAAGAGCTGGAACTCTCGGTCAGGTCGGCCAACTGTCTTAAAAACGCCAACATGACGTATATCTACGAGCTCGTGCAGAAAACCGAGGCCGAGCTTTTGAGAACCAAGAACTTCGGCCGGAAGTCCCTGGAAGAGATCAAGGAAAAGCTCGCCAAGATGGGACTCCATATCGGGATCAAGCTGCCGGACCTGCCATCTCCGGAGGAGATCGAGGCCCGCAGGAAGAAGATGGAAGAAGAGGAAAGCAAGTAGGGGTGAAACCATGTATCATCGTATATCAGGTAGGAAACTCGGCGTAAAAACGGATATCAGGGAAGCCATGCTCAAGAACATGGTCACCTCGCTTATCATACATGAACGCATCACCACCACGGCCACGCGCGCCAAGGAGCTGCGCAAGCTGGCCGACAGGATGATCACCTTAGGGAAGAAGGGCGATCTGGCCGCCATCCGCCGGGCCGGCGCCACGGTCAAGACCAAGGAGGCACTGGGCAAGCTCTTTAAGGAGCTCGCCCCGCGCTTTTCCGGCCGTAACGGTGGCTATACGCGCATGATACGCTCGGCCAACCGCAAGGGCGACAACGCCCCCACGGTCATCATGGAGTGGACGGAACCGGCCAAAACCACCGGGAAGTCTTGATCAGGGCTGTAACGCTAGAAGGCGTCAGCCTTGCCTATGGGGGCCGTCCGGTCCTCGACAACATCGATCTCATCATCAACAAAGGGGCCTACTACGGTGTAGTAGGCCCCAATGGTTCCGGCAAGACCACCTTGGCCTATCTCATGGCCGGAATCCTCACTCCCGACAGCGGCCGGATCGATACGCACGGTCATCGCATCGGCTTGGTGCTGGCCAATCCCGAGAACCAGATTGTGAGCCTGGTGGTCGAGGAGGATATCGCCTTCGGTCCGGAAAACCTGAACCTTCCACCCCGCGAGATCAGGCGTCGCATTGATGAGGCCCTTTCCCTCACCCATTGCTCGGAGCTGCGCCTGGCGCTCACCTCAGCCATCTCAGGCGGTCAATTGGCCAAGGTGGTCTTTGCCGGACAGCTGGCCATGGATACCGACGTGCTGATCCTGGACGAAGGCACGGCCATGCTCGACCCGGAAAGCCGCGCCATATTTCTGGCTACGGTGCGCGAGCTCAACCGCGAACACGGCAAAACGGTTATCCACATCTCGCACCGTCTGGATGACCTTCAGGCCGCGCATACTGTGCTTGCCTTGGTCTCGGGCCGTATCATCCATGCGGCCCCGGGCGTGATCGCCTTTATACAAGCCTGCGGCACAGACATACCCGGCATCGAACCCGGCGCGCAATTGCACTACCGGAACTTTCTGGCCGGAGAGGGCATCGAAACTCCCTCACTGGAAGAGGGGACGCGCCAGATGGCGGATAAGCTCCCGAGGCGCAATACCTGAAATATCCACGGTCGCGGACCGGAGGTGCTCCTCCCGCTAAGCGAAGAAAATTCCACATACCCGGATAATAGTGAAGTCATGCCATCAGAAAATACTTGACAACCTCGGCGTGATTAGGATTAATAAGACAAAAAAGATCCTAAAAAGGTGAGCGGTATGATGGAGCTGACCCGTAAGGCTGAATATGCCATCCGTGGCATGCTATACCTGGCGAGAACGGAAGAAGGCCAATCGATAATGATCGGCGAGATCGCGCGCGAGATGCAGGCCCCCCAGGCGTTCCTGGCGAAGATCTTTCAAGTGCTGGGTGATAAAGGACTAATAAGGTCTTATAAAGGGCAGGGCGGAGGCTTCGCTCTGGCACGGCCGGCCCAAATGATCACGCTAGGCCAGATCGTGGAGGCCGTTGAAGGTCCGATCATGCCCAATACCTGCCTGATGGATGACAGCGCATGCGCATTCAAGCCGACATGCCCGGTGCACCCGGTATGGCGCCGGCTCCAAGCCGTGACCAAGGGTATTCTGGAAGAGGTGAGCTTGAAATCCCTGGCGCAGGGTATGTAGATGTTTTGCTCGGTGCCATTATCTGGATGGCATGTGATAAACACGGATGATTTTCATCGTAAAGATATGAAGGGAGGTTGGGTATGGATGTTCTGATGTTGAGTAGGTTGCAGTTCGCCATCACCAGCATGTTCCATTTCATCTTCGTGCCCTTGACCCTGGGCCTTTCCGTGCTGGTGGCCTGGATGGAATGGCGTTATGTGCAGACCAAGGATGAGGTATGGCTGCGGATGGCGCGTTTCTGGGGCAAGCTCTTTCTCATCAACTTTGCCTTGGGGATAGTAACCGGCATTACCCTGGAGTTCCAATTCGGCATGAACTGGGCCGAATACTCCAAGTACGTGGGCGATATCTTCGGCGCGCCTCTGGCCATCGAAGCCACTCTGGCATTCTTCCTGGAGTCGGTCTTCATCGGTGTCTGGATCTACGGCTGGGATAAAATATCGGCACGCGCGCATGCCCTTTCCATAACGATCGTGGCCTTCGCCACCAACCTCTCGGCCCTATGGATTCTCCTGGCCAACGGTTGGATGCAAAATCCGGTCGGCGCCGCCATGGTAGACATCGCGGGTAACCCGCTGATCACCAGGCGCGCCGAGATGACCGACTTTGCGGCCGTCGTGGGCAACCCCTACGGTTGGATCAAGTTCTTTCACACCCTGTTTTCCGGCTATGTCCTGGCGGCCTTTTTCGTGACCGGCGTGGCGGCCTGGCATCTCTTAAAGAAAAACGAGGTCGATTTTTTCAAGCGCTCCTTCCGCGTGGCAGCCATCTTCGGGCTCGTTGCCGGTATCGTGGTCCTGGCCACGGGCGACTTCCACGGGGTGGAAATCGCCAAGGTGCAGCCATCCAAGCTCGCCGCCCTGGAGGCGGTCTGGGACACGCAGCGGGGCGCGGGTTTGAGCCTGATCGTGGTGCCGGACAGCGCGAATGAACGCAATGTCGTCGAGCTTATTACCATACCGAAACTGACCAGCCTGCTCTCCTACCACGATCCCGATGCTGAGGTCAAAGGCCTTAGGGACATCCCCCGCGATCTGCGGCCGCCCGTGGGGCTGACGTTCTACAGCTTCCGGTTCATGGTCTTGCTGGGCATGTTGATGCTCCTCATTTCGCTCATCGCGGTTTGGATATCCATGCGCGACAAACTTGAGTCCAGTCCTTTTTTCCTCAAGATCATGGTGGCATCAATCGCATTGCCTTACATCGTGGTGCAGCTGGGATGGATCGTGGCCGAGGTGGGCCGGCAGCCATGGATCGTATACGGTCTCTTGAAGACCTCGGAGGCCGTATCTCGCTCCATTAGTGTGAGCCAGGTCATCGTTTCCTTGATCGCTTTCACGTGTGTCTATACGCTACTGGGCGTAGTGGATGTCTACCTCCTGGCCAAGTATGCCAAACAGGGACCGGCCGGTCCAGTCAAGGGGGTGTGATATGAATACCTTGCAGGCATTGCAGATTACGTGGTTTGCGTTGTGGGCTGTTCTCTGGGCGGTCTACTTCATGCTGGACGGCTTCGTGCTTGGCACGGCCATGCTGCAGCCTTTTCTGGCAAAGAATGAGAATGAGCGCCTGGCTACGGTAGAGATCGTCGGCCCGGTATGGAACGGCAATGAGGTCTGGCTGATCACGGCCGGAGGCGCTACCTTTGCGGCCTTTGCCACCACCTATGCCCTCATGTTCAGCTACTTGTATACGGCCTTACTCTTATTGCTCTTCTCGCTGATCATCCGCGGCGTGTCCCTGGAATTCCGGGGCAAGGTGGCCGTTCCCGGCTGGAAAAAGATCTGGGATCTGGGCTTCCAGGTGAGCAGCCTCCTGATTGCCCTGCTCCTGGGCGTGGCCTTCGGCAATATCTTCGAGGGCTTGCCCATGGACGCGGCCGGCTATCACGGCAATTTGCTGACTCTGCTTAACCCCTACGGATTGGTCACCGGCGTCCTCTTCGTGGCCCTGTTCGTCGTGCACGGGGCCATCTATACGGGAATCAAGACCAGCGGAGCGATCAGCGAGCGCGCCCTGGCCCTGGCCGGCAAGGCTTGGCTGGTACTCCTGGCCGTGGCCGTGATCTTCCTGGCCCATACCGCCCTGGTAACACGTCTCTATGAGAACTATATCTCCGCGCCCGTGTTCCTGGTCGTCCCCCTGGCGGCCGTGGCTGCGCTTATCCTGATCAAGCTGTTCCTGGTCCGTTCGCAGGCGCTTAAGGCCTTTGCCGCCTCATGTGTCACTATCGTCATGGTGGCTTTCACCGGCATCGTGGGCCTGTTCCCCAACCTGATCCCGTCCAGCATCGACACGACCTACAGCCTGACCATTTACAACTCATCCTCCAGCCGGCTCACTTTGACCATCATGACCGTGGTGGCCCTGATCTTCGTACCCATCGTCATCGTTTATAAGATCTGGGTCTACCGCTTGTTCCGTGATAAGATCTCGCCGGAAGCGCTCTCGGGAGAAAAGGCCTATTAGATAAGATCCGTCCGCCCTTCTAACCCGGATAGGGGAGGAGGGCGGGCGGAAGGGACAATCTACTTTTATTTCATTGACTCTCCGTCCGCCGTCCTTTTAGATGCCGTTATGCACGCATACAAGGGAGAACCTTATGCCGGATGAGAGGAAATCCGTTCTGTCGTGGGCGCTCTACGACTGGGCCAACTCGGCCTTTGCCACCACGGTCATGGCAGGCTTCTTCCCGATCTTCTTCAAGCAATACTGGAGCGCCGGCGCCGACACGGTGGTAAGCACGGCCCGACTCGGACTGGCCAATTCTTTGGCCGGCATCATCGTGGCAGTGCTCGCTCCGGTGCTGGGCGCCATTGCGGACAGTTCTACGGCCAAGAAACGTTTCCTGCTGTTCTTTGCCTGCATGGGCGTGGTTATGACTGGAGGACTTGCTCTGGTAACGCAGGGGCACTGGCGCTATGCCGTACTGCTCTATGCCATGGCCACCATCGGTTTTTCAGGCGGCAACATCTTTTATGACAGCCTGCTGCCGGTCGTGGCTTCGTCCAAGAGGATGGATCTGGTCTCGGCCCTGGGCTATTCCCTGGGGTACCTGGGCGGCGGGCTGCTGTTTGCGCTCAATGTCGTGATGACCCTTCATCCGCATATTTTCGGCTTGACCGACTCCGGCCAGGCCGTACGTTTTGCCTTTCTCACAGTCGGTATCTGGTGGGCCGTTTTTTCCATCCCGATCATGCTCTTTGTCCATGAAACAAGAAACGTCAACGCGCTCCATGGCGGACAGGCCGTGTGCTCAGGCATTGTCCAGGTGGCGCGCACTGTGCGAGAGGTCAGGGCCCTCAAGCACATCCTTATTTTCCTGGTGGCCTACTGGCTCTATATCGACGGCGTGGACACCATCGTGCGTATGGCCGTGGACTACGGGCTGGCAATTGGTTTTGAGTCCAATGACCTGATTCTGGCCCTGCTCATCACCCAGTTTGTGGGCTTTCCATCGGCCGTCGCCTTCGGTTGGCTGGGCTCTAAGATCGGCGCCAAGCGCGGTATTTACCTGGCCATCGGTGTCTACATCTGCATCGCGGTATGGGGTGCCTTTATGAGACACTCTTATGAGTTCTACGCCTTGGCCGTCACCATCGGTCTGGTGCAGGGGGGCATACAGGCCTTGAGCCGTTCTCTCTACGCCCGAATGATCCCGGCCGACAAGGCGGCAGAGTTCTTCGGCTTCTACAACATGCTGGGCAAGTTCGCCGTGGTCATCGGGCCGGTGCTCATGGCCGGCGTCGGCCTGCTGGCAAAAAACATGGGTATGGCAAACTCCGTGGCTTCGCGCGTCGGCATCAGCTCGGTGGCCCTGTTGTTCGTCCTCGGTGGGGTGTTGCTGTCCTTTGTGGATGAAAGCGGTGCGCAAGGCAATCCGCTGGGCGCATCGGTTGATTCACGGACATAATGCATGGAGGTTAACGGCATGAAAACAGCTGGATGTTACTATTGCGGCTCCGGGAATCACCGCTTCTATGCCGAAGAGAACGGATTTACCTTGGTGAAATGCGATGGGTGCGGACTGTTGTTTGTCGAGAACAGGCCCGATGACGATCAGATTACCCAAGCGCATAAACAGGGTAAGCACGCGGGCTTGAATGAACTCGACATGACGGGCATCTACAATCCGGGCAGGGTGCGGATGTATCGTAAGGTCCTGGAGGATCTCTTCGGTGGTGATATGGGCCATCTCCGGACATGGCTCGATGTCGGATGCGGGCATGGGGAGTTCATACAGGCCGTGCAGCGCTATGCCCCCGGGATGGTCGAGGCGAGAGGGACCGAGCCCAATGTCCATAAACAGGCGTCGGCGCGCAAGAGGGGGCTGAACGTCGACTATTTCGACCTCGAGACCCATACGGGGCGATACGACGTTATCTCGCTCTTAAACGTCTATTCGCATCTGCCTGATCCCCCTCGTTTTCTGGAAGGCCTGAAGAAGTTATTGGAGCCTGGGGGCGAGATCATTGTGCAGACCGGCGATACAGCGGGGTTTCCGGCCCCGGATCACTACCGTCCCTTTTGCCTGCCCGATCATCTGAGCTTCGCCTCACAGGCTATCGTGTTGGGTATCCTTGAACGTCTGGGCTTCGAGGTCTTGAGCATACGGAAGTATCCTTACGTGCGTCTTGAATTGGGCAGTGTGCTCAAGGAAATTGTCAAAGCCCTGTTGCCGCAGTTCTCATCCAGGTTGCGGTATTATGTGAAATGGAAGCAGTATTCCGCCACCGATATGTATATTCGGGCAAGGCTCAAGAACTGATCAAGCGGTTGTACGGGATAAAGGCATCATACCCGGTTCTTCCCCCTGTCGTCTTGATATTCTCTTCGGAGGTCCTATAAGTATAGGTACTGTAGACTCTACGAAAAGAAACTGAGGTCGGATATGGATCACGAAGCTCCGAAATGCACAAGTTGTTGCAACAATGGGAAACAAAATCAAAACGTTTACCGCGATCCGGTATGCGGCATGAGCACCAATGATCCCGAGGCCTACATCAAATATGCTTACCAGGGGCAGACATACTATTTCTGCAACCCCACGTGTGTCGAAAAATTCAAGGCCGACCCTGAGCGCTACCTTAAGGGCGATGCAGCCTCGACCCCGAACCAGCCGGCCGACAGTCTACCCGGCATGATGTATACCTGCCCCATGGACCCCGAGATCCTTCTGGACAAGCCCGGGGCGTGCCCCAAATGTGGGATGGCGCTCGAGCCGCTGGCCCCTTCGCTGCCACAACGACGCTCGCAATGGACCTGTCCCATGCATCCCGAGGTCACGCGCGATGAAGCCGGGACATGCCCGATCTGCGGCATGGCACTGGAAGCCCGTACGGTAATGGCCAGCGAGGAGGCGAACCCCGAGTACATGGATATGCGCCGGCGCTTCCTGGTGGGACTATGCTTGACCGTACCGCTCATGATGATCGCCATGCGGCATCTCATTCCGGGCGGATGGCTCGGTCTTAAACTGCCTCAAACAACCTATGCGTGGCTGGAGCTGATTCTGGCCACACCGGTCGTATTTTGGGCCGGCTGGCCCTTTTTCGAGCGCGCCTGGCGCTCGCTTATCAACAAGAATCTCAATATGTTCACCCTGATCGGGTTGGGCGTGGCCGTGGCCTACCTGTACAGCTTGGCGGCCGTTATCCTGCCCGGGCTTTTTCCCCCCAGCGCTTACCAGCCGGACGGCAGTCTGAATGTCTATTTCGAGGCCGCGGCCGCGATCGTGGTGCTGGTGCTCCTGGGGCAGGTGCTCGAACTGCGGGCCCGCCAGCGAACCGGAGAGGCCATCCGCGGTCTTCTAGGACTCTCGCCCATGACGGCCAGGCGTATCAGGGATGACGGCGGCGAGGAAGACATACCCCTGGAGAACGTATGTCCCGGAAACCGTTTGAGGATCAGGCCGGGCGAAAAGATCCCCGTGGACGGCGTCGTCCTGGAAGGGATGAGCGCCGTGGACGAATCCATGCTTACCGGAGAACCCATGCCCGTAGGTAAACGCGCCGGCGACCCCGTCATCGGCGCGACCCTGAACGGCACCGGGGCCTTGATCGTTGAAGCCCAAAAGGTAGGCGCCGAGACCATGCTGGCCCGCATCGTGGCGATGGTGTCTCAGGCCCAGCGCAGCCGCGCGCCGATCCAGCGACTGGCCGATGTGGTCGCCGGCTGGTTCGTGCCGGCGGTCATCATGGCGGCAATCATTGCTTTTACCATCTGGCTCTTACTCGGTCCGCAGCCGCGTATCGCCTCGGCCTTGGTGGCCGGGATCTCGGTATTGATCATTGCCTGTCCATGCGCCCTGGGGCTCGCCACGCCCATGTCCATCATGGTGGCCGCCGGGCGAGGCGCGGTCATGGGCATCCTGTTCAGAGACGCCGAGGCCATCGAGACCCTCGAAAAGGTCGATACGTTAGTCATCGACAAGACCGGGACCCTTACGGAAGGCAAGCCGACGCTGAGCATGGTATCCGTTTTGGGCGACCAAACCGAAAAAACCCTGCTGTTTTTGGCCGGCAGCCTGGAAAAGGGCAGTGAGCATCCCTTGGCGGCCGCCATTGTGCGGGGCGCTATGAAACAGGATGTTCCCCTGGGCAGGGCCGAAGATTTTAAAACCATTCCCGGCCGTGGGGTAAGCGGCTTGATCGGCGGCCACCGGATCCTGATCGGCAACGAAGCCTTCATGCGCGAAAACGGCTTGGAAGGGCTGGAAAAATATCCGAGCGATATGGCATCCGGATCCAGCATCGTTTTTGTGGCAGGCGATGGCAAGCTCATCGGTCTTCTGGGTGTTTCGGACCCGATCAAGGTAACCACCCCCGAGGCCGTCAAGGCGTTGCACCAGGAAGGCCTGTGCATCGTCATGCTCACCGGCGACAATCGCGCTACGGCCGAGAGCGTGGCCGACAAACTGGGCATCGACGAGGTGATCGCCGAGGTATTACCGGACGAGAAGCTTGAGGCCGTCAAGCGCCTGCAGGCCCAAGGCCGGTTCGTCGCCATGGCGGGCGACGGGATCAACGACGCCCCGGCGCTTACCCAGGCGCAGGTCGGCATCGCCATGGGTACGGGTACGGACGTGGCCATGCAGAGCGCGGGCATCACTCTGGTCAAAGGCGATCTGGGAGGCATCATGCGCGCGCGTACATTGAGTCGGGCCACCATGCGCAATATCAAACAGAATCTGTTCTTCGCGTTCCTCTATAATGCCCTGGGTATTCCCATCGCGGCCGGTGCGCTCTATCCGGTCTTCGGCCTGCTCTTAAGCCCCATGATCGCCGCCGCGGCCATGAGCTTCAGCTCGGTCTCGGTCATCACCAATGCCCTGCGCCTCAGAAAATTAAAGGTTTAAAGGTAAAGCTCAAGACGATAGAGCAAGACTCCTTAACCTCACAAGGATCTTGCCGGATACCGACGAAGTATTATGTTCGTAAATATATAAAATAATGCACTTTACGGATGGTCGGTATTTCATATAATATACTGCTTGTTCAATACAAGACAGAGGAGGTTAGCATGCCTCAGATTTCGAATAAAGACCGGTGGATGGCGCAGCGTTGTGTAGAATGTCCAGTATGCAGGCATGCGCGCTCAGAGCAAAAAGGATTCACCTTCTGGTTCGTCAAAAACATCGAAGACGGCCTGTGTCCGTTCTGCAAAGCCTACGAAAGGGTCTATGGTAAGAAGGCCCACGAACGCGCTTGAAAGAAGAAGGGTGCGGCTTTTAGAGAACAGCGTACCGTGTTGATTGTGTAGAGATTGCCACACAAGGATAAGGAGGGTTTATGGCAAAAGGCTACATGGGGAAGGTCCTGTTCGTGGATTTAGGCAAGGGTGAATTCAAGGAAGAGCTCATTCCGGATGCGGTATACGAACAGTACCTTTCCGGACAGGGCCTGGGCGCTTACCTCTTATACAACCGCATACCGGCCGGAGCCGACCCCTTGGGACCCGATAATATCCTGGGTCTGGTATCGGGCCTGCTGACCGGTACCGGCAGCCTCTTCTCCGGTCGTTGGTCGGCGGTGGGCAAATCTCCCTTGACCGGCGGCTGGGGCGACGCCAATTGCGGCGGTCAGTTCTCGCCGGCCATCAAGCACTGCGGTTATGACGGCATCTTTTTTACCGGCCTCAGCCCCAAACCGGTCTACCTGCTCATCGATAATGATAAGATCGAGCTCAAGGACGCCTCCGAGCTGTGGGGCAAGGACGCGGTCGAGACCGAGGAAATGCTTATACATACACACGGCGACGATGTCCGCGTGGCCTGCATCGGACCGTCCGGTGAAAAGCTTTCGCTCATCTCCGGGATCTGCAATGACCGCGGTCGTATCGCGGCACGGTCGGGACTGGGAGCGGTCATGGGCTCCAAGAAGCTCAAGGCCGTGGTCTTGAGAGGATACAAACGTATTGTGCCCAACAACCGCGATGAGATGAAGCATTTAAGCCAGAAATGCAACCGCTGGGTGCAGTTTGATCTGCCCAAGTGGCCGGGATTCTTGAATGCCTACCTGGGTGCCGGCATGGGACTCATCCCCAATCAGATGGCCATGGACGGCATGCTCTACAAGGTCCTGCTCAGGATGTGGGGCACGGGCAGCATGAATCAGATGTCGATCGGCATGGGCGATTCTCCGATCAAGAACTGGAAGGGCAGCAACGCGGACTTTGGTCCTTCCAAATCCAAGACCGTCAATTCGGATGTCTTCACCAAATGCGAGACCGTTAAGTATCATTGTTATTCCTGCCCATTAGGCTGCGGCGGGATCTGCTCGCTCAGCGGTAAATACTCCGAAACCCATAAGCCTGAGTACGAGACCGTGCTGGCCTTGGGCGGCCTCCTCATGAATGAAGACGCCGACAGCATCTTTTATCTGAACGAGCTCCTCAACCGCGCCGGCATGGACACCATCTCGGCCGGCGGCACCGTGGCGTTCGCCATCGAATGCTTCGAAAACGGCATCCTTACGCGCGAAGACACCGATGGCCTGGATCTGACCTGGGGCAATGCCGATGCCATCATCGGCCTGATCCATAAGATGATCAAACGTGAGGGTATCGGCGACATCCTGGCCGACGGGTCAAAAGTTGCTTCTAAAAAGATCGGCAAAGGAGCGGAGAAGTTCGCTATTCAAGCCGGAGGCCAGGAACCGGCCATGCACGACGGCCGCGGCGATCCCGGTTTCGCACTGCACTACTCGGTAGAGCCCACCCCGGGGCGGCATACCATTGGCGCCGGGCTGTATTATGAGATGTTCCAACTCTGGAAAAAGGTCAAGGGCCTGCCCAAGATCATGCCGCTCTACATGAAGAACGAGAAATATGTCGCGGATGAGGGTAAGATCCTGCAAGCCGGCGCCTGCAGCAAGTTCATGAATGTCATCAACGGCAGCGGTTTGTGCATGTTCGGATGCTTCATCGGCATCAAGCGCACCCCGACCTTTGAGTGGCTCAACGCCGCCACGGGCTGGAACAAAACCCCGAACGATTACATGGATATCGGAGAACGTATCCAGACCATCAAGCAGGCCTTCAACGTCAAGCACGGGATCGAACCCAAACAGTTCAGGATTCACGATCGGGCGCTGGGCATTCCACCATTGCTCACTGGCGCCAACAAGGGACGTACCGTGGCGATCGACAAGCTTACCCATGACTACTGGGAGCATTTCGGCTGGGACCCGGAAACCGGCAAGCCCAAACCTGAGACGCTGTCAAAGCTCGGCATCACTAATTAGGAGGCGGATAGATATGTCGCACACGATCAATTCTGAAGCCTGCATCGGTGACGGCGCCTGTAAGCGGGTATGTCCGACCAAGGCCATCTCGGGGGAAAACAAGAAGCCCCACAGCATTGACCCGGAGCTGTGCATCGATTGCGGGGCCTGCGGCCGCATCTGCCCGCGGGCAGCTGTTGTCGACAATATCGGCCGCGTGGCCACGATGATGAAACGTCCGACCTGGCCCAAACCCGTGATCGACAATAAGAAATGCATGTCGTGCAATATCTGCGTCGACGCCTGCCCGACCGCCTGCCTGGCATTAAGCGGAGCGGCCGGAAAGGACAAGCACGGGCACCCCTATATCCGCAATGAAAAGGCCTGCATCGGCTGCGGTTTCTGCGCCCTGGAATGCCCGGTAAGCGCCATCATCATGGTGACGCCCACGCCTAAGGCGGAGGCAACCGCGAAATAAGGCGCTCACAGCACTGATATCGCAAGCGGTGGGTGATGATCCTTTATCGCTCGCCGCTTGTGCTTACGTCTTGTCCTCGCAGAGCCTTGATGTGAGGGGAGGGCGGTTTTACCGGACAGCAGGGGGCTTCATCGCCCCCGCGGGCGGGCCAGGATTTCCAATACCTCAATGTCAAGAAATCGCTTGGAAGGCTTTGATTTTATGAGCAAAATCGTATCAGTGCCGCGTCCAGTGCCGCCTGCGGCCAGGACCTCGATATCTTCGGGGATCAGCCCGGCATCGCAGGCCTCCATGACGACCTCGACGGCTACTTTTGTGCCTTCGCCGAAACGGCGTAGCGTACTCGCGATGATATAGCCGGGATAGCTGCCGCCGAACTTTTCCATGATGGATTTCTCCAGAGAATGGGTCAGGATGGTGCCGGTGCATATTCTGATTCCCGCCGTGCTGAGCTCGGCGCGGATGCGTGGGTCGAACTCGTCGTGGTTGGGCTCCTGGCGCCTGAGGTGGAGGCCACGACCAGATACGCGACGTGGTTTACATTCAAATATCCTTGGATCGTTTGGATGCAGGCATCCGTGTTCTGAGGACCTGGTTTTTCAAAGAGCAGGGTCGACTGTTGCATCATGTCCGAAGCTCCATTCGATATCGTAGCGCACCCAAGGGCGGTGCGCTTATATCCTGCCAAAAAAGCGGCTCACCATTTGGCCGCCAGCGCACTTTAGGGAAGGCGGCTGTATGGTTGTTCATCCTGAAAAAAACGCCCAAGGACCGCGAGAGGAAGATTTTGTATTCTCGGAATTAAATTTAACATAACATATATTATCAGACGATGTACGCATGGCGTGCCTCAGGTGCGGTACGCGGCATTGATCTCGACGTATTTATACGACATGTCCGTTGTCCATACCCGGAAGGTGCCGCTCCCTGACCCGAGGTCGATGTCGATGGATACCTCGCGCGGTTCAAGCGCAGCATGACCCTTCTCCTCGTCGAAACCCGGCGCCTCTTGACCGTCTGAAACGAACGGCATGCCTCCGACCATAATGGCAACGGCCTGCTCGTTCACTCTTACGCCGCTGTTGCCGATGGCGCACATGATGCGCCCCCAATTGGGGTCCTGGCCGAACAAGGCGGTCTTGACCAAGAGCGAATTGGCCACCGAGCGCGCCACTGCACCGGCATCGGCATCGCTGAGAGCCCCGGTTACGGTGATGGTGATCAATTTCGTGGCCCCTTCGCCGTCGGAGACCACCTTGATCGCCAGCTCCTGCATGACTTCCTGAATAGCTAATATAATCGATGACTTATCTGCCTCAAGGCAATTGGATGACATCACCAGCAAGGTGTCGTTGGTGGATGTGTCGCCGTCGACCGTAATGGCATTGAAGGTCTTTTCCAGGCAGCCCCGCACCGCCCCATCCAGTTCCGCGCGCGATAGACGGGCATCGGTAAGCACCAACGCCAACATAGTGGCCATATTGGGCGCAATCATGCCCGCCCCTTTGGCGAAACCGAAGACCGTAGCTTGTCCCACCTGTCGGTTGGCGGTTTTGGCGAATGTGTCCGTGGTCATGATCGAGGTCACAAAGCCTTGAGGATCATCTCCCAGACTTTCTGCAAGCTCCGGTACTTTTTCCAGCATACGCTGAAGCGGCAGAGGCACGCCGACCACCCCGGTGGACATGGGAAAGACTTCCTCCGTGTTGATACCCAGATTATCAGCCACGCAGCGCATCAACCTCTGCGCGTCATCAATGCCTTTCTCGCCGGTGCAGGCATTGGCGTTGCCCGAGTTGGCCAGTACGGCCCGGACTTTGCCTTGGGCGCTCTGGCGTATGCCGATCTGCACCGGAGCGGCCTTAACCTGGTTACGGGTAAAGACCGCCACCGCCTCGGCGGGCACGGAGCACACGATCAGGCCCATGTCGAGACGAGTGGCCTCAGGCGACTTGACCCCGGCATTCACGGCAGCGAACCGGAAGCCTTGCGGGAGCTTCATTCATCCCTCCCGCAGCACTGCTTGTACTTCTTTCCGGAGCCGCAGGGACACGGCTCATTGCGGCCGACCTTGCGGCCTTGCCGCTTGACCGTGGTCTGTTGCGGGATATCCGAGCCGCGGCTCAGCTGCAAACGCTGCTTGCGTTCGCGGCGGTTGATGTGCTCGACGTCGCTCTGCTGCTGGATCTGGATTTTGAACAGGCGTTCCAGAGACAGGTCTTTGACACGGTCGAGCATGGCCACAAAGGCGTCATAGCCTTCGCGCTGGTATTCACGTAGCGGATTTTTCTGGCCGTAGCCCCTTAAGCCGATGCCCTCCTTGAGGTGGTCCATGGAAAGCAGATGGTCCTTCCAGAAGGTGTCCAGCGTCATGAGCAGGATCTGGCGTTCCAGCATGCGCATGACCTCAGGCGTGAACTCGGTTTCGCGCCTGTTATAGTGGGCCACGATCTCCTCGATAATGGCGGTCTGAAGCGTTTCGGCATCAGACTTCGGCGGTGGTTCGTAGATCAAATCAAGGCCGAAGGTGTTCTTGATTCCCAACTTGAGCCCATCCATGTCCCAGTCGCTTACCTGGCCTTTGGATGGGATGTGCTCGGCCACCATGCCGTCCACCACATCCTCAACCATATCCAGCACCGTGTCCTTGAGGTTATCTTCCGCCAGGATACGGCGGCGTTCGGAATACACCACCTCGCGCTGCTTGTTCATGACATCGTCGTATTCGAGCAGGTGTTTTCTGATCTCGAAGTTCCGGCCCTCCACCTTCTTCTGGGCCCCCTCGATGCTGCGGTTGATGAGCGGGTGCACAATGGGTTCATCCTCTTCCACGCCCAGTTTATCCATGATGGAGGCAATGCGCTCCGAACCGAAGATACGCATCAGATCGTCCTCCAGTGAAAGGTAGAAGCGCGAGGCCCCCGGATCGCCCTGACGGCCTGAACGTCCGCGCAGCTGATTGTCGATGCGCCGGCTCTCATGGCGCTCCGTGCCCAGGATGAAGAGCCCGCCCGCGTCCAGGACCTCTTTGTGCTCCTGAGAACACTGCTCCTTGAACTGCGCCATGAAATCCTGGTAGTCGGTGTCGTCGCCTGAGGCCTTCTGTTTGGCAAGAAAGACAGGATTGCCGCCCAGGATGATGTCCGTGCCCCGGCCGGCCATGTTGGTGGCGATGGTGATGCCGCCCTTGCGGCCTGCCTGGGCCACGATCTCGGCCTCACGCTCGTGGTGCTTGGCATTCAGTACGTGGTGCGGCAGGTTCTTGCGTTTGAGCAGTTTGGCGACCTTCTCCGAGTTCTCGATCGAGATGGTGCCGACCAGGACCGGCTGGCCCTTGGCATGGCATTCCTCGATCTGCTTGACCACGGCGTGGTATTTTTCCTGCTCGGTCTTGTAGATGACATCGTTATGGTCGATGCGGATCATGGGCATGTTGGTGGGCATCACCATCACGTCCAGATTGTAGATCTTCTTGAATTCCAGGGCCTCGGTCTCGGCCGTACCGGTCATGCCGGCCAGTTTATCATACATCCGGAAGTAATTCTGGAAGGTGATGGTGGCCAGGGTCTGGTTCTCATTGGCGACCTTGACGCCCTCCTTGGCCTCCAGGGCCTGGTGCAGTCCTTCCGAGTAACGCCGTCCGGGCATGAGCCGGCCCGTGAATTCATCCACGATCAGGACCTCGTTGTCCTTGACCACGTAATCCACGTCGCGGTTGAAGAGCACATGCGCGCGCAAGGCCTGGTTCAGGTGGTGGACGGTCTCGAACTCCGAGGGCTCGTACAGGTTTTCCTTGCCCAGGAACTGCTGGACGAAATCGATACCCTCTTCGGTGAGTACCACGGTATGGGCCTTTTCATCCTTGCTGTAGAGCTTGTCGGCATGGTCCCTGCGCAGCAATGCCACGATGGAGTTGTTGGCGTCATAATACTTGGTGGTCGATTCCTCGGAAGGCCCGGAGATGATCAGCGGGGTGCGGGCTTCATCGATCAGGATGGAGTCGACCTCGTCCACAATGGCATAGAAGAAATCGCGTTGGACATAATCATCCAGGGAAAACTTCATGTTGTCGCGCAGGTAGTCGAATCCGAACTCGTTGTTCGTGCCGTAGGTGATATCGGCGAAGTAGTTATCCCGGCGCTGAGGGTCGTCAAGTCCATGCACGATCACTCCCACACTCAACCCCAGGAATTTATAAATGTTTCCCATCCATTCGGCGTCGCGTTGGGCCAGGTAATCATTAACCGTCACGACATGCGCGCCCTTGCCCATCAGGGCGTTTAAGTAGACCGGCATGGTGGCCACCAGGGTCTTGCCCTCGCCCGTCTTCATCTCGGCGATTTTGCCCTGGTGTAGAATGATCCCGCCCAAGACCTGGACATTAAAGGGGCGCATGCCCAGCGTACGTTTGGATACTTCGCGCACGGCGGCAAAGGCGTCCGGCAGGATGTCGTCCAGACCGGCGCCGTTTTCAATCGTTTGTTTGAAATGCGGCGTGACCTGTTTGAGATCCGTGTCGCTCATCGCCGCATACTTAGACTCCAGTCCGTTGATCCGCTCGACTAGGGGCTTAAGCCTTTTGAGCTCGCGATCGTTCTGGGAACCGAAGATTTTTATCATCCATTCAAACATTTCTTTCCACCTGTCTTTCGATCACTTGGAGCTTAGGTCCATGGCATCAATGAGTACGGATGGACACTTGACGCTTCCAAAGGCGCGCACATCACTGCCTACCGCCAGGACACGCGCGAACATCTCGAAGATATTGCCGGATAAGGCCGCCTCACGCACGGGATACAGGACTTCATCGTCCTGCATGAGAAAACCGTTGACGCCCACCGAAAATTCGCCGGAGATGGGATCGGCCATATGCAGCCCCATGATGTCGGTTACCTTGAGGGTCTGCCCGGGGCCTTTGAGCCCTGCCCCGCCGTTATGCGCGGGCATCAGGCAGAGATGCCTTAAGCCCAGGCCGGGGATCGATCGATAACCGCCCCGCACGGCATTTCCGGTCGAAGCCGTTCCGGCCACTTTAGCCCAGTAGCTGTCATAGACATACCCCTGGAGAACGCCGTCTTTGACCAGGACATTATCGCGTGAGGGCATGCCTTCGCCATCGAAACCGCAGGCGTCCGCGGCCAGGGGGTCAAGCGGGTTATCGCTCAGATTGATCACGGGTGAGAAGCACGCCGCCCCCAGTTTGTCCTTCAGATAGGATTTACCCTTGATGACGTTTTCGCCCAGAAAAGACTGCCCGATGATTCCCAGCATATCGGACGTAGCGGTGTTGTCGAACAGGACCGGGAGGCGCATGGTCTTGATGTGCCGGGCACCCAGCATGGAGGTCGCCTGACGCGCAGCCTCGCTGCCGATCCAGTGCACGTCGATATCCGGCCAGGCATGACTGAAACCGAATTCATACCCGGCCTGCATGTCATCGCCCTGCCTGGCCATGACCATGATGGAAGCCCCGCAGGTGGTCGCGCGGGCGCTCACGGCCACTTCCTTCGAGTTGACCAGGTGTACGTGCGTGATAGCGCGGCTGAAGCTTGCTTTGCGGACCTGCTGGATACGCTGGTCAGCAGCCCTTGAGGCTGCCTCCAGCTCGATGGCGCGTTCGATGCACTCATCGGGTCCGGCTCTCACAATGCGCTCGTCATAGACATCCAGTTCCATGGGATCAACGGAAACCTGCGGGATATGATTGAACTCATCCTTGAATTGATGGCGGGCCGAAAGCAGGGCGGCCTCAACGAGCTCTTCGTCCGCCCTGCTGCCGTAGGCGAATCCGAAAGCGCCGTCCAGCAGGATCCTCAGGCTTAAACCCGTCTCGGAGGCCCGGTCCAGGGAATGTACCACCCCTTCCTTGGCCTCGGCGCGGAGCTTATCCGTGCTCGCCACGAAGATCTCGTACTCGTGCAATGATTTTTTTGCCAATAACTCCTGAATGCGCTCTATCATTGCGAGGGCTTGCATATTATTCGTCCTTGAGCTTGTACAGCAGGGCCGTTTCGTCGCACTCCGGGAAATGCGGGCAATGGATGCAATCCGCCCAGATCTTATTGGGGAGCATGGCCTTATCGACGACGGTAAAACCGGCTTTTTTGAAGAAGTCAGGTGTATAGGTGAGCGTAAAGAGATTGCCGAGCCCCAGATCAAGAGCTTCCTGCATGCAGGTTTTCAGGAGCTTCAGTCCATGTCCCCTCCCCTGCCGATCCTTGTCGACCGCCAGGGTTCGTATCTCGGCCATGTCCTCCCAGGAGATCTGGAGCGCGCAACAGCCTCGCACCGCACCATCCTCATGCCAGACCCAGAAGTCTCTGATCGAGGTATAAAGCGCATGCAGGGATTTGGGCAGCATCAAACCCTCTTTTACAAACGGCTCGATGAGGCGTTTGATTTCGGGCACATCCGTGACTGAGGCTTTCCTGATCATAATAATCCTGGTTATCTAGCACCCTGGCCGGAAAAGTCAAAGCATAAAAACGCGCTCGAGCGCCCGTTATTACCCGCAAAAAGGATTGAAATTCAACCTTTCATCAATTCCCTGGCATGCGCGATCACCTTGGGTCCGGGATTTTCCCCGCCCATCATGCGCGCCAGCTCCATTACCCGTTCATGGCCGGCAACCGGTTGAATGGCAGCGATTGTATCGCTGCCGGAAACGGACTTGGAAACCCTGAGATGGTTGTCGGCCAGGGCCGCTACTTGGTGCAGGTGCGTAATGACGATGGACTGTGCATGCTCGGCGAGCGATTTCAGCCTTGAAGCGATCATGATGGCGGTCTGGCCGCTGATGCCGGCATCGATTTCGTCGAAAATCAGGGTGGCGTCCTGCATCTTGCGCTGCTGGACCTTGATGGCCAGCATGATCCGGCTCAATTCGCCCCCCGAGGCGATCTTGGTCAGCGGCAGCATCTTCTGGCCGACATTGGTGCGTATCATGAATTCACCCTGCAACAACCGAGCAGGAGAGATATCGTCGCCGTTCAGGCTGAGATCTTCGATGCTGGACGGGTCGATCTGGCTCACGCTGAAACGTGTCCCGCTCATGCCCAAGCCTTTGAGGTCGGCGTTGATGCGCTCGGCAAAAGTTTGGGCGAAGGCGGCGCGGTCTTTCAGGAATTTGGCTGCCGCCAAGAGGTAGGCCGCATGGGCCTGTGCCACGGAATCTTGCGCGGCTTTGATAAGGTGACCGGCGTCTTCGAGTACGGTAAGCCGCTCGGAAAGATCGTTTTTGATGCGCATGAGACCTGCTTCATCCGTGTGGTGCTTGTGCTTGAGGTCTTGGATGAGATGAAGACGCTCCTCGAGCTTGCTGATAGCATCAGAGTCATATTCATAGGCGTCCTTGAAGTCGCGGACGGTCAAGGACGTATCCTCGATCAACGCCATGGCGCTCTCAAGCGAAACAAGGACGGTGTCAATGCGCGGGTCATGGGCGCTCATGCGCTTCAATAGCCCCTTGACGGACGATAACTGGTCCATGGCCGATTGGGGTTCGGAATAGAGGAGCGCAAAGGCATCTACGGCCGATTGCTTTAGGGTCTCGGCGGCCCGGGCCGTCTCCAGGGCCTGGGCGAGGCGCAGCTCCTCGTCGGCTTCAATGTGTGCATCCATAAGCTCCTGTAGTGAAAACCCGATATCCTCCTGCTCACGCCTAGCCTGCGTGATCGCGTCTTCAAGGCTGGCGAGGTTCCTGCGGGTGGATTCCAGGGTTTGGTAAGCCTCCATAATCACCTGGCGGCCCAGCCCGTCCAGATCTTCCAGGATACGCATATGTTCCCTGGGATTCAGGAGGTCCTGGTACTGGTGCTGGCCGTAGATATGGATGAGTCCGGTGGTGAGCTCACCCATTTTTTCGGTGGTGGCCAGTTCGCCGTTGATATAGCAGCGTGTGCGACCTGAAGCGAAGATCTCGCGTTTTAAGACTACTTCCTGGCCGGCGTTGCTGAACAGGGCCTCGACCACGGCCTTCTCCCGTCCCGGCCGAATAAGGTCGGGACCGGTCTTGGCGCCCATGAGCAAGGTCAAGGCCCCGATAATGAGCGATTTGCCGGCGCCGGTTTCGCCGGTGATGCAGTTCAACCCGGAAGCGAATTCAATGGCGATCTCGTCGAAAATGGCAATCGAGTCAATTTTTAAGAACTCAATCATCGTTCCTGCCACTTCAGTTTTGAGCGCAAGACCTGGAAGAAATCCCGCTGCGGTGATCTGAGCAGGATCGCCCTTTGCGAACCCCTGCGCACGATGAGTTTATCGCCCACCTCGAGCGGATAGCCTCTTTGGCCGTCCAAGGTCAGAAAGATGTTGTCAGCCGCCTTTTTGGAGGTCACGATCAATGTTACGGCTTGGAAATTGGGCAGTACTATGCTGCGGTTGGAAAGCATATGCGGGCAGATGGGCGTAAGGATCACGGCCTCAACCTTGGGGTGCACGATGGGACCGTCGGCGGCAAGGTTGTAGGCCGTCGACCCGGTGGGCGTGGAGACGATCAGTCCGTCGGCCCGGTAACAGGTGATAAAGGTTTCATCCACCCACACCTCGATATCGAAGATCCTTGCCAAGGCGCTCTTGTTGATCACCACATCGTTCAGGACATGTTGCCGAACGATGAGCTCCTGGCCGCGCATGAGCGTGGCTTCGAGCATCACGCGTTCGTCCCGGACGTACTCACCGCGCAGGACGGCCTCAAGGGCCGGAAACAATTCATTTTCCGTCACTTCGCTCAAGAAGCCGAGATAGCCCATATGCACGCCCAGGATCGGGATCTCGCGTTCGGCGGACATACGGATAGTGCGCAACAGCGTGCCGTCCCCGCCCAGCACCACGAGCAGTTCGGCTTTGCTCCATACCTCGGCCGTGTGCGCATGTCCCGTAAACTCGGCCAGATGGTCTTCGATCAGGCATGGGATCTGATGCGCTTCGAGCCAGGCGATGACCTTGGCCGCATAGGTAAGGGCCTCGGCATTATCTTCTTTGCATACGACCCCTATGATCATCTATTTTCATATACAAGCCCGGAGTGAGCTTTGTCCAGCTTGAAAATGGGAGGTCGGTCGACGATGGCGGCTTCAAGCTGGATTTAGGCGGATTCCAGCAGGGCGACGGATTCGATGTGGTAGGTCTGGGGGAACATGTCAAAGAGTTTTATTGATTTGAGACGGTAGCCGCTCTTGTAAAGCATACCTACATCCCGCGCCAGCGTCATGGGATTGCAGGAGACATAGATGATTTGAGAGGGCTTCAATTCTCTCAACGACGGCATAATGGCTTTGGCGCCCTCGCGCGGGGGATCGAGGACGACGGTATCAAACCGGCCCGGCCTCTGGTTCGGCAGGGCTTTACCGACATCGCCACCGATAAAACGGATATTGGAGAGCTGATTGCGTTCGGCATTGCGCGATCCAAGGGCTATCAGGCGCGGATCCCTTTCCACCACGGTCACGCTCTGGGCCGCATGGGCCAGCGGCAGGCCGAAGTTCCCGCACCCACCATAGAGATCAAGGATCCGCACGGCATCATGGGCCAAATCCATCACATGCCTTACCATGTGTGCATTCATCTCCTGATTGGCCTGGATGAAACCGCCCAATTGACCGGAAAGCTGGAAGATTTTGGCAGGAGTTTCAATATGGTAGGTAAAATGTTCAAGGCCCATGACGCGCTGTATGCGGCGCGTCCCATCATGGACCAGGTGGCACCCGGACACATCCATCCGGCCGGTAAGTTCTCTTAAGGCGTGCGACTCCCGAATAGGTCTCGGGTTTCTGGTGTGCGCCAAAAGCAGGACTTCATCCTGAGGGGCATAAATCTCAATGGCCGTTATGCCAGGCAATGGGATTAGGCGAATTACCTCATTCAGTTGGGCGAGTGCGGCTTGCAATTGAGGATTGAGCACCGAACATTGCTCGCAGGTAAGGACGCTGTGCGTGCGTTTCTGATAAAAACCCAGCATGGCTTGTGGGTTCTGGCGATAGTGCAGGCGGGCATGGCAACGATATGCGAATATCATGGGGGCCGATACCGGAGGGCTCAAGACGGGTGCGATATCGGGAATGAACCTTCTGAAAGCCTGGCAGAGCAGCTCTTGCTTGAATGCCAGTTGTTCAGGATAGGCGATATGCTGCCAATCGCACCCGCCACAGGCATCAAAGAGCGCGCAGTCAGGGGGTATTCTGTAAGACGCTGTTTGCAGTATCTCGTCAGGCAGGGCCTCGCAGTACGAGGGATGTTCGGCGACGCTGTGGGCCCGGACGACCTCGCCCGGAATGACCTGCGGGATGAAGACAACCTTGCCGTCTGTACGGCGGGCCACTCCCTTGCCGCCATAAGCGAGCGATTCGATGCGGATGGTGAATGTATCGCCTGGCATGGTTCTCATTCTCCTACCAAGACAGCCCATGGGGTGGCAACAAAAAATACCATGCAATCGCCCATCAGGCCCGCCACGGATCTGGTCGTATTCCGATCATGAAACGGAACAGGGACAACGTATTTACTTTTGGTCATCACCCACACGATGGATTGAGAATTGCCACCAGCAAACACTGTGGGGGCCCCATGTTGAATGAGTATTCATTTTTGTGCAAGATAATACGTTACGGCGAATCAAAGGGATTGCAAAATAATCCTTAAAATCATGATTTTTGAATCCTGCCGGATGTCGTGATATATTCTTTGCCTTGACAATGTGCAATTTATCGGTTAATGATAAAATTTATCCGCTCGATTTTTCGATGGGGATGCATGGAAGGGGGGTCTATGGGGAGCAAGTATTCTTCTTCCGACTTGGAGATATACACCCGCAGGATTAAGGATTATCCATTACTTTCCCGCGAGGAAGAGGTGAACCTTGCCACCAATTATCGCAACGGTGATGTGGCGGCGGGACAGAAGATCGTCTCTTCCAACCTGCGCTTTGTCGTAAAGATCAGCCAGTCATATTTCCATCTCGGATACCGCCCTCTGGAGATCATTCAAGAAGGCAACATGGGCCTGGTCAAGGCTCTTACCCGTTATGATCCCGACAAGGGAGTGCGATTTATCTGTTATGCCATCTGGTGGATCAAGGCCTATATCAAGAACTATATATACAAGAGTTACCAGGCGCATACCGGCAGTCTTACGCATGCCAAGGGTCTTGTCTCCCTGGATTGTAGTCTTACCGGCGACGGTGAGGAGGAAGACAAGCTTATTGACCATATGCACGATGAAAGCCCTGACCAGGAAGACAGCTATGTATGCAAGGAGAGAAGGTCCTTCCTCCTGAACCTCATAAGTTCTCACCCGCCAATTCTATCCCATCGGGAGATTTATATCCTCAAGAAACGGTTCTTCTGCGACCCTCCGGCGACGCTCAAGGATATCGCCACTTCCATCGGGGTAACGCGTGAACGGGTACGGCAGATTGAGGCCCGATCGTTACAGCGCATCAAGTCCGTTATTGACCAGCAGCATTCGATTCGGGTTGAAGATATTTCCATGGAACATACCTACCCGATGCGCCGGCGGAGGTTTTAACTCTCAGGCGTAAGTTTCATCAAGCGACTCGAATTTGGTGAGTTCGGGATCCCACCGCAATTTGAAATGTCCGGTCGGCCCGTTGCGGTGTTTGGCGATGATGATTTCAGCCTCACCCTTGTGTTCGGTCTCAGGGTTATAGACCTCGTCACGATAGATGAAGCAGATGATGTCGGCATCCTGCTCAATGGCCCCCGATTCTCGTAAATCCGACATCATGGGGCGCTTGTCGCCGCGTTCCTCGACCCGGCGGTTGAGCTGGCTCAAGGCGATTACCGGCAGATGAAATTCTTTGGCTATGGCCTTGAGGGAACGGGAGATATCCGAGATCTCCTGTTCGCGCGAATCAGTGCGCACTCGAGAGGTCATGAGCTGGAGGTAATCGACCACGATGAGCCCGAGATTCTCATTCAAAGCCAAGCGACGCAGTTTGGCACGCATTTCCATGGGGGATATACCCGGCGTATCATCGATGTATAACGGGGCCTCATAGAGTTCCCCGCAGGCATTGACAAGCTTGCTCCAGTCTTCCTTTCCCAAAAAGCGGGAATTCCTCAGGCGTGTCTGATCCACGCGCGCGTGGGAAGCCAGGAGTCTTAAGAGGAGCTGTTCCTGGCCCATTTCAAGGGAGAAGACCGCCACCGGAACCTTCTCGGTCAGGGCGACATGTTCGGCGATATTCATGGCCAGGGAGGTCTTGCCCATGGATGGACGCCCGGCAACAATGATCAGGTCCGTGGGATGGAGTCCGCCCATGAGGATGGTGTTCATGTCCATGAAACCAGTCGGCACGCCGCCTTGATCGAGCTCACCCTTGTGGATGGACTCTATTTTTTTGAAGAGATCGTTGACCAAACCCTTGGCTTTGATCAGTCCCTTCTTTTGAAGGCCGAGTTCCTTGTTGATATTGAAGATGATCTGTTCGGCGGACTCCACCGCCTCGGCCACGGCGGACACCGGAGCGCGCGCCAGCTTGATGATCTCTCCGGCGCCGCTGATCAGGGCGCGCAGGATGGCCTTGTCGCGCATCAGGTCGGCATAGTACTCCAGATTGGCCGTGGTGGGAATCCGGTCCGCCAGTTGAGCGATGTAACTGGCCCCGCCCACCTTGTCCATCAGGGACCGGGCCTCGATGGCTTCACTCAACGAGACGAAATCGATCGGCAATCCTTTTTCGCGCAACGCCAACATTTCTTCAAAAATAATCCTGTGCCGCTCGGAGTAGAAATCCGTAGGGACGATCTTTTCGGTGATCGCATCGAGAGCGGCGTTCTCCAGGAGGACTCCTCCCAGGATGAACTCTTCCGCCTCGCGGTTATGCGGCAGGGTTATGGCGGCGTCTTCCAATGCTTAAGCTTCCTCGGGGACCACCTCGGCCTTAAAGGTTGCCGCGACATCGGGATATAAACGCGCTACGATCTCGTGCGTCCCGAGATGCCGGATGGGCTCACTCAAAACGATCTTCTTCTTGTCGATATCGAACCCCTTGTCCTTCAGGGCTTCGTGGATCTGGGTATTGGTGACCGAACCGAAGAGCTTGCCGTCCTCGCCGGCCTTCATTGCGAATCTCAGGGTGATTCCGGCAAGCTCGGAGGCCAGCTTCTGGGCCTGTTCCATGTTTTTGGCTTCGGCGCGCATACCTGCTTGGATCTTATCCTTGAAGGAATGCAGAGTTTTGTCGTTTGCCTCAAGGGCCTTGCCTTGGGGAATGAGAAAATTCCTGGCATAGCCGTCCTTGACCTTTAATTCTTGCCCTACCATACCCAGGCCTTCCACAGATTCCAACAAAACTACCTTCATATATCTTCTCCTTTTCTTTGTATCCGCTTTCTGAAATAGAACCAGGTGTCAAAGAGACCAAGTGCAACGGTCACTATCATGATATAGAACTGGCTCAATATCAACAGGTAAATGGCCCAGCGGAGCATGCGCGACCATTGGTGTTCATTGAGATAATAGGCAATGATGGAGAGTCCCTGGAAAAAATAGCTGATCGAAACCAGGATAAGCAGGTTGAATCCCAGCGCCTGAAGCGTGGGGTTGACAACCAAAGTGCATGCCCCGGCCAGGATGAACAATGCTACGATGATATCGGGCGTACGCCAGTGCTTGAGGTCAAGCCGTTTATCGACCTTGGCGACGAGCAACAGATTGGCCCAGAGCATGAAAGCGAAGGTGGCGCCAGTCATGGCCGGCATGAGGCGCGTCAGAGTGTGCTCGTAGGAAGGCCGCTGGGAGGCGAAGCTCGCCATATCCGCTGGGGTGAGTATTTGGGTGTACACGTTTGCAACCTGATCCATAACCTGGTGCACCCAGGTTTCAAGAACCTTTAAAACGCTGATTCCGGCATGATCGGCATGGATCACGATGCCAATGCTGAGAAATGCCATGAGCAGCCCGGTCGGCACCATGACCGCCAGGCCGATTTTTTCGCGCTTGAGCAGGCTAAACATGCTCAAACCAGAGCAGTACAGACTCATATACAGTATGGTCCCATGGACATATGCCGGATGAATCGCTAAGAGCACCGGTAGACAGCCGATCATTCCCGTCCTGAACCCGCCGGCCGCCCCCGCCCATAAACAGTAAAGACCCGGGAGAAAGAGCGCCAAGGTCATGGTAGCGGGTGTCGGCGTCGTGATCAGCAGACCGCCGAAAAGAAGAAAGACCCCGCTTAAGATCCACAGGGTCGTGACGCGACGGTCTGCTTGAGGCATGGCCTCAAATGTGCACGGTAAAAGGCAGGAATGCGATCATGCGAGCCCGTTTGATCTCGATGGTTAGCTCCCGCTGATGCCGTGAGCAGGTTCCGGTTATCCGACGCGGCAGGATCTTGCCCCGTTCCGTGATGAAGTCCTTAAGGATTTGAGGCTGCTTGTAGTCGATCTTGATATTCTTGTCTTCACAGAACCTGCAGGTCTTTTTCTTAAAATAAGGCCTACTCCTCTGTCCTGATGACGGTCGTGGCCGTTTATTTCTCTCCATGGTCAACCTCCTCTGCGGGTGTCTCGGTTACCTGAGGCGTCTGCGCTTCAGGCGCGGATTCTTCCTTGGCAGCAGTCTCTTCTTCAACCTTGGCCTTTTCCAGATCCTCGCGTTTGACATCATCGGGCAGTTTGATGATGATGAACCGTACGATATTTTCGTCGATCTTGAGTGTGCGCTCGATCTCCGAAAGCATCGGGCCGGGGCCGCCGATATAGGCCAGAAGATAATGTCCTCTGCTGCGCTTCTGGATTTTATAGGCCATGTTCTTTATGCCGAGGTCGTCGATCCGGATAACCTCGCCGAGGTTTTTGGTGACATTGCCCGCGAATCGGGCCGTTACCTTTTCAATTTCATCAGCGCCCAGATCGGGGTTGATGATCATCATGAGCTCGTAGTACACGCCGCCCTCCTTATGGTTTATTAGCCCCGCATGGAGCAAGGAGCGGCAATCTCATATATCAAAGACGATAGATATGCAAGGAGGAAATGCAGCGAGTAAGAGCGATGTGCACACGACTTTTTTTGTTGGATGGAAAAGTCGTCTCGCATCGATCTCATCTATCGGATCAAATGTGGATTTACGTTCGACATGGAATACCCTATAATCATCCCATGACGAGGTTGTTGGTTAAATGGTTCATCTGCACCGTTTCGCTGGCCGTCGCCGCTTGGATGATACAGGGAATTACGATTCGAAACGGCTGGGTGCTCCTCTTTGCGGCCTTAGTAGTCGGTTTCTTAAATGCCTTTCTCCGCCCGATCCTTATCCTGCTTACCTTGCCGCTGAATATCCTTACCCTGGGTTTTTTCACCTTTGTCATCAATGCCGCCATGATACTCTTCACCGCCAAGATCGTGGGCGGGTTCAGCGTTGACGGTTTCTGGACGGCGTTTCTGGCGGCGATCGTCATGTCGATCGTAGGCTTTCTTCTGAATATCTTTTTCACGGAAACATGATCCGGGATAGTATCCGAATAAAATTATCAGGTCAGCATGGGGAGGATTTTGAGCAATTCATGGTTGATTTAATAATTAATATTGGTTAATCCTATACACCAAAGAAGTTAAATGAAAAGCTTGAAAGGAGTACCTATGGCTTATTTCTCAGAAAAAACCTATCGTGATATGTTCTTCGTGGGCGCACTGTGGAATCTGATGGTCGGGCTCGGGAACCTCACCTTCTTCAAAACCAGCATGAGGATCATGTTCGGAAAAAAGGCCGTAACCAATGTAATTACATCCACCTTGCCGCTGAGATTCTTCTATATCGCCGTGGCCCTCTTCGGGTGGGGGTATTACATGGTCTCCCGCAATCTCAAGGAGAATCGCGGCATCATCTGGATGGGCATGGCCGCCAAGATCATCATCTTCGGCACTTTTGTCTGGTACTACCGTCTCAAGCAGGTCAAGATCCTGGCGGTTCTGGCGGGCAGTGTTGATTGTATCTTTACCGCCTTGTTCGCCATCTTCATGTGGGACACCCGTAAAAAGGTAGCTTAGCTTATTCAAGACCCATCATTAAAGCATGATCGAGGGATCGTTCCGCGGCCTTGAATACACCGTCTGAACATGGTGTGTGTGAAGTGCGGAACGATCACGATTGATGTGAAACATATCATAGTCTTATAATATTACATTCAATACCATAAGTTATTTCATTTATTGTCGAATTTTCTTGACCGACCGTTTTTGTCCAGGTTAAAAATCGAACTATATCGCAAAGGCGGCATATAAGGAGGGTATATTCATGGCGAAGTATGTCTACAATCAGGAGGCGGTTGAGAATCTCAGGCTGAGCGATACGACCGTTCTGGACCGCTTGATCGATTTCGAGTCGGCACGCGCGGCGCATCTGCACAAGGAGCATGCCAAGAAAGACAAGCGCATGTCGCTTACAGAAGCGATCGCGACGTATGTACAGGACGGGGATATCATTACCGACAGCGGCTTTTCCTACGTGAGGACGCCCCATCAGGCCTTCCATGAGATCATCCGTCAGGGCAAGAAGGGCCTCCAGATGATCGGGGCTCCCAATACCAATCAGAGCTTCCAGATCGTATACGGCACCGTGGGCTTCTCCCACAACTCCTATGTCGGCGTGGAGATGCGCGGAATCGACAAGAGTTACGACCGCATGCTCAAGGCCGGGCGGGTCAAGATCCTTTCCGAATGGAGCCATGGAGGGGTCGCGCTCGGATTCAAGGCCGCTCAACTCGGCACTCCGGGGGTGTTCAGCAAGCAGATGCTCGGCAGTGATATCGTGCGCTACAACCCCTACTTGAAGGTCATGCAGAACCCCTCACGGGATGATCATGATCCGGTGGTCTTCATTCCGGCCTTGTATCCCGATGTGTCCATCATCCACTGTCATGTGGCGGACAAGTACGGCAACGCCTATATCTATGGACCGGCGGTCAATGACCTGGCCGTGGCGGCCGCGGCACGCAAGCTCATCATCACGGCCGAAGAGATCGTACCTGAGAATGACATCCGCTATAACAGGCAGGGGCAGATCATCCCGTTCTTCTATGCCGATGCCGTGGTCGAGCTGCCCTTTGGAGCGGTGCCCGGCAACATGCCCGGTTGTTACTACTGGTCGCGACAGTGGTGGGAAAAGCTCATCCGTTACGGTGGTGTTTCCGATGAACAGATGAAACAAGTCCTCGATGAATGGATTCTCGGCACCAAGGATCAGTTCGAGTTCGTCGACAAGCTGGGCGGCTCCAAGTGGATCGTTGAGGCCCGCCGCCAGACAAGGGCCGCCGAAGGCGACAATGAAGACATCGATTTCTCCTATGAAGAATATACCCTGACGCATGATTCAGGGCTCTACTACTAAGTCGGGAGGACACTATGCAAGACCTGAACGCACCCGCCAATCCCTTGGAGACATTGGCTTATATCATCGCGCAGCAGATTCACGACCATTCGGTCGTGTATATAGGAACCGGAATCCCCATGGTGGCCGGGATTCTGGCCAAGAAAACCCATGCCCCCAATATCACCATCGTCTACGAATCCGGCGGCCAGGACCCTATTCAAGGCGATATGCCCTGGTCGGTGGGCTGCCCCTTTACCTGGCGCAAATCCCCCACCATCATGGAGATGTCGTATTCGTTCGCGCAATGTTACAACGGCTATGTGGATATCGGCTTCCTGGGTTTCGCCCAGGTGGATATGTACGGCAATGTGAACACCCACATGATCGGTAAGGATTTTCATAAGCCCAAGGTCCGCATGACCGGCAGCGGCGGGAACAACGATCTGTCGTCCCTGACCGAGAATATGGTGCTGGTCGGACTCCAGACCCCGGATAAATTCCCGGAGAAGGTGGATTTCATCACCTCCGTGGGACATCTGACCGGCGGCAACTCACGGCAGGAAGCAGGTCTCCTAGGCAATGGTCCGATCGCCGTAATAAGCCCTTGGGGCGTTTATGACTTCCATCCGGTCAGCAAACGCATGCGGGTCAAATCCCTGACCCCGGGCGTCACCTTCGAATTGGTCCAGCAGTTGACCGGCTTCGAGCTGCTGAAGCCTGAAGGCGAGATTCCGCAGACGCAGTTGATCACGCCCGAGGCCCTCAAGATCCTGCGTACCGAGGTCGATCCGCGCGGTGTCTTCACTACCATGCCGACGGCATGACATGTCGGGGGGCCTGTCGCCACCGGTTCAGGCCCCCCATCCTCACCCATCAAACGACTCTGATTGATTCTACTTTATTTCATTTGCTTCCGTAGGATTTTATCATATACATGATCCAAAGAAGGTCATCGAAAAACGACCCTTCGTTCGGCAGAGAAAGGAAAGGGTGCATATGGGCGGTTTTTTCGGCGTGGCATCGCATGAAGATTGTGTGCAGGACCTGTTTTACGGAACCGACTACCATTCCCATCTAGGTACCATGCGCGGCGGCATGGCCGTGACCCATAACGGGATGTTCAACCGATCGATCCATAACCTCGAGAATGCCTACTTTAGAACCAAGTTCGAACCCGAGCTGCATGAATTCGAGGGTCATGTCGGGATCGGGATCATCAGCGATAATGAGGCCCAACCGATGATCCTCAATTCCCATCTGGGCAGGTTCGGAATCGTGACCGTGGCCAAGATCAACAATATCCTGCCGCTTGCGCAGCAGGCCTTCGGTCGCCGGCGCTATTTCACCGAGACCTCCGGCGATGTCGTCAACCCCTCCGAGCTCGTGGCCATGATCATCTGCAGTAGGGAATCTTTTGCCGAAGGCATCGATCAGGTCCATGAAACCATTCAAGGCTCCTGCTCCCTGCTCATCCTCACGGAGAAGGGCATTTATGCCGTGCGGGACAAACTGGGCAGGACCCCCATCGTCATCGGAAAACGCGAAGGCGCCTATGCCGTCTCATCCGAAACCAGTGCCTTCCTCAATCTCGGATATCAGACCGAATATTACCTGGGACCTGGTGAGGTCGTATTCATCACCCCGGACGGCTACGAACAGATCCGACCGCCGAGGGACAAGATGCAGGTCTGCTCCTTCCTGTGGGTCTATTACGGGTATCCTTCCTCATGCTATGAAGGCATCAACGTGGAACATGTGCGCTATCAGTGCGGCAAGGCTCTGGCCAGAAACGATACGGTTGAGGCCGATCTGGTGGCCGGCATACCGGATTCCGGTATCGGGCATGCCATAGGGTATGCCAATGAGAAGCATATCCCCTACATGCGCCCGTATGTAAAATACACCCCGACTTGGCCGCGCAGCTTCATGCCCCAGAACCAGGCCGTGCGTGACCTCGTGGCGCGCATGAAGTTGATTCCCAACCAATCGCTGATCGAAGGTCGCCGCATTATATTCTGTGATGATTCCATCGTGCGCGGCACCCAGCTCAAGGACAACATTCAGGTTCTTTTCCAGTATGGGGCCCGTGAGGTTCATATGCGTGTGGCCTGCCCTCCCCTGGTCTTTCCTTGCGAATTTCTGAACTTCTCACGCTCGCGATCGAGTCTGGACCTAGCCACTCGCACGGCCATCCAGCAGTTGGAAGGTAATGAAGAAAAGAACTTGCCGGAATATGCCTGTACGGATTCTCAAAAACACCATGATATGGTCGCGTGCATACAACGGCGTCTGAAGCTCACCTCCTTGCAGTACCAGCGCCTGGATGATCTTGTGGCCGCCATCGGTTTGCCCAAGGAGAAACTCTGCACGCATTGCTGGGACTGCAGCAGCTTTACATAAGGCCTCGCGCCATCACCTTGTCGGACACAAGGAGGGAGTATGATAGTTCAGGGATTTATCGATCTTGTCGATCGGAACGCGGAAACACTCACCCAGGAACTCATGCAGGAACTCCGGGTCAGGAAAGAGACCGACCACTACCGCAACCTGCCTGACGATGTCCTGCATGAACGGGTGAACAGGGTGCTTTCCAATGTCACGAGGCGCCTTTCGAGTTGGCTATCCAAAAGCAAGCCCAAGGATACCCTCTTCGCTTACTACCGCGAACTGGGGCGGGAACGCTTCCGGGAAGGGATACCCCTGGAAGAGGTGATTCTGGTGCTCATGCTCATTAAACGCCGTATCTGGAAGTTCATCACCAACCATGCGACGTTTGCTTCAGATTATCAGCTGGATCAACTCTTCGAACTGAATTATGCGGTGGGGCTCTTTTTCGACCGCGTCGTCCTGGCCGCCATCACGGGTTATCAGGAAGAACAGTCGCATCCGGCATAAATCACGCTTATAAACCGGCGGACGCGAAAGGTTCGTAATACGACCGTCCTCCGGCTCCCTGCATGTCCGCTGTTATTATGGTTTGGTGAGCGAGGTCAGCAGGGCATCCTTGTTGAGTGAGCCGTCCAGGAAGTCCAGGATGAGTCGGCTCGTGATCTCAGGGTATTCCTCCTGCGGCACATGTCCGCAATCCGGTATGATCGCCATGATGGAATGCGGGATCTGCCGCCGTAACGTGTAACTGTCTTCAATCGGGATCCAGATATCGTTTTTGCCGTGTATGATGAGGGTCCTGCTCTTGATTTGGTTTGAACGCTGGGCATAGGGGTCCAACTTCTTGAAATCCAGCGCCTTGACGATCGCGATCATGGCATCCAGGGCGCCGTCGGTACGCATGCGCGTATAGTAGGCGTCGATGCGACCGTCGGTAACCCAGTCGGCGTGATAGAACACCTCCTTCAAGTTGGAGGAGATCATCCAGCGGCCGAAGATTATCTTTCCACCGATTGAAGCGCCCGGAATGCCCGCCAGAGAGATGATAAAAGGTTTTTTGTGCGGAAAGATGGCCGCATCGATCAGGACCAACTGATCGATCACATCGGGATGCTCAAGGCTCATGAGGATTCCCACCCCGCCACCGAGCGAGTTGCCGACGTAGATGACCTTTTTGAGTCCCACCGCATCCATCCAAGCTTTAACACCCTGCATGAGAGACAAGGGGGCATAGGCCGCGCCCTTCGGTTTATCCGTCCAGCCGAAACCTTGCATATCGAGCGTCCACACATGATACCCCTTTTTCTGAAGCTCGGGCGCCACTGTTTCCCAGGTGTAGGTCGATGATGACCAGCCGTGCACCATGAGAACATCGGGACCATGGCCGGGATATTCGGCATAGTGGTAATTGACGCCCCCGACTTTGATGAATTGGTCCCTGGCCGCCGGAGTATCCATAGGTATCTGACCCGCGGGGATGCGCTTGACGAACAGACCGCAACCGCTGAGACAGATGCAAACCATGATGGTCAACAGGCATGTCCATTTTCGAAGATCGCCCATACTACCTCCCGCTGCAATGACAGTCTATTCTTGCCCTATGATAACAGTATTCCCATTTCTTGGAAAATGTTTTCTCAAAGGTTCTGGTATGCTGCCAGGCGTGGTTCATAATATCAAATGGTTGCGATATATACCGATCGGTATAATGTTTGCATTGTTCCTCCGCAAGGATGATCCCATATCGGAAGAACCTGATGAACAACGTATGTGTGGCGACCTTAAGAGGAGGTAAGCTGATCAACCTGTAATTTGCCTTATGAAACATTCCTATGGTAATGGCCCATTGCCATCAAGACTCGGCAATGGGCCATTGTTTTGGTTTTCTCGCTCATCATCCTTGTAGCGGCAATGATACTGTCCCCGAATGAAATCTTGGAAGGCCTGCCACCCAGGCCGACAGGCAAGGCCCATGCAGCCGTATCTCTATCGCCCGATCAATGGGGGGATTCACAACCGGTTGTCTGTGGAAACCATTTAGCGATGATCTTCCGGGAACCCATGGAGAGGATCAGGAGCGTTGTGGCAAATACGATCTGCCACAGATTTCCTTTCACCCCGCCACTTCCGAACATCGCAAATACAATGGCCAGAGGAATGAATCCTAAAAAGGATCCGAGCATGAAAGACTTAAAAGATACCTTGCAGCAACCGCAGATCAAGCTCATGAGTGTTGAATTGGACATGGGGAAGAGCCTCCCGTAAAGCACCCACCAGAAGGCATTTTTCTGAAACCGCTCTTTCCAGGTATTTAATATTTTTCCCGCTCGCCTTTCCACGACACCGGAGAGGATGGTGCTTCCCGTGGCATAGAGCGTGGCCGCTCCCTGAAGAGAGGCCACGAGAGACAGGATCGTTCCCATGAATGCGCCGTAGATAATTCCGGCCGCCGCACTCACCCAGAGTCGGGGCACACCGACGGAGGTGAGGCATCCGCAGAACAGCGTGAACAGCAAGATGGAGGCCAGTCGGCTGAATTCCCCGTGTCCGCCCTGGAGCATGTACCGCAAACGATCTATGTCAAACAGATGCCCACGGATCTCAGGCCTGCCCAGGTAGATCGCCATGGCGGTAAATACCGCCACCAAGAAGACCACGCGGGCGATATCCATGGTCAACGGCTTATCAATCTTTAGACCCAATCAGTTCCCTCATCGTATACCGCAGAGCCCTCTTCCGAAGCCAGAAAACCCCTGTCAGGTCGGCAAGCCCCACCCAGAGTCGGCTGTTGATGCCTCCGCCGTACTTGCTTGTACCATGTTCCCGGGCCCGATGGTTGACCGGGGTCTCGGCCACGCTGAATCCTGACATGATGAACATCGCGGGGAAGAACCGATGGGCGTTCCTGAAAAACCTGATGCGCTCAAGACATGCATGCTTAAAGACACGCACGGAGCACCCAACATCCGTGATGTTGTCCTTGAGTACCGCGGAGCGAATCTTGTTGGCTATCCGGCTGGACAAGCGGCGTATGAAGTTATCGGCTCGCCTGAGCCTGATGCCGCACATCATGTCCACCCCCCTTCGCTTCATCTCATCGAACAGGTGGAGGATATCGCGGGGGTCGTTCTGACCATCGCCGTCCAAGGTGGCTATGTACTGCCCCCTTGCGGCGCGAAATCCCGCCTCCAAGGCAGCGGACTGGCCGCTGTTTGGTTGGATATGGATGGCCCGGAATTTCTCGTGAACTCGGGCAAGCCCATCTATGGCCGCCGAAGTACCATCCGTGGAACCGTCATCCACCATGACAAGCTCCCACGAGAGCTCCGGGTGTTCTGAAAAAACCTCCCGAACCTCGCTGCACACCATATCCAGGGATTCATATTCGTTAAAAAACGGTATGACTATGCTCATCGTTAAACTTTGTTCTGCCATTGAAAAGTCTTTCTCCATAGATGCCCGACGCCTTATTTATTCGCAAGCCCGGATAATAACAGTTACTATCCGATCTTAGGGTTTCTAAGATACATTAATAGATGAAGTTTCGTTTATGTCAAGGTTGCCGCTCGGTTATTTTTTTGGCAAGGTACAAGGACCTATTTCATAAATGGTTTGGAAGCCCTCGTGAACTCAGGGGTCGGTGAAATGAAAAACCATGCCCTGTGCTCGCCAAGAACGCGGGCATGAAGCCCCAGTTTGCGGCACTCCGCAATGACCCTGTCCACGTCGGGTCTCTCAACGACAAGCAGTGTTCCAGATTCCCTTTCGGAAAGCTCCTCTGAAAGCGTTTCTTCGGAAGGTTTCCTTTGGGCGTTCTCAGCCGGGTTTGAAACCCGCTCCACCTCGCAGTGAAGGTACAGATTCAGACCCCAGAAAGGTTCATTGTCAACGAAGACGACCTCGGTTGGCAACGGCTGGACCGTTTCCCGGATTGAGCGTGCCATGGCGCGGCTGTCTAAGGCAAAAGGATAAAAAGATCCCCCCAGTTTTAGAAGAGGCAGCATGATGATCCATGCGGCGAGAAAATATATGAAGGCGGTATTACTTCGGCGGGTGATGTGGGTAAATCGCCCGATACCCAGGGCAAGCGGTACGAAAAGCGGGAGGATATACAGTGGCAGGCGAGACCTGCTCATGAAAAAGACCGCAAGAGGGAGCACGGTCCAGAGGACGAGAAAAACCGGCCACTGATCATGTGTAAGCTTATCCCTCCACCATGGTCTTGAAAGCAGGGTGGCGGGAATGGAACGGATTGCTTTGAGCAAGGGAAGCGTCCAGGGTATAGTCCCGCATAGGATAACCGGAATATAGATGATAAACGGCTTGTACCACTGCTGGTTGCGGTGATGCGTGCCTGTGGCGATACGGTTTACGAACTCGTCTTTGATGAAGTAGGTTAAGAGACCCGGATGGGTGGTCACGACCAGCAGGTACCAACCAAAACCGACGGCAATAAAGAGAACCATGCCGGCCAAGGAGAAAAGTCGCGGGAGTGTTCTCCAGCCTTCTGACAGCGCGACGAACGCAATAATAGCGATCAACGGCAGCAAACCAGGCGGACCCTTGGTCAGGAAGGCGAGACCGAAGCCGCCCCACATGACCATGAGCGGCAGAGGAGATATCCTCGTTCTCTGCTTGCCATGCCACCACTCGACGAAACCGAGGACAGCCAGAGCCTCCCAGAGGGTAAGCAGCGTATCCGTAGTGATAATATTGGCTGCGCTAAAGGGGAAGAGAAAGGTGGCGTAAATGAGAGGCGGAAGCCACGCGCTCTCAGGCATAATCCTGTGCGCGAGCGCAAACACGATAAGTATGGTCGCGACAAAAGCCAAGGCATTGGGAAGGCGCGCACCCCATTCGTTCCAACCAAGCAACGTTATCCCTCCCGCAATGGCCCAATAGGTTAACGGAGGTTTGGCAAAATGTGGCACGTCATCATTGAAGGAAGGAACGATAAAATCATCGGTCTCGAGCATCCGCAGGGCGATATTGGTGTAACGCCCCTCATCCCGCTCCCAGAGCCCTCGAGAACCCTGGAAGGCCAGGCTGAAAGCCAGAAGGGCGAAGACTAAGAGCATGATTTTTGTTTTTGCGCCGGTCATTGTCTCAAAATTCAGATCGCGCCATCATTCCAGAATGTGACGAAGCCCATGGCCATCGAAATGCTAGCCTGGAAGAAAACGCGTATCAGATCCCGGCCGGTCCGCGGCATGATACGATTACAGTATTTATTCTGGGTTATGTCAAGACTTCCAGTGAATTATATGTCTGCCGGCCATACCCGCGGATGCCGGTTGCCGATGCCTATTGGCATTATAGCGGTGGTTTACAACTTTGTTGGACGGCAGACTACCATCTTCTTGTACATAAGTCTCTTTGTTCTGCTGTCAGGATGCGGCACCATGAGCAATTCAAGGCGCTGGGGTGAAGATGTCACGCTCAGGCCGGGCTGGAAAAAGATCGGCGAGTCGGCCTACAATGCCCTCACTTCCCTCCTGGTCATCATCCCGGCCGCTGCCGCGCTGCTGTTGCAGATAGGCGGTGCCGACGAACGACTTTCGGACTGGGCCTCGGATCACACACCGATTGCCGTTTCAAACCGCCGGGCGGAGCGATTAAGCAAGGACTTGCGTTCCGGATCTTCCCATGCCTCTTACCTAAGCATCCTGGCTACTCCCAGCGGCGATGATCCAATACGGTGGGGGCTTCGAAGCTCAAAGGGGCTGCCGTACAGGGCGGGACCGCCTTCCTGAGCAACTAGTTTATCAATACCATGAAGGGTACCATAAGCAGAGAGCGACCGAATAAGGGCGATGATCGGAGTTTTCCCTCAGGCATGTCCTCTTCCTCAGCTGTGTTCACCTGTCTTGCCGCCAGGAACATCAATACCATGATTTTCCCTGTCCGGCCAAGACAGGGCTTGCGGTATGTATGCATACCCTGCCCTACGCCGTTGCCTGGGAAAGGGTCGAGGCAAAGCAGCACGATCCCTCGGATGGGCTTGCTGGGATAGCGCTGGGCTATATTTGATCAGTGCTTTCTTCAATGACGCCTTCATGGGCATAGATGGACAAATGAACGGTACCCCAATGGTCCGGTTTCACGGGCGAGAAGCATTCATCGGTTACAGCAAGAGGTTCTGAGAATTCAACGTGAGATATATGACTGACAGGATAAAACCGGCAACTACCACATAATACGACTGGATAGGGTTATCGGATTTTATGATGACATTGACTTGGACTGTTCAATTTCAGCCTTTCTTTTTAAAGCATATATCTCGAGGCCGGTTATACATATACTCAGCCAAAACAAACCACCGGTGAACCCTGCAATAACATCACTGAGATAGTGAACTTGGAGATAGATTCTGCTGAACCCGATTATGACTACCATAAAGCCTGCCAGGGCTATGATAAAAGACTTTAGTCTCCATGAATGTAACACCCTTATCAGGAAGTAGACCATCATTCCGTAGAAAATGACCGCGGACATAGCGTGGCCGCTCGGGAAGCTCCATCCTATAGCTGGAATAAGGGCCGTATCACTGATGGGGCGTGGCCGGTGGATTAATACTTTGAGAATGGAATTGAGAAGACTTCCGCCAATAATTGCAGCCGCGAACCCGGTTGCTTTGTAGAAGTATTTTTTGAAAATAAAATACAGGATGATAGCAAGGCTGCAGAGGGCAATGAATCTGATTCCGCCGAGATTCGTAAACGCCTCCATTACGGAGGTAGCAAGAGGCGACCTGAAATAAAGGATATGCCCCACAACCCATTGATCAACCAGCACAAAAGGGTCACCGGTAAGGATGTCTTCCGTAATACCGCCGAATATCCAGACAAAGATCGCACTTATGCTCAAGCCTATGGTGAGATGTAGTCCCAGGTATGAGCTCGCTGAGAGTCTTTGTGCTATAAAGGACACAATTTTAGGATGCTGCTGACTGAACTGTAGAACAAGCGGGGAAGAAGGAATTCCTTGGAACCATTGGGAAATATCCATCCAATGATCCGCCAGCTTCTTATAGAGGTATCCGAATCCAGCCAGTATGAGGATCAAGAACACAACGAATACCCCGGCGCGGCCCATCCATTTATCAATGAGCTGCCAGCTCTGACCAAAGAAATATCCCACAAAGGTAAAAATGACAGCCCAGAGAGTTCCTCCTAAAGCATTGAAGAGAAAAAATCGTCCATACGGCATGGCGGACATGCCGGCGGTAAAAGGCGCCATTGCCCTGAGGAGGTGTACTAACCTGGCCCCAAATATGGTTTTTCCGCCATGCCTGGCAAAATAGGCTTCAACCTTCTGAATGTGTTTGCGCTTAAAGAGAAAAAGGCGTTCATGTTTTTGGAAATAGTCTCTGCCTATAGCTTTTCCCAGTGCGTACCCGGTGCTGTCACCCAGAATCGCTCCAAGGGCAATCACGATGATACAATCACCTAATGCAAGGTATCCATGGGAAGCAAGAAAACCGGAAAGCACGACAATGCTCTCTCCCGGTATAATGAGCCCGAGAAACGCGGAGCTTTCGAGGAAAGGGGCCAGAAATATGAGCACATAGCCCCAATGACCAAGCGCACTGATACTATTTACCAATTTTTCCAGCATGGCATATCTTCAAAAGAGCCAGAAACCTAAAACCTGTTCTCAGCATCTGTATAGGTTGGTTGTATGATTTATTTGGAGAACAAAAGCGAATCTATCTCCGTTCCATTTTTATTGTAAACATGAACCTGCAAAGATGTCGGTGTCAAATCAAATAGTGCCCAGCAATATGTTTTTAATGACACCTGCGTATAGCCTTCGACGGGGCCGGGATCGACAAGCGGCGCTCCGGCGGAGCCGATGATTACATGATAAATGTTATTCATAAAATTCCTTTGATAAAAGTGATCATGGCCGGCCACAACCAGATCGACACCAAACGGCTCAAAGACATTGGTGGTTAAGGCAATCATATCCGCGTCTTCTCCGTGGCCGCCGGAGGCATAAGCGGGACTGTGGCAGGTGACGATCTTCCATGCTTTTGTTGTTGCGGCCAGATCACTGGCGACAAAATTATATTGCGGCGAACCGGCTGCATAGCCACCCGGATCCATAAAATTCATCACCACGACATGCAGATCGCCATAGTCGAAGGAATAGTATCCCTGATTGTCGGAAGCTGAAGCCGGGGCTTGCATAAAGGCCTTTGTATTGGTTTTCCATTTTTCATGATTACCGGTGGCATTGAAGAATGGGACGTGCGCCGCCAATGCTACTTGATGGGGGCGGAAGAATTGGTCCTTATATATGTCGTATGAAGAGCCATTGTCGCATAGGTCGCCCCCATAGAGAGAAAAGCGAGGGTCAGCGGCGAGAATCATGGCCGCAATTTTGTCATGGATGTCTGTGCCTGTTCGGCAATCGGCCATCCAGGCGAAACGAAACGAAGTGCCCGAGTTCACGGCAGTGTGAAAACTGTTATGGTGAGATCCCAAGCGGTAATAGTAGATCGTATCCGGGGTCAAGCCGGTCAGGGCGATTCTGTGAATGAATGTTCCGCCCGTAGTGGCCTTTGTGCTGACCGTAGCGGCCGAGTTACCATATGAAGTCGTCGGTCCATAATCTACCGTCAGCGGATCAGTGCTTTGCGATTCCGCCATGACATAAACGCTGTCGGAAGTTACCGCCTGCAAATAGATCGGTCGCGTTTGAGAAACCGAGTTATCGTCACCATCGCCCCCGCAGCTTGCGTTCAAGCCAAGCAGAAGCAACAATATCAAGGCAACGGATTTACTTGAAAGCACTCGTCTTTTCATGGTGTTCTTCCTCCATGCCTATGGCTTAAGCAAGGTGTCATCGGATATAATCATGTGATAAAGTAAGGTCGAGATCGGATGAGTCAAGGCATCACCCCATGCCCCCTTCAGTCCTGAAAAACTGAACGCCAGAATAGGATAGTAACACCATATACAGCATTCCTTAGCCTGAGCGGGCCATGACTTATAAAAGGCCGTTATGCGGGAAAACCGCTTCTTTGGCCAAGGGCAAGATCAGGAGCAGCAGAATATGGAGCTCCACCAGCATACTGGGCAGCAGAAAGCGCAGGTGATCAGACGATAGTTCGGTCATGTTTTTCATGCTGGGTATCCAGCGCGGGACCTGGATGAGAAAATCACGATACGGCGCCCCATATTTTTCGCTGAGATGGCGCTCTTCATAACGCACCACCAAAGCATAGGTGATCATGCAGGCCAAAAGCATGATCGGCGCAAACCATGCCAGCTCCGCAATCAAGGTCGTGCCGACGAGGATGAGGGTGTTTCCGATATAGATGGGGTTGCGTACGACCGTATAGGGCCCGGTCATGGTCAGGATCTTATGCTCTTTCAAACGGTAATGCAGATGCATCTGGGACCATATCCGCAAGAGGAATCCGGCCGCGAATAAAGCCAGTCCCATGGCAAAGAACATCCCATTTTCGTTCTCGCGGTAATTACAGAAAAAGGTGAAGATGTAAGCGGGAGCGATCAATGCGCCCCGCAGGCTATACCAAATCCGACCCGGTGTCTGTTGCTCCATTCGATGCCCTCCTGGATGCGTGATAATACCATAATCGCACACGAACCTGATGAGTACATTATCCGTAGATTATTATTTGGTCATGTTTGCCCGTAATGTTAATCAACAGGTAATTTGCCATATTCGAACATCATGTGATAAGATGAAGGCAAATCATGAAAATTCTCCTGGTCGAAGATGACGAGCGCACCGCGGCCTTTATCATCAAGGGCCTCAGACAGGCCGGCTATATCGTCGAGCATGCCTCGGACGGGGAGACCGGCTTGGCCTTGGCCGAATGCGAACAATATGCCGCGGCCGTGGTGGACATCATGCTCCCACGGCGCGACGGCCTCAGTATGGTGGAACAGTTGCGCCGGCATAAGGTATTGACGCCGGTGATCTTCCTGAGCGCCAAGTCAGCGGTGGACGACCGCATCAAAGGTCTCCAGAGCGGCGGGGATGATTATCTGCCCAAACCCTTCGCCTTTTCCGAGCTTCTGGCGCGCATCCAGGCCCTCATGCGCCGGGCGGCCGCCATTGCCGAGCCTACCTCACTCACCGTAGCCGACCTGACCATGGATCTGATCCGGCGCAAGGTTTGGCGCGCCGGCCAAGAGATCGAGTTGCAGGCCAAAGAATTTGCCCTGCTCGAATACCTCATGCGCAACAACGGTCGTGTCGTTTCGAAGATCATGATCATCGAACATGTATGGGACTACAGCTTTGATCCCCAGACCAATATCGTGGAGGCCCGTATTTGCCGGCTGCGCGACAAGGTTGATCGTGGCTCCGAACGCAAGCTCATCCATACCCTCAGGGGTATCGGATACAAGATTGAATGATGCGCCTGACTCCCCGCACCGTCACCTTTCGCATAGCAGCGGCCTACGCGATTCTCTCCTCGGCCGTGGCCGGGGTGGTCTTTGTCCTCGTCTACTTCACCCTGGCGACGGACCTGATGCATCGCACGGATGATGCACTGCTCAAGATTGTCAAGGAGCTCAATTATATCCATAAAACCACCGGTAACGAGGGGGCCTACGCGGAACTCAAGATCCTCGAAACAACCGAAGGCGCCAACCGCATGTTCGCCCGCGTGCTGGCCGGCGACAGCACGGTGATAGCCACGTCTCGAATGCGCGGCTGGGTGGGTGTGGATATGGGAATCCGCCAACTAGATGATCTTGCGCCCAATGTGCCCCATTTTCAGACCCTAAGCATACCGAACCGCCATCACAAGCTGCGATCGGTGTACCTCAAGACCGTTGATGGAATGATCTATCAGGTCGGCTACACGCTCAGGGATGATGACGAAATCCTGGAGGATTTCCGCAAGGTCTTTTCGCAGGCCTTCTTTATCATGCTGGTCTGTGGAGGCATTGTGGGCTGGTTCTTGTCCAGGCGAGCCATGAGCGGCGTGGCCCGGGTGCGCGAAGCGGCGCTGAGTATCGGCACCGGTGATTTCGACCGCCGGGTGCCTCTGGGCAACGAGGGGCAGGAGATCGTCGATCTCGCGACGGCCTTCAACGAGATGATCGAGAAGATCAGGGTCCTGATCAAGGATCTGAAGAACGTGACCGACAACATCGCCCATGACCTGCGCAGCCCCATCACCCGCCTGCGCGGCGCGGCCGAAACGACCCTGACCGGCGACCAGACCTTGGCGGATTATCAGGATTTGGCAGGGATGGTGGTCGAAGAGTGCGACCGGCTGGTCTCCATGATCAACACCATGCTGGAGATCGCGGAAACCGACGCCGGCGGCGTGGCGATCATGACCACAAGCGTGGATATGCGTTCAGTCATAGAGGAAGCCCATGAACTTTTCGAGGCGGTCGCCGAGGAGAAGGACCTGTCATTGGAAATGGCATGCCCTCAGAGGCCGCTGATCGTATATGGCGACCGTTCCAAACTTCAGCGCGCAATCTCCAACCTTATCGACAATGCGGTAAAATTCACGCCTGAAGGCGGCCGCATCCTGATCGAGGCGTATGACAGCCCCGCGCAGGTGATCATTCGAATCAGCGATACCGGGCCGGGCCTGGAACCCAAAGACATTGAAAGGGTCTTCGAGCGCTTTTACCGTGGAGACAGGAGCCGTTCCACCCCGGGAAACGGTCTGGGATTGAGCCTGGTAAAGGCCGTCATCAAAGCTTATGGCGGTGAGATCAGCGTGCAGAGCACACCCGGAAAAGGATGCACCTTTACCGTCTACCTGCCCCGTTGTTACATGGAAGATCATGACTGAAGGATAATTTATGGGTAACGGTATGATGCCTATGGCTTTCATCAGGTCGGACATTACTTAATTAACAGAATGTTCCGCAGATGACGCGTATGACGAAGATCATGCTGGTGATGGTGCTTGCCCTGCAGGGCGTAGGGCTTTTTGATCACTCTCTCTGGACCCCGGATGAGCCGCGCGTGGCCGAGATCGCCCGTGAGATGGCGGCCTCGGGTGATTACCTCATACCCCACCACGTCCGGCAGCCGTTTCTGGAGCAGCCGCCCTTGTACTATGCCACGGCCGCTCTGGGGTTCAAATTTCTGGGAACCGGCAATGAGGGTAACGGCCGCATGGCTTCCGCCCTGTACGGCATCCTGACCCTGCTGGTGGTCTTTTTTAGCGCACGGCGCTTGTACTCGGAAACCACGGCCGGTTTGGCAGTCGGTATCCTGGCCAGTTCTTTCCTGTTCTTTCAGGTAACGCATAAGATGCTGGTGGACAGCGCTCTGGTGTTTTTCATCACCCTGGCCATGTTCGGTTTCTTCCTGGACTACCAGGAACGATTCCGGCATGGATTTAAAATCTTCTGGCTGGGCATGGCCCTGGCCTTTCTGAGCAAGGGCATCATCGGGGTCGCCATCCCGGGCGCGGCGGTGGCGGTCTTCATCGTATGGCAGGGCGATCTCAATCGTATCCGTAGAATTTGGGCGGTACCGGGACTTCTCTTGCTGCTGGGCGTCATAGGCCTATGGACAGCGATCCTTTATCATGCTGGTGGAACCGAGTTTCTCTGGACCTTCTACGGCTATAATCAACTGGGGCGTTTCTTCAATGGCGCTCTGTATACCGGCGGACATGTCCGGCCGGTGTATTATTATCTCACCGACTTCTGGGCCCAGGGCGCACCCTGGTCGCTCTTAATCATCCCCTTTTTCATCACGATGCGCCCCCTGGATTCTGCCAAACGCTTTCTTATCGCCTGGTTTTTAGTCGGTCTTGCTCTCTTGAGTCTCGCATCGACCAAGCGCGGACTGTATCTCTTGCCCCTCATGCCGGCCATGGCGGTCATGGTCGCTGTCTGGATGTCGGAACTGACGCAGCGCATGCTTAAGCAATGGGAGCGCTCCGTGCTTTACACCTTTGGTGTTCTCTTTATGCTGTGTTTTTTCGGCCTGCCGTTCGGATATGTAAGCTTTCTCGGCGGACCATGGACCATTGCGGCCACGGTCATGATCGCCTGCGTGCTTGCGGCCTGGTTTATCCACTCTACCTGCAAACCAGCGCCGGCCAGCCTGTTAACCGCATGCTGGTGTATCTTGTTGTTGTTGTGGACCCCGGCCGCCTTCCCACAGATAGATCGGCATAAAGGCTATAAGGACCTGTTCGTGCGGATGGGCAGGGTCGTGGCCGATCAAGGCGTGGCCGGATACCAGTTGAGCGAGACGGTTGAGGCCTTGGCGTCTTTCTATGGCGGTTTCTACGTGGAGAACATTGTGGACCGGCGCACCTTCAAGCGGTACCTGGCGCAAAAGGACACGGCCTATGCCGTAATACTGCCCAGCCGCCTTGATGCGGGCCTTAAAAGGCAATTAGAGAGAAACGGCACACCGCTGATGAATGCAACGTCGCGCATGCTCAAGGACATAGAGCTGTGGAAGATCGGACCGTAGATCAAATCGTTATCTCCAAAGACATGAGGAGACCCAACGATGAAAAGAACCGCGGTGATTCAGGACATAATCAATGCGACCAAGGCGCGGATCTACCTTGAAATCGGGGTTGCGCGCGGCAGCAATTTTTTCCCGATTAAAGCCAGGCACAAAATCGGGGTCGATCCCCGATTCGGCTTTGGAAGCAGAAGAAAGATCAAATGGTACTGCATGAATTTGTGTAATCTCCATGCGCGCTATTATGAGATTGAAAGTGACGCCTTCTTTGCTCAAATCAGGCTTGAAAACGGTTTGGATGTGGTCTTTGTCGATGGTCTGCACACCTATGAGCAGTCATTCAAGGACGTGGAAAATTCATTGCGATGCCTGAATCCGCATGGGGTTATCATCATGCACGATTGCAATCCACAAAGTGAAGCAACGGCGCGACCGTTGCATTTGATGGGGTATGCGCCTGCTTCGAATCCGCAGGAATGGGGTGTGGAGTGGAACGGCGATGTCTGGAAAACAATCTGCCGCCTGCGTTCCACCCGCGATGATCTGTGCATCTTTGTCCTTGACTGCGACCAGGGCATGGGGATCATTACGCGGGGCAAGCCCGAAGGGCTCCTACCTTTTACACCCGCGCAGATTGATGACCTGACGTATAGCGATCTGGCCCGCAACAGACAGAGGCTCCTCAATCTCAAGGATCAAGGCTATTGGGCTGGATTTCTGAGGACCATATGAATAAGCGGCGATGACATTCACCCTCTGAGAGAGAGCTTTTTTTCTTCTCCAGGGTTGCGCCTTCAGGCCGATCTCCAGCGGCGCATGATCAGCTTGATTGATCTCCGCAGCCCTTTCTTGGGCGGATAGACGGGCGCCTCGCCTTCCGGCCGCGTCTTCCAACGCCGATGAAACCATAGCCACTGCTCGGGATGAATCTTGATCCATGCCTCGATGAGATGGGTGAAATGCTGGGTGAGTTCAAGGTCTCGTTTTGTCAGGGTCTTGAGATCATCCGGGATGAAGGCCTTCTCAATATGGATGTGGTGCATGCCGTCGGCCGTGCTCACGATGAACGTGGGAAGGATGGGACTACCATACCGGGCGGCCAGGGTGGCCATGCCTTTGATGGTGCAGGCCTTTTTCTCGAAGAAGTCGACGAAGCATCCATTCTCGCGCTGCATGTTCTGGTCGAGGACATAGCCGACAATCGCACCGCCCTTCAAGGCCTTCAGGATGTTGGGGGCTACTCTATCCTTGGTGAATGTCTTGGTCCCGAATCGGGCGAGGACCCCGGTATAGAGGTCATCCGCCCAGGTTGAATTGAAATGCCTGGTCACCACGTAGAGGGGATATCCCCTGCGGGACATGGCGCACAGCAGCAGGGGAAAGTTGCCGAAATGGGCGCTGACGGCCAGCACACCCCGTCCCAGGTTGAACGCCTCCTGGAGATGCTCTTCACCGTGTATCTTGATACAGTCCTCCTGTTGCTGGATTGGGAGCTGCGGCAGTTTGAGAAAGTCGAAGATGAGGGCTAGCGAATTCTGAAAGCATGCACGGGCGATGCGCGCCTTTTCCGCCCTTGAAAGAGCAGTCCCAAAGGCGATTTCGAGATTTATGGCGGCGATGCGGCGGCGCTCGCGAGCCAAAAGAAAGAACGCGTCTCCGAGCAGGCGGAAAAAGGCAAGCCCACACCGGCGTGGGATCAGGCGTGCCATGGCGAGTACGCTCGCCATCAGCCATGGCTGTTCTCTCACTGGGGGGGTGAGTGCTGTGGACGGAGTTAACTGCGGATTGGGTGTCATCATGCGCCACATGATCTTTACATCATTTAGCGTTCGAGTTCAAGATGCCTTCATCGTCAGCTAGCGCGTAATTGCGCGTTGACTTTTATAACCAAAAGATAATTTTTCGGTAAGCCTTGGGTTAGGCTGATCATGTAATTAAATTTTAGAGAAGCAAACTTGATGTTAAGGAGACTCCCGGATGGGGTGAATAAGAAGAAGCTATTCCAGAGCATCGTCTTCTTGTTCGTAGTGCTCTTCATGTTTCTGCCCATGATCAATCGCGGATTGTGGAGACCGGATGAACCGCGAGTGGCCGGCATATGCGCCGAGATGGCGCGTACGGGGAACTATGTCGTTCCGCGCCTGAACGGCAAACACTTTCTCGAACACCCACCGTTGTACTACACCGCCGGAGCGGCCCTTGGGACGATCCTCGGCGCCGACAGCGATATCCCCTACCGTCTGTGTTCACTGCTCTTCGGCCTCATGACCCTCGGGATCGTTTTCGGTCTTATGTATACCCGCCAGGGAACTACGGGAGGACTGCTGGCCTCAGGTATCCTGGCCAGCTCGTGGGGATTCTTCCGGGTCTCGCACTGGGTCATTGTCGACATAGCCCTGGTGTGCGGGGTAACCCTTGCCATGTATGCCTATATCCATCTGATCACCGAGCAGAGGGCCAGGCATGCGATCCTGTTCGGTCTCGGTCTCGGTTTGTCTTTCATGGTCAAGGGGTTGGTCGGTCCGGCCATCATCACCGCGGCCGTCCTCACCGACCTGCTCCGGCAGAGGGATATCACCTTGCTCCGGCGTTCACGGCCGCTGTTGATCTTGGCATGCGCACTGCTGCCGATCCTGCCCTGGGTGATCGCCCTGTACCAGCACGGTGGCTGGCCTTTTCTGCGCGAGGTGGTCGTCGTCAACAACCTCATGCGTTTTACCGGCGCCCCCGAAGGCGCGGCCCTCGGACATCAGCATGGCCCCCTCTTCTACTGGGACGGTATGTTTCAACAAATGATCCCCTGGACCCTGCTCCTCATACCAGCGGCGCTCCTGTCGCTACGACGTTACCGGGAAGATCCCTTCCTGAGTTGGATCATCGGACCGTTGCTTTTATTGAGTCTGTCCGCGACTAAACGGGGTGTCTATCTCGCGCCCCTGTGTCCGGCCGCCGCCTGTATGATAACGAACTGGCTCATGGTTTCATCCCGTAGGCCCTGGGAGCAGTGGATGTTGCGCATCACCTGGGGGATTGCGATCCTCGGCAGTCTGGCCCCCTTTGCCGGCATAGCTCTGGGGCGGCCTGTCTTCGGCCTCATCATGGGAGGTATTGCCCTGAGCGCCCTGGTGTGCTTCAGCTCCTATGGACGTATCATCGGCGCGCCAAAGGAGATCCGTCTGGTCCTGATCATCTGTATCGCCATGAGCGCCTGCACCAGCGTATATTTCAGCTGTAAAAAACCGACAGAGGATTTTCTTGCCTTTGCGCATGAGGCGGTTGCCATTGCGCAAGGTCGCACCATAACCCTTATCGGTAATGACGAATCGAACCGGGGTCTGTTTTCTCTGGCCGCGGGCCGAACCTTGCCGGTTATCGCCGGCCCCTCCAAACTCAAGGACCCAGGCTTGTACGTGTGGACCGATAAGGAGGCTCGTATCCTGTCCGCCCTGCGAACGCTCGGCAAACCGGATATCCTTGCGCAGGGGGCGGCTGATGGGCGGGAGCTGTACCTGGTCTCCTTCAGGCCGAACACCCGAGGGAGTCGGGATTGACGCGCTTGACCAAGATCATGCTGATCGTGGCGCTTGCCCTGCAGGGCGTAGGGCTTTTTGATCACTCCCTCTGGACCCCGGATGAGCCGCGCGTAGCCGAGATCGCCCGTGAAATGTCGGTCTCGGGCGATTACCTCATACCCCACCTCTCCGGTCGGCCTTTTTTGGAGCAGCCGCCCTTGTATTATGCCACGGCCGCTCTGGGATTCAAACTCCGGGGGACAGGCAATGAAGGCAACGGCCGCATGGCGTCGGCCCTGTACGGCCTCTTGACCTTGCTGGTGGTTTTTTATGGCGTGCGGCGTGTGTATACGGAAGCGACCGCCGGGCTGTCCGTTGCCGTTCTGGCCAGCTCCGTGCTGTTTTTCGAGGCTACACACAAGATGCTGGTGGATAGCGCCCTGGGTTTCTTCATCACCCTGGCACTGCTCGGCTTTATCCTGGACTACCAGGAACGTTTCCGACATGGATTTAAAATCTTCTGGCTGGGAATGGCCCTGGCCTTCCTCACCAAAGGCATCATCGGAATCGCCCTACCAGGTGTGGCTGTTGCGGCTTTCATCTTATGGCAGGGTGATTTCAAGGTTATCCGCAGGATTTGGGCCATCCCGGGGATGCTCTTGCTCCTGGGCGTCATGGGTCTATGGAGCTGGGTCCTGTTTAAGGCCGGCGGAAACGATTTTGTGCGCACCTTCTATATCTATAATCAGGTCGGCCGATTCTTCCAGAGTGGGATCTATACCGGGGGACATGTACGGCCGTTTCATTACTATCTGAGCACCTTTTGGGTTCAGGGCGCGCCATGGTCGCTGCTCTTGATCCCCTTTTTCATCACGGCGCGGCCTTTTGATACGGTCAAACGCTTCTTGTGCGCCTGGTTGCTGGGCGGGGTGGTGCTCTTGAGTCTGGCTTCCACCAAACGGGGTCTGTACCTGCTGCCCCTTATGCCGGCCATGGCGGTCATGGTTGCGGTCTGGATCTCGGAACTGGGCGGCCGTATTCACGAGAAATGGGAACCGGCCGTGTTTTACCTCCTGGCCGGACTCCTTATCCTGTGCTCCGTGGCCGTGCCGTTCGGGTATGTACGCTTGTTTGATGGACCCTGGGCTCTTGCCGTGGCGGTCATGTGCGCCTGTATGCTTGCGGCCTGGTTCATCCACTACACCTGTAAGACCGACCCGGCCTGCATGTTGGTCGTATACTGGTGTCTCTTCTTGTTGTTGTGGACCCCAACCGCCTTCCCGCAAATAGATCAGCAAAAAGGTTATAAGGACCTCTTCGAGCAGATGGGCATGGTCGTGGCCGAACAACCCGTCGTGGGATATCAGCTGAACGAAACCGTTGAGGCCCTGGCACCTTTTTACGGTGGTTTCTTCGTGGATAACATTGAGGATCGACGCACATTCAAACGGTTTCTCGCGCATGAGCACGCGGGATATGCCGTGGTACTGCCCAGCCGATTGGATGCGGGCCTTCAAACCCGATTACAGAGAAACGGCCGGCCGCTGATCAATGCAACGACGCGCATGCGCAAGGAAATCGAGCTGTGGAAAATCGGCAATTAATTCAAAAAGAAATGCGTTCGGTAGATATCTTTGGGCTCGTCGGCGCCGGTGCGCTATTCATCCTGCTGGCAAATCTCGGGGCCTTACCCCTCTGGGGTTCCGAAGGCCGTTGGGCGGTGATCGCCCGCTCCATGTTGTCGAGCGGTGATATCTTCACCCCCCGACTCGGCAACTGCACGTATTGGGATAAGCCGCTCATTTCATACTGGCAGATTCTGCCTGGAGCGTATCTGCTCGGCGGGGTCAGCGAACTTGCAGCCCGGCTGCCATCCGCGATCTGGGCGCTGGTGATGCTCGTGCTCACCTATGACCTGGCTAAGCGGAAATTTAATACACGGACAGGCCTTCTGTCGGCCGTAATCTTGTGTACCACCTATGGGTTTGTTTTCTGGGGGCGTAACGCCCAAGTGGAGATGACCAATGCCGGCATCATTCTCCTGGCGCTGTGGTATTTCTTGAAACATAAAAGCGATCAGGGCCATACCTGGGTCTTTGTACTCGGGATCATCATGGCGGTTGGGTCTAATATGAAAGGACTCACGGCGTTCACCATTCCGGTATCTTGTATCATAGTGCTCTCGATGGTTAAGCATGATTGGTCCTGGCTTCCCCCCCTCAAAATCCTTTTCCCGGCGATAGTCATTTCAGCGGGTATCTTCCTGTGCCTTTTCCTTGTCGCCGGCGCGCTTTCTTCTTCCTGGGAACCGTTGCACCTGGTTTGGAAAGAAAACGTAGTGCGATTCTTTCGCCCCTATGATCATAAGGGTTCTTTCTATCTCTATTGTTATCGCATCTTCGACCTTGCCGCCCCATGGTCGCTGTTTCTTCCCCCGGCCCTTTTCGCGCTCTGGAAGGATCAACGTCAGGGAAAAATACGGTCCTTTGAAATTCCGGTCTTTTTGGGTGTCATCTTTCTATTCTTTACCCTCGCCGGTACCCGCCGGCCTTATTATCTCCTGCCCATCCTGCCCTTTGTCGCCATCCTGGTCGGAGACTTTCTCGCCCATTTTCTGGATCAGGATCTCAGTCCAACCTTGGATCGCATCACGCAAGTCATCGGGCTGATCATGGCTGCCATCCTGGCGGCGCCTTGCATTGTTTTCTTATTCAAACCAGATCTCGCCCCCGGGGGAATGGAAGGCCTGTTGCCGGCGGGCATCGTCCTATGTTTGAGCGCTATTCCCATAGGTTGGGGCTTTATCAAGCGTCAGGCTTCGTTCATGATCCTTCCCATAGTAATCCTCTGGGGTGTTTTTGTTCTGGCAGTGGTTCCCCGCATAGCCGAGAAGCCGGGAAATATCAGGATTGCCGTGGCAAAAGTATCTCAAATGCATAAACCGGTTGCCTTCCTGGGCACTGATGACGCCAAGACCATCTTTTATCTGAATCGACCCTATGCAATCGTCACCGATATTCAACAGGCCGCTACCTGGGCCCGGGATACACAGGGAATCCTGATAACGTATGACGGTATTCCTGGACATTCCTGGGGATGTCTCATAAATCGGAAGGAGTGGAAGGCCTATGTCCTCAAGAATCACTCACACGACTAATGACAGATTTGCCTCCGCCGCTCGGAATTACTATTGATATGATTGGGATCATCGTGCATTGATCCCGTAAGGATGAAAGACATGCAAAAATTGATCTTGGGCATTGTACAAATGATACCGCGGAAGATAGGTCTCAAGCTCTTCCGCATGCTGGGCGTCGTCTTGTATTACCTGAGGCCTGAGCGTCGCAAGATCTCCTTCATCAACCTTGACATCGCCTTCGGGGACGACATGCCGGCCCGACGTAGAAGGGACGTACTCAAGACGTCGTTTGGAAACGCCGCCGCGTTCCTTTTTGATTTTCTAAAGATGCCTCAGATGCCGCCGGAGGTATTGCGGTCATGTGTCGAGATCGAGGGTGAAGAGCATTTGCGGAAGGCTTTTGAGCTGGGCCGGGGAGTGGTGGCGGTAAGCGCCCATTCCGGTAATTTTCTGCTCTTGCTCAACGCACTGGCTGCCAGGGGCTATCCCCTACATGTCGTAACGCGTCATCTGAAGAGTACGTGGGTCAGAAATCTCTATATGGGTATCATGGGCCGTTTCGGCATCGGCACCTTCGCGGGCCGGAATGTGATAACCGATATCCTGAAAGTTCTGAAATCAGGTGGTGTTGTCGGATATGTGCTCGACCGCAACACGCAGCGAGAGCACGGTATTTTTGTTGATTTCTTCGGCCTGAAAGCCTGCACGGCCAGGGGGCTCGCCACCTTAGCCGGGCGTTACGCAAGCCCGATCGTACCGATCTTTATCAGAAGCGAACCATCCGGCATGCATCACATTATGATCGGCGAGGGCCTCATCCCGCCTGCTCCGAAGAGTCTGAGGGACCAGGAAAAGCAGCTCACCCAGCATTATACCGGCCTGATAGAGGAATGGATTCGCCGCTATCCGGAGCAATGGATGTGGTCGCATAGCCGCTGGAAGACCAGGCCGCAAGGCGAGATGTCCGTTTATCCCAGGCGCATCCGGCCCATAAAGCGCCTGCGTCGCCGGTTCTCGGCCGTTACTACATCGTTTTTAACGAAAAGATAATTTGACCTGCGGGGTCACAATGATTAGGAGCCACTGATATGAAAGACAATTCCTTGAGCTACCGCCACTGGATAATCATCCTAGCGGCCTTCGTTTTCGTCATGCTCCCCGGCCTCGATCACGGCATCTGGCGGCCTGATGAGCCGTATGTGGCCGGGATCAGTTCAGGCATGGCCCGTACCCATGATTTCGTGACCCCCCTGCTCAACGGCAGACCCTTCCTGGAAAAGCCCCCGCTCTATTATGCAGTGGCCGGACTATCCGGGATGGTCTTCGGTCCGGCCGATGATGTATCCTATAGGCTGGCCTCGATCCTGTTTTCCGTGCTGACCCTCGCAGCGGTCTTTCTTTTCTTGCGGCGGCGGGTCGGATCAAGAACGGCCCTGATCGCGGACCTGGTACTTGCCACGCTCTGGGAGTACTTCCGCATTTCGCGATGGATTCTGGTGGATATAGCGCTGGTGTTCGGCGTCACCCTGGCCATGCTCGCCTGGATGAGGCTGGCCGAGGACGATAGACCGAAAACCTCCGCCCTGATATTCGGTCTGGCGACGGCCGTGGCCTTCCTGGCCAAGGGCATGGTCGGTCCGGGAATAATCGCGGCCGCTGTCCTGATCGACATTATCCGGCGCCGGGATATCAGGCTCCTGTACAAATCCCGGCCCGATATCATGCTGGCCTGCATGCTGCTGCCCGTGGCCGCGTGGGTGGCGGCGCTCTGGAGCAGGGGCGGATGGCCTTATGTCCGCGAAGTATTGGTGGTCAACAATCTGATGCGTTTCACGGGAGCGGCCGAAGCCGTCGCGCTCGGCCATCAGCACGGCCTATTCTATTACTTCGGCAGTTTGCCCGGTATCCTGATGCCGTGGACCCTGATATTCATTCCTGCCCTGGCCCTGGCCATCCGGCGTTTCCGGGAGGAACCCGCGCTCAGCTGGCTGATAGGTCCTTTTATCCTGCTATCGATCGCCTCGACCAAGCGCTCGCTCTACCTGGCCCCGCTGCTGCCCGCCTGCGCCATCATGATTGCCGCCTGGCTGAATGAGCCGGCCAAGGCCAAATGGGAGCGGGTCATCCTGTCCATCACCTGGGGCCTCGTCATTGCCGGAGCAGTGGCGCCCTTGGCCGGGATATTCCTGGGTCAACCCGTCATCGGCTTGGTCGCGGGCATGCTGGCGATCGGCGCCTTAGTGCTGATCGATCGGGACCCCGAGCTGCGACGTTCAAGCCTGGCCTTGGCCTTGTGCCTGTGTTTCGCCATGAGCGCCTCGATGATGGTATTTTACAAATACCGCCAGCCCCAGGAAGACTACCTCCCCATCACGAAACAGGCCTTGGCTTTAACGGGAAAAAATCAACTCAGCATCATCGCGGACGATGAGATCTTTGAAGGCGTGCTCCCCATGCTGACCGGCCACGTGGTAGAGAACATCCCGGCGGTTGATCAGATCAAGATCCCCGGTTATTATCTCTGGTCCGATGACAAGCATGAAAGCACCATCACGCAAGTGAAATCGCTTCATCCTTACAAGCTGCTCCTTGACAAACCCATCGGCCATAACCGCAAAATAAGACTTGCGTATATCGATCCCGGCGCAGGCGGAGCGAAGGACGGGGCATCCTCCGGCTCTCGGGGACGTCGGTAAATGCGTATGCATGACCCGCGGATACAGTACGCATCTTTCAAGGAAGCCTGCCGACAACCCAAATATCGAGAGCTCCTGATCGTTGCGATCATTATCGCGGCCGTCGTCTTGCTCGCCACGCATATCGGCGCACGGGCCTTGTGGGACCCGGACGAAGGACGATATGCCGAGATGGGCCGCGAGGTCCTGGTACTCAAGGACTGGGTGACGCCGCACCTGAATTATCTGCTGTATTTTGAAAAACCCATGCTGTTCGTCTGGATGGAGGCGCTCAGTCAAAAGGCGTTCGGCGTCAATGCCGCCGCGGCGCGCATCCCTCCCCTGATATGCGCGCTCGGGATCGTTTGGCTGATCTGGCTGATTGCATCGCGCCAATGGGGACGGCGCGCAGGCCTGGTGGCGAGTGTGGCCTTGCTGACCAGCACAGAGTTTTTCGTTCTGGCCAACGCCGTGGACATCAATATGCCCTTGGCCTTCTTCATCACCGCTACGCTGGCCTTCTTTTGGTTGGGACATTTCCAGAACAGACCGCGATATTATTACCTTGCATGGATCTGCGCCGGGTTGGCCACCCTCACCAAAGGTCCGGTCGGATTCATCCTGCCGGCCGTCACCGTCATGCTCTATATTATTGCAACCAGGCAGTTCAAGCTCATCCTCCAGGTCAAGCCTCTGACAGGTCTGATCGTCTTCCTCTTGGTTACCGTCCCCTGGTTTGCGCTGGTGTGCCGGCGCAACCCTGATTTCTTTAATTTCTTCTTTATCAATCAGAACCTGATGCGCTATACGACAACTATTCACGAGCGCTACAAACCCTTCTGGTACTTCGTGCCGGTGGTGATCGGGGGCTTCCTGCCATGGACGTTTTTGCTTCCCGAGGTTATCAATCAGATCCGGAAAGCCCGGCCGCCGCTGGCATCTGAGGTATGGTTCGCCATCATTTGGTTCGCCGTCACCTTCCTGTTCTTCGTTCCCTCACAATCAAAGCTGGCAACCTATGTCCTGCCGTGCTTCATGCCGCTGGCGCTTCTGACCGGCTATGCCTTTCGGGCAACCGACCGGAAACCCGGCCTAACATTTTATTCAGCGGCCGGTCTCTGGTTGATCCTCGGTGCGGCGCTGTTGGCGGTTCCCCTGCTGGCGTCTCTGGGGCCGCTTGCGTATCTAAGCCATCCGGAGGATCTCGTCCCGGTTATGGACCATGGTCTTGCCATGGGCGCCACGATGCTCGGCGGGACTATCCTGGCGGTGTTGGCCGCCCGGAAATATGGTTCGACTCATGGCGTTGCCGCTTTAGGACTCACACTGATGATTCTGGGACTCGGCTTTGCCGGGGATTGGGATTATAAGAGATCACCCCAGGCCATAGTAAAGAACCTCCCGGCCAACGCACAACTGTGCGCGTATGGGAAATATTTTCAAAGTTCCAGCTTTTATGCCGGCCGTCCGGTTTTTCTGGTGGGCGCCATGGGTGAGCTCGCCTTCGGCCAGTCGCGCCCCAACTCGCTGACGCTCACGCCAGGCGAATTTTTCCGGCGTCTGCAAACCCGGAAGGATTTCTTCTGCCTCACCAAGTGGGATCGCATCCAGTCCATCAGAGATAAGGTTCCCGATATCCGGGTGGTCGCCCGGCAGGGGGAAATGGTACTGATCAATGCCGAGGTAACGAATCGATGAGCAGTGGATTGTTACATGACCAAGAAATAATGTATGGGTAAGCTTTGGGTTAACCGGTTCATATAGTGAGGATCTTAATAAAATGCGGACGTTACGATCAAGAGATCACGGTAAGGGAATAAAGTGGTCCTGTTCTTGAATCAGGCCTTGACAATACCTGGCGGCCATTGTGAAGTAGCGCGCATACGCAAGGAGAATCCATGAATGAATTCATTCCCATGAGCAGGCCGTATTTCGGCGAGGAGGAGATAGAGGAGGTCGTAAAGGTCCTGCGGTCAGGCTGGATCACCACCGGGCCCAAGTGTAAGGAGTTCGAGGAAAACTTTGCGGCCTTTATCGGCGCCCGTCAGGCCATAGCCCTGAGCTCGGCCACGGCCGGGCTGCATATCGTTCTCAAGGCGCTCGGAATCGGGGTCGGCGATGAAGTAATCACCCCTTCCATGACGTTTGCCTCCACGGTCAACCAGATTGTCCTGGCCGGCGCCAAACCGGTCTTCGTGGATTGCGAATATGACACCCTGATGCCGTCGGCCGAGGCATATGCGCGCGCGGTTACAAAACACACCAAGGCCATCATCCCGGTGCATTTCGCAGGCGCCCCGGCGGATATGGACGGCATCGAGGCGGCGGCCGATAAAATACCCGTCATCGAGGATGCGGCGCATGCCATCGACACCCACTACAAGGGCAGGCATATCGGCGGGAAAAATACGGCCATATTTTCGTTTCACCCCATCAAGAACATCACCACCGGCGAAGGCGGGATGGTGACCGGCAATGACGAGGCGCTTATGCGGCGCTTGAAGCTGCTCAAGTTCCACGGCATCGAACGCGACGCCTGGAAGCGTTACGGCAAGGCCTCTGATCCGACCTACGATATCATCGAGCCGGGGTTCAAGTACAACATGACCGATATCCAGGCCGTGCTCGGGCTGGTACAGATGCGGAAAATCGCCGATATCACCCGGCGGCGCAGCGAGATCGCCGATGCCTATCTGGAAGGCCTGAAGGGAATCGGCCTTGATTTACCCGGCTTGCCGGCCTATGAACACCAGCACTCCTGGCACCTCTTCGTGGTCAAGGTGCGCGCCTTGCAGCGCTCCGAGTTCATGGCGGCATTGGCCGAGCGGAATATCGGGTATGGCATGCATTTTCCCGCCTGCCACACCCTAGGCTATATCAAGAAACTCTACGGCGGGATTGATCTGCCCGTAACCGAGGACGCGGCGCAAAAGATTCTGAGCCTTCCGATTTATCCCGGTATGGATAACGCACAGGTGCAGCGGGTGATAACAAGTGTCAGGGGTCTCCTTTCTTGAAAAAGGGGATCATTCTCTCAGCCTTGCTGGCCGTAATCGCATTCTCCACTATCGGCATGTGGGGCGATATCCTCAATGCCCGGGGCGCGATCAAAGGATTTGTCTGGTGGCTTATCCCAATAATCGCCTTCTTCGGTTTCATGAACGATATGATCAAATTCGTGCGCTGGGAGATCTATCTTAAGAAGTTGGGGATCGTGCTGTCCATCAAGCAGTCCTTGATCGTTTTCATTTCCGGCCTTTCCATGAGCGCCACCCCGGGCAAGGTGGGCCTGCTGATCAAGAGCCGGATGCTTGGAGGCCTCTGCGGCCGGTCCTTCCTCTCTTCCACCCCGGTCATCGCCGCCGAGCTCTATATGGATCTGCTGGGCTTAAGCGTCATATCGCTGCTGGCCGTGGGTCTCTTCAGCAAAGGCGTATGGGTCGCGATAATTCTGTGCGCCCTGCCGCTGTTGGGATTGATCCAAGGCGTTCCTGACAAGATCATCGATTTGCTCGCGCGTATCCCTCGTCTTACCGACCGGGCGCATGAGATGCGCGCGGTGGTCGATGACATGTTCAAGCTCTTTGGCGCGCGCACTCTGGTCCTGGCCTTTGCCGTCACGCTGGTCGCCTGGACGAGCGAAGGGGTAGCCCTGCGACTGATCCTCTCAGGCCTCGGTTTTGAAATGGGCATCATCCAGGCTACGGCCATATTCGGTTTTGCAACCTTGGTGGGCGTGCTCTCCATGCTGCCCGGCGGTTTGATCGTAACCGATGCCGGCCTCATGGGGCTGATCATCCATGCCGGAGTTCCGCCCACATCAGCGGCCGTGGCCACGATCCTGGCCCGCGTCTTCACCTTGTGGCTCTCAGTCCTGATCGGGAGCGTTGTCTTGATTGCCAATCGTGACTATATTTATCCTTACCTGGAGGAGATAAAGGAACGTGAATAAAATTTCCGTGGTCATCCCGGTCTATAACGAGGAAAAGGGTCTGCCGCGCCTTTTTGAACGGCTGGTGCCGGTGATGGAAGGCATGCACCGGCCTTATGAAATCGTGCTCGTGGATGACGGCAGCGCGGATCACTCGCTCGCCATCCTCAAGAGCCATGCCGGTGAACATATCCGCGTCGTGGAACTGACGCGCAATTACGGGCAGCATGCGGCGGTCTTCGCCGGGTTCGAGTCCAGCGTGGGCGACATCATCATCACCATGGACGCCGATCTGCAGAACCCGCCCGAGGAAATCCCCCGCCTGGTGCAGACCATGGAGGAAGGCAACTTCGAGGTGGTCGGCACGGTGAGAAAAGGTCGCAAGGATTCGGTGTTCCGGACATTCCCCAGCAAGGTTGTCAACGCCATGACCCGCAGGATCACCAAGGTGCATTTGAACGACTGGGGCTGCATGCTCAGGGCCTACCGCCGCGAGGTGGTGGAGAACATGGTCAGGAGTCAGGAACATTCCACCTTCATCCCGGCCCTGGCCACCACCTTTGCCAAGGACATCACCGAGATCGAGGTCGCCCATGAAGAGCGCTTTGCCGGAGAGTCCAAGTATTCCCTGGCCAAGCTCATCGCGCTGCAGTTCGATCTGGTCACGTCCTTCTCGGATTTCCCGCTCAAGCTCATGCTTTATAGCGGGTTTGTCCTGGCCTTTGCCGGCATCGCCTTTGGTGTCGTGCTGGCCGTGGCCAGACTCTATTTCGGCGCGCCCTGGGCGGCCGAGGGCGTGTTTACCCTGTTCGCCGTGCTGTTCTTCTTTGTGGGCGCGCAGTTTTTCGCCTTCGGCGTCATGGGCGAATATGTCGGCCGCATCTACCGCGAGGTCAAGAAACGGCCGCCGTATACCATCCGGAGGATCCATTGAAAGCGGTCGTTTTCGCCTATCACAACATGGGCGTGATCGGGATCGAGAAGCTCCTGGCGCATGGTTTCTCCCTGCCCCTGGTCTTTACCCACGAGGACAGCGCCACGGAGAATATATGGTTCGATTCCGTGCGCGATCTCTGCGGCCGCCGGGGTATCGCCGCCGTGACTCCGCCTGATCCCAATACCCCTGAATGGACCGCCAGGATCAGGTCGCTGGCGCCGGACTTTATATTCAGCTTCTACTACCGGCACATGATTTCCACGGATATCCTGGCCATCCCCCGCTACGGCGCCTACAACCTGCACGGTTCGCTGCTGCCCAAATATCGCGGGCGTTGTCCGGTGAACTGGGTCATCATCAGGGGCGAGGATCAAACCGGGGTCACCCTGCACGAGATGATCGAAAAACCGGATGCCGGTGCAATCGTGGCCCAGCGAGCGCTACCCATCGCCATGACGGATACCGCCCTGACATTGTTTCACAAACTAGAAACGGCCGCCGCGCAATTGTTGGACATAAGCCTGCCCCAAATGCATACCGGTATCTTTCCGAAGACACCGCAGGACGTGAGCCAAGGCTCGTATTTCGGCGGACGCAAACCCGAGGACGGCAAAATAGACTGGCGTGCCCCCGCCACGGACATCTATAATCTGATCCGGGGGGTAACCAGGCCCTATCCCGGCGCCTTCGGCTTCCTCCATGAGAAACAGGTCGTCTTTTGGGGGGCGGCGCTATCCGGAGAAGGCGCCTCACGGCCGGGCCTTATTACCATTAGCGACCGGCAGGTCCTGATCGGCTGCGGACAAGGGAGCATTATCCCTAAGGAAATCGAGATGGGCACCCGGATCTTGAAAGATGCGGATCTGTTCGAGTTTTTCAAAAACCAAGCAAGTGAGGTCATGCGATGAAAGTACTGATTATCGGTGTCAACGGTTTTATCGGCTCGCACCTAAGCCAGCGGATCATGGACGATACCACTTGGGAAGTCTTCGGCATGGACTTGCGCGACGACAAGATCGGCAAGGTGCTGGGCAACCCCCGGTTCCATTTCGTGGAAGGCGATATCGCCATCAACAAGGAGTGGATTGAGTATCACATCAAGAAATGTGATGTCGTGCTGCCGCTGGTCGCCATCGCCACGCCCAAGACCTATGTGGAGAACCCGCTGGGCGTTTTCCAGCTCGACTTCGAAGAGAACTTAAGGATCATACGGCAATGCGTTCAATACCATAAACGCGTCATCTTCCCCTCGACCTCGGAAGTGTACGGCATGTGCGCGGATACAAGCTTCAACGAAGATACTTCCAACTTCATCTTAGGGCCTATCAACAAGCAGCGTTGGATCTACTCCTGTTCCAAACAGCTCCTTGACCGGGTGATCTGGGCTTATGGCGAGCAAGGGGCTTTGGACTTCACGTTGATACGGCCTTTCAACTGGATCGGTCCGCGGCTCGATTCCCTGGAGACGGCCAAGGAAGGCTCATCACGCGTGGTGACACAGTTCATCGCTTCGCTGGTCTATAAAGAGCCCATCGTGCTGGTGGACGGCGGTACCCAGAGCCGTTCCTTCACCTATATCGACGACGGCATCGAGGCCTTGCTGCGCATCATCCGCAATGAGGGCGGCAAAGCATCGGGACAGATCTTCAACCTCGGCAACCCTGACAACAACTGCACCATCAAGGACCTGGCCGAAAAACTCCTGCAACTCTTCCGGGAACACCCCGCGCATAAAAAGGATAAGATGTTTTCCAAGATCATCGTGCAGGATGCCAAGACTTTCTATGGCAATAGTTATCAGGACATCTATACGCGCGTGCCGTCCATTAAAAAGGCGGGGAAATTATTGAACTGGACTCCCAAGGTAGCGCTTGACGATGCATTGAAGTTGACGCTGGATGCATTCTTGGAAGAACAGTAAACGATCATGACGAGTCTCGCGCTCAAGGTCGACATCGATACCTACCAGGGTATCACCGAGGGTCTGCCGAACATTGTCAGGATCTTGGGCCGGCGTGGACTCAAAGCCAGTTTTTTCGTGAGCTTCGGCCCCGACCGTTCCGGGTTGGCGCTTATTCAATTGCTGCGTCCACGCTTTCTCTGGAAGATGCTGCGCACCAATGCCCCCGGAACCTATGGCCTGAAGACCGCCCTTTACGGCACGCTGCTCAGGCCCCCCCTGATCGGCCTCAAGTTTCCCGACGCCGTTCGGCAGCTTGGTCAGCTCGGCCACGAGGTCGCCTGCCATGCCTGGGACCATCGGCTCTGGCAGGACTGGCTGCCCTACCTGAGTACCGGCGCCATGCATGCCTGGTTCGAAAAAATGGTGGATGCGTTTCAGTCAACCACCGGCCGTAAGCCTCAGAGTTTTGGAGCGCCCAGTTGGCGTATGGACCAACGGGCGCTCGCCGAGGCGCCGCAATGGGATTTCCGGTATCTGAGTTGTACGCGCGCGCGCGGGCCTTTCATTTTCGTGGAAAACGGCCTGCTGGAGATTCCCTCCAACCTGCCTTGCATCGAGGAGGTAGGCGTGGCAGGGGTCCTGCAAGCCCTGGAACGCAATGCGCGCAACCCCGTTCCCCAAGTCCTCCCGGTCCATGTCGAAATCGAAGGCCATACCCACAAAAGTGAATTCGAACACATCCTTGACACCATAGCCTCACTCGAATATCGGGTTATGACCGTAGCCGAGATAGCGCATACGATCGACAGAAACCGCCTTGAAACCAGAGGACTGCGCGAGGGTTTGCTGCCCGGCCGGGCCTTTAAGTGCGCCGTGTAAGCAGGGGCTCCATGGTGAGAAAAGCGCTCGTTATCAATATCAGGCATCATGCTCCGTTCAATACCGATATCCCTGACAAGGACATGCGCGCGAGGCAAATGCGTAGCGGTTATAAGTTTTAAGACACTGATCCGGGATGGCGCGAGAGCCACTCCTCTGCGGAAACAGTTTTTTCGAGCAGTATTCCGAATTTATTGATGCAGCTGTCCCGGATATAGGCATCCGTATCAGAGTATTTTTCAGGCCGCTTCACCACGCGGGCCTCAAGTCCCAAGGCTCGGATGCGTTCGATGGCCTGGGCGGTGGCCTCCAAGGAATCGAGCGATAGCAGGAAGCGCCCGGCCCCATAGCTAACAGCCGTAGCGAGAAAATCAGGCGTCAAGCCTGAGCGCCCTACCCCGATCACGCCCTGGATGCCGATTTGGTCCGCCAGCAGCGCGTCCAGGAACCCCTGAACCACCACAATTTGGGCCGACCCGCGGGCCCGGTGCATCAGAAAAGGGACGTCCTTGAGGCGCGTCATGTCGGTGAGCGGCCGGTAGGCCACGGAGCCCTCATCCGTGATGCTGCGGCCGTAGAATCCCATGAGACGGCCGGCCGAGTCACGGTAGGGTATGCTCAAGAGGGGCGTGCCGGCGTATGCGGCAAGCATACGTTTTGATAGAGTTTCAAGCAGGGGGGGCGGAAATCCTGACGCCAGATTTTCCTGGAGCGACTGCGCTGTGGGCGCCAAACCCAGCTCCATGCCTTCGATCTCTTCCTGGGTATACCCTCGATCGGTAAGATATGAACGGGCAACCAAGCCGTTTTCGGACCACAGTTCGGCGATGCTGATGTCCTGAACGGCCTGCAACAGCTCGCTATAGAGCAGTTCTTCACGCCAGGTGGCTTCTTCGGTGCCGATCCGGACCGCGGCTTCGGTCTCAAGCCGATGAAGGGCATCCTGGTAGCTCATCGCCGGCTTTCGGCGCAGCTGATAATCGATCCAGTCCCCGCGCGCCCCGCAAACAAAACAGAAGTAGCCGGGACGCGCGCCGTGGATGAGCAAGGTGGGAAGGCTTTCAGCGTGGAAAGGACAACAGGCGGTATATCCGTCGGCCGTGCTTTGGAATTCCTTTAGGTCGCCAAATAAGGCGACCTGAAATTTCCGGTCGAGCAACCTGGCATAAAGGCCTTCGAGATCACTGTACATGGTTAAGATTCATAGCATGTACCCGCACCCAAAGTCACCAGGGGTTTTTGTATCCTGGAATGGTTGGGGCATGAAATTAAAGAACGCTATTCTCCATCGCTGACTTTGATACGCCTGGTCGCTTTGTAACCCTTGCGTCTGGGGATCGTTATGGTCAGGATGCCGTTACGGTATACCGCGCTGGCATGCGAGGTGTCCATGCCTTTCGGCAGGTCAATGCTGCGTTTGAAGTTGCCGAATACCCGTTCCATGCAATAATTCGACATGGACGGGGGTGTCTCATCACTGGCTTTATTCCCACGGATTGTCAAGTGGTCCGAGTCTACGCCGACTTCAATGGCGTCCTTTTCCATGCCCGGCAGCTCGGCCGTAACCTTGATAACCTGGCCGTCATCCGACACATTCACCCGCGGATTGAAGGCGCACAGGTCCTCGAACTCGGTCAGAGGCATGAGCTCAAAACTCATGAAGAAGTCATCGAAGAGTTGATTGACGGCATGATGCAGGGAAACCATGGGGTGGTCTTCATAGGCGACCTGAATCTTCCGGCCCTTTCTCCATGGGGCGATCTTCTTTCCTTGCATACCTGTTTTCCCCCTCTGCTTTTCTTACATCATAGGGTCATCACAGGTCTCTTTCAAGACGGCAGGGATTGAACGGCGGTTCTTACACCGCTTGCATCGGGGATATTTTCGTAATTTTAATTCTCAGAGGTCTGACCTAAAAGGTGCTTTCCCTCATGAAGATGGGGGCGGCCTTTTGGAAAGTGCTTCTCGTTTAAAGGCTGGAGACGGCTATGAAACATCCACCACCGCCCCCTCCGGATTCGCCGGCTTCGTCGGATTGCGCCGTTTGGGAAACGCCCTCATTGCCGGGGATCGATACGCTTTGCTCATCCGAAAAATCGCTTTCACCCTCGGCATTATAGGCCGTGACGGCCACATAATAGGTCTGACCGGATTTAAGATTGCCGATATCGACGGTGGTGAACTTGCCGGCATTGACGGCTCTACTGTAAATGTGGGGCATGGTGCCGTAATACACATTGTAGCCCAATAGGTCTCTTTCGGTATTGGCGTTCCAACTGATGCGCGCTCCCGCCGCCAGCGCCTGTGTGTGTACTATGGCCATGATCATGAGCGAGACTATGATCTTGAACCTCCCCTTGCCCGTGAGGTTACAGCGTATACATTTCATGTTGCAGCAAAATACAAGGTTTATGCCATGATAATTACGTTGTAATATTAGTTAGTTAATTAATTGATGGTATTGTTTCACGTACATTTATGTAACATCGGTTACAATTGTGTTCATGAACCCTCGCCCCTTATGGGACGAGGGTGATGCTGTTTGGTGGCGGGGTTACGCCTTGGCCTTTTCCTTTGAGAAAAACAGCACGATCGGGCTGGCGACGAAGATGGAAGAATAGCAGCCGATGATGGTGCCGATCAGCATTACCAGCGCGAAGTTGTGGATCACCGCGCCGCCGAAGAGGAAAAGAATGAGCGCGACGATGAATACCGTTAGAGACGTAAGGATAGTCCGGCTCAGGGTTTGGCTGATACTCGAGCTCATGACATAGGCCATGTCGAAATTGCTTGAGGTCTGTTTCTTGACGTTTTCCCTGATACGGTCGAAGACCACCACCGTGTCGTTGAGCGAATATCCGATCAGGGTCAGGAAGGATGCCACCACGGTCAGGTCCATCTCCTTGCCGAGCAGGGAAAATACCCCCAGCACTACGATGACATCGTGCAGGGTTGCTACGATGGCGCCGATCGAGTACTTGAAGTCAAAACGCAGCCAGATATAGACAAGGATCAGGAGACTGGCATAGAAAAGCGACAGGAATCCTTTGTTTTTGATATCCTGACTTACCGCGCCGCCGACCATTTCCACTCGCTGGATCTGAACATTCTCAAGGCCGAAGGATTTTACGAGCGCCTCTTTAATTTTTTCGCTCATGCCTTGCATGCTGTCTTCGCTCTTGGCCGTGCGGAGCAGGAACTCGTTGTCCTGCGGCTGCCCAACGCTCTGGATGCGCTCGTTGGCAAGCCCTATGGATTTGAGCGCTACGCGCACTTCATCGGCCTTGACGGACCGCGCGAATCTTACCTGCACCACGGTTCCGCCCGCGAAGTCTATGCCGTAGCTGAAGCCGCTGATTACGATGCTGGTAATAGCGATAAGCGATATGATAATAGAGAAGGTCAGGGCATACCATTTGACCTTCATGAAATCGAAGAAGAATCCGGGCTTGATTAATTCCAGCATGTCGTCCCCCTAGATACTGATCTGCTTGACATCCTTGGTGCTGACGATCCATTCCATGATCCACCGGCACATTAATAGGACGGTAAAGAGGGTGGTTAAAATACCGACACAGAGCGTGACCGCGAAGCCTCGCACCGGACCGGTGCCGAATTGGAAGAGCACCGCGCCGGCAATCAATGTGGTAAGATTGGCATCCACGACGGTGGACAGTGCGTTTTTATAACCGGCCTCCACGGTCATCTTCGGAGCGCGTCCCAGACGGATTTCTTCGCGCATACGCTCGAAGATGAGGATATTGGCGTCTACGGCCATGCCGATGGTTAAGACGATGCCGGCGATGCCGGGCAAGGTCAACACGGCATTGAAAATCGCCATGATGCCGAAGATGAGAATAAGGTTGGCGATCAGCGCCAGGTTGGCCAGCAGACCCGAGGCGCGATAATAGAGGATCATGAAAAGTATGACCAGCAAACCGCCGATTCCGGTAGCCATGAGCCCTTTATTGATAGAGTCCTTGCCCAGGGATGGACCGACGGTACGCTCCTCCAGGATCGTCACCGGCGCGGGTAATGAACCGGCCCGCAGCACGATGGCCAGGTCGCGGGCCTCTTCCATCTTGAAGCGCCCTTCGATGACGGCCTTGCCTCCGCCGATGCGATCCTTGATCACCGGCGCCGAATAGATTTTGCCGTCGAGCAGAATGGCCAGGCGCTTGCCGACATTATCGCCGGTAACACGTTCGAAGATACGGCCGCCTTCGCGGTTGAAGTTGATGGCCACATACGGTTGATTGTTGGAACCGATATGCACCCGGGCGTCATCGAGCATGGCGCCGGTCATGAGCGTCTCCTGCTTGAGCAGCATCGGTGCATGGCCTTCCTTCATATAGGCTATGTAACTGCCGGGGGGGATGTCGCCTTTCATGGCGTCAGTTTGTGAATGCTCCTCATCGACCAGCTTGAACTCCAGAACCGCGGTCTCGCCGATGAGTTTCTTGGCGCGCTCCGGTTCGGTAACGCCCGGCAGCTGGATATTGATGCGGTCGATGCCCTCGGTGATAATGGACGGCTCGCTCACGCCGAGTTGGTCGATACGGTTGCGGATGGTCTCCAGGGCCTGACTGACCGCGGATTCCTTTAATTTCTTGGCCTCGGCCGGTTTGACCTTGAATTCCAGTACGAGGGCCCCTTCCTGGGTGACCGAAGACGGCGCGGCCAGGATGGGATAATCGGCGTTCGCGAGATCGGTGAGCTTGTTTTCATCCGCCGCGTCCCTGAGCATGACCCGTACGCCGTCGGGAAGCGATTCCACCTTGGCATAACGAATACGTTGAGCGATCATCTGGGTTTTCAGATCGGCGGATATCCGTTCCAGCGAACTCGCGAGCGCTTTCTCGGTTTCCACCCGCATGATGAGGTGCATGCCGCCCTGCAAATCGAGGCCGAGCTGTACTTCGTTCTTGGGCCCGATCCACCCTTCCGGCAGGTTATAGGGCGTGAGCAGTTTGACCAGGGTGGGCAGGGCCAGGAAAATTCCCACCAGCACCACCGCTAGTATGCCGATCCCGGTAAGCTTGAATTTATTCATGCCCCCCCCTGATGCTACGCTTTCTTATCTTCAGCCGCCGTCTTGCGATAGGCGATATATTCACGGGATACCTTGATCTTGACCTTTTCGGCGATCTCGAGCGTGAGCACGTTTTCCGCCACCCCCACCACCTTGCCGTGGATGCCGCCCGTGGTCACCACTTCATCACCCTTATCGATGGCTTCCAGCATGGCTTTATGCTCTTTGGCCTTTTTCTGCTGCGGCATGATCAAAAGGAAATAGAACACCACGAAGATCAGGATAATGGGCGCGAAGTTCATGAGAAAACTCATGGCATCGCCTCCGCCTGGTCCGGCCGCATATGCTACGCTAATCATGGTATAACTCCTTCACGTGTTTTCGTAAGACTTCGAAATTTTGTTCCTCTATGCCATGCCGCACTTTGCGCATTAATTCAAGATAGAAATGTAAATTGTGGATGGTATTGAGGATGGCCGAAAGAATTTCCCGCGTTACATAGAGATGCCTTAAATAGGCCAGCGAAAAGTTGCGGCAGGTATAGCAGGTGCATGACTCATCCGGAGGAAGGTCGTCGCGGCGGTAACGCGCCTGCTTGAGCGTGACCCGGCCGTTCCAGGTGAAGAGCATGCCGTTGCGGGCATTGCGGGTGGGCAGCACGCAATCGAACATATCGACGCCACGGGCCACGGCCTCAACGATATCATGGGGCATGCCTACTCCCATCAGATAGCGCGGCCGTTCCTGCGGCAGATACGACATGGTGGCGTCCAGCACTTCCAGCATGCGCGCATGTCCTTCACCGACCGACAGCCCGCCCACGGCGATGCCGTCGAACGGCAGAGCGGAGATCTCTCCGGCGCTTCTGGCGCGCAGATCCGGGAAGACGCCGCCCTGAACGATGCCGAAGAGCGCCCGATCAGTGTTTCTGGCCTCCAGGCAGCGTCCGGCCCACAGGGTGGTGCGCGCCACCGAGGCCTCAACATATTTGCGTGGGCTGGGATAGGCCACACACTCATCCAGGCACATCATGATATCGGACCTTAGTCTTTCCTGGATGTCCACGGCCTTCTCAGGGGTCAGCATTCGCGCGCTGCCGTCGATATGCGAGGCGAACTTCAGGCCCTCGTCGCTGATGCGCACCAGCTTGGCCAGACTGAAGGCCTGATACCCCCCGCTGTCGGTCAGGATGGGGCCGGGCCAACCCATGAATGTCTGCAGCCCGCCCATGGCCTCGATGATCTCCTCGCCGGGACGCATATGCAGATGATAGGTGTTGGCCAGAATGATCTGGGCGCCGAGCGTGAGGAGGGTCTCCGGCGTCATGGCCTTGACCGTGGCTTGCGTGCCCACGGGCATGAAGGCCGGGGTATCGACCGTGCCGTGGGCGGTGTGGAATCTGCCGCGCCGGGCCGCGCCGGATGATCCCAGACGCTCGAAGCTAAATGATGAACATGGCATCGCCATAGCTGAAGAACCTGTACCTTTCCCTGACCGCCTCCTGGTAGGCCCTCATAATGAGGTCATGACCGCCGAAGGCGCAGGCCAACATGATCAAGGTCGAGCACGGCAGGTGAAAATTGGTGAAAAGCGCCTGCACGATGTGAAAAGAAAAACCCGGGGTGATAAAGAGATCCGTGGAGCCCTTGCCCGGCATGATCTTGCCGTGTTTTTGCATGAGGTGTTCCATGACCCTGGTGCTGGTCGTGCCGACCGCCACGATGCGCCTGCCCTCGGTCATGGCCCGGTTCAGGGCAACAGCTGCCTTGGCGCTGACATTGAACTCTTCAGGGTGCATGCGGTGATCCTCAATATACTGGGTCCGCACGGGCTGAAAGGTTCCCGGACCCACATGCAGGGTGATGAAGACGATCTCAACCCTCAAGGCCCTTAGGTCATCCAGATAAGCGTGCGAGAAATGCAGACCGGCCGTGGGCGCCGCCACCGACCCGTCATGGTGGGCAAACACGGTTTGGTAGGTGGCGTTGTCTTGAACTGCCGGCGGCCGGGTTATATAGGGCGGCAGGGGGATGTTACCGAGTTCTTCCAACTTCTCCGGCCGGTTGAAGGTGAGCTCGTAGCGATCGTCGAATCTCTTTTCGACCGTGGCGCTCACGCCGGAGTCGAAGCGTATGACCGACCCCGGACGGGGCGCCTTGGCGGCCTTGACCAGACATTCCCAGCGCGTCTCTGAGACGGCTTTGACGAGCAGCACCTCGACTTGGCCGCCGGTGGGCTTCCTGCCCTTCAGGCGCGCCTTGATCACACGGGTGTCGTTCAGCACCAGGCAATCGCCCGGCTTCAGATGACCGGCCAGGTCCGTGAAACGTGCATGCGTAATGCGTCCGGAATTGCGCTCGACGAGCATGAGGCGCGCATCTCCGCGTGCCAGGGGGTACTGTGCGATCAGCCCCTGGGGGAGGTCATAGTCAAAGGCCTTAAGATCCACCCTACCCTCCGCCGTGTCGCCCGAAATAGAGGAGTACTATGCCCGTCAGAGCTGAGGCCAGGCCGATGATCTGGAGCGTCGCCAGCGGTACATGCTCGACATAGCGCGCCAATGCTTTTACCTGCTTGGGAAACACCATGTAGGGAATCGCCTCGATCAGAAAGACCATGCCGAGCACGCAAAGGAAATAATCCATATCGTCAATCCTCACCGCCGCTTAAGGCTTGTCCATCCTGCAGAAGGCCGCGTATCATGTCTTCCGATAGGATTGGTGCTTCCATACTATTATCCATGGCCGACGGTGTCCACCCCCAGGCGGCCTTGACCGCGGAACGTCCGCGGGCTTTGCTGTAGCGTAGACAGATGCCCGCGGCCAGCTTCAGGTTGGCCGGGTTTGCATCACCGCGCAGGATGCACAATGGACCGGGTTCATTGAAGAGCCTCAGAAAGACATTGCCGGGCAGGTTCAATAAGGCCAGCAGATCGCATTCATGTTCATTGCGCGCCACCACCAGGGCGGTGCGCTGATCGAGCATGAACTTCCGTCCGAAAACGTCGAGCCAGAGATCGGCGGCCTCCGGTAGATCAGGGGCAAAGCGTTTGAAGGTATGCCTGACCTTGTAGGCGCTCTGGGCATAAGTCAATAGACAGCCGCCGGCCGGATTAGGTATCTCGGTAAGGCCGAATTGATGCGCCAAATTCTCCTGAATGGTACGGCCGCGTCCGGAGATGTTCAACAGGGCCTCGCGGTTCACCAGGCCGAGGCGCTCAGGTTCGCTCGGTTGCATGTGCTGGGCGCACAATGGCCTGATGAGCAAGCCTTTCAAACCGGCGTCACGTTCGATGACATTCATGGCGTCACGACGCTGGGACATGGGGCGTTGTCCCAGGACCTCGCCCGTGATGACAAAGGCGGCTTGCATCTCGGATAAAAGGCTGCGCGCGCGTCCAAGCATGCCGATCTTGCAATCGATGCAGGGGTTGAAATGCTTGCCGTATCCATGGCGCGGGCGGGACAGGATTTCAATGAAGTCCGAGGTGTAATCAATAATGTGGGGCCGCACACCATAGCGTTTGAGATGACCCTCTATGAATTTCTGTGGTTCCAGCAGGGCCATTGACCCGAAAAAAGGCGTGGCGAAGTACAGGGGAATCACCTCGATATCCTGCGAGGCGATGAGCTTTATGATCAGAATGCTGTCCAGACCCCCGGAATACAGGGCCAAACAGCGGCGCGGCATCGTGCTCGTATCGTCGGATGACATGGTTATCTCCCTCACTCCCGACCTTTGTATTTCTCTGTAAAAAGAAAAATCCATATCACCTCATGCAGGCGATATGGATCAGATCATGGCGGGAGCGACGAGACTCGAACTCGCGACCTTCGGCGTGACAGGCCGACGTTATAACCAACTTAACTACGCCCCCGTACTAATACTATCTCATTGGTAGGCGGAACAGGGTTTGAACCTGTGACCCTCGGCTTGTAAGGCCGATGCTCTCCCGCTGAGCTACCCGCCCTGAGCTGTACCTACTTCTTGTTGACAGAATCCTTGAAGGCTTTTCCAGCCCTGAAGCGCGGGGACTTGGAGGCCTTGATCTTGATGGTCTCGCGTGTTCTGGGATTGACGCCCTGGCGTGCCGCTCTCGCAGCCACATCGAAGGTTCCGAAACCTACCAGAGTCACCTTGTCACCCTTGGCCAGTGCCTGGGTAACGGCTTCCGTGGTTGCGTTGATAGCCTTCTCCGCCGCAGCCTTGGGGATCCCCGCCTTTGCCGAAACAACTGATATCAATTCCGTTTTAGTCAAAGTATACCTCCTATCAAATTTGGATTTTCCCACACCCGCGCTAAAACCTAACAGCATTTATATGGGCTGTCAATACCCCAAATGCAGTATTTATCGCATTTCCCAGTCATATCTGTCATTGATTTTTGCCTACTTCAAGTTGCAATTGTTATGCCTGGGATGAGGTTTTCCGTTCGTACACGATCATGGGGGTATTGCCTTTAAGAATCACATCTTGGGAGATATGACATTCCTTGACCCCTTCCATGTCCGGGATATCATACATGATATTCAGCATGACGCTCTCCATGATGGAACGCAAGCCCCGCGCGCCCGATTTGCGTTTCATGGCCTGCTCGGCAATGGCCTTGAGCGCATCCTTGCTGAAAGCAAGTTCAACGCCCTCGAGTTTCAGAAGGGCCTGATACTGCTTGACCAAGGCGTTCTTGGGTTCAGTCAGGATGGCGATCAGGGCATCCTGATCGAGCTCATGCAGGGTCGAAATGACCGGCACCCGGCCGACAAATTCGGGGATCATGCCGAACTTGATCAGGTCTTCGGGCTGCACGCTCTTGAGGATCTCGCCGATATCTTTTTCCTTCTGGCCCTTGATGTCGGCCACAAAGCCGATGGTCTTCTTGTCGAGCCGTCCGGAGATGATCTTGTCAAGACCCACGAAGGCCCCACCGCAGATAAAAAGGATATTGGTGGTGTCCACGCGGATGAATTCCTGCTGTGGGTGCTTGCGCCCGCCCTTGGGAGGGATGGATGCCATGGTGCCTTCGATCAGCTTCAGGAGGGCCTGTTGCACCCCTTCGCCGCTCACATCGCGGGTGATGGACGGATTGTCGCCCTTGGAGGCGATCTTGTCGATCTCGTCGATGTACACGATGCCTTTCTGGCAGCGCTCGATATCATAATCCGCGTTCTGCAGCAGATTGACGATGATGTTCTCGACATCTTCGCCCACATACCCGGCCTCGGTCAGGGTCGTGGCGTCGGCGATGGTAAAAGGCACATCCAGGATCTTGGCCAAGGTTTGGGCCAGTAAGGTTTTGCCCGACCCCGTAGGACCGATGAGCATGATATTGCTCTTGTTGATCTCCACTCCGCCGACATTGGTGCCGGACTCGATACGTTTATAGTGATTGTAGACCGCTACGGACAGGATCTTCTTGGCGTGCTCCTGACCGATGACATACTCGTCCAAGACATTTTTGATCTCGGAAGGCTTGGGGATATGTGATGCGGTCGAAAAATGCGTGTACTCGCCCTCTTCTTCGGAAAGGATCTCATTGCACAAGGCGATGCATTCGTCGCAGATATAGACATCGGGTCCGGCGATCAGCTTCCTGACCTCCTCCTGCGATTTGCCGCAGAAGGAACAGCGCAGCCCGGGCCGAAAGTGATCATTTATCTTTGGCATCCGCTTTCTCCTCTCCGTCTTTGAGCATCTGAGGCCGCTTGGCGATGACATGGTCAAGGATACCATATTCTTTGGCGTCGCCCGCGGTCATGAAGAAATCGCGCTCGGTGTCCGTGCCGACCCGCTCCACGGTCTGACCCGTATGGTGGGCCAGGATGCGGGTCAACTCGCCCTTCATCCGCAACATCTCGTTGGCCTGGATGCTGACATCCGTTACCTGCCCCTGCACCCCGCCCAAGGGTTGGTGGATCATGATGCGGGAATGCGGCAGGGCGTAGCGCATGCCGGCCTGTCCCGCGCACAGCAACACCGCGGCCATGGAGGCGGCCTGGCCGATGCAGGTGGTGCTGACATTGCACCTGATGAACTGCATGGTATCGTATACCGCCATACCCGCCGTCACCGATCCGCCCGGGGAGTTGATGTAGAAGAAGATATCCTTGTCGGGATCTTCGGACTCCAGGAACAGAAACTGGGCCACCAGAAGATTGGCGATATCGTCGTTGATCTCGCTGCCCAGAAGGATGATGCGGTCTTTCAAAAGCCGCGAATAAATATCGTACGACCGCTCACCCCGGTTGGTTTGTTCAACGACGATCGGAACCAGCGTCATGCTTGGCCTTCCTCCATCTTCTGAGTCTCTTCGGTAACTGTGGACTGGGAGATGATATACTCATAAACCTTTTTTTCCAGGGCGTTGAAGCGGATCTCTTCCAGACGGTCCTGCTCCACCAGCGCCGAACGCACACTATCGATCGGCAGATTGTACTGCTTGGCCATGACGCCGAGCTCACCGTCGAGGTCCTCATCGCTGGCTTCGAGGCCTTGTTCCTTGGCGATGGCCTCCACCAGCATGGCCTGACGCAGGGTCTTTTCGCTGGTGGACAGACTTTCTTCCCGCAAGGCCGCCGCATCCGGGAACACATCGTGCATCTTCACGCCCTGGGCGGTCAAGCGCTGATTCATGCCCTGGATCATCATGGCGGCCTGCAGCTTGATCATGGATTCGGGCACCTCGAAGCTATTGGCCTCCAATAACTTCTCGGCGATCTCCTTGTGTATCTGGGTCTTAGTGCGTTCCTGGGCCCTTTGGATCAGGTCCTCGCGAACGGCGTCCTTCAGGGCCTGAAGGCCGCTGACGTCCTCGCGCACCTTTTGGGCGAATTCATCATCCAGTTCGGGCATGATGCGGCGCTTGATGGAGCCAATCACCACCGCGACGCTCACGTTCTGGCCGCGCATCTCTTCCAGAAAATGCGTATCCGGAAACTCGACCTGGGCCTCGAAGGCCTCGGCGGCTTTTTTGCCCAGCACGGCATTTTCCAAGCCGGGGAAGAAACTGCGCGTGCCGGCCTCGATGGTCATCTTGCTGCGATTCATCTTGGGATTGGCTTCACAGGTGATGTCCGCAATCACGTAATCGCCTTGAGACGATGCGTAATCGGGGTCGGTGACGTCCTCGATCGTGGCATAGTGCTCCCTGAGGCGATCGAGCACATTATCCACCTCTTTGTCCGTTACCTCATAGTTGATCTGTTTGAGCTCGAATCCTGTGTACTTTTCGGGTTTGATCTCCGGCTTGACATCGAACTTGGCCGTGAATTTGAAATCCTGGCCGTCCTTGGGCTCGTCGTTCTCCACCTCGGGTAAGGACACCACGAACAGTTCTTTTTCCTTGGCCGCTTTTTCAAAGTTATCATTGACCAGTTTCTTGGAAAGCTCGCCCTTGATATATTCGCCGTAATACATCTTGAGGATATGCCGCGGGGCCTTGCCTTTTCTGAAGCCCTTTACCGCCGCCGCGCTGGCCACCTCATGATAGACCTCGTCACTGATCTTCTGCACATCCTCTTTGGGCACCAGAATCTCCATTTCTTTTCTGGTGCTGCTCAAATCCCTGACCTCTACCTTCATGCTCGTTCCTTTCACTAGGGTTGTAGACGCATTTCAGCACGTTATGGGCCATCAGGTCAATGGCTTTCTTTTCAAGCCCTAAGGCTAAAGCGCAAGTGTGGCGAACAAACGCGTCATGCGCTCGGAATAGATACCGGGAGCCTGGTAGATCGTAAGCGGCGTCTCGACCGTAAGCTCCCGCCCACCCAGCTTGATGCCCTTGACCAGGCATAGCTCGGCCGGTCCATCGGGAAAGGAATGCACCATGATCAGGCGTTTGGGTTCCAGGTGGTGTCGGCGCATGGCGCTGATGAGGTCGATCATGCGCCAGGCGGGGTAAATGCAGTAGAAACGTCCCAACCGGCGCAGGTTTTTGTTCACGCTTGACATCAATCCGTCCAGGTCGAGCTTCAGTTCGTGGCGCGCCACGGCTTTGGTCCCTTCCGGATTCAGCCTGCCGGTCTTGAGCGGCCGGTAAGGCGGATTGGCGAGCACCGCCGCGCTGGGTGAGGCCTGATAATCCTTGATATCGCTTTCCCGGATTTCGATTGTGTCCATAAGGCCGTTGAGCTCCACCGATCGGCGCGACATCCCGGCCAGGATCGGCTGCACCTCCACCCCGGTGACCTTGAGGCCCTTGATCCCGGAGAGCATGATGGCGATCACGCCGGATCCCGAGCCGATCTCCAGCACATGCTCTCCGGGCTTTTCATCCACGAAGGCCGCCAGCAGATAGGCGTCCAGCGAGAAACGGTACCCACGGCGCGGCTGTATGACCTTGAGAGCGCCGCAACGCAAGCTCGCGCATGTCTCGCCGTCTGCAAGGAGGCTAGGTCTTGTCCGGGATATGGATGAGGGTGTCGAGCCTTCTTTCATATGCAAACAGCTCCGCGGCGTCGAAGAAACGCCTGACCTCCACCTCCGCCGTCTCGGGGCTGTCCGAGGCATGCACCAGATTTGAGCGGATGCTCATACCGAGGTCGCCCCGGATCGTGCCCGGCAGGGCGGCGCGCGATCTGGTCATCCCGCACATGCTTCTCACCACCTGCACCGCCTCCAGACCTTCGATGCATAAGGCCACGACCGGGGCCGACATCATGAAGGCCACGATCGCGGGGAAGACCGGCAGCTCTTTGAGGTGGCTGTAATGCTCATGCAGCAGGTCCTCTTCAAGACGCATCATTTTCATGCCCACGATTCTAAGCCCCTTGTCTTCAAAGCGCGCGATGATCCGTCCGATCAGGGCGCGCTCGATCGCGTCGGGTTTGAGCAGCACCAGGGTCCTTTCCATGGGATGGGAATTCGCCATGCTTAAAAGACCTAATTGAAGTCTTCGCCCAGGTTGATGAGGTACTTGGCCACCACGTATTCGAAGGTGGTCGGAGAAGTTTTCCCTTGTGCCAGCAGACGCAGGGTTTCCATGTCGGATTGCCATACCACATCGCCGGGTGCCACGAAGCAAATACTGTCGGGCTCGTAGCTTAAGAAGAGCTTGTGATCCTTGTAATAGTAATGCTCGCGGCTGACCTCGGTCGGGTACGGCCGCATCAAGGGCGGAATATCGCTGGGCTTGAACCAGAGCTTGATCTCCCGTTCGGCGTCTTCCTTATTGGCCGAGGCGTGGATGAGGTTGTCCAGGCGGTCGTCGATGATATTACCGGCCGCGTCCTTGATCGGCACCACCGTGCCCAGGGCGCGGATGCTGCCCGGCTTGGTATCGCGGGCGATGTGCGGATTGGTCGGCCCGGCGATATCCCGAATCTTCTGGATGGCCCCCGGTCCCTGATAAACATACGCGATCACGCGGCGCTTCCAGGGCGCGTCGGGGTAGTGGATCTGACCCATGATGTACTCCTGCAGGGAGGGGAAAAAGGCCTTGCCGCGATGCTCGGCATAGTGCTCCTCGGCCAGCATGCGCGTGACGCATACGATCTTGGTGGCCGCGAAGCGCAGTCCGGTATGAAACTCGGAGAGCTGCGAAAGCACGTACCCGGTCAGCGAGTTCTTAAGCGCATCGGGCTTGATGAGCACCAAGGTTTGTTCGAGTTCCTTCATATCCATTGTTGACTCCTTTTCTCAGGTTTTTTCAAAACGGCCGTTCGGCCCGGCCATCGGTCGACACCCGGTCGCCCTGCCACACCCCGCGATACGGCACGGCCTGCCCGTCGATCGGCAGAAAGGCAATGCACAGGATGCGGAAACCCATCTGGATCTCGACCGGATGGTGGCCCTGGTGTTTCATGCCCACCGTGAGGCGCCCCTGGTAATTCGGCGATATAAAGGCCGTCTCCAGGGGAATGCCGCAGCGGATCAGGGACGTGCGGGGCCGGATATAGGCGAAGAGATCCTGGGGCAGGTTGACCTGCTCGATGGTCTGGAAGAGCAGATATTCTCCCGGTTGGATGGTGTAAACGCCGTCGGGTTGGTCCTCAATATCCATGATCTTTTCGATCGGTGGCGTAATTCTGACCTCGCGCATCAGGCGAGAGCCGCCGATCGGACGGAAGATGGCTCCAAGGCGCAGATCCACCGTGGTGCCCTCGATGCCCTCCACCTGATCGCGTTCCAGGGATTCGATCAAGGGTTTGTTCACCATGCTCCGGGTGGCGTGGTCTTCCACGCCCACCCCGGCTTTGATCAAATTGATAATTTTATCGGCTCCCAGGACCATTTATAACCTCCTGCGGGATGTATCCGGCTTTAGGAAATCCTCGGCATAAGCGAGGGTGGAGGCGGATACTCTTATCTGTTCGACGCTGGTATTGCTCTTGAGCAGGACCTGTTTCCAGTACTGATCGCGTTCGGCGACGGGCGACTCGTAGCCGTATTCATAGACCACGCGGATGATGCCGGACATGACGATCAGCTTGGCGCAGGTGATGCACGGCTCGAGCGTACAGTAGATCGTGGCGCCTTCGAGCGATACCCCCTTCTTGGCGCCCAGGGCGATGGCGTTGGCCTCGGCATGCGCCGAGCGGCACATGTTATACTTGGCCTCCTCGGGACAGCCCACCGAGCGTCGGAAGCACACCCCATCGTCCACGCAATGCGCCTGGCCGGGCAGGGATCCGTTATAGCCCGTGGCCAGGATCTGGCGGTCCTTGACGATCACCGAGCCGGTCGGACGCGAAAGACAAGTCGAGCGTGATGCCGCCAGCTTGGCCAGCATCATGAAGTACTCATCCCAGGACGGCCTGCCGTTCATAACGCGCCTCCTTTCTCGGTCAGCATACCCACGTCCCGGGGCAGGCTTTCTAAGAACATGCGGTCGATTTCGACGACCTGCGGGTGCCGGCTGCTCCTGGCGAAGAGGGCCTTGCCCATCCGCCAGACCTTCAATTCTTGCGAGCCCTGTTTGCCCGTGAGCTTGATATCCAGCAGCGGCGCTGTCCCGATGCTCATGCCGTCGGCAAAGAGCGTGGCTTCCTGCCACCAGATCTGTTGCAGCAGTGTTTCCACCTTACCGGCGTTGAGCTTGATGTCCTTGCCCGGGCAATGCCAAGCAGCGTCGGCGTTTTTGATAAGCTTGAGATTCAGGAATGGTCCGGAAAAGCTCAGCGCCTCAATGGTTTCGATCGGAAAAGTGAACAGGCGTTTGTCCCTCAAGCTCAGGAGGTCCTTGTCCAGTCCGAAGCTGTCGGCGTCTTTGATCAGGAAAACACCGGGGCTACTCGATACCTGAGCGTAGCGGAACTCCTTGGTTGGAGTCTGCCTGCCGATCGTGAGAGTGTAATCCTGAGAAGCGGCGCGAAATTCGATTCTCAGGGGTGAGGCGAACACGCTTAGGTCGGAGAAATCGATCAGCTCGCGCTGCCGCTTGAGCGTAGCGAGCGAGTTGATGAACTCTTCGAGCGTGCGTTCGTCGACACGCGCGCTGATGGGCGCTGTGATCATCCAGCTTTTGTCCTGTTTGGTAAGCTCGATGCGTTCCTTGCCCGTGACGACAAGCTTTTCCAGGGCCTGCTTGTCCAGGGAGAACACGAGGGCCTCCTGTGCCTGCCGCTCCTGACTCTGCCGGGGTTTGTATACCTCGAAATACAGGTAATAGCTAAGCGCGGCGGCCAGGATGACCAGGGATATGATCAAAGTGCGCGGTCTCACGCCTTCCTCCGCGAAACAAAGACCCACAAGCCGGCGGCCAGGATCAAGGCCGGCATCACGGCCACCGGTATCCAGAACACCAGGGCGCCCTGCCGGGGGGTAAGCATAAAAGGCTTAAAGGCGCTGGGACCTTTTTCAATGGTGATCAAGGCCTTTTCGCCCAGGAGCATATTGAGGCAGTTCAGCGCTAGTTCCTCGTTGCCGGACAGTCCCAGATAGGTGTTGGAAAGAAAATCGGAATCGCCGAAGACCACCATCTCGGCCCGCTTTTGTGGCGCGACTTGCTTTTGTGCCCACAAAGCGATGATCCGCGGACCTTTCAGGTCAGCGGGATCCAACTGCGCCCGGCCTTCCCTGTTCCAGGTGGCGCTGTCGACCTCGGACCAGCTCTGCTCCGAGGTCTGGGCCAGCCAGGTTACATCGATGCCCTTGGGGAGAGGCTGAGCGATCTGCAGGGCGCGCGCGGTCGGGAAGAAGGTGACCAAGGTGAATCCGGCCAGGGCCGGCATGTCGCCGTAGGTCATGACCACGGGCATGCTGTAGTCGGCTCCCAGCACGCGGCTGGTGGGGTCGATGATGATGTCATCGGCCAGTGTGACGCCGAAATGGGCAAGCATTCCATCCAATCCGGCATTCTTCAGGGGTTCCAGGGCGATCATCACCCGGCCGCCCTGGTCAAGATAGTGTTCAAGCGCCTCGATTTCGGCGGGCAAAAAGACTTTTTCCGGACCGATGACAACCAGACAATCGGCGTCGGCCGGTATGGCCTCGCGCATCAGCACCAAGGGCTTGAGCGTATAGTTGTCTTTGATCAGGGCCGCCTTGAGCATGGAGATGCCCTGCTTGTCCGTATCGTCCAAGCGCTTCTCGCCGTGGCCTTCTATGCAATAGATTACCTTGGAGCGTGATTGCCCCAGTTTGATCAGGGCCGTGCTCAGCTGCTGCTCATCGATGCCGTCGACATACTCGCGCTTTTCTCCGCTGGTGAGCACGGCTTGGCCGTAACGTTCCACACCATAGGCCTTGGCTTGACTGGGATGGGTATCCGGATCGATAATGGCATACGTGATACGCGTGCTTTTCAAGGCATAGAGCTGCAGCAGGTCTTTGGCGCGCTGGGCGCCGTCGCTGCCGGCCTTGTCGAACACCTTGATGTCCACCGGGGTTTTGAGGTCGATCAGGATATTGAGCGTTTTCTGATCCAGGCGGTTATGGGTATCCTGGGAGAGATCCCAGCTCAAAGGGTGGTGCATGACGATCAGATAGAGCACGACCAGAATGGCGCCGAAGACCAGGGTGGAAACAAAGGCGTACGAACCGTACCGGAATGATCCCGCCATCCTTAACCCCTCCAACGCCTTGATTCAAGCACCCGCAGGGTCAATAGGAGAAAGAACAGTGAGAAGAAGAGGTAATACGCCGCATCTTTCAGCACGAGCATGCCTTTCAGGAAGGAAGTTAGATGAGAGAGCAGCGCCAGCTCGGATGCGATCTTGGAAGAGGCGCCCGAGGCCAGGTACTCGGCCAACCCGCCCATGATCCAGAAAATCAGGATCAGGCCGAAGCTGGTGACCGCGGCGATGATCTGGTTTCTGGTCAGGCTCGAGGCGAAGAGACCTAAGGCCAGGAAGGATCCGGTTAGCAGGATCAATCCCAGATAGGAGCTAAGGACCACCCCCCAGTCGACCGGGCTTAAGAAAGCCAGAATACCCATATAGACCCCGGAGAAGGCGATCAGGATCACCAGCACGGTCAGACCGGCCAGATATTTGGCGGCCACGAGCGCGGTATCGGTCAGGGGATAGGTAAAGAGCAGCTCGATGGTCCCTTGGGCCTTCTCCTCGGCCAGGAGACGCATGGAAAAGAGCGGGACCAGAAACAGGATCAGGATGCTTAGGCCGTCGAACACGGGCTGGATGACGACCTCAGTCAAGCCCACGGGCGTGTTTACTTGGTATTGGGCGATTTGAGCGGCGAACATGCTCTCCCTGAGCATGGCGTTGGAGAAGAAAATCCCGGCGATGATCAGGAAGATGCCGGCCACGGCATAGAAGATAGGGGCCGTAAAATAGAGCCTCAGCTCTTTGAGGTAGAGGCTACGCACTCGCCGCCTCCTCGGTGATGAGCCGCATGAAGATCTCCTCCAGGCTTAAATCACGGCGCGTGATCTCATAGAGGTCTATGTCGGCCGCCACGAGCTGCCTTACGATTGCGGGCCGCAGGTCTAAATCGCGGCCGGCATCGATTATCAGCGATCCGTCCTCGGCCTGGGAAACGTTGATGACGCCGGGAATGGCGCCGATGATGCGGACGGCCTCGGCCACGTTGCGCCCTACCCTGACCATGATGCTGGTGTGATCGCGCAATCCGTTCGTTAAGTTCTCGGGACGGTCAATGGCCACAATGGCGCCTTTATTGATGATGGCCACGCGGTCGCATAGTTGACTGACCTCAGGCAGGATATGTGACGACAGGACGATCGTGCGCTCTTTGGCCACGTCCTTGATCAGGTGGCGGATCTCATAGATTTGCTTGGGGTCGAGCCCGATGGTGGGCTCGTCCAAGACCAGCACGGGCGGGTCGTTGATCAGGGCCTGAGCCAGGCCCACGCGTTGACGGAAACCCTTGGAGAGACGACCGATCAAGCGGTGGCCTACCTCCACTAGTCCGCATGATTGCATGACTTCCGTTACCTGCTTTTTCCTCCGGCCGGACTTCACGCCCTTGGCGCCGGCGGCGAAAGCGAGGAACGTATCCACCTTCAGATCGTTGTAGAGGGGATTGTTCTCGGGCAGGTAGCCGATGCAGCGCCGGGCCTTCAGGGCATCCTTCACCGTATCGAAGCCCATCACGCTCACGCGCCCGCTGGTGGGAGGCATGAAGGCGGTGATGATCTTCATGGTCGTGGTCTTGCCGGCGCCGTTGGGGCCCAAAAATCCCAGCACCTCGCCCTGACGCACCTCGAAGGACAGGTCCCTGATCGCGCTGCGGGGGCCGTAATCTTTGCACAGGCCCTCAATGGTAATCATGCCCCTCCTCCCTTAGTCACCGGCATTATGCATGGCCTTCCCAACCATACAATAGACAAAAAGTCAATCCTGCGCTACACTTATGGGCGTTTCTTGCCGATAGGGTTTGCATGTTTTGAGGGAGGAGCGCATGTACGATGCCATCGTCATCGGAGCTGGTTACGCCGGCATGAGCGTAGCAGCCCTTCTCGCCAACCGCGGCCGCAAGGTTCTGGTGGTTGAAAAACTGGCCCTCATCGGTGGCCGGGCATATTCCTATTCCGATGATGAAGGCTATACCTGGGAGTACGGCGCCCATTCCCATCGCCTGGCGGAGCTGGGGCTGGCCAATCAGGTCTTCAAGGCCCTGAATGATCCGATCGAGTTTCTGCCGCAGGCCGGCGGGGCCAAACTGATCTTCAAGGACCGTCTGTGGGACCGACCTGAAGGACCGCTCGGATTTCTCTCGACCCCCATGCTCTCGCTGCCGGCCCGCGTGGTGCTGATGCGTTTGCTGCTCAAGATCAAACAGGCCGAGACGCATGCGTGGTATGACCGGACCCTGCTGGAGTTCTATCATGCCTGCTCTCACAACCGCGAGGTGGAAAGGTTTCTGTCCCTTTTCGGAATGACCGTCATGTGTCCGGACCCGGCCAAGGCCAGCGCCGGCGAGGTGATTGACTTCCTCCAGCGGGTGCTTGCCACGGGTATCGGGGCCGGTGAGCCGGCCGGAGGCTCCAAACAGATTTTCAGCAAGCTTCAGCGGCATATTTCGGATCAGGATGCCATACATCTCCAGGAGAAGATAACGGAGATTTGTGTCAAGGATGGCACGGTGACCGGAGTCATCACGGACAAGGCCGAGTACCAGGCCCGGCACGTCATCTATACCGGCCGGCTGCCTCTCTTGTTCGGTCTCATCGACCGCGGCCTGTTTGCGCCCGAGTTCGTCAGCTATGCCGAGAAAATAGAGAACTCCTCCGGACTCACGATCGATTTCATCCTGAAGCAATCCGAGCCTGCCATGACCGGCGGCATCTTGGGGGTCGATATCCCCATCTGGGCGCGTTTCCAGTCCAACACCGATCCCAGTTTCACGCCCAAAGGGCGCTTCCTTTCAACCTGGGGCATCCTCCTGCCGTGGGGCTTCGACGGCGATCCGACCGTGGCCAAGAGCGCCGAGAACCGGCTGAAGAACACCATCGCCAAGATATTCCCCAACTTTCTACGCCACGTGGTCATGGAACGCGTCACGGTCGTGCCGGTCTTGAATGGTACGGTCCTCAAACCCTCTCAATCCAAGCCGCATCGTCCCCGCGTGGTGTGCGAGACCATCAAGGGTCTGTATTTCGCGGGCGACACCGTCCGGGGCGACGGGTGCTCGGGCGACATCAGCTTTTCTTCCGCCTTGAAGGTCGCGGAAATCATCAGCGCCGAGGACCAGGCCGGATTGAAAGGCTAGAAAGAGCCTCAGAATCCCAGGGCCGGCGAAGGCCGGCTGGAGGCTTCGCTGCGTAGGAGGTGGCAACCGATCGACTGCGGATTGCGCGAGGCCGCCTCGGCCACCAGGATGGCCGACTGGGTCATGTGAAACAGGCTGATGATGTCCTTGGATACCGGCGTTTCCTTGTAGAATTCCTCGATCCTGAGATACATGTGCCTGAGGTCGCCGATGGCGCGTTTGAGACGCGGCATGGTGCGCACGATGCCGACATAGTTCCACATGGTGCTCTTGATGGACATCCAGTCCTGGGCGATCAACGCGGGGTCCTCGTTCTCCACGTTACCGGTGGGGATCCAGTCGCGCACGGCTAAGAGCTTGCGCGCCTCGACCGTCTCGCCGCCGTTGATGCGCCGGACGATATCCTTGGCCGCATGGTATCCCCACACCAGCCCCTCTAAGAGCGAAGTCGATGCCAGGCGGTTGGCGCCGTGCAGGCCCGTGCAGGAAACCTCGCCCACGGCATAGAGGCCCTTGACCGTGGTGCGGCCGCACGTGTCGACCTGTACGCCGCCGCAGAAATAGTGGGCGGCAGGCACCACCGGCACCGGCTCGCGGGTGATGTCGATCCCGGCTTCCTTGCAGGTGGCGTAGATGCTCGGGAAACGCTGGGCGATGTCTTCCTTGAAGAAACCCGCGACATCCAGAAGCACATGATCCTCCTGGTTGCGGATCATTTCTTCCCAGATCGCCACCGTTACCTCGTCGCGGGGCGCCAGGTCCTTGAACTCGGGGTTGTAACGCTCCATGAAATACTCGCCGCTCAAGTTCTTCAGCCTGGCCCCCTCCCCGCGCACGGCCTCGGAGATGAGGAACCTACGAGCGCCGGGGATATAGAGGGTCGTGGGGTGAAACTGCATGAACTCCATGTTCATGACCCTGGCGCCGGACCGCAAGGCCATGACGATGCCGTCCCCGACCGTACCCTTCTCGTTGGTCGAATGCAGGTAGATGTCGCCCAAGCCCCCGGTGGCCAGGACCGTGTACTGGGCAAGAATGACCTCAACCTCCTTGGTGAGGTTGCGGAAGCAGTATACCCCCAGGCAGCGGTCCCTGAGCACGTATTGGGCCTGAATATCCGAGGAATGGTGCTGGAGCGTTATCAGGTCGATGGCCGCGGCGTCGGTGATCAGCTCCAGGTTGGGATATGCTTTCAGCTTTTCGATCAGGGCCGTCTCGATTTCATGCCCGGTATGATCCTCCGAGTAGAGGATTCGCTTGACGGAATGCGCGGCTTCGCGGGTCAGGTCGTACATCTCGTCCTGGGCCGTGGTCAGGTGGGTGAAGTTGACATGCAACCCCTTGATCAGGACCTCGTCCACGATTTCGGGTCCGTTGCGCGCCAGAAAGTCCACGGCTTCGCTGGAATTGATGCCACGGCCGGCGCGCAGGATGTCTTCCTTGAGCAGCTCGACCGAGTCCTCCTTGCCCTTGAAGACAATACCGCCCTGGGCGCGATTGGTGTTGGTGAGTATAGGATCACGCCGTTTGGTCAGGAGGGTTACCTTGAGGCCGGATTGGGCGGCGATCAGCGCGCAGGTGGCGCCGGCGATGCCGGTTCCGATGATCAGACATTCGGTTTCTTTGCGTCCCATGGCTACACCTTCAGCATGCGGTCCAGGGCCAGGCGGGCATCCGCGATGATGTCTTGAGGCACCCTGACGCGGTAGGCCTCCGTGAGCTCCATCAGGCAGCGGGCAAGCTTTTCAGGCGTTATCTTGGCCATGTCCGCGCAGGCGGATTCAACGAGCGGCACGATACTGACGATGGCATGGTAGCTCTCGCTCAAGCGTTTCACCATATTGATCTCGGTGCCGATGGCCACCTTGGTGCCCAGCGGCTGGGACTTGACGTATTCGACGATCTGGGCCGTGGAGCCGAAAGCATCGCTGGCCTTGACCGTTTCCGGATCGGCCTCGGGATGGATGATCACTTTCACGTTCTCATGCTTGGAGCGAACTTCCTGTACATCCTTGACGGTCATGATCGGGGCGTGCACCGGGCACCAGCCGTGCCACAGGATGATGCGGGCGTTTTCGAGCGCCTTGAATTGCGGCGGATTGAGCGGGTCCCAGATGGCCATCTCCTGCTCCGGCATGTCCATGGTGCGCCCCGTATTGCGGCCCAGATTCTGATCCGGCAGGAAAAACACCCGCTCGCCCTGCGTAAAGGCCCATTTCAGAATTTTGAGGGCATTGCCCGAGGTGCAGACCGCGCCGCCGTTTCTGCCGCAGAAGGCCTTGATCTCGGCGCTGGAGTTGACATAGGTGATGGGAATGACCCGTCCCAGATCCTTGATGACCTCCCAGGCCTTTAAGACATCATCGATGCCGGCCGTGTCGGCCAAGGGACAGCCGGCCAGCTTGTCAGGGATATAGACATGCTTGTCGGGAGCCAGGATCACCGCGGTCTGGGCCATGAACAAGACCCCGCAGAAGACGATGATCTGCGCTTCTTTAACCTCTGAGACCTTGCGCGCCAATTCCAGCGAGTCGCCGATGAAATCGGCATAGCGGATGACCTCGTCGGCCTGATAATGGTGTCCCAGGATGATCAGCCGCTTTCCCAGGGCGCGTTTGCGATCGAGGATGATCTTGTCCGGACTATCTTTTGCCATGCTTCACCTCGATGTTCATGGAGATATCCAAGGCGCGCACCGAATGCGTGATGTCGCCCACGGATATGAATTTGACTCCGGTTTCAGCCACGGCCCTGATGTTGTCCAGGGTTATCCCGCCCGAGGCCTCCAGATCGACCTCGGCGGCCGCAAGGTCCACCGCGGAGCGCATATCCTCCAGCGTGAAATTGTCGAGCATGATGCGTTCGACATTCAGAGGCAGGGCCTCGGACACATCGTCCAGGGTGCGGGCCTCGACCTCGATGGCCAGCTTCGGCCTTTTGGCGCGCACGCGCCTGACCGCCTCGGTGATCGAGCCCACCCGGTCAATATGGTTGTCCTTGATCAGGATCATGTCATCCAGGCCCAGGCGGTGATTGATCCCGCCCCCCATGCGCACGGCGTATTTATCCAGCACCCGATGTCCGGGGGCGGTCTTGCGGGTGTCCAGAAGCTTGGCTTTTGTGCCGGCGATGGCATGCACATAGGCGGCCGTAGACGTGGCTATGCCCGACAGGCGCTGCAGGAAGTTGAGCGCCACGCGTTCGCCTTTGAGGATGGCCTTGGCTTTGCCTCGCACCGTGGCGATCACGTCCCCGGCCTTGACCGGCATGCCGTCCACCAGGCCGGCTTTGAAGGCCACGCCTTCATCGAGCATCCGGAAAACGCGCTCGGCCACGGAAAGTCCGGCGATCACCCCGGCCGATTTGGCCCGCATGACACCCTGGAGCGTATCGCGATTATCGAAGAGCGCATTGGAGGTCGCGTCTTCCCCGTCTTCTTCCAGGGCCAGTTTAATAATCTTATCAATCAGATCGTCGGTACGCATAGATAAATTCACCTTTTATCACATCAAGCATGGCATTTGCCATATCAACTTCCTTGGCGGAGCGAAAAAGCGAGGCCAGGGAAAGGAATATGGGGTCCCAGGGTGAGACTGAAGCGCCCAAGGCGGCATAGTCGATATGGTCGATATCGTATTCCTCGCCCACGAAGTAGTACTTGCCGAAACGCGGCCGGGTGGCGTCACGGAACGGCCAGGTATTTTTAAGCTCAAAATAGCGCAGCAGACAGGCGCGCGCTTCGGCATTGCCTCTCACGCGCTCAGCCAGCACCTCCTCGCCCATTTCATCCTGCACGCGCCGGAAGAAGGCCTTGACGTAATCGATGTCCGTGATCACGGCGCCGTACAGATACCAGTCACCGATCGTGTCGATCACGATGACGGCCTCGTTCAGGGTGAGCTTCTCATAGCTGGGGCAGAAATGACCTTCGCAGATGTCGCGGCCGTAGAAGCTCACCACCCGCAAGTCCTGACCCTGATTCTGCAACGGGTGCAGCATGCAGCCCACCTTGGTGGCCTCGGCATTCAAATAGCCGACGAACTCGCAGGTATAGATGGTATGGTAGATGCGCTTGCCGTCCTCGCGCCGACGCACGGCTTCGCGGTAGGCGTCCAGGGTAAGCTGCCCTTCCCTGACCTTGGCGAACAGCCGCGTGCGGTAGGCGAAACGTTCGGCCAGGGCTTCGCGTCGGTTTTCCGCATAATTGTAGATCCCACAGCAGGCGGCGCAGGACTTGCCGCCATCGGGCTGGCAGAGATGCAGGGCACGCATGGGCTCAGAGCCCTTTTCAGCGGTTGGCGATGATGACATTCGTGCCGTCCACGCCGATGATGTAGTTGGTGTCTTCGCAGGCGATCATGTATTGCATGGGGCATTCCTCCGATTCGGTGAAGGCCCCCTGTTCGATGAGCTCGTCCAGGATAAAGTGCAGGGCCGTAAAGGTGATGTCGTCTTCGATGATGATCTGGTAGGCGTTGCCTCGATGCAGAAACGGTATCTTCTCCAGCATGGCCCTCACATACCATATTCTCAGTCCCGGTCAAGGACGGAAACCTGCCGCCGTAATCCACCACGGCCGGTCATTGAATATGTTCTCCGAAACGGCTATAACAAGGACATGGAAATACCTTTGCAGCGAGAGGAGATCAGGGCCATGACCAAGGAGCTTAACCTTACGGTCATCCACGCCTTAAGCCGCGATGAAAACGCGCTGAGCTATAACGACCCCGCCTACCCGCGCATCATCTATGAGAAAGGACGCCTGGACCCCGAGGCCTTCAAGCGGCACGGCGTATCCGCCGGGGCCGCCTTTTACCTCTGCGGCCCGCCGTCCGTGATGGAATCCGCCCTGGCCGACCTTCAGCAATTGGGCATCCCCCCTGAAACGGTCGAGCGCGAAAAGTTCAGCGGGGATAAAAATAAGGCTGCCCGCCGGGTGGGCGGGATGCAGGCAATCAGGACGACAAGGGGCTAAACATGCACCTGGCCTTGTTCGATTTCGACGGCACCATATCGACCAAAGACAGCACCTGGGACTTTATCACCCGCGCCTGCGGCAAACCTCGCGCTCTGTATGGCTTCATACGGCTGAGCCCTGTTTTCTTAGCCTATCAACTCAAGCGCATCTCCCATCATGAGGCCAAGCAGGCTATCATCCGGGACTACTTCGGGGATTGGGATAAGGGCGCATTCGTAAAAGCGGCACAACGCTATGCCCGCTGCATCGTGCCCACGATCATCCGGGGCGATGCACTGAAGAGAATCCATTGGCATCTTCACAGGGGCCATACCGTGGCCGTGGTCACGGGCTCGCTCGATGTCCTGCTGTCGGACTGGTGCGATAGTATGGGCCTCGATCTCATCGCCACCGGGATAGACCTGGACAGTGCATGCATCGGCCTGTCCACGCGCAACTGCTTTAAGGAGGAAAAGGCCAGGCGCATCACGGAGAAATATACCCTGGAGGGCTTTGAATCCATCTCGGCCTACGGGGACAGCAAAGGCGACCGCGAGATGCTGGCCTTGGCTGACAGGCAGTACTATAAGCGCTTTGACTGATCCTCAACCCGCGCGTGATCCTTTGCTATGCGCATGATCGTATGCCCGAAGACCTATTGCAGATACATCCATCTCATTCCATCCTTGAGACCAAGACGTAAACGGCATATAATTACGTTCGTTATCCGATCATGAGGAGGTATGAGCATGGCGATAGAGAAGAAGTTGATCGGTAAGGTCTCGCACTATTTCGGCAAGATTAGTGTGGCGGGTATTCAGCTGAGCGAACCCTTGAAGGTCGGTGATACAATATCCATCGAAGGCGCCACGACAAAGTTCGAAGAGATCATCGACTCCATGCAGATCGACAATGCGAAAGTCACGCAAGCCAAGGCCGGTGATAACATCGGCATAAAGGTGAAAGAAAAAACACGCGTGGGTGACGACGTTTTCCTTGTCATGGAATAGATATCATCTGGTTTTGATCATCCAAGAGCATTGGGATGGTTGCTCTATATCCCAACCGCAAGACAGGGTAAAAACCGGCGCGAATAATAAGGGCCGCGCGGGCATTGATTGAGGGTGGAAATTTAGTGCGGAAGATCAATCCTGTTCTGTTTTTTTGCGGGTAATGAGCCGCCAGCTGATGTTGATGATAAGGAGCAGCAATGCCACAGGAATAAGGATTGTCTTGATTTTGTGAGCAAATCCAGTGGCATCGATGAAATTCGATCCCAGCCAGCTTCCAATGAAAACCCAAAGTGAGACTTCGATCAATGCCGCCATGATTTCAAAGGCGAGGAACACCTGGGGCTTTATCCCGAGCCCTCCGCAAGTCGTGAATATAACGACACGCAAACCGGGAAGAAACCGCGCGATGAAACAAACAATGGGCCCATCGTTGTGAACACATGATTCAGCCCATTTGACGCGAGACTCGGTCAACACACCGCGCAGGACCGGCAAACACGAAACCCGCGGTCCGAGGCGTCGTCCGAGGAAGAACGCGGTGGAATCGCTCGCGAGAATCCCACACAAGCCGCCCATGATGCCGATGAACAGGGGGAGTTGTCTGGTCGATGCCAGAACCCCCACCGAAAGCAGGGTGATCTCTTCCGGAACCGGGAAACCCAGACCGCATGCCAGGAATATCCCTATGAGGGTCGTGAAATGTGAAACGGCAGGCGAGAAAGCAACCACGGCTTAGGGTCTTTCCTTGCGAGTTATAACAGGCGAAACCGTTTTTTTTCGGCGGCGATTTTCCGAACGCGGCCCGGAATGGGTGGCGCCGCCCGCAGAAATTTTTCTTGCCGTCGTTTTCGATTTCATCGTTGTCAGAATTTGCTGGGCGATATCAAAACCGCTTTTAAAGCGTTCCTGCAGATTATCGGATACCATTCTGACCTCGCTCGCCAATGCATGTTGTTTTTGGTCCGCGTCCGAGAATCCCGACTCAATGACTTTTCGAAATTCGGATAACTTTTCGATAAAGGCGGGCAAGCGATCCACCTCGCCTTTTGAGAGATTTAATGAAGCGTATTCATCCATAAGTCTGGCGAATGCCTCTTGTAGGGTTTGTATGTTCGGGTCGCTGAGAAAAACCTGGGCATGTTCGGTTGATATCCTAGCCACTTCATAGCACCGCTCAATCAGATAATGAAACTCCCGCATGATGTGTTGCTCCGCTCTTTGCCTGTAGAGATCAACGCGCAGGATTTTCTGTTCGGCGATCAGTTGCCGTGCTTCTTCAATAAGGATTTGCTCCATGCTCTTGGCGTGAATGCGTGAACGGTCGAGATCGTTAAGCTCTGAGGTTGCTATGCGCGCGCTGAGATTTTCGTAATAGATGCGCTCATCGCCGATGTATCCGGACAATTGTCTTGAGATATTTTTCTCGATCTTGTCCGGCTTTGCGCCGGTGATGACTCGTGCCAAGGATCGAACCGGTTGTCCCAGGGAAAGTGGAAAACGCGAGAAGCGGTAAGAAGCCTGAGAGCCCGGAAGCCGTCTATAGGCCGTCAGTTCGGTTTGATAACCGGCGTCGCTAGAAAAGGCCGCATAGAGCGTTTCAAAGACATCCAACGGCATGGTGAAGATAAAGCTCGGACCCTTCATTTTTTCAATATCATAACCGCCGGCCCGGAGGATGCGCGCAACGAAATCGGCGCAATTAGCCCCATATTTATCCCACTTGCATGCGCCTGTTCGGAATTCTTCTTCAATTCTGGCCGCCTCGGCATGCATGTGTTTCAGCGATGAGGAGTTAAGACCTTTGATCCTTAACCCAAGCGTATCGCGTCCATACGCCATTCCGTAGGTGCTGGTATGGACCTGATTCTCGGATGGAGGCATGACTCCAAACAGATACTGAGCCAAGCTCATATGTTGCAGCAAAAGTCCATCATTGGCCGGATCACAGACATGGTTGGCGCTGTAAACCGTGTCACCCACTCGGATTGCGATGTGGCCGAATGGGTTTTCCATGACAATGCGCTCGTCCTTCTGAGAGGATGAATAGGAAAGCAGTATCTCAATATCGGCAGGGGCGTCGGCTTCAAGCTGTTCTATGGCGTCATGCACATTGCTCGCAGCTATGCCGTTTTCCAGTCCGAAGTCCGGTTCGGCGCACCGTGCCTTGATCCCTGGATCAAGCAGAAAACGGGCGATTTTACCGATGTCCAGGTTGGCGCGAAACCCTTTTTGAGCCTCCAGCATTAAGGCCTGTTTTTCAGGATCAGAGAGGATCGAAAGCACCTGAGCCCCCAATTGCCTGATGTCCGTATTGAATTCCGCCATTCCAAGCTTCGAAAAGAATTCGGCGTTTTCTTTTTCATGGCCGCTGATCACATTGAGCAGAATGGTCGGCTTGCCCAGTGTGAATGCCTCAGCCGGTGAGAGGCCGCCCGCCTTGGTGATAAACACATCAGAGGCATGAATAAAGGCGACCAAGTCTGCCTGAGGAATAAACCCGAGAATCTTCAGCTTCACATGCCTGGGAAGCGTAGGCAGAATTTTATGCAAGGCCTGTTGTTGGTTCTCATTACGACCGCACACGGCTATGATCTGGAGAGGTTCCTTTATCGCTTCGGCAACGCTCATGACCGCTGAAGGAAAGTTTCCGGCGCCTTCCTTGCCGCTCGCGATGGTGATCGTCTTTACGTCGGTGTCAAAGCCGATTTGTTCCAGGCATTTCTTGGAAGCCTTCGATTCGCTGGCAGGAATATTTACCGGCATCCCCGAGGTTTCTATCAAATCCGGGGAAACCCCTGCCGCCACCCAACGGCCAACAAGCTCGGGATGCGCCAAAAAGGTTCGATCAATGCGCATGGAAATCCTTGGGAAATAGCCTTCGAAATAGTCGGTATGCAGCCAGCCGATCTTGATGCCCGGAATGAGCGCCTTCTCCCTGAGATTTCCCAGCACCTGAGCCGACCCGTAGTGGGTGGCCATAACCGCGTCAGGGTTCTCGGCCTTGAGGTATTCGAGCACCCTTAATTCCGGATAATCGCTCGGCAACCACGTCAATGACGAGGCAATGTTACCCTGTTCCTGGAGGGAGAGAAACATGGCATCGAATAGGTGCGGCAAGTTTTTTACCACAAACCAGTAGATCTTTTCGTCAAGCATGCGATTCACGGGGTCCATGAAATCGCGAATATCCTTCGATAATACCGTTGCCTCAGGGTTCTGCCTGACGATCGCCTGCTCGATGGCCCGAGCCGCACTTATATGACCTTGGCCGATGGAAGAATAAAAAAGGATTATTTTCATCTTTGCCCCCTGATGATATCCTTTTTCACGGGAGAGGGCCATATCGGTTTGGTGCGATTATCATCTGATGCAATGTTCTCATACCCGATATATCCTTGTCAGGCACATCCGCCGGACGGTTTTTTTAAGTCTTTTATAAAATCGGCAGTTCAGAACAACGCTTGAGAACCTATGGCAGATGTCATACGTGAATTAGGGCAACGCGCCGTTCATTCCCGCTTTATCCCCATTCCTAAAACAAGATGCGGCCGAGAACGGGCCGCATCTTGTACTCCCAAGACCATACCGTGATTATTCGGCGTTCACCAGCAGGGTAACCGGTGTTTCCGAGACCAGGCCTTGCGTGGTGGTGGCCCTGGCCTTGATTACATAACTGCCGGGCTCCTTGGGCATGAACGTAAAGTACCAGTACACCCATTGGTCGGAGTTGGCTCCCGGCGTTGCATATTTTGTCCAGGTTTTTCCGCGGTCCATGGAAAACTCGATGTTCGCGATGGTCTGGTCGTACGCATCCGCATAGCCTTCAAACGTGAACGGTTCCTTGGCCTTGATGATCTGACCATCCTTGGTGTAGAAGACGGCGATATTGGGTTTGTTGTAGAACCCTGCCTTCTCCTTCCCCCATCCCTTGTAGATGTACATGTCCTTGACCGGTTCCTTCGAGACGCGGATCTCGGAAAGCTGCTTGGTATTGGTCGGCGCGCCCATGCCCCCCACAAACATCTTGAGAGGATAGCCATCGACCGTCTTGAGCGGCTCATCGTTCACCTCGTAAACCAGATAGGCCTTGTGATTCTTCAGATGCTCGAATGTGGTCGGGAAGGTGTACCCATCACTGCTGGTCGGGAAAATGGCCGTGGCGCCGGGTTTGACGCCCCCAGCCTTTTTCAGGACATAGGCCAGCGGTATGCCTTTGATCCGCACATTTTCAATCAAGGCCGCGGTGGGGGGGTCAATGGTGCAGTGCATCTTCATCACCGCGGTTTCCGACGGCGCTTCCTTGATCAGATCGGTCAGTTTCATCTTGAACGGCTTGTTCACCTCGCCGGTGATCGCGATGGTCCAGTCCTCGAACACCTTGCGGGGCTGCTCCAGGCCGCTCAAGAACGAGGCATAGCGCATATAGTCATTGGCCTCTATCAGCCAGTTGAGCGAGAACAGGTCTTCCGTCCCGGTCAGTTTGTCCTGGGTGAACTTGAACGTGCCCTTGACATGGGGAACGTCCGTGATACCCCGGTAGATGTCATATTTAACCTGATCCCAGAGGTGAAACTTGCCGTCGTTTTCAGAAAAATCATGGCAGGAGATGCAATCGTTTTTCGGGTGCATGGAATGGATCATTCTTCCGAACCCGTAGTATTCCGTGACGTAACCGGGAGAGTACTCATGGCATCCCATGCAGTGCGTGACGGTCATATCGATGCCGTACATCTTTCCCAAATCGAGATGCACATACGGCATGTCGCGCAACAGTTGGCCGAGATCGACGTGGCAGGACCGGCATCCCCGCTTGTCCCCCTTCAGGAAGTACACGTTATACGCGATCGGATCCTTAGGCGTGCGTTGGATTTTGGTTCCATTCGCCAGCGTTATTACCTGGGGGGCGTTTTCCTTAACCATCTGTTCCTGCTTCGCGAACCTCTTCTGGGCCACGGAGTAGCCGGGATACGGCTCTTTTCCCGATGCATCCTTACTTCCGCTATCCATTTGGGGCGTTGTCGTGGTACCTTCCTGAGAGCTTTGCGCGAAGGCGTAAACGGCCAACACTAGGGTGAGACAAACGATGAACGCTACGATAAGATTTATTTTCTTCATCGATTTTCCTCCTATGCGCTTGTCATCAAATGAATAAATCAGGGGGCTTCACAGGGGTTCTCTTGTCCGGTGACGGCATCCGGAATTCCTTATGAGGTATCAAACATGCAAGGTAACCTCCTGGGAACGGAAGTCTGTTCGAAGAGGTGCTATCGTTTAATTAATAATGATTAATGCTTGCAGGGCAATATCCTGTGACCTCAAAAATGATTGGATCTCTATCAAATAAAAGATGACCCGCCTTGCATATGGCCAGGTTTATCCGGGAAGAACGATGGTCGCTCCTCCTAATGATCCCGGCTTTATGCACGCGTTCCATGACGGTGGGATTCTGTTCTGCAATTGGAAGCGATAGTACTTGCGCAAGCGCCCACGGCAGGTCTCGGACTGCGAACGTGATATGGAGTCCTCAAGCTTCATTACGCCTTCAAACCATCTCTTGCCCGGATTGTTCCAGCTTGATCGAACCGAACTGGATCGAGACGACACGATCGGCATCGAAGGGCGGCGCATACAACGCCAGGCAGTCGCGCTCTTGATCGACGGCTTCGATGATGCCGAGCACGAGCACGAATCCATCACTACTGCACAGGGCCACGAGGAGATTGCGGCAGTGCCCCGTTGTCAGCTCTACCGGCACCTTACCGTGCCGTCCGCGACCTTCGATGGAAAGATCCTGCGTGTGTGCGGTCTGGAAATACCGCCGGAAGCGTTCCCTACGGTAGGCCTGGCGCTGGTTCGGCGTGCGTGGCGCTACCGCCTTGGATGCCATGAGGCGAAGGATATGTGTTGCCTCCATGAAGCTGGCCAGCAGACCCTCGAGCTCCAGCCCGCGCTGGAGGGCGATGATATGCGTGGGCCGCACCAGATCGAGCACCCCAAACTGGAATTCGGCGGCCAGGGCGCCGGATACAAGGCCGGAAGAGTCCAGTACGACCTTACGTGCGCCCGCGGCAAGTGCCAAGTCCGTGAGCCGCTTGATTCCGCTTACGGTCTGGAGCAGATGTCCCCGGGGTGAAGTCGCGCCTACGAAACGCAGACGCATGCTCCCATCCGGAAGCAGCGCCCCGACCGTGGCGGGCGGTCCGATCACGGACTGGCCGGGGTCGCAGTCAATCAAGGCGGCGGGCGCCAGTGCCGCCAGACGTCCTTTCAGGAATCCGCACAGTGTGGTCTTGCCGGTATCGAGCCCACCGACGACATAGACGATGTCAGCGTGTCCCGGATCGCTCACTTCCCCGAGCACTTTCTCCCATGCCGGCTCGACATGTACCATGCCGTTCTTTTCGGCCACAGGCCGGGTTCAGCATGAGATCTCCCTAGACAATAAACCGGGTCGAGATAACATCAAGGACAGGCGTGGGGTCGTGCCATGGGCAATGCAGGATCAGAAAAACATCGGCACGGTTGTCAAGGCGGCGCCTGATAATCAGGAGATCAATTCCCGCTATCTTGGAATAACCGGCGATAAATTACCCTAAGTTTCTGTACGCTTACTCCCGCTGAATCTATTCGTCCCCGTGGTTTGACACAAAGGTATCAACATCATCTTGCCGGGCGCCATAATAGAAATCGGGGTTATATCTTTTCACTACGTATTCGACATCACGTCCGTCCGACTCCCATGCTTCATGTAGCTCTTTTGCAAGCAGCTCGGCATCGTTTTTTGTACTTCTGACCACCACGCCCCATGAAGTAATAACGCGGTCTCCCACATCGCCTTCATCGCCATAACCATAATAGGACTCGATCGGCGTCCCATCTCTAATAGCAGTGTGCGCCTCTTCACCGGCGGTAATAACCCATATTCCGGTCTTTTCCACAGGAACCACCTTTCCGTCCGCGCAGGGATGTTACATCGTACGACCTCGTACATCGATGCTCAGAGCGTAGTCTCCATCCAGATACACTGTTTACCTCGGACTGTAACCCCAATAATGATTTTCATCGATATTGACCTTCTACCACGACTCGATAGCATGCACCCCCTCGTGATACCCTAAAAAACCTATACTCGCTTGAGGCTGCTTCTGGTATGGCGCTCCTCAGGGGGGTGCATTGCTTCCAATCCGTGATGGACAAACCTGCAAGAGCATGTATAACGCATAGAGGAGAACATTATGGCCATCAGTATTATCCCAAAGGATAAGTATTTCTATGATCTGCTCAACAAACAGGCACAGTTTGCTATCGCCGCAGCCGTTCTGTTCGCGGAGCAGACATCGCAGGGCGATTTCGGACCCGAGTCCGTCAAGATGATGCGGGACATCGAGCACCAGGCGGACGAGATCGCCCACGAGATCATGAACCGCGTGAACAAGACCTTCATAACACCCTTCGACCGTGAGGATATTCATTCCCTCACGTGCGCCACCGATGATGTCATCGACTTAATCTACACCATCAGCAACCGTATGAAGGTGTATAAGATCACCCGTGTTGATTCCAACCTCGTGGAATTTGCATCCACCATAGAGAAATCGGTTAGGGCACTGGCCCTGGCCGTACAATGCCTGATGGATACCAGGAAACGCCAGGAAGTCTTGGACGCCTGTATCGAGGTGCACCGACTCGAGAACGTGGGTGATGCCATGCGGGATGCAATCATTGGCAAGCTCTTCGAGAGCCCAACGGATATCATCCAACTCATAAAATGGAAGGAGATCTACGAGTTCAGTGAGAATGTGCTCGATCTCTGCGAGGATGCGGCGCACATCGTGGTGACTATCATAGTAAAAGGGAGTTGAGCAGCGACGGAATGGAAAACTTAGGTAATGATCTTAGCCTGATGTCACCATATTCTTCATGAAAAATGTCTTGCCTGTGTGGTAGATAAGTCACTACTGTCAAAAATAATCTGATAAGCTGATTTAGGACAAGTAAGCGCCTTGGTATAGATCTTACAAAAGAGAAATTTGTTGTCCAGGTTGTCGTTATCTGCACATTTCACGACGATGCTGTCCAAGACATCAAGCGAACAAGACCTGCTGGGATTGGCGTGGCACGAGCGCTGGGGTTTCGAACGGGTCATTGAGCCACTCCCACAAATCGCGATAGGTAAAGAGATTCCAGTGCAGCAGAGCTACGGTGGTCGCGCCGAACGTGCGGCGATTGGTAAGCAGCACGATCTTGCACTCCTTCGTGGAATCCCAGACCACGATTCTCCTCAGTGGATAGGGGCAGGTATCATAATCGGCAAGGAAAATGATATGATCCGCCAAGATGTTCCTGTTGCGCGGCACATCCCGTTCTTCTTCCACGTAGTACCGGGCGTTGTCCTTGAGCCTGGTGACGAAGAAAATCCCTTGCTGCGTCCAATCGGCGAACAACTGGTAGTCGTTGTATCCCCGATCCATGGCGACGATGGACCCTTTCGACAAGGGCACGCCCATAGGAAAGCGTGGATTTATTCGGGGCCTCTTTCAACCCAAGATGGTGCATCTTCCCCAAACAACAAGCCAGACCACCGCAGATCTCCCGGATGCTCTTGGCCTGCGCCAGTTGGCGGAAAAGCATGGCAATAAACTGCTCCCAGCAGCTATAACCCTTGCTATGTCTATCGGCCTGATGCACCTTAGCCAGTTTCTGAAAATCGGCACGATCGATCAAAGAAAGCAATTGACTGAATATGCTCGATACTCGTACTATGTCCCCATCACTCATCGTGAGTGATTGTGTTTCCCTAAAACCCTTTTGCCCACTTGGCGGACTTTTCTCAATCTTCTTTCGCAAAAAATATTTTGGACAAGAGTGAGCCTGGATCTTACACAGCTGCTCATACTCTTTTCCAAAGGCGGCAATCCCCGCAGCAAAATCATACCTATCCGAGACCTGATTACCCAGTCCGTCAGACTGGCCTTAAGCGGCTTAAACACGAAAACCGAATGAAAGATCGCCGATGATCTTCCGGAAGTAAACGTCGACGAACACCAGAGGGGAAGATAAAAGGCATGTGTCTTGGCCTCTCCACCGGTTTTTCCATCATCAAAAAGCACGCGGGCCACATCATGGTCGATTCGGAAGCAGGCAACGGTACAACCGTAACCATATATATTCCAGCCGTAATGGACAGGAAGAATTCTTTGTAGGTTGTTCTTGATCGCCGGCGAAACGTGGCGTCTGTTATTCATGCCCGGGCCCGTTGCTTTCATTAATCAGGCCCTGGACCATCCAATCACTGATCAACCGGTAAGCGTGGTCGGGGTTGTGAGCCATGCGCAGCGCGTCGCGCAATTGGCGGTCCAGGGAGGCCTTGCCGGCGAGGCGCAGCAGACGTGTCTGTTCATCCGGTTGCTCCAACGGGGAGACGATGAGGAAGATGCATTCAATGGGCCGTTCACTCGGTACATCAGCCATGCCGGCGCGTGTGAGCCCGACGGCCATGGCAGGGTGCTTCAGACCAAGGATTCTGGCATGCGGGAAGGCAGTGCCTTCGTTGACAAAGGTGGACCCCTGTTGCTCACGCTCCAACACGGCCTGTATGAAGGCAGCGGTCTGATCCTTGCCATTCACGCGTGGCAGGGCCTCGATAAGGGCATGCAGTGCCTCATCCCTGGTGACCGGCTTATCCCAGATGATTATGCCGTGAGGAGACAATAATATATCGGAGTCCTGAAGTTGCCCCGTGCCGTCCGGCGGACGTGGCGTTTCCACGGCAGGCATCTCCGGAGTCAGCGGCGGGGCCGGGGATGGTGCAACCGGTCTGGTGTCGAGGACGACCACGGTACAGTCGCGGGCCTCGGTGATCAGACGCTCGGCAATCGTTCTACGCCCAAGAAGACGTTGCCATAGGTTCAAACGTTCAGGCGACCCGATGACGATATGCCCCACGCGGTATTCCTTGGCGAACTGCATGATCGTACCTACGATATCCACGCCCTTGTAGGTAAAGACAATAGCGCCCAGCTGCTTGGCTAAGGTGAGCATATCCGTGAGCATACGCTGGCTCAGGGCATCGATGTGGGTGGGCGCCTCCGCGGGGGTCTGGACATACACGGCGTACCAGTTGCGGTTGAGGCGCCCCGCCAGACGGGAAGCATAGCGCAGCAGCTTGTTGCTGTTGGGACCGCGGGAACTCAGGCAGACCATGACCTGGTCTGGAGCGGCAGCCATATCCGGCTCGGTTTTATCGCGCGATTTAAGGTCGATCTGCGAGGCCAGCTCGCGCAGCGTCAATTCGCGGAGTTGTTCAAGATTGGCTTTCCGGAAGAAGTTTGCCAGCGCCGTCTCGATGCGTTCACGCGGGTATACCTTGCCTTCCTTCAACCGTTCGTTCAGATCTTCGGTGGTAACGTCCACGTTCACGATCTGGTCCGCTTCGGCCAGGACGTTATCCGGCAGGCGTTCGGATACCCTGATGCCGGCGGAACGCTCCACGATATCATAAAGGCTTTCCAGATGCTGGATGTTCAGGGTGGTGATGACGTGTATCCCCTGTGCCAGGAGATCCTGGACATCCTGATAGCGTTTGGCATTACGGCTGCCCGGGACATTCGTGTGCGCCAGCTCGTCCACCAGCACGATCTGGGGTCTGCGGGCCAGTATGGCATCCAGGTCCATTTCCTCCAACGCAATGCCCCGGTATTCCTGCCTTCGGCGCGGGATAACCTCCAAGCCCTCGATCAATTGAGCCGTGGACTCCCGGCCGTGGGTCTCCACCAATCCGACGGCCACATCGATGCCCTCGTTCTTGAGCCGATGGGCCTCCAAGAGCATCTCATAGGTCTTGCCCACGCCGGCGGCATAGCCGAGGTAGACCTTCAAACGTCCGCGATTTGCGCGGCGGATCATCCGCAGAAAGGTATCGGCCTTGTCTTCAGTCATGGGTGTCTTTTCCATCAAGTTCAAGATTCAGATTCAGAACGTTTACCCGTGCGTGCCCCAGGAACCCGAAATCCGGTTTTTGCGTATGCCGCTCAATGAGGCGATGGAGATCAGCCGGTGCCATGCGGCGTTCCCTGGCCACGCGGGACAGTTGCAGATAGGCGTTGGCCGGGCTGATGTGCGGATCAAGTCCGCTGGCCGAAGCGCTTACGGCATCAGCGGGAACTCGCACGTCGGGCGGCAGGTCGTTCTCGGCGCGGTATGCGCTCACCCGCTGTTTCACCGTCTCGGTCAATGCCCGGGAGAGCGGACCGAGGTTGCTGCCTCCGGAAGAGAGGCCGTCATAGCCCTTCCCGGCGGATGAAGGGCGGGGATGGAAGTACGCGTTTGAGGTGAAGTCTTGACCGATAAGGCTCGATCCGATGAGCCGATTATGAACCCTGATCAGCGAGCCGTTCGCCTGCCTGGGGAAGAACCCTTGAGCCAGGCCCCAGACGACGAGCGGATACACGCCGCATAGGATCACCGTCAGCACGAGGGTGATCGCGACTGCGATGCGGAGTTGGTCAAGGAGTTCCTTATGCATGGTCATGTCTCCTTTCTACACCAGATGCAGGGCGTTCACGAGCATATCGATAAGTTTGATGCCCGGGAATGGTGCAATCAGACCGCCCAAACCATAGATCAAGAGATTGCGCCTGAGCATCTCTCCGGCCGAGACCGGCTGGAATTGTACGCCGCGCAACGCCAGAGGGACCAGTGCCACGATGATCAGGGCGTTGAAGATCACCGCGCTTAAGATCGCGCTCTGCGGGGATGCCAGGCGCATGATGTTTAAGGGCGCAATGACCGGAAAGACGCCGATCAGCATAGCCGGGATGATGGCAAAGTATTTTGCCACATCGTTGGCCACGCTGAAGGTGGTTAAAGCCCCGCGCGTGATGAGCATCTGCTTGCCGATCTCCACGACCTCGATGAGTTTGGTGGGATTGGAGTCCAGATCAACCATGTTGCCCGCCTCCTTGGCGGCTTGTGTCCCGGTGTTCATGGCTACCCCTACGTCGGACTGGGCCAGGGCCGGGGCGTCGTTGGTGCCGTCGCCGGTCATGGCCACCAGGTGCCCGGCGGCCTGTTCACGCCGGATGAGGCTGAGTTTGTCCTCCGGCCGGGCCTCGGCCACAAAGTCATCCACCCCGGCTTCGGCGGCGATGGCCGCGGCGGTCAAACGGTTGTCGCCCGTAATCATGACGGTCTTGATGCCCATAGCCCGGAAGCGTGCGAAACGATCTTTCAGACCGCCCTTGACGATATCCTTCAGGTGTATGACGCCCAGGACCTGTTCGTTTTGAGCCACGACCAGCGGCGTGCCGCCCGATTGGGCAATGCGGTCCACTATCCGGCGGACATCGTCCGGCAGCGCATTACCGGTGAAAGTCTCGATGACGTCGGCCGCGCCCTTGCGGATATTGCGGCCGTCGATATCCACGCCGCTCATGCGCGTCTGGGCCGTGAAACCGATGAAATTTGCATGCGGCATATCGGTCAGGGACCGGCCGCGCAGCCCATACTGCTTGGCAAGGACCACGATGCTGCGGCCCTCGGGGGTCTCGTCCGTCAGCGAGGCAAGCTGCGCCGCCTCGGCCAGGGCTTGCGTTTCTATACCGGAGGCACAGAGAAATTCCGTTGCCTGACGGTCGCCTAAGGTGATGGTGCCGGTTTTGTCGAGCAGCAACACATCCACATCCCCGGCCGCCTCGACCGCCCGGCCGCTCATGGCCAGGACATTGCGTTGCACCATGCGGTCGATACCCGCGATTCCGATGGCGCTCAAGAGACCGCCGATCGTCGTGGGGATGAGGCATACGAGCAAGGCAGCCAGGACCGTGACGGAAAGCCCTACCCCGGCATAATCGCCGAAGCCCTTAAGCGTCACGATCACCACGAGAAAGATGATCGTCAGGGCCGTCAGCAGGATCGTGAGCGCGACCTCGTTGGGGGTCTTCCGGCGCTTGGCGCCCTCAACCAGGGAGATCATATGATCCAGAAAGCTCTCGCCCGGATTGGTCGTCACCTTCACGGTGATCCGGTCGGTTAGCACCCGGGTGCCTCCTACAACCGAGCTGCGGTCGCCTCCGGACTCGCGCACCACCGGCGCCGATTCGCCGGTGATAGCCGATTCGTCCACCATGGCGACGCCCGCGATAATCTCGCCGTCCGCCGGTATGATCTCGCCGGCCGAGACGATGCAGACATCCCCCTGAAGGAGCATATCCGAGAGAACCTGTTCCATGGATCCATCGGCCTTGAGCCGGTTGGCAAAGGTTTGCCGGCGGGTTTTGCGCAGGGTATCGGCCTGGGCCTTGCCCCGTCCTTCGGCCATGGCTTCGGCGAAGTTGGCGAAGAGCACCGTGAACCAGAGCCAGAGCGTGATCTGAAAGTTGAACGCCATCTCGGCCTTGGCGGTCCCCAGGAGCAGCGCCAGGGTGGTGATGGCGGCCCCAATCTCGGTCACGAGGATGACCGGGTTCTGCAGCAGGTACACCGGATTGAGCTTCTTCACCGCCTCGACACAGGCTGGAAAAACGATGCTACGATCAAAGAGCGCTTTCTTTTTCCCCGCAGCCATGGGCATTCTCCTAGTACAGGATACTCGACTTGAGCATGAGCAGATGTTCGACGATTGGGCCAAGGGAAAGGACCGGGAAAAAGGTCAATGCGCCTAAGATCAGGATCACCCCGGTCAGGAGGGCGCCAAACAGGAATCCGGTCAGGGGGAAACTCCCGCTGCCGGCGGGGGACACCTTTTTGCCGGCCAGATTTCCGGCCAGAGCCAGGACCGGCACCATCATGAGATATCGCCCCAGGAGCATGGCTACGGCCAGGATTGTGTTGAACCGGACCGTGTTGGTAGTGAGACCGGCAAAGGCGCTGCCGTTGTTTCCGGTGGTGGACGAGAAGGCGTAGAGCAGCTCGGTCAGGCCGTGCGGACCGGTGTTGCCCAAACCCGCCAGACCCCAGGTGCAAAGAGAAGCCCAGGACGTGAACCCGAGGATGGCGAAGACAGGCACCATGATATAGAACATGCTCACCTTTACGTCATAGGCCTCGATCTTCTTGCCCAGATATTCGGGGGTGCGTCCTACCATGAGACCGGCCAGAAAAACGGTCAAGACCACAAAGATCAGCATACCGTACAGGCCCGAACCCACCCCGCCGAAGACGACCTCGCCCAGTTGGATATTGATGAGCGGCACCAGCCCGCCCAACGGCGTAAAGGAATCGAGCATGGCGTTGACGGCCCCGCATGACGCATCCGTCGTCACCGTAGCGAAAAGAACGGAACCCGCTACTCCGAAACGGACCTCCTTGCCTTCCATGTTGCCAGAGGCCGGATCAAGGCCGAGGGCCGCCAGCCTGGGGTTCCCGAAGCTCTCGGCCCACCAGCACGCGAGCACCCCGGCCAGAAAGAGGGCGAGCATGACACCCCAGATGGTCCAGCCATGGCCCTGGTTCTTGACCATGCGGCCGAAATAGTACGTCAACGAGCTGGGGATGAGGAAGATGGCCATGATCTGGGCGAAGTTCGTCAGAGGGGTCGGATTTTCGAAGGGATGGGCGGAGTTGGCGTTCATGAACCCGCCGCCGTTGGTACCCAGCATCTTGATGGCTTCCTGCGATGCCACGGGGCCTTGCGGGATGATCTGCGTGTCCTCCGCGCCGCCGGGAAGCTCGGTATGCGCCTGCCCAGCCACCACGGCGACATCATAGGCTTTGAAATTCTGAATCACCCCCTGGGAGGCCAGAAACATGGCGAATGTAAGGCTCAGCGGCAGCAGGAGGTAGAGGTTTACGCGCACCAGATCCACCCAAAAATTTCCGATGGTCTTGGATGTGCTCCGGGCGATGCCGCGCACCAGGGCGGCCGCCACCGCGATGCCCACCGCGGCGGAGACGAAGTTCTGCAAGGTCAGTCCCACCATCTGCGAGAAGTAGGAGAGCGTGGATTCACCCCCGTAACTTTGCCAGTTGGTATTGGTAGCAAAGCTCACGGCCGTGTTCAAGGCCAGGTGCGCACTTAGTGGGCCTAACCGTTGAGGATTCAGCGGCAACAGATGCTGCAGGCGCAGGACCGCATAGGTCAATGCCAGCATGACAACGCTGAAGACCAGGAGGGATATGGTATATCTTTTCCAGTCCTGTTCGACTCCGGGGTCAATCCCCAGCAACCTGTATATGCCTAGTTCTACCGGACGTATGATGGGGTCGAGGAAGGTTGCACCCCGGGCATCCAGCACGCGGATCAGATACAGACCCAGCGGTTTGGCGGTGCATGCCAGGAGAGCGACGAGAAGTGTTAATTGCAGCCAGCCATTGATGTCATGCACCATGCAATACTCCTTTGGCAACGCCGCCTTCCGGGCAACGTTTGAAGGTCAGTGTCCTCATGCCTGTGTCCCCTTCCCATCGGCCTTACCTGCCAGCGGAAGCGTAAACATGAAGGTGCTGCCCTTGCCCACGGTGCTCTCCACCTTGACGGTCCCGCCATGCGCTTGAACGATATCCTTGACAATGGCCAGGCCCAGCCCCGTACCGGACTGATTTTCCTGGCCGGGTACGCGGAAGAAGCGGTCGAACACGTAGGGCTGATAATCGGCGGGTATACCCCGGCCGCTATCGGCTATGATGAACCAGACATGGTCCAGGAGGGTCTCGGCGAAGATGCTGACCTCGCCGCCCGCGGGGGTATACTTGAGCGCGTTGGACAGGAGATTGGCGAAGACCTGGCCGATCTGCACCGTATCGGCCGTGACATCGGGCAGATCGCCGGGAAGCTGGATCTGTAATCGGACGCCCTTTTCCTTAGCCGCGCCGCGGAACACATCGACGGCGTCATGCACCATTTGGCGCGCGGAGACCCGGCGGAATTCCATGGCGATCTTGCCGGATTCTATGCGACTGATGTCCAGCATATTTTCGATGATTTCGTACAGCCGGTCGCTGTCCTCCCGGGCCGTGAGCAGAAGATCGGCTTGTTTGGGCTTGAGCGGGCCGATCTTTTCTTCCAGCAGGATGTGCAGGGCCATGCGTATGGAGGTGAGCGGGGTTTTCAGCTGGTGCGAGACCGTGGAGATGAAGCCGTGCTTGAGCTCGTCCTGGGCCAGTTGCTGGGTCACATCATTGATGATCAGGATGAGGCCGGTGATCTTCTGTTCACTGTCCAGGATGGGCACGGTGGTAGGTTGGAAGAAGTGCTCCTCGGCATCGATGAAATGCTGCACAATGGGGGCTTCCAGCGGACCTTTACCGGCCAACCCTGCATGGAAGAGTTCCTTAAGCCATGCGAAGGGTAAGGTATCAATGTGTACTCCGTGTTTCAGGCCGAAGGAGTGGGCCGCGCTCTCTGTAGCCATATCCACCAGACCTTCCGGATCCATCAGCGCCACGACATAGGGCAGGCTGTTGAAGGTTTGCTGGGCCGAGCGCTGGATGCGCAGCACCTTTTCCTGCTCCTGACGTCTGAACCGGCGCAAGCTGGAGGTCATCTCGTTGAAGGCATCCGATAGACGCCCGATCTCATCCTTGGTATCGATCTTCACCACCAGGTCGAGGTTGCCCTGCCGAATCTCATCCACGGATTGCGTAAGCAGACTGATGGGCCTCAAGATCCAACGGCCGATCAGGGCCATGTACAGCACGGCCACCATGGTGCCCATCAGCAGCAGGGCATACATGTCCCGGCGCGCCTTGGCGGCCCTTTCCTGGGCACGTTCGCTGGCATGGTACATGTGCTGCTGGTTCATGTTCAGGATGGCATCCGCCGTATCCTTGATCTCCAGGAAGAGCGGCTCAAGGTCCTGAACATAGGCGCGCCGCATTTGCTCCGGGTTCAGGCGCTTGCCTGAGAGCGTCATGACGATCGAGTGATAGCGCTCGTACAGGTGCTTGAGCTGCCCGGCCTTCCGCTCTTCGCCGGGGATCGTGATATTGTTGATCTCCACGCCCAGCGCCTGTTCAAAGGCCTTGCTCTGCTTCTCGATTGCCGAGCTAGAGCCTGAGCCGCCATCCAGCATGCCCGGCATGACGGCGTCATTGATACGCTCCAGGGCCTCCTTCATCTGCTGGCAGGCGAGCACGCTGCGGTAGTTTTCCTTCAGGATGGCGTTGATGGAGCCGCCCAGATCGCTCACCTCCCCCATGCTCTTCATCCCGATGATCATGATGATAAGCAGAAGCCCTCCATAGCCGATCAGCATTTTCCTTCGTAGACCCAACATGCCAGCACCCCCCTTTTACTTGAAGAATGGCAAGTCGCATGCCAAGGATACAAGCTATTAATATCAATATATTATGTTATACTGACTCCGGTCGGGTCTTGCAAAGAGCAAGGAGAAGCCTTGCGCGGCATTGCAAAATGCAAGGTGGAAATTATAGAAAGCATATGGGAGTGTTCTCCAATCAGCTTTTTAAGGTGGTGAAAAATGTGGGACGTTTCAAAGTGTGATCTGTGCGGTGATTGTCTGGTAAGGTGCCGTTATGCAAAGTACGATAAGGCCAAGGCCGTCAGCGAAATAAAACTCCTCATGGAAGGGAAAGCGGCGGATATCCTGGATACGTGCATTACCTGCAATGCATGCTTTCAGTACTGCCCGACCGGGGCTGATCCGGCGAACCTTATCTATAAGATGCAGGAGAAGTTTATGAGTCCCATCTCCGTGGGCTTAAAACCTTTTACCGATGCCGTGATCAAGACGTTTGAACAGGGCAGCAAGGATGTCCAGGTAATTGTTGGCGACCCTGACAAACCCGCCCTCTCCTTTGATTCCTTCCCATTCACCCAGTTTCCGGAAGGAACGCTCGAAAGCAGGATGTTCAAGGGCATGACCGTGGTTCGCGGAAGAAAGTATGTTTCCCTGGTCGGCATGTCCCATATGGGCGGAGAGAGCCTGGCACAAAGATACGGCCAAAAGGTTATCGATGCGTTTGCCGAGCTGGGCAAAGATATCGTTTATATGCATAATGAAGGCTATATTCTGGCTCACATGAAAGCCAAGGAACTCGGCATTACCGTACCCTACAAGTATATGCACCTGTTCGAATATATGCGGGACTATCTCATGAACCATCCGGGCGACATTGCCAGGCTGAATAAAAAAGTTGCCTATCAGCCGAACTGTGCCGTCCGGTGGTTCCCCGCGCAGGACCTCTGGTTGGATGAAATCTTCGATCTCATAGGCGTTCAGCGCGTTTCAAGAACCTATGAAGGGGTGGATGCCCTGTGCTGTGGCGGGCCGGCTCTCTTCGTGAACAGGGAACTTGCCGTGAACATTCAGGCTGACAACATTCAGGACGCGCTTAATAATGGCGCCGAGGCCCTGATCGTGATCTGCCCCATGTGTGATACCGTGCTGCGTGAACAGACCGCTCAGGCCGGTTTGCCCCAAATATTTATTACCGATCTGTGCCGTATGGCCCTGGGGGAAAAGTCATGGCCTGTAGGATAAAGGATTATCTCCGGCGCATTGTAGATATCGTTGGTCCGTAACGTTGATGATCGAGTATAGATCTACGTTTGCTACCTTCAATTTTGGGCAACCTTCGATAACCTCAAGGGATATGCAGTTCCTGTGACGCCCGATTATAGGAACTATCGTGACAATATGTGTTCTTTGATATGACATTCTCCCCAATATAGTTTGCCTCCGAAGATCGTAAATCTGGATTATGATGGAATAGCGGTGCATGGCCTCCTATCAAAATGTCAAATGTTGAGACCAGGCCCCTCATTTTCTCGTAATAATTCTATTTATTGCTTCATCTTGTCTTTCCTCACAGGTATCAACTCCCCCTATTTCAGATGGGAAGAAGACATATCAAGAATTCATTTCTTTAAAATCATTTCCTTATTCAATTCCAACAAATAGAAAAAATCAAATTATTGATAACTATAGAAAATTAAAAATAGGCATGACTAAAGAGGATGTTAATAAAATACTCGGAGAACCAGATTTCAATAGATACATGCAGACTAAAGATTACCCTGGCAAGTACATCGGTTCTAACAGGCTGTTGAAATTTGATTTACTGGGGAGCACATAAACCAACATTTGCGATGAATTTGGGTAATGATCGAGCAGAGAGCCGGAGAATATCCATCTGATCGATTCGTTTGAATGCCTTTCAACTCCG
>Ga0209270_1000085_pt1 | contig 235761 bp, 216 predicted proteins | sample MTBAKSrepl1MetaG_FD_187456 | JGI IMG/M metagenome (GOLD analysis project Ga0209270, IMG submission 187456) | Enrichment culture microbial communities from Arthur Kill intertidal strait, New Jersey, USA, that are MTBE-degrading - MTBE-AKS1... | ecosystem: Environmental > Aquatic > Marine >...
TCGCGGGCAAGCAGTTCGGAAAAACCGATGACGCCGGTCAGGGGGTTGTTGATTTCATGGGCAATACCGGCGGCCATCTCGCCTACCGAGGCCAGGCGGGAGGATACCTCGGCTTTGTCGCGCAGGATCTGCTGCTCGGATTCCATTTGTTTTCGATGAGTAATATCTTTAAAAATATGCACCACACCGGAAAAATTTCCCGTACCATCCACTACAGGAGACATTGTACACTCGAGGTATTTGTCAATTGTTGGTTCGAATATTTCATGGCATGAAGAACTTTTTGAAACACATATTTTTCCAATAGTACATTGCGTATGTGCGTGTTCAAGATGATGGACCACTTCGAAACATCTTTTACCAACAGCATCCACCGAATCGATATTGAAAGTTTCAGCAAAAGCTCGGTTCACCCTTTTTATTATATAGTCAGTATCTATAATAGCAACCATATCGGTTATCGAATCAAAGGTAGTGCGCCATTCTTCGGCTGCCCTTTTAAGGGATTCTTCACCCTTTTTCCGTTCGGTAATATCGCTGGCGATTAAAAGGACGCTGCGTAAAGCAACCGCAGATATTGCTGAAAGGTCCTGAATCAGATGCATATCCGTTGCTGAAAATGCTTGCTCGGTTGTCTTGTTAGAAAGAGCCAGGAAGCCGATGCTGGTACCCCCCGACCTTATCGGCACCAGGAAGCTGAGTTCTGTATCTACACTCGTTGCGTAGTTGGGGAATTCCGTCAGGCTGGAGCACCGTTGCGTTATTAACATGAGTAAGGCCTCATCTTTGCCGGATTCGGCAAATATGCCTCGGGTAGCCAATGATTGAAAGGCGCCATCTTCTGTTTTTACAAAAAGACAAGCACCTGCCAGCTTGAGTGTATTGGTGACCATATTTACAATTATGGAAGATGCTCCCGGCAAATCGCTCAACCTGTTCAAGGCATCTGCAAATTCTCTTATGATTGCCTGGTAATCATACCTCTCCTTATAAAAAACCTTGTCTATGGTGTTTTCCGCCCATTGTGTTATCGGGCCGAACAGTACTGTAGCAAGCCCTCCAAGAAATAGGGATACCAGGATTATTTCTACCAGATTTACAGGTCCGCTTATCATCAAAACCAGGCTGATAGCAGCGACCAGCACCAGCGCCATAAACAGGGTAATCAGGCTAAAAATGGCACTTTTTCGAACAAATGTGTCGATATCCAGTAGTCTTTGTGTTATGACTGCATAACCCATACTCAAAGGGATAAAAATGATAAAGAGGACACTAAAACTTACCGGCATCACGTTGTAGCTTTCCAAAGCGGCTGGAATTATACTAAGTACCAAAAAAGGTAGTATCGCCAATAATATACCAATTAATATGATTTTCATTTGCTGGCGTGTTTTAGTTGAAGTCGATTTGAAGTAATTGATAAGAGCGATGCTAACAACGAACAGTAATCCAGCCCCGTATCCTATCAGTCTGATTCCGCGAAATCCCTGGAGAGGCTGGCCATCGGCAAAACCTAAGAACGGATATAATACAAGAGTAACAAGTGCCGGCATATAAATTAGCCAGATTAGTTTGCTGTTTTGCAGAGTCAATCTCTCTTCAGGGAGGACCAGGAAGAAGTGTGCCAGCAGCCAAGGGCCAACGGTTGAAGATATTATTGCCAGGTGGACGGCAAGTAAACTGCCCCTTTCGCCTGCCATGTTGGTGCTGAGCGCCAAACCAAAAAACAACCCGCACAGGCACAACAATAAGGCTTGTCTGCTTTTCGGTTTTTTATAGTAGGCAAAGAACCCGGTTGCCCAGAAAATAATACTTACAAACAGCCAAATACCAATTTCCATCAACGAATGAATAGATGGAGACGTATCGGTATTGTTGATACTTATGAAAGTGCCATTTGCATCGCGGACCGTGATATCATGTAACACCAGGCCTATCACGTAGCCTTCGTCGGTATACTTATCAAGAAAAACTTCGCCGGTTTGCCCGTTTATATTGACAGGCTTATCGCCTTCTGAGATCCCGGCATTACCGGCAGCACCACCAGGGTCTACGCTTTGTACCTCCCATTCTCCGTTTTGCAGTCCCAACACGATCCCCATGCTCGGTTTAAGGGCGCTGAAAATGAAGAAACAGACTGAGGCAATTACCACTACTGCAGCGGCAATAACAAACAGCAGATACTTGTACCTGTTATTGTAATTTGGGTTTTTCATTCAGTCGCTATTTAACAAACTGTTCTAATCTGCCGGTATCCATGCCGGTCTGGCTTATGCAGGCAAGAAGGCGTGAGGCATTTTGCTTATAAAGCTCCAGCTTAACGGTAGCATAATACAGGCTGCCTGTGCTTTGCAACAAGGCTTTTATGTATCCGATTTCAATCGGGTCACGAGCTTCACCAAGATAATAATGCTTGATGGTGTTGACAGTGTCCGAGTCATTGCCATTCAAGGCGAATATCACAGGTAGAGTTATTTTTCGGTGGGAGATGTCCTTACCTTCAGTTATGCCCATGATATCGTTGGTGATCTGGGCGGCCATTCCGAGGTTTTGGCCGAAGCTGGCACAACTGTTAATAACCGTTTTATCACCAGTTGCAACTATTGCCCCCAGACGGCAGGCACATTCTATCTGAACAGCTGATTTCAGGCTGGTAAGTTTGAGGTAGCTTTCTTCCGAGAGAATTTGCCGTCCGCTGGACAGGTCCAGATGCTGGCCGGAACAGGCAAGGCTGTAGTAGTGGTTAAAACGTGAATATAAATCCAGTATAGTTTCGGTATCGACTTTTCGTTGAGACAGCAGACTTAGCGATTGTTCAGCCAGCACAATCAGCGCGGTGGCAGCATTGATTGAAATAGGGAAACCGTATTTAGAACCCAGCGAACTCGGGTTATCCCGGTCTTCAATATCATCCAGCACATCGCCGGCTGCCAGCATAAATTGCATGGCAGCAGCAACAGGCAGGGCACGCTCAAATGCGGCCCCAAGGCCTTCACATATTATGAGTGGCAGGAGATGCCACGGAACATCTGCGACGTTCTCGGGATATAAGCCCCGCCGAAAAGCAGACAGAGGCTCCTCCAATATCCCGGCCAAGCCCCTGTCTTCTAAAAGAGATAATACTTCCTTTATCTCTCTAGCCAGGAGCCGTGATTGTTGCTGCTGCCAGGTGTGACGGGGTGCACTATGGAGACTGGCCATTTACACGATTTCGGCTTAAACCCACATAGCCAAAGGCGAGATATCCATCGTTGGGGCAGAAGGGGAATTGCCGGCAGCAACCATTTTGCAGTGAGCCGTCATAACCGCCTGTTTTTCTTGTTCAGTGAGATTATACCTGGATATCACATCATCCGGACTAGCCAAGAATTGTTCTTTTACTTGCTGGTCACCAAATACATGTTTTACCATTTCACCTAAAGAATCCGAAAGCATGATCTGACCTCCATTTGTGCCTAAAGTAAGATAAAGTATAGTATTGCTTTATACATGTGTCAACAGTAATAGTTTTTATTGAAATAGTACTTTCTGTTTATGCAGTTCGGTAGTATAAGGAACTTTGTAAATTCACTTAAGGGCTTGCCCCCAGTTTTTATTTAGATGGCTTACAATAGCCCTGCCTTGTATTTCACCAACAAGTGATGTATCTTAACAATACCGTTTACGGTATAAAAAGATGGAGGCATCTTAGATGAAATCAGTATTAGTGGTGTATTTCAGCGCCAATGGCCATACCCAGAAAATGGCGGAATATATTGCCGAAGGCGTCAGGATAAGCGGACAACGCGCGGTATTGAAGAAAGCATCGGAAGCCAAGGAACCCGGTGTTATAGAAGAATTCGATGGCTTGTTATTCGGCTGTCCCACCTATAACCGGGATATTCCCGCGCCCATGAAAAAATTTCTGGGTATCGCCATGCTGGCTGATGTGGATGAGAAGAAGGGGGGCGCATTTGGTTCATATACTCATGACGGAAATGCACCTGCGCTATTGCTGGACATAATGACAGGCGAGATGAATATGCAGCCGTTTGAACTCGGAGCGTTTAACTTGAAAGAGGATGTTCTGGAAACTGCCGAAGGGTTAAAAGCCTGCCATGATTACGGCAAGGTATTCGGGGAAAGCCTCTAGCTTAAAATCTCGATAATCTTGACGGCGACTATTACGCCGAATACCACCAGCAACGGTGCAATCGGTATGCTTGCCAGGCTGGAGATGCGCATGGACGTTTCCGAGTTGCCGGCGCCGGCCAGTTCTTTTACCACCAAAAACACCAAGAGCATCACGACTGCAGCGCCTCCGATTAGCCCGGCCAACCCCTGGGCGCTCATGTTGCTGATGGCGGTTATTGTGCTGACTGTAACGGTTGTTATCATAACTTCCCCGGTTTACAGGTCTAGATTACCACGGGTTATTGCACCTGTCAACTATTTTCAAAGCTGGCTGATAAAAATTCTTGCGATGTAAACTAAAGTACCAATCCTGCACCGGAGGCATTAACCTGAACCCGGGACGTCTACCCATATATGCAGGCTCAGGTAAACTTCGGAAGAGCCGTTTTTATACAGGTGAAATTCCACTTTCTGGTTTTCCCCGGTTTCGGACGGGGTAAAATCAGCCCTGGTTTCGTGTTTTTCATCGTGTTCGAGCGACACGGGGCCAAGAGTTGCCGCGGTTTGGTTGTCGATTGTAATTTCAATATTGTAGGTAGTTGATTCCTGTTCCCGGTTGATTAAACCTATCGTAACCCAGGCACTTTCACCCAGCACAACCGTTTGAGGATAGTCATCAGCTTTGCCTTCTGCTCCCAGGATGTAAAATTCGGTGAACTTTTCGCCAACTTTGGGATTGGCTACCACGTACGCCAGCGTCACCAGTGTGCCCGTGATGGCGACTACCAGTACGATGTTGAGAATTCTATCCAGCCTTCCCTGGGATGACCAGGACCGGCGGAGCGATTCCGTTTTTTGCTTGAGATCCAGCTGGAAACGCTCTTCCGGGAGCAGGCGGCTGCGCCTGTACCAGGCGATGCCAACCATTGTTACAATAAAAGCCAGAACCGACAGCAGAACCGGATATAAACGGATACCCAGCGGGGTGTAGTTCAAGGCCAGCCCGATCAGCGGTACGGTAGCGATGGAAAGCCCGATACTCAATGCCAGCCTCTCTATACCGCCGAGGGAACCTTTCAAAGGGAAAAGGGCGGCAATGAGGCTGTAACCCGGAGAAAAAAGTATAAAAACAAGCCCCAGTATTATCCGGCCGGCCCCGGTGGTAAACTCGACCAGCGGGACAAGCACGGCCGAAAAAATGACTATAAGTACAAGGTCAACCATCAAAACAGATTATAAACCATAGGCGTGACACGGGCAAAAAAGATCACCATATACATAGAAACACCAGGTTTCGGCTGGAGCAGTTGACAACCTGGTGGAAACTGTTGCCCGGGATAAAAGCCGTTACACCGCAAGCAGCAGCGGAGCGGTCCGGGCCGATGATCATATTACCTTCTCCCCGGAGAAAGTAATAAAATTCGGGATGAGGGTGATAGTGGCCACGGGTAGACTTGCCCGGGTACAGAGTCGTTTTGGAAATGTGGGCTCCGGATATTTCAATATCCTCAACCAGGTAACGTTCAGGTTCATCGCACCTTACCGAATAAATTACGTCTGTTCTTTCCGGCATGCCTTCCTCTTTTCCCGGTTTACTTGAATCAATCATTGTTACGGTTTAACAATCTGGCTTTTAGTATGAGCCATTGTCTGGCCATCCATTTACGGCCAAGAAATAAAACGACCACCAGCAGCACGGCGTTCAGCCCGTAAATAGCCCAAACCCAGTAGAAAACCGGCTCCTCCGGAGCTGGGGCCGGTTTTGCAGTTGGGGTATAAGTCGAGGAGTATTCATCACTGGTAACCTTGTAGCTTCCCTTGGCACCGTTGATATCCACGCTGATATCGCCGGCGGAATGGCGTACTATGCCGAAATTGACTACCTGGCTGGTGCCGCCGCCAAGCGAAATGCGTTTCACTTGCTGCAGCTGGCCGTTCAACTGCAGAACCAGCTCGTAATATCCGGCAATAGTACCGGTGTTGGTAATGGTGCACTGAATGGTCACCATTTCTCCACAGGCGGCTTCAGCCGGGTAAATCTTCAAGTTGGTTACGGCAAATTCAGGCGGGGAAACCGGAGCCAGTATGGTGTATGTGCCTGCTTCGTAAACCGTTGCCTTCACGGTATTACGGATGGTATCTACCTGGCAGGAGTCGATGACTATCCACTTCTCATCTGAGTATTCCCAGCGGGCCATCACCAGTTCGGCCTCATTCAATCCAGCCGGCACCTGGGAGTCACGGTATTGGATGGTCAATGTACCGAAAGGTGAGAACCGCGAAAATTCCGGTAGAATCTCGTAAGCCGAACCCGTCTGCCGGTTGAAGTTGCCGGGCTCCGGAATTTCGGTTTTGCTCTCAAGCATAATCCAAACCAGGGGTTCTCCTCCGGAGCCTGTCAGGGAGCAGACGGGCTCGAATTCCAACGTTGCCATTTCGTCAGTGGAGGCAATCACAAGCTGTGCCCCGAGCTTTCCACCCTGGTTTAAATATCCGGTTATCAGCTTGGAACCCTCGGGAATCGCCGGGGTTGCCGGTTCTGCCGGGTCAACGGGTTCCGGCTCAGGCTCAGGCCCCGGCTCAGGCAAAGGTTCTGGTTCGGGTACAGGCTCCGGCTCCGGTTCAGGTTCGGGTTGAGAAGTGGTTGGAGCAGGAGGGGGCTGTACCGGTGTTTCGTCAGGAGTCGTGGTAGCCGGCGGCGGTTCGGGTGAAGGAGGAACAGGCTCGGGGATTCCGTAAAAGATATTGCCCATACTCTGGGTCCGGGGGAAGTGGCTGGTGGCATCGATCCATAAACCACCGGTTTTGAACCTGGCTTCAATAAGTTCCCCGCTTATTTCGTATTCCCCGATGGCAGAATCCCAGGGGAAATACAGGGGCAAATCCTGGGAAGCGGTGATGGTATCCCCCTCGGCTGAGGGTACCGGCGATATGGTAAGGGAATAACTGGAGTTCAGGGTGTAGCTGGTATCGGTTTCCAGATGACGGGCGACAATGCGTCCCCTGATATAGGCCTCGGTGGGATGCACCGGCGCATCTTTGATGCAGGTAGCTTCCCCGGTAACTGCGGCATAGAAAATTTCACCAGGCTGCACATAAAGTTTGCTCATGGAAATGCTGTAGGTATAAGCAAAATACTCTGCCGGGTTCAGGGAGGCGGTTTGCGCCGGGTTCACAGGCGCAAGACCGGCTATCAACAAACTCGTGATTACAGCCGGTGCCATCCACCGCAGAGATTTAAACAGTGCTAGCAGTATTTTCATTTACCGTGACAGTTACCGCCGGATGAATGTTACGATGTAATAGTAGCGCCGGAGTATTATTATACTTATAACAATGATAAGCACGATACCCAGCACCACTCCGAGTATCACCGGCCAACTGGTTTTCAACCACTGTCCAAAGTCAAAAGGCTCTGGTTCAGGATCGGGTGTTACCGGCTCTTCAGGAGGTTCGGGGATTTCAATACTGAACTTAAAGCCGTTTACCTCGATGGTATGGGTGCCGGCATTCTCAATCGAAGTGGAAAAACTGACGGTTTGTTCCGCTTCAGGTTCCAGGGTTACATTCCGGGTGTCTGTAACAGCACCGTCCACCTTCAGCACCAGTTCGTAGCCGCCGGCTACATCCCCGGTATTGGCTACGGTCACTTGAACCGAAATTTGCCTGCCGGTTTCGGTTATGGCAACGCTCGAGTCCCAGCCGGTGATAACGAACCGGGCATCGTTGTAGGCGGTGGCGAAGGTGTTTTCATCCGTAGTAACTTGATTGCCGGCTTCATCAGTTGCCGTAACGGTGTATGTATAGACGGTCCCCGGTTCCAGGTTTTCAAGCAGGGTCACGTGCATCGGGCTAAAACCGGGCTCTTGGGGTGCTTGCTGCCCGGGGCTGCCCTCAGCCCGGTATTCCATGCTGCCGGCAACCGGTTTATCGAATTCCCAGATTATTACAGCCTCATTACGAGTCTGAAATACTACTTCTATACGGATCAGCACCGGCGGTGGGGGAGGGCCTTCTTCAAAATTGGCAACCACTGTTTTATCACTGTTCATGATAACCGTGGTGGTCGCTGAAGTGGGGTCGGTTACATCGCCCGTCCAGCCGGTAAAGCGGTGCCCTTGGGCGGGTATTGCGCTTATTGAAACCTCCCGCCCTTCGGTAAAGCTGTGTTCTCCAAGGGCAGGTTCGGTAGTGCCGCTGCCGTTTACTTCCAGGGTAAGTTCGTAGTAGGCAAGCGGCACGAATCTGACAACAACGGTTTTATCAGCATTGATGGTTACAGTAGTTGTGGCAGATGAGGGATCGGCAACTTCTCCTGTCCACATGTTGAACTTGTAGCCGGAAGCGGGTGTTGCGGTAATTTCGACCACCTGATCCCGGGCGTAGGTATGTGTACCGGCTGCCGGGCTGGTAGTCCCTTCGCCTTCGATGTCGATGGTTAATGTAAACGAATCCCGGGGGGCGAAGTTGGCGGTCACGGTTTTATTATCGTTCATGACCACCGTGGTGGAATCCGAGTTCCGGTCGGCCACATCACCGGACCAGTTCACGAAACGCCAGCCTTCGGCGGGGGTGGCCGATATATTTACCGTATCATTCTCTTCGTACTCATGGCTTCCCGAAGCAGGCGAAACCGAACCTTCGCCGTTGACTGCCATGGTAAGGGTATAAGTTGGAATCTCTTCGAACACCGCCGTTACCGTCTTGTCGCCATCGATGGTGACACTGGTATTTGCGGAATTCGGGTTGGCGACATCACCCTCCCAGTGGTCGAAAAGCCAGCCATTGGCCGGATTGGCCCTGATGCTGACCGACTGGCCTTCGTTGTAGGTATGGTTGCCCACTGAAGGGCTGGTGGAACCCTGGCCGTCTACTGCCATGGTGAGGGTGTGTTGGGGCAAGGGGCTGCTGGCCGACAGGTTGCGCTGAGTTATTTCTCCAGGGTCGAGTGTTGTACTGCCTGCGCTGTACCCGTCGACGAAAAAGGTAATGGTATCACCCGCCTGATCACCTTCGATAGTATTAATGGTCAGGCTGTACTGGCCGCCGCTGGTATTATCACTGCCGGCCGTCCTGCCGTTCATTTCAGCAGTTACGCTGGTGCCATCCGGTGCGGGAACACCGTCAAGTGTGACATTACCTTGAAAATTTTGACCCATAGGTGGCGGCGCTGCATGAATCAGACTCAATGGCAACAGCAAAGATAAAACAAGTATCAACAGAAATAGTTTAAAATATATCTTCATGCTGCCCTCATTTTATTAATGTGTTTTTTATGTTTCATCAATACAGCCTTTTCAAGCGATTACGAGTATATCCGCTTCTGCCATTTCTACCCAGTAAGCTTTGCCTTCCGTCATATTTGTCAAGTTTCCTTGTATAGCACCTTCCATTGTAGTGTAATAATCCCAAATACCGGTGGCGGCATCGTAAGTCCATACCGTTTCAACGTTATCAATTATCTCGCTCAAAACATCTTCGGTTATAGACGGGTTGGGTGTTTTAGGAATCGAAATCAAGTTCCACCCCACGTCAAGAGCAATAATAAATGGGTAGGCCGGTTCAACCCCCTTAACTAGCAAGCTTTCAGGGTTGGCAAGTTCGATCCAATAACCTTTACCGGGAGACATTTGTAGCAGATCGCCCTGTATTGCTCCTTCAATAGTTGTATAATAATGCCATGTGGTTGTAGATGCGTTGTACCCCCATACCGTTTCTACGTTGTTGATTGTATCACCTAAAACTTGATCGGTATCGGATGGAATCGGGTTAAGCGGCAACCCGACAAAGTTCCAACCGGCAACCAGTTCAATAGTTTCTCCGGTAGAAGCATAACCGATGGTGCAAATCGTCCCCTGCCACAGGTCCACCAGGTTCTGGGCGGTCAGTTCATCTATGCCCTGGGTGAACCACATCTGGTAGAACTCGCCTAACCGGATGACACACGGCCGGCCGATGCCTGCCCAGGGGGTATCTGCTGCCGGGTTCAAACCATAGGCGTTGTCTTCCATCCAGCCGCCGATGCCGCTGGCTGAAGATGCATAACCTATTCTGGTGGTTGTACCGGCAAGACGGCTTTTTGTTTCGGCAAGATCATTGTCGATAATCTCCACGAACTCTTCGATCAGGGTATCATAGTCTTCGATTTCCAGAAGCTCCAGGAGGTAGTCGATGTCAATAGCGCTTAATTCTTCCAGAATTGGGCTGATATCATCCCGGGTGAAATCGGTGACCCCGCAGGTATACCACATCTGGTATTCGGCACCATCGGTAATAACGCACGGGGCGGTGACGGTGTTGAGCACACCGGCGCCCTTTGAAAAAATATCATAATCCACGCTGGTCCAGGTAGTTCCGTCGCTCGATTCGGCATAACCGATGCTCCCCAGGAAACTGCTTTGCAAGTCCCACAGATCTTCGGGGGCAAGGCTTTCCAGGTTTGCAACCAGGTTTTGGATATCAGCTTCGTTAATTCCGGTGCTTATGCTGGAAAACCACATTTTGTAATCCGTGCCGTCAAACAGTACGCAGGGTGCGCCCAGGTTGTCCCCGAGGTAAGTTCCATTGCTCTGGATAACACTCGTTGACTGGATGGTCCAGTTGATTCCATCAGATGAAGTAGCATAATCGATAACCGCCTGGTTACCATTAATGATATCGACAATGGCATCCACGACAACCTGGTCGTCAGTGCTCCCCAGGTCGCTAAGAAGCTGGGTGATCTCGGCTTCGGTAAATTCAGGCGTGGAGCGGGAATACCACATTTCGTATTCTTCGCTAATATCATTATAAATAACACAGGGAGCGGCAACGCTCTGCAGTTCGTTTTCTGCCGGAGCGGCAAGCACTTCAGAATCGGTGACCGTCCAGTCAACTCCGTCCGGCGAGGTGGCGTAGCCGATTACGGTGGCGGTATCCCTGAGCAGATTGTAAACCGTGGCCGGGTCCAGCCCCGAAAGATGCTGCAGGAGAGCCGGTCCATCCTGGCCTTGAAGGGCATCCAGGATGGCATCCATATCCAGCCCGGAGAGAAGCCCGGCTAGTTGTGACTGGGTCACTTCGGTTTTCGGGTGGGTAAACCACATCTTGTAGGTGGAGCCGTCTTTGATTACCCAGGAATCGGTTACGCCTCTCAAGTTCCCAAGCTCGACATCCTGGGTGGTTTTGATAAAAGGGCTGAGGGCTAGCGCCATAAGTATTCCGGAAAACGCGAGATAAAGGCAGAGAGAAAGGCTGGTTAATAACCATAACCACTTCCTGCCCTTTGGAAAACGGCTGTCTGATAGTACTTTCATTATCGAAATTATCTAATATGAACAAACATATTGACCCTTGCTCCCCGGTGAAAACAACGGCGATTGTTCAGGCAGGAAAGCACGTTTTAACGACCCCTGTTAAACAGCACCTTGAGGCTATCACCGCCAGTGCATTATTGTCAAGCACGATCAGCTTTGAAGGGATTAGAAAATTATCATGAAGATTTAAACCTATCCGAATCGGCCGGATTTAAGAAATTGGCCAAACTTTTTCTTGCGCAACAGCTGCCAGAAAAAAGTCAGCAGTAACACTAGCCCGATTATCTCCGGTATAAAAACGGAAGGTTTGCTGAACATTGCTTCGAAGATATTGGAAAGCCAGTCCCCGGTGGGGTATTTGTCGAAGGCAAAGCCGTACAGCGGCCACAGTAACGTCCCGGGTGTACGCCATATACTGTCCAGCAACAGGTGGGCAAAAACTCCTCCTGCCAGTACCAGCCCTCCGGCATTCTGACGCACCAGATACACAGCAATCCCGGAACCAAGCAGTATCAGGGCAAATAAAAGGGTGTGAGCATAGATCCGGCCGTTACCCAGTTCATCTGCCAGAAAATAGATGCCCAGGGGTTTGTCTATGAGGTCCGGCAGCATCGAACCGACGAACAGCAAACGGTAGTCGATAAAATGCTTCGACTCATTTAATCGGGGTCCATGCATGGTTTTATCCGACCCGGCGGCTGGTTTTGCTGAATGGAGCAAAGGGGCTGCTTTGCCGGCAAGCCAGACACAACCTGCAGTAATACCGGTATGAGCCAGTAGCAACATCGGAATACATGATAAACCTTTTATCACTCGTGCGTAAAATCAGCCTCGTGAGGCATGAATATTAACCGGCAGGGCTGGCATTTGCAGCGCATATGTTATAAACTAGGTTTGGCTAATTTAAGAATCAGGATTGGAATATGGAACGGTGCAGGAATTGCGGTCAAAGAACGCTGGCTACTCTCGACTGGGCCTGCCCCTGGTGCGGGCATCCCTTGAAAACAGGCAACAGGCTGGATAAGACTTATTCCGAGTTGCTGGCTGAAAGACGGGCCATCAGGGAGCTTGAAAACGATGAGGATGAAGCAGGGCCTTATTTTCCAGCCGAAAAAGCCTTTAACCCGCCAGTGAATGAAATTCCGCTGGAAAAAGCATCGGAAGCAGACGAAATTCTTGTAACCGAAGACGAAGAAATGTATTTGAACCGGACTGCCGGCAGTGATACCGAAATACCACCGGCAAACCATTTTGACCAGGAAGAGGCAATTGAACTTCCCGCTGCAACTATCCAGGAAGATGAATCTGTAGAGACTGGTCAGGAAAGAGCAGGTTACTCTGAACCGGCAGCGGACCTTCAGCCGCCGGTTCAAGAAACGTCTCCAGCCGAAGAAGCGGTTGAAGAGGGCTTAAACCCGGAAGCCGAGAATGATTCTGAGCCCGAGATGGAGTTTGCAATTGACATAACTGTCGAAGAACTGCTGGAAGCCTATCAGCAGGATGACTCGGCTGCCGATATTAAATACAATAACAGAATCCTGGCTCTGACGGGCTTGGTTGCCATGATCAATTTACGGGAAAACCGGGATATTCAGTACGTCAATCTTACCGGTGCCGATCAGAATCTATTCCGGTCCATAAAGTGCATGTTCAGTTCCGGCAATGCCTTTCAGCTGCGCTCACTTGAGTGGGGTCAACCGGTAGTTATTCAGGGCAGGTTCAAGGGTTCTTTAACGGCGATGAGTCTGGTCGATTGCTCCGTTATTCAATAGAGGGCAGTTCAATCAACACCTTTGTGCCTTTGCCCTGTTTGCTTTGAACTGATATTTTACCCTGGTGCTCGGTAATGATGCCATGACAGATGGAAAGTCCCAGCCCGGTGCCCTTGCCGATATCCCGGGTGGTAAAAAACGGGTTGAAAATCCGGTCCATGAATTCTTCAGGGATACCTTCACCGTCATCGGTTATGCTGATCAACACCTGGCTTTCCCTCCGGTTTGTCTCTATGGTCAAGGTACCACGGTTACGAGCGGCGCTTATGGATTGCTCAGCGTTAAGAATTATATTCAGAAATACCTGCTGGAGCTGGCCTACATCGCCCATTACCGGGGGCAGTCCTTCGGCAAGTTCGGTGCTTAGAAGGATGTTTTTCTGCCTGGCGGCATGCGAGCGCAGTTCAAGTACCTGACTGATAATATGGTTTATATCGACAGCAGTTTTTTCCTGGGGATGCTGCCTGGAAAAAGCAAGCAGGTTTTTCACTATCGAGGCGCTGCGCCTGGCTTCTTTATTAATATGTTGTAATTCCTCTATAGCATCCGGCGGGAAATTACGTTGCAGCAAAAGGTCCGAAAAGCCGATAACACTGGTAAGGGGGTTGTTCAGTTCATGGGCCACCCCGGAAACCATCTCCCCGATGGAAGCCAGCCGGTCCTGCAAAACCAGCTTCTGCTGCAGCATTTTACGCTCGGTTATATCGTGAATGACCAGCACCGCACCGGCCTGCTGTCCGTTTTCGGTATAAACGGGTGAAGCGGTGGCTTCGATGGATATTCCCATAACCGGCTCGTAAAACTCGATTGTTGCCGGCTTGCCGGTTTGGCTGGCCTGGGTAAAGGGGCAGTCCTGCCTGGGAACAGCGGAACCATGCACAGTTTGATGACAAAGTGTGTTGATTAACTCATTGGGAGCCTTGGCGAATCTGGCGGCGAAGGCTTTGTTTACCCTCAGCAGCCGGAATTCATTGTCCACTATGGCTATCATATCCGAGATGGAGTCAAAGGTGGTTCTCCACTCGCGGGCGGCATTTTCTATGGCCTTGTCGGTCTTTACCCGGTGGGTCACATCCCGGTATATCCACAAATGATACAGCAGTTCATTATCATAATGAACCGGCACATAGTCCCTTTCCACATACCTGCCATCTGCCATTTCAAGCAGTTCGTATAGTGTTTTCTCTCCTGAATTTACAAGTCTTTCAACGCGGTCGGCAAACGTTTGCGGATCCCTGAATAAACTTTTTGATTGTTCAGCTGCCTTCCAGCAGTCGCCACCGACTAATTGTTCGGGTGCTGCCGGTATGGAGAACATGCGGCAAAAGGCGGCATTGGCAAATTCGATTTTCCGGTCGGCGGTTTCCATTAGGAGGGCGCCATTAAAGTTTTCCGTAATACTTAACAGTTCCAGGTTGTAGCGTTTCACCTTCTCTTCTGCTGTCTGGCGTTCGGCGATTTCTTGCTTCAGGGCTGCCTCCCGTTTGCTGGAGGCTTTGGAAATTGTTTCATGTGCCAGGGCATAAAACAGGAAGGCCCACCACAGGGGCAGAAGCATGCCGATGGAATCCTCGATAATTACCAGGCCTGTATCCAGAGCAGACCACTTCAGGAACAGGCAAACGGTAAAGCAGGTGTAAACCAGGAGTAAGCCGCCCAGGACGATTCCGGAATCTCTTGCCAGGTTATTCCCCCAGCCCCGAATAAGCAAAATAAGGGCAAACAGCCCGGCAACAGACGATACCCCGTCCAATATGGCTATATTCACTGCCGGCTGTTCTCCTTACGGATAAACACCAGGTAGCACCAGGCCAGCACAAGCAGGGCGCTTGCCATGTAGCTTATATGCTCAAGTAAATTGAAAAGGCCTTCCCAGTAAATGCCTTCGAGAACCGTAAAGGCGAAACCGGCAACCACGGCCTCGAAACTGCCGAGTAGCATTCTAAAGGCAGGTATCTGCCTGAGATAGGACATGTTCAAGCGGGTAGATACCAGTACGCCTATACCGAGCACCAGCATAATAACTTCATTTTGTTCGATCATGGTTTTTTTGTATCTGTTATTCTTTTACCCCATTATGCTGTGGGTGAAAAGGCAAGTCAACACTTGCCGCTTCGGCGGCGGCTGAAAAACATTATAAACCCCGGGTATGACATATCGTGTCACACAGTCTATAACCCGTTTAATTCCAGCAGTATGAGCAGTAAGGTCAGCAAGGCGGCCAGTGGAATTATCACCACCCATTCGTTAACCTTGAATAACCCGGGTAGAGTAAGGTCTCCGAAGTAGCCTTTTTTAAGGATGCCTTCCTTCAGGCTCGGGTAGCTGACTGCCAGCAGCCACGAACCCAGCACGATACCGATAAAGCCGCCGGTAATGGCATCCAGATAGCCATTGCCCATAGCACCGGCTATGGTTCCCGGGCAATATCCAAGTATGGCAAAACCCAGGCCGAAAATCAGGCCGCCGCCGGCGTTTTTACCCCATGAGCCAGCCTTGGGGCGGAGTTTTATCCAGCCAAGATTCTGCATAAGGTGCAGGCCGAGCATTCCGGTTATGACCGCCGACATCATTACCTTGAGTACCGTAAAGTCGGTCAGCAGCAGCTGCCCGATGATTACGTCATACTTGGTAACCCCGCTTTTTTGCAGCAGAAACCCGAAAATTATGCCAAAGATTAAACCCCAGATTAACTGAGCTTTGTTGGTTTGAGTCTTCATTGCATCTCTCCTTTCAGGCTACTGCCTTGAAAAGAATCTGTGCCATAATAATGCCGCCGATGAAGAAGCAGATTGCCGAAATCCACGAGGAGACAGCCAGCTGCATGGTGCCGCTGATGCCATGGCCGCTGGTACACCCCCCGGCCCAGCGTGCACCGAAACCCAGCAGTACGCCGCCAATTGTGGCTGAGAGGATGCGCAGCCATGTACTGTCACCGAAAGCCGTCTCCCATTGCGATGGAATCCACTGCCAGCCGAAGTCGCCCGACATAAGTGAGGAAACAAGGGCGCCGATAATAATACCCACCACCAGCATCCACTGCCAGTCAATTTGAGGTTTAACCTCCTGGTAGTACAACCTGGATTCTGCTTTTTTACCCCTCAATAGTTTCTCCAGCATGCCGGCGGTCCGGGCGAATGAGGTCGAACAGCCGATTGGCTTGGAAGAAATAAACCAGGTCAGCCAGCTCAGGATGCCGATGCCGATGCCGGCTGCATACGGGGACCACTGAACTTCCGTTAGCCAGTTCATTTACGATACTCCTCCTTTTTATTCCGTATCATGATTGCAGCAGGACTGCAGGCAGGCGGGGACCGTGAGGGTTGACGCAGACGCTGCACTGTTTGGCATGTCCGGCGGCACTGTAACCTGTCATGCCACCGGCGACGTTATAAACTTCGTTGAAACCGTGCTGCTTTAGAATACTGGCAGCCAGGCTGGAGCGATTGCCGGTAGAACAGATTACGTAAGTAGGTTTCTCGGGGTGGAGTTCCCGGTAACGTGTTCTGAGGTCCGGCGCAGGGATATTGACGGCACCGGCGATATGTGAATCAGCAAATTCAGCCGGCGCGCGGGTGTCGACCAGTCCCATATCGGCCTGGCCGTTGATACGCTCATAAAGCATTTCAGTTGAAACCAGGTGAATATGGTCTGACTTCTGTCCGTCTGTTGCCCAGGCAACCATTCCACCCTGCAGAAAGCTGGTTATCCGGTCTACTCCGACACGGCGGGCCCAGGCAACGGCTTCCATTCCGCTTTCGAAGGTATCGGACACCAGTATTATATCCTTATCGGCTGGCAGAACCCATCCGGCAAAGGTTGGGAAATTTCCGTTGAGGTCCAGGTGCCAGGAGCCGGGTATATGGAAGCCGGAAAATGCGGCATAACTGCGCACATCCAGCAGCGTGGTCTCGGGGGAATGCATCCGGTTTAAAAAATCCGGCGGTCTCAACTCCTGTACCACCGGTAACTTCGAAACCAGTTGCGGGCCTCTGCGGTTTATATCGCTGCAGCGCGAGAAGTGGTCAGGGGCAGGCGGCATTTCGGTGGTCAGCGAATGTATAAATTCCTTTTTGTCTTTTACCTGCAAAGCCGGGTTGTACCTGCGCTCGTAGCCTATGGTCGAGCGCCATTTGGCTCCCATAGAACGCCCGCACAGAGACCCCGCGCCGTGGGCAGGATAGACTTCACAGAAATCCGGCAGCTTAAGCAGTTTATCGTGCAAACTGTGGTAGAGTTTGCCGGCGAGCTCATCGGCCATATACGGGAAAAGGTCGGGTCGGCCGACATCGCCTACAAAGAGTACGTCCCCGGCAAAAACTCCAACCGGAGAATCTCCGCGGGATTTATCGGTTACCACATAGGCGATATGTTCCGGAGTGTGACCGGGAACTTCCAGCACTTCAAGCTGCATGTCTTCGATTTCCAAAATATCCCCCTCGCTCAAAGGGATGTGGTCGAATTTGCACCCGGCGGATTTCGGAGCATATATCCGGGCTCCGGTTTTTTCTGCCAGGTCCATGTGCCCCGAGATAAAATCAGCATGCAGGTGAGTTTCCAGGATATGAGTAATGGTGAGGTTCTGCGCCCGGGCTTCATCGATATACAAATCGACATCCCGGCGCGGGTCGACAACCGCGCAAGTTTTCTTGCCGGCAAGTATGTAGGAACTGTGAGCGATTTTAGGCAGGAAATAGTGTTTTAATAACATGTTCGCCTCCTTTGCAGACTTAACTTATATGCACTGCGGCTGTACCGGGCCAGGCATTAAATGTACAGAATATAGAATACGGCCACCACTACTACAAGAAATACTATTGTCATTCCCCCGCCTGCTTTCAAATAGTCCCTGCTGGTATAATTGCCCGGTGTTCTAAGCAGCGCATTGACCTGGTGGGTCGGCAGGATGAACGAATTACCTGCTGCTACTGCTACCAGGAGTACCAGGGCGCGCGGATCGTAGCCGCTGATTTGGGCCATGTTTATAACCAGTGGAGCCAGGATTACCGTAGCTGCGACATTGGACATGAAAAGGGAAAAAACGGTGCCCATTATGGCAATAGTCAACAATAGAACCAGTAAATGAGTTCCTTGGATAATGCTCATCACCTGATCAGCCAGGTAAGCCGCGGCACCTGTCTTGAGCATGGCGGTACCCAGCGGGATAAGCCCCGCCAGGAAAAACACCACCTTCCAGTCGATGGCGTGGTAAGCTTCCTCCATGTTCAGCACCCGTAGCAGAACCATCGCCACCGCCCCGGTCAGGAATGAAATCGAAATAGGCAGCCCGGCGAACGTCAGGCCTATTGCCAGCGCAAAACATGCAAGGGCAACAGGCGCCCGGGAGCGTTCCTTTGTTTCGACCTCCAGGGGAGTTACTACGATAAAATCGTTCCCTTTTCTAAGTTCTGCCAGTTTGTTCCACGTTCCATGTACGATGAATGTATCCCCGGGCGTGACAGGGACATCGGAAAAATCTCCCTCTACTCTGTCTCCCCGGTGGTAGAGCATCAGCGGCTCTACCCCATAACGGCGGCGCATTCCGTAATTTCTAAGGCTGAATCCCGCCAGTCCGGAACGAGGCGGCACAATCAGTTCGGCAAAACCGGCATTCCCGGGGTCGTTCAGAGATTCGAGCATCCCCGGTTTTTTCTTTGGGCTCAGGCCGAAGTCGGCCGCAAAACGTGACACATCCGGGGCTTTGCCCAGCAGTGCGACTGTTTCGCCGCTTTTAAATATTGTATTCCGCCAGGGGGCATATTCCAGCGACCTTTTATTGCCTATTGCCAGGACGTTCAGCCGGTAGTTTTTCCATATGCCGGCTTCTTCAACTGTTTTACCATTTAAAGGGCTGCCTGCGGGTACAATGTAGTGATTGATTATCTCCGGCAGGCCCCAGGCCTGTATGATTTGCTGCTGTGAAGAATTTTTATTATTACCCTTAAACCGGTGCGGCAGGAACAGGTTGCCGAAAAAATAAAAAAACACGATACCGCTGGCGAGCAGTATTATGCCCACCGGGGTAACAGCAAAAAAGCCGAAGGGTTCAAGCGAAGCCCCTAAAAGGAAATCATTTACCAGGATCAGGGGCCCGGAACCTACCATGGTAAGGTTTCCGCCGAGGATGGCAGCGAAACCGATGGGCATAATTAGACTTGAGGCGGAGATATTCAGCCGGCGGGAGACGTTTAGAATCGAGGGTAAAAACAGTACAGCCGCGCCCACATTCTGGATTATCCCGGAAAGCAATCCCGCCGACGCTGAAATGGCAGCCACTATTTTTGGCCTTGTCGTGCCGGCGATTTGCACCACGGCATGGGCGAAGCTGTCCATCATGCCGGTTTTGGCAATGCCTCTGCCCATGACCATAACGGAAAGCATGGCTATAACCGCGTTGGAAGAAAAACCGGCAAGGGCTTCGCCTGCTTCGAGTATCCCTGTCCAGGCAAGCGCCAGCAGGCAGATAAGGGCAATAATATCAATGCGAAGGATATCGGTGACAAGCAGTATCACCACTGCACCGAGAATCACAAGTACCGTTATTATTCCGGTATCCATCAAACCCCCGGTTAACCGGCCGGGCAGCCAGTTTATTCAACCCTTGTCAGGGCAACACATGAATAAGTACCAGATACCGTATCGGGCGAATTTTACCACAACCAGCCTGTTCAGTGCTATGAAAACAGCCGGCGTTCAAGCCGATAACTGTTACCCATTTTCAGTTGGTTGTGCCGGCATCTTGATGTAGAATAACCTGGTATTTAAACCTCGACAGCTAATGTAAAGGAGGCTGCAATGAATTACGCGCCATACGAAGGTATTAACAACGGGGAATTGATTCTCAGGGATTACCTTGCGCTGGACCGGACAGTGCTTGCCAACGAAAGAACCCTGCTTTCTTATGTGCGTACTGCCATCGCGTTTGCCGGCGCCGGCGCGGCATTAATTCATTTTTTTGAAGACACCCTTATACATGTGCTGGGGTGGGTTCTGATACCTGTTGCAATTTTATTAATCGTAGCCGGTTTTATCAGGTTTCATCGTATGAAACAGCGCCTGGCCGCGGTAAATAAAAGCCTGGAGAGAATAAAGCTTTAAACCTCTAATAATTCTTTAATAAGAAAGGGCTGGAATTTTCCAGCCCTTTCCTGGTTATGTATTCGAAGGTTAATCGATTAACTGCTGGGTTTTCATGTCCCACTGGCCGTCCAGAATGGCGGTTTTAACATCGCCCTGTTCTATGGTTATCATCGCTTCGTGCGGGGTTATTACCTGAAGAAGTATCTGACCGTTCCTGTCACCGTAGCCGGCATGACGGCTCTCGAATTCAAATACAAACGTCCAGGCGTTTTCGATATCCGGGTAAAGTGTTTCAGAGAGGTAAAGACTGCCTTCAATACCATCGTAAAGAAAGGTAGGGCAGTCCTCGACGAACTGTTCGGCTTTCTGCCGGGCCTGTTCTTCGGTCAAAATGTCCTGGTCGCCGCTGACCTGAGTAGTGCAGGCTGCTGCCAGAACAGGCAGGATCACCAGGGACATTACGATAGCCAGTACAGATTTTTTCATTATTACTGCTCCTTGAAATATATTCTCATCAGTTGTAACGCTTGAGGTTGTGGAAGGTTAGCCGTGTCGAGCATGATTTATCAAAGCATCAGGCAATGAAATTAATTAATATGGTAGTAATAATCAATAAAATAAAATTTAATATTGACAAAATCAAAAAATAGATATAGAATTAATTAACAAACTTGAAACGGGAGGCGTTGATGGCCAAAGAATGGACAGAACTGACCAAACTAACTGGAGGGTCCGAAATTACAGTTGAAAAGGTAAAGATATCATCCAGCGGTATTGCGATAGAGGGCGAATTTCTGCTGCCGCCTCTGGCACAGCTCCCATATGAAGACCAGGTTTTTATAATGGCATTTATTGGAGCACATGGGTCTATCAAGCATATGGAGCGCCTTTTCGGTATAAGTTATCCAACCGTAAAAAACCGGCTGGATAAACTGGCTTCTAGGCTTAACATGGTGGAAGCAGTCAATATGCCGGAAACGGCAGAACCCCACCGGGAAGACGTGCTGGGAATGCTCGAACGGGGAGAAATAACCGCAGCAGAAGCGATAAGGAAATTAAAGCAATGAGTTGCCCTCCGTTACTTTTACACCTGAGAATTCCCTGCGGTCGAAGCTATATTGGCTTATGGTTGCCATGGTTCCTGGTTTATGTGCTGCTTATCCCCGTGATAATTATACTGCTTCCTTTTTTGCTGGTGTGGGCGATTGCGACCATTCACAGGGGCAGGGCTTATTTGCCCTTTGCTATGGTGTATCACTTATGGCAGGTACTGGTAAACCTGCGTGGCCTGAAAGTCGAAATAGAAGATAAAAGCCACAAGATACTTTTTAGTTTTACCTAAAGAAACAAGGAGTGAGAAAAATGTCGGACAACAAGAAAAGGATACTGGAGATGCTGGAAACCGGTAAAATTACATCTGCCGAAGCCCTGGAGCTTCTTTCGGCTATTGAGAAGGATGGAGAAAAAGAAAAGACGGCTGACCCTGTACGGAAAATACGCTATTTGCGTGTTGTGGTAGACCCACCACATGATTCCACCGGAGAAGGAGCCGGAAAGGTAAACATCCGGGTGCCTGTGTCTTTGATAAAGGCAGGCATGAAATTAACCTCCCTGATGCCGGAAAGTGCAGCCGGCCAGGTAGAAGACGCGCTGAAAGAAAAAGGCTTGAACATCAACTTCAAAAACATCAAAGATGCGGATGTAGAAGATATAATAGAAGCCTTGCGGGAGCTGGAAGTCGATGTAGACAGCAAGGACGGCAAAGTCAGGGTATTTGCCGAATAACACCTCCTGCGCTGCGGAAAGGGAAAGGGGTTGGATACAGCCCCTTTCCGGGCGGCATTGCCAGTCCAGTTTCCTGGTCAGGGATTGCCGGCTAATTTAAAATAATACCCGGATTCAGAGTCTTGAACTGGTGTCCGGAAACCTGGTTTACCAGGGAAAAATCTTCAAGCAGGGCAAGAACCTGTTCATAGCTTCCAGTGTTTCCATCATCTTGAACCAGGCTGTAGAGCAGGGCTATGAAACCGCTCATATGAGCAGTGGCAAAGGAGGTTCCGGTTTCGTAGCCGTAATTATTGCCCGGCAGCGTAGAGTATATTTTATAACCCGGCAAGGCATAATCTACCCAGTCGGCTGCGTTGGACAGAGGGGCCAGATACCCGTCGGGGGTTACTGCGGTTACGGCAATCGTCGAAGAATAAACTGCCGGATAGATTATCTTTCCCGGACTGTTGTTGCCCGCAGCGGCAACTATCACCACCCCTTTACTTTGGGCGTATCCCACAGCTTCTTCCAATTCCCGGGAAGTCTCAACCAACTGAATAGATATGTTAATAACGCTGGCGCCGTTATCCACAGCCCAGGTTATGCCGCGTGCTACATTTTCTACTTCGCAGGTACCATTGTCTTCTGCTACCTTGACATTCAGTAAACTAACACCCGGGGCGACCCCGGCCATGCCGCTGTCGTTTAAACCTGCTCCGATTATTCCGGCGATGTGTGTGCCATGGCCGTATAAATCGCTGCTTGTTTCAGAGCCTGAAAAATTAGCGGTTCCCTGTATGCGCCCGGCAAACTCCGGATGATCTGCATCTATACCGGTATCGAGTACTGCAACGATAATTTCCGGGTTGCCAAAGGTGAGGGCCCACATATTTTCGATCGATAGATAGCCCAGGCCCCACTGCATGCTGATTTCGCCGTTGTAAACGCCGGTGATATTTTCTGCCGGTTCACTGTTTAGAATGCCGGCAAGCGGAGATTCCGGGCTAATAGCGGTGGTAGAGGTTTCGTTTGACGCTGTTGAATTTTCCCGGGCATCTATGATGGCAGGGGTAAATAAAGAAAAGGCAGTAATGCATCCGGCAATTACCGCCACGAAAGCTACTATAAAGTATTTTTTCATACATTAATTTGACCATTGATTCAGCCTTGATTGAATAGCGTAATAGTCCTGTTTTGCGGGGGTAAATTTGTTAGGAAAAAATCAACAAAAAGTAATAGTACTAATGAGGGATTTTGATGTTCTCAAGCGACTAATAAATAGAAGGATATAAAACTAAAGTAACTGGTTTGTTAGAAATGTATCATCCGCGAGTACTATGGATAGGTCTAATTCCAATCAATTATTAACGTAACTAAAACTTGATTGTTAAAATGATCCGGAGGAGGTTATCATGATCAAGCGGTTTTTTGGAATAGTTGGAAGTTTGTTGCTAGTTCTTACGCTCGTACCTACAAGTGCCTTATATCCTGTAGGTGAACGAGTTTTGGCTGCAGACTATGATGTGACACTTGAACCCGAATCGTATATAGGCTTTGTAAAGCAATCCACAAATCAGACCATTGTATATGAATTTACGATAACAAATACTGGCTCTTTGTCTGACACATGGGTGTTGTCGGCAACAGATACGATTATATACGCAACATCAGGTGATACTACTTTATTGACATGGGCTTTCTTCAGTGATGCCGGCTGTACCACCTCTATAACGTCTGTCGGACCGCTAGCGCCCGGGGCAAGCTATACTTTTTATCTCCGGCTAAAAGTTCCACCAGGAGCTAATCCAAGAACGGTTCATCTGACAACCGTTACTGTTACTGGTATTTCAACAGATAGTTCTACCACAAATACCACTTTGTGGAAAGAAACCGGGGTTGTAGACACGCTGGTAGTTTCACCTTCGAGTGCCTCCATCACTACCGACCAGACCCAGGCCTATACCGCAGAAGCCTTTTATGGTACTACTTCATTAGGTGATGTTACCGAATTAACTACATTCAGTATCTCGGGTGGAGCCGGTGGCAGTTGGGGAGGTACTTATAATGCCACCTATAGTCCCGAAAACACCGGAACTTGGACGGTAACTGGTACCTATTCCGGACTCAGCGATACCGCTACCTTGATAGTGACGGCCGGCGCCGCTGCCAGCCTTGATCTTACCCCGGCCACTGACTCCAACCCGGTAGGCACCAACCATACCTTCACCGCCACCGTTAAGGATCAGTACAACAACCCGGTACCCGGTGCTTCAATTACCTGGTCGATAGAATCTGGCCCCGGCGCTTGGGTCGGCACTCCGACCGCCACCACCGACTCCAACGGTCAGGCCACAGCGGTACTCAGCTCGACTGTAGTCGGTACCACCGCCGTCAAGGCGATGGTCACCGGTTCGAGCCCCGAGGTATCCGACACCGCTGCTAAGACCTGGACGGCCGCCAGCCCCAGCTATATCGTCATATCGCCGTCGACCTCAACCATCGCCGCCGGCTCCCCCCAGGCCTACACCGCCGCCTCCTATGACACCTACGGCAACCCCACCGGCGACGTCACCGGAGCCACCACCTTCTCCATATCCGGCTCACCCGGTGCCTCATTCAGCGGCGCATCCATAACCCCGACGGTGGCCGGCAGCTATACCGTGACCGGCACCCACGCCACCCTGGGCAGCGATACCGCCGCCCTGACGGTGACTACTACCGCAACCTTCCTGATTATCGACCTCGAGCCGGAATTTGATATAAACCCGATTGGAACCAACCATACGATGATCGCGACCGTAAGAAATAACCTTGGAGCGCTTATCCAGGGGGAAACTGTAATCTGGACTATCAGAAGTGGTCCTGGAAATTTCGTTACCTTTGAAAGTACGACCGATGCCAACGGCCGCGCCGAAGGCGTGATAACTTCTACAACCGTGGGTACTACGATTGTCAGAGCGGCTCTGAACACCACAACCTTTGATGATGTATCCAAACTGTGGGTCGTCGGTCTACCTGCAAACCTGGAACTGCAGCCGGAGAGCGCGGTCAATCCCATAGGCACCAATCACCAGATTACCGCTACACTGACCGACCAGTACGGAAATCCCGTATCCGGCGCGAACCTGGAATGGGTTATAGAAAGCGGGCCCGGTAGTTTTGTAAGTATCAACAACACGACTGACAGCACGGGCCAGGCAAATGTGGTTATAACATCGAACATAACGGGCACCACCGTTGTACGTGCCAGTATCGGATCACTTACCGATACGGCAACCAAACAGTGGGTAATCATTTATAACTATACCCTGGTGCTCGAACCCATGCAGGCGACCAACGTGGTGGGTGATGAACACCTGTTTACAGCAACAGTTTACGATGATTCCGGAATACCAGTACCTGGCGAACGGGTTTTCTGGAGCATTCTGGACGGGCCTTCGTCTTTCGTTACAGACAGGGTTACCTATACCGACGAAAGCGGCCAGGCAACTGCCATAATAATTTCAACATCACCTGGTACATCCATTGTAAGAGCCAGTATCCTGCGCGGGGAACGGTATCAGGACGCAGAAAAAACATGGATAGCCGGTCCACCGGCCAACCTTGTCCTTACCCCGGAATCGGCCACCAATCCGGTCGATACCACGCATACCTTGACTGCCCTGGTTACGGATAGCTATGGCAACCCCCTGGAAGGTGTTACCATCAATTGGATTATCGAAAGCGGCCCCGGCGCTTTTACCGAATCCCAGTTGCAAACCGCTCGGGATGGTAAAGCCCACGCAACTATTACTTCAGCTGAAGGCGGGGTCACTGTTGTCAGGGCAAGCGCTTCAGTCCAGGTTACCGATACGGCTTCTAAGACATGGGAAGCCCCGCCTATCGTCCCTGAAGAGCTTTTCTTTACCGTGGATTTCCTTGGAGTCATTACCAGGGTCCCGATGGGTCCTGACGGCAGTCTGCTGGAACCTTTACAGGCTCCCAGCGGAGATGGGCGCAGTGTTTTGACTATGAGTGCCGGCACCATATGCACCGATTCACAGGGTAATATAATCTCCCTGCTGGTGCTGAGCGAAGCGCCCAGCCTGGATTTGGAGGAAGGCACGCAAGCTATAGTCGCCTATTCACTTGAACCGGCGGATGTAAATTTCTCTAAGCAGGTGGAGCTGACGATCGGGTACACAATCGACGAACTTCCACCGGATACAGAAAGCCTTAGCATGGACTTTTACAGTATTGAAGTCGGCTGGGTGGTAATGGAAGAAGAGCCTAACGTGGTAGCCGGAGTCGGGGACTTCACTGGTGATGTGGAACAGCCGGGCATATATGCCCTGCTGGCTGTTATCAGGCAGGTAACACCTCCTGAACAACCCGACTTGAACGTTAATTTTATCGGCATTCAGCGCCAGGTTACCAAACTCTGGGAGCCGTTTGTTTTCGTAGTTAAGGTAGGTGAAGACTCTGTACTTGAAGCTTACGTTACCAATAAGGGCGGGCAGGCAGGCACTCTCGACGTATACCTTAAACTTGATGGACAAACTGTTGAAACCCGGCAGGTAGCGCTAGAGCCAGGTTCGGGTAAGACAGTAAGGTTTGGTATCGAAGGCAGCAAGCGAGGCCAGTATACTATTGAAGTAAACGGACTGACGTTAAGCTACAACAGCGACATCTGGATAAACTGGTGGCTGATAGTTGGCCTGGCTTCCGCTTTGGTTCTGTTGATAGCAACTGGTGTGTATACGGTTCGGAAAAAATCAAATAGATAAGAAAATATTGTACAGGAGGTCATGCAGGTCATTGTAAGGCGCCGCCAGCCGTGGTATTATGAGAAAACACAGTTTTCTGGTTTAATAGGCGGCGAAAAATGGGTTCAAATGATGGAGACCTTGGCCTGATAGACAGGGTTGCCAAAGGTGACAGCGAAGCGATAGCCGAGTTATATACTAGCTATGTTGATTCAATTTACCGGTCTGTTTTTAACCAGGTTGACGGAAACCAACAAGCCGCTCAGGATATCGTCCAGGACATCTTCGTTGTTGCCATAGAATCGGCAAAGTCTTATCAGGGCAGAAGCGCAGTTTATACCTGGTTGTACAGCATTGCCCATAAAAAAGTTGCTGATTATTATCGGAAAAAGAAACTGGATAGGAAATATTTTGGTCAGTACCAGCGTGACTCGGAAAAAATACTTGAAACGCTTATCGATCCGGTAGACCTGGAATCGGCCAGCCTGGCGAAAACCTATTTACAGCAACTATTGCAGCGGATGCCGCTCCACTATCGGCAGGTGCTGCTTCTGAAATATATTGATAAAATGCCGGTAGTGGAGATAGCGGTTATAATGGGGAAGAGTATTAAATCCATAGAGGGGATACTTTCTCGGGCCAGGGAAGAACTTAAGGTGAGTTTATCTGAAATGGAAGATGCGAGAAAGCCTGTATGATTTATATATTAGGAGTAAAGCCTTGATGTCTGATAATCCGGACAATAATCTTATCGAAGAAACCATGAAGCATATATATATTGAAGCGGAACCAGATTTGGATTTCAAACACAATTTACACAGATGGCTGGTTAATGAATATTCCGTACGGAGTTTTAATATGAATAAATCGAACTGGAAAGTAATACTAACCTTTAGCCTGGCTTCACTGCTGACGTTAGGTTTGATAGCCTACGGCTTATGGCTGCCAACCTCGCTGGATTTCCTGCAAATGATTTAATCCGTAACGTGTATTGTGATAAAGGCATCTACCAGGTAGGCCTGCGTGTCGAAGGGATCGATGCATTCGACTTTCGTTTCACAAACAACCCTTACACAGATGTCGTATTCCCCCGGCACGACTGGCGTGAAACTGAACAGGAAGGGGTAATCCTCATCCGGGGGGATGATAATATCGCGGCTCTCGAAAACATGCCCGTTTATAATCAGAAAAGCACTGGCAAAGCTGTAGTCGTTGTTGGCGCTGTAGATGTTGGTCCATATATCTACCTCTTCACCGGCAGCCGCTTCTTTCGGCCTGGTTTCGATGCCATGAATAACCCACTCGTTCAGATGCCACTCATCGGGAAAGGTTTGACTGCCGGTTGCTGGTCTGGAAGAGGGTGTGTCGGGGGCTTGTTTTTCAACAGGTTCACTACTGGTAACCTGGAGATTATCGTGGGTATTTGACAGCTTGGTATTTACAGCTTCGGCACCGCAGGATATGCTTGAAAGAAGCAAAATCAAGAGAAGTGCCGAAGCTGTAACTATTTTCAATCCCTTCACCATATTTCTTCCAGCACAGGATAAACTATTTAACCTTACCCGACGAGGCATTTGGTGATTTTAATAATCAACACCCGCCTGGCCTTCGGTTTCCACCCACAGAGGGGGCATATAAGGCCGCTCGACACGGTGGGTTTCGATAAAGGTATCCTTCAGTTCGTTGTACAGCGGCCAGGAATTGAGGGCAATCCCGCCGGAGCCGCTGCAAGCCATGCATTCGACGTTGCCCAGCAGGATTTTAGCCTGCACTTCGGTTATCTCGGGTTTATCTATTAAGGCGCTCATGGTGAAATAGACTGTGAAGGTGTTTTCTATCGATGATTGGGCTGGTACTACCGCAATGGTAAACTGTGTATCGAGGAGTTTGCCGGTGGTGTGGTCTATGAGAAACATATTGACATAACCGGCAGCTTCATGAGGCCCGTGGTTTTCGAAGACAAGGTTTATTTCATATTGATAAACACGGTAGGCATCGCAGCCTGCCAGAAAAACCGTCTTTTCGTAATATTCCATCTCGGAAATCTCGACCTCTTCCATGCCGGTACTGGAAACAACGCCGGTACCTTCGCATACCGGACAGGGGGCCTTGATAAGGGCGGTCGCGGCCAGCAGAGGCACCAGGGTAAAGAAAGCGAGGTATCTTTTGGGTAATTTGAACTTGCTTGTAATCCTCATCTCATCCATCCTCCCTTGATTTAATTATACAACAATTAATAATAGCTGTCTTGCTTTATTTAGATAAAAAAATATCTATAATATTATAACGTTAACTAAATAGAATAGATAGCAAAAAACCAGGCTGGAGTGTTCCAGCCTGGTTTTTTATTGGAAGTACGCAGTTTACTTGCAGGCAAGTATGGCGCGCTTGGTCATGACCTTGGCGATTTGAATCTTGTATTTGTTCATGCCAAGAGCGGCTGAGCCGTTGGCGGCGGCATCACCGGCTGCGGTGGCCGAAGCATCGTCAATGGTTTTACCCTTGATGGAATCTTCGGCGGCAGTAGCCCGGCGAGGGAGGTTGTATACACCGCCCAGAACAATGGAAGCATCACTGCTGGAAATAACGGCGGCACAGCTGACCAGCGGGAAGTCAATAGATTTGCGGAAAGCAAATTTCATGTAAGCACTCTTGGTGCCGGATGCTGGTTCAGGGATCTGGATTTCGGTGACGACTTCGTCGACATCCAGGACGTTGATGCCTTCATCGGCTGCCTTGACCTCGAAGAAGTCGGCGGCGGCTATGGTTCTTTTGCTGGTGACAATGCTGGCGCCAAGGGCTACCAGTGCCGGCGCGGTGTCTGAAGGGCAGGCGTCGACACAACCTCCGGCGGCACCGAAAATGGAGTGCTTGGTATTGGTGCCGGCAATGGCATAGCACAAACCCTGAGAGTTCTTGCGCAGGCAGTTGAAGTCGTTGTGCTCGTTGCGGAAATAAATGCAGCGTGACTTCTGGCAGATGTTGCCGCCGATAGTGCCGGTGTTGCGCAGTTCAGGACCGCCGACAGCCTTGGCTGCCTGGGCCAGCACGGTGTATTTGCTGTTGACTACGCTCGATTTGGCAATGGCGGTAAGGGTGGTGAGGGCGCCGATTTTGAGCATGCCGCTCTCTTCCCTGATGTAATCAAGGCCGGATATGGTTTTCAGGTTGACCAGTTTTTCGGGCGGATTGGGGGATACCATACCCTTGAGTACGGTGAGAAGATCGGTACCGCCGGCAATCACGGCTGCTTTGCCCTGGGCCAGGGTAGCCACTGCATCGTCAACTGATGTTGCGTTCACATGTGTAAATTTATTCATTATCGCTCCTCCTAAGCCTTGCCCAGGCTCTTGAGAATTTTGTTGGGAGTGCAGGGGCCTTTGTCGAGGTCAGCCCACTGGCCGGTGGCGTTGAAAATGGCACAGATTATGCATGAGTAGTTGGTTACACAGGGCTCACCGATGCCATGGGCGCCGAAAGGACCGGCAGCATCGTCGGACTCGAAGTCTCGTACGTGCAGGTTTTCACCGATGATGTCCTTGGGAGTGAAGTACATGGAATCGGTATATTCACTGCCGATGAGGGCGCCGGTTGCCTTGTCGTAGACATCGCCGGCAAACAGAGCCTGCCAGATCTGGAGTTCACATCCGGTGCTCATCTCCTTGATGGCGCCTCGTTTGAAGACGGTGCGGCCGGTATCGACGGCGTTCCAAAGCCCGAGGACTTCGACGTCACCGGTCTCGGGGTCGACTGCTACCTCGGCAGCGGTACAAGCGTTGCCATTGGCGTTGCATACCTCTCCCTGGGGTACGCCGCCGACGGATTTAGATCTCAAGGTAGAAGCCCAGCCGTTGCCGCTGGCCGCGGTGGGCGGGCTGCCGGCCATAACCTGCCGGTAGGTGATTTTCTTGGACGGGTCGGGCCGGTAGATGACTTCGCTGTTTTCGGCATACAGGTCTTCGACCTTGATGCCCTCGATTTCGCGCAGGCCTGCCTTGGTAATGGCCAGAGCGAAGAGCTTATCACGCAGCTCGGTAGCCGCGCCAACAGAAGCCGAGCCGGCGCCGCCGGTAAAACCGGAACCAGCCTGAATGCCGGAGTCGATACTGGTATCGGTATCGCCCCATTCGCCCAGGCCGACATCTTCATAGTTCATGCCGAGGGTTTCGGCTACGATGTGACAGCAGACGGTGGGGCCGCCTTCGCAGCCGCGGGCGCCGCCGACATTTACGAAACAGGTGCCATCGGAGTTCATGGTGACCATCATACCGCGGCGTGCCCCGTTAACCGAGCCGTGAGAGTCGCGGTGACCGGTGATGGCGATGCCGTGCAGGCGGCCGTCAGGCAGGGTCTTTTCGCCCGGTTTGTGCCATTTGCCGGCATAGCCGGTTTCCTGGTGGAGCCACTCGAACATTTCCTTAACGGCGATGCCACCCCAGACGCGGTTCGGCGGGTCGAGGTCGGGAGCGTCGTTGGGCCGCAGGTTGTTCATGATGAGTTCATACGGGTCCATGTCCAGGTGAGCCGCCAGTTTGTAAAGGGCGGTGTCGTAGTTGACAGCTCCGGGCGGGTCATTCACGCAGCGCCAGTAACCCGTCAGCGGGCTGTTGGTGGAAATGATGGTTGCCTGGAAGCGGGCATCCGGGATAGTATAGGTGGTTCTCAGGCCGAAGTGGCAGTTGCCGATAGGGGCATTGGCGTTGCGGCCGCCATTTCCGAAGAACTTGGCATCCACTGCAAGGATTTTACCATCCTGGGTAGCGCCCCACTTGATCTGGGATTTGATGGAAAACTGGCGGGAATGGGTCAGAATGTTTGCCTTGCGGGTTTTTATCACGTTTACGGGAGCGCCGTTTACTTTCCTGGACATGACCGCGGCGACGTCACCGGTGTTGGTGCCGGTTTTGTCTCCATGGCCGCAGCCGGTGAAATGGGTATAGACATGAACCTTGTTAGCCGGCAGGCCCAGGGCATTGACGATACCGTTTTTCATACCGAAAACATGCTGGCTGGGAGCCCAGACATATACCTGGTCGCCGACCCACCAGGCGATGGACTGATGGGGTTCGAGGGTGGCATGCTGGTAGGTGGTGGAATAGTCGAAGGTGGTTTCGAGCTGTACCGGCGCGGCAGCGATGGCGGTATCGGGGTCGCCGCGGGTCAGGTCGGTCGCAAGGCGGATGTTGGAATCGGGGCGGATGCCGGTGAGGGGTGCGCCGGATTCCATGGCCTCGTCCGGATCAAACACACCGGGGCGCTCTTCGTATTCGACTTCAATCAGGTCCAGAGCACGCTCGGCGATAAAGGGGTCATCGGCGATAACGCCGGCGACTTCCTGGCCCCACTGGAAGATGGCATCGCTCCAGGAGGGAACATCTTCGTAGGTTACAACAGCCCTGACACCGGGTTCGGCAAGGGCTCTGGAAGCATCGATACTGGTTATGACGCCGCGCATGATGGTGGAGGTTTTCACAGCGCCGTAGAGTTTGCGGCCGGCCAGACGGTCGGAAGCGAAGTCGGCATTGCCGGTGACAATAGTGTAGGCCGTTTTGTCATGGTTGGCCGGATTGCCCATTACTTTCAATTCTGGAAGTGCCATATTATACTCCTCCTGCTATGGTTGCGACAGTGTTCTTCAGGTTGCCGCAGGTGCAAATGTGACCCGCAACAGCTTCACGCACTTCGTCAACAGTCGGATTGGGATTTTCTGCCAGCAATGCCTTGGCAGCCATCATGAAGCCGGAAGTGCAGAAACCACACTGGAAGGCTTCATGATCGTAGAATTTCTGCTGCAGAGGGCTGAGGTTGGTGCCGTCAGAGAGGCCTTCGATGGTTTCGATGCTCTTGCCGGCAATTTCAATGCCCAGTGTCAGGCAGGCAAAGGTGGGGACGCCGTCCACCAGGACGGTGCAGGCGCCGCACTGGCCGACACCGCAGCCAATCTTGGTGCCGTAGAGAGCCAGCTTGTCACGCAGGACAAAATCCAGGGTCCAGTAGTCTTCCACTTTTACGGTAACGGGTTCGCCGTTCACCAGGAACGACACGACACCGGGTTCGCCCTGTGACATGAAGTTGGCATCGAGGTGGGCTTTCAACTGCTCGAGGGTGTCAAATTCTGCGCCGTCGTAGGGGCTGACGAATTTGCTAATGGTGATAGGGTCGCCCTCGCCATGAGTGGCCTCTACATGAGCCTGGAGAGCAGCAAAAGTGTCGAACTCCTGGCTGTCGTAGGGGCACACGAACTTGGGAGTGGCCGTGGTTACGTTAACCGTCTTGGTTACCGTCTTGGTTACTTCCTCTCCGCTGCAGGCAGCAAGAAGGAATGAGGAACCGACGGCGGTGCCGCCGACTACGATTCCGGCATTCCTTAAAAACTGCCTTCTGGAGATTTGTTTGGTCTCCTCTTTTTCGGACATATCTGTCTTAATCGACCTCCTAATATTTTAGCCTTGGGGCTGGAGTTAGATGATTTTACAGGGATCTGATTTACAATTTTTTGCGGCGTTCACCTCCTTATTTAGTCTGCTTGTTAAACACTCCAGGGAATTATTGTGTGAGAGTGCGGGAAATTCCGAAGTATCATATGTTACCTTCATTTGAAGGCAGGTAAGTTCTTATGGTGTGATCCGCATTTACTTCCTCCCAGAGTTCCAGCATCTGGCAGATGAAGCCGTCATAACACTGACCGGGTGCCCGGTATCTATCCAGTTTGCTCTTGGTGGAGAGCTTGATTCCCAGGGTTGCTCTGGCTCGAGCCGATTCTATATCTTTACCCGGCATAATAGTGATACCTGCGAGGGTTTTTTATTTGATGCAATCTTGTATAAATTGTATACCAAACATGTGTATATTTGCAACCTTAATACTCCGGCGGCATCTCGTCGATTCCACCCGGTGGATCAATCACTTTTAACCAGCAATTCTTGATAATCAGATAAGCCAGTTGTTTGCCCCAGAGGGCGCCTGTTGCTTCGACGATATAACCCTCTCTTATATAGGAAAGCTGGGATGGATATTCGACGCGGAATTTGACCTTGCCCATCTGGACATACAGGTCTTCATCCGGCGGTTCGCCCAGAAAACTCATGGCTTCAACCAAAACATAAGGGAAATGCAGTCTTTTGCCTTCGTATTTAGCCATTGTGCCTGCCGGGTCGGCTTCGTATTCGTTAAACAGTTCCAGGGGGTCCAGTTCGATAGGCGGGTCGGTAATAGTTTCGGCAGGCGGGGGCGTAAGCGTATTTTGTTGGCAACCCGGCAGCAATACGCTGAAGACAACCAGCGCCAGCAACATCGAGATATATAAAAACTTCAAGTTTATACCAGCAACAGAAGTTCCGGTAAAGGTTTTCAGGATCTTCATTTTTCTACTATCTCCTCTTTTAGACGCGTATGGAGACAAGCATCCGGGCTTACCGGCTAATTCAGGCGGGGTCCGTTCCCGATATCAAACAAGACCAACATAGTCTGAAATTTCTTATTGTGTTTAAATTATAATATGTATATATAACAGTGTCAATCGTAAGGCTGGTCAAAAAGCAGGGGGGTGGGTTATTATTGAAAGATGGAAATTGTTGATAACCTGTCCTGGCTCAAAGATTTTAAAGAGCGCTTCGATAAAGATGTCAGCCTGCTTCTTAATAAAGAACCCCTCTGGGAAAAATGCCGCAGCTGCCCCGATGGTTATTGCTGCGGGCATGACATTTATCCGGTGACCATGAGCCACCTGAATCCTTTCCGGCTGGAAGAATGGTGGCTCATGCTTGAATACGTGAAAGACAATTTTTCTGAAGGCCAGAAAAAACAGCTGGTTAGAAACATTCTTTCCAAAAGGCCCGATTGCATCTTCCTGTTCGGAAACCGGTGCAGCGTTCACCCTGCCCGGGCCTGGGCCTGCCGGGTTCACCCCTATACGATATCCTTCCACCCCAGCCCGGAATATTTCCCGGTTGGAAAGCTGGCCCTGCCTTCCTGCCCGTCACTGGCACCGGCATTCGGATTAAAAAAAGATGAAATGCTGGTTCAATCCCCCGGCATATTATCCAGGGAAGAAGGCAGCCGCCTGGTGCAGGTAAAGCTGAAAAAAAGGAAACCGGTATGGCTGCTGGATGGCAGCGACTATGTTTTGGAATTTCAGAGCCGGGCGCCTTCCGGAGAGAGGACGGCTGCCGAATGGGAAGCCTTGCTGGACCTTGCCGGTAAAGCGGGCAGTAAAGGAGGCATAGCCCTGCAACTGTACCTTGAGCAAATGCAGGGCCTCAAGCGCCAGCCGGACGGCAGTATCCGGTTTTAGCCGCTGTATGGCCGGAAAGGCCGCGTTACATGTTACTGTTTTGCTTGATTGCCTGCTGGTAAAGTTCGGCTGCCCGGTAGGAACTCCTTACCAGTGGAGCGGATGCAATGCCGGCAAAGCCCATATCCAGAGCGGGTTGAATATAGCTGGTAAATTCCTGGGGTGTAACGTAAGTTACTACCGGGTGGTGGCTGGTTGTCGGCGCCAGGTATTGCCCCAGGGTAAGCAGGTCGCACCCGGCCTGTCTTAAATCCATCATTACCCGCATTACGTCCTCACGCTTTTCTCCAAGCCCCAGCATCAGTCCTGATTTGGTTACGGCCCCAGGCTGTATTTTTTTTACCCTTGCCAGCAACTCCAGGGAACGTTCATAGCCGGCCATGGGCCGGACTTCGGGATAAAGCACCGGGACGGTTTCCATATTATGGTTAATAACCGACGGGTTTGCCTTGACGACGCTTTCGAGGGCTTGCCGGCTGCCCTGGAAATCCGGTATCAGGACTTCGATCAATGTATCGGGTTCGCTGGAGTGCACCGCTTCGATGGTCCGGGCAAAATGGGAAGCACCGCCGTCTCCCAGGTCATCCCGGGTTACCGACGTTATTACCACGTATTCGAGGCCCAGTTTGGTTACGGCCATGGCGATTCGTTCAGGTTCATCCATCTCAAGTGATAAAGGTTTACCTTTGTTAACGGCACAGAAGGTACAATTACGGGTGCAGACATTCCCCATAATCATGAAAGTAGCTGTTTTTTTGGCAAAACAACGGCACAAATTGGGGCAAAGCGCGCTTTCACAGACAGTATTGAGTTTTAATTCGGTAAGCATCGATGAAACCGCCGTCAGCTCACCGACCTTCGGTACCCTTTGCTTGAACCAGTCCGGCAGCCGTTTACCCAAATACGTCTCCAAGAACCTGCTGGCAGGAAATGTCTTCGAGTTGGACCTCGAAAACAGCCGAGAAAGATGCTTGCACAAACTCGACAGCCTGTTGGATACTCACATTCCTTTTCGCCATTTTTGCTATCGACGTTGCTTCTTTACCGGCCATACCGCACAGGTTTATAACCCGGAAAGCTTCAAGATCGGGATTGACGTTCAGCGAAATACCGTGCATGCTTACTCCTCTGACAAAATGGAGCCCGATAGCTGCAATTTGCCGGCCTTCGACCCAGATACCGGGGTGCTCGGACCACCTTTCTCCCTGCACGCCGAAGGCCGCCGTTGCTTTGATGACCACTTCTTCAAGTTCCGAAAGAAAACGCCTCAGGTTGCCTTCCCTGGACCGCATATCCATTATGGGGTAAATAACCAGTTGGCCCGGGCAGTGAAAGGTGACATCGCCCCCACGATTGGAACTGCACAAACTGATACCCCGTTTTATCAGTTCATCTTCGGCTACCAGCACGTTTTCAATTTTACCGAATTTGCCCAGGGTTACCGTAGGCGGATGTTCGAGTAACAGCAGGATATCGTCGATAGCTTTTTTATACCTCAAAAAAGCCAGCCGGGTTTGGAGTTCAAAAGCCTGGTCGTATGGCATGAGCCCCAGGTTGCATATCCAGCAGGGTTTCATTGCACTGTTATACTAGCACGCCGCTTCGAATACATAAACACCTTCAGTGAAAAAGTATCAGGCGTTAGGGTTAGCCTGAGCCGTGGCATATTCTATCGGGTCCAGCAGGTTGTCGAGCTCTTCAGGCCTGCTCAATTCTATGACATAAAGCCAGCCTCTCAGGTAAGGTTCCGATTCAAGCACCCTGGAATTGACATACAGTTCGTCATTTACCTGGATAATGATACCGCTTACCGGAGAGTACATATCGACATTCATTTTCTGGCCTTCGAAATTGCCCAGCCAGCCATCGTATACAAGCTCGGTGCCGACTGGATTTAACACCAGTTCTCCTCTTTCCACCAGGCCCAGGAGCAACTGCATTTTATCCGTCATGCCGATTACCGCCAGGTTGTCTTCGATGAGTTTAACCCAAACGTGTTCCTCGGAATACAGCCGGTCGGCGGCTACTTTACTGGTACATCCGACTACGTCGACCAGTTCGGGATTGGAGGCCGGCGGCATATATACAAAACCCCCGTTGCCGGTGGTAGTCGGTGGAGTGGTTGTCGGGGTCGTGGTGGGCACGGTCGAAGTCGGCGCCGTTGTTGTCGGTGTAGTCGTCGGGCTGGTGGTAGCCGGTGGGGTTGTCGTTGGTGTCGTGGTTTTTCCGCCATCAGTACAGCCGGCCGCTATAGCCATGGAAGTGACGGCTATCCCCCCGGTTACCAGCCCGGCATTTTTCAAGAAATCACGCCGGGACAATCCTTCGCTTTTGCAAGTAGAATTCTTTTTATTATATTCCGGTTTTTTCACTGGTTGCCTCCCTGTGTTTATGTTTTGTATTATCCGTTTAATTTTAAATTTACATAACTATTTATAAGTAAAAAGGTTGTTAAAACCCGGTTACAGGAACCGGGTTTTAAGAATTATATCTGCGTCAGGTAGTATATGCCCACGCCGATGAATATAACCGCCATGACAATCCGCATGACCTTTTCCGCCTTACCCAGGTTGTTGACCCACCGGGATACAGCGGTTACCCCGACAGCAATCAGCACGCCGAACAGGATAACGGGCAGGCCGGTACCGATAGCGAACACAGGGGGCAGGAATACACCGCCGGTAGTGGTAAGGGCCATGGGTATCAGAACAGCAAAGAAAAGCACGGCTACATAAGGGCAAAATGCCAGGGCAAAAATCATGCCCATGAATAAAGCCCCCAAAAGCCCCCAGTCCGATACCTTGCTGCCCAGTGCAGCCAGCCTGCCGCCACCGCCGAACGATATCCGGTCGGCAATGAGCATGAGAATGCCGGCAATTATCAACAGCGGGCCCAGTACATAGACACCCACACCTTCCAGGAAATTGCGGATTGCTGGCACTTCCAGCCCGATGGCGATTATCAGTATTCCCAGCAGGGTGTAAGTTATCATTCTGCCCAGGGAATAGAGAAGGCTGGCCAGGACGGCATATCTCCGGTCCGTTATGCGGCGGCTGATGTAGGCTATGGAAGCTACGTTGGTTGCCATGGTGCAGGGGCCGACGGACGCCATCAGGCCCAGAAGCAATGCAGCGAATATGGTGACATTGGTGTCAACGAATATGTTGTGTAAAAAATCCGAAAGCCACGCCATCAGGATTCTCCGTAGAGCGCTTTATCCAGGTTGCGGTGCAGTTCACCGAAGAATTTTTCTTTAAGCTGTGCGTTGGTGCCGCTGGTGTCGGTATACATCCAGATACGGCTGACCTGCCAGGTATTGGTGGTTTCGCCGTGGTGGGTTGTAATGAAAAAGGCGAACTTGGTAGCGTTGAATTGTTCCATTATGGGCTGGGTCTCAGCTTCCCTGGTATCGTACCGGTCGTATGTCAGTTTGCCGCTGGCAACTTCGCTGGCATAATCTTCCGTCATTACCGTATCAACCCACTGTACTGCCAGGTCCAGGCAGAAACAATTTTCCGATTCGAAGAAAAAGGTAACCTCTACCAGGTCGGCCGGGCCGGTGGTGGTCCCTGGTGCGGTAGTATTTCCGTTCGAGCCGTTACATGCCGTCAGGCTGGCAACGGCAAGAACCATAATAAGCGCCGCCATTGAAATTATTCTGATTGCTTTCATTTTAATGCCCTCTCTTATTGGAGAATTATTTTTCGGATATCGGCTTATGCTTGCCTGGCTTTTTCAATCATTTCGATAATTTCCTGCTTGGACGGCACCCTGCCGGCGCAGACCACTTTTTCATCGATAACCAGCCCGGGAGTGGTGAGTATGGGGTATTCCATGATTTTGCCCATATCTTTAATGTATTCCACGCTGGCGTCGATATCTAGTTCGCTTATTACCTCCCGGACAAGCTGGTCCAGCTTGTGGCATTTGGCACAACCGGGGCCGAGCACTTTTATGTTCATTTTTTCACCTCTTTTATGTAATTTACTTTACTATATTATTGACCCGAACACCAATCCTGACAAGGTAGCAAAAAACACCACCAGTCCAACATAGGTTAGTGTTTTTTTGGTTCCCATTATAGAGCGCAGTACCAGCATGTTGGGCAATGAGAGTGCCGGGCCGGCCAGTAGCAGTGCCAGGGCAGGCCCCTTGCCCATACCAAGATCCATCAGGGCCTTGATTATGGGGACTTCGGTAAGGGTGGCAAAGTACATCAGCGAACCGACCAGCGATGCCGAGAAATTGGCCAGAATACTGTTGCCACCGACAAAGCGGCTGACAATCGATTCCGGCAGCACTACCGTGATGATACCCGCAATGAAAACCCCCAGAAGCAGCCATGGGACGATCAACCGGACGAAACGCCAGGTTTCCTTCATCCATATAATGAACTCTTCCCGGGTAAACCAGCGCCAGACAATCAGCCCCAGAGCTGCCAGGGAAATACCCAGCCATACCCAGTTGGCCGAAGCTGCAAACAGCAGGATTGCAACCAGTACGATAAACAGCGTTATCTGTTGCCACCACTTTTTGGCGTCGGGGTCATCGCATAAAGCGGCGAACGCCTTTTCGTCCTCCGCTTTCTTTTCGTTGCGGTAGATAAAGGCCATCAGCATGCCTATTAATATTGAAAAGACGATGGCGCCGATAGCCCTGCCGGCGCCCAGGTCGAAACCGAGCAGTCTTGCCGAATAGGTGATGGCCAGCACGTTGATAGCCGGCCCGGAATAAAGAAAGGCAATAGCCGGACCAAGCCCGGCACCCCGTTTATAAATGCCGCCGAACAAGGGCAGCACGGTACAGGATCAGACAGCCAGGATGGTTCCGGATACGGAAGCAACGCCGTAGGAAAGAAACCGGTTGGCTTTGGGCCCGAAATATTTGAGCACCGCTGCCTGGGAAATAAATACGGCGATTGCCCCGGCGATGAAAAAGGCTGGAACGAGGCAGGTTATAACATGGGCTGAGAGATAGTCCAGCAGGGCATTCCAGCCTCCCTGTAGCAGGTCGATAAATAACTGCATCCGTTTTCCCCTTTCTTGTTCGGAAGAATACTTCCCTATATGCGCATTTGCGCTTATAGCATTATAAGCGTACTAAATGAGCTGTGTCAATATAATACTGCCACCGGGCCGGCTGTTATATTATTTTGTCAGACTGGCGGTCTGGCAAGCCTTTAGGGTCAGTATCCAGCCATCTGGTATAATCAAACAATAATGCGCGAGTCTGTCGGTCTTTATCTTCATTTTCCATTCTGCCGCCACCGGTGTTACTACTGTTCGTTTGTTTCAACTGAAAACAGGGAGCCGGATATCCCCGTATATCTCGAATGCCTGAAACGCGAAATCCGCAGCCATTCAGGCAGATTCCATTTGAAAAGTATCTACTTCGGCGGTGGTACGCCGAGTTTGATGACGGCGGTCCAGTTCGCGGAATTGATTCATTGTATAGGGCAGGCTTTTACTGTAGACAAACAAGCCGAGATTACGGCTGAAATTAACCCGGGCACGCTTGCATCCGGTTATCTGAAAGACCTGAGAAGCTGCGGCGTGAACAGGTTGAGCATTGGTGTGCAGAGCCTGAACGATGATGAGCTGGTACTGCTGGGCAGACTGCACACTGCCAGTGAGGCTCTGGCAGCTTTCCGAACAGCCTGCCGCTCTGGCTTTGATAACATAAACATTGACCTGATTTACGGGCTGCCCGGGCAGGGTACCGAAACCTGGGAGCGAACCCTGAACCTGGCAGTGAGCCTTGACCCCGGGCATTTATCACTATACTGTTTGAGCCTGGAAGAACCTGCCGTACTCGCCAGGCAGATTGAAGCAGGTAAACTACCGCCGCTCGATCCGGATATGGCTGCCGGGCAGTATGAGCTGGCGGAAGCCATGCTGGAAAGGTACGGCTACCGGCATTACGAGATTTCAAACTGGGCAAAACCCGGCTACGAATGCCGGCATAACCTGTCCTGCTGGAATATGGATTCTTATCTGGGGTTGGGTGTGGCGGCAAGTTCCTACCTGGGAAAGCATCGCAAAACCAATGTGGCCTGCCTGGACGAATATATCTCCCTGGTTTGCAGCGGGGCGGCCACGCTGACTGAAACCGATGAAGAAACCGGTTGTGAGTTACAGCTGGCAGAAGCGGTAATACTCGCCTTACGGCTGGAAAAAGGGGTCGATATTGCCAGGTTCAACCGGGAGTACGGAATTGATCTGTTAAGACACTATCATTGTCAAATCAGCGAACTTGAAGATCTGGAACTGCTCTCGTGTAAAGAAGACAGCCTGTCGCTGACACCGAAGGGCAGACTGCTGGGCAATGAAGCCTTCTGGCGTTTTTTGCCGGAACAGCCCGGTTAAGCTGTATAATACAGGATAACTGAATATGGAGTATGCATGGATCAGAAATCAATAAGAAATTTTTGTATTATTGCTCATATAGACCACGGTAAATCCACCCTTGCCGACCGGTTGATAGAACTTACCGGAACTCTCAGGAAGGATAAGATTATCCAGCAGGTTATGGACAGTATGGATCTTGAAAGGGAAAGGGGCATCACTATCAAGGCCAAGGCCGTCCGCCTGGGTTACCATAGCGGGGCCGGGGAACTATTCAGGTTAAACCTTATAGATACCCCGGGGCATGTCGATTTTTCTTACGAAGTATCGAGGACGCTGGTTGCCTGCGAGGGTGCCGTGCTGGTCATCGATGCCACGCAGGGTATTCAGGCTCAGACTCTGGCCAACACCTACATTGCTATGGAGCACAACCTGGAGGTAATCCCGGTAATCAACAAAATAGACCTGCCCGGCAGTGAACCCGAGCACGTGATGAAAGAAATCGAAACGGTTTTGGGCTACAAATCCAGCGAAGTTCTGTTGATAAGCGCCAAGACGGGTCAGGGCGTCCCTGAATTGATCGAAGCGATAGTCCACCGGGTACCCCCGCCGGCGGGCAGAAGCGATCTGCCTTTGAGGGCTTTGATTTTTGACTCCCACTACGACGATTATAAAGGCGTGATCGCCTACATAAGGGTAGTGGACGGTGTGATGGAAACGGGGGCTAAATTACGCCTGATGGGACAGGGAACCCACATGGAAGTACTGGAGCTGGGGTATTTTGCCCCGGGGCCGACACCTGAAGACCGGTTGGAAGCCGGAGAAGTGGGTTATATCGCTACCGGCCTCAAGAGTGTTAAGGAATGCAGGGTCGGCGATACCATAACCCTGGCCAGCGGCGGTGCCAGGCAGCCTTTGATAGGCTATGAATTGCCAAAACCGATGGTATTTGCCGGCATTTACCCAACTCAGGCGGATGAATATGCCGATCTCAGAGAAGCAATCGAAAAACTCAATCTGAACGATGCCTCGTTGACCTTTGAGCCCGAATCCAGCCCTATACTGGGCCAGGGTTTCCGCTGCGGTTTCCTGGGACTTCTACACCTCGATATTGTGGTGGAGCGGCTGGAAAGAGAATTCGGGCTTTCCCTCGTTGTAACCGTTCCCGGGGTAAAATTCATGGTTACCAAAACCAATGGGGAAAGGCTGGCTGTAACCAGCCCTGTCGATTTTCCGGAACCAACGGAGATACAAAAAACCGAAGAGCCGTGGGTGGGTATTTCTATCGTTACGCCATCCGGTTTCATCGGCGCTCTGATGGACGTAATGCAGGAATACGAAGGGGTTTATAAACATACCGAATACCTCGGGCAGATTACCGTGATGGGGGAAGAAAGTCAGCGGGTACGACTGGAATACGAAATGCCGCTCAGGTCCATGCTGACGACCTTTTACGACAGTTTGAAAAGCCGCAGCCGGGGGTATGCTTCTCTGGATCATGAGTTCCTGGGATATCGTGAAGCCAGGCTGGTAAAGCTGGACGTTCTGGTAAACGAATTGAAAGTGGATGCATTCAGCCGGATTATTCCCCCGGAGAAAGCCCACGATACGGGCAAATCGGTAGTTTCCAAGTTGAAAGAGGTAATTCCACGCCAGTTGTTCAAGGTGCCGATTCAGGCGGCGATAGGCAGCCGGATCGTTGCCCGGGAGGACATATCCGCCCGGCGAAAGGACGTGCTGGCCAAGTGCTATGGCGGCGATATTACCCGTAAGCGAAAACTTCTGGAAAAACAGAAAGAGGGCAAGAAGAAGATGAAAATGATAGGCCGGGTGGAGGTGCCCAAGGAAGCATTTCTGGAGATAATGAAACTGGGCTAGTCCGGCTTTGGAGTGTATTTCCCTGCCACTGTTACCAGGGGGGTAAACGGACAAGACCTAGCTTATTTCGACAAGCTCAATTTTAAAAGTAAGGTCCTTGCCGGCCAGCGGGTGATTGGCGTCTACGGTAATGCTTTCATCGTCCACTCTGGTAACGGTAACCACCAGCACCTGGCCTTCCATGGTCTGCATCTGCAATTGCTGGCCTACGGCAGGATTTAAATTTTCGGGCAGCTGGCTTTTGGGGATTTCGATAAGCTGGTTGTCATCTCGCTGGCCGTATGCCTGTTCGCAGGGGATGTTAACCGTTTTGCTCTCTCCTGTCTTCATGCCATTGACGGCTGATTCGAAACCGGGAATTACCGAGCCTTCACCCAGGGTGAATTCAAGTGGATCGCGGCCCAGGGATGAATCGAAAACGCTGCCGTCATCCAGGGTTCCCGTGTAGTGTACTTTGACTGTATCGCCGTTCTGTGCCATTGGTGCTTCCTCTCCCTTGCATGCTGTGACTAAAGCCAGGCCCAGCAGGAGGGTGACCAGCAAAGCCACGTATTTGTAACAGCGTTTTATGTGAAAATTCATTTTTTAGTCCGGGAGGATTAGATTCGGAATAATCAAAAAAAGTCCTGGATATCCCTTTACGTTTGTTACTGAATTGTAACACATGCCGGATACTTTTGACCAAAATTGGAAAACCACCGGTTAAACATAACCGGGGCCGGGATACCCCAGCCAGTTAAACAGCAAACAAGACGCTACAAATTCGTACCCTTGAACCTGTTCACGGATTCTTCAATCACCCTGATAGCGGCGTCTTTGTTGTCCCAGCCGTAAATTCCGGTTTTCTTGGCTTCAAGTTCTTTGTATACGGTAAAGAAATGTTCTATTTCCTTTAACATATGGGGCGGTACGTCATCGAGACAGTTGATGTAGTTCCACATCGGATCATTGATGGGCACGCATAATACTTTCTCGTCCGGGCCTTTCTCGTCACGCATTTTAAAAACTCCCACGGGACGGGCATCGATAACGCAACCGGGGAACGTTGGTTCCCATACCATTACCAGTGCGTCCAGAGCGTCACCATCACCAGCCAGGGTATTGAGGATAAACCCGTAATCACTGGGGTAATGCACGGCTGAAAAAAGCATCCGGTTAAGTTTGATGGCCTTGGTTTCCGGGTCCCACTCGTACTTATTGCGGCTTCCTTTTGGAATCTCTATCATTACAGTTACAATCATTCGGCAACAACTCCCTCCTTACTCTCCCGGGTAATCAATGTCCTGCTAAATAAATTATATTATCTTGCAGCTGTCCGGCACAAATATACACGTATGGCAGGGTTGTAAAAAGCGCAGGTGTTTCTTAAAATATAATCAAGTGCTGGCAGGAGGTTAAGGAATTATGGCAGAAGAACTAGGCCGGATTACCAAACCTGAAGCGGAGCAGTTCAAGAAAGGCAGGCGCCTGTTTCTGGTGCCGCTGCTTTTTGAGCCGCCTTCAGCGCCGGAAGAGCTTAAGGGTATTATCCATCGTTACTGGGAAGAAACCCGGCGCCAGATTAACGGGCTGGAGGCCCGCATAGGCAGTGTAAACTGTGTTTACCATGAGATGGTCGCCTCAGCTGGCGAAAGCGGGCTGAAAAATCTTCAGCCGCTCAATCCAGGCAGCTATCATCTGGCCCGCAGCATGGTTGAAAGGGGCGCCAGGTTTCTAGCCATTGAGGATGGAGATTTGCTATCGGAATACATGGATTGGGGCCGGTGCCTGTCGGCAGGTTTATTCAGCCATAAAGTGCTGACATCGGTACTGAGCTCCTATCAGGAAACGCAAAACAGGCGCAACCAGTCGATGGCAGCCCGCCTGGAAGAAAGCCTTGCCAGTGATGAAATCGGCCTGCTTATAATAAGCGAAAACCACCACATACAGTTTCCGGCGGATATCGAAGTCTTTTACGTAGCCCCGCCGGCACTGGATGAATTCAAACGCTGGCTGCGGCGGCAGGAATCGGGGCAACCAGGACCACAGCCGGAGCAAAAACCTCCGGCAGCCGGCAAAAGTACCGAAAGCCGGACCAGCTCTCAGGGAAAAACCGGCGAGGCAGCAACCCTTGTGAAAAAAACCAAACCGGTGCGCAAATCAAGGAAAAAGGGAGAGGGTTAAACTATGACGGGTTTAACCCGCGTTGCCTGAATTGATTTTTCTTGCCAGGGCGGGTATTTCTGACAGGGAACCAACCCGGTAACCATCAGTAAACGGGCCATCCTGCAAGCCGTCACGGTCGACAAGAACCCCGGTTAAGCCCGCCCGGTTGGCGCCGATTACATCGATTTGATACTGGTCGCCGGCGTACAGGGATTCCCCGGCTGTTACTTTCAGTTCTGCGGTTGCGCGTAAAAAGATTTCCGGTGCTGGTTTGAACAGCCCGGTTTCAAGCGAGGTGAGCACTATATCCAGACTATTCATTATGCCCATTTCGCTGCACATAGGGCGAATGTCGCGGTCTATGTTGGAGACAATGCCCAGTTTCAGCTCCATATTCTTAAGTTCCCGCAGTGCCGGCAAAACGTCGTCGAAGAGAACCATCTTGTAACTAACATCTTTCAAGGCGCTTAAAATATCCATAATCAGCGATGGTTCCGGGTCAATCCCGGCTTCTTTCAATACGGTAGCCTCATAACTGTACCATACCGATTTTTGCTCCTGGGCGGGTCGGTTTTTCACCAGTGAAACAGAGTTCTCCCTGTAGAAAAACTCATCCCCTGATTTTATAGCGCTGGCCATTACCTTTTTATCAATCAGGATCTTGTTTTTTGCCAGAATGTCCAGGTGAATGTCTTCCCGTGGCGGCTGATAGGTGATGAGGGTGTTGAAAAGATCAAATAATACTGCCTTTATCAAAACTTGCTCCTTTCCCAAAACCTGATTTTAACCTTTACCGGCTTTTGTGTAAAGCGCCGCAGAGCCTGGCACCTTGTCCGGACGATGAACTGATGATGTATATTGAATTGACTGGAAAAGCCGGCTGCATTATCATCTTAGGGTTATGAATGAAGCCATACTGGATTTATTCCCCGCAGGAACTAATATTAACTCCACCGGAAACCTGGTGGTCGGCGGATGCGATACTGTTTTTCTGGCCGGTCATTATGGTACCCCGCTGTATATACTGGATGAAAACCACATACGGCGGCAATGCCGTCAGTACCGCCGGGAATTCACCCGGGCATATCCAAATGTCCGGGTGGCCTACGCTTCAAAAGCCTGTTTAAACAAAGCACTTGCAAGGATAATAGACCAGGAAGAAATGGAACTGGATGTCGTGTCGGGGGGAGAACTGGCAATCGCGCTTTCGGCGGGATTTCCGGCTGAAAAGATCTACTTTCACGGTAACAATAAATCTAAATCCGAGCTGGAACAGGCCTTTCAGGCCAGAGTCGGCCATGTCGTAGCTGATAATCTTGCGGAACTGGAGCTAATTGACCGGCTGGCGGACAAGGCCGGCTATTTACCGGAGATATTGCTCAGGGTCACCCCTGGAGTAGACGCTCATACTCATCACCACATCACCACCGGGGTCGCCGGAAGCAAGTTCGGCTTGCCGCTGGAAGATGCAGCCAGGGCTATAAAGCAAGCCGACGGATTTGCTCACCTTAAAATTACCGGGCTGCATTGCCACCTCGGCTCACAAATCCATGAGATCGAACCGTACGTAAAGGCTCTGGGAATTCTGCTTGAGTTCAGCCGAACAATGAAGGCCGAACAGGGCTTTGAACTCAAAGTATTGAGCCTGGGCGGTGGGTTCGGTGTTAATTACACGCTTGAGGATAAAGCCCTGTCTGCCGGGGTTTATGCTGGAGCGATTGCTTCCGCCCTGGTTGCCGGTTGTGGTGAACTCGGACTTGAGCTTCCTCGACTGGTAATCGAACCAGGCAGGGCTATAGTTGCCAATGCAGGGGTCACGCTCTACAGTGTGGGAATGCAGAAAAAGATTCAGGGCTTCGGGCACTATGTGGCTATAGACGGTGGTATGGCGGATAATATCCGGCCGGCTCTCTATGATGCCGTGTATACGGTGGTGGTGGCTAATAAGGTTGAGAGCAGGGTTGAAAACCAGGTTATTATCGCCGGTAAATACTGTGAATCCGGTGATATACTGGTCAGGAATGCAAATCTGCCAGTGGTAGAAGCCGGCGACATACTGGCAATACCCGTAACCGGTGCTTATTGCCTGCCTATGGCTTCTAATTACAATGGAGCGCTGAAGCCGGCTGTCATACTGGTCAACAACGGGCAGCACCGGCTGATACGCCGCCGCGAAGAATACCGGGACCTTATGTATCTAGATGTTGAAGGCGGGCAATAACCTCTTGTGGACCGTTTTTGGACAGGAAGAGGTTACCTCGCAGTTGGCTGTCGGCATCGATAAAGGGCTGTCCCATCATGCCTATCTGTTTACCGGGCCTTCAAGAACCGGGAAAAAGCTGACAGCCTATGATCTGGCCCGGGCGCTTAACTGTGAATCAAGCCAGGTGCCGTGTGGTAAGTGCGTATCGTGTGAGCGTATTACCAACGGCAAACATGCCGATGTTCAGCTTATCGACCTGGTAACCAGGGAGGATGAGCCGGGTGCCCGGACGGCGATCGTAGTAGAAGAAATAGACGCCATACAACGTGCCGCTATTTTGCCTCCTTTCGAAGGCAGGTCAAGGGTGTTTATTATCGATGGAGCAGAATTTCTTACTGCAGGTGCTGCCAACCGGTTGTTAAAAATTTTGGAGGAGCCCCCTCCCGGAGTGGTGTTTGTTTTACTGGCCGCCTCGGTTGAAAAAGTGCTGCCGACGGTAGTGTCACGGTGCCGGCATTTTGAATTCAGGCTGAGCTCTAATGACAGTCTGGCAGCCTATCTGGTACAGGCTGCAGGCGCAGGCATTGAAGAAGCCTGTCTTTTGGCCAGGTTAAGCCGGGGGCGGACCGGCTGGGCGATTGAAGCCGTAAAGGACGAAAAATTCCGGAAGGATTACTTTGCCCGCAGGGATAGTATGCTGGCGTTGTTTGCCACCGGCTATGAGGAGCGTTTTTCCTGGGCCGATTCTCTGGCGGTACGTTTTGGCAAGGATCGGCTGGGGGTGCAAGACGAACTTCTGGAACTGCTGATAATTGCGCGGGACCTTTTGCTTGCGAGTTTTGGCCAAGAAGATTACATAACTAATCAGGACAAGCTTGAAAGTATAAGCCGGGCCTCCGGCTTATACAAACCGGGCGAACTGGTTGATTTTATAAAGGCAATTCAAGCGGCCGGCGAACAGTTGAACTCCAATGTTAACCCTCGCCTTGCCCTTGAGAATGCGGTGCTCTCATTGAAAGCGCCTGCCACGGGAATAATGGTAAAATGATGACCGGAGGGTAGCTATGCCATTAGTAGTAGGAGTGCGTTTTCGTCCAGTGGGCAAAATATATCATTTCGATCCGGCCGGGATAGAAATGAAAGACGGCGATATGGTGGTAGTGGAGACAGCCCGGGGGCAGGAACTGGGTAAGGCGGTGGGCGGACCGTTTGAAATGGGCGAAGAAGAGGTCCCGGATGTATTGAAACCGGTGATAAGGCTGGCCAACCCGGAGGATTTGGAGCAGGCTAAGACAATGGACGACAAAGAGTCAGAAGTGCTGTCGGAATGTGAGCAGCTTGTCAGGCAGTTGAACCTGCCGATGAAACTGTTGAAGGCTGAATACAGCCTGGACGGATCGGTAGTTACCATATTTTTTGGAGCTGAAAGCCGCGTGGATTTCCGGGAACTGGTTAGAGAACTCAGCCGCAAAATCAAGACCCGTGTCGAACTCAGGCAGGTTGGCCCAAGGGATGAAACCCGCTTGATTGGCGGTTTCGGCAGGTGCGGCCGGTCTTTATGCTGCGCAACCTTTTTAACCGAATTTTCTCCGGTATCCATCAAGATGGCCAAAGAACAGGATTTGCCCCTGAACCCGATGAAAATATCCGGCTTATGCGGCCGGTTGTTGTGTTGCCTGGGGTATGAATTCGAACAGTATCGCGAAATGAAACAGAAATTCCCTGCGGAGGGTCAGAGGGTTTCTGTGCCTGAAGGCAACGGAGTGGTTGTAGGCAGCCGCCCTCTGGAAGACATTGTGATTGTAGAACTTGAGACCGGTTCAAGGATTGAAGTCGCCCTGGCTGACATTAACTTGCGCAATGGTGGCACAGAGCCGGCTGAGCACCCGAAGAGCAACCGGCCGAACCGGCGGTAATACACAGTTTTCCAAAGGCTTAACCAGCCTTGTATAAATACTTCTGCCATGCCGGCAAACCGCGGGTGTAACGGTGCGGCAGGTAGAAACCCCCATAGTTTTTAGGTTCGAAAGGCTGGCGTATCAGTTTCATATTGGCTTCTTCGGGAGTACGCCCGGCTTTACGGTGGTTGCATTTAGGGCAGGCGCTGGTAACGTTTTCCCAAAGATGCTGCCCTCCTCGATGCCGTGGAATTACGTGATCGATGGTAAGCACCAGGCTTTCCTTGCCGCAAAACTGGCAGGTATAGTTATCCCGGCGAAATACCCCCATTCTGGTAAGCTTGTTGCGATGGCTGGGCTTCTTGATCATGTAATCCAGCCGTATAACCGTAGGCAGAGGAAAATCACTCCTGATGGTATGGATGTACCCCATGCCGTTTTCAACCATTTCGGCTTTGCCCTCAAGTATCAGCATGACGGCTCGTTTAACCTGGCAGACGCTCAACGGTTGAAAAGAACTGTTGAGAACCAGTACCGGCAATCTTTCTTTGGTACTCGAAACGTTCATTTGCCCTAAATATTAGACCCATTGAGTTCGAAATTCAAATACACCGTCAGCGGCGGCTGGCCGGACGATAAGCGGTTTTTCTGACCGGACGGCAAGCCGGGTCGGAACGGTAATCCGGAACCTGAAGCGAGAAGGTCATGCTGATTTTCGGGTCCAGCAGCCTGGAACGTATGCGGCTGTCCAGTTCATCCAATAACCTGGTAGTCGTAATAACGGTAGCCAGCCTGGCATTGTAACGATAGTTTATCACCTGGTAAAGTTTTTCCTGTGCCCATGGTGTGGTAGTCTGTTCTCCGAAATCATCCAGAACCAGGAAATTGGCTGTTTTTACCTTTTCAAAAAGCTGGTCGTAGGAAACACTGCTTTCAGGGCTGAAAGCCGAGCGCAGATGGTCTATGAATTCCGGGACGACAATAAAAACCGCCTGTTTGCCTGCCTGGTGAAGATAGTTTACAATTGCCGAAGCCAGGTGTGTTTTACCGCTTCCGGTTACTCCCTGCCAGACCAGCCAGCCGTCTGGTGAACGGGCATAATCCATGGCGGTGCGATAGGCTTTTTCAAGATTTTCCCTTTGCGCGACCGGAAGGTTGGCTCTCTTCCAGTCGAAATTTTTAAAAGTCATCTGTTTTTGCAGTTCCAGGCCAGGCCCCCACTCATAGCCTGAGATGTCTCCCCGGTCCATTTCCAACTGATAAATATGACAAACCATAGTGTCGTTCAACCGGGTGCGCAGGCGCTCTTCGAGGTCTTCGGTATCAAGCATGGTAATCAGGGTCGGCAGTTCGCGGTTGAAACGGTAGCTGAGCAACTGGTCCAGTTTTTCCTTGGCCCAGGAGCTGGTTGCATGGATTCCCATATCATCCAGAATAAGCAGTGAGATATTGCGCACTTCATCGAAAAGGGTGTCGTGATCGGTGTCGCTCGAAGGGTTGAAACTGGAACGCAGATGTTCCAGAAGGTCCGGCGCGGTTATATATAATACCTCCCTTTCCTGGCGTAACTGCTCTACGGCAACAGCCGTAACCAGGTGGGTTTTGCCTGATCCACTCGGCCCCACAACTACCATCCAGCCTTTGGGAGAACCGGCAAACTCCAAAGCTGCTTCATAGGCGGTTTTAAACATTTTCCGGTTTACCTGGTAACCGCTGCGGCCTTCGGGATTCAGGTTATCGAATGTGAACCTCTCCATTGAGCTCAGGTTTGATTTTTCAACCAGCAGTTTCCTTTTCTGCTCGGCGGTAAGCTCGGAACGGCACCTGCAGGCAACCGCCCGGGAATAGTCCACCCGGCCGTCGGCAAGATGAGGATGAAAGAAGCCTGCACCACGGCATCTTGAACAAGCTTTACCGGTGTTTTCAGTCGAATCAGCGCTGGACAAACTGCTGGTATTTCCCGGTTGTGTATTTAGCGGGGTCGTCTGGTGAATAATTTTGCCTATATGTTCCATCATTCTTCCCTTCGGATAGCCACCGTTCCAGGATGCGTGAAATGTAGCGCCAGTTACGTTTATTATTAAGCGCAGCCTCCCTGATGCTTTCGATAATCCACCCCGCCGGGTAAATTTTTTCAGCCTCTTTTAATTCGTCGGCAACCATGGGAGTCAGTATGCCTATGTTTTGCTCGTAATAACTGAAGATATCCGGCAGGGGTTCACTTGGAGGTAATTCAGCGACATCTGTCTTCTTCCCGGTTAGTTTAACCTCTCCCCGGTTGATGCTGTCCATTAACTCATTATTTGCCGGCGTGTTGAGTAGATAGGCTGTATCGGGATTGCCTGCCTGATTTATTTGAACCGCTGTTATTATTCCCCTCGATACAACCCTGGCCAGGGTTTCCCGGAGCGTTTCTTCTACCGGCTGGTCCTTCTGCCTGATGCTCTCCACAATTACCGGGTCGGATACCAGTTCATTAAAACTGGTGTATTGGGCCTTGCCTTTCTTGCGGGTGAGTATTTTAAACAGGTGAAGGCTGAGTTTCAATTCCAGGGGGTCATCTACCTGAGGCATTACCATGTTAAGGTAATAACTGGGGATGGCGCTGAAATCCATTCTGGCCGGCAGGCCGGGTTTTTGCATCATAGCAGAGCTTCAGTTTCTCTTGCCTCGACCATTTCAGGGGGCAAATTTTCAAAATTGGTAAGCTTTTTGCGGAAACGCAGTTTTACCTGACCGATAGGCCCGTTGCGGTGCTTGGCAACGATTATGTCGGCCAGTTCGCTGGGGTACTGCTGGTTTTCATGGGTGCGATACCATTCTTCTTCTGTAAAATAGACCTCATCGCGGTAAACGAATACAACCACATCGGCATCTTGTTCGATGCTGCCGCTGTCTCTGAGGTCGGAGAGTTGGGGCACGTGTGACTGGCGCCATTCGACTGCACGGCTCAACTGGGAAACCGCCAGGACGGGAACGTTCAACTCCCTGGCGAGCCCTTTCAGGGCTCTGGATATATAGCTGATCTCCTGTACGCGGTTATCGTTGCGGGTATCTCCCTGTAACAGCTGGAGATAGTCGACGATTACCAGATCCAGCCCGTGCTCATGATGCAGCCGCCGGGCCTTGCTCCTCATTTCCAGCATACGCAGCTGTGGGGAATCGTCCAGGTAAATAGGCGCTTCACTCAGGGTGCCGATAGCGTCCATAATGCGGCCTTCATACTCATCATGAATATCCTGATACAAACCCAGGCGAATACGTTTGGCGCTTACACCGCTTTCAGCCGAAAGAAGACGGCTTACCAGGGATTCCTGGCTCATTTCAAGGCTGAATATGGCAATACAGGCTCGTTCCAGTACGGCGGCATTCCGGGCGATGTTCAAAGCAAAGCTGGTTTTACCCATACTTGGACGGCCGGCGATGATTATCAGGTCGGAACGCTGGAATCCGCCCAAAAGGTCATCAAGCCCGGTAAAGCCGGAATGAATACTTGCCCTGGGTTGAAGCGCCCCGGCTTCGTTTTCGGGGGGTGCCTCGAAGTATCTGTCCAGCAGTTCCCGGATATGAACAAAATCTACGGCGCTACGGTTGTAGCGAAGACGGAACAGGATATCTTCGGCCTTGTTCAGTGCTGCAGCCGAATCGGGTTCGGAGCCATATCCTATTTCGGCAATTTTATCTGACGCCTGAATCAGCTGACGCATTACCGAAAGACGCTGAACAATCCGGGCGAACTGGCCCGCCTCCAGTGAAGTAGGTACGGCTGAGGCCAGGTGGCTGAGATAGGCTACATCGCCGCTTTTTTCAAGGTGCCCCAGTCGGTTGAGTTCCTGGGAAACGGTAACCTTATTGATAGCCTCATCCCGCTGATATAAGTTGAGACAGCTCTGGTAGATAGCCCGGTTTGCCGGACTGTAGAAATCTTCGGGTCTCAGGAAAGTGGCTATCTCATAAATTGCTTTACCATCTAACAGCAGGGATCCGTTGACGGCCTCTTCGGCATCGAGATCGTGTGGCGGCAACCGGGTTTCGGCCACGAACTTATTCCTCCTCTTGGGGGACAACTTTTACAATGAGCTTCGGCAAATGGCTTCTGGCAAGTTTAACGATAACTTCGAAGGTTCCCAGTTCGTGGAGGGGTTCGGACAGTTCAATTTTGCGCTTATCCAGTTCGAGACCATAAACCTTGTTGAGTTCGGCGGCGATATCGGCGCTGGTAATAGAACCGTAGAGTTTGCCCCTGGAGCCGACTTTGGCTGCCAGCGTTATCACTTTGCCATTTAAATCGTTTGCCTGGCTGGCCAGGCTGGCTTCTATCCGGGCTTTCTTTGTTTCCTCAGCCTTTTTGCGGGCTTTCAACTGGCTTATAGCCTGTTCAGTGGCCGGCAGCGCCAGACGCTGACGCATAAGGTAATTCATAGCATAACCATCGGCAACTTCTTTTACCTCGCCCTTGATGCCGGAGCCCGGTACATCTTTTAAAAAAACAACTTTCATAATTTCATCTCCGGCAGATATTATACCTTAATGGCGGAAAGCCTGAAACCCTAAGCCTCCAGATATTCCCGGACATGGAATGCAGCATGAGCTCCGTCCCCAGCAGCGGTCACTACCTGGCGTATGGAGTGGCTGCGTATATCACCGGCGGCAAAAATGCCCCTGGCACTGGTTTGCAGTTTTTCATCCACCCTGATTGAGCCATTGCCGTCAAGATCAAGAATGGATTTTATAAATGAGGTATTGGGAAGAAGGCCGACTGATACGAATACGCCATCAACTTCCAGTTCGAAAATTTTACCATCGCCAGTACCACTGAGTTCCAGGGCATTTACTTTTAACCCGCCTTTGATTTTTGAGACCACAGTACTCAGCACAGGTTCGATTACAGGGTTTTGTTTGATTTTTTCCTGTACCGCCATGGTTGCCCGGTAAGAATCACGACGGTGTATCAGGTAAACTTTGGCGGCAAACTTGGACAAATGTAACGCTTCGTATAGAGCGGCGTTGCCTCCACCGACTACGGCTACCTTTTTACCTTTGAAAAAGGGCCCGTCGCAGGTAGCGCAGTAGGAAACCCCCCGGCCGGTGAATTCCTTTTCGCCGTCTACGTCCAGTTTTGCTCTTTCGGTGCCGCTGGCAATAATGACCGCCCCGGCCTGTAAATCCCCTTCGCTGGTACTCATATGCTTGATGCCGTCTGCGACCTCAATTGCGTTTACGTCGGCGCTCAAAGTCTCAGCGCCGTGTTTGGTAGCCTGTTCGTGCATTTTAGCCGTCAATTCAATACCGCTTATGCCTTCCGGATAGCCGGGATAGTTGTCCACTTCTTCGGCGTTGGTGATATTGCCGCCGATAACTGCCCTTTCAATTATGAGTGTTTGGAACCGGTCCCTGGCAGCATAAAGACCGGCCGTCAGGCCGGCAGGCCCGCCGCCAACAATTACAACATCATATTTTTTTACCATTTAAACCTCTCCTTTTCGGAAATTTTAATTTACCAGGCGTTTCAGTTTTGCGAGCCTGATTACCTTTTCAGTTTTTTCGGCTATGCACAGCAGTGCCGCCCCGTGAGCACCGGTAAGTTCCGGAAATGGAGGCACGATTACATCCATGCCCATTTCCTCTCTGAAGGCCCTGATAATACCCCTGTTATGGGCTACTCCACCCTGAAACACTACCGGTGTCTGTACCGGCTTGGACTGGATTACGCTTCGCCTGAAGTTAGCCACCAGAGCTTTACATAATCCATACACGATATCTTCCTTGCGGCATCCGGACTGCTGACGGGTAATCATGTCGGATTCGGCAAATACAGTACAGGTGGCGTTTATGGTTACCGGGTTTCGGCTGGTTTCGGCCATGCGGCTCATTTCATCCAGGGTAATATTCAGCCGTGTCGCCTGGTGGTCAAGGAATGAACCGGTGCCGGCGGCACAAACCGAATTCATGCTGAAATCGGCTACCAGCCCCCGGCGTACTACGATTAGTTTTGCATCCTGCCCACCGATTTCCACTATTGTCTGAACGCGGGGTTCGTAGTTCAACGCGCTTATCATCTGGCAGGTTATCTCGTTTTTTATAATGCCGGCACCCAGCATCTCCCCCGCCAGTTTACGTCCGGAACCGGTAACGGCGATACCGTCAATTGAATTGTCTTCCCCCAGGTCAGTTTCAAGCTGCTCCAAACCCCGGCGAAGCGCCTCCGAAGGATTTCCCGCAGTCGGCATGTAACACCAAGCGGCAATAAGGCTATCCGGGCCGGCAATTACCATTTTGGTGCTTATGGAACCCACATCTATTCCCAGATATCTTGCCAAGGCGAACTACCTCGAACGGAGAAACTCATCCCGGATGCTTTCAAGCAGGCCAGCATCGCTCAGGATGTCGGTAATTGTGAGCGCCATGGCCAGGGCTGCATCTTCCATGGCTTTAATGGCCTCCCCGGAAGCGGCCGCTCTAAGAAAACCTGTAGAGTGCAGGGGGGTTCCCTGAGGGGCAATGGCAATTATGGGATGAATCGACGGAACGACCTGGCTGATATTGCCCATGTCGGTAGAGGCAAAATCCCGGTTCCCGGTTTCCATGTGCCGCCCTGTTACAGCCATATTCCGGTTAAAAGCTGCCGCCAGGCGTGCATTGGATTTCATGGGCTGGCAGTACACATCCGCCCAGTGGTATTTCAATCTGGCGCCAGTTGCCGCGGCCGCGCCCTTGAAACAGTTGATTACCTTGCTTTTCAGTTCCTCCAGGTAGCCGGTGTTTGTTGCTCTTGCCATGAACATGGCTGCCGAGCGAGCCGGCACGATATTAGCTGCCTGTCCTCCGTCGGTAATAATGCCGTGTACCCGAGCGGAGTCAGGTATGTGCTGCCTCAGGGAGTTTATAGCGTTAAAACTGAGCAGCATGGCTTCCAGGGCATTAACGCCTTCTTCAGGGTTAGCGGAAGCGTGGGCCTGGCGGCCTTTGAATTCGACTTCGAGAGTAATACAGGCCAGTGTTTGTATACTGGTAACGTTTTCACTTCCGGGGTGGACCATCATGGCCGCATCCAGCCCCTCTATAACTCCCCGGCGGATAAGCAGTTCCTTGCCGCTGTGGAGTTCTTCCGAAGGGGACCCGATGACCACAATAGTGCCGCCGAGGGCATCTACTGCCGGTTTGACTGCTATGGCCGCCCCGGCTGAAGCGGCGGCGATGATATTGTGGCCACAGGCATGGCCCAGCTGCGGCAAAGCATCGTATTCCGCCATCAGTCCTATGCGGGGTTTGCCACAGCCGTAGCGGGCGGTAAAGGCGGTCGGCAAATCGCCAACCCCGGCATTGACTTCAAAGCCGTTTCTGCTGAGGTACTCCCTCAGCCACCTGGATGCTCTGTGTTCATCGAGCCCTGTTTCAGGGTTGGCATGAATCTTAAGACAAAGCCGCTTGAGGTCTTGTTTATGCTGTTCCAGCGTATCGGCGATACGGCTTTTCAGGTTTTCGGTTTTGTTCATTTCCTTATGGTGCCATTATAACCCAACAACCGGTTTATAGCTACACGCTGCGACCCTGCCCTGCAGTCCGAACGGTTGTCTTAGTTTGTGCATACTCAAAGGCTGGGGTAAAATAAAACTGTATAAGGAGTTGACAATTGACCCAGCAATATATAGTTGTAAAAGGCGCTCGTGAACATAATTTAAAAAACATCGACGTTACCATACCCAGGGACAAACTGGTGGTAATAACCGGGGTTTCCGGTTCGGGTAAAAGCTCGCTGGCTTTCGATACCATCTATGCTGAAGGACAGCGGCGCTATATGGAATCGTTGTCTTCTTATGCCCGGCAGTTCCTGGGGCGCATGGAAAAACCTGATGTGGATTATATCGAGGGATTGAGTCCGGCGATATCCATCGATCAGAAAGGTGTCAGTCATAACCCCCGCTCCACCGTAGGTACCGTGACTGAAATTTACGATTATCTGCGCCTTCTTTTTGCCCGGGCCGGCCGGCCTTATTGCCCCCAGTGCGGCCGGGAGATAGCCGCCCAGACCGTGGAGCAGATTGCCGATTCTATAAACTCCCTGCCGGAAGGCAGCCGAATCCAGATAATGGCCCCCCTCATTAAAGGCCGCAAAGGGGAATACCAGCAGCTTTTCGACGACTTGCGCCGCTCAGGTTATGCCAGGGTGAGGGTAGACGGGGCGGTTACAGACCTCTCGGAAGAAATTAAACCGGATAAAAACAAAAAACATAACATCGAAGTGGTTATCGACCGCTTGATAATCGGCAGGGAGTACAGCCTCAGCCGCATGGCAGGCTCGGTCGAGACGGCCCTAAAACTGGGCGGCGGCGTGGTGCTGGCATCTATCATAGATGGAGAGGAACTGCTTTTTTCCGAACACTACAGTTGTGCCCAATGCGGTACCAGCCTGGGAGAAATCGAGCCACGTACGTTCAGCTTCAACAGCCCGCATGGAGCCTGTGCCGCCTGTACCGGGCTGGGGGTTCGCCAGGAAATAGATCCCGAGATGGTAATTCCGGACAGGAGTCTTTCGCTGGCAGAAGGAGCCATACAGCCCTATCAGTTTCAGACATGGTACTTTTCCCAGATATCCGATATGGCAAGGCGTTATGGATTTTCAACGCGTGAGCCGCTCAAAGAACTAAGCGAGCAACAGCTTGATTTGATACTATACGGAGAGGGAGGTGAACCCCAGCGCTATCGTAACCAGTTTGGCAGGGTCAGGGAATATTACAATGGTTTCGAAGGGATAATACCCCGCATGATGCGGCTGTACCGCGATACTGAATCCGAACAATCGCGCCAATACGTCGAACGCTATATGGTAAGCCTCCCCTGTCCTGATTGCGGTGGCAAGCGCCTGAAACCGGAAGCCCTGGCTATACAAATCCAGCGCAATAACATTACAGAGGTTGCGGCTATGTCAGTGGGCGCGGCACTTGAGTGGGTGCGTATGCTCAAGTCTGCAGATACCCCTCTTTCCATAAGAGAACAAACCATCGCGGCTGAAATATTCAAGGAAATCGAGGCCCGTTTAAGTTTTCTGGAAAATGTAGGGCTGGATTATCTCAGCCTGGACCGGGTTTCTTCCACCCTTTCAGGTGGTGAAGCTCAGCGTATACGCCTGGCGACCCAGATAGGCAGCGGGCTGATGGGCGTTTTGTACGTTTGTGATGAACCTACCGTGGGCCTTCACCCGGCCGATGATTCACGTTTGATAGGGACCCTCGAGCGATTACGTGAACTGGGAAACACGGTACTGGTAGTGGAGCACGATGAAGCCATGATGCGCTCTGCCGACTACATTATCGATATGGGGCCGGGAGCCGGAGAGCACGGCGGCAAAATGGTAGCCTGTGGTACCCTTGAACACATAATGGAATGTCCGGATTCGCTTACCGGCAAATATCTTAGCGGCCGGCGGATTATACCCTTGCCAGGCCACCGAAGGCCGGGTAACGGTGAGCGCTTGAAAATAAGGGGGGCCAGGGAAAACAACCTTAAAAATGTCGATGTCGATATTCCTCTGGGTTGTCTGGTATGCGTGACCGGCGTTTCCGGTTCGGGTAAAAGCACTCTGATAAATGAAGTGCTCTACAAGAAGCTGTCCCAGAGGCTGAACCGTTCCAGGGAAAAACCCGGCCGTTGCGACAGCATCGACGGTGTTGAGTTCATTGACAAAATAATCAATATCGACCAGTCTCCCATAGGCAGGACGCCGCGCTCCAACCCGGCAACCTACACGGGCACTTTTACCCCCATACGCGAACTGTTCGCGGCTTCACCCGAAGCCAAAGTCCGTGGCTATGGACCGGGCAGGTTTTCTTTCAATGTCAAGGGCGGGCGCTGTGAGGCCTGTAGTGGTGACGGATATACCCGCATCGAAATGCAGTTTCTACCCGATGTTACCGTTCCATGCGAGGTGTGCCGCGGCAAACGCTATACACGGGAGGTGCTGGGGGTAAAATTCAAGGGTAAAAATATTGCCGAGGTACTGGATATGACTGTTGCAGAGGCTCTTGAATTTTTTGAGAATTTTCCAAAGGTAAAGAATAAACTTTCGACTCTCAATGATGTGGGTTTGGGTTACATACGTTTGGGCCAGCCCGCTCCTACCCTGTCGGGCGGCGAAGCCCAAAGGGTAAAACTGGCCACCGAGTTGTCGCGGCGAGCTACCGGTCGTACACTCTACATTCTTGATGAGCCGACGACCGGCCTGGCTTTTGAGGATATTGCGGCATTGCTCAAGGTTCTGCAGAGGCTGGCCGGCACAGGCAACACCGTTCTGATAATAGAGCATCATCTGGATGTAATGAAAAACGCTGACTGGATTATTGACCTCGGACCCGGGGCCGGGGACCGTGGGGGTGAGATCATGGCCTGCGGCACCCCTGAAGAAATAGCCCGGCATTCATCCTCGCTAACCGGCAGTTATCTGAAGGGTGTTCTTGGAGATAGGCCAACACCGGCATCCGTTAATTTATAGCAAAGGTTCAGGAGGTTGCAAATTGGAAAGGCACGAAGCTCTGGCGGCAGTTGAAGCTAAAATAAAGAACCGGAATCTCATAAAGCACATGCTGGCAACCGAAGCCATAATGCGCTCGCTGGCCCGGAATCTGGGTAAAGACGTGGAATTGTGGGGCATGACCGGGCTGTTGCATGACATCGATATGGAACTTTGCAACGGTGACATGCATATCCATTCAAAACTGGGTTCCGATCTGGTTCGGGACATGGGTGTCGATGAAGAGGTTGCCAATGCCATCCTGTGCCACAACGAAGCTCATGGTGTAGTTGCCACGACGGAACTTGACATGGCTTTGTATTGTGCCGATGCTCTGACCGGCCTGATTACTACCACGGCATTAGTCCGGCCCGATAAAAAGCTGGCCAGCGTAGAACTCAGATCCATCAGGAAGAAGTACAAGGAGAAAGGTTTTGCAGCGGGGGTCAACCGGGAACAAATAGAAACGTGTACCAATCTGGGTCTTGAGCTGGACCAGTTTATCGGACTGGGCCTCGATGCCATGAAAGAGATTGCGGCTGATCTGGGCCTTTAAATGATATCGACTGCCGAGCCCTCCGGAGTTTTGGTTACCTCAATGCGGCTGTTGAAGGCGTTTTTAAGTTCGTCTATGTGGGTAATCACCAGTATAATTTCAAAATCATTCTGAATCGAGTTGATGGCTTCTTTTACTTTTTCCAGCCCGACATCGTCTTGAGTGCCGAAACCTTCATCAATTATCAGGGTAGGCAGGGGAGCGCCGCTGCGGTTGGCCAGCAGTTTGGCGAGTGCGATCCTAAGGGCAAAATCGATCCGGAAAGCTTCACCGCCGGAATACATCTCATAATTTCGCGTGCCGACTTCATCTGATATGTTGATTTCCAGGGTTTCAGCCTTTTCACCGGTCCTTTTCAGCTTCTGGGACTCTATTTTCAGGGCCATCCGGTTGTCGGTCATTTTTCCCAGTATACGGTTGGCTTCGTTTTCTATTTCAGGAATAGCCATTTCGATAAGCATTCCCTGAATACCCTTCTTGCCGAAGGCCTGAGTTAAAGTCTTGTAGGTTGCTTCTTCAAGAGCGGTTTTTTTCAGGCCGGCTTCTTTCTTTTTTAATTTACTTTCCTGCTCCTTAAGACTTTCCAGCCTGGCTTGCAAGCGGTACACCGTCTCCCTGGCGGCTTTCAGCCGGCTATCGGCTGCCTTACGATTGTCCTCTGCCTGGGCCAGTTCTCTTTGCGCCGAAGGCAGCCCTGCAACCTCGCCGCTTAACTGCATTATTGTTTTCTGGTCTTCCTGCTGGCGCGAGGTGAGCTTGTCGATTGCTTCGATGGCTGCCTGTGCGGTTTCTCTTTCAGGCCGGATTTGGATTAAAGCTTCGGAAAGCCTTAATTTCTGTTCCTTGAAGTTTTCAAACCGGTCTACATCAGCTCTTGCCTGGTTGTAAGCTTGCTCGTTGTACTCAAGGCTTTGAAGCTGCTGGTAGATATTGCTGAGTTCTGCCTGTTCCTGTTGAGCGTAACTTTTTTCTTCCAGTCTTTTTTCAATCTTTTTCAGCTCGGCTTCTTGAGCTTCAAGCTGTTTGCCGGCTTGTTCGCACTCATTAATCCGGTGGTTCAGAATTGCCGTATCATTGTTGTGTCTTTCCTGGTCCAGTCGTAAAATCCTTCTGGCGTCCATCAGATTCGACCTGTTTTCATCAAGTATTTTGCGCAGCCCGGCTATTTTAGATGCATTTGCCTGCACGGACCGGGCGAGAGCGGCTTTTTCCTGGCTGTATTTGTTCAGGATGAGAAGGCGCTCGTTTTCTTCCAGGGGTTTTTCGCATAAGGGGCAGTTAGCTTCAGTTTCCAGGGAAATTAATTTCAGCCGGCTGTCAATTTCATGGGTGCGCTGATTGGACTGAAAATCCTGGGATTCAAGGCCTTGTATCTGCTCCTCGATGTTTCTGATTTTTTCCTCAGCCTGTTGCAGGCCTGTTTCCCGCTCGTTGAGTTTCTGGCTGGCAGCCTGCTGATTAGTAATATTATTTTTCAGTTTTACACCCAGGCTTGCCTTATTTTCAAGCTCGCTGAGGGTTTTAGAGGCAACCGCCTGTTGATTGACCAGCTTGTTTCGCTCAAAATCTATAATTTTTTCCAGCCGGTTTTTTTGCTCGCTGATCTGGTTGAGCAGCCCTAGGCGGCGGCTCATCTCATCAAAGGTGTCTTTTGCCTGAAGATACTTGGAAAACCCGTCTTCAATTGCCTGGCTTTCAGCCAGAATATTTTCATACCCGGTGATTTTTATCCGGCTCTGTTCGGCCTGTTTCTGCCAGCTTGAAATCTGAGCCTGGAGGTCCTTAATTGTTGATTTTACCCGTTCCAACTGGTCCTGCTGGTTTTCCATGGTTTGTGCGAGCCGGTTTAACCGTTCATGCTGCGATTGAGTCTGAACGAATTCTTTTTCGGCAGCGTCCATCTCAATGACCGCCTTTGCATGCTCCCGTGTCAGCAGATCCTTGTTTTCCAGCTCGAGCCTGATTTCCCGGATGGCGTGCTCCAGGGCCTGGCTTTCGGTTTGCTTTTCTCTGGTTTTCTGCCTGGCCGATTCAGCCAGGGTATCATAAATTTCCAGTTTCAGGATACTGGCGAGAACATCCTTGCGCCTGGCCGGAGTCTGCCGGCTGAATTCGTCAGCATGCCCCTGGCGCAGGTAGGCGCTGTTTACAAAAGTGTCATAGTCCATATGCAGCAGACGATTTATTTCCGCCTGGGTTTTGGCAATGGTATCGGCGGTCAGCGGTTTGAAACCTTCCTGAGTGGCCAGCAAAAGGTCCAGGCTGGATTGGCCGCTGGAGGTTATTTTTTTGGCTCTGGTGCGTTTACGTATCACCCGGTATGTATAGCCGGAGGCTAGAAAATCGAATTCTACGGCGGTTTCTTCCGTCCCGATAGATATCAACTCATCATCGCTGTCGGCACGGGTTTTTCCCCACAAAGCCCAGGTGATGGCATCGATAATCGATGACTTGCCGGCTCCATTATCACCGGAGATACAGGCGGTATGAATACCGATGAAGGAAACAGCCGGCAGATCCCCCCTGTACGGCATGAAATTGCGCAGTTTGAGCCTGGAAGGAATCATAGCTGTCTATTCAAGGTAATCCTTCAATTTACGACTGCGGGAAGGATGGCGCAATTTACGCAGCGCTTTAGCTTCGATTTGCCGGATGCGTTCGCGCGTAACGTTAAATTCCTTGCCAACTTCCTCAAGGGTTCTTGCCCGGCCGTCTTCAAGACCGAAACGCAGCTGCAATACTCTTCTTTCACGATGAGTAAGGCTGGAAAGCACCTCTCCTATCTGCTCCTTCAACAGCTGGCGGGATGCCGCGTCCGGAGGCGGAACTATGTTCTGGTCCTCGATAAAATCTCCCAGGTGGCTGTCCTCCTCCTCGCCGATAGGAGCTTCCAGGGAAACCGGCAACTGGGACACCTTGATGATTTCCCTGACCTTGTCCGGAGGCAGATCCATTTCAGCCCCGATTTCCTTGGGGGTCGGCTCGCGGCCGTATTCCTGGGAAAGCTGACGGCTGACGGAGAGCAGTTTATGGATGGTTTCTACCATATGGACCGGGATGCGGATGGTTCGTGCCTGGTCGGCGATAGCCCGGGTTATTGCCTGGCGTATCCACCAGGTTGCATACGTTGAGAATTTGAAACCACGGTGATAATCGAATTTTTCGACTGCCCGGATTAAGCCGATATTTCCTTCCTGCAGCAGGTCCAGCAGGGGCATACCCCGGCCGATGTGTTTTTTAGCGACGCTGACAACCAGCCTGAGGTTGGCTTCCGTCAGGTGCTTCTCCGCTTTATCGGCTTCCATTTTGATGTTTTTCAAATATTGTTTCAGTTGTTGTTCGTTGACCTCCACTGAATCAATAAACGACTGCTGGCGAGCCAGTTTATCTATTTCGTCCAAAGTGGTTTCATCCGGTATTGCCGCCAGGACTTCGGACGGAAGGAGCCTTATGTTCAGAGAAATATTGATGAGCTCGCCCTCGACTTCAGCCGGGGTTTTGCCGGTTTTGGCGGCGATAGACTGGGTAAATTTCTGGTCGATTTCATCGATGAGGTTGTGCTGGATATCTGGATTAGTGATGGCCTGTTTGAAATAATTGCATTTTTCCAGGCCCAGTTCTTCCTGGAACAGGCAGAGGGTTTCCCGGGCTTTGATCAGGTCAAGAAGCATATTAAGCACAAGCTGTATGGGGGTGGGTGGTGTACCGTACTCATCGGTGTATCTTTCTTTTATTTCGCGTATTCGTTTGCCGGCTTCCATTTTTTTTGCCAGGACCTTTTCGTCATCAGCGCTGAGCAGAGTCACCCTTCCTATTTCATGCAGGTACATTCTCACCGGGTCATCGACAACGCCATGTTCTTCAATCTGGTCCAGAGGCAGGATCAGGTCAGCCTCGGCAGTTTCCAGGTCTTCTTCTATTTCTGTATCGGAATTGAGTTCGTCTTCTGCCAGGTTGTCATCGGCAGGCATGTCTTCATCTGAAGGCTCTTCATCGAGGCTGTCTTCGGTTTCCTCCTCCGTGTCTTTAGTTTCTTCTTTAATTTCGATTTTGGCTTTGTTTTTCTTTTTATCATTTCTCATTGGCGTTGTTCTCCTTCTTAATGCGGTCCGTATTTCTTGATTTTTGCCAAAACACGCTTTTTAATTGTTCTCCTATCTGCATGCTCTCCCCGAGCAGAACTTCCTTTTCCGTCGCAGACAGCCCGGCAGAGCCTAAAATGGCTTCCTGGTTTTGCATAAGCGTCCTCAGGTAGTTTTCCTTGAGAAGAAGCACGCACTCTTCCAGTTTGCGTTCAAGGCCGCCGGGTATTATCGGCCGGGCGCCGAGGCGTTCCATGTGCTCCAGGATGGCAAAATCCAGCTTGTTCTTTACCGTCTCGATATCATCTCCGGCAGACAGGAGTGAAAAGATCAGGGCATTTTCAGTGCCGGAGAAGTATTCAGCTTTAAGCTCGTCAGCTTTTTGCATCAGTTGCGGGTACTGGATGAGCAGGGCCAGGCAATACTCTTCACGCTGGTTTGAGAACAGAGGCCGCCTGGTCTGGGCCTGCTCCGTTTTGATATATTGACTTCCGGTTTGGTGGCGGGTTTTTGTCTCTTTCAGGGAAGCTTCCAGCCTTGACTCATTGACGTTTACCATCTTTGATAATTTCTGGAGGTAGTGAGCCTGACGTATAAGATTGTGCATCTGGGCAATGATAGGTAGGACCTTGTCTACCAGCCGGGACTTGCCGGCAGCGCTGGAAAGGTCGTATTCTGCGGCTGCTTTAGAGATTATGAAATCCACCAGAGGTTCGGCGTCGTTTACAGCCTTTGACCAGTCCTGTGCTGATTGCCGGATCACGGCATCAGGATCGAGCCCTGGAGGCATCAAGGCTACTTTTATTTCATTGCCCATGGAGTTTTCGTGCTCTATACCTCTCAACATGGCCTTTTCACCGGCTTCGTCAGCATCCATTGCCAGTACCAGGTTGCGGGTCAGCTTTTTTATTGCATCAATCTGTTTTTCGGAAATTGCGGTTCCCATGGCGGCTACGGTATTCGTAAAACCATACTGCCGGGCTATGATTACATCCATGTAGCCTTCGACCAATACAACCTGGTCGCGCCTGCGTATTTCTTCACGGGCCAGATCCAGCCCGTACAGAATACCGCTTTTGTCGAACACCGGGCTTTCCGGGGAATTCAGATACTTTGGTTGAGAACCATCCATCTCACGCCCGCCGAAACCGGTGGTTCTTCCGGCTGTGTTATTAATCGGGAACATCAGCCGGTTATGGAAACGGTCTATAAACCCGGTTTCGGTTTTAATAACCAGTCCGGCATCCAGCAGTTCGTTTTCGGAAAAACCCTTCTCCAGCAGATGCCTCCTCAGATTTTCACGTCCGGAAGGGCTGAAACCCAGTTTAAAATCCATTAAAGATTGGGCGTTAAGCCCGCGGCTGAGGGCATATTGACGCGCCTTTTCGGCTTCCCTGGAGGTGTTGAACAGTTGATGGTAATAATCCCGTGCGGTTTCATTGGCTTCATACAATCTGGCATGCTGCTGTTTATCCTGTGTTTCACGGCCACGCACAGGCAAGTTGACCCCGGCACGTGCGGCCAGCATTTTAAGGGCTTCGGCGAACTCTATGCCTTCCTTTTTCATCACCAGGGAAAATATATCTCCACCGGTCGAACAGGCGCCGAAGCAGTGCCAGCTCTGCCGGTCCGGGAATACAAAAAATGAGCCGTGCTTTTCCTGGTGGAAAGGACAGACACCCTTGAAATTCTTGCCTGCCTTGGTTAGTTGAGTATACCGGCCGGCAATTTCAACTATATCCAGCTTTTGTTTGATTTCTTCAATGGCACTCATGGTACCACCCTATTATACAGTATCATAAACTTTACATAAAATGGTTTGCAGGGGGTTTTTAAAGGCAGAGCTGCCGGGCCAGCCGAATGGCATACTGGTCGGTCATACCGGCGATGTAGTCTACCGTTGCTCTCAGATTATCACCACGGCTTATGCTCAGGTAATCATCCGGCAGACTGTCCGGATGACAGCTTAGATAGTCATACAGTTTCCTCACGACGTTCCTGGCATTTTCGGTTTCCTGAAGCAGTGACTGGATAGTATAAACATGCTCGAATAAAAAATCTTTTAAAACACCGGCGGCTTCTGTTACCTCCCGGCTCATCGAGATACGGGGATACGGACCATCTTCCTGAACGGCTGCCGGCCAGGAGGCATGAATAATATCGCTGACCATGGTATTGATGCGCTCCCTGTGGCTGCTGCCTAACACCCGCCTTGATTGAACAGGGATATTGCCGGCGCAAATCATTCCTGAACGTATGGCATCTTCAATATCATGATTGATATAGGCAACCAGGTCGGATATTTTCACTATATCTCCCTCTAAACTGCCGGTGCCTCCCCATCCTTCACCCAGTATTTCTTCCATGGATTTGGAATGATTCAAAATGCCATCCCTCACTTCCCGGGTGAGATTAATGCCGCTGCCTCCTTTTTCCATTGTGTCTACTACGCGCAGGCTGTGCCGGCTGTGATTGAAACCTTCCGGATAAAGCTGGTTAAGGGTTTCCTCTCCCATGTGTCCGAAAGGGGTATGGCCAAGGTCGTGGCCCAGGCCGATTGCTTCGGCGAGGTCTTCGTTCAAGTTAAGAGCCCGGGTGATTGTCCGAGCTATCTGCGTAACCTCCAGGGTATGAGTGAGCCTGGTGACATAATGGTCACCCGTGGGTGCGATGAAGACCTGTGTTTTATGCTTCAGGCGCCTGAACGACTTGCAGTGAATAATCCTGTCCCGATCACGCTGGAACTCGGTGCGAATACGACATGGCTCTTCCGGTCGCGCTCTCCCCCGGGTAAACCGGCTCCTGATGGCGAACGGTGAGAGCATTTCGATTTCCCGCTGCTCGGTCCGAACGCGGATTTCCGGGATATCTCCCATTATTTGTTTAGCTTGGCTTCAGCCCTGGCAATAATCTCCCTGGTTGTGCCGATCATATCCGGGCTCACCGATACCGATGTTATTCCCCATCCTACCAGTTTTTCAGTAAGTTCCGGGTATACGGATGGAGCCTGTCCGCAAATGGAAGAAGTTACTCCCATCTGCCTGGAGATAGTAATGGCCCTTTCCAGTGCCATCAGGACGGCTTCGTTGCGTTCATCAAAGGTTTTGGCCAGTCGGTTGGAATCCCGGTCAATGCCCAGAATCAACTGGGTAAGGTCGTTTGAGCCGATGGATATCCCATCGATACCCACGTTCAGGAATTTATCGATAAGGAATATATTTGAAGGAACTTCCACCATCATCCACAGCTTGAACTCCCTGGAACGTTTCAGGCCTTCCGATTCCAGAAGGTCCTTGGTGGCCTGGAGTTCATTTACGGTCCTAACGAAAGGAATCATCACCCAGAGGTTGGAATAGTCTTTACGGACCCTTCGAATAGCCTCCATCTCGAGTTTGAAGGAATCGATATCGGTAATATACCGTGAAGCGCCCCTGTAACCCAGCATCGGGTTTTCTTCGACCTCCTCGAATTCACGCCCGCCGATCAGATCCCGGTATTCATTGGTTTTAAAATCGGTGGTGCGGTAAACGACAGGCCTGGGATGAAAGGCTCTGGCGAAGGAAAGGATGTTGTCATAGAGTTTTTGGACGAATTCGTGCCCGCGTCTCTGCTTGAGCATGTACTTGGGATGCTCGCCGATCTGGGCAATCATGAATTCCGCCCTGAGCAATCCGACACCATCTACATTTCTTGCAGAGACCATTTCGGCCAGTTCGGGTTGAGCAAGGTTGACATAAACTCTGGTTTTGGTTTCGATGGCCTCCTTCAGGATATTGGCTGCAAAGGCAGAAGCGGTGTTTCTGCCCACTTTTCCTTCGTAGACCTTGCCATGACTGCCGTCCACGCTGATCACCTGATCATTGGCCAGCTTGGCGGTAGCCTGGCTGGCGCCAACCACGCAGGGGATACCCAGTTCACGGCTTACAATGGCAGCGTGGGCCGTGCGGCCGCCCCGGTCGGTTACAATGGCTGCGGCTCTTTTCATAGCCGGCACGAAATCGGGTGTAGTCATCTCGGCTACCAGTACGTCTCCTTCAGCGACCTGATCGATCTGGGTTGGATCTAGAATAATTTTAACCGGGCCGGAAGCCAGTCCCGGAGAAGCGGCATCTCCGGTAAGCAGAATAGGAGCATCGATTTCGGCTTCTTCCTCCATGCTATCCTTCAGTGCTGTAACCGGTCGTGACTGGACGATATAGAACGTATGGTTTTCCCTGGCCCATTCGATATCCTGGGGCTGCTGGTAATGCTCTTCGATCTTCTTCCCGATCCAGGCCAGTTGTTCGATTTCATTGTCGGTCAGCTTCTGTACATTTTGTATTCGCGATGGCAGCTGCAGCCATATATTGGGCTCCTTTTCGCCCGGTGCCGGATTACGGGTAAGCTGTTGTTCCTGGCGGCTTATTTTCTTGGTGGAAATTTGCCCCTTTTCTTTATCGATAATGTACAGGTCAGGGCTGACTTCACCCGATACCAGCCCTTCGCCAAGTCCATAAATAGCCTCGATTACCATCTTTCTGGTATCTGAAGTTACCGGTTCTACGGTAAACATCACTCCCGAAGTCTGGGAATTGACCATCCTTTGCACGGGAACGGCGATACCAACTTTGAGGTGTTCGTAACCCTGCTGTTCGCGATAGTAGATTGCCCGGGATTCGAAAAGAGAAGCCCAGCAATTCTGTACTGCCTGGATTACGTTGTCTTCCCCTTCGATATTCAGGAAGGTGCTTTGCTGTCCGGCAAAAGAAGCCTCCGGCAGGTCTTCGGCTGTTGCTGAAGACCTTACCGCAACCAGGCCCTGGCCGAGCTCGCTGTATGCTTTTCTGATCTCGTTTTTGACTTCAGCCGGTATCGGGGCGGAAGTAATCAGCTGTTTGATTTTTTTACTGATATCCTGGAGCTGTTTGGAATTGTTGGCGTCCAGGGGTTTGAGCAGGACCTGTATTTTTGCCGAAAGCCTGGATTCCTCAAGAAACATGTAGTAGGCCTGTGAGGTTATGATAAAACCCGGTGGGACTGCAATACCTGCCTGGGTCATTTCACCCAGGTTGGCACCTTTACCGCCTACCAGGGCAATGTCGCCCTTGCCAACTTCTTTGAACCACACAATGGCCTTTTCCATTCAATAATTCTCCTTACATATGGTGATAAGTCCTAACATTATAACAATAGTGAGCTATTGAATAAAGTTAATGATTGAAAATTGAAATTTGGTTGGATAAAGCTGTGATTAGTAACCGTATTCAATTTGACAGTACTTTTATGCCAGAGTAGAATTTCCATGCGATGTAAAGCTGTGGCCAAGATAGTGAGGAGGCATTCATAATGGTTGAAGTAACAATTGATAGCGTACGCATCGGGCTTATGAACCGAAAGCCCGAATACCAGTACGTAGTTTTGTTAAGAGAGCGCATGACCAAGCGTTATTTACCTATATTCATAGGCCAGGCTGAAGCCCGGGCAATACTCATCAAGCTTAAAAATGAAACCGTACCGCGCCCTATGACTCATGACCTTCTGCACACTGTCATGGATGTGCTCGGGGCTTCGGTGGATTCGGTAATCGTAAATTCTCTGGAGAACGATATCTTTTTTGCCAAAATAATCGTCAATATTAACGGCCGCCAGCAGGAAATCGATTCGAGGCCGAGTGATGCCCTGGCTCTGGCAATTCGGGCTGACGCGCCGATTTTTGTGGATGAAGCCGTGCTGGACAAAGCTGGTATTTCTCTTGACAGGGATAAGGACACCGATGATTTTATATTGGACAGCGCCGAAGGCCTTGAATCTGAAGGCAAGGGCGGCAAGGTTAGTGATGAAGAAATGAAACGCCTGGGGGCATTTCGTGACTTTATCGATACCCTCGATCTGGATGATTTCGACAAAAATAAATCCTGATCCGAACAGGTCTTGTGCAGATATAACCCCCCGGTCGAAATAATCGGGGGGTTATTACATTTCCGGAGTTAAATTGACTTGCTTTGAAGAGTTTTGTTATGCTATCCTCTTGGAAATGAGAATCCGGACACTTGGTGCGTGCAGATGCAGATAATATTTGTCCGTAAATTTGCTCCGGTAGCATAAGTTGGTTATTTATTTTGCGCAGAATAAGCTTGGCGGTTAACCTCTAATCATATATACAACCCCCGGGCTTTTTTTATGTTTATTAGATTTGTAAAGGTTTTATTTTACGTTGTTATGCGTGGTTCACTTGTAAAAAATAATAAGGTAAGGGGGATGGCTAGTGGCTAAGAAGAAGGGCTGCCTCGGCTGTTCATTACCGGTAGCCATTATACTCGTAGTTGTTGTTCTTGCTGTAATTATCATGGGTGCCTTGGCAGGGCCGTTAGGCAGGGCATTCGGTGTTGAGGGATTGCCTTCATGGATGTCACTGCATACGCCTCATCCCAAACTGCCGGCGGACACAATATTCCACATTTTCAGTTTTCCGGTCACCAATACGCTTATCGCAACCTGGCTAACAATCGTGGTACTGGTTGGCCTGTTCTGGGCTGCATTCAGAAAGCCAGGTATGGTTCCAGGTAGACTGCAGGCAGGCCTGGAAGCTATTCTGAGCTGGATTTACGATTTATGCACTTCCGCTGCAGGTGAGAAAGACGGGCGGCGTTTCTTTCCATTTATTACCACCATATTTTTATTCATTATAGTTTCAGCCTGGCTCGCCCTGCTTCCGGGATTTCAGACGATACTGGTGCATGGGGCTGATGGTGAGGCCGAATTGATTCGAAGTGCCAATACCGATTTGAGCACTACCCTGGCGCTTTCCCTGATTACCTTTTTTACAGTTGAATTCCTAGGTTTCAGACGTCTGGGGCTGGGTTATCTCAAAAAGTTTTTCGTGTTCGGCGGTGTAGTCAGCGGAGTGAAGATGCTGTTTACCAAAGGCCAGCAAGGCAAAGCGCCTTTGGAGCTGGTTTCCGGTTTGATGACCGCGTTTGCAGGCTTCCTTGAATTAATCAGCGAACTGGTCAGGGTATTAAGCCTGAGTTTCCGGTTATTCGGTAACATGCTGGCGGGTGAAATCCTGCTGATGATGATGGCGTTCCTGGTACCGTACCTGATACCCTTACCTTTTTACGGCCTCGAACTGCTGGTAGGCTTTATTCAAGCACTGGTATTCGGCAGCCTGGCAATCGTATATATCTCTCTGGCCGTAAAACCACATGAAGAGCATTAAGCCAATACACATGATATTATTGTAAATATAAAATAAGGGGGAGTTTAAAAAAATGGAACTGGAAGCCGCCAAATTACTGGGCGCTGGTCTGGCAGCTGGTCTGGGCATGATAGGACCTGGCATAGGCCTGGGTTTGATTGGTGCTTATATGTTGCAGGGTATTTCACGCAACCCTGATGCCAGGGGGCCTATGTTTACCAATATGATTCTCATGGCCGGCTTGACGGAGGCCGCCGCTATCTATGCGCTTATTATCGCCATTCTGCTGATTTTCGTTGCCTAGTAAACATTATTAGCGTTGGATTGATTTACTTTAATCCCAGGGAGGATGAAGAATGGAAATACTGGACAAGTTGGGTATAAATATACCTTCGCTTATAGCTCAAGCTGTCAGCTTTGGTATTTTGCTGTTTATTTTGTATAAAGTCGGCTATCAGCGCTTTTTGAAAACCGTAGATGAACGCTCCAGGCGGATCAAGGAAAGCCTGGAGGCCGGCGAGAAAGCCAAACAGGAAGCCGTACAGGCAGAGCAGGAAGTTGCCAAGCGCATCGACGAAGCTAACCTTCAGGGTCAAAAAATAGTTGACCAGGCTTCCAAGTCGGCCGAGGCGGTCAAGAAAAAGATCGAGCAGGATGCTAAAAAACAGGCTGAAGAGATTATCCAGAAAGCTCAGGTAGAAATAGAACGTGAAAAAGCCGCCGCCTTTAACGAGTTGCGCAAAGAAGTAGCCGATCTGGCTGTTGCGGTTGCCAGTAAAGCAATCAGCCACTCCCTGGACGAAAAAACTCATCAGGAGTTGATTGATTCGGTTCTTAAAGAAGCAGCCGCTATTCAGGAATAGGGCCGGAAGGCCTCCTGTGGAGAGGAAAAATTATGGCAAGTAATGTTTATGCTAAAGATATGGCCAAAGGTTTGTTTGATGCAGCTGAAAAGAATGGCAAGCTGGTTAAATGGCTGAGCGAATTAAGGTTGCTTGCTGACTTGTTAAAAGACCCGGCTTTAGCGGGCATGATTGGCAAAACGGATCTACCATTTGAGGCAAAACAGCAAGCCCTTAAAGACAGAGGGGTTGAGTTAAGCACTGAAATGGAAAACCTTCTTTCAGTTCTGATTGAAAAGGGCAAACTGGGAGCTGTCGATTCCGTTGCCATTGAGTACCAGCGCCTGATGGATCAGTATCACGGGATTGAAGGTTCCCAGGTTGCCAGTGTCATTACGGTCAATCCCCTGGATGATGCCACCAGGCTTGAGCTGGGCAAACGCCTCTCCAAAATGGCTGGCAGGCCGGTTGTTATTGATTCCAAGGTCGACCCGGATATACTGGGTGGGGTGATAATACGCATTGGTGACAAGCTCATCGATGGCAGTATTCGCACCAAACTCCAAACTCTAAGCAAGGAGCTGGTTTAATGGCAAACTCAGCCGGAAATGATATAGCCGCTGTCTTAAGGCAGCGTATCGAAAAATATGAAGCCAAGGTCAGCGTTGTTGACGTTGGCACCGTCGCCGAAGTCGGCGATGGGATTGCCCGTATTCATGGGCTTAGCTCGGCCAGTTACAATGAACTTCTCCGCTTTCCCGGTGATGTCATGGGTATTGCCATGAACCTGGAAGAGAACGTCGTTTCTGCGATTATCCTGGGTGACGACTCCGGTATCAAGGAAGGGGACGAGGTGAAAGCCACCGGGCATGTTGCCGAAGTACCAGTAGGGGATGAGTTGATTGGCAGGGTGGTAGATCCACTCGGCCGTCCGCTCGATGGCAAAGGGGATATCAAGACCAGTTCCACCCGGCCATTGGAGCGAATCGCCCCCAACGTTGTAGCCCGGCAGTCGGTTGATACTCCGGTGCAGACCGGTATAAAAGCCATTGACAGCATGTTCCCTATCGGCCGGGGCCAGCGCGAGCTGATTATTGGCGACCGTTCCACCGGTAAAACCGCCGTAACCCTTGATGCCATTATCAACCAGAAAGGCGGCGATCTGACCTGTATATACGTTGCCGTCGGCCAGAAAGCTTCCAAGGTAGCTCAGGTAGTTGCCCAGCTTGAGGCCAACGGCGCCATGAAACATACTATAATAGTAGCTGCCAATGCGGCCGATTCTGCCGCCATGCAATATCTGGCACCATATTCCGGATGCGCCATCGGGGAAGAATTCATGGAACAGGGCAAGGAAGCCTTGATTGTATATGACGATCTTTCCAAGCATGCGTGGGCTTACCGGCAGATGTCACTTCTGCTCAGGCGGCCGCCGGGACGGGAAGCCTACCCGGGTGATTTATTTTACCTGCACAGCCGCCTCCTGGAGCGTGCGGCTAAACTTAATAAAGAGAACGGCGGCGGTTCCCTTACCGCTCTACCGATTATCGAAACCCAGGCCGGGGATGTGTCGGCTTATGTCCCTACCAACGTTATTTCCATTACCGATGGCCAGATTTACATGGAACCGGACCTTTTCAACGCCGGTATACGCCCGGCAATTAACGTAGGCCTTTCAGTTTCCCGCGTAGGCTCGGCTGCCCAGATAAAAGCCATGAAACAGGTGGCCGGCAAGCTCAAGCTGGAAATGGCCCAGTACCGGGAACTGGCCGCTTTTGCCCAGTTCGGTGCCGCGGACCTGGATAAGGCTACGCGCAACCAGCTTGAACGCGGTAAACGTATTACCGAAGTGTTAAAACAGCAGCAGTTCTCGCCATTGACCGTAGAAAAACAGGTAATGATGTTTTACGTAATCACCAATAATTATCTTGACGATGTTGCGGTTGAAGATGTCAAACAATTCGAATCCTCTTTCCATGCCTATATCGAGCGTGAACATTGTAAGCTGGGTGAAAATATTATAAAAGAAAAGAAAATCACCCCTGAAATCGAAGGGGAGCTTAAGCAAGCCATCGAATCATTCAAGTCGACCTTTATGGCAGGCAAGAAGAAGGAATAAAAAGGAGCACTTTTGGCTAACATCCGTTTAATCAAACGGCGTATTCGCAGCATTCAGAACACGGCCAAGATTACCCGGGCAATGGAAATGGTGGCCGCTTCCAAGATGCGTAAGGCCCAGGAGCGTGGTCTTGCCGGCAGGCCTTATTCCGACAAAATGGTGGAAGTTGTTGCCGACCTGACCAGGGCTACGATGGCGACCGGATCCAGCGCCCCTCATCCGTTACTGGAGGTTCGCCCGGAAGTAAAGAAGGTAAGCGTGGTGTTTGTCTCGCCTGACAGGGGCATGTGCGGCGGTCTGGTGAGCAACCTTAACCGAAAAATCGGCCACTTCTTCGTAAGCATTAAAAAACCTGTTGCTGCTGTAGCTGTTGGTAGAAAGAGCGTAGATTTCTTAAGACGAACCGGCAGGAATATGCTGGCTGAATTTACCAATATGGGAGACCGGCCATCTTTTCTCGAAACACTGCCGATTTCACGCATCGTTCTTGATGAATATACCAGCGGGGCGGTAGATGAAGTCTATATTGCCTATAACCGATTCGTGTCTACCGTATCCCAGCAACCGGTAATAGAAAAACTGCTGCCGGTAGATACGGCTCAATTTCAGTCCGCGGCAGAAAAAGATACCCATGCCGGAGCTGTGGAACATATATATGAACCTGATGTAGCCGGCGTTTTGAACGAACTCCTCCCGCGGTTCGTCGAGATGCGTGTTTATCAGGTTATACTGGAATCAATTGCCAGTGAGCAGTCTGCGCGCATGGTGGCCATGCGCAATGCCACCAGCAATGCCAGGGATCTTGTTGAAGACCTTACCTTGCAGTTCAACAAGGCCCGTCAGGATGTTATTACCCGGGAACTGTTGGATATTACCGCCGGTAAAATGGCTTTGGAACAGGAGAAGTAATTTATGGCAAAAGAAACAGCTGAGACCTTAAAAGGTAAGGTAGCCCAGGTAATTGGCTCCGTCGTAGACATAGAGTTTGCCTCGGGCCATATGCCGGCTCTTTTTAACGCTATTACAATAGATTCCGGCGATGTTAAACTGACACTTGAGGTGCAGGGGCACATAGGTAATGGATGGGTAAGGTGTCTTTCTCTTGATCCGACAGATGGCCTGGCAAGAGGTGTCGAGGCAGTAGATACCGGTTCCTCCATAAAAGTACCGGTTGGTAAAGCTGCTCTGGGCCGTATATTCAATGTAACCGGTGCTCCCCTGGATGATAAAGGTGAAGTAAAGGCCGATGAGTACTGGCCGATACACCGTGACCCTCCGGCTTTCGAGGAACAACAATCTACAGTGCAGATGTTTGAAACCGGCATCAAGGTAATCGACCTTATCACTCCCTTTGCCAAGGGCGGTAAAGCTGGTTTACTCGGCGGTGCCGGTGTAGGCAAGACCGTTATTATTCAGGAACTCATTCGTAACATTGCAACCGAACACGGTGGTTATTCAGTGTTTGCCGGCGTCGGTGAACGTTCTCGTGAAGGCAACGACCTCTGGCATGAGATGCAGGATTCCGGCGTTATCGATAAAACCTGCCTTGTTTTCGGCCAGATGAATGAACTTCCGGCTGTGCGTTTACGGGTTGCCCTTACCGGTCTGACGATGGCGGAGTATTTTCGTGATGTAGACCGTCAGGACGTCCTTTTATTCATCGATAATATTTACCGTTACACTCTTGCCGGTATGGAAGTTTCCGCCTTGCTGGGACGTATGCCTTCGGCAGTAGGTTACCAGCCGACACTGGCAACCGAAATGGGCCAGCTGCAGGAACGTATTACTTCCACCAAGCAGGGTTCAATTACTTCCTTCCAGGCTATTTACGTACCTGCTGACGACTATACCGACCCCGGCGTGGTGGCTACCTTCGGCCATCTCGATTCCATTATAGCCCTCGAACGCGCCCTGGCGGAACAGGCGCTCTATCCGGCGGTGGACCCGCTGTCTTCAACCTCCCGTATCCTGGCGCCGGAAAACGTTGGAGAAGAACACTACGCGGTAGCCCGTAACGTGCAAAAGGTGCTTCAACGGTATAAAGACCTTCAGGATGTTATCGCCATTCTGGGTATTGAAGAGCTTTCCGAAGAGGACAAGCAGACAGTAGCCCGCGCTCGTAAAATTCAGCGTTTTCTTACACAGCCGTTCTTCGTAGGTGAAGTGTTCACCGGCCGGCCGGGCAAATACGTAACCATCGCTGAAACCGTACGCGGGTTCAAGGAAATACTGGAAGGCAAACACGATGATTTGCCCGAACAGGCTTTTTATATGGTAGGCACCATCGATGAAGCCGTTGAGGCGGCCAGGAAACTGGCGGAGTAAGGTAACCAAGCAATGTCTAAGATCAAGCTCGATATAGTTACCCCTGAGGAGTCCGTGTTTTCGGATGAAGTCGATATGCTGGTAGCTCCCGGCATGGAAGGCCAGCTGGGTATTCTGCCGCATCACGCCCCATTGATGACTATACTGGGTATCGGAGAACTTGTAATACGTAATGGTAGCGAAGAACAGTACCTGGCAATCGGTGGCGGATATCTTGAAGTACAACCCGATAGGGTGATTGTGCTGGCGGATGCTGCCGAGAGGGCTGAAGATATTGATATAGCCCGCGCTGAAGCTGCAAAAGAAAGGGCCCAGCGCAGCATGGCTGAAAAGCCCTCCGGGATGGATGCCGCCCAGGCCGAAGCGGCTCTCAAGCGTTCTCTGGTGCGGTTGAAAGTGGCTACGCGCCGCCGGCACCGCCGGCAGGAAATGTAAACAAAACAAGCCCGGTTTTTGACCGGGCTTAAATTTAATATACGGCTGATCAGGCTTAAGGGTAAAATAAAAACCCCCACCCGAGGCCTAGCAACTGAGCCTCAAGTACGAGTTTTTATTATAAGATAACGATCAGGCTTTGATTACAGAATTTCCAGGGAAGCCTTGGTTCCAGCTTTGGCAGCTTTTACTCTTATGAGTGTGCGCATTGCCTGAGCGATTCGCCCTTGTTTGCCAATGATACGCCCTTTATCTTCATCGGCGACCTGGAGTTTCAGAACGATGCCGTTCTCCTCACTTGTTTCCTCAGTAACCACCACATCGTCGGGTGCGTTTACCAGTGATTTTGCGATGAATTCAACCAGTTCCTTCATGGTTACTCCTTTGCTGACTTTATCTTATCAATAATGCCGGCCTTGGTCAGCAACCTGGCGGCGGTAGCAGTTGGTTGGGCGCCCTGCTTCAACCATTTGAGAGCAGCCCCTTCGTTGATATTAATGGTTTCCGGTTGTGTGAGTGGATTATAGAAGCCGATTATTTCAATAAAAGAACCGTTACGCGGCGACTGGCTGTCAGCCACTACAAGCCTGTAATTCGGTTTTTTTGGAGCACCTATTCGCCTTAACCTGATTTTTACCACGTTTCCTCCTTGCTAGCTGCTAATTATGACGCATTACGCTCATACTGTCAACACTGTTTAACATAATCCAGCCATAAAACAATACCGGCAGGCTGTTGTTCTCAAGTCATCAGGTCCATTGCCCGGGTGCTAATGCAAGAGTATAATTCGAATGATTGAAAATGGACTTGTTGCCAGTGCCTGTAAATACCGCCGGCGCTATTGCTTTACAAAAAATGCTTGCCGGCAGGATCATTTCACGGGGAGATGTGAAGAACCCCGGCTTGATTGCCGGGGCAGATGTGTCGATAAACAGGTTTGGTAAAATTGGCTGGGCTGCCGTCGTCATTCTTAATTACCCCGATCTGGACATCGAGGATGTAATTGTAGTTGAGAGGGATGTAACCTTTCCTTATGTTCCCGGGTTACTGTCCTTTCGGGAGCTGCCTATCATAGTGTCTGCTTTCGAAAGGCTTCGCCTGAGACCCGATCTTGTAATTATGGACGGCCAGGGAATAGCTCATCCCCGCAGACTGGGAGTGGCAGCCCATCTGGGGCTGGTTATCGACGCTCCGGTAATCGGTTGTGCCAAGTCACGTCTTTGCGGAGAGTACCAGGAACCGGGTACAATAAAAGGAGACTTCGAGCCGCTGATATATAAAGGAGAAACCGTAGGTACCGTGTTGAGAACCAGAAACGGTGTCCGTCCGGTTTTCGTTTCACCCGGCCATCGTATCGGTTTTGAGAGTGCTTCGAAATGGGTACTTGATACCTGTCGTGGTTATCGCCTGCCTGAACCGATAAGGCAGGCTCATCTGGCAGCCGGCAAGCATAGAATTGAGTATAATATCGACAATCCGCCAGCAAGGAGAACATAACGCAAGTGTCAGAACTGACAGACAAAATTAAAGATCTGAAACACCGTATTGACCGGGCAGGGGTGCGGCTTTGACTCGGACACTAAAAAACAGGAAATAGCCCACTTTGAAAAAATGTCCCTTGAAGTCGATTTCTGGCAGGACACCGAGCGGGCAAAAAAAACCATGCAGGAACTCGCTACCCTCAAGGATGATGTATCCAGACTAACCGGCCTGCAGAGGCGGCTGGCCGATATTGAGGAACTGCTTAACCTTGAACAGGACTCTCATCCTTCAATGGAAACGGAACTGGCCGGTGAGCTGGAAGAGGTGCAGCAGGCGGTAGAAAAACTGGAATTCGAGCTTTCCTTTTCCGGCCGCTATGACCGGCATTCGGCGGTTTTGTATCTGCATGCCGGCGCCGGCGGTACCGAATCTCAAGACTGGGCCGAGATGCTGATGCGGATGTATCTCCGCTGGGCGGAAAAACACGGCTATCGCGCGGAAGTCCTGGATGTTTCGCCGGGAGATGAAGCAGGCATAAAAAGCGCCACTGTCGAGATAGAAGGCAACCTTGCTTATGGTTATCTCAAGTCAGAGCACGGTGTTCATCGGCTGGTTCGCCTGTCTCCTTTCGATTTCAACCACGGCCGTCATACTTCTTTTGCCTTGGTAGAAATTATGCCCGAAGCCGAGGATGACGATATCGATATTTCACTTTCTCCCGATGATTTGAAAATAGACACTTTCAGATCGTCAGGCCCCGGCGGGCAGAATATGCAGAAAGTAAGCTCTGCGGTCAGGGTTACTCATCTGCCCACGGGTATCGTTGTAGCGTGCCAGAGCGAACGTTCTCAGCATATGAACAAGGAAATCGCTTTCAGAATTCTCAGGGCGCGTTTGTTGCAGCTTGAAATAGCCCGGCGCAAGGAAGAAAGAGAGCAGCTCAAAGGGGAAGCGGTTTCAGCGGGTTGGGGCAACCAGATAAGAAGCTATGTTCTTCATCCTTATAAAATGATCAAAGACCACCGCATAGACTACCAGGTGAATGACCCGGAAGCAGTACTGGAAGGCGAACTGGATGAACTTATCACCGCATACCTGCGGTCAGGGTATTCAGCCGATGATTAAAACAATTCTAACTGCAGGCATCGGCATGTTTTTTGTGTTATCTTTCGTTCCTGCGGGTCCGGTAAACGCCCAGACCGGGCTGCAGGTTCTGGATAACCGGGCGGTGCCGGAATACCCGAGCTACATAATTTTCCGGCTCGAAATAGACACTAACTTTGGTATAAGCGACATACGCTTGAACTACAGGGTCGATCGGGATAGTTTCGTAAATATTGTCTGCGATGTCAAGCCGGATATAGCCGGTACTCCGGTGACGGCTAACTGGATATGGGATATGAATACAACCGGCAATCCGCCACCGGGCACCGTTATCGACTACTGGTGGAAAATAACCGATGATAACGGGAATGAATATGTGACTGAAGAGCGACAGGTAGTATTCGACGATTTGATGCACCAGTGGCAGGTTATTGAAGAGGGCAACCTGGCTCTTCACTGGTACAATGGGTCCGAGGCCTTTGCCCGGGAACTGATGCATGCCGCCCAAGCAGCGCTGGTACAGCTTGAAAATGATACCGGTGCCCATCTTGACCGCCCGGTTGATATTTATATCTACAACAGCTCATCTGATTTACAGAGAGCCATGGTTTATGTTCAAGACTGGGCCGGGGGTTTGGCCTTTACCGGCTACGGAGTGGTTTCCATCGGTATTGCACCATCCGATATGGCATGGGGCAAACGGGCGATGGTGCATGAACTGGCTCACCTGGTTACTTACCAGATGAGCTCCAATCCGTATAACTCCATCCCCGTCTGGCTGAGTGAAGGGCTCTCAATGTACGCTGAAGGCGAACTGGAAAGCTACAGCGAATCCTTTTTACGACAGGCGGTAGCCAATGACAGCCTGATATCCGTTCAAAGCCTTTGCAGCCCGTTTTCGGCTTATGCCGATCAGACATATCTATCTTATGCGCAGAGTTACAGCCTGGTGAGCTACCTTATCGGGGAGTATGGTTCGGACAAGGTGTCTGAGCTTCTTGAGGCTTTTCGCACCGGCTCGAATTATGATGGGGCTTTTCTTCAGGTGTATGGATTCGACATGGACGGGCTGGATGAACACTGGCAGGAATACGTAAACAGCTTATACGGCGTGACAGTTGCCCGGCAAATGGGCCTGGGCTCTCTGCTGTTGATTGTCGTGCTGGCGGTTTCAGCCCTCATACCGTTTATACTGCTTGCCCGCAAGCGGCTGGTGTCCAGGTGAGGAAAGAACTCTGCATAGTTATCAGCTGCCTTATCCTTGCCGGTCTGGCAGGGTTGTCGATGTCCTCCGGCTGCACCCCCGGTGACGACCCTACCGGAGGCGCCGGTACCCTGAACCTTTACGGCATCGACCCGCACACCCTGGATCCGGCATTGAGCGGGGACTCAACTTCGCACGAATTCATAACCCAGATATTTTCAGGTTTGGTAAAGCTGGATGAAAACCTGGAAGTGACGGGTGATATTGCCAGGGAATGGAATATTGCTTCGGACGGGTTAACGTATACTTTTTTTCTTCGGGAAGATGTCTATTTTCATAATGGGAAACATCTTAACGCGAGTGATGTCAAATCATCCTGGGAACGGGCTTGCGATCCGGCCACCGGTTCTCAGACAGCCTCGATTTACCTCGGTGATATAAAGGGGGCTGCCGAAAAGCTGAACGGGCAAGCTTGTGAAATCAGCGGGCTGAGAGTGCTGGATGATTACATGCTGGAAGTTACCCTGGATGAGCCCAAGAGCTACTTTCTGTACAAGCTGGCTTACCCGACTGCATTTGTGGTCGACACCAATACTACAACCGGCACTGGCTGGTGGCAGTCCGGTATTAACGCTACCGGACCGTTCAAGCTGAAGGAATGGCAGCCCGGCCGCCGGCTCGAACTGGAGCGAAACGACAACTACTACGGCCAGCCAGCCCGGCTGGAAAGGGTCGTCTTCCACCTGTGGGCGGGTGTAGTGATGGACCTGTATGAAACCGGTGAGATCGACGTCGCCGGAGTTGGCTTGGCCTATATCGAAAAAGCCAGGGATGAACGCAATATTTTCTACACTCAGTTGATCGAGAATCCCGCCTTGAGCATCATGTACATCGGGTTCAATGTTACCGCTGAACCATTCAACAACCCGCTGGTGCGGCGAGCTTTTGCTCAGGCGTTAGACAAGGAAACAATTGTAGACCTGGTTTTTAAAAGCAGCTATCTTGAAGCGGCCGGATTGTTACCGCCGGGTATACCCGGTTACAATGAGAATTTGCAGATGGAGGAGTTCGACATATCCGGGGCCCTTGGCCTGATTGCCATGTCGAGTTACGGCTCGGTTGACGCATTACCCCCCATCACCCTGACCACCGGCGGTTATGGTGGCATCATACCCAGTGAGCTGGAGGCTGTGGTTTTCCAGTGGAAGCAACACCTGGGGGTGGAAGTCACCGTACGCCAGCTCGATGTAAACGAATTCTATTACAATCTGATGGATCAGAAAGACCATCTGTTTTACTATGGCTGGAGCGCCGACTACCCCCACCCGCAGAATTTTCTGGAAGTGCTCTTCGGTCAGGGTTCCCCTAACAATACCGGTGAGTATTATAATGCAGAGTTCGAGGCGCTTATCAGGCAGGCAGCCAGGGAGCCGGACCTCGAAGTCAGTCTGGACCTGTACCGTCAGGCTGAGCAGATATTGATGGACGATGCGGCTTTGATTCCACTGGTGTTTGGTGTAGACCAGGTTCTGGTAAAGCCCTATGTTAAAGGATACGAACCCGGTCCGCTGGGAGTGGTTCGGCTCAGCGAAGTGTGGATCGATGCTGGTTAGTGGCGGAGGGAGTGGGATTCGAACCCACGGTTCCCTTGCGGGAACAACGGTTTTCAAGACCGTCACCATAGACCGCTCGGACATCCCTCCGGGGCTGGTGCCTGGCAAATGGCCGCTTATTGGCCGCATAACGTGGTTTTTCCTGGCTGTATAATTATGCCGTAAGCTCCCGCCATCGTCAAACTCAAAAATATACTGTTATTCACCTGTAGCGGTCCGGGCCACCCGGTATATACAGTCTATGATTTTGGAGCAGCGTCCCGCAGCTCTTCGATTTCGAGAATCCTGTCGAGCCTGAAAACTCTCTCCTGTTTTCGTTTCAAGCAAAAAGCCCTGACACCCAGGTAGTTTTTACCCCGGTACTCCATCTCGCCTACTGCAATTGGAACGATGACCCGTCTGGATTTTTCATCACCGGGTTTTAAATAGGTAATTTTCAGACTGGAACCGTTCTCGATTGCTACAGTGATAATTTCAACCTTTTTTTCAACCGGACACAGTTCCTGCGCCTTGCGGTACTGATATTTTGTCAGGAAATCGATCACCTTGAAATCCGTCCAGATATGCTTGCTGAGAATTGGCTGCTTGAGAACAATACCTTCATAAGTTCGGCAGCGGCTCAAGGCTACGTATATCTGGCCGGGAGTGAAAGTACCGCGCCCGATATCAAGTATTAAACGGTTAAAGGTTTTGCCCTGGCTCTTGTGGATGGTTACTGCCCAGGCGAGCATCAATGGATACTGGGTGAACTGGCCGATAGAATGGGAGCTCAGTTCTTCGCCATCGACCTCGAACCGGTAGATCTCCCAGGTATAAGGTTCGATTTCCGCTGTTTTTCCATTGTCCAATTCGGCAACAATGATATAATCTCCGTTGCCAGCCGGTGTTATATCGAAAACCTTGCCGATACTGCCGTTCACCCAGCGTCCGGCGGAATCGTTGTTGAGCATCATTATCTGGGAGCCGGTTTTTATATCCAGCTCGACTGCGGTAGGGTAGTATTCCGGAGCGAAATCGCCATCTATATCGGCGGTAAAGGTAAACAACGGGGTTCTCAGCTTATCCAACTGGCTTGAGTTTATTTGCCGGGCAAGCGCGTTGGTGGTGGTCAGGAAAATATAAAAATCATCCGCATCAGGCTTAAAATCCGGCAATACCCGCCGGTTTAACAGTTCAATGTCATCAGAAGTGACGGATTTGTTGCGGATGGCATTCAACAGAGCGATGAAACTGGCGTCGTGCTGGCGGTATATTTTCTCCAGTTCTATCAGTTCCATTTCGAGTTGTTCAAAAGCTCCAGCGCTATAAAAGTAGGGCGTCTTGTACAGTGAGGCGAGCGCTGTTTTGTCATTCCGGGTAACCACCGGTGGCAACTGGTACAGATCGCCGACAAATATCATCTGAACCCCGCCAAAAGGTTTCAGGGGAGAGGGGCCGTTAAGCCTTAGAAAGAGGTCTATGCAATCAAGCAGGTCGGCCCTGACCATTGAAATTTCATCAATAACTATCGAGTCCAGTTTCTTTAAAACGCTTGAATTTTGGTTTTTGCATCGAATCTGTTTTATCTGTCCAGGGGTGATGTTAGGTTTGAACCCGAAGAAAGAATGAATGGTTTGCCCCTTAACATTGAGGGCTGCAACGCCTGTAGGGGCTATAACAGCCACTTTCTTAGTCGTAGTATGGCGGAAATGGTCCAGAAGTGTTGATTTGCCGGTACCAGCTCTGCCGGTGATGAATATATTGCGGCTGGTATGCTCCATCAGTTCCAGGGCGTATCGAAATTGCGGGTTTAGATCCAGGGGCGGGTGCTTGGCTTTTGAATCGGGCATGCTTTTACTGCTCAGCTTCAGGTTCGGCAGATTTGCCTTTTTTGCTCAGGTGTTGCCTTTTCCTTTTTCCTCCGGCAGAGCACACCTCGACGCATTTATCACACAAAATTGAACGTCTGTTGCTGTCGAGCGGTGAAATATTGGAGCGGCACAGTCCCGCATTTGTCAAGAGGTAGGGTTTAAGCACTTGCGCCGGGCAGATTTTAATACATTCCGAGCAGTTTTTGCACATCGGGTTTCTGGTCTCGACCGGGTATGGTTTCGTAGTTTGGTCAATAAGGGGGGCAGAAGTCTTAATTGCCATAAAACGAAGGCGTGCCCCGAATTTGGGATGCAGCACCAGCGTGTTCTTGCCTCTGAGGCCGATTCCGGCGCGGATAGCTTCCACCTTCAAATTTATGCTTCCTTCAAGTGGATATCCATACCTTCCCATAAGCTCGGCTGAATAGCCTTTCTTGTGAATATAATTGATGATGGCTTCCAGTCTGGGCGCTGCATGTATTCTAAACCCGTACATTAAGAAAAACCCGTCCTTATGACCGAATTCGTCCAGGTTTCTTTCCGGGGTGGATTCCATTCCCAGAATCAGCAGACAAGAACCATTTGATTGTGATGCAGCCCCGGCTACGTCGAATATTTCGCGGGCTTTGTGCATGATTTTTTCTTCAATACCAGCCATTGCCTTCCCGTCCTCTAAAAGCCGGCTTCCGGCTCGAACTTTATATAGTTTAACTCATAAGGGGTTGTTTTTTCACCGGTCCGACAGCTTAAACTCTATTCCGGGAGCATAAAGCATTGTTTTGCATATCAGCCGGGAATATAATCAATGCACGGGTATATTAAGGAGGAGAGACATGCTCAAAGAATTCAAGGCTTTCATCATGCGGGGCAACGTGGTTGATATGGCAGTGGGTATCATAATCGGCGCTGCCTTCGGCGCTATAGTAACGTCACTGGTCAACGACGTTATCATGCCGCCGATCGGCATGGCCCTGGGGAATATAGATTTTTCCGACCTGATGATTGTGTTGAAGCAGGGAGCTGTTCCCGGGCCTTATGATTCCCTGGCGGCCGCCAAAGAAGCCGGAGCGGTCACCTTGAACTACGGGGCTTTTATAAACACGATGATTATCTTTCTGATTATAGCCTTTGTCGTTTTCTTTTTTATCGTACGCCCTATTACCCGGCTTTCGGCCAGGGAAAAAGCGGCAGAGACGCCACCAGCGCCGGCTACCCAGGAATGCCCGTTCTGCTGCAGTGTAATCCCGACTCAGGCAAAACGCTGCCCGAACTGCACGTCTCAACTGGAATAGCAGGTTTGAGCGTAGTGATACTGAAAGCTGTCTCTGGCGACGCCATCGATGGCGCTGATCATCCGGTCAAATCAGGTTCGGGTTAATCGAACATTACGCTGGACTCAAGTTCAAACTCGTGGGTAATCGTTTCGGTTACCCACGCTTGCCTGGCGGTGACTTTAATAGTACCGGTAATCACCAGCGGCACGATATCCTTTTCCTTGAGTTCGATGATGGCAGGTTCCATTATGGTAATTTGCCCTCTGGGTACACAAGGCAGGTCGCGAGCTTCTCTGGGGTGAATAGTGGCCTGCCAGGCGTTAATCGGAGTAGCGGCAAAGGTGGTCTCATCGATCTGAACCTGCCAGTCCAGAATTTCTACATCGGCGGTGAGCCGGGAAGCGTTCGCGATTTTTATATCCAGCTGGTAAGTAAAACGGGCCGGGTTTTCCAGCCGCTGCATCGGAGCCATTCCTACGATAGTGATGCCATTCAGAGTTTGCTCCAGAACCTTTCGGGCAACAGCCGTGGAATAGATATGTATACTGCCCAGTATGACTGCCGTAATGGCTAAAACGCCGATAGATAAAGTGGCGACCTTTTTAATATTCATATTAACCTCCACAGCCCGGCAGTATTTTCTCGAAACCGGTATATGGTTTCAAAACCTCGGGTATGTCGATGGAGCCATCCGCCCTTTGGTAGTTTTCCAGCACGCTGATAAGCACCCTGGGCAGAGCCAGGCCGGAGCCGTTAAGGGTATGAACGAATTCAGCTTTGGAATCCGGTTCGGGGCGGTAGCGGATATTTGCCCGGCGAGCCTGAAAATCGGTACAGTTGGAACATGAACTGACTTCCAGCCATTCATCACATCCTGGAGCCCACATTTCGATGTCATAAGTTCTGCTCGACGCAAAGCTTATATCGGCGGTGCACAGGGCTTTTACCCGGTAGGGTATTGCCAGACGCCGGCATATTTCTTCTGCATCGTCAACCAGCCGGTCCAATTCTTCATTCGATTTGCCCGGGGCGGTAAATTTATACATTTCCACTTTCTCAAACTGGTGGCCGCGTTTGATACCCCTCACATCTTTGCCGGCGCTCATTTTTTCCCGTCTGAAGCAGGGTGTATGAGCCACGTAATTGAGCGGTAGAGTTCCCGGGGGTAGAATAGCGTCCCGGTGCAGGTTGGTAAGGGCGACTTCAGCCGTTGGGATAAACCAGAAATCCTCCTCGGCATCCCGATAAAGGTTGTCGGCGAATTTGGGCAAATTGGATGAACCCACCAGAGCTTCGGCTCTGACCATGATGGGCACGTAGGTTTCCTGGTAGCCATGTTCCCGGATATGAACGTCCAGCATGAAATCTATCAGAGCCCGCTGCAGAGTTGCGCCGGCGCCTTTGAGCACATAAAAACGCGAACCGGAAATGCGCGTACCGGCTTCGAAATCGATAAGGCCGAGTTTCTCTCCCAGTTCCCAGTGCGGCAGAGGGGTAAAATCAAACTTGAGAGGTTCACCACAGGTCCGGACAATGATATTGTCATCTTCGCTTTTTCCCGGGGGTACGCTGTCCTGGGGGATATTAGGTACCCGTAACAGGCAGTCGGTGAGGCTGGCTTCGATATCACGGCTGCTTTCTTCCAAAAGCTTAATCCGGTCCCGCAGCTGCCGGCCTTTTTCATGCCCGGCAACATCGCGGGATTTGGAGATGGCTTTGCGCTCACGCCGGAGTTCTTCCAGTTCAGCCAGGTTTTTTCGCCTGGCTTCGTCCAGTTCAAGGATCTCGTCGATAGGTGCGCTATCATTGCGGGCTTCAACTGCCCGCCGAACCAGGTCGGTATTTTCACGGATAAATTTCAAATCAAGCATATCGGTGTCTCCTGAGTGCCACGGCTTAATCCTGCAGGGCGGCCGCCTTTTCTACTTTTGCCTTCAATCCGGATTCGGCCAGTGCTTCTGCAGCAACAACCGAGACCATGTCTCCAAATTCGGCAATATTGGGAGTTTGAAGAATGTCTGCAATCCTGTTGCCAAGCCTTCCCAGTACAGTTCTCTTCCCTTCGTAATCGGGTGTTTTTTCAACCAGCACCGGGCAGCAGTCATAGTCCCTGGCAGCTTCGTTGTAATAATCAAGCGCCCGCTTGATGCCGGCACCATCAGTGTCCTTGGATCCGGGTTCGATCTCATCCAGTAACAGCCGGATAGACCAGTCAGCAGTTTCATTTAAAAGCAAGTTCAGCAGATTTTCACCGCCGGCTCCCAGGGCGTATCTTTCAAAGCTAAGCAGGAAAAAGGTAAGCATTTCCAGGTGGAGTTTGTAATCCTGCTCGCGGGTTACACCCACCTCGATCAGCACTTCATACATTTCCGTCATCAAGGTTCTGTTGGAAGAAAGCGACCATGCGGAAATGGTGGCAGCAAGGTCTTCTACGGCCTGATTTTTTTCGGTTACGCTCATAATACCACTCATTCTTTGTTAACCCCTCTCTTTAAGCTGTGGGAACAGTATAACATCTCTTATGGAACTCTGATTGGTAAGCAGCATTACCAGACGGTCGACACCCAGGCCCAAACCGCCGGTGGGCGGCATTCCGTATGAAAGAGCCTTTAAAAAATCATAATCTATCTTGGCGGCGGATTCTTCATCTTCGCCGTGGCGCTGTTCCATCTGGCGGACAAACCGCTTTTCCTGTTCTACCGGGTCATTGAGTTCGGAAAAAGCATTGGCAATTTCCATTTCTCCGGCAAAAGCTTCGAAGCGTTCTACTATGCTTTCGTCTCCATCCGTGGATTTAGCCAGGGGCGACATTTCAATGGGATAATCGGTTAAAAATGTCGGTTGAGTAAGATGGGGCTCGACATAAATTCCCAAAAGGTTATCGATAAGCTTAGCCCAGTTGCACAGCGGGTCGAAAGCTATGTTGCGTTCTTTAAGGTGGGTTTTCAGTTTTTCGACATCACGATACCGGGTAAAATCAATGCCGCTGGTTTCTTCAAGGGCTTGCCTGAGGTCCCGCCTTCGCCAGGGCGGAGTGAAGTCTATTTGCCGGTCACCATAGGGTACTATATAACCCCCGGTGGTTTCTTTAACCACGGTAGAAACGAGTTCTTCTACCATGCACATCACGTCCCGGTAATCCGCGTAAGCTTCATAGCTTTCCATCATGGTAAATTCAGGATTATGCCGGGTGGAAATACCCTCGTTGCGGAAAATTCTACCGAGTTCATATACTTTGTCAAAGCCGCCTACTATAAGCCTTTTAAGCGGCAGTTCAAGGGCAATTCTGAGGTAAAGCTCCCGGTCCAGGCTGTGGTGGTGAGTGATGAAAGGTTTGGCCAGGGCGCCGCCGGCCGAACCATGAAGCACCGGCGTCTCAACTTCGACAAAACCGCGCAAGTCCATAAACTTTCTGATCTCAGCGATGGCTTTGGAACGGGTGAGAAAAACCTCCTTCACTCCGGGGTTGCTTATCAGGTCAAGATATCTCTGCCGGTAGCGCGTTTCTATATCGGTTAAACCGTGCCATTTTTCCGGCAGCGGTTCCATTGACTTGCTCAGCAGGGTTATGCCGGCAACCTCGAGCGATGGTTCGCCCGTCCTGGTTCGAAACATTTTCCCCCCGGCGCCTAAAAAATCGCCTATGTCCAGGTCCTTTAAAAGTTCAAGGTCCGTTTCGTTGAGATTATCCGGCCTGAAAAAAAGCTGGATTTTACCCGAACCGTCAAGCAGGTTGGCAAATGAAATTTTGCCCATGCGCCTGATGGCTGTGATGCGCCCGGCTATACTGACCGGGCAGGGCTGGCTGGTATCAGCTTCCTGGGCTGTCAACGCGTTGACAGCTTCGACAGCAGTGTGGCTGCGTTTGAATCTGGCAGGAAACGGGTTGATGCCCTTAGCCCGTAAACGCTCGATTTTCTCCTGTCTCTGGGCGGTGATATTTTCAAGTCTGGAACTCATGCCTCTCCTAAACAACGTAAAATGCGAATCAAGCTACGAGGCTATTATATTTTATAAATACCTTATGAGTAAAGCACATCATCCGGTTGCTTGGCAGTCGTGCTACAATGCTACTGATACTCCATGTCAATAAACTGAGGGCGGGCGGTATGGTGTGCAGGTTTGACCGGGTCGTATATTACCTGGCGATTGCCATGTTCACGTGGGTGACAGTGGCTCCAGCCGGCTGCAGTGATACAACTGCACCTACCAGTCTGGAAGGAATCTACACATACCAGGATTTCGACCGGCCTGACGTGTGCGGTGCCTGCCATCAGAATATACATCAGGACTGGAGCAACAGCCTGATGGCCCTTTCCTTTGTGCATGAATGGGATGACGTGGAATATTTCCAGCTGGCCCTGCCGCACGCCCACAGGTTGGACGAGGTTTCCGGGATTAAATCCGGCTGTATCGCCTGTCACGGACCCCTGGCTTACCTTGCGGGAGATATTCCACCGGCTGAACCCTCGGCGGGCACTCGCGTCAATGAAGGGGTTAGTTGTGAGGTATGCCATTTCATCACGGGTTCGACCGAGCAGGAACCCTTTAACTTTTCCGTCACCATGGATGTGGGAGATACCAGGTACGGGCCGCGGGATGATGCCTCCAGCACTTTTCACCAGAGCCAGTACTCAGGGTTCACCGTTTCATCCCGGCTGTGTGCCACCTGCCATGATGAACAGAGCCCCTATAGTGCCTGGGTCAAGGAAACCTACCGCGAATGGAAAGATAGTCCTTACAGCAGTGAAAACATTCTGTGCCAGGATTGTCATATGGGATCCGCCCCCGGCATTTCTGCTGAAGGTGCAAAACAACGTGATGATATCGCCGCCCATACCTTCTACGGGCCTCACTCGGATGACTGGCTGAAAGAGGCGGCTTCTATAAAGCTGACCACGGATAGACCCGAAGCCCGGGCAGGTTGGACAATAACCATATACGTAGATGTGGTCAATGATTCGTGCGGCCACTATTTTCCTACCGGTTCTACCGAGGAACGAATGCTCTGGCTTGAACTGTGGGTTACCGATGCTGCCGGCCAGAAACATCATTTGCCCTGCCTGGCCAAAGGTTTTGAGGGAGAAGAGTATACCATTGCTGATTCTTCTGCCGCGGCCTACAGCGATCTGGGTGAAATAATGGAATTGGCTGGCTTTGAAGGGTTATCCCGCGATGGTGATATTCCGGATGGAGCCCGCATATTCCGCCGTCCTTTTTTCAACCCGGGAGGGGAGATGACCATTTGCCAGTGGTATACGGTGGAAAACAGCCTGGTAGATTATCGCCTGGCTCCCGGAGAGCCGGTAACCGAAACGTATTTTTATCGTGTGCCTGACGGCCTTTCCTATGGCACGATTACCGTAGAAGCCGACCTGTATTATTCCCTTATTCCGAGTTCGATAGGCGAATTTTTCGGTTTGGGGGAATCGGAATTTAAACCGGTGTTAATCGACCATCAGAGCTTGACCCTCTCCATTGTCGATTGGGGATAGTGCCGCGTCAGGTTGATGCAAGCCGGGTTTGAATATACACCCGGCAGACCTGTTGAAAATCCCGGAACCGGGAATAAGAAACCCGGTTTATTTATCCCAGAAAAGGGCTACAAATATAATGACAGCGTTTAGAATCGGGCCGGCTATCATCCAGTTGTGCCAGAAAAGGCTGACCAGGATGAGGGAAACTACCGCTGAAGCGATGGCCGTTATCCGCCACCATTCCTGGGAGGCCAGCAAGCCGATACCGCTGGCGGCAAAACCGAGGGTAATAATCGAAATAAGAACAATGCCGACGACCATGGCGGTATGTTCTTCCAGTACTCCCCTGGTAACGATCCACCGGCCGGTAAGAAAACTCCACATTCTGGCACCGGCAGTGTTGGGTTCGGGGGCTACGTATATCCAGTGGATCAGGCCGTGAACGATTAAAAATATACCCAGTATCATTTTCCACATGGTACACCTCCCTTTCTACCCATTATAACATGCCATTTCCTTCAATTTTTCTACTATTTTAACCATGCCTTCGGTATCCAGCTTGCAATAGTCGAGCAGCCCCTGCCTTATGGCAGCGGCTTCCTTAGGGGCGGCCGCTCCGGTTATCAGCTTGTAAAACAATACGCTGGCATCGGCTCCATTGCTTACCGGCATATCTGTATACTCGATTCCGGTGACGGCCGGCAGCACTTTCTTAAGGGAAGCCGAATCTTTCTGAGACTTGTTGTAGTAGTGAAAATGGCTGAACGGTTTGAGCAGATCAACAACCCTGTCAAGAATGCCGGTCAGCCAGGGCTCGTTATCGGGCAGTATTTTAACCATATCTGTTAAAATGCCGGTCTCGAAACCGGCGTTGTAGGCAATTATACTGCCGCGGGTACCTAAAAGTTCCTGCAGGCGCAGGAGCAGTTCCGGACGGGGGTCACGTGCGCCTTCTGCCAAGTATGAATAATGTAAAGGAATACCGCCTTCGTTTTCCAGTATGTGGAGGGAAAACTGGAAAGGAATGTCCTGGTACGGATGGGTGCCATCATACAGGGGTACAGCCGGGCTTATGGTTTCGAAATCAAGGTAGTAATGAGGATATTCGAGTTTTTGCAGAAACTGGCGGATTTCTGCATGCTCTACGTGAACGCTGCCGTTTTCCAGGCAGCTTTTCTGGATTTGCTGCTGGTGGTTGAGGGCGACATCTTGCGGAATATCCTCGATGGCCAGGATACCCTTTTCATACAAGGAAAACTGTGCGGTTTTGCCACCCCTTAAGTCGAATACGCTGTTTTCGGAGAGAAATTCCCAGCAAACCTGCCTGAGGGCGCATTCGTAAGGAGCAAGGCAGTGTTTGCCGATAGGCCTTTCAGGCGATTCGGCCCCGTTCATGATTTCAAGCATTCCGGCAATCCGCTCTTCAATTCCAGCGCTTGCATCTTCGACCACTCCGCTGATATCTTCGATAGCAAAAAGTTCATGCGGATCTACTTCACCGTTTTTTACATAACCGGTGTTGATGTATGCCAGGTAACAGCGGTTAATTTTGAGCCCTGCTGTTTCGCATACTTTTTTCTGGAAGGCTACATCGTGAATGTTGACCTCTTTGACCGAGGCCGAGCTTTTTACTTCGATGATATCCCAGCTGTCCTGCCCAAAGGGTTTCAGTATATCCATCCGGCTGTAAAGCCGGCCCGCCATCAGACCGGGTTCAAAAAGCGGCTTCCGCTCGCCCAGGAGTTTTCGGGTCAGATTGATGTTGCCGATAAAATCGTCTGTCGGTACATCGACCCCCTCAGGGAAAAGCCCTTTGGCCAGTTCGCCTACCAGGTGGCCCTGGTCGAATACGTGCTGGGTGGCGGCGTCTACGGGTGGAAATAAACCCGGCCGGTTAGAGTGCATCCACAATAATTTGGCACACTGCAACCCGTTTAAGTATTTGGTTTTTGACAGTAATTTCGAGGCCAAAGCTCCCTCCTGAATAATTGAATATATGCGGGTTCCGGCGATATATGGAATTCAACCGGTTTACGGGTGGTCCTCTTCTTAGTATACACCCGTGTTGCGACACACGCAGGAACTGCCGGCTACCAGATATAAGGAATCAGCGCTCTGCGTTCCGGCGGATAATCCGGGAAGGTTTGCCGGTACCAGCGGTGGTGGGCAATCGCCCGGGGCGCCAGGTTGGCAACAGTCCACACTGCAAAGGCAAGCCCGGGCAGGGACCAGGTAGCAACAGCCCACCCGGTCCAGATTATGATTTCCCCCAGGTAGTTGGGGCACGATACCAGTGAGAACAAACCCCCTTTTGGAATATGATAACCGGTATTGTCGCCATTGCGCAGTTTGACCAGTGCGTTGTCGGCCAGCCGGTTGATGGCAAAACCCGCTCCGAAAAGGCTCAACCCGATAATAAAACGGGGTTCACTCAACCAGTCAATATCATACACGGTAGAAAAATTAAAAAGATACCGGCCGTTCAAATAGCTGTTAACCGTATTGAAAAAAATACCCATGCCTGTTACCGCCAGCGGCATGCGTAGTTGGCTGTTTTTAAGGCTGAAGGGATAAATAAAAGCCCGGTGGATATAATGAGACTGCCACATTAAAAAGAATATGGTAAAAACAATGCCGGAATTAGTGCCGGTGAAAAAACAGGCGGCAAAAACCAGCACCGAAACGGCTTCCATCGCCAACCAGCCCAGCCTGTTGTTGATCGTTGTTCCCCACCGGTTGGAAAAATGGCGCCCGTAAGGCGCCTTCACAAAAAGCAGTAAAATAAATACTGCACCGGCTATAACCAGCCAGGCGACCAAAAGATATTTATAAAAAAGTTCTTCTGTCAACGGGCTACTCCCGGTTTATTTTTACGGTTGCAGCTATCATCCCGTGGCGCTTGAACCACTCAAGCGTGTCTGCCAGGGTGGTTTTCAGAGGCCTGGGTTCGTACCCAAGTTCCCTTGAAGCTTTTTGGCAACTGATTTCCCGTTTTTCGCCCATAGCTTTAATGGAAACCGAAGTAAAAAGAGGTTCGGCGCCTCTTAAGCGGTCCCCGGCATTGAGCACTGGCGCCGCGCAGTATGCCAGCCAGCGGGGGCAGGTTAACCAGGGTTTGGCGATTCCGGTAATATCCTCGATCAACCCGGCCAGTTCGCAGAACGTAGCCCGGTGGCCGCCAAGAAGATAACACGAACCCGGTTTTGCCCGCTCTTGTGCGGCTATGGCGCCGCTGGCTACATCGCGGGCATCGACCCAGTCGTAACCGCCGGAAACCAACGCAGGTAAACTGCCTGCAACCAGTTTAAGGATTGCCCGGCCCAGGTAGGAAGGCTGAAAGTCGTACGGCCCCAGTACTGCAGTAGGGCGTATAATAACCGCATTCAATCCTTTTTCAAGCCCCCAATATACCTCGAACTCACTCATTGCCTTGGACCGGTCATAGGCGGGGTAGCCGGCAATGATCGCCCCGATGGTATCTGCGTTTAGCTTTCCGTCCAGGCTTCCCTTGCCGGTAGCGTGGATAGAACTGAAATGAACCAGCCGGCTGACACCGGCATCCAGGCAGTGGTTTACAACATTGCGGGTACCGGTGACATTGATGCGTTCCAGCCCGCCGTAACTGTCTGAGTGAATGGAAATGCTGGCTGCCAGGTGGAATACAGTGTCTACGTTTTTGAAAGCCGGTTTTATCGAAGAGCTGTCGGTTACGTCGCCCTTGTATATTTCAATGTCCAGGCCATCGAGTGCCTGGCAGGATTGGTGCTGCAGAGCCCGTACCTCGGCACCTTCTTCGATGAGGCGGTGAATAAGATTGGCTCCCAGGTGGCCGCTGGCTCCGGTGACTAAAACGCGCATCAGGCAGAGATTATAACAGTGTTTCCCCGGAACTTAAAACGCCCGGTCTTTTCAGGCGAATTAAGAAAGCGGCAGTTGTTACTGCCGCTTTCGAAAGACAGGTTGAAACCGTAGCGATTAGTGCGGTTTGGCCACCGTATACAGAGTCTTTATAGCTACCACAATGGCAGCCGGGGCCATAAGGGCGGCAACGAGCGCCATGATATCGCCCAGTTTTTCGCCGATGTTCAAGGTTTCAATGGGGGAAAATACATTACCGACAACTACCAGGGCAATAGTGGCCAGCAGTAGGGGCACCATTTCCTCGGACCCGATGTTGAGAAAACCGATTAAAAGGCCCAGTATCAGCAGAATGATAATTACAACGGCGTTATCCGGGAAGAACAAGCCCGCCACAACAGCTAAAATAAAACCGATGATAAAAGCCAGAAAACCTAACATTTTCATAATATTATTTGGCTCCTCCTTATAGCGTACCAGTATCGCTGTATAACCGTATATGTGCCAATTCCGTTATTAATCGTTACTGTCCGGCACCACCTCCTTTCCCGGTATGGATATTTACCAGGCCGGGGTCAATATGCCCTCGGAATTTTTCCAGTAGGGAAACCATCCCAGCGCTGTAAGATTTACGGAGATATCTTTCTTGGCCGGCCGCACCGGAACCCGTTCGAAGGTTTCGCTCAAAGGGTCCATTCTGGCATGCAACAAGTCCATGTCTGCCTTGAAATCGGCTTCAAGCTGGTCCAGTCTTTCCCGGGTGGCCTTGACGGTTTCTTTGGCCATTTCGATATCCTTGGCTTCTTTCATGGTACGGCTCATACTGCCCATGGTAGTCCTGGCCCGGCTTATCGAGCCTGAACTGAGGATTTTGTTACCCAGAAAGCCGCCCAGTATAGTGGAGCCAAAAGAAAGAGCGGTCTGTATTTTTTGCTGTTTAGCCTGCTCCTTTTCCTTTTCGACGGTCGCCTGGGCGCGGCGCAGCCGTTCTTCCAGAGTGGCAATTTTAGAAGCGTATTTTTTCCTCAGCTTGTCGGCGGCCTCGTCACGCTGTTCCCGGGCTTTTTGCTGCAGCCTTATTCTGAAATCGCGTTCTGTTTCGCCTGGTTCGGAATACTGTTTAAATTCCGGGCTTTTCCAAAGTTCCAGTTGTTTATTGCGGTACAGCCAGCCGGCAAACTCCGAACCCCATGTTTTGTAACCGGTATCTTTCATGGCAATAGCCGGCAGGTCGGCGTACCGGGCGGGTCCGGCTGGAGAGTTTTCCAGGTCGTTTAAAACAATTTCCGATTCCCGGGCTTCATCCCAGTTGACTGCCACAGGCGCATCGGTTACCGCAGTACGGTAAACGGCTTCCTGAATCAGGTTGACTCCCAGTTTTGCGCTGTTGAAATGAACTGTTGCCGCGCCGATTATTTCCGGCCGGTAAACAAGCCCGGCATTAGCGGGCCGGGCTCCTCGAACCGGGGCAAAGTATTGAGTTATTTTGGGCGGCAGTACCGGCCGGGCTGAAGCGGTGTCATTCCCGGGCTGGGATTGTCCTGCCGGTGCCGGAACAGGGGAGTGAGCAGGTGTGGGTTTGAAAGGACCTCCCTCAGCAATACCCAGATCTTTCTTAACCGGCGACATGAGCAGTTTTATCTGGGAACGGGTGAGCGGCCCGCGCAGATAGGACATTGCCCAGCGCGTATTGAATATTACCGGTCCATCGTCATGTACGTTGTTCAATAAAAATACCCGGCTGGACAAACCTGCCAGGGTTTGTTCCATACTTCGCCGGTTCCATTTCATGCCGGATGTCGCCGCAATGCCTTCCAGGCCGTCCAGCATGCGGGCCTTGTCCCTTTCGGTTTGCAGCCTGCCGATAAACCACGTGCCGGTATTGGCAAGGCCCTTGTAGTCCAGATCAACCGGATTTTGAGTGGCCAGCATTATACCGACGCCGAAAGCTCTGGCCTGCTTGAGCAGGGTAAGCAATGGGGTCTTCGATGGCGGGTTGGCTACAGGGGGAAAGAAACCGAAGATTTCATCCATGTATACTATCGCCCTCAGGCTGGTGGTACCCGACAGGGTGCGCATCCATCCCAGAACCTGGTTCAAAAGCAGCGAAACGAAGAACATTCGCTCAGCGTCATTTAAGTGAGCAATCGAAAAAATGGCAATTCTCGGTTTGCCTCCCGGGGTGTAGAGTATGGAGTTGATATCCAGCGCTTCACCTTCGAGCCAGCTGAAAAAACCGGGAGCGGCCAGCAGGTTGTTCAGGGCCAGGGCCAGTTCGAACCGGTCTCGGGCGGGGTAGAAGGATTCCATGTCGATAACGCCGATTTTGCTTACAGGTGGCGACTGAATCTGGCTGATAAGCCCGGCAATCCCCAGGTCCCGGTTTTGCTGCCAGGCCAGGTTAAGCAGGGTCGATATCAAAATGTGCTCCCGGCTCCTTATGGGGTCGGCGGCAATACCGATGATGCCAAGTAAACTGGTAGCCGTGGTGTTGATGCGTTCCTGCAGTAGTTCTCCATCATTAAGAATTTCCGGCGGAGGCGGAGCAAACGATTTTAATATTGAAACCGGTATGCCGGCTGTTGAACCGGGCGTATAAATGACAAACTCGGCTGAATCACGCAGCTTTTGAATACGCTGGCCGTCCTGGTCCCAGGAAGCCAGGCCGTTTTTCCACAACTTGGCCTGCCCTGCGGCGTACTCTTCGCTGGTCAGCCCCTTTTTCCGGGCATCGCCGGCGTTTATCCAGGGCAGAAAATCACCGGCTCCAAGCTCCGGGAAAGTCAACAGCAGGTTGGTAAGGTCCCCCTTGGGATCGATGGCGATAGCCGGAATGCCATCCAGCGCGGCTTCTTCAATCAGTGATATGCATAAACCTGTCTTGCCGCTGCCGGTCATACCTACACATACTGCATGCGTAACCAGGTCCTTGGAATCGTAAAGCACAGGGTTGGGTTCGAGCGTTTTTGTCGATAAGTCGTAGGTTTTACCCAGGTAAAACACACCGAGTTTTTCATAGTCCTGCATGCGTGTCTCCGTCAATAAACATCACAGATTAATATTGCTGCCGGACTGCGGCAATATGCAAACTCCGTTGAAATGCGGTAATAAAGTACAGGGGAAGTGTGCGCGCACACTTCCCCTGTAGCGTTCTATACTTTCAGCACCGGTTTAGTATTCAACCATACGGGGCAACTTCTTGGCCTGTTCCACCCAGTCTTTTACAGCGTCCAGGGTCGGTGTGCGCCTTACCAGTTTCTTGGCGCTGTTGACCTCTTCCAGTTTGGCAAAAAGATTGTCGGCTTTTCGCTGGGCCAGCTCTGCCACTGTGTCAACCCCGGCTTCTTCCAGCAGGTCGGAGTACTCTTCCCCGATACCCTTGATGCGGAAAAGATCGGCCAGGTTCACCCACTCCAGGATAAGCTTTTCGCTTATTCCGGTCTTTTCGGCTATTTCTTTTCTGCCCTTGCGTGAAGCGCCTTTTTCCAACATCCCTTCGACAGTTTTAATCCCGGCAGCCTTGAGTTTCTCTGCGTAAGCAGGTCCAATGCCTTCGATGTCAGCGATACTTGCCATTGCCATCTCCTTTCCCGGTTTTTAATCAACTTTACTCCCGCCCGGTGCGCAAAGTCAATAGTTTCAGGCATTAAAACTTAAGTTTAGAATATTAATAAAAACCCCCGGTGGGTTTAGTTCATCCCACCGGGGGTTGGGGTTCATAACGGCGTGCCTGTTGTGTTAATTAACGGTTACTGCCTGGCTTAAATCCTCTCCCCGGATATCCGGCTTGTAGTAGGCGAATGCGGTAGAGGTTACCCCCATGGCTTTCACCGGATAGAGGGCTTTTGCATGGAAATCGAAGGCGATTTCCTCACCCGGCAGCAGGTTTTCTACGTAAAATATTACCTTGCGCCCGGCGATTTCATAGCGTTTGATATTGTCCATGTCTTTTGCGATAGCTTCAATTGTATCGGCAACCGGTTCAAAGCCGGTGGGTATCGAGATGTCCAGCACGGTCATACCGGCTTCGGCAATTTCAAGTTCCGGCAGAGGATTGAATTTCAGGCTGACATTTATCGTCAGTAAATCGTTTACCGATACCTCGGTGGTGTCGTAGTCTACATCGATTTCAAGCATTCGGGCCGCCGGCTCGGTGTCGGCTTCGGCTTCATTAAAGCGCCGCACTACCTGGCCGATGGCATCGCCGGTGCCCTCCACCGTCATTTCAATAAGGGCATTGACCGGCACCTCGACCACCTGAAGCACGTCGAAGTTGGACTGGTCAATTCTGATAACCCGGTCTATTCCTTCGCCGGATAAAGTAACCGTCAGGTCGGCGCTGGAACGGGTATTGACGGCATATTCGGTTAAAGCCTGCAGGGTTATCACCGTGTCCTGGGTGGAACCGTAGCCGCCATAGGCGTTGCGCCTGGAAACCAGCCATTTGGCTGCCCGTGAAGCGTTGAATTCATCCCCGTGGAGGGTCAGTGCCAGGGTGGCATAGGCGGTGGTTTCGATGCCGGCGCTGCGGTTGATGTCCGGTTGGAACAGGGGCATCATGCGGTTTTCTCCGGTTACCGGTTCGGGCTCTACCACTTCATCCCCCCAGTACAGGCCGTTTTCATCCTCTTTGGCCATGCTCATCAATTTAGCGTAAGCCTGGCCGGCTTTCCCGGAACCCGCAAGTTCCAGCGCGTAGGTTGCAATGGCAACCGTGTAGGCGTCTTCCATGTCAGCCAGCCGGCTTTCCAGGTAGCCGACCGCTCTGGCGCTGCCGGCGCTTTCACCGGCTTCCAGCAGGGCGATGGCGGTAAAAGCGGTCAGGGCATCACGACCGGTCAAGCCCCCCAGTATTTCCTGGTGATGGACGAAGCCGACCTGGTCGAACGAACCGTCGCTGTTCTGGTGGGAGGTTATCCAGGCGGCTGCTTCATTTAATACGCTCTCGTCGATATACATCAGTTCCTTTGCCTGAGAAAAGCTTTTTAAAACGAAGGCGGTAAGCCAGAGGCTGCCTTCCTGGTCTTCCATGCCGAATGCCGAGAATGAGCCATCCGTGCGCCGGTAGGTCAACTGGCGCTGGTAGCCGGTAATCATCATCTTCTCGGCCTTGGCTAAAATTTCCGGTTTAATCTGGCCGGTATCAAGCAGGTATTGGGTTATATACACATCGGGTGCGAAGGCTATCATGTTCTGTTCACCGCAGCCGAATGGCATCTGCAGCAGCCCTTCCAACCCGTCGATGGTCTGGGTCAAAAAGCTCGAGGTGAGGGCAATATAGGCTCGTCCTGAACCATCGATCACCAGTTCGGGGATGGAAGTGTCGATTGTGCGTTCGAGCCCGGCCGAGAGTGTCAGGTTGTCGACCAGTTCGCGGCTGACGCCTTCGGGCTCGATAATAATCGGCTTGATCAGAGCATCTGCCGCCTGGGTCGACCTGGCGGATACTTCCACCTGTTTGGTGCCGATGGCATTGGGCTTAATCATGAAGGAGGCGCCGCCGATATCATTGGCGCCGATGCTGATGGTTTTGCTGTGCTCATCCAGCAGTTCGAACCAGCCGGCGCCCTCCAGAGTTACTACCACTTCCTGGGGGGTATCCAGGTAATTGTAAACGGCAATACGAACCGGAAATTCCTCGCCGCGTATGGCCGAATAGGGCAGATCGGCTGTCAGGAAGAACGGCTGGAAGGCAACCAGGCTGGTTTCACCGACACCCAGGCCGTTTTCCTCCGAAACCGCCACCGCCCTCAGCATCCAGGTCGTTATGGAGTCGGGCACGGCCACCGTCCGGGAAGCCTTGCCGTTTTCGTCAGTGACCGTATCGAACCACAGCCAGGTTTCAGGGAAAAACTGGCGTACTCTTTCTACTTCGGCGAGTTCGGCGCCTGCCTTGGTGGTTGCAGGCTGAGCCGCCGGCGGCATCATACCGCCGTCCTCCTGGGCAAAGCCGTTTCTGCCCCAGAAGAACTGGAATATCTTGTCCAGGAAAGAGCCCGAACCCTGGGCTTCGTGCTTTTCACCATCGGGTACCTTGTTGTTGGTCATCACCGTAACGCCGGCGCTTTCAAATACATCGGCGGTTCCGACGGTAGTAGCCGTCGGGTAGAAGGAAACTTCGTGAATTTCAGCCTGGGGGTCCATATACAGCTTTTCGAGCTCGGCAAAGACCTGCTCCAGGTTCATCCGGTTTTCAGCCAGTATAAATACCGACTTGTCAACCGCCACTACGCCGACTTTGGCTTTTGTGCCGGTATCAATGGTGAGCACCACTTCATCTCCCGGACCGGCCTGGCCGGTATCGAATGCTACCTCAACCGTCTGAGCGTAAGCCGCCGCTACGCTGAAGGGCAGGTAATCGGCGGCAACCTCGCTGTTGGGCAGGATCTGGTAAACCAGCAGCCTGGCCGAAGGCGCCATCAGCGGAGTGGTGGTGAATTCTATCCGTGAGTCTCGGGTGAAATCCGAAAACAGAACTTTGCCGCGGGCGATGACTTCATAATAAAAGGTCGAAGCTTCGGAGGTAGCATAGATATCGAAAACGATTTTCTGGCCGACTTCAGGCGTACCGTCGCTGGCCTGGGCCAGATGTATGAAATTGCCGGAAGGGGAGTATGATGCCTGCAGAATCCTGGAGGCGGTTGCCGGCTGTACCACAGACGATGGAGTCAGTTCGAATGCCTCGATGGAAAGGGCGATGGCATCTTCGGGCGGAGTAACAGTAAGTATGGCCATGCCGTTGCGAGTATCGAGGGTTTCCTTATCTGTTTTGAAAGACTCGAATTTGGAGTTGGAGTAATTTACTGTTATATCTATCTCTACATCCAGCGGTTTGTTATCCGGAGTCTGGCTGGCGATAAGGATTTCGAAAGGCAGGCCGGGTTTGAAAACCTGGCTTGCCGGGATTATTTGTAAATTCACCGGGGTCTGGGCTACCGTGAGCAGGCGGGACGTTTTTTCCATGTAACCGGTGGATCTTTCTTCCACGGTTATATTCAACTGGATATTGCCCTGTCCGCCGGAAGCAGGAGTCCCGGCCGCATATCCCACCGCAGGGATCTCGAACTCGGTCTCACCGTCGATCGTTTTGGTGATGGTGGCATATGTTTCCCATTCTCCCACGTATCTCAGGGCTTCGATGTAAAGCTCGCCGGTGACGGGTTTGCCGAAGCTATACTCGGCGCCGATGGTGCCGGTAACCGGTTCGCTGGCCAGGAACCATTCCTTCGGCAGTTCTACCGATACTTCATACTTGGGCAGAACATATTCTTCCACCTTTACGTCCAGCTGGTTGCGGGCTTTCTCGGAAACAGCATTGATTTTCCAGGTGCCCAGGTTGGGTTCGGCAGAAAGGGGCAGTTGAACCTCGGCCATGCCGTATTCATCGGTGTTTACGGTTTCCCTGAATACCTTTATACCCTTGGCATCCAGTACTTCCACCGTTACTTCCTGGGTAACGGGTTTCAGTTCTCCGTCCAGGGCAAGCACCCGCATGAGAATGGTCTGGCCCGGCTTGTAGATAGGTTTATCGGTTTCGACAAGCACCATATAGCTCTGGACCAGGCTGACCGGGGTTTTATCGGAAAAACCGCTGCCTTTTATGCGTATTTCGTAATTGCCCTCCTCGATGGTTGAGGGAACGTCGAAAAGTATGCTGCCGGTGCCGGTCACCGTCTGGGAAACGGTGGCAACCGTCTTGCCGTCTTTCAGCAGGCTTACCTCTACTTCGTCTTTGGCCGGCTGATCTCCCTTGAGCAGTGAGATGGAAAGCGCTTCGGTCCGGCCTGCCTGAAGTACTTTAGGTACGGTAGCTAAATAGTTATCTGCCGCCTCGACTACTCGAGGCTGGCAGGCGGGGGCAAGAGTTATCATGACAATAACTGCCAGAGAAAAAGAGAATATTTTTATCCATTTAGTTTTCACAGGTAGCACCTCCCCATGGCTATCGCACCGGAGTCTTATATCAGTATAACGCTAAACCAGGTAAAAGGTTACCCTGGAGGCCAATAAAAAGTGTTATAAGGATTTAATATATTTTGCCGTAAAACCATTGACTGCCAGGGCATATTGGGGTTTAATGGTGGCACTCGAGTTCAAACCCACTGCCAGAAATCCGAACCACCCCAAGGCAAAAAGGAGAAGGCGATGGATAACCGGAAATCCCCGATGTTTTTTACCAGGCGTAAATTTCTCAAAACCGCCGCCGCCGGCTCGGTGGCAATGGCAGCTGCAGGCTCTCTTGGCGGCCTGCTGGGCGGTTGCAGCCGGGCTGACCAGGAGCCTGAATGGCAAATGACAGCCGATGTTGTTGTAATCGGCAGCGGGGCGGCGGCTTCTGCCGCCGCGATTACAGCCCGGCACCAGGGAGCTTCTGTAATAATGCTGGAAAAAGCCCAGGCAACCGGCGGCACCACCATCAAGTCGGGCGGAGTTTCCTGGGTGCCCAACAATTTTGCACTGCAAGCCCAGGGAATTACCGATTACCGGCAGGATTGTCTCCGAATGATGGCCCGCTTCGCCTATCCGCAGTTGTATAACTGCATCGACAACTCCAGATTCGGGTTACCCGAGCATGAATACAGCCTGCTGGCGGCATACTGGGAAAAAAGCCCTCAGGCCTTCGATTATCTGATGGATATCGGCGCCTGCCAGTTTATCCAGGCCGGGCTGCTACCCGATTACGTGGACCATGCCGAAGAGAACAAGGTACTCAGGGGCCGGGGGCTGGCGCCGACCAATGACAGCGGTGGTGTGGGCTACGGTTTCAATCTGATTGCCCAGACCCGGGCATGGCTGGATTCTAACGGCGTCGAAATCCTGACCGGCCACCGGGTGGTGGAAATCGTATTGAATTCAGACAGGCAAGTTACCGGCGTGCTGGCGGATACAGGAGAAGGCACCACTGCCGTGCGGGCACGCAAAGCGGTAATATTCGGCAGCGGCGGCTTCACTCACGACCCCGGTCTGGTGCTGCATTTCCAGCCGGGGCCGCTGTACGGCGGCTGTGCTGTGATTACCAATGAAGGTGATTTTGTCTATCTGGCGCAGGCGGTTGGCGCCCGCCTGGCAAACATGAACACCGCCTGGCATGCCCAGATACCGCTGGAGCCTGCTCTGGATTCGCCTTCCACCCCTAACGATATATGGCAGCCTGCCGGAGACAGCATGATCCTGGTAAACAAACACGGGGTCAGGGTGGTTAACGAAAAGCGTTCCTATAATGACCGCTCCAAGGTGCATTTCTACTGGGATCCCGTCGAACAGGAATTTACCAACCAGGTACTGATGATGATTTTCGACCAGCGCAGTCTGGATCTTTATGCCGGAGCTGCCGGGGGATACCCGATGCCTGCACCGGGTTCAACCGCTGATTATATGCTTTCCGGCCAAACCCTGGGTGAATTGAGTTCCAGCATCCGCCAGCGGGTAGACGGGTTGTTCGAACAGATCGGCAGCTGGCGCCTGGGAGAGGATTTCGAAAGCAATCTCGAAGCTACGGTTGAACGGTTCAACGGTTTTGCCGAAAGCGGCACCGACCTCGATTTCCGGCGGGGAGAATTTCCCTACGATTTGGAATGGCACCAGTATGTTTTTTCGGTACCGGCCGAAGACACCGGATGGCCGCTAAACGATAAGCCGAATGTAACCATGTACCCCTTGGATTCGCAGGGTCCGTATTACTGTATTCTTTTGGGGGCAGGAACTCTGGACACCTGCGGCGGCCCGGCAACCAACAGTCTGGCACAAGTTTTAGATACCATGGATAAACCGATTCCCGGTTTGTACGGCGCGGGCAATTGTATCGCTTCGCCGACCCGTTATTATTTCGGCGGGGGAGCCACCTTAGGCCCGGCTATCACCTGGGGGTATATCGCCGGAATGAATGCTGTAAAGGAACCGGTGAAATAATTACCTGTATCCGGATTATTAGCAGGGGGTGTTAAATGTTTAAACGCTTGATGCTTCGGTATGCAATTCTATCAGCGGTGCTGGCTGCCGTTATAATTGCCGCAGCTGCCTGCGGTTCACCGGGCCAGACGAATACGACAACTCCGGCTACCACCACGTCCTCACAGATAAGCTTCAGCGCGGATATCCAGCCCCTGTTCAACAGCCGGTGTGTTGCCTGCCACCAGGGTGTCGGTGATGCAGGCTTGAGCCTGGAACCGGGCAAGGCGCATGCAGGCCTGGTCAATGTTGCCAGCACTCAGAGCCCGCTGGTGCGGGTCTCACCGGGAAATCCCGAACAGAGCTACCTGTTAAACAAGCTGACCGGCACGCAATTACAGGTGGGCGGCAGTGGTGCACGCATGCCGTTCGGTTCATCCGCCTTATCCGAATCTCAGATCGACCTGGTGCGGAGTTGGATTTCTCAGGGAGCGCAAAACAATTAACCTGCTGGCGCTTTTCTGCTTTATGGCGTCAGTTTGCCGGTAAAGGCATTGTAACCCGCCGAGCCATCCTGGCCGGGGAAAACCCCCAGGGTGCTTCCGGTAATGAAAACCCCGGAAGGGCTGGCTGTTATCCCTTTGGCGTAGTCATCCGAAGATGTGCCCGTTTGTTTTGCTCCTTTGTAATTGCCCGCAGCGTCGAAGACGGCAACATAGACATCGTAACCATTGGCACTCGAGGTTCCGGCAAACTCTCCGGCGGTATAGCCGATGACATAAATATTGTCATCATGGCAGGCAGCCGACCAGGCAAATTCACTGCCGGCAGTGCCGAACTGGCGTTCCCATAACTGGTTTCCGGCAGTGTCGAATTTGGTCAGGAACGCATCCGCTCTGCCCGCGTTTGTATATCCGGCAAAGCTGCCGAAGGTAATCCCGGCCAGGTAGATTCCACTGCTGTTGACCGCTATCGAGTTGACATAATCACCTGAGGCAGTGCCGAACTGGCGTTCCCATAACTGGTTGCCGTCGCTGTCGTACTTGGTGATAAACCCGTCCGCTTCGCCGCTGCCCGAACCGCCGGGCAGGACTCCGTATGAAGTACCGGCAACATATATTCCGGCCGGGCCGGCAGACACTCCGTAAATATAGTCGCTGGCAGTGGTGCCGAACTGCCGGGTCCACAGGAGGTTGCCTTCAAGGTCATGCCTGGCCAGGAAGGCGTCCGGTCCGCCTCGGCTGTTATGGGCCGGCAGAGCACCGTAGGTGAAACCACCGGAATATACCCCGCTGGAATCGGCTGAAACTGCATAGATGTAGTCATTTTCCCCACTGCCGAACTGACTCACCCAGGCTACATTGCCCTGGTCATCGAACTTCATAACGATGGCATCGGTTCCGCCGTAACTGGCCTGACCGGACAGCGCGCCGGTAGTATAACCGGCAACGAATATGTTGCCTGCATGAACCGAAATTCCCTTGGCATAATCATCAGCCGGCGTGCCGGTTTCTTTCCGCCAGATTTCACTCCCTGCCGTGTCGTATTTTTGCAGGAAGATCTCTTTGGCTCCGGAAAGTTCCGGGTTGGCATGAGGGGTCATCACATAACCGGTTACGTAAACATGTTCATCGGCGGCGATTGCATTGGCAACCGCCTGGCCGTCGGCAGAGATGGATACCTGATACAGCCATTCCACAGGCAGTTTGCCTTCAGTGGCCGAAGAGCAGCCCGCAAGCAGTGAAACCATCACTATTACAACAATACCGATTGAGCGTGTTTTCATTTCATTCACCCGTTAAGGATACTCGTGGCAGAAAGCTGAGGTGCAGGCATCGTTCATGGGCATGGCGTGGTCGAAACTGTATCCGATAGAATGGCAATCCTCGCACTGGTGATCGGAGGCGATTTTTATACTGCTGTCCGGGTTTGACCTGTCGAGATGGCAGGAGGAACAATCCAGATAGCCTTCCGCCGGGTGGGGTATCAGGGGCGGCTCTCCCGGCTGGTGAGGTATCAGGGTAAACGTGGGCGGAGGCGTGGTAACCGGTGGGGTAGTTGTCGGCAGTGTTGTCGTCGTCGGTGGACTGGTTGTAGTAGTCAGCGGAGGGGTGCTGGTAAGAGGTGGCTGGGAGGTAGTAGTTGGCGTGGTGGTTGTGGTGGTTGCCGGGGGTGTGGTAGTTGCAGTTGTGGTTACAGGAGGTGTAGTCGTAGCGGTTGTAGGTGCCGGGGCAGTTGTGGTCGGTGATGTGGTAGTAAGCGTCGGCTGGGTGGAGGTGGTCGCGGTGCCACCCGAACAGGCGGCAGCTACCGGCAGTACAACCAGCAGAATGACCAGAAAAATGCCAATAAGTATCTTGTTAATCATGGACCGATTACCCACCTGCCGGTATACGTTTTTTTATTCAGCCTCGTATACGATGCTTGATAATATATTCAGCGGTACCGTTTGTCAATCATTTTTCAGGCAGAAGAATTATTTGTAATAGATTTGTAATTGTGCGGGGCGGCATGTGAAGTTATAATGACCCTCAGCCATAATCAGCCAGCGGCGCCTTCAAGTAAAATGTTACGTGATGCGTGAGGAGAAATCCCCTGGATAATACCGGTAAACCCATGCATGCCGAAATAATCTACAACCCGTTTAGCGGGCAGGTTGCTGTCCGCCATGAACTCAGTGAAGTGGTGGCTTTCTTGAACCAGCAGGGCTGGCATGTTGTTCTCAGGGAAACGTCGGAAGCGCTGGAAGCTACATATCTGGCCCGCCAGGCTGTTGAACGGGGAGCCGGGGTGGTCATCGCCGCCGGCGGCGATGGCACCGTCAATGAAGTTGCCAACGGCCTGGTAAACACCGATGCGGCGTTAGGAGTTCTTCCCGTAGGAACTTCAAATTCCTGGGCGCTTCAAATGGGAATCCCCGCATTGAAACCCATGCATCCCGGTACATCGGTGATCAAATTGATTACCAGCCTGGAAGACCGGCTGGACCATCCGTTGCCGGGCAACTACTATCGAAACGTGCTGCTGAATGCCGCCAGGGTACTGGTAGAAGGGCGTGTCGTTCCCGTGGATGTGGGTGAAGTCTCCGGCAGGTATTTTCTGATGTGGGCGGGCATAGGCATCGACGCCGCAGTCATCGAAAGCGTAACCTTAAAGGAAAAGAAAGCCCTGGGCTCATGGGCGTTTGTATTCAAGGCTATCGGTTCGGGCATGCATTACAGCGATACCGGCGTAACGCTTATTCTGGATGGAAATATCGTCAAACTCAGTACTCCCCTGATGGTGGTCAGCAATATCCAGCTCTATGGGGGAGTGATGGCTATCGGGGCCAGGGCGTATGTGAATGACGGTAAACTGGATTTATGTATCTTCAAAGGCCAGGGCTTCTTCACTTTTGTAAGCCAGGCACTGGAAATACTTGCACACCGCCACCTTCAGGATGCCAAAGTGGATTATTACCAGTGCTCGGAAATATCGATCGAATCTGCCCGTCCCCTGCCGGTACACCTCGATGGCGACCTCTTTACCCGGACCCCGGTTTCAATCAGAACCCTGCCTTCGGCCCTTAAGGTTATCATCCCTGAAGTGACACCGGCAGGCCTATTGGTTGATCAGCCTGCCGGCTAGCGGTCAAATATATTTCAGGATCCGGCTTCGCCGCGTTAATAGTCCGGGAGTTGAAGTGTATTAATTGATATCTGCATCGCCGGGTGGTAAAGTGAACGTGGCAGGGAGGTTTAGATGTCAGGGCTGATTATCCTGGCCGGTTACCTGCTGGGTTCGATACCAACTGCCTACCTGGCCGGCCGAATGCAAGGCGTTAAAGACATCCGTCGTGCTGGTGACGGCAATGTGGGTGCGCAGAATGCTTTCCGGCAGCTAGGCCCGGCTGCCGGCCTGGCAGTGGGTATCGTGGATGCTTTAAAAGGGGCGCTGGTAATCATGGCCGCGCTGGCCGCCGGTGCTCCTCAGGCGGTAGTGCTCCTGGCGGGTGTTGCTGGCGTAGCCGGTCATAACTGGCCGGTTTTCCTGCATTTCCGGGGTGGACGGGGTATGAGTGTAACCATGGGGATTTTCAGCGTATTAATAACCCTGCCTTTTCTCATAGCTGGCGTAATGGCAATCGCTGTCTTGTTTAGAACAAAGAGCGTAATCAAAACCAGCGCTGTCCTGTTCATATCTGTCCCCTTGCTGTGCTGGTGGTCAGGTGTTGAGCCAGTCCTTTTGATGTACTCCATCGTGCTGCCCTGCCTGGTGGGTCTTACCCACTTCACCCGTACCCGGCCCAGGGCAGCCAAGCCTGTGTGACGTTAAAGCTATAAAAGGAAGGTATTCAATGAGCGCAGTCTCCAACGGGTTAATCGAATGGTTGCTGCAAGGTCCACCATGGGTGGAATACGGCACCCGTATTGATCTATTGGGACAGGCACAGCATTGTCCGGAAGTTGTCCGGGCCAGGCAGGCAATGCTAAAACACCCGCAAATAGAACAGCTATTGTCTGAACTTTACACCTGGCCCGGCAGACCGATTCTTCGGCATAATGATGCCGGCCATCCTCTGCATAAGCTTGTTTTCATCGCTGATCTGGGTTTGAGTTCAACCGACCCCGAAACCAGCGGTGTTGTCGAGAGAGTCATGCAATGCAGATCGCGGGAAGGGGTTTTTCAAACTCTGGCTAACATTTCGCCTCGCTGGGGAGGCTCCGGCAGCGACCAGCCAGGCTGGATGCTGTGTGATTCACCCTCTATTCTTTACAGCCTGGCCAGACTGGGTCTGGATAAAAACCCTGCGGTGCTCTCAGCCGCAGCTCACCTGGCGGGTTTAAGCCTGGAAGCCGGCTGGCCTTGTGCCGTTTCGCCTGAATTCGGAAGGTTTCGAGGCCCCGGGCGCAAAGCCGATGCGTGCCCGTACGCTACCTTGATTACCCTGAAAGCCCTGGTTCAAATACCTGAATGGCGAAACAGCAGGGTTTGTTTGAACGGCGCTCAAGCACTTCTTGATCTCTGGGAATCGCGCCGGCAACTGAGGCCCTACCTGTTTGCCATGGGCACGGGTTTTGCCCGTCTCAAATCTCCTTTCATCTGGTATGACATCCTGCATCTTTTAGAGGTGCTGTCCAGGTTGCCGGTTTTACATAAAGACAGGCGATTTGTTGAAATGCTGGAGATCGTAAGAGGCAAGTCGGACTGTTCGGGACGTTTTACTCCCGAATCCGTATGGAAGGCCTGGGCAGACTGGGATTTCGGGCAGAAACGAGTTCCTTCTTATTATGTGACCTTACAGATATACCGTATCCTCAACCGGATTGAAGCTACAACCCAGTTGAGATAAATACTTTGAAATATTCACGGGGTTGTGCTATATTTGAGTAGAGTTCAAGTTTAGGTTATAACAAGCTTCCCGGAAGCTGCTCAAACAGTATTTTCTCAAGTATTGGATGACCAAAAACTCTAACTAAATTTTAAGAGAGGAGGTCATCCAATGAGTTTTCAGGATAAGTCCATCCAGTGTGCCGATTGCGGCGCAACCTTCACTTTCAGTGCTGAGGACCAGGAGTTCTTTCAGTCCAAGGGTTACACCAATGAGCCCAAGCGCTGCATGCCCTGCCGTTCGGCCAGAAAGTCAGAACGTTCCGGCTCCGGTTCCTATGGTGCCAGGCGCGAAATGTTCCCGGCAACCTGCGGTGCTTGTGGTAAATCCACCGAAGTACCGTTCCAGCCTCGCGGCGACAAGCCCGTTTACTGCAGCGATTGTTATCGCAAAACCCAGTCCAGATAAACTGTTGTAATTTGGAGTGTATACAGGCCGGGTTAACCCGGCCTGTATACACCTCCCGGGTAATCCTTGGTTTTTCAACAGCCAGTAACGACAAATCCGGGATAAAAGGAGCAGCCATTATGAAACTCTATGTGGGCAATCTATCATTTGATATTACCGAAGAAGAGCTTGCAGGTGAATTTGGTGCTTTTGGTAAAGTGGAGTCTGCTTCCATCGTCACCGATAGAGCTACCGGCAGACCCAGGGGTTTTGCTTTTGTTGAAATGCCGTCCAGGACTGAAGCCGAGGCTGCCATAGCAGGGCTCAACGGCAAATCACTTAAGGACCGCGTAATGATTGTCAACGAGTCCAGGCCGTCAACCGATAGCCGCAGCGGTGGTTCCGCCGGCAACCGCCGGGGAGGGACCTTTGGCAATCGCGGATATGGAGGCGGCAGCGGCCGTCCCGGTGGCGGCAAACCCAGAAGGTATTAACCATCCGCCTGGTTTATCAGGTACCAGGCTTAGAATATCCAACATTCTCTCTGTGCCAATACTGCCGGAATATCAGCAATGAAAAGGGACAGTATGAACATCTATGTGGGCAATCTTTCGCTGGAAACCACCCGGGAGGAGCTGATACAAGAATTCAGCCCTTACGGGGAAGTGGTAACGGCGAGGGTTCTAAACGATAAAGATATAGGCAGCGGGCAAAACCGCGGCTACGGATTTATCGAAATGGCCTCCAAAGACGAAGGCGTTAACGCTGTTGCCGGCTTGGACGGCAAGAAAATTAACAACCGGGTCGTCAAGGTGGTCGAAGCAATGCCGCTTTCACATAAACCCGGGCCATCGAATATTCGCTCCGGCAACCGGTTTGCCAGGAGCCGCCCGCATTCCCGCTAGTTGAAACTCGACCTGCAGCCGATATTTGCGCTTTGTCGGCCGGTGGTCATAACCTGCTTGGCCAAACAGTAGTATAATGTTGTTACCACTGTTAGCGAAGGAGCATTGACCTGTCAGAATGAGGCAAAGTAAAAGCGCTTACTCTCCCCACTCTATAGAGAAAGGCCCGCCGGTTACTCTCCAGCATGTAAAACGGGTTTTCGGTTACGCCCGGCCATACAAAGGATGGCTTCTGGCGATGCTGTTTATCACCCTGGTTACCGCCGGGCTTTCACTTTTAAACCCTCTGATACTCCGGGATCTTATCGACCGCACCATTCCGTCGAAGGATTTGACCAGGCTGATCTGGCTGACGGCGGCTCTGGTAGCCGTCCCTTTGTTTTCCAGCGGATTGAGCGTCCTTGGCAAACAAACCAGCGCCCGGGTAGGCGAAGGCGTAATTTTTGACCTGCGCTCGGCTTTATTTGCACACCTGCAGCGCATGTCCCTCAGTTTTTTTACCCGCACCAAAACCGGTGAACTGATGAGCCGGCTTAACAATGATGTAACCGGCGCCCAGAACGCCATTACCAATACCTTTATAGAGATATTTACCAATCTTGTACAGGCGGTCATTATTCTCAGCGTGATGCTTGCCCTGGAATGGCGCCTGACACTGGTCAGCATACTGGTTTTCCCGCTGTTTTTAGCCGTTGCCCGCAACCTGGGCAACCGCCTGCGTGATGTAACCCGTCTGCAGCTCGACCTGAACGCCAAAATGAACGCCATGATCGGTGAACTGCTCAATATCAGCGGCGCCTTGCTGGTTAAACTGTTTGGCAGGGCGGCAGAGGAAGACCGCCGTTTTCAGCAGCGTGCCCGCCAGGTGAGCGAGGTCGGCATTCGCCGCTCGGTGACGGGCTCGATGTTTTTTGCCAGCATAGGTTTATTGAGTGCGGTAGGCGTTGCCCTCGTGTATGGTTTTGGAGGGTATCTCGTCATCCAGCAGACCCTGACCATCGGTACCATCGTAGCGCTGGGGGCTTACCTGGGCAAGCTGTATGGTTCTCTCCAGACTCTTACCAACGCACCGGTAAACTTCGCTACCTCGATGGTCAGCTTCGAGCGTGTTTTCGAGGTACTGGACCTGCCGCTGGGAATAAATGAAGCTCCGGATGCTGTCGTCCTGGGCCAGTCCAGGGGCGTTTTGGAATTTCAGGACGTGAGCTTCAGTTATACCAGGGATGGCAGCGGACTATTGAAAGAGGTGCACCGCTTCGGGCAGCTTCAGGATGTAAGCACGGTGCTTTCAGCTGAACCGTCTCTTAAGGCTCCTGTTTATGAACGTGACAACGGGCAGGAAAGGGTGGAACCGTTGTCACAGGCCCGGGAACAGGCGCTGGAAAACGTGTCCTTTCGGGCCGAACCGGGCAGCCTGGTAGCCCTGGTCGGCCCCAGCGGCGCCGGAAAAACTACGCTTACATACCTGATCCCCCGTCTGTATGACCCCACCGGCGGGCGCATACTGCTGGATGGATTAGACCTGAGAAATATCAGGCTCGATTCCCTCGCACAGCAAATCGGCATGGTTACCCAGGAGACGTTTCTGTTCCACGATACCGTTCGTGTAAACCTCCTATACGCCAGGCATGATTCCGGACAGAAGGAAGTAGAAGCCGCCGCACGCGCCGCCAATATTCACGACTTCATCATGGAAATGCCCGATGGCTACGAGACTGTCGTTGGTGAAAGGGGATACCGGCTGAGCGGCGGCGAGAAACAAAGGATAGCCCTGGCCCGGGTAATTCTGAAGGACCCGCGCATACTGGTGCTGGATGAGGCCACCAGTTCTTTAGACAGCCAGTCAGAAGCCCTCATACAGGAAGCGCTCGGCCGTGTCATGAAGGACCGCACGAGCATTGTAATCGCTCACCGTTTAAGCACGGTACTTTCGGCGGATTTAATCCTGGTAATGGACCGGGGCAAAATCGTGGAACGCGGCACGCATGCCAGCCTTCTAACAAAAAACGGGATGTATTCCAGGCTTTACCAAACCCAGTTTCATCCCAATGCCGGCTAGCCGGTCCGGCAAGCCTCAATCCATGTGGTGCGGCGCCCTTGCCGCTGGTGGTTTACCCATAAGAACCATGGCAAAATTCTGGATCCTCCTGCCGGTTTTGGGGTCGGCGTCGTGCCAGCGGGCCAGGAATTCCTCCCTCGTCAGCCAGGTATGGCGTGGGGATGCCGGGTCTTCGAAGATGATAATGTCGGCCTGGTAGCCGATAATAACCACATAATGGCCGTCCTCGAGGTCCTGTTTCCATTCCTCCAGCGTCATGTATCTTTCTGCCCATGCCTGGACAAGCACAATCACCGGGTAACCGGCATCGATAAACTGCTTTACCTTTCCCAGGCTTGTTTCTTCAGCGGCATAAACCTCAAAGCCCTTTTTACGGGCATAGGCAATCAGGTTGTCGAAATGGGTGCCGTCCTGGTCGGTCTTCAATGCCCGGCGGAGCCGGTCGCCCCTGACTTCCACGCCGAAGTACTCCATAACCACCTGCAGGGCCGTAGCGCCGCAGTCAAAGTCGTAGCTCTGCCGGCCGCTTCTAAGGTTTATCATTTCATCTCCTTAAATCCGGGCTCATTTTTAGCAGCATGGCTGCCAGTGCCCCGGCAAAGGCTCGGCGCAGCATCTCAAGCGCCGGCAGGTCCGGAGTTCCATCGCTGTTCATATAAAGCGCCTGGTTGGTTTCCTGTAAAATTGCCGGCACCCTGTCTCCAACCCGACGCTCAGCATCTATCGAATGCCGGCCGCACACATGGCCGTAAACATAGTGGTAACCGGATTCATTTACGGTAATTTTGATACCCTTTAGCCTTGCATGCAGTTCTTCGGCGTAGGTATGGATGAAACCTTCGGGGCAGAAGCGCTGCACCGCTCCATCCGGTTTCAATACCTGGTAGTTCATAAGCTCTATCTGGTTGGCAGACACTCCCCTGGCGGTTACGGTCGAATGCCCATCCAGCATGAATATCTTGCCCCGGATTATGTTTTGGCTGATGGTGCGGTGAAATCCGTCCAGGTATTTACGCGCCAGGCGGCGGCGTAATTTTTCGGCCGGTTCATGCCCTGCTTTATAGACCAGCCTGCCCAGGGCGTCGACCAGGGGTACGGCGCTGTCGAGTTCATCCGGATTGCGGTTGGCTTCGAGTATCAGACTGGAATAGGGAAAAACAAGAGGCTTGCCAGCCAGTATATCCTCGAAACCATACAGCCAGTGGGTGTACCAGTCCACGTTTTTCGCCAGAGAAGGATATTTGTCCGAAAGCGATTCAAACGGAATCTCGGCCGGAACTATTATTCCGGAGTGGGGTACTACTACCAGGAGCTGCTTGATTTTCAACGGTTTTTTCCTGATATATTTTACGCCAGCAGGTATTGAAAATGAAACTCATCTAAGGTTTCGTGTTGCCGCCGATGTGCGCAGGGGTTATAATCCGGTTATGATCTGCCCTGCGGATGGTGCCGTGATGCACCCGGTTGAAGTGCTGTCCCACTATGATCTGCCGGTTATCATCGAGCAGTGTCCTGAGTGCGGTGGGCTGTGGTTCGACGAAATGGAACTCGGCCGGGCTAAATCCGGCGAAGCTGAGAAAATAGATCCGGTCGATACCGAAACGCTGAACCAGGTGAGTTTTATGAGCACCGAAAACCTGAATTGTCCCAGGGATGGTACGGACCTTGTCCGTTTTCAGGATCCTTTTTTCCCGCCGGAGATAATCCTCGAACGCTGCAGTTCATGCAACGGAACCTGGCTGAACCGGGGAGAATTTACCAGGTTCCAGCAATTTCGTAAGCAACAGTCGGGAAAGCGCGAATCTGAAGCTCCAAGCGCCCAGCTCAGGCAAGGAATCGAAAAATTGCTGGAGGTGCATGAGTCGGGAGGCTACAGCCGGACCCTGGAGAAACTGGGCAGTTTCCTTTCTTCTCCGGTTGAAAATTACCCACTGGATTTGACGGGGGCAAGTGGAAACTCGAGTCCGGCAGGCGGTGTTGCCGCAACTGCCCTCAATATCGTTATCGCCCTGCTGAGAGCCTTTGTTTTAAGGTGCTGAGGGCAGTTATCTTAATAAGGAGTAATCGTTGAGAGTCGGCAAAGAATTTGTAAGCCAGTTGTTCCGGGCCGCCAGCATGCAGAGGTGGAACGACAAGATGCGCCCTATCGAGTTTACCGAGCTGGACAAGCAGGCCCACAAGATGATAACCGCTTACCTTCTGGCCAAACTGGAGGAAAAGCATTCTGCGGTTAACTGGATCGAGATCATCGAAGGCGGTATTTTCGAGCTTTTACAGCGGACGGTGCTTACCGATTTGAGGCCGCAGATTTTTCACCGCATAAAGGCAGATAACAAGAAATACCAGGCTCTCAACGACTGGGCCTATAATGAGCTCGAACCCGCAATCGAGCCCCTGGGTACCGGGTTCTGTGAAAGGTTTCGAGCCTATTTCAACACCAGCGATGACTGCATGAGCAAGCGCCTGCTGAGCGCCGCTCATTTCTACGCAACCCGCTGGGAATTCAAGTTTATCGAAAATGCCAACCCCGGCGGATACGAAATATCCAAAATCCGCGGTGAAATACAAGCCGGCATAGAAAAGTACTACGACCTGGAAAGCATGAAGGAAATCACCCTCTATCCCAGGTACAGCGATTTTCTCGATCTGTGCGGGGAGCTCCGCTTTCAACTCCGCTGGAGCACCATTCCCCGGGTCCCCAGGACATCGGTATTGGGCCATATGCTTATGGTGTCCATACTTGCCTACCTGTTTTCCGTACAGATCGGCGCCTGCCGGTCCCGCTGTATCAACAACTTCTATACCGGCCTTTTCCACGACCTGCCGGAAGTGCTCACGCGCGATATCATCTCCCCGGTCAAAAAGTCCAGCCCGGCGCTGGCCGAGCTTATCAAGCAGTATGAAAAAGAGGAGATGGCAAAGGTTTACGGACTGCTGGATGACGCCTGGCACTCAGATATCCAGCTTTTTGCCGAGGACGAGTTCAGCAGCGTGGTGCACCTGGAAGGAAAACCGGTAAAAAAGACCTTCGAGGAGATAGAGGCAGCCTACAACTCTGATGAGTACAGCCCCAGGGACGGCGGCCTAGTCAAGGCGGTCGATGAACTGTGCGCTTTTGTCGAAGCCTACTCCTCCACCGCCAACGGGATTTCGGCTCCCGAGTTGAACCAGGCAATCACATCCATCCGCCGCTCCTACACCGGCAGGACGGTTGCCGGCATCGATTTCGGCAAACTGCTGGAGGAGTTCAGCTAGACTGCCCGGTTTCACCCCCTGACGTGTTGAGTTTGTCCAGCGACACTGCTACACTACGGCAACCGGCTTCCGTGTAAGCAGGAGGGGTGGTATGGCAAGCAGGATTATTGAGCTTTCCGGCGGTAAACTGAGAAGAGAAATCAACCTCCCGGCCCTGGTTGCGGCCATGATCGGCATAAACATCGGAGGCTCCCTGTTCGTTCTCACGGCAATGGCTGCCGGCCTTACCGGCCCTTCTATCATATTTGCCCAGCTTTTATCGGCTTCCCCTGTATTGCTGGGCCTGATACCCTACCTGGTTCTGACTTCTGCCATACCTGTCAACTGCGGCAACTACCAGTACGCCAAGCTTTTTTCGCGGCCGCTGGCCGTAGCTGGATGGTGGGGCCTGTTCGCTGCTATTCCACTGGGTGCACTGCCGCTGTTTGCTATCGCCACGGCCAAGCTCATCATCATCCTCTTTCCCGGTTTGCCTCTGATGGGTACGGCGATCGCCGTGATGAGTGTATTTTACCTGCTCAACCTGATAGGGGTTAAGGCCACTACCTATGTGCAGCTCGGGGCGGTAGCCCTGCTGATTGCGGCGTTGTCTACTTTTATAATCGGCGGTATTCCGGCTATCGAAGCGCAAAACCTGTCGCCAATGTTTACCGGAGGGGTTCTGGGGTTTATCGGGGCATCCGCTCTGCTCTATACCCTGCTGGCAGGTGGTTTGTTCGGCATCGAAATCGGCGGCGAAGTAAAAAATGCCAGCCGGACTATTCCCAGGGCAATCGTAATCAGCACTGTAATAGCGCTGGCGCTATACCTGCTAATCGAACTGGTGGCGGTTGGCGTTCTCGATTCCCGGGCATTTGCCGATGCAGGTACCCTGGGCGCTCCGGCAGAGGTGTTCCTTGCCAACCCGTTTTTAGGCTTGTTTATCATCGGCGGCGGCATTCTGGCATCCATTACTACTATCAATCTGACTCTTACCGCTTCCGGCCGTTACGTGATGGCATCCTCCGGTGACCGCATGTTTCCAGCTTTTTTCAGCGCGGTCAACCGCAGATTCGGCACGCCCCACTGGGGGTTAACACTTGCCTGGGGGCTTTCCGTGATTTCAATGCTGGCAAATCCTTCCCTGCAAACGCTGGCGGCGATGCTCAATTTCGGGTTGCTGTTTATGGTAACGCTGGTTCTGCTGGCTGCCTTCCGGCTGCCGGAAAAACATCCGGAAATCTACCGTAATTCAAAAATTAAATTCGGCCGGAAAACCCTCAAGGCTGTTTCCGCCATTGCTGCCGTTATCAACATATTCTTCATGCTTATTCTGGCAACTGCAGTAATGCAGGCTTTTCTGATATTCAGCGGTTTTCTGGCTCTGGGTATGGCGGTTTACTTTATTCGCAAGAAACAGCTTGGCAGGGTTCCGCTCCTGGTTACCTGCAATGATTAACCGACTTTATGCCGGGACGCGGCTATTCTGCCGGCACAATTGGGTTGCCTGGTCAAGGGCGCGGCTGGCCTCAACTGCCAGCATATGGGTTTCTTTATATCTCTTTTGGCACCTTTCGACACATTTATTGTAGTCGTGGCCGGTTTTATCCGGATATACCATGCCGCATAATATGCATTTTGCCATGTGATGCCCCCCATTTTTGTGGTTTGTCCGGTTGCCTTCGGAGAAGGATGTGGTTTCAGGTAGTGGTATCCTCTCTATTATCCGGGCAAGCGGCGCATCTGGCAATATACATCCAGGTAGTTTTCGGGCTACAAAATCGGGTAGTTTTTCGTCCAATCCAGTCTGTTGCAGGCTATTGCCCTGGCGGGAACTCCCTTCCCAGAGTACTTGAGCTGTGTTAGAATCAATGCCGGATGTACGGGCAAATACCCCGGCCGGTTAAAAACTCTAAACCGCGCCTGATATTTGACCTTGTTTACAGGAGGCGAACAAATGAAGTTTTTATCCTGGAAAGATCTGGAAGTTCTGGCACACACCAGCGCAAACCCGGCAGTTTCTATTTATATGCCAACCAGCCGTAAAGGGAACTATGAGCAGGACCCTATCAGGTTGAGTAATCTGCTTCGGGAAGCAGAAAAGCGCCTCGTTGAATCTGGATTGCGTACACCTGAAGCAGGCAAACTGCTCGAACCCGCCCGGCAGATGCTGGATGATGCCTATTTCTGGCAGCACCAGGGGGATGGGCTGGCTATTTTTTCAGCCCCACAGGTGTTTGAACATTACCGCGTACCGTATAAATTTGATGAACTGGTGATCGTTGCCGGTGGCTTTCACATAAAGCCCCTGCTGCCGCTTTTTACCGAAGATGAAGCCTTTTACGTCCTGGCCATAAGTGAAAATCATCTCAGGCTGCTCCAGTGCAGCCGGTACGCCGTCCGCCAGGTAACCCCGGATGAAGTTCCCTCAAGCCTGGCCGAAGCCCTGCAGTACGACCAGACGGAAAAACAGCTGCAGTTTCACAGCGGCGAGCAGGGAGGCGGCGCCGCCATTTATCACGGGCATGGCATCAGTAAAGATTATGAAAAGGATAAATACCTGCGCTACTTTCAAAAAGTGAACAAGGGCCTGCAGGAGGTTTTAAAGGATGAGCGGGCGCCGCTGGTGCTGGCCGGGGTGGATTACCTTCATCCAATTTACCGCAAAGCCAACACCTACCGGTATCTAATGGAAGAAGGTATCGAAGGCAACCCGGATGAATTAAGAGAAGAAGAGTTGCAGCAAAAAGCATTGGTTATCGTTCAACCCTACCTGGAGCGCAGAAAAAACGAAGCGCTTGCCCAGTACCATGAAGCTCATGCCAAAGGATTGGCAACCGACTGGCTGGAAGATATTGTCCTGGGCGCAGCCGACGGGCGGATCGCAACGCTTTTTGTAACCGTAGGTATGCAGATCTGGGGCCGTTTTGATATCGAAAACCGGAAGATTTACCTCTATGAACAGGAAGAAACCGGTGCGGAGGATTTGCTCGATGCAGCTGCGGTCGAGACGCTGGCCAGGGGAGGGGTTGTCTACGCCTTGAAACGTGAAGAAATGCCTGGCACCCAGCCGGCCGCGGCGATACTCAGGTATTAGTATAAAATCCCGGCTACCCCGGACTGCTGCGTCTCAGAGTAAGTGAAGCCAGTATCAGCAATGCGGCGGCAAAGGCTCCCAGCACGCCGACTTCTTTGCCAATATCTGCCAGGCTTTGCCCCTCCAGCATCAGCGCCCGGATGCCGTCCACGCCGTAGGTCAGCGGCAGAAACCGGGCTGCCCACTGCAGATAGTCCGGCATCTGCGCTACCGGCCACAACAGCCCGCACAGGAATATCTGGGGCACTATCACCAGGGGTATAAACTGCATCATCTGGAATTCGTTTCGGGCAAATACAGAAAAGAAGGTGCCCAGGCACACCGCACCCGCGCCGATAAGCACCTGGAATACCAGGATCTGCCACAGTTCGCCACGGTAGGTTATATCCAGCACGTAAACCATATAAAAGAAGATGATCAGTGTCTGGAGCAGGGCAAACAATAAAAACCCCAGCAGGTAGCCGCCGACTATATCCAGCCTGGAAACCGGGGATGCCAGCAGCCGCTCCAGCGTACCCTGAGAGCGCTCTCTTAGAAAACTGATGCCGGTAAGCAAGAAGCCGAAAAAGAGTATCAGCACCGCCAGTATCGCCGGGAATATATAATCCAGAGTCTGCTTATCCGGTATGCTCACGCCCACCAGGCTGGCAATAACCAGCGGCACCAGCACGAGCAATGCCAGGGTGCGCCGGTCGCGCACCAGCTGGCGGATGATTCTGCCGGCGATGGTAAACGTACTAGTCGTCACCGGCTGGCGCCTCGCCTTTGTGGATAAAATAAAGGAAAGCCTCTTCCAGGCTGGCATTGCAGTTGCCGGTGGCAGACTGCAGTTCGGCGGGTGAACCCTGCGCAATTACTCTTCCCTGCCGCAGGAAAACGAGCTGTTTGCAGTGGGCGGCGTCGTCCATGGTGTGGCTGGAAATAATAAGGGTAGTGCCGGCGCTGGTCAGGTTTTCGAAGTGCCCCCAGAAATGGGCCCTGAGTTCCGGGTCGAGCCCCACGGTCGGCTCGTCCAAAAAGAGCAAGGGCGGCCGGTGCACGATGGCACACCCCAGGCTCACCCGCTGTTTCATGCCGCCGCTCAGCTTGAGCACCGAGGTCTTTCGCCGGCTCCACAGGTCAATGAGCTTGATAACCTCTTCCACCCTTTGGACTCTCTGCAATTTATTCTTCATGCCGTAAATACGGGCAAAGAACTCGATATTCTGCTCTACGCTCAGTTCCTGGTAGAGGGCCGGCAGCTGGGGCATGTACCCCGTGGAGCGGGCACGGGCAGGGGAGGGAGGCTGGCCCAGGCAGTGGATGGTGCCGCCGGCCGGTTTGAGCAGGCCGACCATCAGCCGTATCAGCGTTGTCTTGCCGGAGCCGTTGGGGCCCAGCAGGCCGAAACTGGTGCCCGGGGGAACTTCCAGGGAAAGGCCGTCGATAACCTTCAACCGGCCATAGTTGAAGGTCAGGTTGCGTATGGCAATTGCACTATCGGCTGCCAGATATGCCTCCGCGATATGGATTTTCAGGTATCGACGAATTATGGCACCGGTCATAATTTAAAGTCAATAGCTTGTAATTGTCAGGATGCAGGCACCGGGCTCGATCACTGAAACACGGACTTAAGGTTGGGTTATAATATCAACGGTATGATCAAAAAGTGTTGTCAGCGGGTAAAGGATATATCCTCAAAAGTTTTCAGCCTGGTCACCCGGGCCTTTTATGCGGTGCTGTATTTCCTCTTCTATATTCCCTGTGGCGGCAAACGGGCATTTCGTAAAAAGTTCTTTAATTTTATTAACCTTCAGCCGGGCGACAGAATACTGGATTTATGTTGTGGGCCCGGGCAAGTGGCGGCTGAGATATTAAAATGCACCCTGGATATCGAGCTGGTAGGGGTGGATATTTCCGGGGACGCCATTCGAACCGCCAGGAATAAAAACCAGCATGCCCGGGCAGTCTTTATACAATGTAATGTTACCGAGCTGCCTTTTGAAGGTCCCGAGTTCACGAAATGCATATTTTCTTTCGGTATACATCATTTGACGGAGGTGGACAGGCAAAGGTCTTTAAACGAAATCCACCGGGTTCTTAAGCCGGAGGGTTTGCTCTATATTGTCGAATATAATTCCCCGGAAAGCGGGCTACAGAGACTTAATGCTCTTGTTTTCGCCTGGCTTGACCAGAGCGGCGAAGCCTACAAGATGGTCAAACAAAAAAGCCTGGCGGCCGAACTCGAACGGGGCGGCTTTATAATAAAGGACAGATTGGTTACCTGCGGGGGAGCAATTCAATTAATTAGGGCACAGAAGCGGACTACGCTTGAGGAATTTGCGTAGCATGTAAGATGTAAAGCAGATGCCTGGCGTGGCGATTATTTCTTTACGTGTATATTAATTTCCATGCCCATTGCTTCGGCTACCTTGAACAAGGTTCCAAGCGTCACATTGCTGTTGCCGCTTTCAATACGGCATATCGCTGGTTGTTTCATGCCGATCTTCCTGGCGAGTTGTCGCTGACTGATGGCCAATTCATTTCTGCGTGCAATCAACGCAGAAATGATAGCGTATTTGGGTTTTGGTGAGTCATAACGACTCCTTAAATCAGTATTGTTTAACAGTTCAGATTTTAAGTCTTCAAAATTAGTGCCTTCCATATTTCTCCTGTCTGGTTATTATGAGAGTATCTTACAGCTTTCATGATAACATCTATGTTATCAGAGGACAATTCAATATACAGGTGTTTACAGGTTAAGATCCGGATAGGTGATTATTCATGCGCTGTTCTGCGATTCTGCGTAGCAACCGGGTGTGACGTATTTTGACACACTATGACCAGTCTTGCTGGTAATATGTTTTAAAGGTAAAGACATGCAGGAAGAAACAGAAACTACACAGAAGGGATTGAGCCGTCGTCAGTTCGCATATTTGGCGCTTTACGTACTGGGTTTGGTGATTGCTTCCATTTTTATCCACGAAGCCGCCCATATTGTTATGGCACTTATTAAAGGCGTGCCGTTCGGTGAGATGAAAATCGGCTTCTGGGGCATCAACCCTTCGGTTACGCTGCCGCAGGGGCTGGATGAAAGCGTTAAAACACCCATCTTTTATGCCGGCGGCTTTACCACCGGCGTACTGCTCGTTATGCTTTATTTCATCTACTGGGTAAGAAAGTACCATCGCGAAGCCGCTAAAACCTCTTTCCGTCATCGCGAGGAGGGCGAAGCCCGACGTGGCGATCTCTTGCGACCTGGCACCTTCGAGTTTGCCGCACTCACTTCGCTCGTTCGCAAAGACGATTCGGATGGTATTGAGGCTGCCACACCTGCTCCGCAGGCTCGCAGAGACGAGGAGATAGGTCATCGCGAAAATTGCGAAATCAATTCGGGGCGATCCCGCCTGACCTGGGCGCTGGGGCTGGCCACCATCGCCTTGGCTGCAGTGGAATTTGCCAACGGCTACCTGGAAGGCCGCTACCACGGGGCTTACCTGTACGGGGCTACCACCCTGCTTTCACCCACCCACCTGCTGACCATCGGCTGGATTCTCTCGGCAGTAGTACTGCATCTGGGCATGTGCCCCAGGAAAAAACTCGTTTACCCAGCCGAATCCTAACGGCTGCCGCCGGCTTCAATCACCGCATCGATTTTTCGTCTGGCCTCGGCGGTAAGAGCCTCGATATCCCCCAGGTTGATTTCCCTGCCGGCAGAAAGGAAAAGCAGGCTCACTTCCCTTACCGGTTTGCCGGTAAGCTCGCTTACGGCCAGTGCGTACAGCCCGGCCTGCAGGCGGTACTGTTCAAGCTTGACGGAGTCTGTGAAATCTAATACGACATCTGTCTTGTAATCGGCAATTACCAGCCCGTTTTCCTCTTCGAACAGCAGATCTATAAACCCCTCGATTTGCCGGTTCCCGTGCCCCAGGCTGATAAAAAGCTCCCGGTAGAATCTGCCGGATGCCACGGCGCGCCTGACGGTGGGCATCGCCAGGGCTTTTTTCACCAGCCGGACAACTTCGGCTTCCCGTTCGGGTATGCCTTCGGCGTCCGCCTGGGAGCGGCTGATCTGCTCGATGTCTTTACCCGTTGCCAGGTCTATGGTCTGCAGTACGCTGTGCACCGCCCGGCCCAGGCTGGTGCCGCCGCGGCCCTTGCGGAAATAGACCTCGCCCGCCTCCGCCTCTTCTTCCGGCTGGCGGGTAAGTGTAGTCACGGCAACAGCCGGTGTGATGGAAGCAGTTTGAATAAGGCGCTTATGGCGCTCAATCCAGGCCAGCCTTTCTGCCGGGCTGTCGATTGCATCTGCCTGCTGGCTCCGCAGTTTTTGAGCCGGTGCCGCCTCCAGGCGGGAAGAATCGAGGGTGCGCCAGCCGCAGCCGGTTCGTTCGGCGATTTCTTCTATAATTTCATTTATAGCGTGGCTGTTTTTACCGCGGTAGAGGCTCACCAGCAGGTAGTCCCGCGCGCGGGTGGAGGCCACATACATCAGCCGGATTTGTTCTGCCCGCTCAGCTTCCTTTTCGCGCTCTTCGGCGGCTTCGTAGCAGGCGGTGTAAAATACCCTGTCTTTAGAGCCCAGCTTGACCTGGCAGCCGCCATCAGCACCGAATATAACCGGGTGGGCGAACTCCTTGCCACTGCCCAGCCCGGCCAGGATAACCACCGGAAACTCCAGCCCCTTGGCGGCATGCATGGTCATGATTCTGACGGCATCCTCATCCGTTTCCGGCACGGGGATTTCCACCATGCGCGCCTGTTCTTCCATCTGCCGGCTCATCCAGTCGATAAACACCCTCAGGGAGCGCTCGCCGATGGAAGAAAAAGCCCTTGCCTGTTCGGTTACCAGTTTCAACCGCCTCAGCCGTTCCCGGGGGCGGGTTCTGCCGAAGGCAAGCTCGGCCATGCGCCGCTGGCGGATAAAGCTTTCGATAAGCAGGTCCACCGGTTCGAAGATGCGCCGCTGGTTGTATTCAGCCAGCACTTCGAGCGCTCTGCCCACCCGGCCGCCGCCGCTGCCCGGGCTGGTGTAATCCAGCTCGCCGCCCGAGTCCACAAACTCCACCAGTTCCACATCGCTGATGCCGAACGCGCTGGAGCGAAGCGCCGCCACCAGCGCTACCCTGTCTGCCGGGGAATCGATAGCCTTCAGGCAGTTTAGCAGGTCGCGCACGTCCTGGGAGCCCAGCACGAAGGATTCGCTCTCCACCCGGTAGGGGATTTCTGCCCCGTCCAGCGCCCTTTCTATGTAGGGCAGGTTGGTGCGCCTTGGCATCAGGATGCAGATGTCTGAGTATTTTACCGGGCGCAGCTGCCCGCTTTCCTTTTGCCTTATTTGCCAGCCGCCCTTATCGATATTGCTGATTATCCCCGCAATACCCGAGCCTTCTGCCAGTTTGACCTGGTAAGCCCTGCCTTCCACCTGGCTGCCGAAGCGGTAGACTCCCATTCTTGGTTCACCGGCGGCATCGTTCCAGCTGGATGACAGATTTACATAACCAGCTTGAATACCGGGGTTGCCTTCGCCCATCCACTCTTCAAAAACGCTGTTGACCCAGCCGATTACCGGCTCCTGGGAACGGAAGTTCTGTTCCAGCCGCACCGGTTCGCCGCCCAGCATGCCGCTTACCTTCTGCACCGCGGCGATATCAGCCCGGCGGAACCGGTAAATGGACTGCTTGGGGTCGCCGACTACAAACAGCTTGCCGGGCTCGATGCTCAACCGGCGCCAGTCAGCCTCGGTAAAGGCTTTCTCTCCCATCACGCCGAAATCCGCCGCCAGGAAAAAGGCAATCTCGGCTTGAATGGGGTCGGTATCCTGGAATTCATCTATTAAAATATGGCTGAACTTCCCCTGGAAGTACCGGCGCACTTCGGGGTTGTCCCGCAGCAGGTCACGCGCCAGCACCAGAAGATCGTGAAATTCGAGGGTGCCGTGAGCCAGCCGCTCAATAGCCCACCGCCTGATAGCTCCTGCCAGATCTTCCAGCAGGGGCACCAGGCAGGCGCTGCGCAGAGCCAGTTCTTCTGCGGTGGTGCGTTCAGCAAATTCCCGCAGAACGGCTTTTACCGCCTCACAGCCCGGCAAACCGGTTTCCGGGTCCTCGTTCCAGTTCTTTTTCTGGCCGGCATTCGGCGCCAGTTTGCCGAAATCCTTAACGGCACGCAGCGCAGCCTCCCGGCCGGTTTTTTCAAGCACTATTCTGCCCAGCAGTTCCAATACGTTCTGCAGGTGGGAGGCGAGCTTGTCGTTGCAGCCGGGTATTGCCAGCGCCTGCAGCCAGCGAAGACGCTTGAGGGTTTCGGCAAGGCTGGTAATATAGTCATCCCCCTCGGCCTCAAAGGCAGCAAAGCGCTCCGGCAGCCGGTCGTAGTTGGCATGCAGTACGCCAGCGGCATTCTTGAGCCCGTCCGTTTTAAGGCCCATCTGCATAGCCTTTAGCAAAACCGGTGCCACCTGCTCACTATCCATCACCCCGTCCAGCCACTCCTGCCACTTTTCCTCGAAGCGGATGCCGGCTTCCATTTCAGCCGAAACATCGAAGTTGGGCGGCAGGCCGGCTTCGAAGGGCTTCTCCCTAAGAAGGGAGCCGGCAAAGCTGTGCAGGGTTGAAATGCAGGCCTCGTCGAAATTCTCCAGCGCCGCCTGGCAGCGGTTCTTTTCCTCCTGCCCGGCTTCCGGGTCCGCCGCACGTTCCTCCAGCCGGCTTCTGACCCGGTCTTTGAGCTCGGCCGCGGCGGCTTCAGTGAAGGTGATAGCCCCGATGCGGCTTATTTCGCCGGCGCCCCGGGCAACCAGGTTGCAGATGCGCTCCACCATCACGGTGGTCTTGCCGGTACCGGCGCCCGCTTCCACGAAGAAGGTGCTTGCCAGTTCGTTTTCAATGCACTGCCTCTGCGACTGGTCAACCGGTACAATATCTGCCATCACTGCTCTTCTCCATCAGCGCCACCGCCGGCCATACCCAGGTACGGACCGATCTTTGGGCTGGCGGACTTTCTTTCCCAGGCAAGGTAAACGTCTGCCGGGCAGATGGTGGCATAATCACAGTAGCTGCAGTTGGGCTTGCCTTCCCCACCCGGGTTGGCCGGGAAAAGCCCGCTTTCTATACCGGTTACGATGGTGGCTACCAGTTCGCTGAATTTCTGTTCGAGTTCCGGGTTTAATTCTATTGCCTTACGGCCGAAGCCGCCTTTGGAAGAAACCAGCCAGTAGGCCGCTTTCATTTCACACTCTTCCCCGAACCGGGTTTTGGCCGCCAGGGCATAAACCGGCAGCTGGAGGCGGGTACCGTTTTTCAACGGGTCCTCCTTCATCCTGGAGAAACCGTAATCGCCGCCGGTCTTGTAATCTATCACCAGCGCGGTGCCCTCCCCGGCATCGATACGGTCGATAACGCCCCTGAAGGCAATCTTTCTTCTTTCAGCCAGATTGATGGATGCTTCTGGGGTATCGCCCCCGAAGCCGAACTGCCACTCCACTGCCACCGGCTGGGTTCCCATCTCGGCGCGCATCTGGTTGTCTTTTTCCAAAAACTTTTCGAGGTCGGCCAGGATTTCATCTCTGGCAACCTGCCATAACAGCCTGCGGCCGGTGATGCCGCTGGCTTCAGCCGCGTCCAGTTCTTCGGCGGCAATGCCCAGCAGCAGTTCCCGGTGGCCCTCGTTCCAGGGCTGGCCGCGTTCCGGCAGATTCCCAGCAGAGATTACACCGCCGATGAAGCGCTCCAGGATGCGGTGCACCAGGGAGCCGCGGTCCAGCGCTGAAATGGTGGTTATTTCCTCCGGTTTTTCCAAAACCTCGATTTTCAAGACATGCTTCAAAAAGTAGCTGAAGGGGCAGCTTGCCCATTTCTCCAGCTGGGTGGGCGAGCGGGGAGTCTCACCCGGGATGCCCAGCCTGGGGCTGGAACCGGCCAGGGCGGCTAAGCTGCCGTCCCAGGCGCTAAATTCCGCGCCTTGTCTGGATTTTTCAGCCTCCAATGCCCGGGCAAATTCTTCTTCGCCTGCCACCAGGAAATGGCCCTCCAGCCTTCTGCCCAGTTTGTGCCAGCCGGCCAGGGAGTGCATGTCATAATCATAAGTATCAGCCGGCACCAACTCGCCCAGTTCCGCCAGGCTGTGGTAAATGGATTTGATTACCGTAAGCCAGCTTTCCCCGGCAAATTGTTCCAGGTTGGAGCCGTTGACGGCTGTAAAGTCATCCCCGGCAGGTGCGTTAGCCTCGAAATAAGCCCGGTGCAAACCGTTTGCTTCTGCCACCAGCCAGGCGGCGGGGTAGCTCCGGCGAGCGCCGGCACCGCCGGAACGGGCAAAGGAAAGGAAGCGCTGCCCGGCAAAGCCCGTTACCGCCAGGTAAAGCCGCCGCTCTTCGGCGCGGCGCCGCTTGCTCAACTTCAGCGGGTTTTCATCCCCAAGTTCCAGCCGCATATGGTCCGGGATAATGGCATCTTCCCAGCCATGGGGTGGAAAGCCGCCTTCGGCCATGCCCAGGATATGAATTACGTCAAAACTCATGCCGTGGGCGCTGGCAAGCTGGCCGGTAAACACCCCGGTACCGGTGGCCCCCAGCCGGCCGGAGCTTGAACCGAGGCTGTCTTTCAAAGCCTGGGTAAACGCGGCAAGGCTCACCGGGCCGGGTTCGATTGCTTCCAGCCTGCCCAACTCACCCACCGCGGATATTACTTTCTCGTATTTGGCTTGCTCGCTTTCAGCCCAGCGGGGCGAGGCAGTGTATATTTTCATCACTTGCGTTGCCCACCGGGCAAGTTCAGCCCAGCCGGCGCCGTTGGCCGGCGGACGGTTTGCCCACAACCCGGCAACGAAATCCTTCAACCGCTCTGCGGCTTCCAGCCGGGCTTTATCCCTCTCCAGCGCCGCGCTTCCGGCTTCTGCCTGGTAAAATACCTTTTTACGGTACTTGCGGCTGCTTTCTGCCTGGTAGCTTGCCAGCCGCTGCTGCCACTGCTGGGCGCCTGCAACGATGCCGGCCTTGCCGGATACCTCTTCCCACAACGCGGCAGTCTGCCGGGCGCTCTTATTATCCGCCCCGGTTTCAACCGGGGATTCGGCCACCCAGCGCAGCAGGGCTTCCCGGGAAAGGTCCGTTTCGAACACGTTCAAAAGGTTCAAAAGTGCCCTGCCGGCGGCGCTGTCTGCCAGCGGCAGGGGGTCCGGCCCGGCAGACGGGATACCAGCCAGTTCGAGCTGGTTTTTCACCAGTTCGCCGTAGGGTTCGTTGTTGCGGTAAAGGAAAGCCATCCGGTGGAACGGCACGCCACAGCTCGCTTTATAGATAATATTGCGCACCGCATGGCGCACTTCTTCGTAAGGGTCCGGCGCAACCAGGATGTGGCAATCCGCCCGGGCGCCGGTTTCACCATCAATCGCAAGCGCTTCACCCAGCGGCGGTTCCAGCATCCTGGCAAGGTTAAAGGCTTCCCGGTCGGCTTCCCTTTCACCGGTGATGCCCAGGATAACATTACATAAACCTTTACCGCCAAGCGCCTTCACCATTTGCGTTTCACCCGGGGTGAGTCCAGTCGGCAGGTAGAAGATGATTTGCCCCAGGTCCTTGAGTGCGCCCGGAACCGAATCGTCCTTCACCGCCGCGGCAGCGCTCAATGCCAGTTCTTCTCTATCGTAGTAATTCTGGGTAAGTTTTTTAAAAGCGCGGTACCATTCAACTACCTGACGGGTGAGCGCACTTTTGCCTGCCAGCCATTCCAGTTGAGCCGTGCTGAGCAGGTTGAGTTCATCGAAGGTGCCCGCCAGGTACTGGTGCAGGGGAGGGTGCCCGGCGATGGCGCCCAGCGGCTGCCGCCCAACCATTTCAGCCGCAAAGTGGCGCACGGCGGCCAGTTTGACGATCGGGTTAAGGGCGGATTTGCCCCGCTCAGCCAGTGCCGCAGCCCCCAGGTGTTCTGCCAGCCGGGGGATGACCATAAAACGCACGTTGATGAGGCCGTTTGATCTGGCAATGGAACGCCTCAGCGTTACACCGGCATACATGGATGGCACAATAACCGTAACCGGGCTGAGCCGATCAGTGGTCTTTGCCCGGCTAATCCCCTCCGCCAGGCGCACTTCCGCCCGGGTGCCGTAATATTCCAAAAACAGGTTTGCCATTCATACCCCGCCGTGGTTTTTATGCTTGGGGGTATTTTAACACAGGGGCGCGAAGGTGGAGAGTCAGTAAGTAAGACTATTTTTAATGAGATTGTATTTATGCGTATTGAGGTTATTCGTTCAGAAGTGCGCTAAATGGTATTATAAGTCCGAATAATCCTTGCTATAAAGAAGTGGAAATTGAGAATGGGAGGATTATTAGGCAAGGCGTTAATAAACCTTTCTCGTAACTCAGGTTTATTAAACAAAAAAGGTATTATATATTGCCTGCCCCATTTTTCTATATTGACTCGATTTGAAAGTTTTAAAATCAAATGAATCGATACCTTGGAATTTTTCTCTATAGTATTGAATATCATCACAATGTTTTTCGTTTTCAATTAACAATCGAAGACAATTCAAAATTCCATTCACAACTGTAACACTCAAAATACCATTCGTATCAAAGTGTATAGTGTCCCAAGTTTTACTTTTTACATTGTCTTTAATACCTATGAAGATCTTCCTTATTTCTTGAGCGCAGAATTTTTTATAATTGGTTAAGAGATCAATGTCATCAGTTTCGAGTAGTTCTGTTTTCCTTGCATTGTCCCAGATTTGATACAAACTATCGCTCCCGGTGAATTTAATCAGAGGTTTTAACGCAAAACTTATCGTCGATGCAGTTTTCAATTTATGTTTTTCGTAAAAATGGCTTTCGAACATATTCTCTAATGGACCTGATTCGTTCAGCATATTAAGGATAGATTTTGCGATAGCCGTTGAAGAAAATGGGTGGATAGTTAGCTCTATTTCCTGCTTTAATTGAGAACTGGCACTAGTTTGATTCGCATTAATTTCCAAGAATAGTTCAGCCTCAAATTTAAGCCTTTTTGCTTCACTTTCCTCTTCCGGATAAAGTATACCTGTAACCAACAAATTTTGGATTTTTCTAAGATCTTTGATTATGTTTTCATATTTATCGTTTCCCTCGTGATATGCATATAGTCTGTGCTGACCATCAACTATCCCAATAATGTTGGTTTCATTATCGATCTGTATCTCGGCGGGTTGTACTCTTGTTGAGTTTGAAGAGGGAAAGTTGCCGCGGGCATCAAATTGAAGCTGGCAACCAGATTGATCATACAGTTTAATTTTATCAGTCGGTAAAACAGTGACAATATTATTTATAAACACTCTTCCTTGGTCGTTTAGGTATTTTCTCATCGATTTGATTTTTTTTACTTGGAACATTCTCTGATATAAGCTGATAGCGCTATCACTTTTCCAACTGTCTCTTCGAAGGACATAAGCATATTGTAACAGTGACGCGGCATCAATATAGAAAGAGATGATTTTATAACCCTCTTTAAAGCTACTATGTTCTTCAGGCAATATATGGCCAGAAAACTTCACATTACTACCTGTTTCACTGCGGAGGATGTTCTCTCCTATTTGATCATACCTGATATTCAAGAAACTAAAGAATTCATATCTCGACGACCTCTTTACAATGCTGCTAATACTGTCAAAATATTTCAAAACAGGGTACTCAAAGAAACAGACTTCCTTGAGTTGATTCTTATGTTCTTGAGAGATGGGGTAGCGAGAACAATACAGTATTTTAACTCGAATCTGGTTTAAAGAATAATGAACCCGGTTTGGAGATTCATAGAATATTCTGAATTGCTCAAATGCCTTTTCGTTGAGTAAAAAACTAATAAAATTTACTGGAGAAGCGTTGATTTTATCGTAAAATAGCTTCTTGTTAATCAAATGCTCGCCTGGAGAGGCAGTCGTTGTAAGTTCAACAATAAGTAATATATTCTCATATAGAAAGATTTCATCAATTTCTGACGTTCGCCCTTCATAGATAAACTGTTTTCCGCTAATTCCCGGGACTCTATTAAAACCGATGTTTGTGAGGAGTCTTCGTACTTCTTTTTTTTGTTGACGTTGTTCCTTCTCTTTTTCTGTTAGCTTTTTTTTCTTCGTTTTCTTGCCCATAGCCGTACCCTCAATCGTAGTCATTTTCATTGATTGTTAACTTAATATCACTAATGACCAAGGCTCTTGGAAACATATTAGACATATCGATTTGTCCAAGTGTATTATGCGTATTACTTGAAGTATATCCATAGAATACGCGATAGGGGTCTATTCTATCCAAATTATCACCGTAGGCGAATATTGGCTCGATTCCAAATTTGGATAGTGGTGGAATAGAGATAATATTAGTTATCATATTCTTAAATTCATCACTGTTGACAGGCGCAGGATCAAAGATAATAGTATATTGCACTTTACGAAGTTTATGCCTCTCTTGACTTTTGCCTATTTCTTCAACAAAAATATACTTAATGTAATTATTGTCACAATATTTGTTTATCCTATCGTGCAAAACCCGTGCGTATTTTAAGTATCTAAGCTTCAGGATCAAATCCTGAAACTCATCTTGAGTAGAACTGTTTAATTGGGATAACAAGTATTTCTTTTGCCCGCTTACCAAAGTGCGCTCAAGGTAATTATTAAACATATCGATGTAGTTCCGATTTATTTCGAATCCTATATATTTCCTTTTCATGTATGCCGCCTGTACCAACACAGAACCACTTCCAGAGAATGGATCTAGTACTATATCACCCTCGTCAGTTGTTAGTTGTATCATATTACCGATCATATCCATAGGCAGGGGGCAAAAATGTTTTATATATTCTTTGCCCCACGAACCTTGTGTGGGAATGGGGTATTCCCACACCTCATCTATTGCTTTACCCTTTGGGTTATACCTTTCTGGATATCTAATCCACCACCTTTTAAGCAAGCTTGTGTCATAAACTCTTACACGGTCCCGATTGTATTTGTATTTATTTGATTTGGAGAAAAACAAGATATATTCAAATTTACGTTGAGCAAAACCTCTAGATGACCAAGGGACAGTTTTATCTTTTTTCCAAATGAAAATATCCTGAATTATCCATCCGATTTCCTTGAGTTTTGATGTTAGATCAAAAGGAAGAAGGGTTACGCCATGTTTATCTTTGAAAGTATCAATAATAATCCACAGCGTGCCGTCTCTTTTAGTGATTTTATAAATGTTTAAGAACACGCTCTTGAGATCTTCTAAATATTGCTGGTATGTTTGCCCAAAACCTATTTGATTTGCATGCCCATAATCTTTCATATCGAAATATGGAGGGGATGTGATTGAAGTTGTAATAACTTCCTCTTGGATACAATCGGCAATTTCACGAGCGTCAATATTGTTAGCATTAAAATAATTAGGATTCATTGTTCAACAAGCTTTTTATTAATTATATATAATGTTCTTAAATAAAATACACGAAAGAACCTAATGAATAATTGCGAATAAGTGAGTTACGCAGGCGCGAAATCGAATCTGGTTCCCAAACCATTTCCCTTTGAATTGAGCGTAGAAGATATTTATATACATGAATGTTGTTCACTGTTTCCTTAACTGTGAAGGGCCTTTCAAATAACATGTTTCACCTCTACTGTTTTTTCGTCCTAATGTTTCCACTCTTTTATATATGCCGAAACAGCTGAATATTGATATACAAAATCAGCGAACTTCTATTGTTAAACAGCATTTATGCCAGCAACTCATCTTGCCATTGTTCAACAAGGTTACCCGGGCATACTACAAGGCAACGTTGCACATCTCCTCGTGCGATTAGTTCTTTTATCAGCAAGCCTGCCATTATTGTTTTACCGGCACCAGGGTCATCTGCGAGTAAAAACCTTAATGGCTGGCGGGGAAGCATAGATTCATAAACCGCGGTTATCTGGTGTGGCAACGGTTCAATTATGGAGGTATGCACAGCCAGAACCGGATCGAAAAGGTGAGCAAGCCTGATACGATTTGCCTCTGAAACAAGCCTGAAATGATGGCCATCCCCATCAAAACTCCAAGGTTTTCCGGTGGTGACAATCTCAATGCGAGTTTCGTCATCTCTATACAGGATAGTATTATCAAGATTGCCATCTGGAGTTTTATAGATGAGTTCGAGAGCGTTAGACCCAAACCATTTTGTTGTGACTACTTTTACCAAATAATCAGGTAATATGCCTTTAAGATCAGAATTCGCTTTTATTTCTTCTAATTTGCTCATTTGGTGCTTAGTTTATCATATGATAGCGTCATAGTGGTGATTAGAATTAAGTGGTACTTGAGATTCAAACAACCTAGCTCGTTGGTGCCTGTATCTACATTGCAATTATACATGCACAGCCAGAGGTTAACAATACATATTGAGATAACGAAAGAGCCTAATTGTGCCTATTCCTATCCCATGGACCCCTCGTTTATTAGGAATACGGTTTCTATTTCGGCATACAATTTATAAAGAAGCTTTTATTTTAATTTCAAGCTAAAACCAGTCGAAAGATCATCTTTCGTAACGCATTCCCTGTGGAGCTAGATTTTAAGTGTAGTATTGATAATTTGTGCAAGTCAACCTTTGTAATCCGCACTAACCCCAAACCGCACCCGTGCGTTATTATATGTATAACCCGGCATGGTGAGGTGTTTTATATGACAAGAGTAAGTTCAGTCTGCATAGTTCTGCTGGTGGCGGCGCTGCCGGTACTGGCTGCTGCCTGCGGGCAGGCGCAGGTGCATGACGAGGAGTCCAGCCGCAAGGTTGCCGAAGAATTCGTCCGGCAGGAAGCCACCTTCAGGTTCGATGGCATTACGGAAACGCTGGAAGTGGTAAACACCATTGCGTTGGGTGAAGGCTGGCAGTTTACCATCGAATATGAAAGCCGGCACGCCGGCTACGGGGACCGCAGCGGTGAAGCGCTGCTGGAGGTAATCACGCCACATACCTGCCTGGTAACCGTTGAGAACGGCGAGGTGGTTTGGGCGGTGATGGACCAGAAGTGGGATATGATCGAACAGAGATCCAGCCTGGAAATAAAGCTGGCGCCCATCCACGAGGTGGATGTGTACATAATGGAATCACACCCGGAACAGATCGGTGTTCACATCCGGGGCGGGCTTTCGGATGGCTGTACCACCTTCCATGGTTTAACGGTAACCCGGGATGGCAGCGTGGTAAATATCGAGGTTACCGTTCAGCGCCCCAGGGGGGTGGATTGCCCGGCGGTGTATAATTATTTTGAGCAGAATGTGAACCTGGGCACCGATTTTGCCTTCGGCACCACCTTTACCCTCAACGTGAATGACTATACCACTACGTTCCCGGGTACACTTATGCAGGGCTAGAGGGCTTTAACCACCTTCTCCAGCCTTTCCAGGGCTTCTTTGAGAATGGTCCTGGGGCAGGCAATATTCATGCGCTGGAAGCCGGAGCCACCCTTGCCGAACAGGAAGCCGTCATCCAGGCCGAGTTTGGCTTTGATGCGCATAAAATCCCTGAGAGCCATGTCATCCATGCCGAGTTTCCGGCAGTCCAGCCAGAGCAGATAAGTCGCCTGGGGTTTGACGGGTTTTATTCGGGGAATATTTGTGGCAAAGTAATCCAGGGCAAATTCCAGGTTGGCCTCCAGGTATTGGAGCAACTGTTCCAGCCACTGGTCCCCGTGGCGGTAGGCGGCTTCCATGGCGGTGTAGCCGAACAGGTTGGGGCCGGTTATGCCGGTGTCTGCTTCCCGGAAGGCATCACGCAGTTTCCTGTTGGGAATGATGATGGAGGAAGCGTGCAGGCCGGGCAGGTTGAAGGTTTTGGAAGGGGCCATGCACACGATGCAGTTCTGTTCGAACTCCTTTGAAATGGCGGCAAAGGGGGTGTGGCGGTAGCCCTTGTAGAGCAGTTCGCAGTGGATTTCATCCGAAATAACGGTGGCGCCGCGGCCCAGGGCAATTTCACCCAGGCGTTCGAGTTCGGGGCGCTCCCACAGGCGGCCGATGGGGTTGTGGGGGTTGCAGAGTACAGCGCCTTTACCCGGCTGGGGTAGTCGTGCATGCCGGTGCGGGGTGCGAATTTGGCCTTGAGGTCGTCAAAATCCATCTCGTAGCGGCCATTGGCAAGCCTGAGCTGGTTGGTGACAACCTGGCAGCCGTTTTGCTTTACCACCGGGAAGAAGGGGTAGTAAACCGGTTCCTGGAGGATTACTTCATCCCCGGGGTGGGTCAGGGCATTGAGGGTGGTGGAGATGGCCGGGATGACACCGGCGGTAAACACGATCCATTCCGGTTCGATTTTCCAGCCGAATTTGGCCTGCAAGCGCTCCACCACTGATTCGATGAGGCTTTTGCCCGGCAGGGTGTAGCCGTAGAACGGGTGGGCGGCTCTTTTTTCGAGGGCTTCGGTGATGGGACGGGCGGTGGGAAAATCCATATCCGCCACCCACATCGGGAGTACGTCTCTGGCGCCGAAGATTTCTTCGGTGGTGTCCCATTTGACGCTGGCGGTATTTAACCTCGAGTGAACCCGGTCGAAATCGTATTTCATGATTATAGTTTAACCTGTTTTAAAATTTACTGGCCGGTTTTAATTAACCGGGCAATCGTCCTGCCGGGGCGTTTGCTGGTAAGGTCGAAAGTGTTTTGCAGGTTCATCCAGAACTGCGGGGTCGTACCCAGCGCCTCAGAGAAAAGCCAGGCCGTTTCCGGGGTAATGCCACGCTTGCCCCGTATTATTTCGTTGACCCTTTGCAGAGGTACGCCGATATGACGGGCAAAAGCTATCTGGGTCATATCCAGGGGTTTTAAGAATTCTTCTGCCAGTATTTCCCCGGGGTGGGTTGTTATTCGTTTTTCCGGTAACATTTTATTTTCCTCATTTTAGTGGTAATCAACCAAGGCATACCTGTTACATGGATGCCGTGCAAGTGTGTAATAGTTGGTTGTTGTCTGAGATCGCCACGAGTTGCCAGAGGCAACTCTCACGATGACCTGTCAGTTGGCAGTCTCTACTTTGTCAACAGTTCGAATATCGGAATATTCAATGCTTCGGCGATTTTTTCCAGGGTTTCCAGAGAAGGCTGGTGGCGGCCATGTTCCAGCCTGCTGAGGTTGGGCCTTTTTATTCCTGTTCTTTCAGCCAGTTCCTGCACCGTGTAACCTTTTTGCTCTCTTGCCTGCCGGATTCTTTGCCCGATCCTGTTTTTTTGGTTAGTTTCAGGCGGCAGCTTTTTACCTTTGAAGAATTCGTATTCGGGTTCGCAGTTGTATAGAACCGTGTCCCAGGGAACCTCAATTATATTACCGGATTGCTGAACTACTTGAATGTAATCCAGCTCGGGGCCGAGTGTCCATTTCAGGATATCCGATGAATCAGCCTCCGGGATATCCAAAACCCGCAACAGATAGGATTTACCGTTTTCCATCCAGACCAAGAACGACCTTGCATCCTTAAGGTATATGACCCGTTCGAATCTTTTCCCGAAATCCGGATCAAGCTGTTTTTTTATTAACGATTCGAATCTCTGGCTGGACAAGTTCATACGATCTATTAGCATTGCATTTTGGGGGAATGGGTGGATATACGAGGTATCGGCGAGCCCGGAAACCAGGAATATCCAGTTTTTTCTGTTTGCATCCGGCAGCATAATTAGCGGCGCAGGCCATGTGTCCATATCTTTGATGCTGGTGTCGATTATATAGAGATGGCAGTCGCAAACATGTGTCAGGTCAAGCAATTGTTCCTTCATTATTACGGGGAAATCGGGATTGTAAAACTCAGACTGCATATTTTTGAAGAGTGCATCTTCCGTAACGAAGCAGACTCTGCGGGTTATTCCCTTAATATTTTGCTCTTTCAATTTGATTCCCATCGGTAATACCGTATCATGAATGATACGATTGAGTCAAGGTGAATGGTTGTATGAGATCGCCACAGCCGCCTGGCGGCGGCTTCGCGATGACAGATGGGTGGCTGGGGCAGTCAATTGACTTGAATTATTGCCATTGTTATACTTGGATTTGGAGAGCGAAATATGAAACAGTACAGTTTGCATGTCATTGTTCACCAGCCCTCTGAAGAAACAGAAAACAAGTATATGGCCGAGGTTCCGTTGTTACCCGGATGTAGGGCCTGGGGCGATACACCCGGCGAAGCGCTGGATTACCTCAGGGATGTAATCGATAATTTCATTCGGTCTTCCAGGGAACACGGAGACCCTCTTCCCAAGGAAGTTGAAGAAGCCGCTCTTGAGTTGGCCGGTGCCAGGACGTACGATGCAGAGGTAACGGTTTATCTTTGAATTATCGCGAGCTCTCTCGCAAGCTGCTGGCACTGAATTGTCTTCTGGACCGTCAAGCCAAAGGCAGCCATGAAATCTGGCGGAATTCATTAACCGGTTCCAAAACAACGATTCCTAACTGGGCCGGTAAGGACTTGAAACCGGGAACCATATCAAGAATATTGAGAGACCTCGACATCCCGAAGCATAAATTCGATGAAGTATAATCCCTTAATCTTGAGATTGATGTTGTATGAGATCGCCACGAATTGCTTGCGCAATTCTCGCGATGACCCATGTGAGGCGAGGCAATTCTCGCGATGACCTTTCTTCTCGTCGCTGCGAGCCTGCGGAGCAGGCGTGGCAGTCTCGGAGATCGCCACGAATTGCTGGCGCAATTCTCGCGATGACAAACGGGTGGAATACGGCGGCTTCGCGATGACAGATGGTGGTTTGCGATGACCTGTCGATTGTGGTTCGTAAGGACCTTCCAAACCATGTATAATAAAACAAGTGAAACTCAACCACTGTTTAAACGGCTCGCTTTACAAGCACCGCTTTCGAAAGCGGGCTTTTTTAATTGCACCCCGGTAAAACCGCCGCCAAGTTATTTACATAACGCTTGAATTCTCAATCTACGGCAGCCCGCAGGGGTAAACATTTTCCCATTTTATTTTAAAGGCAGGATTAATTACGTATGCACGAACGCAAGGATATAAGAAATATCGCCATAATCGCCCATGTAGACCACGGCAAGACCTCCCTGGTGGACGTGATGCTCAAACAGAGCAAGGTCTTCAGGGAAAACCAGGCGGTGGGCAACCTGATAATGGATTCGGGCAGTCTGGAGCGGGAGAAGGGCATTACCATCATGGCCAAGAACACCGCCATCGAATACAACGGGGTGAAAATCAACATCATCGATACCCCCGGCCATGCCGATTTCAGCGGCGAGGTGGAGCGGGTTATTTCCATGGCGGATGGCTGCCTGCTGCTGGTAGATGCGGTGGAAGGGCCCATGCCGCAGACGAAACTGGTACTGCGCCACGCCCTGGGGCGGGGGCTGACCACCATTGTGGTGATAAATAAAATCGACCGGCCCGAAGCCCGCATAGACGAAGTCACCCGGCGGGTGCAGGACCTGTTTCTGGAACTGGCTACGGATGCCGAACAACTGGATTTTCATATAATTTACTCGAGCGCCAAGGAAGGTTATGCCGTTGCCCGGCTGGGGGATGAGGGCAGGGATATTCTGCCGCTTTTGGATTTGATTTTAGCCAGCGTGCCGCCGCCGCGCATCGAGGAAGGCCCCTTCCAGATGCTGGTTTCCAACCTGGATTACGATTCCCACAAGGGCCAGATTGTTATCGGGCGTATCTTTCGGGGCTCGATGGCCCCGCGGGACAGCGTGGTGTTGATAGGCGGAGAAGGGGTAAAGGAAACTTTCATGGCCGCTGAGGTGTTTACTTACCTGGGTTTGAAGAGGTTGAAGGTGGACCAGGTGGAAGCCGGGGACGTAGTGGCTATAAGCGGTATTAGCGGGGCCAGCATCGGCGATACCGTTACCAGCCCGGAAGAGCCGGTGCCACTGCCGCGGATTGAAATCGGCGAGCCCACCGTGGAGATGACTTTCGGCGTCAATACTTCCCCCTTTGCCGGGCGGGAAGGGCGCTTTTGCACTACCCGCCAGCTCAGGGAGCGGCTCTACCGGGAACTGGAAACCAACCTGAGCCTCAAGGTGACCGATACAGATTCCCCGGATACCTTCCTGGTGAAGGGCAGGGGGGAACTGCACCTGGCTATCGTAATCGAGACCATTCGCCGGGAAGGCTACGAATTCGAAATCTCCAAGCCGGAAGCCATTACCCGGGTAATCGACGGCAAGCTGGTTGAGCCGATGGAAGCCCTTTCCATCGTCACCCGGCAGGAATACATCGGTGTGCTTACCGAGATGCTTTCCAACCGCCAGGCTCAGATGATGGACATGCGCACCGATGAACACGGCAACGTGCACCTGGTTTTCCAGATACCCACCAAGGGGCTTTTGGGGTTCAGGAGTTCCTTTCTTACCTCGACGCGCGGTGAAAGCATCATGAATACCCTGTTTTTGGGGTATGAGCCCTGGAAGGGTGAAATAACCTCCACCCGCAACGGGGTGTTGGTAGCCTCGGAACAGGGCTTAGCTACACCCTACGGTTTGAACAACGCCCAAGGCCGGGGGTTGACCTTTATCGCTCCCGGTACTCTGGTGTATGAGGGCATGATCGTGGGTTTGAATTCCCGCGTGCAGGACATCCCGGTGAATGTATGCAAGGAAAAACAGAAGACCAACGTGCGCTCTTCGACTTCGGATATTGCCGTAAAACTCACTCCACCCATAAAGATGGACCTGGAACAGGCTATAGATTTTGTGAATAAAGACGAACTGGTGGAAGTAACCCCCAAAAACATCCGACTGCGTAAAAAACTGTTAACCATGCACCAGCGCCAGCGCTCAGCGGCCAATATTGCCAAGGATCGGGAGATCTAGGAAACTACTGGAATTTATTCCGTTAAGGTTAAAACGCTTGAATAATGGTACCATATTTGGTACCATCTCTACGTGAAAGAAAAAGACTTTGAATATTTTGCCAAATTACCTTATACGGTAATTCTGGAAGCCTGGGATGATGGGGATGGGCCCTATTATGTTGCCAGGGTTGCTGAGTTGCCCCATTGTATGATTCACGGTTCAACTCCCCAGGAGGCTATCGCAGAAATCGAAGAGGTAAAACTGGACTGGATCAAATCAAATTTAGCTCGCGCATTGAAAATCCCGGAACCAGTTCGAACCAGGTGCAGCGGTCAGATACGCCTGCGAATTCCCCCTTCATTGCATAAATCGCTTTCTGACAAAGCTATGTTGGAAGGGGTCAGCCTGAACCAGTATATGACTTCGGCTCTTGCCAGATCTGTCGGTATAGATATAAATGAAGATAAAGGCCGCGAACTGGCGGGCGCTGAAAAATAAAGATTTCGGATTAGAAAATTTGATTGGCCTTTTTCACGATTTCGCTTCCTCCGGCGCAGCCCAGGCTGAAGCCTCAAGTCATCAACAGGGCAGTAGTAATTAGAATACCGAATAATTTCATAAGTTTCATTTCGTTTCTCCTGTATTGATTTCGATTTTATTGATTAATGATTTAAGGGCGGAATTTCAAAAAAATAATAATAGCGATTACTCTTGGAAACTATCTATGCTTTTCCAAGGGTAATCGCTATTGATATCGGGCCATGTTTCCTCCTTTCCTAACAAGGAAGGCAGCGCCGTTTCCAACTCTACCCTACCGGCCGGTTCCCGTGGGAGCATCCTTTAGGGAATTTGGCTCGGAGAAAAATATTCAGTTATAGATCCCTGTGTTTTTCTTTCCTTTTTACATTTAATCCGAGTGATGAGCGCCCAGAGCCAGTAACCCGCGGGCTTTCAGGTCATGGGCGACATCTTCCATACCGAGTTCATTCAACCTTTGCTCTGTTGGAACACCATTTTCGCTCCAGCCCAGCAGCGCATAGAACTTGTCAGTTGCCTGGCGCAGCTTGTCGGGTTCAAAAGGTGTGCCGCAGAATTTTCCCACTACGCCTGAACCCGGGGCGCCTTCCGGCGTACAGCCCATGGACTTGCCATACTCGTACCAGTCGTTGTTGTAGATATCATCGGCGGCAGTGCGTCCTTCCCGGCAGGCAATCGCCCTTTCCAGAGTGAATACCGCTTCGCATCTTTCCCAGATTTCTTCCTGGGAAAGGTTGTTACCGGTAATGGTGTTGTAGAATTTCTTGCCGATTTCCATATCGCCGAATCCATCGGCAGTCCAAACGCTCCAGAACCTGATAGCCCGCAGGTCCTGCATCAACCAGTCACAAAGAGTGAGAATGTCGGTTTCCAGGTTCATTCTCCAGAACCACCGGGCACAGACCTCGGCATCTTCCAGGCCGGGAGCATTGGCAGGCTTGTCGGTACCGATGTATTTTTTCATCAGGACCGGAACCATCTTCTGCCATTCTTCGTTACCCGGGTATATATTTGTGGCTCCCTTGATATTGTGCTGATAGGCATAAGGATTAAGGAAGCCATTATCCACATGTTTGGTTTCGGGGTCGCGCTGGGCCACTACCTGGTAAAGCATAACCGAGTAGAACATCAACCCGTAATTGATGGCATTGAAATGGGTGCGATAGCCATCAGCGAACTTGCCGGCTTTGGGATACAGCGTATTGTACCAGTACCTCAACCGGTTGCGGTTGGGGCCGAACTTGGCATCGCTTTCGACATAGTTTATGAATCTGGCCAGGCCGTCGGCAACCTTATCTCCCAGGCCCTGCCTGTTGGCGACATCGGCCAGATGTGCCTGGATAAATTCCATGTTCTTGCAGGTTTTGGAGTTTATGTCAAAGTATTCCTTGCCCATTTTATCCAGCGGCCAGCCCGTATTTTCCGAGGTGAAAATCCCTTCTTCGGCACCTTTTTCCAGCAGCCAGTACAGGGCGGTAAGCTCAACGCTGTTGATTCCCAGGTCGTTCTGGGCCATGTTCCACATGAACTGGGGTACATCGATATCGGCCCACTTGTACCACTGCTGGTAATAGCCCCAGGCTTCAAAACAGGTAGTGGAACCGTCGACCACTCCGGTATTGGCTTTTACATCATCAGCCCATGTCATCGACGTACGGCAGCCAAACGGACAGCCGAAGCAGGAGTTGATGCCCATTTTACCGATGCCCTCTTTTTCGTAGGTATGCCAGCCGGTCCAGAATCCGCCTTCCTGCCACCAGTGCTGGAAGTAGCCGGCCGAATTGATAAGCAGTTTGTTTTTTACACCTTTGGCCGATTCGCCGAACTTAACCGGTGAAATCAGTTCCTTGGCATGCAAACGCATGTCGATTAATCCCTGGGGGTCGGCAACCTCCAGGCTGCCGGTGCCTTTGGCTACAATCGCCTTGAGATTTTTCGAACCCATCACACCGCCGAAGCCGCCTTGACCGAAAGCGCAGCCGGACTGGTGCTGAATGTGGGCTACCCTGGCCAGTTTTTCCCCGGCGGGCCCGATTACCAGGACCTGGGCTTCGGTGCCGTGGATTTCCCACAGTTTGCGTTGTGTTTCGAAGGTCCCCAGACCCCAGAGGGCTGAAGCATCCTTAAATTCGACGTTGCCGTCTTCGACGAGGACATAGACCGGATTGTCCGCCTTGCCGGTGACAGCGATTCCATCGAAGCCGGCAAATTTCATGGCAGGCCCGAAATCCCCGCCGCAGTTAGAATCACAAATCGATTCAACCGGATAGGATTGGGGTGATTTGCCGATCAGGCAGGTACGGCCGGACCCGGTTCCCAGAGTACCGCCGAGCGGTCCGGTCATGAAGTAAAGCGTATTTTCCGGGTCAAATGCTCCCACTTCAGGGGCGACATCTTCAAAATACATTCGGGTGGCAATACCACGTCCGCCGATGTATTTTTCGGCATAATTTGCCGTATCAACAGTAGTGAAATCTTTCGAACTAAGGTTTATTTTAGCAATTTTACCCGCATATCCTTTTAACTGGTTCATTAGACAACCCCCTCTTCGCTGAACTGATAGGATAAAGCTCCGGAACTGCAAACCTTGACGCAGGTGGGGTCGCCTCCACACAGATCGCATTTGAAGGCTTTATTGTTAGCCTTATTGACCTTTATTCTGGCAGGGGTATAGGGGCAGGCGGCTACGCACAAACCGCAGCCGATACACTTGGATTCGTCTACAATTCTGGCATGGGTAACCGGGTCGAAGGTAATAGCATCGGTCTGGCATACTGCTGCACATTTGGCGTTGGCGCACTGGCGGCATACTGCCGGCAGAAACCTTACCTCCATCGAAGAGTCGGCAGCTTTCCAGTCCTTGACGATTTGAATACGTGCCAGTGTAGGATTTATGACTCCAAAATGGTAAAGCGAGCAGGCTACTTCACAACTCTGGCAACCAGTACACTTGTCCATATCGACTGAAATTGAACCTTTACTTGGCGGAAAATCCAGCAGTACCGGTTTTTCTACGACCTTCGTTGTTTCGATTGTCTTGGTGACTTCAGACTGGCCGCAACCGCCAAGCAGTAGACCCGAACCGGCGGCAACGCCTCCCAGCAGAACGCTGGCATCCTTGATAAATTTTCTTCTGGTTATCGTATTTTCTTTTTCAATATTCTCCATATGTTTCTCTCGTGTTATTAATTTATCCTGATAGCTGTGCCACAATTGTTATGCTGTTAATCACCTCCCTGCAGGCAGAACTTGGCTGAATGGAAAGCGCAACGACCTTTTGAAGTGTGTCAAAACCTGTGCGCAACAGGATAAAAACAGTAATGTGCCTATTCCTGCTTCTTATGCCGGAAGATAACCAGCCTGGGCTCAATTTCGTTCTCATCTATGTCTATGGTCGCCGGGCCTATCCTGGCATCGAGTTCTTTGTCGATAATTACCAGGACACTGCCCTGCAGTTCCAGTACATCGTCTTTATGAGTGGGGTTGTCGATTCTTAAGGACAGCCTGCCTTCAATTTCTTCAAGTCTCAAGCCTTTACTGGCAGGGATATTACTTTCCCTTATCGTTTGAAGCAGGACCTGTCTGGCGATATTTGAAATCCTCACATTGGGCATGGACAGCTTTTAGCCCTCTTGCTGATAAGTTTATATGAGGCTGGCTTTAATAACATCGACCAAGCGGGTATTTATATAAGGTGGCCGTATGGTTAAAATGAGGGATGTCTGCATAAAAAAGGATTAATCCTTATGGTTATATATTGAATGTGAACCCACTTTAATATATACTCAATTTGATAATAATAATTCTTATGCAATTAAACGAAAGACCTGGAAGCATTTCAGTCATTCTTATTCACCCCTGCCGAGTTGTACGGCATGGCATTGGCCTTCTTCTCGAAAAAGCGGGATTTCAAGTGATGGAGCTTCTTGATTCGTGCGAATCATTGCTGAAGGACCCAGGCGGTCAATTTAAAACCGATATTGTTATAATTCACTATTCTCAGTGTACCGCAGCGGGCATACTTAAGAAGATAAAGGCACTGACCGGTGCTCATATAGCCCTTATGGCCTCCAGTGACAGTTACCACTGCGATTCATACGACGGTTTGCTGGAAGAGATCAACGAAGGAGTCATCGGCTTTTTAGACCTGGATGGTCGGGTGGAAGAGTTTTCATACGAACTGGCTAATATCGCTTCGGGAAATATGTATATTTCTAAAAGTTTCGTCGGCAACATGATGCAGAAATCCCGCCACATAGAAGAAAACCTTAGAAAAACTCTCTCAAAGCGTGAGGTAGACGTCATCAACCTGGTGGCCAAGGGAAACACCAACCGGGAAATTGGTGAGGAGCTGTTTATTTCCGAAAGCACCGTCAAGGTCCACCTGAGAAGCATTCTTTCCAAACTCAATTTAGAAGGCAGGCGCCAGTTAATAGCTTATGCGGTTAAAAAAAGCTTTACCGAAGAGCTTGAACGCCGCTAATCTTCAAATCGGCACACAACCGGTATTTGCCATTGCCATTTAGCTTTCTTCCTGGTTAACTTTTAAAACACCCGGTTGGCCTTTTCCACGATTTCACCTGCCCTTTTGAGGACTTCCCGCCATTGTGTTTCGGATATGCTCTCTTCCAGCAGAAGGTGGTGGTCGAAATTCTTGATATCCAGCCGGGTAAAATCCATATCCAGGCCGACCCTGCCTTTTTGCAGGGCTGTGTCCCACCACTTTGTCCCCGGGAAAGGGGCGGCGCAGAAAAACCAGAAGCCGCCGCGGTACCGGCCGGCAAGCTTCTGGTTGTATAAATACTGCATGAATTCCAGCGTTTTTTCCATATCCTCCAGGGTTTCACCGGGCATGCCCAGGATGAAAGAGCCGTTCAGCCGGATGCCGTGCAGGTAGGCAGCCTCCACCAGTTCGTAGTGCTTTTCCAGGCTGGCCGAGGGGCCCTTGATGTGTTTGAGCATTTTATCCGAACCGCTTTCGAAGCCGCAGTTCCAGCTGACCACGCGCAGCCTTTCCAAAGCCCGGCACAGGTCATCATTTATGGCTGAGCTGCGCATGTTGACGGCGGTGGAGAAATTGAAAAGCCCGCGCCGCTCTATTTCATCGGCGGTCTTTTCCAGCCTTTCGCTGTCCAGACAAACCGTGTCATCCAGCAGCATCAGGTAGCTGGCCTTGAGGGTTCTGATGGCGTATTCGAACTGGCTGGCAACCCATTCCGGCGGGCAGTAGCGCACTTTTTGGCGCAGCACGGGGCTGTAGCAGAAGGTGCATTTGAAAGGGCAGCCGCGGGAAGTGATAAAGCCGACACTGCCGGTCTTGGCGGCACCGGGGGCGTACCGGTCCAGCCTGGGGATGGGAAGTTCCGGTTCGCCGTACTCCCCGGGCGGGTTTATTGCTACCCCTCCGGCGGAATGATAACAGATACCGGGAATGGAGCCGAGCCGGGCGCGGGAAGGGCTGTGGATAATCTCTGCCAGGGTTTGTTCCCCTTCGCCGATTACCCCGGCATCGAACACCTCGTCCAGGCTTTCGGGCAGGCTGGAGATATGCACCCCGCCGATAATGCGCAGGGCTTTGGGCGCCAGTTCGCGGGCCTGGCGCATGGTTTCGATGGCCTCTGGGTAGGTAATGGTGTAGGAAGTAATACCGATTATATCCGGGCGAAAGGAACTGATGACATCCGCCAGCGGTTCGGCTGCCGGGTCGGCAACTCTTGCCGTGCAGTCGTTTTCGACATAAGTTGCCAGGGCGGCCAGCGCATACAGGTTGCCCCCGCCGTGGGAAAGCATCGGCGGCTGGAGCAGGAGCAGTTTAGGCTTGTTTTTGGGCCAGAATGATATCGGCATAATATACGAAATGGCTGGAATCCTGCCGGCGCAGGCTCCAGGCCAACCCTTCGCTTTCTTTGACTATCGTATAGTTCAGCGGGCCCAAGGCGGGCATTTTGCCTTCGAGCAGGTTTAACATGAACCGGTGGGGTTCGGTGTTTTCTGTTTCCAGCCAGTCCCGGGTGATGTTTTCATCCCAGACGTAAGGGGAACTCAAAAACAGCCGGCCGCCCGGTTTGAGCATGGCATCCATCTGGCCCAGGGCAATCAGCGGACTTTGTACCGAATCGATGAAGTTGAGAGCGCTAATAAAATCGAAAGTCTCCATGCGAAATGGCGGATTCAGCACGTCTGCCAGTATAAAGAGAACTTCGGGGGAAGGCTTGAAAGGGGCAGTGACTTCTTCGTATGCCAGTGAGCGGGTTTTGCGGCGGTATTTTACATAACCCTGTCTCTGGAACCGGGCGGCCAGTTTGAGTTGGGCCAGGTTGGTATCGATGCCAACGGCTTTGCCCTTCCCGGCGCATTCGAAGCTGAACCGGCCTGCGGAGCAGCCCGCGTCCAGGCAAAGGCCGGATGAGGGTATGCAGGCGGCCAGTTTATGCCAGTATTCCCCGTTGAGAGCGCCGTAGTGGGCATCCAGGTACTGGCTGGTAACATCATTGTTGCCCTCATAGCTTTCCACCAGGCAGGGCACACCGTCTTCTATGGGGTATTTCCTGCCGCAGTTGTGGCAAGCAAGCCAGCCGGAAAGAACATAATCGCCTTCGGTTAAGCCGTGTTCGAGCACCAGCGGGTGCTGGCTGATCTGGCCTTCGAAACAACAGCAGGCGGTGCAGTAAAGGTTCAGCCGGTCAAGCGCGCAGCGGTGCATTAAACGGGAACGGCCTCTTTATTCGGCGCCAACCAGCTTGCCGGTGCCGCCGCAGTGCTGGGTCACGGATTTGCCTATCAGCGCAGCGGCGCGCCCGTTTATCAGCACATTGGAGTCTCCGGTGGTGATGGTAAACGTATTGGGGCCGCAGCAGGCGGCGTGAATGCCGGTATCGCCCACCCTGGCGGCAGGGTGGCCGTTGATGAGCACGTTGGGAGAACCGCTGATTATGGGGCCGATGGTCGGGTGCGGGCAGGCCGGACAGCCGTGGGAGTCTGCGGGGCATCTGGCCAGCCATGTCTGGTAAGCATAGGCAAACGGAGCCACGGCGTTCACATTAAACGTTTTTTCGTGTACTTTACCGCCAGCCTGGATGGAGAGGGTGATGGTATTGGCGCCGGGGGAATTGAAAACCGGGTGGGACAGCGAGCCGACATCGGGGTTGAAAGTGCCACTGCCGCCCCATTTTACCTGGTCGGAAACGTCTTCTTCATCATCGGTGCCGGCATTGATTAAAGCCCTGGCGCCGAAAACCCAGCCCATGGTAAAAACACTGGGGCTTCTGCCTGCCGGGTAGGTCAGCGAAAGCGTTACCGGGCCTTCATCCTCGTCGCCTTCGTCACCTGCCGCTTCCAGCCTCTGGCGAATGAATTCGAGTATATCTTCGACGGTCCAGTCGGCGGAGTAAGCACTGCAACCGGCCAGTGTGCCGGTCATGGCTGAAAGGAAAGAAAGAACCAAGAACTTGCGCCGGTCTATATCTGTCATTTTCGTTCCTTTATCTTTATATATTTATGCTGTTACTGGACAAAGCCAATCCAGGGTTCCATGCTGTCCAGCGGGCGGTCCAGGTCAAGGGATGCCTTGCCTTCGGAAAATGAAAGCGATCGGATGTTGTAGCCCATATCACCGAGGGCTTCTTCTACATAATACTCGATGGAGCCGATATTATCGTTGATCTGGTCTTTGAGGCCGCCGGGAAGGGAAATCCTGCCCAGTTCGATTTTATCGATATCCAGCGATACCTGGTTGTTTTTGATATCCAGCGCGCCGTCGATATAAAAGGTCGTCCAGTCGATATTGGAAAGGTAGTCCATGGCGGTGGCGATGGTGTCGTTGGGCACCCCCAGGCGGGAGAGCAACTGCTGCATTTCCTTGACGTTGAGCATGCCGGAAATTTCAGCCCTGCCGCCGGGGCCGCACCTCACCTGTACCAGCTTGATGGGCAGGTCAGCGGTGGAAAGAAGCGAAGCAATTTCATCATCGGTGATGGAGGTTTTTACCGGGCGGAAGGAATCGGGGTCCCCGGCAATTGCTTCCAGTTCCTCCAGCGTCAGCGGGTGCCCCAGGGATTTGAGGCCGGAGTAGGCATTTTCGATGCTGATCCGGGCACCCAGGTCGCGGGGTTTGTTGGTGCCGAACAGATCGGAGGCGATGGGTAGGTTGCCGAGGAAGTAGCCGGCGATGAAATATGCAGCGATAATAAGTACCAGGATGACACCGAGCAGGACATACCTTTTCTTGACACGTGCCATGCTTTTTCTCCCAGAAGGTTATCAAGTGATTATAAGAGTGCAGGCACAAATAGTCAATACTATTTTCTGGCTTTTCTGCCCAGGTACATCGCCTCATCGGCAGCCCTGACCAGTTCTGCGATGGAAGCCGGTTTGCCGGGTTCGCTGAGAGCGGTACCCAGGCTGAGCGATATCAGGTAGGGGAACTGTTTGGATCTGTTGAATTTTTCTATGCCCTGCTGCAGGCGGCAAATCATGGACCGGGTATCTTTGGCTTGATTGACTGCGGCCAGGACCACAAACTCGTCCCCGCTGATGCGACTTATGATATCGGTTTCGCGGAAAACTTTTTTTAAGACCTTTGCCGTTTGGGCCAGCGCCTGGTCGCCGGTGCTGTGGCCGAAAGTATCGTTAACTACTTTTAAATTATCGAAATCGGCAAATATAAGCAGTACCTGCTTATCCAGACGCCGGACCACCTTGAGATACTGTTCACCCAGTTCGAATAACCCGCGGCGGTTATAGATACAGGTGAGTTCGTCGATAACAACCTGGGAGCGCAGCGATTCTATTGTGCTACGGTATTCCGCTTCGATTTTTTCGAGTTCAGTCAGATGAAGGCGCAGTTCGGCAACCTCGTGGATCAACTGCTGCCTGGTTTTGCTGGACTGGTCCATTACCAGTTATGCTCCCGGTATGCGGCGCGGGTTATTTGTTAACATTATTGCCGGTATACCTTTAACAGATAAAGATAATAGATGTTATTTAACCCCGAAGTCAATACCGCGCTTTTCGGTTCGGCTCAAGTTCATGGCTGGATATTTGTCATCGAAAAATCGATGTCAGCGTAGGCCTTGGGGCCGTCAACGGTTACCAGGTGAGGGTAGCTGCCGCTTGCCAGGGTATCGGCCGGACTTGCCGGCAGGTAGTAGCCGGAAGCGTTGAGGATGGCGGTGACGGTATACACGCCATCCGGTATATAGGGCAGTGAGAATTCGTAAAATCCCGGACCGTTTATTTCGACCGAAACCCTGGAGCAGAATTCCTCTGCGCCGGGCTCTTTGGCACCTATCCAGGCAGTGACGTCATCCAGGCTTCCATCATAAAGCAGTCGCCCCTGGATGCGGGCTTCGGATTCAACCGGGATAACCCAGCTCACATGGTCGGTAATGCCTAAAAAGCTGTAGCCCCTGGATTCATACAGCAATGCAGCTGCGCCGGGCGTCAACTCGCCATCGGATTCGGTAGTGTGGGTATGGATATTGCCTTTGTACCACTCTCCGGCGCCGGCATAAGGGTTCTCTATTTCAGCAGTGCTTACTATCCGGAAGGGCTGGGTGCCCGCGACCTTGCCTGAAGCGGTGCGGACCTCTGCCCTGATATAGCCTTCATCCCCCCGGACCAGGTAGCTGGCTGTGGTTACGGCTCCGGAGACTTCAAGAGCGGTTTCACCGCCGGATTTGATGAAGCGGACCTCGGCTTCCGTGTTGAGAGTGATGCTGATGGTATTTCCCGCCAGGCTGATATCGCTGATCAGGGGTGCAGAGCCCCAGTAAAAGCTGCCCGCTTCCAGGGCGTCCAGCAGACCCTGGCTGGTCAGCTCGGCGGTTTTGACCACGGTAATGCCCCAGCCGGCCTGAAATTCATAGTGCATGTCATCGGTCATAAACCCCCATACCAGCGGTTCCGACCGGTCCAGGCGGCAGGTGAGCAGGCTGTCCCACCGGTGGGTGGATTGGGCGCTGCCGAGCTCGATGCCGATGTAGCCTTCGAGCTGGCGCAGTTTGGCATCGTTGGTAAAACCATAGGTATCGGGATGGCAGATGATGGCCAGCCCGCCTGCGGCATTGATATCATCGATGCGGCTCTGGACAGTTTGTTCCAGGCGGTTGTCCGGGGGCTTGGCAACGTTTAAGGCAAGCAGGTGAAAGGCCTCGGCGGTATCCTCCTGCCCGTGGAGGATAACAATCGAACTTTCGGGAACCTGTTCCCTGGCGCAGCCGGCAAGCCCGGGAAACCCCGCAATTATCAGGCCCAGTATTATGGCGGTTAACTTACGCATAGCAGTAGAGCCAATATTTTAGCATACCAGTCAATTGAAAAAGTATGCCGTATTATCCTTTCGTGGTTATAAACCGCCTGCCGTCCATTTTACAGATAATCTGTAAAATGTCCCGGGATGTCATCGCCCCGGTGGGGACGCCGCCCGGAGGCTGGACCCACATGCCGGAAAGCCAGAAATTTTCCAGCCCGGGAACCGTCTTTTTAACCATTCGAAAGCGCTTTACCTTGTCAGGCGGGATAATCCAGGTCATATAGGTTCCCTTCCAGTTGCCGGTATAACGCACATAGGTTATCGGGGTGGCCACGTCGGTTGCCTCGATACGTGACTGGAATCCAGGGTAGATGCCGGAAAGCACGCCGATAACCGCAGCGGCGATTTTTTCCTTTTCTGCCCGGTACTTTTGCTTATCCCCGGCCAGATTTTCCCAGTAGCTGTAATCCGGCATTATCAGGTTGCAGACCACTACCGACTTGCCGGCGGGAGCCAGGGTTTTATCGTAGCAGTAATTTTTTACGCCTATCCAGTCAAAGCTCTGGTTGCCTGCAATCAGCGGTTTGTCCAGTTGGAACCATTCGCTAAGGCTTGGCGAAGGCGAGGCAAGGTCCATGTCCACTCCAAAAGAGACCTGGACCGAAGAAGGAGCCAGCCGGCAGGTACGGAACAGTTCTGCATGCATCGGGTCGATATGCCTGCCTTCCAGCATCTGGTAAAGGGTAGCGTGAAGGTCGGCTGCCGATATTACATAATCACTCTTGATAATTCTACCATCTGCCAGGCGTATGCCAACTGCTTTGGAATTTTCCTCCAGGATTTGTTCTACCTGCTGGTTGTATAAGATTTTACCTCCCAGCTTGCGGTAACGTGTTTCGATAGCCCTGGCAAATTCCAGAGACCCTCCCTGCGGGAAACCCCCTGTCCTGATGTGCAGCATAGCCAAAGTGACTACCAGGCTGAACAGGGGGTAGTCTTCTATGGACAATATTCTGGGAAGGTTTTCGCGCAGGAAAGGATCCTTGAACCCGGCGGCGAAATCACCGATAGTGATTGAATTGCAGTAATTGAGGTCCCGGCTGAAAGGAAGCATTTTTAACATCCGCGGTATGTAGTCCAGAGGGCTGAAGAGTTCGAACGGTTTGCCAACCGGCATCTGAAACCCGGTAAAACGGCGGGTGAGCCGGCACAGGGTTTTGATCGGGGCGGAATCGGCCGGTGAGAGTTCGAGCATATGTTTTTCGAGCCTCTCTACGTCCGAGTAAACGCTGAACACCCTGCCGTCGGAGCTGTTAAAGCGGGTAAAAATGTCATGGTTTATCATATTGCGCCCCTGGACGGCGCCCAGTTCTTCCCAGACTTTGTAGAAACTGTAAACCGGGCTGGAGCCGGTAAGCCAGTGAATACAGCCATCGATGGTGTAGCCCTTGCGCTTCCAGGAAGTACACAGCCCGCCCGGGATAGAATGGGCTTCATAAATTTCGGCTTCATACCCGTTCATACGGGCATAACAACCGGCGGCAAGCCCGGCAATGCCTGCGCCTATGATTGTTATTTTCTTATTATCCACTCAGCCCCCCTGTGTTATTCAAATACCGATGGCGCTGTTCTTTTTTCCAGCATGCGAAACACCAGGGCCAGTATCAAACCGGTAAAGAAACCGCCGATATGAGCCATGTATGCTACTTCGGCTTCGGCGGCGCTTCCAAGCGAGCCTACCCCGTAGAAAATCTGGAGCACGATCCAAAACCCTATGACGATTACCGCCGGCAGGGGAATAAGGATCAGCCCGAAAAGCACCCTGACCCTGGCGCCCGGAAACAGCACTATGTAGGCACCCAGTACCCCGGCGATAGCGCCGGAGGCGCCCAGGGAAGGAATAGTATCCCCCAGGTTGAAAATCATGTGAGCGAAGGTTGCCGCCAAACCGCAGATGATGTAGAAAGCCAGGAATTTGAAGTGGCCGAACCTGTCTTCGATGTTATCACCGAAAATCCACAGGTAAAGCATGTTGCCCAGGATGTGCAGCCAGCCGGCGTGCATGAACATGGCGGTAAACAGGGTAGGCATTTGCCCCAGCGGGTCTGAGGCAAAACGGGCTGGAATGAAAGCCCATTCTATCACGAACGCCTCTCCGTTCAACAGTTCGAAAACGAACATTATGAAGTTGACAATAATCAGCAGATAGGTAAACCAGGGCACGATTTTGCGCGGGTTATGGTCTCCCAGCGGTAACATTACACTAACATCCTCGAGTTGAAAATATGAAGTGATTATAGAGTTAGCAGGGGAAGGTTTACAAATAGTAAAAACTAATACTTGATTTTCAGGTTATCTGCCATGTCGGCGAGGTTAAGGTCCTCCAGTTTGCCGCGGGTAAGGGCCTTGAAATGCACCAGTTCCCTGGCGAGCTGGAGATAAAACCCGTTTTTATCGGCACCATCAGCAGAGGTAACCTTATTGAAGAAATCGTATTGGTTGAGTTCCTTGTTGCGAACCGATGCTCCGTGTTCAAGGCCCAGCTTGTTCAGGCTGGAAGAAAGGATATCCAAAAGGTCTCCATCCCATTCTTCGCTCATATAAGCGCGAGTAGTTCGCTTTACAAAGCTGGCCGGCCGGGTGCGGCCCACGATCTTGAAAAAGCTGGTAATTTCGCTGTATTTGCGCATATCCTCCGGGCGTATCCAGCAGGATTTGAATATAAGGCTCCGGTCTTTCAGGGTAAGCCTGGAACAGTTGGCAAAAAGGGCATCACCTTCAACCGGGCCCAGCTCCTTTGACTGGTGGGAGATATAGTTGAAGTGGAACTTTCTGAAAGGGCAGTGGTAAAGGCACCCCTCATTCAGCATCAGTTTTATTTTAGCGCCGGTGGCGGTTTTTATTTTTTTGAGCAGTTCAAGATCGCGGTTGATGTTGACATCCGGGGTGATTACACTTGCTCCAGCTTCGCGGAACACCTCAGCTTTTTCTGCTGAATCTATGTCCCCCAGGACCGAAGCGCTGATTTCGATTTCAGGGAAAGCGTTGTGAATTTCGGCCATTATTATAGGGTTGGCTATGGTGAGAGCTTTAAGATTGTGTTTCTCCTGGGCTTGTTGAATAAAGGCAAAAAGCGAGCCGAGGCTGGCTTTGGAGTACCACTCCCTGCCGCCGCAAGTGGTATTTATTACCAGGTTTGCCTGCATGGCGTGATTATGAATCGAATCTATAGAGATAAAAAAATCTTCCCGGTTGATTTTGCTGGTAATGCGTCCCGAGCCGGAATAGTCTTGTGGGCCGGAAAGGTATATTTCGGTTATGCAATTGCCGTGGAAGGTTTTCAGTTTGAATAAATCTTCAAGCGAAGCCGGATCGCTGTTATAAGGGGCTGAAAACTGTAAAGCTTCTTTTTTCATGCCGGTAAAACTATACCATTCTATGCCGAGTTTGGGGAGGGGGTCCCGGGACCCCCTCCCCAAAAGTTTGACCTTGAATTGCCAGGCCTATTGTTACAACTTGCCTAAGCGCTGAAGTTCGTCAGCTACGCTGCCCAAGCCATAACCTTGCAGAGTCTGCCTGGTAGGAATTCCCTGGTCGCTCCAGCCATGCAATGCATAATAGCGGGAAAGCAAAGCACGAAACTGGCCGGGGTCAACGGCTGAAGGCCCTGCATCATCAGGCCATGCATCCGGTTGAGTGAAATAAGGAATTACGCTTTCATCATTCTTGCGGGTGCGGCCTTGCATCGTCCATATCGAACGAAGAAGGCTTTGGGCTCTCATGCAGGCCTTATGCATATCATCCAGGGTCCAGTCTGTGCCGACAACCGCGTTGTAAGCCTGGGTTTCGGCATCGGTCCAGCCGACTGTTGCCGGGGTGGTAGTGGAGTCGTAGAGCAGGGGGAACTGCCGGTCGCACATGGGGACGCTGTCCTTGATCATGCCACGGCATTCATGCCACAAGCCGACATATTCCTTGTCGGTGTACTGATAGGTGGAATCGTCCCAGCCGGAATTGGCATGCTCGGCTCCGTAAATCTGGGCACCCAATTCACATATTTTTGCATAGGGTATTTTCGGAGTCCCCCATCCAGATGTGCGGCCTTCTCTGGTATCCCATTCATAGACGAATGGAGGATAGCGTTCCGGATACCCATGCTGGTGGTTGAAGGCATCCCTTCCGTGAGTTGCCCAGGTCAGTGCGGATACTACCCACACCGGGCTTCTGACAAACTGGAGATAGCGCCCGTCCCAGTGTGGCCCGTAACCGTGTTTGTGGGTTTTCCAGACCTCATCATCCATGCCGAAGGCTTTGGCCGCCCTGGTGGTGCCCTCAGCCCAGATGTCGCCTTCGCCTTGCCTGAAAGCCACCGCCATGTAAAACTTTTTGACGAAATCCGGCGTTAACTTCATGTTCGTACCGTCACCCGGGACTGATTCACCCAGGATCTTGTTGAGCCGTCCGCGACGATACTCATTAAGCATCCAGAAGTTCATACCCAGCTGAGTCTCCCAGTGGTTCAGGCCGAGTTGGCCTTCAAGGCGCCTGAGTTCGGTTCTGACTTCACTGGGCATACTTTCCATGATGTTGGTGGGTACACCGGGACAGCAGTATTCAACACCGGATACCGTGCCTATGCCGTTGGCCAGAGGTACCCGGTTATACATGGTAGGCAGACAGCCGGCGATACCGCCGGTGCATGAAGACCACGGACAGCTCTGCCTGCGGGTGGTATATGAACCGCGATCCCGGGACAGGGCTACCTTATCCTGGCCGGTGGGTGACATTTCCTTGTTCAACCGGTTGACAACTTCTATCATCTTTTCCGGGTTGGCAATCGGTATTCTGGTGTTGCCGGGTTTGACAACCACCGCCTTTAACTTCTTGTCACCCATAAGGGCACCGAAGCCGCCCTGGCCGGCACCGTTTTCGGTTCTGGATTCGATAGCTGCCCACCTGACCCGGTTTTCACCTGCCTGACCTATGGCGGCAATAGCTACATCCTGGCCGTGTTTATTGGCCAGCCAGTCCTGGGCGTTGTAGTTGCCGGTACCCCAAATTTGCGTACCGTCCATTATTTCTACTTCGTCGCCATTAACATAAAGATACACCGGACTTGGCGACTTGCCGGTTATTACTATTGCGTCGTAACCCGCCAGTTTCATCTTGGGGCCGAATTCGCCGCCAAAACCTGAGGTACACAGATATGGGATTGGGTAGGATTGAGGGGCGAGGCCGACTACATTGGCTCGGCCTGCTGATGGAATCGGGGTTGCGGCGCACGGACCGGTGGTGAAAATAAGCGGGTTTTCCGGGCTCCACTCGGTAGTTGTCTCGATGATTTCATCCCAGGCCAGCCGGTATGCCATTGCGACGCCGCCGATGAAATCCGGAACGTAATCAAACGTATCCAGGTTTTTCATGCTCCCGTCGGATAGATTAACTCTTAATATCTTTCCTGTAAATCCACCGTAAGCCATGATTATAACCTCCCTTCAGCCGGGACCAGCGTTAGAGCATCTCTGTTGCAAACTTCAATACAGGCGGGTCCGTTTTCTCTATCCTTACAGAGGTCGCACTTGAATGCTTTTCGCTGGGCTATCGGAGCGAACATATCAACGGTGACCCGGGGTATTTCGAATGGGCATGCCTGCTGACATATGCCACACCCGTTGCATTTATCCTGATTGACATAACGTGCACCGGTTTCTTCATCGATGCACATGGCGATATCTTTGAGAGGGCAGGCAAAGTAGCATTCCGGTTGAGTGCACTGCTGACAAAATACAGGCATTCTGGGATCGAAGCCGTAGAACTCCTGCTTATCTACCCATTTTACCCCTGACAGCTGCAAAGCCACCGAACCGGAGTGAACTGCTGAACAGGCCATCACGCAACGGCTGCAAGCGGCGCATTCTTCCGGGTTCCAGGCGATGTAGGCAGATTTAACCAGAATCTGGCCTGCCCCTGGATGCACGGCTTCGAAGTGGCTCTTAAGCAGGGCAACGGTTTCAAACTCAGCGGTGCAGACAGGGCATACATACTTCGCGGAAACTGCAGTCTGAGTCTGGGTTTGAGTTAACGTACTGGTTGAGCCGGGAGCTGTTGCGGTAACAGTGCCGGTGGTTCCCGGGGCGGTTGTAGTTACGGTTTTGGTGATTTCCTTTTCTTCACCGCAAGCTGTCAGGAAAAAGGCGGAACTGATTGCAGTACCGCCGACTACAATACCGGCATCCCTCAGGAACTCTCTTCTGGAAAGTTTTTTAGGGTCAACTCTTTTGTTTTCTGACATTTACGTCATTTACTCCTTTCCTTGTTTTATCCTTTTTGGGCTTGCTTGTTTGTCCTGCTGCGATAGGCGCCTCCTCGCTTTCTGTATCCTAGTGATTAATATTAAACCGGTTATTAACAGGTAAATTATTGCCGCGGATTTCTTCCCACATTGCAACCAACTGGCATAAAAAACCGTCATAGCACTGCCCGGGAGCGCGGTTTTGATCCAACCTGGCTTTGGTGGAACGTCTGACACCTACTGTTGTCCGGCTGTCTTCAACGCTGTGCAATTTGAAAAACTCCCTGGGGAATAATTGAGAGGTTTTGAAGGGTGTGAAAATAAACAGCGCCACCTCCCTGCTCTTCTTTCCTGACAAGGGAGGCAGCGCCGTTTCCCGCGTTACCCTACCGGCTAGAACCCCGTGGGTTGCCCTTTAGAGGTTGAAGCTCGAAGAGATATCCTGCTTCACATGTTAGAGCAATACTGTATAAAATACATGCGCTGATTTACTGAACTTCAGCAGTACTAAATTACTGCTCTGTTTTGTTCGAATAATACATACTTATCGGTACTATCGGTGGTATAATCAGGTTGAGTTCGGGAGTTACTGATTGTTGAAGGGGGGGCATGCAGTGCAAGGCAATAAATTGAAAGAACTTAATATTGTGCTGATATTTCCCTGTGAAATAATAAGGAACTCCATCGGAGCGCTGTTGAAACAATATGAAGTTTGCAATGTTTCCCTCTTCGATTCCTGTGAAGAATTTGATTCTACCTCCGGTAAAACTTCAGCCGACCTCATCCTGATTCATTATTCACGATGCACCGAACCCGGGGCAATCAAGAAGATAATACAGGATACGGGTGCGCATGTTGCCTTGCTGGCATCGAGTGACTCTTACCACCAGGACAGCTACTGGGATATCCTGGAGAGACTGCTGGAGGGCATCACCGGGTTTTTGGACCTGGATGAACCAGTTTATACTTTCTTTTCCGAACTCGAGGATATTGCCTGCGGCGATATCGTCATCTCCGGCAAATTTGCCCAGAACATTACTCAGAAAACCCGCCCGGTTGACACCAACCTGGATGAAGCGCTCAGCCAGCGGGAGTTACAAATCCTGACCCTGGTAGCCGACGGGAGCACAAACCGGGAAATCGGTGGAAAACTGAACATCTCGCCACACACAGTCAAAGGCCACCTCACCAACATTCTGACCAAACTCAACCTTAAAAACCGCCAGCAGGCGGTGGCCTATATCATGACGCGGCGGCTTGAATAATTTTCCCGGCCGCTGAACTTGCCATAACCGTTTACCACCGGCTTTAACCTTAGAAGCTGCTGCCTTTAATCGTACTTATCTCTGCGGCAGTCTGGCCTGCACCCGGAATTAATTTTTAACCTCCTTTATTTTTCTTCGAAAAAGTATTGACTTTACCGTTGCAAAGGTGTAATATTCGAAACATGTCGAATATTGAACATAACAACAACGAAACACTGGCAGACATTTTCAAGGCGCTTTCCAATCCGTACCGGCTGGAAATCTTCAACCGGCTGAGCAGCTGCAATGTAAATATTGAAGATTCCGGTTCGGAACATCAAATCTGTGAATGCGTCGGTTCACTGGGCAAGGACCTGGATATCGCCCATTCCACGGTTTCCCATCACCTGAAAGAACTCAAGCGCGCCGGTTTGATCCGGATGGTCAGAAACGGCAAGCGGACGGAGTGCCAGGTTAACGAAGCCACACTTGTGATGATTCGTGAATATTTCCAGCCGTGCTGCTGCACCCGGCCATAAAACATTTTGGAGCGTTATCTATGACGAACAAGGTAACCCTTTATGAACCGACCCTTTGCTGCTCCAGCGGTGTGTGCGGGCCTAACCCGGATCAGGCGCTGATACGCCTTCAGGACACCATAGCTAAAATCAAGGAACTGGGGGTTGAAACCGAACGTTTCACTATTACCTCTCACCCCCGGGAGTTTACCCAAAACCCTGAGGTCATGAAACTGTTGCAGCAAAACCAGCTTCAGGCTCTGCCGATAACTGAAGTCGACGGCAAAATCGTAAAAACCGGCAGTTACCCCAGCCTTGAAGAATTGAGAGGCTTTATTACATAATCCCGGCTGCTTGGAGAGAGGGCATGAACACCGATATAAAAACCAGGTTTTATTTCTTCTCCGGCAAGGGGGGTGTCGGCAAGACGACCATGGCGTGCGCCACCGCCATTTACAACGCGCGGGCCGGCAAAAAGACCCTCATTGTAACCACTGATCCGGCTTCCAACCTGGCCGATGTTTTCGAGCAGTCTATAGGCAGCAGTGAAGTACCCATTACCGGAATATCCAACCTGTTCGGGCTTGAACTTGACCCGGACGAGGCCACCCGGGAGTACAAGGAGCGGACCCTGGCTCCGCTGAGGGGCGTACTGCCGCCGGAGAGTTTAAAAATTATCGAGGAACAGTTGAATTCGCCGTGTACGGCCGAGGTTGCCGCCTTCGAACGCTTCACCGATTTTCTGCAAGCCCCTGAATATGAAGCCGTCATTTTCGATACGGCGCCTACCGGCCATACCCTGAGGCTTATACAGCTGCCCGGGGAGTGGAGCGGGGTTATCGAAAAAGCCGCCCGGGACGGCAGTGCCGGACAAACCTGTGTGGGGCCGGCTGCCGCCCTTGCCGAATCCAAAGTGAAGTTTGACCGTGCCCTGGATGCCATGCGGGATGGGGCCAGATCGGTTTTCACCTTCGTTTTACGCCCGGAAGCCACTTCCATTTATGAAACCAGACGCTCGGTTGCCGAGCTCAAGAAACTGGGCATCCATTCCCAGGAACTCATAATAAACGGGGTTTATCCTGCCGACGCCTGCGACAACGCTTTTATGCTGCACCGCTATATCAAGCAGCAGCAGTTTCTTGGCGAGATCGAGAAAACCTTTGCTCTGCCGGCGACAGTTGTTGAGTTGCATGCCGGTGAAATAAAAGGCTTGCCGGCGCTCGGCGAGGTCATACGGCAGCTGTATAAAAACCCGGTAAGCCTTGCCCAATACCGGAAAGGTTCACTCCAGAGATCTGAGCCGCCAGCGGCAACGGAAGCCGGCGGCACGGCAAATCCGGATGTGAGTAAACTGTTGACCCCGCACAACGGCAGCAGCCGGGCAATTTTCTTCGCCGGCAAGGGGGGCGTCGGCAAAACTTCGGTAGCTGCGGCTACCAGCCTGTGGCTGGCGCGGCACGGCTATAAAACCCTGCTGCTGGCCACCGATCCGGCATCCCATTTGGCCGAGGTTTTCGAACAGGTGATCACCGGCAAACCTTCACTCATAGACGGGGAAAGCAACCTGTGGGTGGCTCATATCGACCCGGTTCAGGCGGCACGGGAATATAAAGACAAGGTGCTGGCGGAATGTGCCTCCAAATACGACGCCGTCAGGCTAAAGGCTATCGAGGAAGAACTGGATTCGCCCTGTACCGAAGAAATGGCCACCTTCGAAAAATTCATCGAACATGCCACCAGTACCGGATACGAGGTAATGGTATTCGATACGGCGCCCACCGGCCACACCCTGCGTCTGCTGAAATTACCGGTGGACTGGAACAGGCAGCTGGAAATCAAGATATTCACCACCCTGGATGACAGCCAGGCCGACAAGGCCACCAAAGCCAGGTTCGAGCAGGTGATTGCCATGATGCAGGACAGCGACCGGACCACTTTCAGTTTCGTAATGTACCCGGAGTCTACGCCCATCGAAGAGGCCAGCCGGGCGATGCAGGAAATGGCTGGCATCGGTGTCAAAACGGGGCTGGTGGTGGCCAACATGGTGCTGCCCGCCTCTGTGGGGACCAATCCATTTTTAATACAGCGAAGGCAAATGCAGCAAAGATACCTCGAACAGATGAACCGAAGATTTCAGGCGCCTATTGTTAATTTACCGCTTTTAGCCGACGACCTGGTTGGCCGGCAGCAGCTGGCTCAGGCTTCGGTACTGTTATACGGGAACGGGAAACAGGCAATTTAAAAGGAGGCAGCCATTGAGCCAGGATAATAACATTCAAAACGATAACTCTGCGGAAAACCGGCAGGAACCCGGCACTGATAAACGGAAGTTCAAATTCGGCCGCAGGGAAAAAACCGCCCTTTCGGCGCTGGTACTGCTGGTGGCGGTGGCGCTGGCGGTAAACTCATCCATTATCTACGAAGGCCGCACCGGCGGCAACTCCAATACGGATAACCCGGCACCGACCTATACAGGCAGTGCTCCCCTGCCGGTTACCTCCAACCAGCAGGCACTGGAATCGAACAACGATTTTATTCTGGTGATAACTCCTTGTGCTGACCCGGAGATTAACTCCTCGGTTACCGAAACGGTAGTGGCTGCCGCCGACAAGATACGCAGTACGGACAGAATTTATGTTGGCGTGTTTACCCTGCCTGCCGACCAGTCCCTGGATTACCCCTCAGTCTTTACGCGCCTGATGAACCGGGGCGACAGCTTTTTATACCAGGTGAGCCTGCGCAGTGACATTACCCTGGACAAGATCTATGACAGTTACCTTTCCAGGAAATTCTTGAGGGAATAAATTAAGGAGGCTGTAAACTATGGACCAATGGTTGATGGAGGTACTCAAAGGCAGCGAATTCGGGCTGGCAGTCCTGGTTGCCGCCTTCCTTTTCGGTTTGTCTTCAGCAGCTACCACGGCTGCCTGCGGCGGCCTTCCGGCGATGCTGGTTATCGTGGGTTATACCGGCGCCAACAAGGCAGGCGGGCGGCGCTCGTTGCTGCTGGCGGCGGCTTCCTTCATGTTCTCTTCCATACTGGCGCTGGCCATCCTGGGAGCGCTGACCAGCTATTTTGGCGGCAGCCTGTTGTCCTACGGCGGCAGTGTCGGCTTTTATGCCAAAAAGGCCCTGGGTTTGGTGGCAATCCTTATAGGGCTGACCGCGCTGGACCTGACGCCTTTCCGTTTCCCCACCTTTAAAGTGGCTACCAACAAACTGCCCAGCGGCGTTTTGGGTGCGGTTATCGTCGGCTTGAGCGTCGGGCTGGCTACGGCCGGCTGCGCCACCGCCTGTTCGCCTTTGCAGCTGCCGATCGTTCTGGGTTTTGCAGCGCTGCGCGGCCAGGTAATCGAAGGCAGTGTCATACTCATTCTTTTTGCTCTCGGGTTTACCCTGCCGCTGGTGGCTGTCATGCTGGGCATAGGCCTGGGCAGGGCATCCAGCTGGATGGAAAAACTGGACAAGCCGCTTCGCGTCGTCTCCGGCGTGCTCCTGGTTGGCCTGGGATTTTTCTTCATGGTATCGACAAGTTAGCGGTAAAAGGATTTCCGGTTCTTGCAACCAAAAGGGGTAAAACAATGGAAGATAAGAGAAGAAACACAAAAGCTCGCGAGAGTGAAGCGCAGGACTGCCTGCTTTCACGGCGGCAGTTTATCAAAAATGTAGGGCTGATGGCTGGCGGCATCACCATAACCTCCATGTTCGTGGCTTCCGGCTGCGATTCGGGCAGTCCTGCCACAACACCGGCCAATTCCACTTCGAATCCGCCCACCAAAACAAGCACAACCCTGCCGCCGGTTACCGGTGCCTGGGATGGAGATTACGAAGTTGACCTGTTATACAGGCCGGAACTCAAGCAGATTCCGGGGTGCGACGCCATGGTAGCCATGGACCGTTTGTATGCTACTGACCACATGTGGGTTAAGCGTATCACAGACGATATAGTGGTGGCAGGCATTACGGAAAGATTCCTGGTGTACTTCGAAGGTGTAGTTCAAATCGAATTAACAGATATCGGCGGCGAAATTGAGCGCAGCGGTCCGTTTGCCTATATAGAAGGCAAGAAGATGAACGTGGAAGCCGTATCGCCCGTCAGCGGTATAGTTTTACAGAACAACGCTGCTGTAGTAGCAGATCCGGCTGCAACCATAAACCGCAACGTTTATAACGAGGGCTGGTTACAGGTTATACAGCTGACCAACCCTGCCGAACTGCAGGAACTGCTTTCGCCCGAGGAATATATTTACTATTCAGCCAAGATAGTTTCGAATTAGCCTGCCTTTACTAGCTGTTGCAGTTCGCGCCGGGGCCTGCGGAGCTTTAACCCCAAAGATTATCCCTACCCCCAGTCTTTCGAAACCGGCACTTTCTCCAGCGCGTTGAAGGGCCTGACCTGGCCGACGATGACGTTGCAGGTGCCTTCACGGCGGGCGAGGGTGCCCGTTATTACCAGGAACGGGGAACGCAGCTTCAGTTCATTTTCGGCATAAACTTTGGGGAAAACCATCAGCGGGATATGGCCGAACTCGTCCTCCAGGGTGATGTAGACCACCTTACCCAGCGGGCGCTGGCGGCGGATGACCAGCCCGGCGGTGACAAGGCGGGTGCCGCCGGGCATTTTTTCGATATCCTGGCTGGTGGCAAAACTCCTGTTGAAACGGGGCCGGAGGCTGGCCATGACATGGCCGGAAGGAAAGAGGCTGAGAAGCGAGTATTCATCCTGCATGCGTTCCCACTTGCCGGGGGCTGCCAGTTCCACCATGTCCTGGGCTACCGGCAGGGGCAGGGGCAGTTGTGAATTTACCGGCCGGTAAAGCAGGCCGATTTGCCAGCGTGCCCGGCGCCGGTTGGGTTCCAGCCGGTCGAAGGCGCCGGCGCCGGCCAGGTTCAGGGCGGCTTCTTCCAGTACGCCGCTGCGGGTCAGGAAATCGGCGATGCCGGTAAACGGCCCGTTCCTGCTGCGAGCTTCTTCTATGGCCTGGGCCGTGGCGTTGCCCAGGCCGTGTACGTTTACCAGGCCCAGGCGGACGGCGCCGTTTTCCACGCTGCAGCAAGGGTGGCTCAGGTTGATATCCGGGTTCAATACGCGTATGCCGTGGCGGCCGGCATCCTCCTTCAAAGTTTCCAGGTTGTAAAAGCCCATCGGCTGTTCCTTGAATATGGCGGCAAAGAATTCCAGGGGGTAGTGGTATTTGAGCCAGGCCGCCTGGTAGGCGGTGACCCCGAAAGCGAAGGCGTGGGATTCGGGGAACATGTAGAGGCCGTTGAATTTATCGAAGATTTTTTCAGCCGCGGCTTTTGCCACGCCTCTTGAAAGGGCGCCTTCGATAAACTCCTCCCGGTAGCGGGCAACGAGTTCGGTGTTGTGCTTGCGCCCGAAGGCGCGCCGCAGCAGGTCGGCCCGGCCGGGGCTGAAACCGGCCACATCTATAGCCAGCTGGTTAAGCTGGTCCTGGAAAAGAACCACTCCAAGGGTGCGCTCCAGCGCCCGCTGTTCCAGGGGATGGTCATAGGCTACCGGCCGGGTGCGGCTTCTTCTGGCAAGGTATTCCTGCACGCCGCCGTTGACACCCACGCCGGGCCTTACAGCGCCCACTTCGTGAGCCATGTCCAGCAGGTTGCGCGGTTTCAGCCGGGTGATGGTCTGCATCTGGGCGGCCGATTCCACCTGGAATATGCCGATGGTATCCCCCCGGCAGAGCATGTCATAAACCGGCCCGTCTTCGAAATCGATGCGCGAGAGGTCGATTCTTTTACCGGTTTTTTCCCTGATCAGCCCGTTGGCAACCTCGAGCTGGGAAAGGGCGCCCAGGGCCAGAAAGTCGATTTTAACAAAGCCGGCATCGTCGATGGAATCCTTGTCCCACTGGCACACGTAGCGGCCTTGTATGGCGCCCCTTTGCACCGGCACCATTCCCGTCAGGGGAGCCGAAGAGATTATCATGCCGCCGGGGTGCTGGCCCAGGCACCTGGGAAAGCCGTCCAGCTCGGCGGCCAGTTCCACCAGTTCCCGCCAGAGAGGGGCGTTGATTTTACGGCTGAAATGGGGGGACTTTAACATTTCCCTTTCCAGGTTTCTGGCCGGGCCGTAGTCGGCATGTTTACATAACCTGTCAATTTCTGCCGGCGGCAGGCTGAGAGCCTTGCCCAGGCCGCGCACCGCGCCCCTTAATAGATAGGTGACGATGGTCCCGGTCAGGGCGGCATGGTCGGAGCCCCACTTGCGGTGGGTTTTTAAAATCAGGCTTTCGCGGATTGACCGGGGAAAATCCAGGTCTATATCCGGCACGTTGGTCATCACGTCTTCGGGCAGAAAGCGCTCCAGCGTCAGGTTATATTTCAGGGGGTCTATGTGGGAAAGGCCGATAAGGTAACCTGCCAGCAGAGCTACCGAGGAGCCGCGCCCGCGGCCCGGGGGGTTTTCCTCTATGGGTTCATCCTCCCGCGCGAGGCCCTGTTCCACCATGGCCTCGCGACCCAGTTTGATAACCTCGTGATACAGCAGCAGGAACCCGGCCAGGTTGTATTTGCCGATGAGAGCGAACTCTTCATCCAGCCTTTTTCTTACCGCCGGGGTAACGGCGCCGTAGCGTTTTACGGCCGCTTCCAGGCACAGCTTTTCCAGCCAGCTTTCCGGTGTGTGGCCTTCCGGCGCCGGGTACTCGGGGAAGGAATAGTTCAGTTTCCAGGAGAGGTCGAAGCTGCAGCGGGAGGCGATTTCGGCAGTATTGGCAAGAGCCTCCGGGCATTCCCTGAAAAGAACCTCGAGCTCCGGGACAGGCCTCAAGTAAAACTCGGAGTTGGCCCGGCGCTGACGGTGGGTTTCCTCCAGGCTCGTGTTGTGGCCGATGGACACCAGGCAGTCCTGCAGGCGGTGGCGGGCGCGGGCGTGGTAGTGGGCGTTGCCGGTGGCAACCAGCCCGGTATCCGTTTGCCTGGCCAGGGCTATGAGTTTTTTATTGCGGGCGTTGTCTCCGAATACCAGGTTATTCTGCAGTTCCACGCAGTAGTTTTGCCTGCCGAACCATTCCTGGTAGCGGCGAATAAGCCTGCGGGCTTCGTCCAGACGGGAGGCACCGGCCAGCTGTGCCAGTTCGCCTCCGGGGCAGCCGGAAAGGGCGATGAGCCCGGCACCGTGTTCTCTCAGTTGGGCCGGGTCGAGCTCCGGTTTGCCGCGTTTGCCGGCAGCATGCGAGAGGGTTATAAGCCGGCAGAGGTTGCCGTAGCCCGTCCTGTCCTTTGCCAGCAGGGTGAGGTGGGCGCCGCCGGCCAGCGTGATTTCGGCACCGGTTACGGGCTTGATGCCCAGCTCGCGCGCCTGGCGGGCAAAGCTCATGGCGCCGCACAGATTGTCATGGTCGGTAATTGCCAGGGCAGTGTAGCCCAGGTCCCTTGCCCTTAAAATCAGCTCTTCCGGCGAGGAAGCCCCGTCGTGAAACGAATAGTAGCTGTGGCAGTGAAGTTCGGCATACGGCATGGTTTCAATAGGGCTGGCGGTACCAGCAGTTGGTCAAAAGGTCCTTGTAGATTACCAGGCATCTGCCGCCGGCAAGCGTTACGGCAAAATAAAGCCGGCTTACCGGGTTGGGGCGCCACCACTCGTCATCGATGCGCCAGCGGTCTTCGATGGCCTCAACCGGCTGGCGGTTGAGCGTTAGCGGCACGGGCCCCGGGCCTTCTTTTACGACGGCCGGCTCCGGCCGGTTTACCGGCTTAACGGTGTCAGCACATGGCGCCTTTCCGGTATGCGGGACCATGGTTCGACCTCCTTGAATTTAAAGAGCTGAGGGCCGCCCAGTTTGAGTTCCAGCTGGCTGATTTCACCCAGCAGGTGGGCGGCAGACCTCACTTCCGGCAGCAGGCTTTTCTGCCGGGCGCCGGGCCGGCCCAGGCCGGTTGCCCGGATGCCCAGGGTTTCCACCGGGCCGGGCTGCGGCCAGGTTTCCATCACCTGGGAGATGCGCCTGAGGGCGGTTGCGGCTTCCATGGGCGGGGTTTTGAAGAAGACGCTTTTTTCACGGCATTCGCCGTTTAGAGCGCGGGTCCAGATATCGGCCCGGCTGAGGCCCATGTTTTTGGGGGCAAGCAGGCTGAATATGCCCAGAAACAGCCGTTCGAAACCGGCCAGCAGCACTTCGGTAAGCGCGGTAGCCGATTCCAGTTCCAGGCTGCGGGTTATGACTTCACGCGGGGGGCGCGGGACAAGCGGCGTTTCGTCGATGCCGGCGGCCAGGTGGTGAATCAGCCTTCCTTCCGGGCCGAACTGGGCTTCCATGGCGGCCGGCGCCACGGCGGCGGCCTGGCCCAGGGTTTTGAGGCCGAAGGCATCAAGCTTTGCCCGGCTCCGGACAGATACCGGCAGTTCGGCACAGGGGATGTTTTTCAGAAAAGGGCGGGGGTTTCCCTCCAGGTTTTTGCATTCCCCCGGCCGGCTGCGGCCGGCGGCCAGGTATGCCGGGAATTTACCATCAGCCATGCCCAGTTTAACCTCGAAGCCGGCAGGCATGGCTGCCCGGACGGCGCCTGTCAACTGGCCCGTTTCCGGGTAGAGAAGCTCCAGCCCTTCGGTAGACATGTAGGCGGTTCCGGCGCCGGCTCCTTCCACCATGGGGCTTACCCGCTGCAGATTGTCCAGTATTTGTTCGAAAACCTCACGGTAGTGGGGGCTGTCGGCGCTGATGATTTCGACCTGGCCGTGGAGGGCTATGGCCTGTTCGAGCGGCATGCCCGGTTTGAGGTCGTCCAGTTCAGGCGGGAAGTCCAGCACCCGGCCGGTTCCCGGGCCTGGGGCAAAGACCACCACCGGGCGCCCTTCGAGGCCGGGGCGGCGGTTGAGTTCGCACGTCAGGGCAAAATGCGGCAGCAGTATGCAGAGTATTTTCATCATGCGGCTTGAAGGCGGCGGCGCCCAAAAACTAGAACATATATATTATAGAACATATGTTCAGTTTGTCAAGAGAGCTACGGGCAAAGAGCTATGGGCAGAGCCGCAGGCTGTCCAGCCATGCCGCAGACCTTACTTCTCTTTCCAGTATGAACTGGCAGTAGCTGCGGATGAGCCTTTCCATCTCCTGGTTGAGTTCAGCGGTCATCTTAAGCCGGATGGCGGTGTTTATATCGCAGTCCTGGAAAAGCCGCATGACCTTGAGGCCGTTTACCGATATGGAATAGGGCAGGGCCTGGTGCAGGGCACAGCCGGCACACAGCACGCCGCCGGCACCGGGGCTGAAGGTGTTGGTTACCGGTTCAAGGGGCTTGCGGCAGCCGGCACATACCTTGAGCTGGGGGCGATAGCCGGCATGGCTTAGAAGCTGCATTTCGAAATAACGCAGGCACAGCTCGCAGCCGGCACTCAAGCTCAACTGCTCCAGGGTGGAGACAAAAAGGTTGAAAAGGCGCCGGTTGTCGATGCGGTCGGCTTCGGCGGTAAACAGGTTTACCAGTTCTGCCAGATAGAGGCCGGCAGAGGTTGCCTCCAGATTTTTTCTAAGCGGCAGAAAGGTATTGATAGTCTGTGAGCCGATGACGGTATCCAGATTCTTGCCCCTGGCCAGGGTTACCGCGGAGTAGGTCAGCAGTTCCAGGTGGCCGCTCAATTTGCTTTTGGGTTTTCTTACTGCTTTGGCCACCGCCTGGATTTTGCCCAGGGTGGGAGAGTATAGAGTTATAATCCGGTCCGCCTCGCCCAGGCGGATTTTGCGGATTATAACGGCTTCGGTCTGGTATTCACGGGGGTTTGACATGGGAGCAGTTTAAGAAATGCGCCTGCCGGGTTCGATGGGCCGGTCCGGCCCGATCAGTACGCAGCCGCCTTCGTCCATAACTGCACCCAGGATGAGAACCTCGCTGGTGAAATCGGCGATGTATTTGGGCGGAAAGTTGACCACGGCCGTTACGTATTTACCCTCCAGTTCTTCCGGGGTGTAGAAATGGGTGATCTGGGCGCTTGATTTTTTGACTCCCAAATCTTGGCCCAGGTCTATCCAGAGCTTGTAGGATGGCTTGCGGGCCTTGGGGAAATCTTGGGCCTTGACGATCTTGCCGACTCTTATGTCCAGCTTGTCAAAATCGGCCATGCTTATTGGTTCATCCATAACCGGCTCCTCAAACATAAGATTTGCCAGGATGACTGACCTTTTAAGTTTAGCATAAAACCCGGGCTTTAAGGGACTTCAAAAATCCTGCCGGCCTTCGAGGGCGCGGCAGAGGGTCACATCATCGGCATATTCCAGTTCGGTGCCAAAAGGCAAGCCCCGGGCAAGCCGGGTAATGCGTATGCCCATGGGTGAGATAACGCGGTGCAGGTACATTGCGGTGGTTTCCCCTTCGGTGGTGGGGTTGGTGGCTATGATAACCTCGGTTACGGTGCCGGGTTTGAGCCGCTCGAGCAGTTCCTGAATGCGAAGGCTCGCGGTACCCTGCCCTTCGGAAGGGGAAATGGCGCCGTGGAGAACATGGTAGACCCCTCTGAACACCCCTACGTGTTCCAGCGCCAGAATATCCTGAGGCTGTTCAACCACGCATATCAGTGTTTCATCCCGGGTTGGGCTGGAGCATACCGGGCATTTGTCTCCATCGGCTATGTTAAAGCATACCTTGCACAGGCTGGTGCTGGTTTTAATGCGGGTTATGGCTTCAGCCAGCTGCCCGGCTTCTGCCTCTGATGCCCTCAGGAGGTGATATGCCAAACGCTGGGCGCTTTTAGGCCCGATGCCCGGCAGTTTGCCGAGTTCGGCAATCAGCTGGGCAACAGAACCGGTGATCGTTTTAGGGCTCTGGTTCAATTTCCCCTCTTATTCAGTAAGGCCCGGGATTTTAAAACCGCCGGTTAGTTCTCCCAGGCGCTCGTTGGCGATTTTCTTGGACTGCTCAAGGGCCTCGGTTACCGCTTTGAGTACCAGTTTTTCCAGTTTGCCGGGCTGAGCCGGGTCCATGGCTTCGGGGGATATATTGATCGAAAGAACTTTCTGCTGGCCGTTGACCGTTACCTTGACCAGCCCGTCCCCGGCCTGGCCCTCGACCCGGGTCTTTTCAAGTTCTTTCTGAACTTTCTGCATTTTGGATTTGAGTTCCATGGCCTGTTTCATCATTGAAAGGTTCATTTTTCCTCCACGTGTGTGATTCTTGCGTTCAATTTATCCTGGGCGGCATGCACCAGGTGGTTTTTTTCCGGTTCATGGATGCATTCGATTTTTACCGGGCGGCCGATGTAGCTGGAAACGATTTGCGCTGCCACTTTGTGGTTGGCCGGTTCTTCCATCTTTTCCTTGTGTATCTTGTATTTAAAGGCAAGCACCAGGAGATCGTCGTCGAAGGAAACCAGCCTCATAGATGAGCGCAGCAGGGCGATGGCAGCCGAGCGCTTGGTGGCATCCGGAGCCTGTTCCAGCATCTGGCTCCAGTTGTGTTGCATGAGTTCGAATTCCGACATAGCCGAAAGTGCAGCCGGTTCTTTACCGGCGGCGGACGCGGGGTTTTCCCTCACTTCGGCCGGTTTTTCTTCGGGCGCTTCATTTGCCACGGCCTCGGGTTTGGGTTCGATTGTATTTGTTGGCTGAGCCGGAACCGGGGTTGAGGCCGGTTTTCCAGGCGGCGCCGGTTTAGCAGGCCTGGCAGCCGGGGCCTGGGGTACCGCGGGGGTTTCCGGCTGAGTATCGAGAGTTGCCTCCACCAGGGCAACTTCCAGCGGCAGAGTGGCTGAACTTTCGATTTTTACTTCACCAAACAGGCGTATGGTTTTCAGAAGGCGGCCCGGGGTAATTTGAGGGGCAAGTTCCTGCAGTTCGGCGGTTTCTTCGGTGGTGAAATCACCGCTGGAATTGATGCCGCTTTTAACCAGCAGCAGCCCCCTCAGGTAGGTGGTAATTTCACGGGTAAAAAGCTTGAGGTCTACCCCTTCGGCTTCAGCATGGTTGATGGTTTCCAGCCCGGCGCGCGTATTTCTACCCACCAGATGGGCCAGCAGAGTGCGGGCATAGGCTGAACCGGCATTGCCCAGCAGGCTGGTAACCTGGGAAACGGTAACCTGGCTGCCGTAGTAACCGGCGAGCTGTTCCAGCAGGTTTTCGGCATCTCTGAGTGAACCGGTGGCACTGCGGGCAACCATTTTAAGGGCTTCCGGTTCGATGGAAAGCCCTTCCTGCTGGCAAATGCTTTGCAGTTTGGCGATTATGTCGGTATGCTTCAGGCGCTTGAAATCAAAACGCTGACAGCGGGAAAGTATCGTTGGTAACAGCTTGTGGGATTCGGTGGTGGCCAGGATAAAAATCACCCTTGGCGGGGGTTCCTCCAGGGTTTTCAGAAGGGCGTTGGAGGCATTGTTGGAAAGCATGTGGACTTCGTCCACGATGTATATCTTATAGCGGCCTTCAGCCGGGGAATAGGCCACCTTTTCCTTGAGAGAGCGGATATCGTCGACGCCGGTGTTGGAAGCGGCGTCGATTTCGATGACATCCATGGCGCGGCCTTCGGTGATGGCCTGACACATGGAGCAGGTGTTGCAGGGCTCGCCTGTGCCTTCGGTAGCCAGGCAGTTTACGGCCTTGGCCAGGATGCGCGAAGTGGATGTCTTGCCGGTGCCGCGCGGCCCGCAGAACAGGTAGGCATGGGATACATGGCCGGTTTTCAGGGCGTTAAGCAGGGTACGGGTAACATGTTCCTGCCCGACGACATCACCTAGTGCCTGGGGTCTCCAGCGGCGGTAGTAAACCTCACTCATAAACTTCATTATTATACCCTAAAGCCTGCCCCCAACCCAACACGGGCACCGCCGGTATTTTTATAAAAAAATCCCTCTCCGGTAAAACGGAGAGGGATTTTGTGTTATTGCCGGTTGCCTGCTTAATCGAGCAGGGATGGAATGTCTCTGGCGCTGTCATCGATGCTTTGCAGTTTGCATTCAACATCTTTCTGGCGCTGTTTGATAATCGGAATCAGGCCGGTGGATTCGTTGTAATAACGCCTGACTTTTTCCACATCGCTGAGCTCGGAGAGAATGAGAGTGATGTTCAACTGTCCGAATTCCCTGGGATAATCCCCGTTGCGGATGATGGCATTGGGGGCCATGTCCTTGAGCCAGTCCCCGATTTCCTTGACCAGGTCCATGTTGATTTCCTTGGCAGGGCCGGATAGGAGATACAGCGCACGCGAAGCATCCTTGGGGTTTACATAGGTGGAAAGCTCGCTGACCGCCTCATCCATGGCCTGAATGCCCTTGTGGGTTTCGGAACTTTTGGCCCGGAAACTGCCCAGTCCGGCAAATGGGTTCCTGAAGCGCGCAATCTGGGATTCTCCGTAGCCCAGAACTGTCCAGCCCAGCAGGGTCTGGATGATATCGCCGGCGTCCAGGGTTTTGGCACCCACAAACTTGGAGCGCTTTTCTTCGCCGGCACACAGCAAGTTGTAGAAAGGGGCTACGATCATGGAGTTAATCTGGGAAAGGTTGTTTTTAAGTGAAAAATCCTTGCGTACGTAGCGCTGGTTGTCGATAAGGATAACCGCATCAGCCACCGAATAGGTGGATTTCAGGCATACGGCGGTGTTGTAGACGGTACGTTCTTCGTTCTGTTCTTCGTGTTCAAAGGGCAGGACGATCATGGCGTATACCGGTTTATCCGGATAGCGTTCCTTGATATGCTGGGCCATGATCGGCATGGAGCCCGAACCGGTGCCGCCGGCGGCGCTGGCAATAAGCAGGAAGCCGTCCGTTTCGTAGAAGTTTTTGGTATTTCTGAGAGCATCGACGACTTTATCGGCATCCTCGCGGGCGATTTCAGCGCCCAGTTCGTTGATTTTGCCGACGCCGTGTCCGCCTGTTTTACGCCCTCCGATGAGAATACGATGCTGGTAATCCGTCTTGATGGTTGACAAGCCGCTTAAATCAGCCGCGTCGGTATTTACGGCAAAGACTCCAGGAGCGACATCGATGCCCCTCTGAGCTTTGGCTTTTTTATTCAAACGGGCAAAATCATCGGCAATACGGCTACCCGCCTGACCGAAACCTATGATAACGAGTTTCATCTTATTCGACCTCCACGTATTTTTTGGAGCTTGGCTATTTTAACCCTGCTTATCGTCGAGTGTCAACCGTACTATAAGCCCTTGCCTGCGATGTAGGAAGCGAGGTCGGCCAGCCGGCAGCAGTAGCCCCACTCGTTATCATACCAGCTGAGAAGTTTGACCATATTGCCGCCGATTACCATGGTAGAGAGCCCGTCTACGGTACAGCTGGCGGTTGAACCGATAAAGTCACTGCTTACCAGCGGCTCATCGGAATATGCCAGGATGCCGTTGAGTTCGCCCCGACTGGCGTCTATCAATGCCTGGTTGACTTCTTCGGCGGTTACCTGCCGGTTGAGGTCTACCACCAGGTCTATAACCGAAACGGTGAGCAACGGTATCCGGTAGGCCATACCGTGAAGTTTACCCTTTAGTTCCGGAATTACCTGGGTTACTGCCTTGGCAGCCCCGGTTGTGGTGGGGATTATGTTGGCGGCAGCCGCCCGGGCGCGCCTCAGGTCCTTGTGGGCCATATCCTGTATGCGCTGATCGTTGGTGTAGGCATGAATGGTGCTCATCAGGCCTTTTTCAATGCCGAATACCTGGTCAAGCACCTTGACCAGCGGTGCGATACCGTTGGTGGTGCAGGAGGCGTTGGAGATAATCCGGTGGCTGGCCGGCTCATACTTATCTTCATTAACGCCCAGTACTATGGTAATGTCTTCATTTTTAGCCGGGGCGGAGATGATTACCTTTTTAGCGCCGCCCTCCAGGTGGGCCGCCGCCTTGAACCCGTCGGTAAAAAGGCCGGTGGATTCGATAACGATATCGGCTCCGAAGCCGGCCCAGTCGATTTTTGCCGGGTTCCTTTCGGCGATTACGTTTATTTTCCTGCCGTCGACGACCAGGCTGTCACCCTCGGCAGCCACTTCGCCGGGGTAGCGGCCGTAGGTAGTATCCCACTTCAGCATATGAGCGTTGGTGGCAGCATCCGTCAGGTCATTGACGGCAACGACCTTGAGGTCGTTGCCGTGGAGTGCTTTCATGGTTCTAAATGCCAGCCTGCCGATGCGTCCGAAACCGTTGATTCCAATTTTTACCGTCAAAATCGCGCCTCCTGATTATTTAGCTCTTATTATTTTACACCGCTCCAGCATATCAATAAAGGCTTCCAGCCGTGTTTTCAAATGCTGGTTCAGAGAATAGTCACTGCCGCCTTCAAGGGTGAGTACAGGCAGGTTGAGACGGGCCTTGAAAACGATATCCCCGATCGCCCGGTGACAGAAAGACTGCACGTAATGGATGATGCCGTCGATACTCCGCAGGCTTAGCTGGGCAGAGATATCGCCTATGCGCCTCTCAATCGAATATGGATAAGTATAATTGGAATACTGTTCTGCCAGGTTTGCGCCCGGTTCGGGCATGGCAAACTGGCGCTGGGTTTCATTAAAGACCACCCTGGCGCCGAATTCCTCCGTATATTCATACAGCGGGTGGGCGAATACCGGAGGCACTCCTATATATGCCAGTCTCAGCTGGGCCGGGTTAAAGGTTCTGCGCGCGCCGGCTTCAGCCAGAAAAGCAGTCACATCCTGTGTATATTTTACATAATCCTGGTTAAAATCAGATGTAGAAACCAGCCAGATGTGGTTTTCGAAACCGGTGACGGTGTTTTCCTGCCAGCTCATCCGGTCAAGTTCCAACGCCAGCCTCCGAGTTTTGTGAAGCCGGCTGCGTACTTTTTCAGCCGCTTCGATGGTGGTACCCAGGCGCGAGGACAGTTTTTCCAATGCCTGGCGCATGGCGGCAATATCAGGTTCGCCCGGGTAGGCGAAGGGAATGGTGTTTATGCCTTTGAGTTTTAAAACCTCCATCAGCATTTCTGTATTGGAACAATCTCCGGTGGTTACGCAGATCACGTCCCGGATGTCGTACTCCAGGCAGGCCCCGTAAATGCCCTTTATCCAGGTGCAGGTATTTAAGGGGAAGCCATCTTTTTCAGCTGTTTCCACCAGCTGGCGCGGTTCGGGGTGGGAAATAAAAAGGTTGTTTAAATCCACCGGGGTCAATCCGGCAGCTATAAGGCATTCGACGGGTACGGTGGTAGTAATTCCGATTTTCATTACTGCTGGTGGAACATTTCCCCGGGCAGGAAACGCGTTTTACCCCAGATATTTTTAATTTGTTTCAGCCGGCTGTCACTGTCACTTGCCCAGACGATGTAGTACAGAGGCGCGTGGTTGGGTTGAACCGGGTTGAGGCTTTCCACGTGGCGGTAGCCCAGCGATTTCAAGCCGGAGGTATATATTTCTACCAGCATTTCACGAGCTTTGGGGGTTGAAATCCGGCCGGAGACGAGACTGCTGTTTATTTCTTTCCAGGCCTTTGTGCCGAAGAAGCGGGTCAGGGACGCGGCGCATTCGGGCCGGTTGAGATTTTTCACAATTGCCATTTCTACCGGTAATAGCAGCAGCAAGTCCATGCGTTGGCCCTGCCAGTTGGTGCCGGAAGTGATTAATTTCTTCATAGTAGTCCAGCGCAGGCGGCGGTAGCCGGGAGGGTCGATTATGCAGAAGATGGAACTGGAACGTGGAATGCGGTCGAAAATACGCCGCAGAGTGGCATTCTGGATCAAGTTTCCCCGGATAGTAAGCAGGTTGTCACCCTCAGCAGGCTGGGCGGTTTCGGGCGAGTTGTCCGGTTTTACCAGGATATACCTGCCGAATCCGGGATTGACTGATACCGCCCGGCGGCTTAAGCCGGCAACGGTAGCTCCGGTTTCTCTGCAGGTATAAAATTCCTGCCCGGCAAACAGTTCCAGGTAGTAATAATGCCCGGTCCTGATGCCTGCCGAGTAAATTGCCAGGAATTCTCCCAGACATTCCAGTTTGTGGCAAACAGCTTTAGATACCGGTTGAGGGTCTGGTTGTTTTTGCATCTGCCTTACCCCTCAGGTTATAAAATGCGCTCAAACCGGCGTATCCGGCTTCCGCGGCGAGTTCGGCTTCGATTTTCAGCAGCCGGTTGTATTTGGCGGTGCGTTCGCCGCGGCAGGGGGCTCCGGTCTTGATCTGGCCGGTACCCAGCGCCACTGCCAGGTCGGCAATGGTGGTATCTTCCGTTTCACCGCTGCGGTGGGAAATAACCGCTGTGAAACCGGCTTTTCTGGCCATTTCGACGGCGGCAATGGTTTCGGTGATGGTGCCGATCTGGTTGGGTTTTATCAGAATAGAGTTGGAAGCCCGGGACTGGATGCCTTTCTCCAGGCGCTTTATCGATGTGACATACAGATCGTCACCCACGAGCTGGATGGTAGCCCCCACCCGGCTGTTAAGCAGCTGCCAGGTTGACCAGTCATCTTCGGCCAGGCCGTCTTCGATGCTGATTATCGGGTAGCGGGTTATAAGATCGGCATAATATTCGACCATTTCCTCGCTGCTGCACTGTCTTCCCTCCCGGCTGAGGTTGTAAACACCCTGATTGAAAAATTCACTGGCGGCCGGGTCCAGTGCCAGATGGCAGTCTGTGCCCGGGGTGTAGCCGGCTTTCTGGATGGCTTCCAGGATTACTTCTATGGCGGCTGGGTTGGAGGCAAGCGCCGGGGCAAAACCGCCTTCGTCGCCTACAGTGGTGTTGAGGCCGCGATTATCAAGCACCTTTTTAAGGCTGTGGTAAACCTCTACGCCCATTTGCATCGCATGGCAGAAGCTTTTCGCTCCGGTGGGCATGACCATGAATTCCTGGAAGTCGGTGGAACCGGCAGCATGACGCCCGCCGTTGAGGATGTTAAGCATGGGTACGGGGAGTAAAGGTTTCTGCCTGCCGCCGAGATAACGGTAAAGGGGCTGGCGGGTCTGGCAGGCGGCAGCATGGGCTGAGGCCATGGAAACGCCGAGGATGGCATTGGCACCCAGGTGTGACTTGTTGGGAGTTCCGTCGAGTTCTATCATCCTGGCATCGATATCCGGCTGGCAGGTAACATCCATGCCGGTTACCAGGGGGCCGAGTATGTCGTTTACATTGGCAACCGCTTTGAGAACGCCTTTACCCAGGTAGCGCGCGGGATCGCCGTCTCTGAGTTCTACGGCTTCATGCTTGCCGGTACTGGCGCCGGAAGGCACCATCGCGTGTCCGGTGGCGCCGCTGGATGTAACAATTTCGACTTCAACAGTCGGATTGGCACGGGAATCCAGAACCTCCCGGGCGGTTACCTTGCTGATAAAGGGCATGGGCTAGTCTCCTTTCAACTGGTCGTTTATCATCTCGATGGCGAGGTTTACCGCCTCGTGAGGGGAGTCCAGGCGGACTATGGACTTGTCTTCCTTCTCTTTCCTGGAGAGCTGCCAGGTATCGATACCGATTACGGGAATACCGCTTTGCAGGGCATAGCTTATTTCGGAGAGAGTTCCGTAACTGCCGCCGATGGCGATAACCACCTGGGCGGATTTGGCTACAATGGCGTTGCGGGCATACCCCATGCCGGTGACTACCGGTATGACTACACAGCTGTTGGCGCTCGAGCGGTGGTCTCCGGGCAGAATTCCCACGGTTGTCCCGCCGGCACTCACGGCGCCGCGGCAGGCGGCCTCCATAACTCCTCCAAGCCCTCCGCAGACAAGCACCGCTCCTGCCATGGCGATTTCCCGGCCGGTTTCTTCAGCCAGCTTGAGTTCCCTGTCGGTCGCCCGGGAGCCGCCGATTACGGCGATGGTCCTTTTTACTTTCATTTGACTGTCATCGGGATTATATCACCTGCTTTACGGCGGGGTAAAGAAACGGTTGAACCTGTTCATGGCGTCCTCCAGGCCTTCTTCCAGGAGGCATTCGAGTGCTTCGGTTCCGCGGGAAATGACACTGTCCACCAAATCCTGTTCCTCGGGGGTGTATGTACCCAGAACGTAATCGACTACATCATCTTCCAGGCAACCCGGGGGACGGCCGATGCCGATTTTCAGTCGAACAAAATCGCGCGTACCCAGGCAGGCAATAATGGATTCGATGCCTTTATGCCCGGCTGAACTGCCGCCGGAACGAAGGCGCAATTGACCGGGTCTTAAATCCAGGTCATCATGGACCACAATTATTTCCCGGGGACCGGCCCGGTATTTCCTGGCGAGCTTGCTCACAGCCTGGCCGCTTAAATTCATATAGGTACGCGGTTTTGCAAGGACAACCTGTTTACCGTGTATTTCGCCCCTGGCAGTCTGGCTCAGGCATTCGCGGCTGGAAAACCTCATGCCATGCTTTCTGGCCAGGTAGTCCAACAGTAAAAAACCCGCGTTGTGCCGGGTTTTGGAATACCCTCCACCGGGATTGCCCAGGCCGATTATCAGCAGCATAACAATATTTTCACTGTTGTTTGGATTATACCAGGCGGTTCAACACCAGGCCGGACGGAAGTTTAGGGTGAAAGTAGGTCGACTTTCTCGGCATGCGTTCGCCTGCATCGGCTACCGTTTTGATTATTTCAGGCTTCACGGTGCGCAGAATTACCGCCAGCTGGTACTGGCCGCTGTTGACCAGTTCGATAACCTCGCCCTGGTCGTGGTTGAACGAAATACGTGAGAGATCGGTCATGTCGGCAAGGCCCAGCAGGCTTTCCAGGATGATGTGGTCAACGATGCTTACGTCAAGCTTTTTGTAGAGTTCGGAGTGAAATGCCGGCATCATCCGGTCGATATTCGCCTGATTCTTGACCGTGATTACATGAACCCGGTCCCCCCCAAGGCCGAACAAAGCCATCGAGGTAGTTGTAGCGCTCTGCAAAGCCTTTTCGATATTGTTCCAGGCGCCCGCATCGGCCAGATGGAACTCTTCGATATTAAAAAGTTCCTCCAGCCGCGGCAGGAGGCTGTTGATATTTTGCCAGCTCACGCCTCTTACCAACCGGTGGGGCGGCAGTATAACCAGGCCGGGGTCGGTAAAGGAAACCATTTCCATCATCAAGAAATTGAAGGGCTCCTCATCCGAAGCACTGCCCAGCAGGGCTGCCTGTTCACGGCGGTATTTCAAAGCGCTTTCATAGCGGTGGTGGCCGTCGGCGATGTAAAGGGGACGGTTGTTAAAAAGACAACTGAGGGCTTTTACCGCCCGGGGTTCACTGATTACCCACAATTCGTGGCGTTCATTGTCATAGCCGCCGGTGCTTATGTGCGGTTTTGGAGCAGTAAGATTCTCCAGCATTGAATGAACGGACTTTTCTCCATCCTCATACATCACAAAAACGGGGCTGGTATTGGCTTTCAGCGTGCGCAACAGGGTTTCCCGGTCGCTCCTGGCCTTCGGAAGGGTTCCTTCATGCGGCAGTATGATGCCTTTATCCCAGTCTTCGACTCTGACGGCGGCAATAATACTGGTTCTGCACAGTTGGCTGCCATCCAGATAAAAATAATGGCGGTGGATGTAAACGGCAGGATCTTTTTCCGGTACCAGCACGGATTCCTCCAGCCATTTTTCCAGGGTTGCCAGGGCGCGGGTATACTTGTTGTCGTTTTCGTTATCCCCCGGCAGTTCCCGGCTGTGTTCGATGCGAATATAGTTGTGCCTGTCCTGCTTTAAATATGCTTCCTGCTGGGACGCGGAAATTACATCATACGGCGGGCATATTACCTTCGAAAGGTCGCCCACCTCAGCGGGGTTGTAGCGGACGCCGTGGAAGGGTTTAACTACGGCCATAGTTTATTCTAATAATCCTTTCATACGTTAACTCGGAAAGAAGGGGTGATTGGAGGCTATATTCTAACAGAAAAAGCCGGCGGTGGCTATGAGAGACCGAGCATATCCATCAGTTCGGATTCGTTTATTTCGGCAATACCCAGTTTTCGTGCCCGTTCGACCTTGGAACCCGGCTCGATCCCGGCAACCAGGTAATTTGTTTTGCGTGTCACGTCGCTTTTAGCGCTGCCGCCCAGGTCTTTGATGCGCTGCTCGGCTTGTTCGCGGGTATACCGCGAGAGCTTGCCGGTAATGACAAACTCCAGCCCGGCAAGGGGTAAGTTTCCGGACGCCTCCGCCGGTTGTTCTTCCGGTACCACCCCGGCACCCTCGAGTTTCTGGATAATGCGGCGGTTGGCTTCATTTGAAAAGAAAGCGGTTATGCTTTCGGCGATCCTGGGGCCGATCCCGGCAATCCCGGTCAGCTCTTCCGCAGTGGCCTCCATCAGTTTATCCAGGCTCTTGAAGCTGTTTGCCAGCAACTCGGCGGTTTCACTGCCGACATGACGGATGCCCAGGGCGAAAACGAGCCGGTCAAGAGGTTTTTGCTTACTGGCGGCGATCGAGGCAAGGATGTTGGCGGCCTTTTTGCTTTTGGTGGCTTCGAGCCTGAGAAGGTCGGATTCGGTAAGGTAGTACAGATCAGCAAAATCCTGGACCAGCCCTTTTCGCATCAGGGCGGCGCTCAACTGTTCGCCGATACCGCGTATGTCCATGGCGGAACGGGAAGCGAAGTGTTCGATGCGCTGTTCGGCCTGGGCCGGGCAGGCTGCATCCGGGCAGTAGTACATGACTTCTTCGACCGGTTTGACTATAGCCGAACCGCATTCGGGGCAAGCCGCGAACCCTTTGAGGGAATCGTAAAGTTTTTCGCTCATAGAGAAAGGCCGGGCATCCGGCGGGCGTTTGGCAACCACCGGCCCTACCACCTGGGGTATTACATCTCCGGCCCGCTGCAGGATTACGGTATCACCTTCGCGTATGTCTTTGCGCACAATATCGTCTTCGTTATGCAGGGTCGCCTGTTTTACGGTAACGCCGCCGATCTGCACCGGTTCCAGTACGGCATAAGGATTCATGGTGCCGGTCCGGCCCACGCTTATGCGTATTTCATTCAACCGGGTGGTTGCTTGCAGTGCCGGGAATTTGAAGGCGACCGCCCAGCGGGGCTCCCTGCCGACATCACCAAGCTGGAGCTGCAGTTCAATCTGGTTAATCTTCACCACTACACCGTCTGCCTCGTAAGGCAGATCGTGACGCCTGTCTTTCCAGAAGCGGTAAAACTCCTTAACCTCTTCAATGTTCGATGCCCTGCGGTTGTTGGGGTTTATTTTGAAACCAAGACGTTTCAGCAATTCCAGCCGTTCCCAGTGGGTTGCAGGCAGCCGGCCGTTTTCTGCGTAACCCAGCATGTAAATGTAAATATCCAGGGGTCTTGCTGCTGTCAGGAGCGGATCCAGCTGGCGCAGAGAACCGGCGGCGGCATTGCGCGGGTTGGCAAACAGGGCTAACCCCTCCAGAGAGCGGGAAAGATTCAGTTTTTCGAAACCGGCCTTGGCCATGTAAGCTTCACCCCGGACTTCAAAGCGGGACGGGGACGGCTTTGAAACGGCAAGCGGAAGGGAGCGTATAGTGCGCAGGTTCAGGGTGATGTCCTCCCCGTATTCGCCGTCGCCGCGGGTGGCGCCGGTTACCAGTTTGCCGTCCTGATAAGTCAGAGCCACCGCCAGGCCGTCCATCTTGAGTTCACATACAAAATCGAAATCAGCCCCGGCGGTGAGGCGCTGCAGGCGGGCGTGCCAGTCATCCAGTTCGGCTTCGGTGAAAACGTTGCCCAGAGAAAGCATGGGGACGGGATGTTTGACGGTAGAAAAACTGCCCAACGGCTTGGCTCCCACCCGCTGGGTGGGTGAATCAGGCGTGACAAGTTCCGGATAATCAGCTTCCAGCTGGTGCAACCGCAGCATCATCCGGTCATACTCTGCATCGCTGATTTCGGGGCTGTCCAGCACATAGTACAGGTGGTTATGCCGTTCTATTTCGGTTCTCAGCCGGTCGATTTCGGCTTTGATTTGCTGGGCGTTCATACCTTGAAAGTATAACATAATCAGGTACGACGTAACTTCAATATACGGCTGTGCGACCGCCTGAATACAAAAAAAGAGCAGGGTGTATTCCCTGCTCTTTTGAACGGTTTGGTATCCAGCTAAAGCTTGACCAGTCTTACGTTGTGCACGTCGGGTATTTGTAAAATCTTCTGCCTTTCCTCTTCCTTGAGGGGTTCGTCCAGCGCCATAATCATAAGAGCCGGCCCGCGGGGTTTGACGCGGCTGAGGTGCATATGGCTGACGTTGACGTCTGCTTCGCCGGTGATTTTACCCACCGCACCGATAAGACCCGGCCGGTCGATATGGTCGGAAAACAGGAAATAGCTGCCGTCAGGCACTATATCTATCCAGAACTCGTTAACTTTTACAATATGGGCTTCCCCGCGCAGTATGGTGCCGGCTACCGATACGTTGCCTTCGGAGGTGGCAACCTCCAGGGTGATGAGGTTGGCAAAGTTTTCACAGGAGGATTCTTTTTCTTCAACCACCTGAATACCGCGGCGGCTGGCTACCTTGTTGGCGTTAACCATGTTGACACGTTCTTCCGTCAGCCTGTCGAGCAGTCCTCCCAGTAAAACGGCTTTCAGGGCATGGGTATTGTAGTTGGCGATTTCGCCCTGGTACTTGATCTTGATTTTACGCATCTGGCCTTCACCCAGGTAGCTGGTCAGCTGGCCGATAAGCCTGGCGACCTTGAGGAAGGGGCTCATGACAGTCATTGCCTCGGTAGAGATAAACGGCGCATTGACGGCGTAGCGGGCAGGCAGGCCGTTTAAGACATCGACGATCTGTTTGGCCACTTCGGTTGCCGCCAGGGCCTGGGCTTCGGTAGTGGAGGCGCCCAGGTGGGGGGTCACGATAATCCTGTCGCTGGTGAAAAGAATGCTTTGAGTGCAGGGTTCGGCACAGAATACATCTACAGCGGCTCCGGCGAGCCTGCCTTCATTCAGCGCTTTAACCAGAGCTTCTTCATTTATAAGCCCTCCACGGGCGGCATTGATAATGCGTGTGGTGGGTTTCATCATGGCGATCTGTTCGGTGTCTATCATATTACGGGTGTTTTCGGTAAGCGGGGTGTGCAGGGTAATGAAATCCGCCTTCCGGTAGATAGTTTCCAGTGGTACTATTTCAGCCTGAAGCTGGCCGGCCCGCTCTTCGGAGACGAACGGGTCATAGGCAAGGATTTTCATTTCCATTCCGCGGGCTCTACGGGCTACTTCGCTGCCTATGTTGCCCAGGCCGATAACGCCCAGGGTTTTATCCTTGACTTCGGTGCCCATGTAGTCTGACCGCTTCCACTGGCCGGATTTGAGAGAATTATTAGCCTGGGGGATATGCCGGGCCAGGGAAAGCATGAGAGCAATGGTATGTTCGGCTGCAGAAACGGTATTGCCGGTAGGGGCGTTTACCACGATAATGCCTCGTTCCGTGGCTGCATCTACATCGATATTGTCGACACCCACACCCGCCCGGCCGATGACCGTCAGTTTTTTAGCGGCGGCGATTATCCGGGCAGTAACCTGTGTTTGAGAACGGACAACCAGCCCTTCGTAGTCTCCAATGATCGAGACAAGCTCGTCTTCGCTTAATTTTGTCTTTACCTGTACCGAGGCAACCGTTTCAATTATTTCGATTCCGTCCTGGGCTATGGGATCTGCTACCAGAACCTTCATGCATTATGCTCCTTTGAAACCGGCTTTGGGCAGGGCTTCCTTCAGAGCGGTAAAAACCGCCCGGATATCCCTCTCTTCTACCCAGCCAAGGTGGCCGATGCGGAATATTTTACCTTCGAGAGACATCTGGCCTCCGCCAAGTACGATATCATACTCTTCGCGCATTATTTTGGTGAGCAGCTTGCCGTCCAGTCCGTTGGTAGCGGCAACGGATGTTACCGTGTCGGAGGCGTATTTTTCATCGGCAAAAAGTTCAAGACCCATGGATTTAACGTTATCCCGGGTCATTTCCGCCAGTTTATGATGGCGCGCAAATATGTTTTCCAGACCTTCTTCGAGCAGGCCTTTGAGAGCCACCGACAGGCCGTAAACCACCGAAACGGTCGGAGTCCAGGGTGTTTGGCCTTTTTCGGCGTACTTTTTGGCTTTTTCAAAATCGAAGTAAAAGCGTGGCATTTTAGCTTCCCGGTTGGCTTTCCAGGCTTCGGGGCTTACGCTTAGCATGGTCAGCCCCGGAGGAACCATCCAGCCTTTCTGGGAACCGGTAACGGTTACATCCAGGCCCCATCTGTCCACCGGCAGGTTAATAGAACCCATGGAAGAGATGGCATCCACCAGCAGCAGTTTGCCGGCCATTTTTACCATGCGGGCAATGGGTTCGAGATCGTTGGTGACGCCGGTTGAAGTTTCATTATGGGTTACCAGTACAGCCTTGATATCGGGATCAGCTTTGAGAGCTTCTTCGATGGGAACCAATTCGGCAGCCTTGCCCCATTCGAACTTGATAGGGATAACCTCGGCGCCATAGGTCCTGGCGATGGTGGCAAAACGGTCGCCGAAGACGCCGATTGAAACAGAAAGTACCTTATCTCCCGGCGAAAGTGTGTTTACAACGGCAGCTTCCAGGCCGCCCGTGCCAGAAGCGGATAATACCAGGACGTCATTTTCAGTCTGGAAAATGGTTTTTAAACCCGAGGTTACATCCTTCAGATACTGGGCGAACTGGGGGCCGCGATGGTTTATCATCTGCCACCCCATGGCTTCCAGTACTTCCGGAGGGCACGGGGTCGGACCGGGTATGCGTAAATTGCTCATCTAATACTCCTTAACTCGGCTTGTTGGAGTATTATAACTGAAAAGAGAGAGTCAGTTAAAGTTTAGATGCATTTGACATAACGCCGCTTACCCACCTTGATGGTACTGCCCGGGGTTAGCGTGAATGCAGCGTCGGTGACTGCTTGCCCGTCCACCTGGACTGCTCCCTGGGCAATCAGGCGCTTGGCGTCCGCCCGGCTTTTAGCTAGGCCGGCTTCGCAGATGAAGTCCCGGATACATATGATTTCATGCTTCATAGGGAATTCATCAATATCCGGCGGGGCTTCCTTATGCTGAACTACCCGGCGGAAGTGAGCTTCGGCTTCACTGGCGGCAGCTTCATCATACAACTGACGGGTGATTTGCAGCGCCAGCCGTTTTTTTAGCTCCATGGGGTTTATATTTTCATTATTCAACGCATAACCGATATCCATTAGGGCATCATCGTCTATATCGGTCAGCAGTTCGAAATAGGAATAGAGCAGTTCATCCGGGATGCTCATGATTTTGCCGAACATTTCTTCGGGCGGATCGGCAACACCGATGTAGTTGCCGAGGCTCTTGCTCATTTTCTTGACGCCGTCCGTGCCCACCAGCAGAGGAGTCATCAGTACGTTTTGCGGTTTCTGGCTGACCATTGACTGGAGTTCTCTGCCCACCAGCAGGTTAAATTTCTGGTCCTGCCCGCCGAATTCTACATCGGCCTGGATTGCCACCGAGTCATATGCCTGCAGCAGGGGGTAGAGAAATTCCGTCAGGGAAATGGGCTGGTTGGCCTGGTAGCGCTGGCTGAAATCTTCACGGGCCAGCATCTGGGCGAGGGTGAATTTCGAGGTAAGGCGGATTACATCTGCCAGCGAGAAAGAACCGAACCATTCGCTTTGCCAGCGCACCTCGGTTTTTTCCCGGTCCACCACTTTAAAAAACTGCTCCATGTAACTGCGGGCGTTGTGTTTTACCTGTTCGGCGCTCAGCATGGGCCGGGTAACCGACTGGCCGGAGGGGTCGCCGATTTGGGCTGTCCAATCACCCACGATAAGCACGACCTGGTGCCCCTGTTCCTGGAACTGCCTGAGTTTTCTCAATCCCACCATATGGCCCAGGTGTATGTCGGGAAAAGAAGGATCGAAGCCCTCTTTCAGGCGCAGTTTTTCCCCGGAGAGCAGGCGCCGTCTCAATTCTTCTTCAACGATAACTTCGGCTACGCCGCGTTTAAGCAGCGTATCGACCTGTTTCGGATCTATCCGGCTCATAGGCTGGCCATCCTTTTAAGAATTTGGCGGGTCTGGAGTATATCTTTTTTGATCTGTTCTATCAGTTTTTCCCGGGTTTCGAATTTGAGTTCGTCGCGGATGCGGTTCACCAGTTCGATTTTAAGCTTTTTGCCATACAGTACGCCATCGAAATCAAGCAGATGCACTTCGATGCGCCGGTCGCTCCCGCCGAAAGTGGGTCCCGTGCCGATATTGGTGGCTGAAAAATACTGCCGGCCGTCCAAGCGGCATAGCGTAGCATAAATACCGTCAGGCGGCACAACAAAACGGGAGTCTGTTTCAATATTGGCGGTGGGGAAATTGAGCTGCTTGCCCAGGCCTTTGCCGGCAACGACCCTGCCTTCCAGGCTGTAATTGCGTCCCAGGAAACGGGCTGCCCTCTCCACCTCTCCGGCAAGAAGCATCCGGCGAACAGCAGTTGAACTGACGATTTCACCTTCTATTTTTACCGGCGGCACCACTGAAAGAGTAAAGCCCATTTCGGCAGAAATTAACTGCATTATCTGCAGGCTGCCCTCCCGGTTGCGTCCCATGGCAAAATCGAAACCGAGCACCAGCCCTCTCATTTTCAGGTAGCTTATCAACATCCGGCAGAACCGCTCTGCGCCGGTACTGGCTAGTTGGGCTGAAAAATCCAGATTGGCAATAAAATCAATCCCGGCTTGTTTCAGTAAAAGGTTTTTTTCTTCGACGCTGGCAAGCAGCGGCGGCGGATCACGGTCCAGCTGCGACAGGGGATGGTTATTGAAGGTTATTACACCGCTCGACAAGCTTCGTTTTTTGGCTTGAGTGATGAGTTCAGCCAGTAATTTCTGGTGCCCCCTGTGAACGCCGTCGAAAACTCCGATGGTAAGCAGGGCATCGCCGGCGGGAGTAAGGCGTTGAAATTCTTCTTCTAATGACATATGAAATATCAGTTCAGCTTTGAATTTTAAACATGATTCTGATCATATATTAACCCAACGAAGAGTTCGATGTAAACCTGAAATGAAATTTTCGTAACATGAAATATTTAGCCTGAAACGATTTGATTACTTAATTATTTTATGCTATACTTTGAGTTTGCTATTATGCCTCTAAATATTTTCAGTTTTCAACTGTTTAATTTTCCTCTGCGTATACTCACGCCCATTTTTTCTTAAGTCGTACTCTGAATTTAGCTAAGGAGTTGAAATGGTGGCCGAATTGGCAATGCCTGCAGAAAAACAGGTAAATTCAAGAAAAATTTATTCCAAGATTCCCCGGGTGCTGGATGTGCCCAACCTGGTCGAGGTGCAGCTGGATTCCTTCACTGTATTTATGGAGAATGGAATCAGAGAGCTCCTCAAAGAAATTTCCCCGATACGGGATTTTACCGGCAACAGGCTGGAGTTGAGTTTTGTTGGCTACGAATTTCGCGAACCCCGCATGAGCGAAGCCGAGTGCTACCAGCGGGACCAGACATATTCCATGCCGCTGTATGTCAAAGCCAGGCTTCTGGTGAAAACTACCGGGGAAATTAAAGAACCCTTCGACCTGTTCTTTGGTGATGTGCCGTTGATGACTAACAAGGGCACATTTATTACCAGTGGCACCGAAAGAGTCATCATAAGCCAGTTGATTCGCTCTCCTGGTGTGTATTTTATGGCCGAAGATGACATGGCCAGCGGCCGGCTGTTGTGCCGCGCCAACCTGATACCCAGCCGTGGCGCCTGGCTTGAATTCGACACATCCGACCGTGACGTTATAAGCGTTAAAATCGACAACCGTCGGAAGATACCGGTGACCACCCTTCTCAGGGCTATCGGTTATGGCGCCGATTCTGAGATTTTGGAACTGTTCAGCGGTGAAGACAGCGCTCCGGAAAGGCAGTTTATCAGGGCTACTCTGGACAAGGAACCGGCGGTAACCGATGAAAAAACAGCACTGCTGGACATTTACCGAAAGCTGCGCCCGGGCGATCCGCTGAACCTGGATAATGCCCGCAAGATGATAGATGACATGTTTTTCAATCCCCAGTATTATGACCTGGGGGTGGTGGGGCGTTATAAGGTTAACCAGCGGCTCGGCTTTGCCCGCACCGGCCCCATGGAAAACCGGGCCCTGAACCGAAAAGATCTGGTGGAAATTGTGCGCCATATTATTATGGTTAATAACAGCATGGACAAAGCCGATGACATCGACCACCTCGGCAACCGCCGTGTACGTACCGTAGGTGAACTGATTCAGAACCAGTTCCGTATCGGGCTGGTAAGGTTGGAGCGAGTTGCCAAGGAGCGCATGAGTATAATTGCGGCGGATGTAGTTACCCCGACCGCTCTGATAAATATACGGCCGGTGGTATCTTCCATCAGGGAGTTCTTCAGCGGTTCACAGCTCTCTCAGTTCATGGATCAGACCAACCCTCTGGCCGAGATTACACATAAACGCCGCCTTTCGGCCATGGGTCCCGGCGGTCTTTCCCGCGACAGGGCGGGTTTTGATGTTCGCGATGTCCACTATTCCCATTATGGGCGTATTTGCCCTATTGAAACACCGGAAGGCCCCAACATTGGCCTTATCGGCTCCCTGGCGACTTACGGGCGGATCAACCCCTACGGGTTTATAGAAACCCCGTACCGCAAGGTTTTCCGGGAGCTGGAAACCGGCGACAGCCGTCTGAGTGGCCGCAAGCTTTCCGAAGCAGTCAGCGATGCCGGTGGCAAGATACTGGCGGAAGCCGGAGATGTAATAACTACCAAACACATTAAATTATTTGAGAAGAACAAACCAGTTGCTTTGGTTGCTTTGGCAAAAATCGAAAAGGACCTTCCGTACTACAAAAATCAAGAACTATATGAAAATGTTGAAGACAGTGAGGGTGTAATTGTTGGGAACGCCCGGGAAAAAATAACCACCGAACTATTCAATACTCTTAAAACACATAAGATTGATAGCATAAAAGTACTTTCAAAAATCAAGGTGGCTCCGTTTGCCTCGGATGAAATTGTTTATCTTACCGCTGATGAAGAGGAAAGAAACATCGTTGCCCAGGCAAACACTCCCCTGGACGAAATGGGCCAGTTTGCCATTAACCGTATCGAAGCCCGGGTTGAAGACCGCTACGTATTCGTTTCTCCCGAAAAGGTACACTATATGGACGTATCTACCATGCAGATATTTTCCGTCTCGACCGCGCTTATCCCCTTCCTGGAGCACAATGATGCCAACCGTGCTCTGATGGGCGCCAATATGCAACGTCAGGCGGTGCCGCTGTTGATACCGGAAGCACCCCTGGTGGCTACCGGCATGGAACGGGAAACCGCCCGCAACAGCGGTCAGGTACATTTCAGCCCGTGCGACGGCGAAGTGGCCAGCGTTACCAGTTCGGGGATTGCGGTAAAAAGTGTTGACGGCTCAACTCATAAATTCCCGCTGCTCAAATTCATTCGCACCAATCAGGGTACCTGTATCAACCAGCGCCCAGTAGTATCCAAGGGCGAAAAAGTAGTCAAAGGCCAGGTTTTAGTCGACAGTTCTTCGACCGACCATGGCGAACTTGCCCTGGGCCAGAATGTGGTATGCGCCTTTATGAGCTGGGGTGGTTACAACTATGAAGATGCAATTATTTTAAGCGACCGGCTGGTGGAGCAGGATAAATTTACTTCGATTCATGTTTTCAAGCATGAAGTGGAAGCCCGTGAAACCAAGCTGGGCCCGGAAGATATTACCCGCGATATACCCAATGTGGGTGAAGAGAGCCTCAGGGAACTGGACGATGACGGCATTATCCGCATTGGAGCCGAGGTCGCGCCCGGCGATATACTGGTAGGCAAAATCACCCCCAAGGGTGAAACTGAACTATCTGCTGAAGAAAAACTTCTCCGGGCCATATTTGGTGAAAAAGCCCGAGAGGTTAAGGATACTTCTCTGCGAGTTCCCCACGGTGAGTGGGGTAAGGTCATAAATGTAAAGGTGTTTTCCCGGGATGAAGGCGACGACCTGCCCGTTAGAGTCAACAAATGGGTACAGGTCTGGGTTGCCCAGAAGCGGAAAGTTTCGGTCGGTGACAAGCTGGCCGGCCGCCATGGTAACAAGGGGGTAATATCCATTGTTGCTCCGAAGGAGGACATGCCGGTATTGCCTGATGGTACCCCGGTGGATATCGTACTTAACCCCATTGGCGTGCCTTCCAGGATGAACATAGGCCAGATTCTTGAAACCCACCTTGGCCTTGCCGGCCGCGCCTTGGGCTTCAAGGTACTTACGCCTGTATTCGATGGCGCCACCGAAGCGGCTATCGAAGATTCCCTTGCCAGAGAATGGCTTACCAGGCGTGCCGATGCCGTAGTGTTTTCCAAAGACGGTACGGTTGAGTCCATAGATTACGGCAGGATTAATGCCTGGCTCGATGAGAACGGCCATGAAGCCGGCAAGGTATGGAGTGATGATTTTCCGGGTGTCGCCAGGGATACAAGCCAGCGAATCTGGCTGGTGGACAGGGGAGTCAAACCTGAAGGAATGAGCGGTGAAGACATAGACAAAGAAGTTGACCGCATATCGGCTCAGCACAACATCCCGGCACCGGTCAGCGGTAAGGTTGTTTTAAGGGACGGGCGCACCGGAGAACCCTTCGATATGCCGGTGACAGTGGGCAGTATTTATATGCTGAAACTGATTCACCTTGTGGAAGACAAGGTCCACGCCCGCTCGACCGGCCCTTACTCCCTTATCAGCCAGCAGCCGCTGGGCGGTAAAGCCCAGTTCGGCGGCCAGAGGTTCGGCGAAATGGAAGTCTGGGCCCTGGAAGCCTACGGGGCGGCTTACAACCTGCAGGAAATGCTGACAGTTAAATCCGATGATGTAACCGGACGCACCAAGACCTATGAAGCCATTATCAAGGGAGATGACATAATGCCTCCTGGCGTACCCGAGTCCTTCAAAGTGCTGGTCAAGGAACTCCAGAGTCTCGGCCTGGCGGTGGAAGTTGTCAACCAGGAGGAACGGGTTATCGAAGCCGATAAGGTGCGTGAAATAGGCGAAGAAGATACTGAAATCGAAATACTGGACAGCGCTCCGTTTACCGTGGTTGAACCGACAGCAGTCATCGAATCTGCCGGGTTTACGGTAGAGAGCAGCGAAGAAGAAATGTCTCAGGACATAGAGAAAGATCAGGAGTAACATGTTGGAAGTTAACGATTTTGATGCTGTAAGGATATCTCTTGCGTCCCCTGAACAAATATTAGGCTGGTCTTATGGAGAAGTTACCAAGCCCGAAACGATTAATTACCGTACCCTTAAACCTGAAAGAGACGGCCTTTTTTGCGAACGCATATTTGGACCCACCAAGGATTTCGAATGCGCTTGCGGCAAATACAAACGTATCAGGTATAAGGGTATCATTTGTGACAAATGCCAGGTGGAGATTGCCAAAGCCAAGGTCAGGCGTGAGCGGATGGGCCATATCGAACTGGCCAGTCCGGTAAGCCATATCTGGTTTGCCCGCGGCATCCCCAGCCGTATAGGTTTACTGCTTGACCTTTCGACTCGCAACCTGGAAAGAGTCATCTACTTTTCGCATTATATTGTCACCTCTCTGGACGAAACCGCCCGGGAGGAAGCCATAAAGCGCCTGGAAGATGAAACCCAGGCAGCCTTCAGCGATAAAAAAACCGAGTTTGATGAAAAGAGTGCTCAAGCCGAGCAAGATTATGCCACGGTTGATGAAATAAACCGTCTGCGAACCCGGTTCGATGAAGAAAAAGCCCAGATGGAAGAGAATCTCATCAGTCAAATCAGCCGGCTTAAAGAGCTAAAGGTCGGCCAGTTGCTGACCGACAGCCAGTACCAGGATCTTTACTTCGGTTTTAGCGAGGTTTTCGAGGCCGGCATGGGCGCCGAAGCGATGTTGAAACTGCTTAAAAACGTCGAACTGGATAAACTGCGCAATTCGCTTATCGAAGAAATCCATTCTACCACTTCTGCCCAGAGGCGCAAGAAAGCCAGCAAGCGCTTACAGCTGGTAGAGGCCTTCCGGCGCAGCGGAAACCGGCCCGAGTGGATGGTGTTGACCGTACTTCCCGTACTGCCTCCGGAATTAAGACCCATGGTCCAGCTGGATGGCGGGCGTTTTGCCACCAGTGATTTAAACGACCTGTACCGCAGGGTAATCAACCGCAACAACCGGTTGCGCCACCTGATGGACATAGGAGCACCGGAAATAATAATTCGTAATGAAAAACGCATGCTGCAGGAAGCGGTAGATTCGCTTATCGATAACGGCCGGCGCGGGAGAACCGTAGCCGTCAGCGGAGACCATAAGGCAAAATCCCTCTCTGACATCCTGCGGGGTAAACAGGGCCGTTTCCGCCAGAACCTGCTGGGCAAGCGCGTCGATTACAGTGGCCGTTCCGTAATTGTGGTTGGTCCTAACCTGAAGCTGCACCAGTGCGGTTTGCCGCGGCGGATGGCCCTGGAACTGTTCAAACCCTTTGTAATTCACCGGCTGGTGCTGGAAGGTTTTGCTTCCAATATCAAGAGTGCCCGCCGCCTGGTGGATAAGGCTACTCCTGAAGTGTTTGACGCTCTTGAAGAAGTCGTCAAGGGGCACCCGGTAATGTTAAACCGGGCGCCGACACTGCACCGTTTGAGCGTACAGGCTTTTGAGCCGGTACTTATTGACGGCAGCGCCATCCAGATACACCCGCTGGTGTGCGCCGCCTTCAATGCTGACTTCGATGGTGACCAGATGGCGGTACACGTGCCGTTGTCCCGGGCTGCCATTAAAGAAGCCAAACTGGCCATGCTTTCCATCTACAACATGCTGCTGCCCAGCTGTGGTGAACCGGTGGTTACGCCGACTCTGGATATGGTTTTCGGTATCTACTACCTGACCTCGATCAAAGAAGATATCGTTACAGATAAAATGCCTTACTTTGGTTCGTTCGACGGAGCCGTAATGGCCTATGAGATGAATCAGGTAGGCTTGAGAGACCGGATTCGTGTCAGGAGAAGTGACGACAAAGCTCTGGAAACCACGGTCGGACGGATTATATTCAATGGGGTATTGCCGGAAAACTATGATTTCTGTAACAAGCTGGTGGATAAAACCACCTTAAAGCAGATAATATCCGAGTGTTATAAACTGCTCAACGATAACGTTGCTATGGCAGTTGTTCTCGATGGCCTTAAAGACCTCGGTTTTAAATACGCCACTCAATCCGGTATTACCATCTCCATGGGCGACATAGAAGCGCCTCCCGGCAAACCGGCCATTATCGCTGAAGTCGAGGAAAGAACGGCGGTTATCGACAACCAGTACCAGCGAGGGCTGATTACCGATGACGAACGCTACAACAGCGTCATCGAAGCCTGGATGGAGGCGACCGACAAGATTACCCAGGACCTTTCCAAATCCCTGAGCCACAGCGGCAGTATATATATGATGAGCATCTCGGGGGCTAAAGGTAATATGTCCCAGATTCGCCAGATGGCGGGCTTGAGAGGCCTTATGACCAATCCATCGGGCCGGATTATCGACTTCCCTATCAAGTCGAGCTTAAAAGAAGGCCTGAGTACGCTGGAATACTTCATTTCCACCCATGGCGCCCGCAAGGGTCTGGCCGATACCGCTCTTAGAACCTCCGGTTCGGGCTACCTGACCCGGCGTCTGGTGGATGTTACCCAGGACGTGATTGTTTCCGAACTTGACTGTGGTACCTTAAATGGCCTGTGGGTGATTGACAACAAGGACAAATCCGGCATGCTGCCGCCTTTTGCCGAGCGAATTACCGGGCGAATTGCTGCGGAAAATATCGTGAGTCCTGAAACCGGTGAAATCCTGGTTGAACGCAACCAGGAGATCGATGAGCGCCTGGCAGCAGAAGTCATTAAGGCAGGAATCGACAGGGCGTTTATCCGCTCGGCTACCAGCTGTGAATCGGTTGCCGGCATCTGCCAGTATTGCTATGGAAGGGATCTGGCCTCCGGTAAACTGGTTGATCTTTCTATCGCAGTCGGCATACTGGCGGCCCAGAGTATTGGTGAGCCGGGTACCCAGCTAACCCTCAGAACGTTCCATACCGGCGGCGTGGTCGGCCTGGATATCACCACCGGTCTGCCCCGCGTGGAAGAACTGTTCGAAGCCAGAAACCCGAAAGCACAGGCCACTATCTCAGAAATAGACGGTACAGTGGAGATTGTTGAAGATGAGAACGGCCGGCATATCAGGGTTATAAGCACCGAAACTTTTTCAGACGAGTACGCCTTACCTGAAGGCTGGCAGTGGTCGGTGAATGAAAACCAGGAAGTATCTCCCGGCACACCGCTGGCAGTACCGGCAAACGAAGATGTCGACCCGGCTGCCGTCGCAGCTTCGGCGCCTCTTGCCAGGGTTACCGGCGTAACTTCTTTTGCCGGCGAGCGTCTTTACATAACATTTGAAGGCAGTGACGAGCGGGAATATCCGGTTGCCGCGGCTACGCATATCCGGGTGGAAAACGGCCAGGAAGTTAAGGCTGGAGACCAGCTGACGGACGGCTCGATCAACCCGCAGGACATACTGGCGATTCTGGGTAAAGAGGCTGTTCAGCGCTATATCGTTGATGAAGTTCAAAAAGTATACTGTTCGCAGGGTGTGCATATCAACGACCGCCACATCGAAGTGATTGTACGCCAGATGCTGTCCAAGGTCAGAATCGATACCCCTGGCGACACACGCTTTACTTCCAGGGAACTGGCAGCCAGAACCCTGTACGAAGAAGAAAATGCCAGGGTGCTGGCCGAGGGGGGTGAACCAGCAACGGCTTATGCGGTGTTGATGGGCATTACCCGGGCCAGTTTAAGCACTGATTCCTGGCTGGCAGCTGCCAGTTTCCAGGAGACCACCCGGGTTCTCACCGAAGCTTCCATTTTCGGTAAGACAGACCGCCTTGTCGGCTTGAAGGAGAATGTAATTATCGGTAAGCTCATCCCGGCAAGGTGCCAGCCCTGTAAGGACGAACTGGAAGCAGGAAAGAAGGCAGCTCTCCTCGAACCACTGGTTGCCGATATCCCGGAAGAAATTCCGGAGTAATCCGGTATATCTGCAAGTATTAATGTGGCTGCCGTCCGGCAGCCACATTTTTATTACCGGCTGTTCGCGGCTGGCTGCTGGTATGCTATAATTTACTCCGAATAAACAACGGAGGCAGTGTAATCAGCCGCATCATATCAGGCAAAGCTATCGAAGAAGACGCTCCGGTTGATTTGAGTTTAAGGCCGAGACACCTGACGGAGTTTATCGGGCAGGAAAAAGTAAAAAATAACCTGCATATCGCTGTTTCGGCTGCCCGGGGCAGGGGCGAAGCTCTGGACCACGTGCTTTTATATGGTCCCCCCGGACTGGGAAAAACAACGCTGGCACATATTGTGGCTGCCGAAATGGGTGTTAATATCCGGGTGACCTCCGGGCCTGCTATCGAGCGAGCCGGTGACCTGGCCGCTATTCTTACCAACCTTCAAAGCCATGACGTACTCTTCATAGATGAAATACACCGCCTGAGCCGTGCCATTGAAGAGATACTCTACCCTGCCATGGAAGACCGGGCTCTGGATATCGTGATTGGTAAAGGGCCAGGCGCCCGCAGCCTGCGTTTAAATCTTCCGGAATTTACTTTAGTGGGAGCTACCACCCGTTTTGCCCAGTTGAGTTCACCCCTGAGAGGCCGTTTCGGGGTGGTCTATCGGCTGGACTACTATGACCAAGCCGCCCTTGCTACGATTATCCGGCGTTCGGCCAGTATTATCGGGATTGAAATCGACCAGCAAGGATTGGAGGCCATTGCCTGCCGTTCCAGGGGTACGCCCAGGGTAGCCAACCGTCTGCTCCGCCGCGTCAGGGATTATGCCCAGGTGATGGCTGATGGTATTATAACCGCCGAGGTAGCCCACCGGTCGCTGGCTGAACTTGAAGTCGACGGGCTTGGACTGGATGAAATCGACCACCGATTGTTAATGACGATAATAGACAAATTCAACGGCGGACCGGTTGGCCTTGAAACTCTGGCGGCTGCAATCAGCGAGGAATCCGATACCATAATGGATGTTTACGAACCTTTCCTGCTGCAAATCGGCTTTATCGAAAGGACGCCCCGAGGCCGGATAGCTACCCGCCGTTCGTATGAACACCTCGGCCTGGCATACAACCGGGACAATACCGCACAGGCAAAACTTTTTGACAGCAACAGATAATGATCGATTCAGTCCTGGTCCACATATGTTGTGCGCACTGTTCGGCTTATACCTTGAGTTTTTGGCAAAACCAGGGTTACAGGGTCAGCGCGTTCTGGTATAATCCCAACATTCATCCTCTGGAAGAGCATCAGCAGCGTTTAGACGCTGCTGCCGTGTTGCTTGAGCAGCAGTCTGTAAAACTGACGGCGTCCCCGGATTATGAACCATCTAAATTTTTTCACAGAGTTAAGAACAGCGGGCCCGGGCGTTGTGCTGATTGTTTCCGTTTGCGTCTGGAGAAAACCGCCGGGGAAGCTTTGCGGCTCGGTTTTAAAGCTTTTAGCTCAAGCCTGCTTATAAGCCCACAGCAACAGCATGAAGTACTGATGTCTATCGGCGATGAGATAGCCAGGAAAACCCGGCTGGTTTTCCTGTACTCTGATTTACGGCGCCGCTACTCGGATTCCAGGGTTATAACCAAGGGGATGGACTTATACCGCCAGCATTATTGCGGTTGCGAATATTCCCGGCAGGAGGCGGGAAACCAGGTTTAGACATGCGTTACCATGTACGTATGATGCGTCAGGAAGATGCGCTTCAAATGGCAGAGATTGCGCTTGAAGCCTTTCCGACGATGCAGCCGCCAACCAATTATCAGCGGGAGTTTCGAAACCCACTGGCTCACTATATTGTCGCCATGGACAAGCCGTCCGTATCTTCTGTAGGCGGTTCCAGGCTCGCCTTGTATATGGTGGGCTATGCCGGCTTCTGGCTGCTGGCCGGGGAAGCCCATATCGTGGATGTAGCTGTTCGTGACGCGTACCGGCGGCAGGGCATTGGGGAACTGCTTATTATTTGTATTATAGATCTGGCCCTGGCATTAAATGCCAGCCAGGCAACCCTGGAAGTAAGGGCTTCGAACCAGCAGGCGCTGTCTCTTTACAATAAGTACGGTTTTCAAGAACAGGGGAGACGTCGGCGATACTATGTGGACAACAATGAAGATGCCATCATAATGACACTGGAAGACTTGAACTGCGCGGATTTTCTCAAACGTTTCGAAGTGTTAAAGGAAGCTCTTGCTGCGCGTTGGGGTTTCACGTTATATCCCCTGGTTCGTTAAAATAGATCCGGGTTAATCGTCTTCGTCATTTTTAAATTTTCTCTTCAATTTATCCACCTGCTGCAGGCGGGCAAACTCCTCATCGCCAAGCAAGCGGCAGGTTTTAACATCACCGCCATCCAGTTCAATATAGAATAACTGGCGGCATTTCCAGCATTTATAGGGGCCTTCATAGGTTTGTTCCAGGATCGAGAAACGTCCCTCTGTATTGCACTCAGGGCAGGTAATTGTAGCTAGCATATGGGCATCCTCCTTAGAAGTTACATGATTTTTACATTGGAAAAAAACCAGTGGGCCAGCAGCCCGGCGATAAAGGGCATGAAAAAGGTGCAGGCCAGGCGCACAGCCGTAAACCGCCATCCCATTATACCGATTTCAAGCGGCAGGCGGGCAAAAGCCCATAGCGACCAGCTGGTTAAAAAAGCCACCATGGTGCCTATGCCAGCGCCGCTTTTGTAAATAGCGGCAGCTACAGGCAGGCTGGTCACCGGGCCACCGGGCATGAAGCCGCCGGCTACGACACCAACCAGAATGCCACGGGTACCGGATTCGGCTCCTATCCAGCGGTTGATTACTTCCTGGGGTAAAAGGTGTTGAACAGCGCCGGCTATAATAAAGGCGAAAATGAGCAGGGGCAGAACTTCTACCAGTATTGTGCCGGCGGATTTCAGGGTCAAAATGTGCTCACCGCCCCCTCGAGTATAACCGATAATCAGCAGGATAACGGCCACAACAGCCATAATTATTGTCGGTATTAACATTCTGGGTATTTTCCTCCTGTTGCCAGGCATAAATCCTCCAGCTAAATCGAGACACTTAAACGTATAATAAGTGTAAATCTTAACAACATGGATGGATATAAGCAAATAAGACTGCTGTCTGAAACAACCGGCTGATTATATTCGCCGCTGGTGATCCGGTCCGGCAGAAGGCTTGTGTAAAAGAAGGCAGACGTTTTTGGAAAAGTACTTGACAGGCCAGCGGTAGCTTTTTTCCGGTGACGATGCGATAATGGTAAAACCGGCTCTGACAGCCAGCGCTTCTGCCTGGTGAAAACTGACCAGGTAGTAATAACGGGAGAGTGTTTCATCGCCGGTTTTCCAGGGAACAGCCAGTTCCCTGGGCTTGAACCAGAAGCGCGGCTGGCAATAGTTCCAGAAGGTGACGAAGGCTTCGCCTCCTGGTTTCAATACACGGTAGAGTTCCACCAACCCCCGGCTGATTTCATCCGGTCCTTTCAGGTGGTGATAGGTGGCAACGGCAAGGGCCCAATCAAAATATTCGCTTTCAAAAGGCAGTTCCCGGACATCACCGCAGTGCAACCGGGCTGTATAACCGAATTTGGCGGCATACCTTTCGGCCTGCTCAAGCATTTTAGGGGAAAGATCAACCCCGGACAGATCAAAGGTGTGTCGGAAAGATAGAAAATCCGCGCCGTGCCCGCAGCCGAGGTTTATCAACCGGCCGGACCCCCAGCGCCGTGCAAGCACGTCAAGGTCGTCCTTGAAACGCGTCCAGTGGAAGCGATTGTACCACCCGGGAGCGATTGCATCAAAGACCCGTTTCATTTCCTGGCTGTCGGCTTGTTTCGTCATAAGTTGTTTGGCAACCTTGGTAAAAATTGATAGACTTACAAGATAATAATATGAAACATAATACTATTAAAAAACATTCCAGGACAATATCAGGAGTAACTCCGGTGGCGGTAATGACTCAACCCCGGTCCTGTCCGGGTAATTGTGTTTATTGCCCCACCTATAAGGATACGCCGCAGAGCTACACTCCCCAGTCTCCGGCAGTACTCAGGGCAACAGCCTGTGGATATGATCCGGTAAAGCAGGTGGAGACTCGCCTTTCAATCCTGGAAAAAATGGGCCACCCGACAGATAAAGTCGAACTGATAATAATGGGCGGCACTTTTTTATCCGCACCGCATGATTACCAGTACGGATTTATAAAGGGATGCTTCGATGCTTTAAATGCCGCGGTTTCTCCAAACCTGGCCGATGCTCAAACCTTGAACGAACATTCACGCAACCGATGTGTCGGCCTTTGCCTTGAAACAAGGCCTGACTATTGCCGCCCGGATGACATAAGGTGGATGATTGAACTGGGAGCAACCCGGGTTGAGCTGGGCGTGCAGGCAATCGATGACGACGTTTACCGCCTGACACGGCGAGGGCATACCGTCCAGGAGGTGGTTTTGGCAACCGCCAACCTGAAAAATTCGGGCCTGAAGGTTCATTACCACTGGATGCCGAACTTGCCGGGCGTAACCCTTGAAAAAGAAATGGAATTATTTAGCCTGTTATTTGAAGACGAACGCTTTCGCCCGGACGGTCTTAAAATCTACCCGACCATGGTGGTTGAAGGTACCGAACTGGAACGATGGCATCAGCAGGGTATATATAAGCCATACGATGAGCCTGATTTAATCAAGCTAATAGCTGACATGAAAGACATGGTGCCCGAATATGTACGCATTTCCAGGGTACTGAGAGATATTCCTGCAGTTTACATAACAGGTGGGCCCAGGGATTCCTTACGGGAAACGGTTCTTAAAAAGATGGCCGCTCAGGGGCAGCACTGCCGCTGTATTCGCTGCCGGGAGTATGGCCACCGCCGGAAGCAGGGATGGCCCTCAGGCCAGCCGCAGCTGCGGCGGCTGGATTATCCGGCTTCCGGGGGGCACGAAGTCTTCCTGTCTTGCGAGGATGAAAACCAGACACTGTACGGCCTGTTGAGATTGCGTATCCAGAATGTTGGGTTGAATGGCTTGACTCAAAGTACAGACAGGATTACGGCGGTGATAAGAGAGTTGCATGTTTACGGGGCTGAAGTTCAGCTTGGTGAAAAAGACGAAATGTCCGTTCAGCATAAAGGATTGGGCAGACGCCTCTTGAGTGAAGCTGAGCGCATCGCCGCTGAGGAGTACATGGCAGAAGACCTGTTCATTTTGAGCGGAATAGGGGCACGGCCGTATTATTTCAGCCTGGGTTATGAATTGCAGCGGGGGTACATGTTTAAGGCTTTATAGTCCCGGCAGCTTTTTTCTAGCTCTCACTCCAGTTTTGCATCATCTCTTTTATTCTTTGAGCCAGCCGCGGATTCGAGCGCAGGCGTTCGACAAAAACCGGGCAGCCCTCGACCAGCGTATTTTGAGCGGCTGAAGCCATGCTGGCGATGAGTTGCTGGTTGTAAATATCCGGTTGAGTTGCACCCGGCAGGTTGGCGGCCTGCATTTGACGCTGTATATCTTCAGCGGTGAAGCGCATGGGAGTGGCGCAGGCTTTATACCAGGGGCAATCCTTGCATTGCACTATAGAACAGGCTTCGTCCAGAACATCACTCATTATATCATTCCCTCTTAATCAACAATCGATTCCAGCCTTTTTTCCAGAGACCCTAAACTGGGAAAAGCTCCATAGGCTATATCCCGGATTATACCATCTTTATCGATAAAGATGGTAACGGGTATGCCTCCTACGCCATATGCTCCGGCCACCTGAGCCCTTGAATCAAGCAATACCGTAATTGACAGGTTTTCGCTGTTCATGTAGCTCTCTATCGTAGATGCGGGGTTGCCGATATTGATCATAAGGATGACCGGGCTTTGGTCCGAGCTATCGTAGCTGTCCTTGAGCTGCTGAAAATAGGGCATTTCATCCAAACAATAGGGACAGCTGAGCGCCCAGAAATTAACGACAACCGGCTGGCCTCTGAGTTCGGCAAGGCTGACCTGCTCTCCGGCAAGGCTGTAAAGCTCAAAGCCAGGCGCCGGTTTGCCGGTTGAAACGGCAGGCGATTCTGTCTGGCAACCTGTGATGCCAGCCAGGCTGATTAGCAGTATTAAAGCCAACGAACATTTTTTTAACATGGGTACCTCTACGATAAATACAACCAGTCAAGATTGCCGGTCAGGATCAACACCCCGATGATAATAAGTACCACGCCGCTTATAACGTATATCAGGCGGGAATACTGTTTTACTCTTTTAAGCCATGGGATAAATGTTGAAAAAGCCAGACCCAGAATCAAAAAAGGCAAGCCCAGTCCGAGCGAATACACTGCCAGCAGCCCGGCGCCTTCCCAGACGGTAGAAGAATTGAAAGCCAGCATTAGAATGCCGCCAAGTACCGGGCCGAGGCACGGTGTCCAGGCCAGAGCGAAACTTGCCCCAATCAGAACTGAACGCAGATACCCGGTGGTGGCTCCAAGGTGAGGAGTCAGCCGCGCTTCGAAGTTAAGGACCGGGATTTTCAGGGCCAGCAGCATTATTACGCCCAGCACCACAAGAACCGTTCCGGAAATAAGGCGAACCAGCCATGAACCCGGGCCAATGGCAATGCCGGCCAGGCCTACCAGCGCCCCGGACAGAGTGAATATCAGGCCGAATCCGATTACAAAAAACAGGGAATGCCCAAACAGCTTTTTGCGGTCATATTCGCCCGACTCCAGGATTTTAGGCCCGGTAAGGCTGGCAAGATACACCGGAACCAGAGGCAGGACGCAAGGTGATAAAAACGAGGCAACGCCAGCCCCCAGGGCTGTAAACAAGGTTACTCCGTCCACTTGTTAACCAGGCTCAGCTTAAAGCAATTTGTCGATTTTAGATTTAATATTGCTTTCAGGGACTGCACCTACAATTGTGTCGGCCACAACCCCGTCCTTGAACAGAAGCATGGTGGGGATTGACATAATCTGGTAACGGGAGGCGGTGGACTGGTTATCGTCAACGTTCAATTTGCAGAACTTGAATTTGCCATCGTACTGTGTGGATAGTTTATCAATTACCGGTGCTACCATGCGGCAAGGTCCACACCATGGGGCCCACATATCCACCAGGACCGGTGTTTTTGCTTTTATAACTTCTTCTTCAAAGTTGGCATCGGTTATTTCTTTAACCATTGAATTACCTCCAATAATCGTTATCTTCATAGTAAAGCTTAAAGAAGAATGTGTCAAGAATTGTTACTGTTTAAAAGGGGCCGTCCGGACTTCGATTGACAATACCCGACATAATGTTTAAAATCGTCGAATGCAGCTTTTCGGCAGTTCCGGGATACGTCTTAAAGCGGACAAATATCTGCTGAAGCTGGCTCTAAATGCCGGCCTGGCAACCGGCAGTATTTATAAACAGGTACTGGTAGGCAATGACACCCGCACTTCATCTTGTTCGGTAAAAAGCGCTCTTGCGGCCGGGATTACCGCTGCCGGGGCAACCTGCTTCGATGCTGGCCTTCTGCCTACTCCGGCACTGGCCTATGCCGGGCGAAATTTTGATGCGGCTATAATGGTTACCGCCTCTCATAATCCGCCGGAATACAACGGCCTGAAGTTTTTTAATCCTGATGGAGGTGCATTTGCCACTGAACAGCAGGTAGCAATAGAAGATAGTGTATGCAATGACAGGGCAGAAACATCCACCTGGCAGGAGTTTGGAGAAATCCGGCATTATCCCCAGGCACTTGAACTGCATAAAAACCGCATGATTTCCAGCTTCCCCGGCAAGTTCAGAATCAGGGTAGTGCTGGATTGCGGGGGTGGGGCGGCCTCGATCGAAACACCCGAAGTGCTCAGAATGCTGGGTTGTGATGTCATCGAGCTCAACTGCCGACCCTCAGGCATGTTTTCCAGGCCCTCTGAACCGCTCGAAGCTAACCTTACCCGGCTCAAAAAGACAGTAAAAGAAGCCGGAGCGGATCTCGGCCTGGCTCATGATGGAGATGCCGACCGGATGATGGCTGTGGATGAACTCGGCCGGTTTATCCAGGGGGACACGCTTTTGCTTCTGCTGGCCGACAGCATGAACGCTCGCCAGGTGGTTACTACAGTCGATGCTTCTTCTATTGTGGATCACCGGGGTTTTGAAGTCAGGCGCACCCCTGTAGGGGACAGCTATGTTTCCCGGGTTTTGAAAAATTGGGGTGAGTTTGGGGGAGAAACCTCAGGGTCCTGGCTGTTTCCATCGGTTTCCCTCTGTCCTGACGGGATATTCGCCGCAGCACACATGGTGTCGCTGGCAGCCTCCAACCGGCTTTCCGAAATGGTAAACCGCATACCCGAGTGCCAGGTTATACGGGGAGCCCTCAACGTTGACCGGAGACTAATGAGCGACATAACTGCAAGGCTGAAGAGCCTGAACCCCTCAAACATCGATGATACCGATGGCATTAAATTGTCTTTTGCCGGGAGCTGGGTTTTAATACGTGCTTCCGGGACCGAACCTAAAGTACGTATAACTGCAGAAGCTCACGATATGTTGGCCGCGCGCGGCCTGTATGAACGAGTATGTGAAATAATTAATGAAGTTTCCGGAAAGGAAAATGCCTGAATATGGATGCCGTAATTCTGGCTGCCGGTGAAGGATCGCGCATGCGGCCTCTTACTTCAAGCCGGCCTAAAGTCATGCTGCCTCTGGCCAACCGGCCGATCATCGAGCACCTTTTATCAAGCTTGATTGAAGCCGGATGTGAAAGAGTCGTCATGGTTATCGGCTACCAGGCGGAGCGAGTCCGGGAGTACTTCGGCGATGGACAGAAGTGGGGGGTGGCGGTTGAGTACTGTTGCCAGCCTGAACCATCCGGAACTGCAGATGCCATAGCCCGGGTAAAAAGCCTGGTGAAAGAGCGTTTCCTGGTGGTTAACGGTGACAGCGTTTTTCATCCGGATGACCTTCGAAAGCTGATGAGCCTACCCGGAGCAGGCATCGGGCTTATCGAGGTAGCCGATACTGCCGGACTTGGAGTTGCAACCGTCGCTGGAGACCGGGTTTCCCATATCTACGAAAAAGTATCCCGGCCGCCCACCAAACTGGCCAATGTGGGAGCATACCTTTTTACTCCGGAGGTGTTCGATTCCGTGGCAAACCTGGCCGTTTCAGACCGTGGGGAATATGAACTGCCCGCGGCGCTGGAAAAAATGATTGAAAACGGCGGCCGGATCGGTTGGAACCGGTTCGAATCCTGGATGACCTTCTCGTATCCATGGGATTTGCTTTCAGGTGGCCAAGCCCTGATCAAACCGGAAGACTTAAGCCTTTCGGGAACAGTCGAACCGGGTGCTACTATCAAAGGTGCTTTGTCTCTGGGCAAGGGGTCAACTATACACTCCGGCAGTTATATCGTCGGGCCGGCCGTAATAGGGGAAGGGTGTGATATTGGGCCCAACTGCTACATACGCCCCTTTACTTCGATAGGGGATAATTGTCATATAGGGGCTTCGGTGGAAATTAAGAACTCTATCATAATGTCCGGTACCAGAATCCCTCATCTTGCGTATATAGGTGACAGTGTAATCGGAGAGGGGTGCAACTTTGGTGCCGGTACCCAGGTAGCCAATCTGAGGTTTGACAACCGGGATATCAGGATAGGAAACAAGGATACCGGACGGCGCAAGCTGGGAGCCATAATAGGTGACGGAGTCCGCACTGGTATTAATGCTTCCATTAACGCCGGATGTGTCATAGGCGCCGGCTCCATAATCGGCCCCGGAGTTCTTGCCAGCGGCGTGTATGAACCTGGCAGCCGGATCCTGTGATACATCGAAACCCGGGTTAAGTATACATAAACTTGGCAAGTTTCCAGGATATAATCTCACTGAGGATGGTTACATCCTCAGCTGGAAGATAGCTCAAGATACTTTCGTCGTACAGGATGTTGCCCCTGGCAGGGAATTCCTCATCGGTATGCCATAGTATAAAGCATGCTTTCACTCTGGGCAGGGCTGGAATGATTACCGCCTCGTCTCCAAAGTCTGCTGATAAACCTCCCATGACGGCGGCGGCTCTTAAAAGCTCTCCGGGTTTCTGGTCGAAGCGCCCGACAAAAGGCCTGATAGCCCTCTTGGCAAATACCGGCTGGTATACCAGCCCCGGGGGTAATTGCTGGTAGCCTACCAGGCGGCCTGTATTGGCATCACGGGCTGTGAGCTTTTCGGACTGCACCAGGTAATGAAGCAGCAGCAGTTGCTCCCTGGGGGGTGGTTCAGGAACCGTTTCAATTGCCGGCCAGTAGATACAGTAAACCTGGCCGAGCATCTCGATCAGCAGAGAGGGCGTTTCTGCCGTCTCGAGTTTTGCCCCGGCTTTGGCAGCCAGCTCTTCCAGACATTCGATCTGCCTGAGTTCACCTTTGGCCAGTTTGAGCGATAGCTGGAAAGCCTGCTCGAAGTTTCTCTGTTCCGGCAGTCTGGGCCGTTCGGTGTTCATGCCGGCGTTTATATATCCAGCCACGAATCGGAATAAAGAACCTGGCCGGAAAGCACGCGGTATGTCTTGTAATACTCCAGTTCCCTGGGGCTCAGTTTGACCGGATCGGGGTCATCTCCATCCATCATGCGATGTACCAGGCTGACTATCTCCGGCATTTCTCCCCGGGCGATTTTAACCAGTTCCTGGTCCAGCGGATCGCTGATAGCTGAATATAATCCGTATTTCATGAAGGCAATCAGGGAAGTGCGGTTGAAATAGCCTCGCAGGTGAGCCGGTACCCCGTTGGAAACGTTGGAAAGCCCGACAATGGATTTACATTCCGGAGCAATTTCCGAAAGCATGCTCATGAACTCAAGGCAAGCTTGTACCTGAACAATATCGACGGTTACCGGAGTGGAAATGGGGTCGATCCATATCCTGTCCGGGGATATGCCGGCTTCACCCGCTTTGTAGACCAGGTCTACAGCCAGCATACACCTTTCGTTGGCATCCCGGGGCATGCCGTCAACCCCCCACAGAAGGCCAATCATATTGGCCTGGTAACGATTCACCAGGGGTAACAATTTTTCAAGCCTTTCCGGCTGAAGCGAAATCGAATTCATAAGAGCTGGCGCATCAGCCACTTTGAGCCCTTCCTCCATGGCTTCGGCGTTAGTTGTATCCAGGGAAAGAGGCAGCGGGCTGACTTCCTTTACGGTATTTACCAGCCATGGCATCAATTGGGCGCCATCTTTACGGGCCGGGCCGATATTTAAATCCAGCATATCCGCGCCGGAGGTGGTAAGCTGGGCGGCCAGCTTTTTTACCGGTTCGGTGTCGCGCTCCTTGAAGGCGGCGCCGATAGTTTTGGATATTACATTGACATTTTCAGCAACAACAAGCATCGTTCGACTCCTTATTTCCATTCTCTCAGGTAGCCCGGCAGATGGGCTGCTTCCCGGGGGCCGATCTGGATTTCCCATCCATCCAGCTCCTCTTCAAGGCCACCGCTTTCGGCTGCGATGTACCCCGGGATGATAATTTTTCTGTGACTTACTTTGTCGGCGATGCCGCATTTTTTCACGAACTGGCTGATAGTATCGGCGCTGAACTTGCCTGCCGCCCAGGCGGTCATGACGCTTAAACCTTCGGTATCTTTGATGATCAGATAAGCCGGTACCCGGCTGGCTTCAATTTCTCCGGACACGATAAAGTAGGTGAGAGAGAAATTACTGGTAAGAACCACCGGGGAATTTTCACCGGGGCCGCCAATTTCATATATGCCTTCGGTGGTAGCCAGTGGCCTCTGCGGGTCGGTGAATATGTTCATCCGTTCCACCAGCAGGGGGAAAAGGCTTTCACCCTGGAAGTCGGAAAGAACTACGATGCCGCCGTATTTGGCGACGAAAATCGAAGCGATAAGAGCTTCTTTCATCGGATCTTGCGTCATTTCCGCAGGAAATACTATGGTTGGAAAGCCGAGAGGTTTGAATTTACTGGTAAGGGCGCCGCGCCTTATGGCAACCTGGTCTTCGAAAACCTGTTTCAGGGTTCGGGCTCCTGAATCGAGAACGATATCTTTTACCCCGGAAGCGGTTAATTTTTCACTCAACTCAACCAGCTGCAGCAGGTTTTCGCCTTTGGCGGCCAGGGGGCAATTATAGGTTTTGGCCAGTTCGGCCATTTGTACCAGGTTTTCAACGGTCGCGGCATATATCAGTGGTTTTTGTTCAGCCGTTATTTTGAGGGCTTCCTCCATGATTTCGCTGTTGCCGGTTGCCAGTATCAGGGCGGCATCGCTTTGTTCCATGATCTTTTTTAACAGAGTGGTATATTTAACTGCATCATTCGATTCGCATTTGGCACATATTAATTCGGCCCTCAAGTGTTTACCGACCCGTTCATACTGCAGGTTCTTAAAACGCGCCAGCCGGCCGGTAATTTCATCATCGCTTGAATTGTCAGTGATTACAGCGGCAATACCCGGAGGGTTTTCAAACCGCTTTTCATGCCTGAACAGGACCGTTTCACCGCCTGTTTTAACCGCATTGGCGCCCGTGCCGATAGTTACCGGCCTGATGGGCGGCGCCGAAGCTTCCTCCAGTTTGCTTTTTGCTTCTTCGCTGACATGCGGGCATTTGGAGAGCTCCGCCTTACCGGCAGCCAGGCTCATGGCAAAAGCCAGGCATGTGGGAACGCCGCAATCTCCGCAGTTAGTCTTGGGCAATAATTTAAATATTTCGATACCACTCAGAGCCATAAAACTGTTCTCCTTCTAATTACATTAACGGATCGAGACTCAGGGCCGGATGCCCCTTTTCTTCCAGAAAAGCCAGGATTTCCTCTTCGGTAGAACCGACGGACTCGTCGGCGATCCGGTCCAGCAGATCCGGGATGCCGATTTCTCTGGCCCTTTCTTCAAAACGCTCCCTGATTTCTTCTTTGAGAGAGGTTGGCATCCAGACCACCCGCTTGATACCGTCCTCGGCACATAAGAATTTGCGTTGAGTTACATTATATTTGCTGTGCCCGACGAAACCCGGTGTGCTTATGCCGCCCCCGATAGTGCCGGCAAGCGTAGTGAATTTCATGCCACAGGGAGTCATTCCCGTATGTTCCCGGTTAACGGTCATAATGCCGTTGCAGAGGGGCAGGATAGCGGCGATGCATTCCATGCAGCCGCAGGCTGTCATCGGGTCATTGATTATGGAGTAAAAATTGTAATGGTCGATTTTGCCCCGGGAGGCTTTACTTACAAACGCATTTACTCCTTCCCACTGGCCAAGTTTGGCGTCGATGGTTGCCCCCTTGGGTACCGGCTGGTTGGGACCGGTGGGGCTGATTTCATAGGCCGCTTTGCAGTCCATCCAGTTGTAGGAGCCACAAAGCCCGGTTCTTTCCGGGCTGATTACGCACACATGGCTGGGGGCAAACGACTGGCACAGAGTGCAGGAATAATACATATCGGTGGTTTCATCGGTCATGCCTTCAATGCGTGCATCCCGGTGGCTATAGGCATCTTTGGCTTTGGCGACTTTATCCTTGACATCTTCCTCTGTGGTGTACAGCTTCACCTGCATTTTATCGAATATACGTCCGAAATCCTGGTGCAGTTTAGCATGCAGCATAACCCCGATATGGTTTAAGCTGAAACCTTTTTCCACTGCCTGTTTGCTTACTCTCAGCCAGGCAATATCTCTCTGGCCGATATGCATCAACCCCTGGGCGTAGTTTATCAGGTGGTGCACCTGGCGTTCGAGGATGGGCTCATAGTCGGCCTGCATTTTCCGCCCGGCAACTTCGACACAAATTGCCAGCGGCAGTTTGGCACCCGGTTCAATATCACTGATGTCGGGCCCTATTACTTCAACATTGCCGTCTTCGATTTCATCCATAGATTTTGAGGTGACCCACTCAACCATGGCAGTACGGCCACCGCCGCACTCGAGGTAGATATCATCACCTCTGACCCGCTCTCCTTCGAAAGCCGGCCCATAAGCCAGCGGGATGGGTACTTCCGTCACGGTGACTTTCAGCCCTCGCACCTCGACAGCCCGGGATACAATTTTATCATGGGGTACGTTGGAAACAACGTGTTCATAGGTGCATATGCCATAAGGCAGTACCTCAGGTATGGGAGTATCGGCGATAATAGGGAAGCCATAGTTTATAGCGCCGGCTGCATTAGCGTACCATTCATCGGTAACATATCCCAGCGGCATGGCAAACGCAAAAATACGGTCTTTATTGTAGATAAGAATTTTGCGATAATCGCCCGGTTCAATGCCGCCGAATGACATAGCGGCCCGGGTAGCAAAACCCATGGCAAAGACGGTAGCTGAGGTATCCGGCCCGAATGGCACCAGCCGGGTAGGCCAGCCGATTTGCACTCCAGCTTCGACAAGCTGGTTCGAAAAATGTTTGCCGTTGTCGGAGCCGGCCATAAATACGTAAAGGTTTTTCTGCTGCAGCTCCTGGGCTATTTTTACCGCGGTTTCGTTGTCGGGTGCCGCGCCGAGTATGGCGGCAAATCCCGGAGCTGTGCCGTCCACAAACTCTACCCCTCTCTTTCTGAGGATAACATCATCAGCAGCTCCGAGCCAGAGATTATCCCCCGCCGGGTCTTCGGATTTGGTGTAAAAATCAGGTGTTTCCAGGTACCGGATGGCTTCCAGGATTTCTTCGGCAAAGAAAGTAGCCATACCGGCATCCAGGGCCGGAGCCAGGTACGGCAGCGGGTGAGTTTCCTTAACCGGCGGCGGCAGCAGGGTCTCGCAGCGTTTTATTACCGCTTCCATATCCCCCAGCTTTTCCACCTTGTGGCCCAGTATGCCGTATATTATGGGCAGGTAGTAAGCAGTGTTGGGGAAGCCCACCGGTTCGGCCGGACCCCATTTTTCCACCGCCCACTGCCATTTTTCACGGGAGCGTGCCACGATTTTGTGGGCTCCCCGTATTGCTGCAGATGCTATTATTTTCGACATTTACCTCTCCCGTTTTAAAATTATACCGCATCGAGTTCCCGGCGCATGGCCATGTCATACAGTACGCGGTCGCGGGCTTTGTCGAGGCCCAGGGCTTTACGTTTCTTGTCTATGTGGCCCAGCATCAGCTCGGCCATTTTATACGGGTCTGCTTCGAAGGCCCACATGCCTCCGTATATTGACTCGTAATCCTTGAACAGGAATTCAGTCAGCTCTTTCGAGCCGGTGGTAGGCCAGGTGGTGCCGAAAACGGTGAAAACGCCGGAACCAACAAAGTACTGTCCGATTGAAAGGGCTTTTTCACTCATCCATTCAGGTGCGGCACCGGCTACCGGCAGGTCACTGATGTCGTCTCCAAGGCCGCCGTCCTTAACCATGGCGGTAGCCGCAATGAGAATGCGGGCATTATCTACACAACTGCCGAGGTGCAGTACCGGGGGTATGCCTACGGCTTCGCACACCGAAGCCAGCCCTTCACCGGCAAATTCTCTGGCTGCCTCGGGCACCATCAGCCCTGCTTTAGCACAAGCCATGGCGCTGCAGCCGGTCTGCAGGACCAGGACATCGTTTTTGATAAGCTCTTTAACCAGAGTTATGTGGGCATTATCATGCACCGTCCTGGCATTGTTACAGCCTACCACACCGGCTACACCCCGAATACGGCCGTTAATTATGTTTTCATTGAGAGGGCGGTATGAAGCCCTGAATAAACCGCCCAGCAGGTAATTGATAGTTTCATGAGAGAATCCGGCTACAAGGTCGGTTTTGTGGTCAGGGATGCGTATGTTTTTACCCCTGTTGGGGAAGTTGTCGATAGCTGTACGGATTATCTGTTCGGCTGTTTCCCAGGCCCGGTGTTCGTCGAACTCAATATGTTCGGCCCCTGTCATTTTGGCCCGGGGGTCGGTAGTAATGACCCGTGTATGATAACACTGGGCAACATCGGCCAGACCCTGCATGATACATTGCACGTCCACCACTATGGCTTCGAGCGCGCCGGTAACTATGGCCAGTTCCTGCTGCAGGAAATTACCGGCGATGGGTACTCCATGGCGCATCAGGATTTCATTGGCGGTGCAGCACATGCCTGCCAGGTTGATTCCCCGGGCGCCTTTTGACCGGGCATATTCAATTATCCCGGGGTCCTGGACGACCACCGCCAGCATTTCCGCCAGCTGTGGTTCGTGGCCATGAATTATAATGTTGACATCTTCTTTCTTGAGTACACCCAGGTTAATCTGGCTGAGTACCGGTGCCGGGGTACCAAACATGATATCCTGGAGGTCGGTTGCCAGCATGCTGCCTCCCCAGCCATCGGCAAGGGCTGTTCGCATTGCCTGGGACATAATGCTCTTATACTCCTGGTCGACTCCCATGTGGGTGCGGTGCATCATTTCGACTACTTCCCTGTCGATGCCACGGGGAGTCACCTTTGTTTTTTGCCACAGCTCCTGTCGCTTCAGAGGCGCCGATTTTACCGGGGTAAGCTCTCCCTCCTGGCGGCCGAACTCCTTCATAACAAGTTCCCCGATTTCGGAGGCGATTTCTTCATTGGAGCGTTCAGCAATTTTAACACCGAAATTTAAGGCGACCTGCAGCAGCTTTTGCTCATCCTTGATGGTAAATCCTTTGGCCTGGCCTTTGGCAGCCATCAGAAAGGTTTCGGTGACCTTGCGTGCATGATCGCTGTGGGCAGCCGAACCGGCGGCAATCATCCTGGCAAAGTTGCGAGCGGCAATCGTTTCGGCAGTAGCGCCGCATACACCCTTGCGCCTGGCTTTTTCTTCGGCTGTTTCCTCTTTGCTTTTGGGCAGCGGAACCCGACAGGGCCCCATGGAGCATATGCGGCAGCATGAGCCTTCAAGCCCTATCGGGCAGGGTTTCATGTTGCTGGAACGTTCAAAAACATTGGAGGAACCGTCCTCTCGGGCTTTATCAATCATCTCAAGGGTTGCCGGGTCGATACTTCTTGCTTCTTCCGCCATTACTTCACCTCGTAATAATTTAAATTAGCCTGTCAGGCTGTTAGCCGGCAAGCTCGCCGATAATTTCCTCTACCAGCCGGATGGCTTCCGGATGGCGCATGATGACAACATCGCCTCCGGCGAGTAGTAATATCGTTGCCGACATGGCTTCGAGTAAAATGCCTCTCTTTTTTTCATCTCCCAGTTCAGGTGCTTCCCGGCTTGAGATTTTTACTTCCTTGGCTTTCCATGTCTCCCTGGCGACATTACATATTATGGGCATTTGCAGTTTCTCATCCTGCTGGGTGAGAGCTGCCATGCGGATGCGTTCCATTACCGAATAACAGTATTCAATCCCGTAGCCGATGCTGCTCACGGTCGGGTCTATGAGTATTTCGGCTTCGGGCACATCCATATTGGTAAGCAGGATGTTGAGCTGTTTGGCAAGGTTGATATCGATTGGAGACGAAGCAATAACCATATGCCGGTAACCTATAGCCGACGCAGCAATTTTTTTGTAATTACCTTCTTCCAGAGGGCCGATAATAAGCTGTTTCCCCTGGCAGACTTCAGCTATTTTTCTAAGAACCTCGGTATCCTTTTCCTGGTTGGCAGTTCCCCATACGATAACAGGCACGTCTACAGCTTCGGCTACCTGTCTGGCCGTCTCGGCAGCTTCATCCGCTCCGCGGTTGAGGCCGTTGGGATCGGTACTGGTCATTTGCAGGCATATGATTTGAGCGCCAAACTCATTAACGCATTTTTGAGCCCACTTGACCGGGTCGCCCATTACATCCTTAAAGGGCTCAACTGCTGCTTCCGGCCAGTTGTCGGGCATCGAGTCGTACACTTCCATGGCTATACGTGGCAGATTGGGCATACTGCCTTCAAAAATATGAAAAGGGTAGCAAGTTTCGCCGCCAACCATGACCGGTGGTTCCTTTTTACCCAGCTTTATTTCTTTAATAGCGCCGCTGTAGTTGATTTTAGGGACTTCGAAAGCCATATTTCACTCCTTAATTTATGCCGGGTTTTTGCGTTTTTCGCTGCCGAACCATTCCTTGCCGTACCAGTAGCGCTCGGCAGTTTCAAGGTATTTCAACTGTTCCAATCGGCTGTTAAGTTTTTGGCGCCAGCGCCCGCATTCTTCTCCCGAAGGTTTGCCGTCTTCGAACGTGGCTCCCAAAATGTTGACCTGTTGTCTGCCCGGAGCTTCGGCGGACGTTACCTCGTATTCCATGATTTACTCCTTTATATTCGAGATAATTCGGCAGCTTTTACAGTATTTGCCATCAGCATTGCAATGGTCATGGGGCCTACACCTCCGGGTACAGGGGTAATGGCGGCGGCCTTTTCCTTGACTTCTTCAAAAGCCACGTCACCGGCAAGAATGGATTTTCCTTCGCTGGTGGTGCCTACCTGGTTGGTGCCCACGTCTATGACAATGGCTCCCGGTTTGACCATGCCGGCAGTTATAAAACCGGGTTTACCGATGGCGGCAATCAGTATATCAGCTTTAAGGGTGTATTCTCCAATGTCGGGAGTACGGCTGTGGCAGATGGTTACCGTCGCATTGGCGCCGGGTTGTTTCTGAACCAGGATGTTGGCGATGGGTTTGCCAACGATATTACTGCGGCCTACTACCACCACGTGCTTGCCCTCGGTTTCGTAACCACCTCTCAGCAGCAGTTGCTGTATTCCGGCTGGAGTGCACGGCAGAAAGTCAGCTTCGCCGATAACCATTTTGCCTACATTGAAGGGGTGAAATCCGTCGACATCCTTTTTCGGGTCGATGCTGAGCAGTACTTGCGTTTCATTTATATGCGAAGGCAGAGGTACCTGGACTAGAATTCCGTGCACCCTGGCATCCAGGTTGAGTTCGTTTACCAGTTTCAACAATTCCGGCTGGCTGGTGGTGGTCGGCAGGTGATGATGGAAAGAAGCGACGCCCAGTTTTTCACAGGTTTTGATCTTGATGTTAACGTATACGGAACTGGCAGGGTCGTCGCCGACCAGAACAGTGGCCAGTCCCGGTGTTATGCCCTGTTGTTTCAAAGTTTCAATTCTAAGCTTCAGTTCACCTTTTATTTCTTCAGCTGTCTGCTTGCCATCTATAATTCTGGCTGTCATCTTGACTCCTTCCTGTTATGAACCGGCCGTATTGTTCAATATGCGGTCCATTATTTTTTCGACGGCCGTAACCGCATCTGAGCCATCCGGCAATTCAAGCAGGGATTTTCTTTCCAGGTCAAACTGAACAACCTGTTCGTCAGACGGGATAGCGGCCAGAGGGTTTGCTCCCACCTTTTCAAGTTCAGCCATAACCGCCGGCTCGATATGCCCCGGGGACCGGGTTACAATAACTGATTTATTCCTGATATCAAGTTTGAGTTCGGCAATCAACCCCAGGATACGTCCGACAGTCCGGGCCCCCTTTATTGAATGATCGGAGGTTATGATCAGGTGGTCAATGTGCTCGGTCGTGCCCCGGCTCAGATGCTCTAGCCCGGCTTCATTGTCCATTACCATGTATGGATAGTTGGGCAGGAGTTCATCAATGAACTTGCGCAGAATGCTGTTTGGATAACAGTAGCAGCCGGCCCCCTCTCCACGACCCATACTGATCAAATCGACGTCCCTGCTTTCCGATATTGTACCGTTGAGTTTCATTTCCAGGTACGCTCCCTTGGTCAGGCCGGGCGGAATTTTTATTTTGTCTTCGTTAAATCCGGCCAGAACCTGTCCGATAGTTTCCCGGATTTCAACACCCAGGCCTTCGGCCAGATTGGCGTTGGCGTCAGCATCCACGGCAAGTACCGGTTTCAGGCCACGCCTTACCAGGGAACGGATAATCAGGCTGGCAGTGGTCGTTTTACCTGTACCGCCTTTGCCGGCCAGCGCTATAGTATAACTCACCGGCCTACCTCCACCGATGGAAATTTGTGGTGGTCGGTATGGGGCATGAACAGGCTGGCTATATAGTTGTTGGTAAACACGTTATTCTCCGATAATTCTATGTTGGTCATCATTTCAGATACCTTAAGGCCGTCCCTGTATAAATCCTGTGACAGGCATGTAAGACGTGCTCCGATCAGAGAGCCGTTGCCGATGAAATAAAACTTTTCACGCGTCAGGTCCGGCAGCAGGCCGACAGTAATTGAGTTTTCAATGTCGATACGGCTGCCGAATGTACCGGCTATGATAACATCATCAATATCTTCAAGATTTATGCCTACGCTTTCGATTAAAGTCTGACAGCCGGCAAATATGGCAGCCTTGGAGCGTATGAAATTATCAACATCCATCTCGGTAAGCACAATATCCTGGCCATGTTCGGACAGGGATGCATCCGCCAGCAAATACTCGAGGCCGTCAGGTCCCTGACGAATGCGATGGCAGCCGCTTTCCGGTATGAATTTGCCGTTTTGGCCAAGAACGCCAATTCGAAGCAGCGTGGCAACGGCGTTGATAATGCCGGAACCGCAAATACCGGCCGGAGCGGTGTCGCCTATGATTTTTATCTCCGGTTTGCCGCCGGCGGCATCCAGTTCAAAGCCTTCTATAGCACCTGAGGCGGCCAGCATGCCGAACTTGATACCGCCACCCTCGAAAGTGGGGCCGGCGCTGCAGGCAGCCGTAACCAGCCAGTCCTTGTTTCCGGCAACGATCTCACCATTGGTGCCGATATCGATATAAAGGCTGATATTGTCTCTCTGGTAGATGCCGCTGCCGGTTATACCGGAAACGATGTCTCCGCCAACAAAACTGGCTACTGATGGTATAATGTAAGCATACACGTGTTCCGGCAGGTCGATACCCAGTGTGCGGGCTTTCAACTGGGGCAGGATGTCGACAGCCGGCACGTAGGGCGAAAGCCGGAGAGGTTCCGGGTTTATGCCCAGCAGCAACTGGGTCATGACGGTATTGGCGGCAATCACAATATGGCTGATGCCGGCCTTCTCAACTTTCGAGAGGCTGATCATTTCATCGATCAGGTAATTCAGGGTTTCGCTGATTGCCTGCTGAAGCCTCTCCATTCCCATCTTGCGCCGTGAATAGGCTATACGGCTTATTACGTCTTCACCATAGTCTGCCTGGCGGTTGTAAGCCGTACTTTCCGCTGACGTGGTTCCGGTTGTCAGGTCCAGCAACTGGGCTCGAACGGCAGTCGTACCGATATCCACGGCGATGCCATAATGGTTGCCTGAAGTGTCCCCGGATTCAAGCAATACCAGTAAGTCAGACGGTTCTTCAGCCAGTACGGTAGCGGTAGCTTTCCAGTTACTTTCCCTCAACACTGCAGGCAATTGTTTCAGGATATCATAGCCGATGGCAAGCTGATCAACCCCGTGCTGCTTCAATGAACGCCTCAGTCTGCCGATGTCAGCCTGATTATCCTCCAATGTCGGCGGCTGCATTTCGAGATAGATTTTTTCGGCCATGGGTTTGAAAGCCCAGCCTTCTGCCAGGATGCTTGTCTCCCGCCTGCCGGAAGAGGGAGAGCGGCCGGTTACGGCCGAGTTTGCTTTTACGACAGGTATTTCAACCGTAATATCGCTTACTGCATGGCTCTGGCAGGCCAGCCTGAGCCCTCGGTTATAATCCGCCTCTTTGATTCCGGCACCGGGTTTGGAGCGTACTTTACCTTCCTTGAGCCAAACCCGGCAAGAGCCGCAGGTGCCCACTCCCCCGCAACTGGTATTTATGGTCACGCCAGCTGCCAGGGCAGCTTCCAGTATGGAGATGCCTTCACTCACCGAAACGGTTATATCGTCCGGCAGAAAACGAATATTAAGTTTATGAATTTCTGCTTGTGCCAAAATTACCCTTTATAACTTAGAATAACCCTTTGACTTTACCGGTATCAACATCTACATCAATCCTGCGGAAAGCCGGGTCGGATGAAGTGCCCGGCATCAACTTGATGCCACCTGCGACCGGTACGATGAACCCAGCTCCTCCGTAGGTTAGAATATCACTTATAGGCAGGGTCCAGTTTTCGGGGCGGCCTTTCACAGTTGGATCATGCGACAGGCTCAGGTGTGTTTTTACCATGCATACCGGGTAACTTCGCATGGATTCGTCGCTTTCCAGTCTTTCTATTTTCGATCTGGCTTCAGGAGTAAAGGTTATTCCGCTGGCCCCGTATACTTCTTTGGCGATTTTTTCTATGCGTTCAGAAATCGGCTCGCTGCCGTCATACAGCAGCTTGAAATCGTTCTCTTCCTCGCAGGCGTCAATGACCGCATCAGCCAGTTCGAGGGCTCCTTCGCCGCCCTTGAGCCAGTGGTCGGACACTGCAGCCCTGGCGCCGGCGGCTTCGGCTGCCTTTTTTATCTCCCGAATTTCAGCATCTGTATCCGTGTAAAAGCGGTTGATGCAGACGACCGGGTTCATGCCGGATTTCTTTACTGTCTGAATATGGGCTATCAGGTTTTCGCAGCCCTGTTCAACCAAGGGCAGGTTTTCCTCTTTGTAAGCCTGGTCGAGTGGTTTTCCAGGAACTACCGTCGGCCCGCCACCGTGCATTTTCAAAGCTCTTACGGTAGCTACTACGACTGCGCAGTTGGGTTTGAGACCGCTCAAGCGGCATTTGATGTTCCAGAATTTTTCAAAACCTATGTCCGCTCCGAAACCACTCTCGGTGACATGATAGTCGCTAAGCCTTAAGGCAACCTTATCGGCAATCACCGATGACTGCCCGATGGCAATATTGGCAAACGGCCCGGCATGAACCAGTACCGGCTGCCCTTCGATGGTTTGCAGCAGGTTTGGATTCAATGCCCGGACCATCCAGGCGGTCATCGCACCGTCCACGCCCAGGTCAGCGGTGGTCACCGGTTTACCCTGCCGGTTGTAGGCTACAACAATGCGGCCCATTCTTTCTCTCATGTCCTTAAGGCTGGTGGCGACGGACAATATAGCCATGACTTCGGAGCTTACAGCGATTGCGAACCCCGATTGCATCAGAAAGCCATCCATTTTGCCGCCCATGCCGATGACAATATCCCGCAGGGCTTGAGCGCAGTAGTCGATAACCCATTTCATCTCAACATTCCTGGGGTCAATGTCCAGCCTCTTCAGATTTCGTTTAGCCAGGAATTCGTCCGTATTGATAAATTCATGCTGCAGACGGCTGGTTACGGCAACCATTGCTAAGTTATGGGCATTTACCACGCAGTCTATGTCCCCGGTAAGGCCCAGGGAAAAGGGCGTGAGCGGGATGCACTGGGAAAGCCCGCCACCGGCAGCAGAACCCTTGATATTGAAAGTAGGCCCACCTGAGGGCTGCCGGATAGCGCCGGAGACCTTTTTTAGACGCCTGCCCAGCCCCTGCACAAGGCCGATGGTGGTAGTGCTTTTACCCTCTCCCAGGGGTGTCGGAGTAATGGCGGTAACGTCGATGTACTTGGCACCCGGCTTTTCTTCAAGACGGTCGAGTATCATTTTAAAATCTAACTTGCCAATGTGGTGGCCATAGGGCAGTAATTCTTTTTCGAGAATTCCCCATTCTTCAGCCAGCTGGTTGACCGTTTTCATTGATTCCTCTGCCGCTTCGGCAATTTGCCAGTCCTGGAGTTGAGTTGGGTCCAGTTTAGCCATCGTGTCTGTCTCCTTTTAGGTAAACTTTAAATATATTTATCCCGTTATCCTTATATCAATAAGCTGGAAGCATCGGAACGCTAGATATTTTTCGGATCGGTTGGGCTGGTTATTTTCCGGTAAACGTCCTTTATGGCCAGATTTATACTGGGGCTGGCCTGGTAAAGGTTGGAATTGGTGACTTCGGCATTGACAATTGCCTGGTCATAGGGGATGAATCCAAGAAATTTGAAGTCCGGAAGACTCGAAACAAGAAAGTCCTTTTCCGATTGAGAGCGAATTTTGTTTCCGACCACCATGATACGGTCCAGGCCGATTTCACCGGCCAGTGTCTTGATGCGCCGGGCGGTTTCGATGCTGGCACGGCTGGGTTCAGCGACGATAACCAGGTAATCCACTTTTCGGGCAGTTCCCCGGTTCAAGTGTTCGATGCCGGCAGCCATGTCCATGATTATTACTTCATCGCGAGCCAGTATCAGGTGGGCAACCAGAGCGGCTAAAAGCGAGTTTTCAGGACAGTAACAACCGCTGCCGCCTCTTTTTACCTGCCCCATGACCAGGAGGCGGATACCGTCGTGCTCGGCGGAATAGGTATCCGGGATATCGCTTACATGGGGGTTGAGTTTGAAGTAGCTGCCGCTTTCATCTGTGCCGGTTGATGTTCTTTCTTCAATGAGTTGTTTCATGTTTGAAAGCGGGGTTGGCTGAAAATCTGCCGGAAAACCCAAAGAAACAGCCAGGTTGGCATCCGGGTCTGCATCTATGGCGATAACCCTGTAGCCATCTTCGGCAAAAGAGCGAGACAGCAGGCCGGCCAAAAGGGTTTTGCCGGCTCCGCCTTTTCCGCTTATCGCAATCTTCATATCAGATTATCCCTTTCAGTTTAATATACCTGCAGGGAGTTGTATCGCAGGTAACTAAATGGGGTATTGAAGCCTTCTTTGGTACACCGTAATTGCAGCACCGGCTTCAAGGATAAGGAAGAAAGTATATCTATGCAGAGAAGGGCTTGTCAAGTTTTACCGAGCCGCTAAGGGGCTTCCGGGTGCGGCTGGCTGGACACAAGGCTGAGTCTGAATTACTTCACCTGACATGCCGTCTGTTTGAAGCATTCGGTAAATCTGGGATATAATCACTGGATAAGTTCTCAATTCCCCCGGAGGATAATGGTGCTAAAAAGTTGCAATATTGATGAAATAAACCTCAGTTTACTCTCGCAAACTGTAACTCTGGCCGGGTGGGTTGACAGAAGACGGGATCATGGCCATCTAATTTTTATAGATTTGAGGGACCGCTCCGGGTTTGTTCAGCTGGCTTTCAATCCTGAAGTGGCAGCCCGGACACATGAAGCTGCCAATACGTTACGTAATGAGTACGTAATTCAGGTAACCGGAATCGTATCCAGGCGCCCGGCGGGAACGGAAAACCCCAAACTGCTGACCGGCGATTTCGAAGTGGTGGTAAACCGTCTTACAATCCTGTCCGCTGCCAAAACTCCTCCGTTCTATATTAATGAAGAAGCTGAGGTGGACGAGAATGTGAGGCTGCGTTATCGCTACCTTGACCTCAGGCGCAGCCGTATGAGGCGCAATTTAATGCTGCGTCATCAGGTAGTCCGTTACATTCGCAATCACCTGGAAGAGCAGGGCTTTATCGATGTAGAAACCCCGATACTTATCAAGAGTACCCCCGAAGGAGCACGCGACTACCTGGTTCCTTCGCGTTTGTACCCGGGTAAATTCTATGCATTACCGCAATCACCCCAGCAGATGAAACAGCTCCTGATGGTGGCGGGGGTCGAACGGTACTACCAGATTGCAAAATGTTTCCGGGATGAAGATACCCGGGCTGACAGGCAACCCGAGTTTACCCAGCTTGACCTGGAGATGAGTTTCATCGAAGAGGAAGACATTCTGCAACTGATGGAAGAACTTTTCACGGGTTTGACCGAAACTCTGAAACCGGATTTGCATCTGGTTAAACCTTTCACCCGGTTAACTTTTACAGAAGCCATGGAACGTTTCGGGTCCGATAAGCCGGATTTACGCTACGGGCTTGAGATAAAAGACGTTTCTCCAATACTTGCGGGTTCTGTGTTCGGGGTATTTTCCTCTGCCATATCCGGAGGCGGGCGTGTTCGCGGGATTGCCGTGCCCGGTTGCGGCGGCTACAGCCGGCGGGAATTGAACGAATTGAACGATATCGCCAGAAGCGTCGGCGCCGGAGGGGTTGTTGCCGTTTCTCTAGATAATGGTCCGGCATTGATCGAAGAAGTCGAAATGGAAGATGTTCATTCTATTGCCGCCAAATACTTAGACATCGAACAGGTTAAAGCCATTGCCAAAAAACTCGATGCCGGACCCGGGGATCTTATTCTCCTGGCCGCCGGCAAGGATAGTTTAACCAGCGCAGTGCTGGATAAAATCCGCCGCGAGATGGCTGCCCGGTTGAAGCTGGCTGATCCGGAGGTGTTTCATTTTTGCTACATAACCGGCTTTCCGCTTTTTTACCGGGACGAAGTAAATTCCCGCTGGGATTCAACGCATCACCCTTTTACTTCTCCCTGCGAAGAGGACAAACCCAGAATTGAATCCGAACCGGATAAAGTTACCAGCCGGGCTTATGACCTGGTATTGAACGGTTTTGAAATTGCCGGCGGCAGTATTCGTATTCATGAACCGGAATTGCAGAGGAAGGTATTTCGCCTGCTGGCTTATACCGATGAACAAATTGATGAGCGTTTCGGCCATATGATGGAAGCATTCAGTTATGGCGCACCGCCGCACGGGGGTATTGCTGCTGGCATTGACCGGCTGGTGATGCTCCTGGCCGGGGAATCTTCGATACGTGAGGTCATTCCTTTCCCCAAGAACCAGAATGCCCAGGATTTAACCTTTGGAGCACCTGATCATGTAAGCGCCGAGCAGCTTGATGAACTGCATATATGTATTAAGTCAGAAAACAAACTTAAGGGGAAATAATGAAGGTAACAAACAAAACTTTTGAAAACCGCCAGGCTATTCTAACCATTGAATTGGATGATGTGGACATGAAACCGGCTATGAAAGAAGCTTATCAGCATGCCGGCCGGCATGCTGATATTCCGGGCTTTCGTAAAGGTAAAGTGCCGCGGCATTTGCTGGACCAGCATTTCGGCAGGGAGCGGATTATTGCTGATGCTATCGAGCATGCCGCGCCGGATATATGCCAGAAAGCTGTGGTTGAAGAGAAGCTGACTTACTATGGTCAGCCCCAGGTCGAGATAATGCAGCAGGATCCTGTTATCCTCAAGGCGGTTTTTCCTATGCCGCCGGAAATTAAACTGGGTGACTACCAGAAATTGAAGACAAAGCCGGAAAAGATAAAAATTACAGCCAAACAGGTGGATGAAACGATCGACAACCTGCGCCGGCAGTTCGCCGGCTGGATTCCGGTCGAAAGGCCGGTTCAGGCAGGGGACATGTTGACCATAGACCTCGAAGGTATTATTGAAGACAAGCCCTTTATCAATGAAAAAGGTTCGCCTTATCACGTCGAACCTGAAAAACAATCATATATTAAAGGCCTGGCTGAAGCATTTATCGGCATGCAGACCGGGGAAGAGAAGATATTCGATATCACCCTGGGCAGTGATTATCCTGTACCTGAAATGGCAGGCAAGGTTATCAACTTCAAAGCCAGGGTACATGAAGTTAAGGGTGAAGATTTGCCTTCTGTCGACGAAGAATTCGTCAAGAAGGTCGCGCCCGACATCTCAACCGTAAAAGATTTGAAAGCTCGCGTCAAGAAGAACCTGGAAACCAGCGCCCGGCAGCAAGCCTCCAGTGATCTCGAAATAAAACTGCTGGATGAACTGGTAGGTAAATCCCGGATCGAGTACCCGCCGCAGCTGCTGGATATGGAAATAGAAAAAATGATAGAAGGCCAGCTCAGGCACTGGAAGATGTACAGTCGCAGCCGGGAAGAATACGAAGAGAAGCTAAAAGCTCATACCTATGAAGGCATGAAGCAACAATTCAGGGATTCGGCTGAAGAAAGGCTTAAGCGCTCCCTGGTACTCAGTGAATTTGCCAGCCAGGAAAAAATAAGTGTCAATGATGATGAAATTAATGCTGAGATAGACCGCATTGCTTCTGAACCCGGTGACCGGAAAGAAGAACGGATCGCTGCCCTGAACAAGCCTGAGGTTCGCAAGTCGATAAATGATGATATAATGACGGCTAAAGCGTTGGGACGGTTGGCGGAAATGGTTGAAAAGCCAGTTAAGAAAGAAGCTGAACCGTTAGAATCAACCGAAGCCGAGGAGGTAAAGGATGAATAGGCCGGAAAATGTAATACCCATGGTTATTGAAAGCGGAGCTCGGGGCGAAAGGGCATTCGATATATATTCCCTGCTTCTTAAAGAGAGGATCGTTATCCTTGGTTCGCCGATCAACGACCAGGTTGCCAATGTAATCATTGCCCAGCTTCTGTATCTCGACCGCGAAGACCCGGAAAAGGATATTCAGCTTTACATAAACTCACCGGGTGGGGTGATTTCTTCAGGCCTGGCCATATATGACACCATGCAGCTAATCCGGCCACAGGTTTCAACGGTATGCATGGGAATGGCAGCCAGCATGGCGACAGTTTTACTGTGTTCCGGGCAAAAAGGCAAGAGGTATGCCCTGCCGCATTCCACCATTCATATGCATCAGGCCATAAGCAGCGCCCAGGGCCAGGCATCGGACATCGAAATCGCGGCTCGCGAAATCCTGAGATTGCAGGAGATTATACGCCGCATCTTGTCGGAAAACACCGGACAGACCCTGGATAAGATAATCCACGACACTGACAGGGATTACTATCTGAATCCGGAGCAGGGCATGGAATACGGTTTGATTGATGAAATCCTGGGCAGTCCCGCCAAAGACTCGAAAAAAGAGTAAAGATTTCAGTAAAAGAAAAGGGGAGCCTGAGAGCTCCCCTTTTCTTTTATCTTATGATTTTCCTGCTATTTTCTTAATCCAAGTTTTTTCAGTGTGCGGTAGCCAAGCGAATAGCAATGGGTTGGCAGGCTCGTACCCTTGCCGCTTATTATACCCTGTTCCAGGGATGACAGGAATTCTCCGGGCCCGGAGAAACCGGGCATTTCGACGTAAAAATTACCAATCTCGATCAGGGTATGGGCATCGCTGCCTGCACTCATATACAAATTATGATCACGGGCAAACCGCAACGGGCGATTAATATCCTGAACGAGCCAGGTTTTGGCATTGCGCACTTCGATTATGTCTACAAGGTGCTTGATCCGTTCCAGGGTGTTGGCCTTCATGGCCGAAGAACGAATAATCTCGAATGGATGGGGTATGCATACCAGGCCTTCCTGGTTCCTAATTTGTTTGATCGTATCTTCAGGACTGAGTCCGGCTGGGATTGTTTCGGTCAGAAACAATCCCATGATTTCCCCTTCCGGTGTTTCGATTTCTTCGGAAACAATAACCTCGAACGGGGCCATCGCCTTAAGTTTCCAGGCACCTTCAGTGGTGTTATGATCACATATATTTACACAGTTGATGCCATGTTTTATACATTGCCCGATTATTCCATCAAGTGAATTCGATGAATCTCCAGAATAAAGCGTATGAACGTGCAGGTCTGCTTTGATCAAGGCTGAACGTTAACCCTTTCCAGATAGCTGCCGGTTCGGGTATCTACCTTGATAACATCGCCTTCATTGACAAACAGTGGTACCAGTATGCTCAATCCGGTTTCAAGGGTAGCCGGCTTGGTGCCTGCATTAGCTGTATCTCCCCGGAACCCCGGTTCTGTTTTGGTGACTTCCAGCTCCACTGTAATAGGCAGTTCGATGCCGATGAATTTTTCCTTGTAGCTGGACATTTCCAGAGTTATACCTTCTTTGAGATAGTCCACCGTGTCTCCCAGGGCATCGGTTCCCAGGGGAAGCTGTTCGAAAGTTTCCTGGTCCATGAAGTAGTAAAGGCCTCCATCCTGGTATATGTACTGGACCGGCCGGTAATCCAGTCTGGCTCGTACGAATTTGTCCCCGGATTGAAACGACTGCTCAATAGTATGGCCGCCGACGATATCCCGCAGTTTTACCTTGGCAAGTGCGGTACGCTTCATTTTTATATGCTGGTATTCTACAACCTGGTACAGTTTGTCATTTAGTTCTATTACTACGCCTTTTCTGAGCTCCGAGCCACCTATCATGTTCTACTCCTGTATTCGACTCTTATTCTTACAGTGTTTTTGCTTTGGATAAAGTTGTAAGCCTGCCGCTGTCGAGCACCACATCGTCTTCAATTCTGATGCCCCCCCAGCCGGGAATGTAAATGCCGGGCTCGATGGTAAATACCATGCCATCCAGAAGGATGTCTTCAGATGATGGACCCAGATAAGGCCCTTCGTGTACCTCAAGGCCGATCCCATGGCCCAGGGAGTGGCCGAAGTACTCTCCGTAGCCTGCTTCAACAATAACACGGCGTGCCTTTTCATCGGCCTGTTTGCCGTTCATCCGGCTGGCTATTCCCTTAATAGCGGAATATTGGGCCGCAAGCGCAATATTATACAGTTTTTTAAACATGCTGTCAGGTTGACCCAGATAAATCGTCCGTGTCAGGTCACTGGTGTACCCGTTGATGCTGGCTCCAAAATCAAGCACAACCGGTTCCCCGGCTTGGATTAACCTGCCAGATGGTTGGGCGTGAGGTAAAGCTGCATTGGGGCCGGAAGCACAGATTACCGGGAAAGCTACCGGTTCGCTGCCGGACTGGCGCATAAATTTTTCTATTTCCCAGGCTGCCTGGATTTCGCTCATGCCCGGTTTAATTATCTCGTAAATATTGTCGATAGCCGCGTCGCTGATGGCAATGGCTTTTGTTATGTTTTCAATTTCCTGTTTGCTTTTAACCGTCCTGAGGGCTTCTACCATGTTGCGGCTGGCTATCAGGCTGGTATTCAGGCCGGTCTTTTTCAGAGCCCTGGATAAGGTGTTCCGGCTGGCAACCGTGACATGTTCGCTCTCAAAACCAAGCCGCCTCGGATTCAACTGGCTGATGAAATCTCCGAACCATTCCTCCACTTTTCCCTGTATTTTGAACAGGGAAAAGTCACCGGCTTCATCGGTCGCCTGCTGGTAGTACCTGAAGTCGGTTGCAATAATCCGGGCTTCCCTGGAAACCAGCAGGTATCCGCTGGAGCCGGTGAACCCTGAAACGTAACGGCGGTTTTCATTTGAAGAAATCAGGATGGCGTCCAGGTCGAGCGGTTGAAGCTTGTCTATCAGCCTGGCAATTCTACTGTTTTTCATCTAGCTCAACTTTTTTTGCCATGGGATGAGCGGCAAGGTAAACTTTTCTGGCTTGTGTTTGTGTAACATGGGTGTATATCTGGGTTGTGCCCAGGCTGTTGTGGCCCAGCAGTTCTTGAACCACTCTAAGGTCAGCGCCGCCATCGAGCATATGGGTAGCGAAAGTATGGCGTAACAGGTGAGGGTAAACATGCTTGCCGATACCTGCCCTGTCCCCATAACCGGTGAGTATTTTCTGGATCATGCGCTGGCTGAGGCGTTTTCCGAACCGGTTGATAAACAGCGCCTGCCTGTCCCCTTTAAGGCACATCAGGCGCGGCCTGGCTTCTCTTAAGTATTGTTTTAAAGCTGTAATAGCCGTTTTACCTATTAAGACAATTCTCTCTTTCGAGCCTTTGCCGAGCACCTTGATTTCACCCGTTTCGAGATTTACCTGGTCGGTGTTCAGGCTCGCGAGTTCACTTATACGCATTCCGGATGCATAAATTGCCTCCAGTATAGCTTTGTCGCGCAGACCCTGGGGTGTGTCCTGCCTGGGTTCGTTCAACAACCGTTCCACTTCTTCAAGGTTCAAACAATCCGGCAGCCTCCTGTCCAGTTTGGGTGATGATGTCAGTTTGATGGGGTTTTCTTTCAGATACCCTTCTCTTAAAAGGTAGCGGTAGAAGGAGCGCACTGCCGATATTTTTCGGGAAATAGAACGCCGGCTCAGCTTTTGTTCCATCAGATAGCCGATATATTCCCGCAGCACAACTCTGTCAGCATCGGCCAGGGATGAAACGCTTTTCATTTTCAGGAACTGGAAATACCCTTTTGCAGTTCCGCGTACCGTGTTGCCGGTGAGATCGCTGATATAATTTCTTACTGTATACGGAGAAAAGTTGCGTTCAGAGCGGAGGTAATCAATGTAGCGGTTAAAAATATTCTGCACGGGCTCATTCCTGATGTTTTTGCTGGTGGCCGCATTTTATACACCTGGTCCATTTTAAACGATACTGACCCATCAGTCCACCGCATTCGGGGCAGGACGTAGAAACGGGTTTGTAATTGGTGGCCAGTTTGCATTCGGGGTATTTGGAACAACCATAAAACACATGTTTTTTCTTGGAATTCCACTTTTCCACGATTTCGCCCTGTTTGCATTCAGGGCAGACAATTCCGGTTTTCAACTGGTAGGATGAGGTATATTTGCAGTCACTGCTGTTGGCTGCCGGGTATTCCGGATGAGACAGGTACTTGCCGAAACGGCCGGTTTTGATCTCCAGGGCCTGGCCGCAGTTGGGGCAAACCTCATCGGTGGGCTGGGCCGGCGGTTTTACCTTTTTGGCTATCTCCTCTGCTGTCTGAAGCTTTTCGGCCAGCGGTTCAAAAAAATCGGCCACAACCCGGGTCCAGTCGGCTTGCCCCGATGCTACTTTATCAAGTTTGCCCTCCATAGTGGCAGTAAACTCAACATTAACGATTTCAGGAAAATATTCCACCAGAAAATCATTGACCAGTGTCCCCAGTTCAGTAGGTTTCAGCTGCATCTTTTCTTTCAGGACGTACTCCCTGTCGGTGATGGTGGATATGGTAGGTGCATAAGTGCTGGGCCTGCCGATGCCTTTTTGCTCCAGCTCTTTTATCAGAGTAGCTTCCGTGTAACGTGACGGTGGCCGGGTAAAACGCTGTTTGGACGAAACCTTTGCCAGGTCGAGCGGCTCGCCTTTTTCCAGGGGAGGCAGGATTGTCGGCGGTTCTTCCTCCTCTTCATCTTTGGCTTCGCTGTACAGGGCCAGGAAGCCTGGAAAGGTATTGGTTATTGAGCAGCTTCTCAGCAGATATTTATTCTTGCTTACAGCTTTTGCTTCAATATCTGCGGTTGTATTTTCAAAAATTGCAACCGCCATTTGACTGGCCACCATTCGCTGCCATATCAGTTGATACAGCTTGTACTGGCCGGGATTTAAATACTGTTTGACTGTTTCGGGCCGGCGCAGGATGCTGGTTGGCCGAATGGCTTCATGGGCTTCCTGGGCTCCTTTAACCGCCGTTGAGAACACTCTGGTATGCGCGGGTAAATACTTGCTGCCGAACTCACGGGCAATATATTCCCGGGTTTCCTCAAGAACCTGCTTTGAGACGTGGGTAGAATCGGTCCTCATATAGGTAATCAGGCCTGTGTTGCCTTCATCACCCAGGGGCAGGCCTTCGTACAATTGCTGAGCGATTACCATGGTTTGCTTGGCGCTGAAGCGGAAACGTCTGGAAGCTTCCTGCTGCAGGGTTGAAGTAATAAAAGGCGGCGCCGGGTGCCGTTTGGTTTCCCTTATCTTAACCTGTGAAACATTGTAAGAGGCTTTTTGCAGTTCACCCTTGATGTCATCGGCTTGATGCTCGTTTTTAATATCGAGTTTTTTTCCGCCCGACGGGCCGATAAGGGTTGCTGTAAAAGCCGGCCAGCTTTCTTTCGGCCGCTTGCTCAGGCTGGCTTCGATTACCCAGTACTCCTGCGGAGTGAATTTCTCTATTTCCTTTTCACGGTCTACAATTATTTTTACAGCCACTGATTGCACCCTGCCGGCCGACAGGCCTTTTTGCACCTTTTTCCAGAGAAGCGGGCTCAATTTATAGCCTACCAGGCGGTCAAGAACTCGTCTGGACTGCTGGGCATCCACCAGGTGCAAATCCAGCGTTCTCGGTTTCTTGAAAGCCTGCTCGATGGCTGTTTGAGTAATTTCATGAAAAACTACGCGGTGGTACATCTCCGGGCTTAAGCCGGTAATATGGGTCAGGTGCCAGGCAATGGCCTCACCTTCTCTGTCAGGGTCAGTTGCAAGATAGACCCTGTTTGCCTCCTGGGCAGCTTTCTTTAGGCTGGCCGCCACCTTCTTTTTATCCGGTAGTAGTATGTAGCTGGGTTTAAAGCCTTTTTCTATATCCACCCCGAGACTGCTTTTGGGCAGGTCGCGGATATGCCCCATCGAAGCTTCTATCTGGTAAGCCCCGCCCAGTATTTTACTCAGCGTCCTGGCCTTCGCCGGTGATTCAACGATAACCAGGCTCTTTTTAGTGTTGGCCATATTCTTTCCCCGCATGCTTCGGTTGTATTAGAGTATAAATCATAACCCCGGTTTGTTTCACCATCCCCTTTAATTCCATTACGGTCAGCGCGCTGCTTACCAGGGCAGTCGGCAGCCCGGTTAAGCGTACGATAGAATCTGTGTGACGAGGTTCCCGGGTTAACACTGTGGCAATCATGGCCTCCGGTGAATCCTTCGGCAGGATGTGCCCGAAATGCTGCTGGGTGTTCAACACAGGTAAATTCAGCTCTTCCAGTATATCATTAACCCCGGTGACCAGTTTGGCGCCTTCGCTGATAAGCCGGTTGGTCCCCTGGCTGTTGCGTGAGTAGATGCTGCCGGGAACGGCAAAAACTTCCCGGTTGTAGTCAAGGCCGAGTTTGGCGGTGATAAGGGCACCGCTTTCCTGCCTGGCTTCGGTTACCAGGATGCCCAGGGCCATGCCGGCCATAATGCGGTTGCGGCGGGGGAAGTATTCCGGCCGGGCTCTTGTACCGGGCGGGTATTCACTGATTACAGCTCCCTTTTCAAGAATTTTCCCGGCCAGTTTGCAGTTCGAAGGCGGATAAATAGTATCAAGACCGGTAGCACAGACTGCAACGGTCCTGCCCTCGGCTTCGATGGTCGTCTGGTGAGCGATGCTGTCTACTCCGAGAGCCAGGCCGCTGATAACCGACAGGCCGCTTTTTACCATATCCCGGGTCAGATCGCGCGTTACTTCCTTGCCGTAATTGCTGGGCAGGCGGGTGCCCACAACCGCCAGTACAGGCTCGTCCCGGGGCGGCAGGGTTCCTTTGACGAACAGAACCGGTGGCAAATCATTGATTTGCTTTAACCTGGCAGGATAAGCTGCATCATGATAAGTAAGAACACCTATTTTATTTTTTTCCAGGTATTCTGTTTCCTGGCCGATATCTATGCGGGGACGGTACTGGATAATGGCTTTTACGGCGGATTCATCCAGGCCTGAATTGATTAAATCGCTCTCAGGTGCCGTCCATGCCTCTTCGAGGTTGCCGAAATGCTTTTCCAGAAGGCCAAGTCTTACTCTGCCAATACGCGGAATACGGCTGAAACCGACCCAGTAGCCAATTTTGAGAGAATGCGTCGACAAAACGGTTTATTCTAACACAGTAAAAAAGCTAATAGAAAATGACGATGGCGGAGAGGGCGGGATTCGAACCCGCGGTCGCTTGCGCGACACACGCTCTCCAGGCGTGCCTGATAGGCCACTCCAGCACCTCTCCGCGAGAGCTATTAATTATGGCGGAGAGGGCGGGATTCGAACCCGCGCTCCACTTATAGTGGAGACCGCTTTTCGAGAGCGGCACCATCAACCACTCGGACACCTCTCCATGCCAATTAATATTTAGATATTTTAAAAGGACGTTGCGGGCTACAGAATAAAACCGTAAACATTCAAGCGCATAACATACGCTGCCAGTTCTGCCCGCTTATTGTATCTTGTAAAGAACAGATTATCAAATTGAAACGCCGTCAAAGATGCCGGCTAAACCAGGTTGAAGTGTTACTGCTTTCCGGTCATGCCAGCGGCAACCCTTGATATATGTTTCAGACAAGCTTCAATATCCTCAGAATTTACCATGCGGTGAGTAACCGCCCGGATTTTACGACCACCCATATAACTTAACATAATGCCATGGGAGTTCAGTTCCAAAATGAATTTCTCTGCGGTAATACCTTCTGGGGGTTCAAACAACACAATGTTGGTTTGAACCTTTTCCGGCTGAATTGCCAATCCGGGTATCTGGGCCAGTCCGAATGCCAGGCGGCTGGCATTAGCATGGTCCTCAGCCAGACGTTCAATCATCGTTTCGAGGGCGACGATTCCGGCAGCGGCCAGAATACCGGCCTGGCGCATACCGCCACCCAGCATGCGCCTCCATTTTCTGGCGGTGGCGATAAACTTTTCTGAACCACATAAAATCGAACCTACCGGTGCGCTCAGGTTCTTGGACAGGCAAAAGCATATCGAGTCTGCATTCTCAGACAGACGGCTTGCCGGTGCACCCAGGTAAACGGCGGCAGAGAAAATACGAGCCCCATCTATATGAACTTTGAGCCCGTGCTGGTGAGCCAGTGCCGAGATGGAATCTGTATATTCGACCGGCAATACGGTGCCGCCGCACCGGTTATGCGTATTTTCCAGGCATAAAAGAGCCGTCCTGGGAAAGTCCATATCCTTTTCCCTTATCGCCAGGCTGAGGTTTTCCGGTTCGATGGTGCCGTCGGCTTCGTTGGGCACGGTACACATAACAACTCCGCCTAATGCGGAGGCGCCGCCTACTTCATACCAGAATATGTGAGACTCGCTGCCCAGGACGATCTCATCGCCCGGGCGGGTATGGGTGAGCACCGAAAGCAGGTTGCTCATAATACCGCTGGGGGTAAAAAGAGCGGCGCCTTTTCCCAGCATATGCGCCGCCAGGTTTTCCAGGCGGTTTATGGAAGGGTCTTCACCATCTACATCATCTCCGACTTCGGCTTCGTACATAGCTTTTCGCATCACCGGCGTAGGCAGGGTTTTGGTGTCGCTTCTTAAGTCAATTATCCTGGTCAAAGGCATCTCCGGAAATGTCGTTTTACCGGTCGGGGTCCGGCGGAAAATTTTACATCAGCATTGGTCTAACAGGCATAATGATATGATGCCGGGCAAACGGCGTCAAGCCTTAACACAGCAAGGACGTCAAGGTTGGCGGTGAGCAACTGCACCCCAAAGGTGCCCCTTGCCAGGATCTGCGGCAGATTAAGCCGGCAAGGCATTGTTAGATCAAAAAGAGGAAGGATTCAAGCCTGCATGAAGCAGAGCGAATTTAATTGGACCCGGCTTCCTCAAAGTGGTCCCAGTTGTACCAGAATATATTTATTTCGGCAGGATACTCGGCCCAGGTTTCACTTTCCAGTACATTGATAAATACATCGTCTTCGGAGTCCTTGAATGCCCACAGTGCATCACCGGTGGGTTCCATATTGACTTCCCAGCCTTTATCCTCGAGTATATCTACATAATAATCAAGGACGGTTTGCTGGTCATCCGGGGATGCATACCAGGTGGTCACGGTGGGTGTGCAGGCGCACATAGTGATATAGGCGATTCGTATGGAGCCAGGGTAAAGCGGAATGCTGTCAGGATCCTGGCCGATGACTTCCACCGGTTCACCGGATTGAACGGGAGTAGTTGTCACAGGAGGCGTGGTGGTCGTTGGGGGAGTAGTGGTAATGGTCGTCGGAGGCGTGGTCGTTGTCGGACCGGCAGTAGTGGTAGTTGGCGCAGTGGTTGTGGGACTGGTTGTCGTTGTTTTCTGTATGGGAGTAAACGGGTTGGTGGTGGTTGTCTGGCCGGGTTGGGTTGTCGGAGGATTTTGCCCGTCACAGGCCGGAAGCGCCAGTGTCCCTAATATGAATACCAAAAGAAGCAGGGGGCTTATTAATCCAGATAAATGTTTTCGCATTTCAAATCCTCCAAATAACAGAAACAATCGCGAGTGGGACGTCTCTTAACATGCACTATAGAAATACACTATAGAAATAATGCTCCTGCCGCTTCATCTTAAATTGTTATATGCGCTTATAAGCATATATTGGTATTTTAGCAAGTACAGACCTGAAAAGTCAACAATGCATAACAACCTGGTTTAAGGCAACAGTTATCAGTTTGCTTTAATACCCGGGTGTTATCGAACCGGCGTCGGCATCAGCCGGCAGAGCTACCGAACCGGCCGGCAGTATGATGCACTCGGTAAACCTGAGCCCGGCGATGACATAGGAAGTCGGCCCCTTGTTGCGCCCAACCACATCAATCCTGTCACCCGGCTCGAAGCGGCTCATGTCATCGGGGTTGACCAGGTAGCACTTGATGTAATCCACCCAGATAAAACCCTCTTCCAGCCCGGTGAACATGCGTTCATCTACCGGGTAGTCCTTGAAGACGTACAACCGTTCGTTATAGCGGGCTTCGGTGGCGGTAAAATCACCGTAGCCGGTGAAATAGATGTTTATCAGGTCCTGCGGATCCACCTGGAGGCAGTCGTAATATTCCGGTGGTACGAAGGGTGGTGTCGGAGCCGCCTCGGTACTGGCACAGGCTCCTGTGATTATAGAAGAACCGGCAACCAGACAAATCAGGGCAACAGCAGCCGTCAGTTTAATCCTTTTCATTGCAACCTCCCTTTCCATGCGGTTTCCGTACGATGTATTAGGAAACCCCCGCCTGAATGGCAATCGGGACATTCCAGCCTTGCCTAATCATAACCCCATGGGGAATGTGGCTGTTCCCATATAAATGCCGGGTCTTGACTGATGCCCGAACCGTAAAAGAAATCATCGGCTTTTCTGAAAAAACTGTTCAATGCCGGGTTGGCGGAGACTGTCGAGCGCATGAAGCCGTTCCAGGAAGCCTTGCTGGTGTGAGAGTAGGGGCATACGGCAAAACAGGTGGCACAGCCGCCTACCATGGCCATGTATGCCCGGCATTTAGGTTCATTGAGCCACCATCTTTTTACACCTGAACCGCGATAGAATTCGCCGCTGCTGTTCCAGCTGGGTTCAGTGTCTATGCTGATAGCCTTGGCCGGGCAGTACTCGGCACATTTTTTGCAGGTCCTGCAGAATTCATGTACACCAAAATCAACCGGTTTGCCGGGCGGCAGAGGCAGGTCGGTAATCAGCATTTGTACCCGTTGCTGCATACCGTATTCGGGGGTTATGGTATGGCCTACCCGGCCGGCTTCACCCAGGCCCGCCAGGATGGAGAAACCGGTATGCACGCCCAGAGCATTATAGGCCGAAGCTTCTCCCAGGCACATGTAACCCAGGGTGCGCAGAAAGTTCTGAGCCTGTCCCTGCAGCAGGGATTTCAAATTGTACATATAACCGTGAGAGCGCCCGCCAATCGCGGTCGTGGGTTTGTCCATCAGCTCGTGCGACATGCGCATGGTGTAGACAATCACCCAGCGAGCTTTCTTGGGTATTACCCGGTAATTTTCCTCTTTGTTATCAACCGGTTCGTCAACGTCAAGGATATCGAGCCTGGGGCCCTGTGCTTCTCCGGGTCCGGTATCATAAGCATAAATCAGGTTTTCGGTAGTTCCGGTCTCAAGCTGGGCAAACCCTACGTGGCTCGCCCCGTGTATTCTGAGGAAAGTTGTAACCAGCCTGGCATTTTCTTCAGGCGAACCTTCATACCGGGGGACACCGAGGCTCTCTGGTGTGGGAGAAGACTGCGGCCCCAGGAAGCTGATCGGCGCCCAGTTGTTGGCGTTGTTGAAAGCTACATCCTGGAGGCTGGATCCGGGCTTGTTTTCCATTATCCATAACTTGCGGTTTGCCGTACCGGCGGCAAATGAAAGGTTGTACTGTTCATCGCCCAGGGCTCGTCTCAGCCCTGAAGCCCACATGACGTTGTGATAGTCGAAGCGTTTTACGTCTTTCCATTCAATCTCGATAGTGGGTTTTTCAACGGTTTTTACCCACGAAGGCCGTTTGGATTCAGCCAGCGGCGAGGCTATGACTTCATCCAGGTCGGTAAAAGCAGGTGGCGCAATCACGGGTGAAAGCCCCGCTGCTCCAAGGCCTATGCCTCCCAGGCCGAGGGCTTTCATGAAATCCCGGCGGCTTATTGTGGAGTGGTACCCGGCTTTATTTGAACTCATTGCCCTTTACTCCCCGCGAATATAATTTTTAAAGATAACCGCATATACGGATGTCAGTTAACATAATGATTACACCATCAAATATAAACAGACTAAACCCGTCTGCAAATTATAACACTTTGAACGTATTTGTCCAGCAACGATCAGGCATGCAAGGTTAGGGTAGGCGTTATTTTTTGATAACATGCACTGGAAGCTCCCCTGTCAAACCTGTAAAGCCTCATCCCCGGTTTGGGGAGCCGGCATAAGGGCTTCGAGTACGGGGGCCAGCCTGGGTGCCTCATAGCCGGCTTCCAGGATGAAGATATCCTGCACCGGCGCCT